>Ga0308161_1000014_pt1 | contig 635458 bp, 552 predicted proteins | sample PhyFR2_FD_201034 | JGI IMG/M metagenome (GOLD analysis project Ga0308161, IMG submission 201034) | Phyllosphere microbial communities from UC Gill Tract Community Farm, Albany, California, United States - DLSLF.R2 | ecosystem: Host-associated > Plants > Phyllosphere > Unclassified | place...
GAACGCTGCAGAGCAGCGGCCCGAAGGGTGAATCACCGCGTGATTCATCAACTGCCAGGCATCAAACAAGTGAAGAAGCCCTGAACGAAAGTTCAGGGCTTTTTTACGTCCGTAACCGGTGAAAAGCAGGGCGTCAGGCCGGCTGTCCTGCGCAGCCGGGACTGCGCGAGCGCCGTCCGCGTCATTAAAACCGCCGGGCCGGGATGAAACGGCGCGTGAGAAAGCCGGATGGAATGCCGCACCTGGCGTCATGTACCTGCGGCCCTGACCGAAGACGGCGAACCGCCTGATCATCCGGATACTACAAACGCCGCGAATGCCTGCCCGCACCCGCCAAATTCCCTCTGTGTTTTAGATCCAGCACAGTGCCGCCCTGCATTAACTCGCAACAGCACTAAAGGTCGTGAATGGTTGTCGACTAAACGGCAGGATGAGTAAAGGTCGCCAGCGCTATCCGGCTCAAGCCAGACAGGCTCCAGCTATATTTGCGTTTATTGGCAGATGGGGCTTTTGGAAAGACGCGCTTCAGAACCCTTTCCAATGTTGAAATCTGTGCGGCGGTATTACTGGCAGACTTAATGATAAAATACCTAAAAAAGGCTAGCTGCTTTATAAAACGGATATCCGTTATATAAAAACAGCTGGCCCTTTTGCTTATTTAGCGCTGGCATTATTTGTATAATTCAGCCGTTACATGGGCGTAATTATTCGTGTCTGCACTGATAACTTTAAAATGGTCACCTTGTTGTTTAGCCTGTCGGGCGATTTTAGAAACCGCGCCATCCAGCGTTAATGAGGTGGCAGAGACAGTTTGTGCGAAACAACCAAAAGACATCAGTGAAAAGGCTACAGCAGCCGCAGCTGACGTTACTTTATTGATTTTCATAACATTACCCCTTGATTCCGGTTGATGAAGGAGTCTGTATGGCTCCGTTAAAATCAAGTTAGCAAAATGTATGCATTATAAAATTAACGCCGTGTGCTCTAATTAATATCAAGCTGATAGCATTATTGTCAGAGTGTAAAAGAGAATATCAGTGAGTTAAATGTGTAGGGATTTAATACTGAAATAATAGAATTACACAGATGAGGTGTAATTTCCGCCCGACTTTTTTAGTTAATAGGCGAATAATAAGTAATAGCCCTCCGACGCCAGACAGATAAAGGGGTTGGCTAAAAACCTCAAAACTCTCCTGCCAGTTTTATGCAACTCACACAACGATTCTGTCTGGCCTTCAATCGTACCGGGTCAAACTGTTATCTGAATTGGGTACGAGAATGCCGTTCATCATGATCCTTCCAAGGGCATAAGTATGTCTCAATGTCCGCCGCCAGTATGATCCAGGCAAAAGGCTCAGCCTGGCCCGTAAAATCACTTAGGCTGAACAGGCTTGCTCCTCTCCTACTCTTGCCTCAATCCTCAATCCTCAATCCTCAATCCTCAATCCTCAATCCTCAAACCCTAAATCCGCCAATTCCCGATGAGCTAAATGGCCGCAGGCGAGCCGTTCGCTACTGTTCCATCGCGACACGTGCCAGGCGTTGAGCATCAACAGGCTACCTTGCCGCAGATAAGCGCTATATAATCCATTGCATTACGCTTTGGAGACGCTTCATTGAAAACAATACTGACTCGCCTGGTCCTTGCTGGCCTGCTGACGTTGACCGCCTCAAACAGCTACGCCAGTCGTGTTGTGACCGATCAAATTGGCCGTACCGTCACGATTCCAGACCAGGTTAATCGCGTGGTCGTGCTTCAGCATCAAACGCTCAATCTCCTCGTGCAGTTAAATGCGACAGATAAAATCGTGGGAATTCTCGCTAACTGGAAACAGCAGCTCGGGGACGATTATGCAACCCTGGTGCCTGAACTGACGCATAAAGCGCTGCTAGGTGATTTGACCCACGTGGATTTGGAAAAATTGGTCGCGCTGCATCCACAGGTGGTATTTGTTACCAACTATGCGCCGAAAGAGATGATTGACCAAATCACTGCGCTGGGTATTCCGGTGTTGGCAATATCGTTGCGTCACGATGATGCCGGGCAGCAGGGTGAGATTAACCCCAATATGCAAAACGAAGATCAGGCGTACGATCTGGGTATCAAAGAAGGCATTACGCTGATTGGTGAGGTGGTGAACAGGCAGCAACAGGCCAGAGCATTACTTTCAGCGGCATTTGCCGGTCGAAAGATAGTGACTGACCGTCTCAAAAACAGACCTGAACAGCAGCGTGTCCGCGCTTATATGGCCAATCCCGATCTCACTACCTATGGCGCAGGGAAATATACCGGCCTGATGATGGCTCATGCAGGTGCTCTCAACGTTGCAGCCTCGACCATTCAGGGCTTCAGGCAGGTCACTATGGAACAGGTGGTAGTATGGAACCCACAGGTGATTTTCGTTCAGCATCGTTATCCACAGGTGGTACAAGAGATTCAGCAAAATCCGCTTTGGCGAACCATTGATGCAGTGAAACATCATCAGGTATGGCTAATGCCTGAGTATGCCAAGGCATGGGGTTATCCGATGCCGGAAGCGATAGGTTTAGGCGAACTGTGGATGGCGAAGAAGCTCTATCCTGATAAATTTCGCGACATTGATATGCAGCAGCAGGCTGACCGCTGGTATCACCGTTTTTACCGGACCGCGTACCATGAAAACGTTACACGTTCTGGCAGCAGGTAGCCTGCGTGATGTGTGGAAGGCGCTAATCGCAGCCTTTAACATCCAGTCCGGCTTAATGGCAAACACGCAGTATGGCCCTGCCGGTTTACTGCGCCAGCGTATTGAGCAGGGTGACGTGTGCGACCTGTTTGTTTCGGCCAACCTGCAGCATCCTGCCAGGTTGCTGTTGCAAGGCCTTGCACAAGATACCGGTCATTTTACAAATAATACGCTCTGCCTGACGGTGAAACGTGATTGTGTCCGAGCCGGGGACGACTGGCTGTCGCTGCTGCGGCGTAATGATTTACGGCTGGCGATCTCAACCCCACATTGTGATCCCTCCGGTGATTATGCCTGGCAGCTGTTCGACAATATTGAACAGCGCCATCCCGGTTGCGGCGATTTTCTCAGGCGCAGAGCAATCGCGATGGTGGGCGGCCCGGACAGCTTGCCGGTTCCAGATGGCGAACTGGCGGCAAAGTGGTTAATCGATACAGGACGTGCTGACCTTTTTATCGGCTACGCCAGCTATGCGCCCCGCCTGAACCCTCATTCACAATGCCTTGTCCTGACTATCCCTCCCGATTACAACGTGCAGGCGAAGTATGGCTGGGCCACGCTGTCAGCTGCCGCCAGGCCGCTCGCCGCCTTCCTGCGCTCCGACGAGGCGCAACGTATTTTGCGGCAGCACGGTTTTCTGCCCCTCGGTTTTAAAATGCCTCTTTAATTTCTGTTCGCCTCAAACCCTGTGCTGAAGGGAAGGCCTCCCCGCGCCTTGAAACTTTTTCACCTGTCGATATGCAGGCTCGACATTTAGCGTTTAACTGGTTATCTTTGGCTGTCTGGATGTCTAAACGTATATATGGTTATGAGAGGTGATTAAGCCATGCCAATCAGGGTCCCCGATGAATTACCGGCAGTAAATTTTTTACGTAACGAAAACGTCTTCGTGATGACGTCGTCACGTGCCAGTGTTCAGGAGATCCGTCCGCTTAAAGTGCTGGTTCTTAATCTGATGCCGAAAAAAATTGAGACTGAAAATCAGTTTCTGCGGTTGCTCTCAAACTCTCCGTTACAGATTGATATTCAACTGCTGCGCATCGACAGCCGGGAATCGCGCAATACACCCAGCGATCATCTCAACAATTTCTACTGTAACTTTAACGATATTCAGCACGATAACTACGACGGCTTAATCGTTACAGGTGCGCCGCTCGGGCTGGTCGAATTTAACGATGTGGCTTACTGGCCGCAGATAAAACAGGTTCTGGAATGGGCTAAAAACCATGTGACCTCAACCCTGTTTGTCTGTTGGGCGGTGCAGGCGGCATTAAACATTTTATACGGCATTCCTAAACAAACCCGGCAGACTAAACTGGCAGGCGTCTTTGAACATCAGATACTGCATCCCCACTCATTACTGACCCGGGGTTTTGATGATAATTTTCTGGCACCTCATTCCCGTTATGCCGATTTCCCAACCCAGTTAATCACGGATTACACTGACCTCGAATTATTTGCTGAATCGGAACAAACCGGTGCCTACCTTATGGCGAGCAAAGACAAAAGGCTGGCGTTTGTGACCGGGCACCCGGAGTACGATGCACTGACGCTGGCGGGAGAGTTTCAACGTGACTATGAAGCCGGGCTGAATCCTGAAGTACCCTATAACTATTTCCCACAGGATAATCCCCAGCTTACACCGCGCGCCACCTGGCGTAGCCATGGAAACCTGCTGTTTTCAAACTGGCTGAATTATTACGTCTACCAGATTACGCCGTTTGATCTGCGCCATATGAATCCCACGCTGGAATAATTCTTTTTTAGCTACAACTGAACCGTGTTAGCCGCTGGCAGCACGGTTTTTTTTCGTCTGTAAAACGTGAGTGAAAAGTATTACCTGTTAAAAAATAAAATAAATCATTTATTAATCATGATGATAAGTTGTTTATTTATTAAAAATGGAAATAGTTTTTGATTTTAAAATTAAAATGAATATGCTCTGATCCTGTAGCTCAATAATTACCCTATATGCGGATCACCCGTTTTGATCCGCCTGAAAACAGGAGAGAGCAAACATGACAGACTCCGTTATCAACAGTGAATTACTGTTCAGCAAGCCCTTTAATGACGCTGAAAAACAGCTGCTTACCGCAGATGCCATCGCTTTCTTACAGGCGCTGGTGACGCGTTTTGCGCCACAGCGTGAGGCGCTGTTAACCGCACGTCAGGTAAGGCAGAAGCAGTATGATTCCGGCCAGCTACCGGGTTTCGATATGGAAACTGTTTCCATAAGGGATCGTGAATGGGCCATCCGCGGCATCCCGACCGATTTACAGGATCGTCGAGTGGAGATCACCGGCCCGCCCGATCGCAAAATGGTGATTAACGCCCTGAATGCCAACGTAAACGTGTTTATGGCAGATTTTGAGGACTCCCTGGCACCCACCTGGGAAAAACTGGTTGATGGGCAGCAAACCCTACGCGAAGCCGTTGCCGGCACGCTGCGTTATACCAGCGATAACGGCAAAATCTATCAGCTACGAGCCGATCCTGCGGTATTGATGTGTCGGGTTCGTGGCCTGCATCTGTCTGAAAAACATGTTAGCTGGCAGGGCAATGCGATTCCCGGCGGTCTGTTTGACTTCGCACTCTACTTTTTTCATAACGTCAAAGCCTTACTGGCAAAAGGCAGTGGCCCCTATTTTTACCTGCCAAAAACCGAGAGCTGGCAGGAGGTGGCGTGGTGGCGGGACATTTTCAGCTTTGCCGAGGATCGTTTTGATCTGGCGCGCGGTACCATCAAAGCCACCGTGTTGATCGAAACGCTACCGGCTGTTTTCCAGATGGATGAGATCCTGTGGAATCTGCGGGATCATATCGTGGGACTGAACTGCGGCCGCTGGGATTATATTTTCAGCTATATCAAAACGCTGCGCGAACATGCGGATCGGGTTCTGCCCGATCGCCAGTCTGTAACCATGGCTCAGCCATTTCTGGATGCTTACTCACGATTACTGATCCGAACCTGTCATCGACGTGGCGCTTTCGCCATGGGCGGCATGTCAGCGCTCATTCCCAGCAAAGACAGCGCGCGAAATGAATGGGTACTGCAGCGCGTTACAGAAGATAAACAGCGTGAAGCCAACAACGGACATGACGGCACCTGGATCGCGCATCCCGGCCTGGCAGACACGGCGATGTCAGTGTTCAACCATGTACTGGGTGAACGCCCCAATCAGCTCAACATTCTGCGGCAGGATGACAGTCCGATAACGGCTGAACAGCTTCTGGCACCCTGTGAAGGCTATCGAACGGAAGCGGGCATGCGCGCCAATATTCGGGTGGCGTTGCAGTATCTGGAAGCCTGGATTAGCGGCAATGGTTGTGTCCCCATTGATGGCCTGATGGAAGATGCCGCAACCGCAGAAATTGCCCGTACCTCTATCTGGCAATGGATACGCCATCATAAATCCCTGCAGGATGGACAGCCGGTGACGGCGGAACTGTTTCAGCAGCTACTGAATGATGAGTTGCAAACGTTACAGATGCATCTGGGTGATAAGTCTTTCAGTTCAGGTCGTTATGAGGAAGCGGCGCGCTTGATGGCGCAGATCACAACCCAGGACGAACTGGTTTCTTTTCTCACTCTGCCAGGCTACCGCCTGCTTCCCTGACTCAAGGAGCCGTTGCCATGACACGTACTCAACACATCCAGCAACTCGAAAAATACTGGCAGGACGCGCGCTGGCAGGGCATTACCCGCCCCTATAGCGCAGAAGAAGTCGTCAATCTACGCGGTTCGGTTCTGCCAGCCTGCACTCTGGCAGAGCGCGGGGCGGTGAAACTCTGGTCGCTGCTCAACGGTGATGCCAGAAAAGGCTATATCAACAGCCTGGGGGCACTCACAGGCGGTCAGGCGTTGCAACAGGCAAAAGCCGGTATAGAAGCGATATACCTCTCTGGCTGGCAGGTCGCTGCCGATGCCAACGTGGCAGGGCAGATGTATCCCGATCAGTCGCTCTATCCGGTCAACTCTGTGCCTGAGGTGGTCACCCGCATTAACCAGACGTTCCAGCGCGCCGACCAGATTCAGTGGGCCAACGGTATCGAACCGGGGGACAGCCGCTTTGTCGACTATTTCCTGCCCATCGTGGCCGATGCAGAAGCCGGTTTTGGTGGCGTGCTGAATGCGTTTGAGTTGATGAAGTCGATGATCAGCGCAGGCGCGGCGGCCGTGCACTTTGAGGACCAACTGGCGGCCGTGAAGAAATGCGGCCATATGGGCGGAAAGGTGCTGGTGCCAACCCAGGAAGCCGTGCAGAAACTGGTGGCGGCGCGCCTGGCCGCCGATGTGATGGGCGTGCCCACTATTCTGCTGGCGCGCACCGATGCGGATGCCGCCGATCTGATTACCTCTGACTGTGATGAATACGATCGGCCGTTTATCCGCGGCGACCGTACGGCGGAAGGCTTTTTCCGTACCAACGCCGGTATTGAGCAGGCCATAAGCCGGGGGCTGGCTTATGCCCCTTATGCCGATGTCTTGTGGTGCGAAACCGCCACGCCGGATTTGGCAATGGCCCAGCGTTTTGCCGATGCCATCCACGCCCGCTATCCAGGCAAGCTACTGGCTTACAACTGTTCGCCCTCGTTTAACTGGAAAAAGAATCTCGATGATAAAACCATCGCAGCTTTTCAGCAGGCGCTCAGTGACATGGGTTATCGCTTCCAGTTCATTACGCTGGCCGGTATTCACAGCATGTGGTTCAACATGTTCGACCTTGCGCACGCTTACGCCCAGGGCGAAGGCATGCGTCACTATGTGGAAAAAGTACAGCAGCCGGAGTTTGCTGCCCGCGAACGGGGTTACAGCTTCTCCTCGCATCAGCAAGAGGTTGGTACCGGCTATTTCGATCGGGTGACCACTACGATTCAGGGCGGTAAGTCATCGGTGACGGCCCTGACAGGCTCCACCGAGGAGCACCAGTTTTGAGTTGAGTCTGTGTCTTTCCCGCCCGGTATTAACGGGCGGGCTTTTTCAGGAGGGAATCATGCCGCCACGCGAATCACTGATTGCGCATACCATTCTGCAGGGGTTCGACGCGCAGTATGGCCGTTTTCTCGACATTACTGCGGGCGCACAACAGCGTTTTGAACAGGCCGAATGGCAAGCGGTACAGCAGGCGATGAAGGCGCGTATTCATCTTTATGATCATCACGTAGCTCTGGTCGCCGATCAGCTACGGGCACTGAACGGGGCGGCACACTGGGACGATGCATTTTGGCTGGCGATCAAAAGCCATTATGAAACCTTGTTACCTGACTATCCGCGCTATGAAATTGCCGAGAGCTTCTTTAATTCGGTTTACTGCCGGTTGCATGGACATCACGCGCTGCAGCCGGAACGTCTGTTCATTTTCAGCTCACAGCCGGCCTCGGCACCCACGCACTCTGCGCGCCCGCTGGCGCGAACCTATCTGCCACATCAGGGCTGGCAAGTGCTGCTCGATCAGGTACTGCGCGACGTGCCGTTAACGTTGCCATGGCAGGATCGGGAGCGCGATGAAGCGTGGATTTTACGGCATTTGCATGAGCAATTTTCCGCATCTCAGTTGGATAACGGCTGGCTGGACGTTTGCAGTGAACTGTTTTTTCGTAATAAAACGGCCTGGCTTGTTGCCCGGCTGCATCTGTCTGACGGTATTTTCCCCTGTCTGTTGCCGATTCAACGTAGCGATAAGGGCGAGCTGTGGATTGATACTTGCCTGACGGACGTGAACGATGCCAGCATCGTGTTTGGCTTTGCCCGCGCCTATTTTATGGTTTACGCCCCGCTACCTGCGGCGCTGGTGGCCTGGCTCAAGCCCATATTGCCAGGGAAAACGCTGGCAGAACGTTACATGGCCATCGGTTGCCAGAAACATGGCAAGACGGAAAGCTACCGGGAATATCTGCAGGCGCTGGCGCAATCCGATGCCGCGTTTGAGATTGCACCGGGCATACGTGGCATGGTGATGCTGGTCTTCACGTTACCGGGCTTTGACCGGGTATTTAAAGTCATCAAAGATCGGTTCGCCCCGCAAAAAGAGGTCACCGAAATGCAGGTGAGGGCCTGCTATCAACAGGTCAAAGAGCATGACCGTGTGGGACGCATGGCCGATACACAGGCTTTCGAACAGTTAGCGCTGCCGCTCGCGCGCATTGCGCCGGCGCTGCTGCTGGAGTTCCAACAGACGATTTCCGGGAAACTACGCATCGAAGGCGATCGCCTGATCATCAGTCATCTCTGGCTGGAGCGCCGTATGCAGCCGCTTAATCTCTATCTGGCGCAGGCCAGTGAAAGCCAGCGCCAGCATGCCATTGAAGAGTACGGCAATGCGATCAAGCAGCTGGCTGCCGCCAACATTTTCCCCGGCGATATGCTGTTTAAAAACTTTGGTATCACCCGACATGGGCGCGTCGTGTTTTATGATTATGATGAAATTCGGCCTATGCACGAACTCACTTTTCGCGATGTGCCACAGGCGCGTTATGAAGAAGATGAACTCTGTGCAGAACCCTGGTACAGCGTGGGGCCGGATGACGTTTTCCCTGAAACCTTCCGTTATGCATTATGCAGCGAGCCAGCGACAGGTGCGCTGCTACAAAAGCGACATCCGCAAATTTTTGAGGCGGGCTGGTGGCGGGCGCAACAGCAGCGTATCGCCCAGGGACATATTGAGGATGTGATGGCCTGGCAACATGCTCAGCGTTTCAGCATCCGTTACGGCAGCGCGTTGCTGCCCGGTGCGCCTGCCGTGACAGGCGTTCAGGCGTCAGTATTTGCCAGCGGCCATGAGTCAAACAGGTAACCATCAAAGTCGAGGTCATCCACATTGGAAAACTCCAGCAGGCGCTGTTTAACATTTTCCAGATGTTGCCACATTGCCCGCTTGGCAGCGCGAGCATCTTTTTTGATGAGTGCAGCAAGAATTTGCCGGTGATCCACTAACCATGCTTTGCGATAAAGCGTATCACCAAGGTGGCTATGCAATTGAATCCACATGGGATTATTTTCACGCCACTGCCATGACTGACGAAACAGTTCGACCAGCATGCTGTTATGCGTCGCTTCGGCGATGGCAAGATGGAAATGCATGTCACCGCTCTCTGAGTTTTCCAGCGAGCAGGAGACCAGTTCGCGCTCCTCTAACAGCAGGGCCTGGCGCATCTTGATGATATCCTGGCGGGTGGCCTGAAGTGCAGCAAACTCGGCGATATTACTTTCCAGCAGCTGCCGTGCCTGAAGCTGCTCAAACGGGCCCGCATCATTGCAAAAGCCGGTGTTCACATTGTTCATGTGCAGCGGCGTTTGGGACTCAACGACGTAAATACCCGCACCGCGTCTGACTTCAATCAGCCCCTCTATTTCCAGCATAATTAAGGCTTCGCGCACCACGGTCCGGCTGACGTCAAGCCTCTCAGCCATTTCGCGCTCTGGCGGCAAACGCTGACCACAGCGGTAAGGGGTTTCCAGAACAAGCTGCCGAATTTTTGCAGCCACCTGCTGATAGGGCCTCTGTTGAGAGGCAGATTTCATGATGATGCTCCTGTCGGACACGCGCTACCGGCAAAAACTATACCACCTAAATCCTGCGGCAACAGGGTTCTACGCACGACAGGATAAACAGGTCAACCAGATGGGTAGGGGATTTATTCTTTTTGTAACAAGTATTTAAATAATCATTAAAAAGCGACGCTAACAAGTGCCGCTTTTGAAACATCTTTGTGACGTGCAAGGGGAAACGGTCACTTAAGCATAAAGTCGTATTGTATGCCGGCTTTCACATCCCAGTAATAGAGTGTGTCACCCAGTGCGCTGCCAGGCCGTTTCTCTCTGGCGCGGTCAGCCGCCACATACATGTTGAGTCCTTTGAACGATCCCTCTGTGACGTTGTACATCACACCGCCCATCAGCCCCACCCCTTTGATCCTGGTATTGCGCTGCTTGTCTTCATAACCTCGGGTGATCACCGGCCCCAGCATCACACCGAGGTTCTGGTTAAAGAAATATTGCCCGCCAAGCTGAACCGACAGCATGTTTTCTTTATTGCGATCGATACTCAGTGAATCGGGATAACCGATGTCGGTATAAATAATGCGACCATCAATGTCATGTGTCAGTTTACCGATAGCGCCAAACAGGCGCGCATTGTCAAACGAGTAGGTTAAACGACCCGAAACCAGCGCGGTGTCATGATGGTAGCTGAGGGGTTTACTCATTCCCTCAACCTGACCGTAAAACCCCATCAACTCCCATTTCAGCGAGCGATTGTCATCAAAGGTGTGGGTTTTTTCGAAAATGCTTTGGATCTGCGTTGAAACATCTGGCTGGTAAGAGGCACCAACCGAATAGCGTGAAGAGGCATCGTGCCAGGAACCGGCCAGATAAGTGCGCGCCCGACGGGGATAATAGTTGCCCGTTGCGGTGTCAATCACCCCTTCATCACGTACACCGGTAGCCGAATCAACATAGTAAAAGGCGCGCTTACGCCACATTGACCACAACGTCAGGTTTTCTGTTGCCTCAAAGCGGGCCAGCACACCTTCAGAAAGGGTCTGTATCGTGCGCGACGAATTATCGGCAATCAATGGGATGCGGTACGGCAAACTACCGTAACCATAGTCAGTCCCAAATCGGCCCAGGGTTAAGTAAAGATTATCAGCGGGTTTAAGTTTGAGTGCGCCGATAGCCACACTAAAACTGTCGTGCCCGTCCAGATAGTAGCGCGTGCTCCAGCCGTCTTTGGCGCCCAGCTTGTAAACATAGTACGCACCTGCGCTAACGCCGATAAAGTCAGCGTAGTAGCGGGTATTCACGTCAATAAGTCCGCCTTGTACCCAGGCGTAAATATCACGCCCCGTGCCAGCACTGGGCTTATCTGCCCGTCTAAAATCATTTTTTAAACGAATTCTTAAACTGTCTTCATTGTCATTAATGGCGGCGGCGTACGGCAGCGCGGGGCAAAGCAGCAACGCGATAGCCATGTAGCGAAAAAAGTGTGTTTTCATAAAGGAACCCATAGCGTATTTATTATTTTTTTCATGACATTCAGGCGAAAGCAGAGTGGGCTGCTATCCGGTTGGATAAGCCACGCGTAACGGGCAACCCACTGCAAAACAGGCCTGGTTGAATTAAGGACGCGCCTTATTCTCCTGCTGCCACACCTGCTCATAGTCATAGCCGGTCAGGGCCTTCACCACGACTTTAGTCTCGGGTGTACAGTCGGCTTTATTCCCGCCTGCCTTCAGACGATCAATTTCTTTCACCAGAACCCGATGTGTTTCGCGGGTGAGCTTAAATTTGAAGGTCATATATAAGCTGATGAGTAATAAACCGCCGGTGCCAAAGACCAGCAGGCCGGTAATCGCATTCAGAGCACTTTCAGGCTGGATTAGCTGCCCTTTAACGAAATTACTGTGTTCCAGTACGGTACCGACCGCCATAATGGCGATGGCGACGGTACTTTTACGCATTAGCGTCATGACACCGGCAAAAACACCTTCACGCCGCTGACGCGTGACCATTTCATCCACATCAGGAATAAAGCTGTAAATATTCCAGGGGATAAAATAAAGTCCCGCGCGACCAAAGCCCAACAGAACAAAGACCAGTGTGGTCAGCCACCATGAAGAAACCGCGCTATGGCCGATATACATCAAAATGAGATAGCCCAGTACAACAAAAACACACAGATAAGAAATACGCATGGCAAGCGCGGGCCGGATATTCAGCTTGTCCAGCATAAACATAAAAAGCAGCGTTGCGGGAATGGAAACGGAGGTGGCAATCGAAAGGTAGGCGGATGCGTTTGCCGCATCCAGGTTCAGACCATAAACCACGAAATAAACAAAAACCGCAATGAAAATATCCAGTGCCGTGAATGATGAAATATAGATAATCAGGTGCTGTCTGAATATTTTTATCTTGAACGTCGTGGCCAGCTCGATGAACATATTTTTCAGGTGGGCTAAAAGCCCCATACCCGGCCCAGAGTTGAGCCGCTCAAACGCTTCGGGATTCATATCTTTTGATTCCCAGGTACAGTACCAGGTGATCAGCACCACAATAAAAAACAGACCTGAAAACAGGATGCCGGTATAGGTAAAGGTCAGCGCTGAATCCTGGCCCAAATACTGGATCATAATGCCCGGTACTGAGGCGGTGAGAAACACACCCACCTGCGAAAACGTCAGACGGACTGCCGCCATCCGGGTTCGCTCACCAAAATCATTGGTCATCTCTGCCGCCAGGGTTTCCCAGGGCACCAGCACCATAGCCACCAGTAACTCGACGGCGAGATAGGTGCCAAGATAGTACCAGTAGCCCATGTCACTGACCCAGACCAGCGCATAGATAAACATCATCGGGGCGCTGATCAGCAGAAAGAAGCGGCGTCGGCCAAAACGTTTACCCAATCGGGTGCTGCCAAATTTATCGGTGATATAGCCCATTATTGGGCTGAGAATGGCGTCAATGATGCGGGCAATAGCAAAAATCGAGCTCGCCTCCAGCATGGAAAGTCCACAAAACGTCGTATAGAAAAACAGTAGCCATGTACCGATTAGCGCCATGGAACCGCCGCCAAAAATATCGGTAATGCCATAGCCTATTGCGGTGCCCGTCCCCACCTTCCTGCGTGGCGGTATTGTTGTTGTCATCATGGTTTTCCCTTGATTAACTCAGTGTGACAGTCATAAAACATCTTCCGGTGGTTATGCGTTCGTGAAGATGAAGAAATATTTTCTGTTTGGTTTTTAATTAGATAAATAGTTATGTTTAATCGGAGTTTTGTTTAAATGATGATCCTCCTTTGTTGTTTTTATTATTTTCTGATCTGGCTGTTTTAAATAAGTAAAGCAAGCTGTGTATTAATGTTTGATTTATTTTGGTTGACCAGTATTAAGCGCGGTAGAGATAAGAAGTCAGTTTGTTTTTATTGTTTTTCAGTCTGTTTTTATAAAAGTGGTGCGAGGGAATAGTAATCACTCTGCTCTTTTAAAAAAAAGAGGTTGATCACAAATCCCCTGGATGTCCATCAGTTAGACTTAAATTCAATTTTTGGTTGACCAATTAAATAAGTGAGGTGTTTTTTGCGACAGGTGGATGTTATTTAGTGTGTTTATTATTTGGAGTGATTGTTAAGTAGGATGGTTAATAAAATATATATAAAGTGAATTTAATGCGTAATGCAAAGAATGCATAACGATAATGCCTTTCATTTTTCCAATTTATTCAAGGAATCGATAATGCTTTATTTTACATCAGGACTGGTTAAATCCTCTGCGAAGCTTGAAGCCGCAATAGATGCGGCTATTGATTATGCAATAGATATACAGCGCGTTGTTGGGTGCACGGTGATGGTGGCAAAAGCGGGTGAATTAATTTATCAGCGGGCGGCAGGGCTGGCTGACCGAGAGCAAAAGAAAAGCATGACGCCGGACGCTATTTTCCGCCTTGCCTCGCTGACTAAGCCCATAGTGAGCCTGACGGCAATGCACCTGATTGAACAAGGCGACATGCGTCTTGATGACGATATTACCCGCTGGCTTCCCGATTTTCGTCCCTGTCTGGAAGACGGTCAGCCTGCGACCATCCTGGTGCGGCACCTTCTGAGCCACACCTCCGGTTTACGCTACCGCTATTCCGCTCCGGCGGATTCTCTTTACCACACGCTGAATGTGTCTGACGGGATCGATTACCAACCGGGATTGACCCTCGAGGAGAATCTGCAGCGCCTTGCAGGCACCCGGTTACAGTTCAGGCCCGGAACCGGCTGGCGTTATTCTCTGGGCATTGATGTCCTTGGCGAAATCATGGTGCGGGCGACGGGGAAAAGCTTACCGGAGCTGGTGAGTCATCACGTAACAACCCTACTCGGGATGAAAGATACGCTGTTTACCGTCAGGGACAGGGAGCGTTTAACCACGGTGTATACCGACGACAGTCCGGCGCCCACGGCGATGAGTGATAACCAGCGGATACCTTTCGGTGAAGGTGCCGCTATTTTCTGCCCTGATCGTATTCTTAAACCCGACGCCTGGCCCTGCGGTGGGGGTGGCATGGCAGGGACGGCACCAGACTTTATGCAATTGCTGGAAACCCTCCGGCGGCAGGGATCGCCACTCATCTCACAAGACAGTTTTGACTATATGACGCAGGAAAAGGTGGCGGCGAAATATGCGACCCAGGGGCCAGGATGGGGATTTGGCGTGGGATGGGCATTGCTGGTGGACCCTGATGCGGCCAGATCGCCTCAGTCAGCAGGGACGCTCTCGTGGAGTGGTGCTTACGGCCATACCTGGTTCGTCGATCGCAAAAACGAATTGTGCGTGGTCGCCATGACGAACACGACACCGGAAGGGGTCAATGGTCAGTTCCCCATCATGCTGCGCGATGCCGTGTATAAAGGGTTACAGGCGCGGTGACGGGAAGGCGCTGACGGCTGGCGCCTCTTTTTGAGGCGCTGGCCAGCCCGTAGGTTGGCTGTGGTACAGGCTGTTGCTGATAAAGACCGTGGTTTATAACGTATGAGGGCGGCTGCGACAGTGCTATCGGGCGGTCAGCCGTGACTTAGCGACCACTGTAGGCCAGCGTCACCTGACGCGCTTCACGGATGACCAGCGCACCCAGTTCGGTAATGCGATCGTCAGTCATGCGGGCGATAGGGCCTGAAATCGAAAGTGCAGCGAAAGGTTCGCCATGTTCGTCATAAAGGGGAGCAGCCACACAACGCAAACCGAGGGCATGTTCTTCATCATCGAAAGAAAACCCCCGCGTGCGAATCTGGGCCAGGTTCGTTTTCAGACTTTGTGGCGACATCAGTGTCTTTGGCGTGTAGTAATGTAAGCCTTTCTGATGCAGCAGTGCGGTGACCTGTTCGTCGCTGAGGTGGGCCAGAAAGGCTTTACCGGCTCCCGATGCATGCATTGGCAGTTTACCGCCGATCGGCGCGGACATGCGCATCAGTTGCGTGCACTGCACCTGATCGATAATAACGGCCTGAAAATCGCTAAGATCCAGCACCGCCAGGTTGACTGTTTCACCGGAATGTTCCATCAGCGTGCGTAGCACCGGGTGGACCAACGCCAGCAGATTCCGGCTCTGCAAAAAACTGCTGCCGATGACAAATGCCTGTGCGCCAATGGTCCAGTAGCCCAAATCGCCTTCCTGCCGCACGAAACCCTGCTGTTGCATCGTGGTCAGCAAGCGGTGGGTGGTGGAATTGGGCAGGCCCGCCTGCTGTGCCAGTTCGGTCAGGGCTACGCTGCCATGTGAATTGGCGATTAACGCCAACAGCGTTAATCCCCGGGTCAGTGACTGAACCTGACCGCCCACGGGCGCTGATGGGGCAGGGGTGCCACGGGGTTTTTTACCGCGTTTTGCGGGGACAGGCGTTGCCATATTGTCTCTCCTTTTCACATAGTGGAAACCATTTTCGTTTTAATCTCATCAATTGCAAACGCTGACGCGCTGGTCAGACCTGATAGCGGCTTCTGCTGAAAATCTCAACTAAGGTTACTTTGAGCCATAACGACCTTATGCAAGAATGACTGGCTGGTATTTCACCAGCGGATTGACGTGGATGAGACAACAGTGAGCAATCTAACCGACGCGCTGCATCAGCAACTTGCCCAACGCATTATGCTATTAGACGGTGGCATGGGCACCATGATCCAGAGCTATAAACTGGACGAGCACGATTTTCGTGGCAGCCGTTTTGCTGACTGGCCCTGCGATCTCAAAGGCAATAACGATCTGCTGGTGTTAACGAAGCCAGAGGTGATTCGCGAGATCCATGAAGCGTATCTGGCCGCCGGTGCTGACATTCTGGAAACCAATACCTTTAACGCCACCCCCATTGCGATGGCGGACTACCAGATGGAAGCCCTGTCGGCGGAAATCAACTTCGCGGCCGCGAAGCTGGCACGCGCCAGTGCAGATGCGTGGACGGCGAAAACGCCAGATAAACCGCGCTACGTGGCAGGTGTACTCGGCCCAACTAACCGCACCTGTTCGATCTCACCTGATGTTAACGATCCTGCTTTCCGTAATGTCACCTTTAATCAGTTGGTGGACGCCTACCGTGAATCCACTCGGGCGCTGGTGGAAGGCGGTTGTCACATCATTATGATTGAAACGGTGTTCGATACGCTCAACGCCAAAGCGGCCATCTTTGCGGTCAAAACGGAAATGGAAGCCCTGGGCGTGGCGCTGCCGTTGATGATCTCCGGAACCATCACCGATGCTTCAGGCCGCACGCTTTCCGGACAAACTACCGAAGCCTTTTATAATGCGTTGCGCCACGCTGAGCCCTTATCCTTTGGCCTGAACTGCGCGCTGGGCCCGGATGAATTACGCCAGTATGTCGCCGAACTGTCGCGCATCGCGGAAGGCTATGTCACGGCTCATCCTAATGCCGGTTTGCCCAACGCCTTTGGTGAATACGATCTCGACGCAGACGTAATGGCACAGCAGATTGGCGAATGGGCCAACGCTGGCTTTCTGAATATTATTGGCGGCTGCTGCGGCACGACGCCACAGCACATCGCCGCGATGGCGGCGGCGGTAGAAGGCGTTGCGCCGCGTAAGCGTCCCACGTTGCCGGTTGCCTGCCGACTCTCGGGTCTTGAACCACTGAATATCAGCGCCGGGTCGCTGTTTGTGAACGTGGGCGAACGTACCAACGTTACCGGCTCCGCCAGGTTTAAACGCCTGATAAAAGAAGATAAATACAACGAGGCGCTGGAAGTCGCGTTACAGCAGGTTGAGAGCGGTGCCCAGATTATTGATATCAACATGGATGAGGGAATGCTGGACGCAGAAGCGGCGATGGTGCGTTTCCTCAATCTGATTGCCGGTGAACCCGATATTGCCCGCGTGCCCATTATGATCGACTCCTCAAAATGGGCGGTCATCGAAAAGGGGCTGCAGTGCATACAGGGAAAAGGCATCGTTAACTCTGTCTCAATGAAAGAGGGCGAAGCCGCATTTATCCATCATGCCCGGCTTGTCCGCCGCTACGGGGCTGCCATGGTGGTGATGGCATTTGATGAAGTGGGACAGGCCGATACCCGTGAGCGGAAGATTGAGATCTGCCGTCGCGCCTACCAGATCCTGACGCAACAGGTGGGTTTCCCGCCGGAAGATATCATTTTCGATCCCAATATTTTTGCCGTTGCGACCGGTATTGAAGCGCATAACAACTACGCGATGGATTTTATCGGTGCGTGCGAAGACATCAAGCGCGAGCTGCCTCATGCCATGATCTCGGGCGGTGTGTCTAACGTCTCGTTCTCTTTCCGGGGCAACGATCCGGTACGTGAGGCGATTCACGCGGTATTTCTCTACTACGCCATTCGTAACGGTATGGACATGGGGATCGTTAACGCCGGACAGCTAGCCATTTATGACGACCTGTCCGACGAACTGCGTGAGGCGGTTGAGGACGTGGTGCTTAACCGACGTGCCGACGGCACCGAACGGTTACTGGCGCTGGCGGAAAAATATCGCAGCAGTAAAAGTGACGGTGCGGATGAAAAACAGCAAGCCGAATGGCGCGGCTGGGACGTGGTGAAACGGCTGGAATACTCGCTGGTAAAAGGCATCACGGAATTTATTGAGCTGGACACGGAAGAAGCCCGTCAGCTGGCCGCACGTCCGATTGACGTGATTGAAGGGCCGCTGATGTCCGGTATGAATGTGGTCGGCGATCTGTTTGGTGAAGGCAAAATGTTCCTGCCGCAGGTCGTCAAATCTGCCCGCGTGATGAAGCAGGCCGTCGCCTGGCTGGAACCCTATATTCAGGCCAGTAAAGAAGCCGGGCGCAGCAACGGCAAGATTGTGCTGGCGACGGTAAAAGGTGACGTCCACGACATCGGCAAAAACATCGTTGGCGTGGTGTTACAGTGCAATAACTATGAAATTATCGATCTCGGCGTGATGGTGCCAGGCGAGAAAATCCTGAAAACCGCGCGTGAAGTGAATGCTGACATCATTGGTCTTTCTGGCTTAATTACGCCCTCGCTGGATGAAATGGTCAACATGGCGAAAGAGATGGAGCGTCAGGGCTTCACGTTGCCGCTGTTAATTGGTGGCGCAACCACCTCTAAAGCCCATACGGCGGTGAAAATCGAACAGAACTACAGTGGGCCCACCGTGTATGTGCAAAACGCTTCGCGCACGGTCGGTGTTGTGTCATCCCTGCTCTCCGACACGCTCAGGGATGACTTTGTCGCCCGTACGCGAAAAGAATATGAAACCGTGCGAATTCAACATGCGCGTAAAAAACCCCGCACACCGCCGGTGTCACTCAGCGTGGCGCGCGATAATGCCACGAAAATTGACTGGGAGAGTTATACACCACCGGTGGCGAAGCACAGGGGCGTGAGGCGCGTGGAAGCCGGCATTGATGTACTGCGCGATTACATTGACTGGACGCCGTTCTTTATGACCTGGTCGCTGGCAGGTAAATACCCGCGCATCCTTGAAGATGAGGTAGTGGGCGATGAAGCGAAACGGCTGTTTGCCGATGCCAACACCATGCTGGATAAGCTGAGCGCAGAAAAGGCGCTGACGCCACGCGGCGTGGTGGGCATATTCCCGGCTAACCGCGTGGGCGACGATATCCATATCTTCACCGATGAGCAGCGCGATACCGTGCTGAATGTCAGCCATCATCTGCGGCAGCAAACGGAAAAAACAGATTTTGCCAATTACTGCCTGGCCGATTTCGTGGCACCGAAAACCAGCGGTAAAGCAGATTACCTGGGTGCCTTTGCGGTTACGGGCGGCCTGGAGGAGGATGTGCTGGCCGAGGCTTACGATAAGCAACACGACGACTATAACAAGATTATGGTCAAAGCCATTGCTGACCGCTTAGCCGAAGCCTTCGCAGAATATCTGCACGAACAGGTGCGTAAAACGATTTGGGGGTTTGCCCCCGACGAAAACCTGAGCAATGAGGCACTGATCCGCGAGAATTATCAGGGGATTCGTCCGGCTCCGGGTTATCCCGCCTGCCCGGAACATACCGAGAAAGCGGCTATTTGGGCGCTGCTGGATGTGGAAACCCATACCGGCATGAAACTCACGGAGTCTTTTGCCATGTGGCCAGGCGCTTCGGTGTCAGGCTGGTATTTCAGTCACCCTGACAGCCGCTACTTCGCCGTGGCGCAAATTCAGCGCGATCAGGTTGAAGACTATGCGGCACGCAAAGGCATGTCCGTCAGCGAAGTGGAACGCTGGCTGGCGCCCAACCTGGGTTACGACGCAGACTAAAAAAGCAAGGCAGCCAGAAGGCTGCCTTTTTGTTAGTTAAACCGGGCGTCACGGTCCGAGGTCATATCGTACAACTGGTACTTACGTCCCAGCATCTGACCACCGTCACGGGTGAGCGGCACCCAGTTAATCTGCGCACGGCCACGGGTTGGCGTAACGGTAAACAGATCCATCGGAACAGAGATGTAGAAGCCTTTGGTAAAGTCGCCTTCACCATACTGCTGCGATGACACGTTGGTTTTAGTGGCATAAACGCCCACCATCACGCCACTGTCGAAGCGTTTGGACACATCAATGGTGACGCCTTTATCCTTCGCCAGATACTGCCCGACGCTGGCTTTGACCAGGACATCCTGCATAAACCAGGGACGCCAGTAGCCCGTGAGGTTACCGGTAGGTGCCTCGTAACGGGTGAATCTCATCATGTCATCCCAGTCACGCTGACGCACATAATTGGCGTCCACCCCAACGGCCCAGTTGCTGTCAACCGGACGATAGAGCACTTCCCCACCTACGCCGCCATACATGGTTTCCAGATAGCCGCCATAAACCTGACCATAGAAGCCATTGCCCAGATAATCCATGTAGTTGGCTTGCAGATCGTTGACGTAAACATTGTTCTCAACGTAGTCGCGAATGTGCGTACGCACACGCGGCAGCGTTGAATCCGCAGGCGCGCCGTTGTAGTTAAACTTGTTGTAGTTATTCGCCACGTTAGCAAACAGGCTACCGCTGACCAGAAAATGATCGGTGAGCCAGTAATCGACGTTGCCCATCACGCCGACCTGGTACAGATAGAAACTTTCCGGGCCGCCCACCGACTGGTTCAGTACCGGCGACAGGCTGTAACTCAGGCGCTCTTTACGAATAAACATGCCCTGCTCAGTAGGGTCCGGATCAACAGGATTTTTGCGGACCTGTTGTAACGGCTGCTCATGCCCTAACGGATAACCACCCAGTTCATTGCGCAGGCTGGCAACAGAGGTTTCCGTGGTGACCTGCGGCATATTGTAACGCGACTCCGTCACGTTAATGGTTTCAATACCATCCGGCAGATTATTCATGATGATACGATTTGCGCGATCCACGCCTTCGCGCGTATCGCGGTATTTGGTTTGCTCGCCCGAGACGTATAACGTGCTGCCCTTGGTCTGAATTTTTGGCCCTGCCAGGCCAGCGTTAGACTTCAGTTCAGACAGCTGGCTACCGGTGACCGTGGTCTCCAGCAGTTTAGGCTGCGGATTCGGCTGGTAAGCAGGCTTCGGACTGTCGATATGATCCTGATGCATATCGTTGAAATTAGTGCGGATGGTAAAGCCGAACATAAAGGTGTTGCCGCGTTCATAGCTGGCATTGATATCTGCCCAGTCCGTCAGGCGATAGATCGCGCCCACGTTGACCTTGCTGCGTTGCGGCAGGCGTCCGGCAAAATCATCCTTGTAATCGTTACCTTCGTATTCCGCCTTCAGGCGCAGCGGCTGCCACGGCGTCTGGTATTCGATCCCGCCGAACACGGCGGAAGGGCCATGGAACATCTGCGAGCCGTTGATCGATCCCGCCTGACCGACGCCAGGACGCTGACAGTAGCTGTCGCTGTAGGAACAGAAGGGGTTTTTGACGGTGCCGCTGTTGCCCAGATAGCCCCAGCCCATCCCCAACGTAAAGTCGAAGGGGCCCCAGGCTTTGGTGGCGACCAGATATTCACTGTCAAACAAACCGGTACCGCCCAGATCGCGGGTACCAAATGACACCTCCGGCAGCCAGTAACCTTCCTGCCACAGTCGCAGCTTCAGGTCGAAGGCCTTATCTTTATAGCTTTGATTGCCGCTGAAGCTTTCCACCGCACTGTAACGCCGGGTCCGCACGTCGGTATAACGCACGGTGGTTTCCAGCCAGGGGAACAGCTGTAACGAAGCAGAATAGTAGCGGTACTGGTCATTATCACGGAAGTTCAGGCTGAATTCGCCCTCTTTCGCCATACGCGCGGTAGGCACCTGCATCAGGCCCACACCGCCAAAATCAGACTGCGAAGGCGTTACCGGGGCCGCATACATTTCCGCATGGGCCTGGCAGGCGCTTGCCACAGAAACAGCCAACAGGCTGAGAAGATAACGTTTTTTCATCAGTCTGGTATCCGGTGAGTCAGAACAGAAACGAGGCGGCTATTCAGGTCTTCATACGCGCCAGGCAGGCTCCATGACGAAAAGCCCGTCATAATGATGCTGCCGGGTTCGGGTTCGACGTGGCGGTGATTCCAGTAAGCGACGGGCGCTTCCTGCGTCGTACCATCCGGCGCAATCACAATCGCGATGTTGCGTTCTGCACCAGACAGGAGCGGGTGATCGCTCAGGTAATCCCGCACTGATTTACCCGGTTGCCAGCTCACAGCACCGGCCCCCGCGATGGGGCCAAACAGCAGGACGCTGGTGCTGGGCTGGGTCAGATAGAGATCGTAACGGCCTTCCAGGCGGCGGTTATCCATTGGGTGCAGGCGAATCCAGTCGGGGTCCAGTGACGTGAACTGCCGCCCGGTCACCTTGATGCTGCTTAACTGACGTATCACAGCATCAATGGCGGCGGCTTGTTCTCCGCTGCTGTCAGCACGCCAGGCGCGTAGCTGCGCCAGTGTCTGCTGATACTGTTGTTGTGCTATTGCCGTCGCGCCGTATTCGGCAATGACGGCGCGACGCCAGTCTGTTTGTGCCATCAGTGCGGGCTGAGTCACCAACTGGGCCAGGTTCTCTACCTGATTGACCTGGACGCTGTTCGTATCATGGGGCGCATGCACGGTGACCTGGCCTGCGGCCTGCGCACCCAGACTGGTGAGCAGGCTCACTCCTGCCAACAATAGTGTTATTTTTTTCATGATTTTGCCGGCTTCAGAATGGTGATATCAACAGGGAAAGTATCGGCAGCCAGCATCTGTCGGGATTGCACCACCTGACCACTGCTGTTGTCGATCCAGAACGTGTTTTGCCACTCGCGGTTAAGGCTGTCGATATGCAGTTGCTCATGCCAGACGCGACAGGCAATGCGGTTTCCCGCAATATTCAGCACCTCATCGTCGCCACGCTCAAAGGTTGAGCTCAGGGTACCGCTATGAACGTTGCCCTGAACGGTCCACTGAACAATCCGCGTCCAGCGCTGGCCATTGCTAATGTGCAGGCCTTTTGCCAGCGGGTCTTGCTGGAGATTGCTGACGCTTGTCAGGTTATCAGGCAAGCCCAGGGTTTTGATCAGTCTGCCGTGTGCGGTGACCAGCATGGACTGATCGCGCGTCACCCACTTTTGCTGACCGTTTTCGTTATAACCCAACACGACAAAAATGCGTGGACCGTCATTGATTCGGGCATACAGGCTGGCATAGGGCAGATTATCAATCTGCTGAGGCGTAACGGTGACGTCATCTGGCCCTTCAATGGCCATCATCACGGTTTGTTCGAGTCCTTTTTGCGTTTGTGTACAGGCCTGCAGCAGCAGGCAAACGAGCAGCAGAGGAAGTTGGCGCACAGTGTGTCCCTGATAAATGATGCCAAAGTAAAAATAACCACACGAAAGTGTGGTTATGTTTAAAGCTCCCGTACCCTTACTCTTTCAGGCCGCCGACGCGGTGGCGTCCTGATAGCGACTCATTAACTTGCGCAAATGAATCGTGATATGCGCGTTCGCAGCCTTGCTACAGCCCGAAGGAGCAGGGTACCCATCAACGTGTGGTGCCCGTTGTGGTTGTGGTTGTTGTACCAGTATTTGCCCCGTCACCACCGCCAGAAGCGGCAACACCGAGTCCTACTAACGCGCCAAGCACGCCGATACCCACAGCGGTAGTCGTACCTGCGGACATGGTGCCCGCTTGTGCGCCCGCTGCAGCACCTGCTTCTTCCGGCGCGGCAAACGCACTGGAAGAGACGGCTACGATGAGTAATGCCAGACCGGCAATCATGCGTTTTTTCATAACAACACCTACATTGAGTGAATGAAGGATTGCTATCCGACAATTCTGCACAACAGAATGAACCGTTGCCGCAAAGTCGAAGGACAGACCCATTACGGGCGCGTCCAGTATAGGGCAACAAAATACCAGAGTTCAGTAACGTAAAAACCTGTCGAAATGCAGGGCAAAAAACGGGCTAAATTAAGTAAATTTAGCGTTAACTTATTTTAAAGCCGTGAGTTTGTCTTAAAAGGCCGAATATTTGTCTGCGAACAGGGAGAAAGCAAAGCGGTTTCTACTTATTTAGTATTGTTTGGTACGGAATAAGAATAATCGGAATTTCCTTACGCGCGATTAAATTAAATAGCATTATAAAACAATGGGTAAGAATGTTCTGTGTGCTGATTTAGGTCCATTTTTAATAAGATTGTCATATTCAAACACCTGTCATCTTCAGATTTGCCTCAGCCTATTTTAAGAATTATCCAATCCGTTTGCGGGCTTTTCAGATTAAAAGCGGGTTGCACTCAGCGCCATGCAATGAAAAAGGCGACTAAATAGCCGCCTTTTTGTGCTTGTGGAAATTTAACGCCAGCTCTTGTAGCAATTAATTAAGGCATTAGTGGAGCTGTCATGACTGGTAATATTACTGTCATTTTCCAGCTCTGGCAGAACACGGTTCGCCAGCTGTTTACCCAGTTCAACGCCCCACTGGTCAAAGGTAAAGATATTCAGGATGGCACCCTGGGTGAAGATTTTATGCTCATACAGGGCAATCAGGGCACCCAGGCTAAATGGGGTGATTTCGCGTAACAAAATGGAGTTAGTCGGCCGGTTACCTTCAAAAACCTTAAACGGCACGATGTGCGCCACCGATTCCGCAGATTTGCCGGCATCGGTAAATTCTTTCTGCACCACGTCACGCGATTTACCAAAAGCCAGCGCTTCGGTCTGGGCAAAGAAGTTAGAGAGCAGTTTAGGGTGATGATCAGCAAGCGCATTGTGACTCACTGCCGGTGCGATAAAGTCGCACGGCACCAGTTTGGTTCCCTGATGAATCAACTGGTAGAACGCGTGCTGGCCGTTCGTGCCCGGTTCGCCCCAGATAATCGGGCCTGTCTGGTAGGTGACAGGCTGACCTGCACGGTCAACGTATTTACCGTTCGACTCCATATTTCCCTGCTGGAAATAGGCCGCAAAGCGATGCATATATTGGTCATACGGCAGAATGGCTTCTGTTTCGGCCCCGAAGAAGTTGTTGTACCAGATTCCGATCAGCGCCAGCAGTACCGGAATATTCTGTTCTGCGGGCGTCGTTGAGAAGTGCTTGTCCATGGCGTGGGCGCCACTCAGCAACTGCTCAAAATTATCGAAGCCAATGGAGAGGATAATCGACAGGCCGATTGCTGACCACAGTGAATAGCGACCGCCAACCCAGTCCCAGAATTCGAACATGTTGTCCGTATCAATACCAAATTCACCTACCGCTTTGGCGTTGGTGGAAAGCGCTGCGAAGTGCTTAGCAACGTGCTGTTGATCGCCGGCGGTTTTAAGGAACCAGTCACGTGCGCTGTGCGCGTTAGTCATGGTTTCCTGCGTGGTAAAGGTCTTAGAGGCGACCAGGAACAGCGTGGTTTCAGGGCTGAGATCTTTCAGCGTTTCCGCGATGTGCGTGCCGTCAACGTTGGACACAAAATGCATGTTCAGGTGGTTTTTATACGGACGCAGCGCTTCAGTGACCATAAACGGGCCGAGGTCGGAGCCACCGATACCGATGTTAACGACATCCGTGATGGGCTTTCCGGTATAGCCTTTCCAGTCACCGCCGATAATGCGTTCTGAAAAGCCTTTCATTTTTTCCAGCACGGCGTTGACTTCAGGCATCACATCTTTGCCATCAACAATAATCGGCGTATTACTGCGGTTGCGCAGCGCGACGTGCAACACGGCGCGATCCTCAGTGCGGTTAATCTTCTCACCGGAGAACATGGATTTAATCGCACCACTTAAATCGGTTTCTTTTGCCAGTGCCTGAAGCTTATCGAGGGTTTCCTGGGTAATGCGGTTTTTGGAAAAATCCACCAGCATCTGGTCGTCAAAGGTGGCTGAGAATTTAGCAAAACGATCGGCATCCTGGGCAAACAGGTCGGCAATTTTCGCCGTTTTCATCTGTTCATAGTGCTCTTGCAGCGCTTTCCAGGCTGCGGTTTGGGTCGGATTGATATTTTTCATGGCAACACTCTTGTTGATATTAAGAACCGTCATTCCATCGGGGTCGCATCGTACCCGGTTAGCATTTCAGTATGACCACAGTTGCAACTGAAAGGAAAATTTTGTCTGTGCCATAATGGCACGGTAATGAAAACCGTCTGTTTCACGGTGGATAATGCCGCTAAATTTCAGTCTGATCCCATGGGATAAAGGCTGAAAAGTATGGCGCATTGGCGGCCCGCATACTTTGTGCCGCATCAGAAAGTGGTGGCCTTGCTGAAGCCATTAAGCACTGTAGTCGCTGCGATAAGGCGAAATTTGTTATCCGGTGCGCTCTGCATGAAAAATTGTCCCACGACTGTGATTGACAGCAGGGGCAGAAATCGATAAATCTATGCGCGCTACTTGCGCACCTGTGCGCAAGCCAGAAGAGGCGCGTCGCCCAGGCAGTGTGTTGGAGGAACCGTATCCGGAGATAACACATCAGGGGGAGCGACGCCGAGGTGGTCAACACACGGTGTGTTGCCTGTCGGCTACAGGGGCTGAATCCTCTGGGTTGTCACCAGAAACGTCCACAGTCGGACGTTTTGCAAGGTGGAGCGCTTCTGGGTGACTCGTCTATTCGATCTTGTCTGCCCGTTTCTGCTCTTTCCTTGTGCTTAGGCTGAATTACTGTTTCTCATCCGTCAACGGGTGAGGGCAACGTACCCTGACACGAGGTCATACAATGTCTCTGAATCTGAATGTAGCGAAATTTGGCGGTACCAGCGTTGCCGATTTCGATGCCATGAACCGTAGCGCCGATGTGGTATTGCAGGACAGCAATACCCGGCTGGTGGTGCTCTCTGCCTCTGCGGGCATCACGAATCTGCTGGTCTCCCTTGCAGAAGGTCAGGAGACATCGCAGCGTGCGGCTCAACTTGATGACATCCGCCGCATTCAATATGCCATCATCGATCGCCTGCAACATCCTGACGTTATTCGCGACGAAATCGACCGAATGATCGACAACATCGGCATGCTGTCAGACGCGGCCGCGCTGGCCACCTCTAACGCCTTAACCGACGAGCTGGTCAGCCATGGCGAACTGATGTCGACCTTACTGTTCGTCGAGATCCTGCGTGAACGCCAGGTGAATGCTGAATGGTTCGATGTTCGCAAAGTGATGCGCACGAATGACCGTTTTGGCCGTGCTGAGCCGGATGTGGCCGTTCTGGCGGAACAGGTCAGCGCGCAGTTGCAGCCGCGTATTGCGGCGTCATTGGTGGTGACTCAGGGCTTTATCGGCAGCGAAGAAAAAGGGCGCACCACTACGCTCGGTCGCGGCGGCAGTGATTACACGGCGGCCCTGCTGGGTGAGGCGTTAAAAGCGTCGCGCGTGGATATCTGGACTGACGTACCGGGCATCTATACCACTGACCCGCGCGTGGTGCCTGCGGCTAAACGTATTGATGAAATTACCTTTGAGGAAGCAGCAGAAATGGCCACCTTTGGGGCCAAAGTGCTGCATCCTGCAACTCTGCTGCCTGCCGTTCGTAGCGACATCCCGGTGTTTGTCGGCTCCAGCAAAGATCCGGCGGCGGGCGGCACGCGCGTCTGCAATGAGACAGCCAATCCCCCGCTGTTCCGTGCGCTGGCCCTGCGTCGCAAGCAAACCCTGGTGACGCTGCACAGCCTGAATATGTTACACACGCCAGGCTTCCTGTCTGAAGTGTTCAATATTCTGGTGCGTCACAACGTGTCAGTGGATCTCATCACCACGTCTGAAGTCAGCGTCGCGTTAACGCTGGATACCACCGGTTCAACCTCAACGGGCGACAATCTGCTGAGCCAGGCGCTGCTGACGGAACTGTCGTCACTGTGTCGCGTCGAGGTGGAAGAAAACCTGGCGCTGGTGGCGATTATCGGCAACGAGCTGTCAAAAGCCTGCGGGGTTGGGAAAGAGGTCTTCGGCGTGCTCGAACCTTTCAACCTGCGAATGATCTGTTACGGTGCCAGCAGCTATAACCTCTGCTTCCTGGTGCCGGGCAATGATGCTGAAAGCGTGGTGCGCACGTTGCATCACAATCTGTTTGAATAAGCGCATCGCCAGGATAAGTTTGAAGCCGGACATTGTCCGGCTTTTTAATGACCAGCTGCTGAACGGCAACGCGTTCTTTCACAGTAATCCCTCACTTGCTTATAAGGATGTCTGTTCATGCTCGCCACCTTAACTCGCTTGTTCCCTCTGTGGGCCGTCCTGTTATCTGCGGCTGCCTACTACTCACCTACGACCTTTCTTGGCATCGGTCCGTGGGTGGTGTACCTGCTGATGCTGATTATGTTTGGCATGGGCGTGACGCTGAATATTGACGATTTTAAACGCGTGCTGACGCGCCCGGCGCCGGTAATCGCCGGGACCTTTTTACACTATCTGGTGATGCCACTGGCGGCCTGGGCACTGGCTAAGCTGTTTCATATGCCGCCCGATCTCTCTGCAGGCATGATTCTGGTTGGCAGCGTTGCCAGCGGCACCGCCTCTAACGTGATGATTTATCTGGCTAAGGGCGATGTGGCGCTTTCCGTCACGATCTCTTCCGTGTCGGCGCTGGTAGGCGTGTTTGCCACGCCGTTACTGACGCGCTTTTATGTGGATACGCACATTCAGGTTGATGTCGCGGGGATGTTACTGAGCATCGTGAAGATCGTCGTGATCCCTATCGGGTTAGGCTTGATCATCCATCACACTATGAACAGCGTGGTACGCCGGATCGAGCCTTATCTTCCGGCCTTTTCCATGATCTGTATTCTGTTGATCATCAGCGCCGTGGTGGCGGGCAGCCAGAGCTTTATTGGATCAGTGGGGGCGATGGTGATTGCCGCGGTCATCTTGCACAATGCCATTGGCCTGCTGGGAGGTTACTGGGGCGGGAAACTGTTTGGCTTCGATGAGTCCACCTGCCGCACGCTGGCGCTGGAAGTCGGCATGCAAAACTCCGGACTGGCTGCAACGCTGGGCAAACTCTACTTTTCCCCACTGGCTGCGCTGCCGGGTGCCTTGTTCTCCGTCTGGCATAACCTGTCCGGTTCGCTGCTTGCGGGTTACTGGTCGGGCAAACCGGTCGAGAAAAAAAAGTAACGCTGTGCGGGCGAAACTGACCTCGCGGGGGCCAAACGGCCCCCGCATGTTAATCGTCGTCCCGCTCATCATCAGGCTGCTCCAGCACCGTGTAGGCTACCGCGCTAAACAGCGAGTTCAGCCGCTTCATATCACCCAGCAACCCCAGATGCAGCGAACTGGTTTCAATGCTCTGCACGTTCTGCTGATGCAGGCGGTTAACATGGGAGTGGGAATTGCGGCGTATTTTCAGGCGGAAACGGTGCTTGGCGCGGCGCAGCCGCTTCGCGCTGGTGACGTCGTGGGAGAGAAAAACCGACAGGCTCAGCCGCAGGCTATCAATCAGCTGTTCATGTAATGCTTCCAGCTCTTTCAGCCCCTCTGGCGAAAAGGTGCGTCGCGCGGCAAGGGATTTGTCGGCCACATCGCCGCTCATGCGCTCGATGATATCGCCTGCCTGTTCCAGGTTCAGCGACATTTCAATGATTTCCCCCCAGCGGCGGGAATCCTGCTCGGATAAATCCTCTTTGGGCATGCGCGCCAGATAAAGCTTGATGGCGGTATACAGCACATCCACGTCATCATCCAGCCGCCGTACCCTGCGTTCCGCCCGGGCTTCTCCACGCACCACTTGCAGAAACGTATCCAGCATCTGCTCCAGCACATCCCCCATGCGCAACACCTCACGTGCAGCATTGACCAGCGCCAGTGCTGGCGTATCCAGCGCGCTGCTGTCGAGATGCCGGGGCTTCAGCGTCGTCTCGCTTTCGGCATCGTCAGCGATCAGTCGGCAACACAGCCGCGCCATGGCGTCGGCAAACGGCACCATCACCACACAGCGAATCAGGTTGTAGAAGACATGAAAGAAGATCACCAGCTCTTCGTCATTTACCGGCAGCTTATCCAGCCACACTGCCAGCGGATCGACAAAGGGCAGAATAATCACGCAGCCAATCAACTTGAACAGCAGGCTGCCCATCGCCACGCGTTTACCGGCTGCGTTGGAACCACTGCCATTGATGACGGCCAGTAGACCGCTGCCAAGGTTGGCGCCAATCACCAGACACAGCGCCACCTTAAAGGCGATTACGCCGGTTGCGGTGAGCGTGGCTGTAATCAGCACCGCCGCCAGGCTTGAGTAGCTGATAATGGCAAAGACGGCCCCGAGCAGGGCGTCCAGCATCACGTCACCGGTTAAGCTGGAGAACAGCACCTGTACGCCGGATGCCTGAGTAATGGGTTTGGCGGCTTCGACAATCAGTTGCAGTGCCAGCAGGATGAGTCCCAGACCAATGCTGGTGCGGCCGAGCTGTCCGGCCCGGGTTTGCTTGCGGCTGATGAAAAAGACCACGCCGAAAAAGATAAATAGCGGTGAAAGCCAGGAGAGATCAAACGTCAGGATGCGCGCCATAATGGCCGTGCCGACATCCGCCCCCAATATCACCACCAGCGCAGGCGTCAGGCTCACCAGGTTTTGAGCAACGAACGACGTCACCAGCAGTGTGGTGGCATTGCTGCTTTGCACCAGCATGGTGACGCCAACGCCAGCAAGAAACGCCATGGGTTTCTTTTCCACGCTGCGGCTGAGTACCCGGCGCAAATCGGCACCATACACGCGCATAATCCCGGAGCGGGTAATATGTGTGCCCCATACCAGAAGCGCAACGGCAGAGAGTAAGTTAAGCAGGGTTAACACGTATAGTCGCTCCTCAACCATCAGGCGGTGCAGATTGCCAGTCTGATGGAAAGCGCAATCTGAGAACGTGGCTACCGGACGCTGCGCAATTTTTTTCAGTGTTTTAAGCAACCTGCGCAATGTCGACATCGTTAAATGTAGACTACTCTACTGATCTGCATGGACAAATCCAACCCGGCGCACGTCGCTCACCTTCCTGATTGTGCACGCCTGAAACAGGACTGAACGAATATCCACGGCGGAAAGACTGGCTACAGACAAGACGAGGCCGCCCGTTTTGACAGCGCTGAAGGGGAAGACGGCCGCCGTCAGTCCAGGGTGAGGTGCCGCTGCGGCTCATGATGATCCCGCGCGGCGGGAATGTGGAAATCTGTACGTTCTCTGCCCGGTCTTCAGCGCGTTAACGTCAGGACGCTGAACCCGCCAGCAAGGCGCGATGGACCGGCTTATCATGTGTGACGCCGAGCAGCGAACACAGGGTGCCGCAGAGTTCGGTTTGTTGCGGGGCCAGCCCGGCCTTTCGCGAGAAGCCTTCACCAAATACAAACAGGGGAACGGTCGTTTCTTCTGGCAACATGCCACCATGCGAACGGTCATCGTTCATGCCGTGGTCGGCGGTAACCATGACCTGATAGCCTTCCGCCAGCCAGCCTGGCATCCACTGTGACAGATAACCATCTGCCATGCGCGCCCTGTTGCGGTACGCGGTAGAAGAGAGGCCATGCTGATGACCGGCATGATCGATATTCATCGGATGAATCAGCAGGAAGTCCGGGTTGTAACGTAACCGCAGGCTTTCGGCATCTTCAAACAGGTGGGAATCGGGATAGCCGTCGTCGGAGTAAAAGTGCCCAAACTGAACAGGCAGCGTCGGGGCGTCCGTGTGACGATCGCGGGCCGGTACGAAGGGCGTGCGGTTATACAGTTCGCTTATCCAGTGGTAAGCGGCGGCGGCGGTGGTCAGCCCGGCGTCACGCGCATAGTGAAACACACTGCGTTCGTGGCTCATGCGGTTGACATCGTTATGAATAATCCCGCTTTCCACCGGTGCGACGCCGGTCAGAATGCACTCATACAGCGGACGTGACAACGAAGGCAGCGCACAGGTCAGGCTGTAGTAATGGCCTTTGCCATGGGCACATTCTGCATGCAGGTAGCCCATAGCGTGTTGTGCCACGTGATGACTCAGGCCGTCCAGAATCACCAGAATCGTTTTCATGCTGTTCTCCTTACTGTGGCTTAGGTTGTGCGCGTCGGTACTCTTAACAGGGCACTATTGGGTTGTCTGATGCAGCGTTATTGTTTCGCTCATCGTGAAATATTCTGGTTTATCAATAGCTTTTTTGATTGTAAGTACACACAAACTTTTCTGCGAAAACGGAGTGGGTTAAATGCCTTTTCCCGGCCGCATCGCGTCTTATGCGCTGGCGCTTCGCCTGATTAGCCGCCAGTCGATACAGGCAATACCGCTACATAAGGCAGTGAATGCGTAGAGCTGAACGGTGTCGGGCTAAAACCTGGTCTGGATCATTCGGTCGCCAAAACCGAGTCAATGTAGCCCTCACATGTGAAAAAGGGATGACAGGCTTTACCAACAGGTGGAATCAACCAGGCAGTCATAAGGGGATAACCGGCGTCAGGCTTAGCAACGGCCGCAGTTGGCACGCGATGTGCGTGAAAACATCCATCCTCACCCGCGCTGTTCTTGCTTTATGATCTTGATCTTTCTGGGGTTATGGCGTTCATTGATAAGCCTTGCTCATGTCACATTGGGAGGCGGAAAGGCTGCGGGTGCGGTAAGCCTGACGGCTATATTGTGATTTAGGTCACACTCACGCATGATAGCGCCAATAAAACCCCATTTAATTTTTGAGGCGTGAGATGAGTGACAAAAACCCGGTAGCACAGAAGATTGCGCGCCTGATGCAGTGGGTACTGAACGCGGGACTGCTGATCCTGGCGGTGATTTTGATGGTGTTTTTGGGCAAAGAGACAGTCCACTTAGCCAATGTCCTGTTTAGCACCGGTGAGCAGGCGTCGTCCTACCTGCTGATTGACGGCATTGTGATTTATTTTCTCTACTTCGAATTTATTGCACTCATCGTGAAGTACTTCCAGTCGGGCTACCATTTCCCTTTACGCTACTTTGTGTACATCGGGATTACCGCCATCATCAGGCTGATTATCGTCGACCATAAAAATCCCATTGATACGTTATGTTATTCCGCGGCCATCCTGGTGCTGGTTATCACCCTGTGGCTGGCAAACAGTAACCGGCTTAAACGCGAGTAACGAAGCCGTCAGCATTCAGGACGGTGTTCCTCGTATCGCTCTGCGCTAAACTACCTCTCTGAAAATTTTTGGGGGAAAGTGCCATGACGCAAGACCCGCTCCGTTTATTACGTTCACTCACCTGGCTGGCGCTGGACGATGCCGCATTTACGCAACCGCTTCGTGACTGGCTGATGGAGGAGGACTCCATGACGCGACGTTTCGAACAGCATTGCCAGAAGGTCAGGGTGGAACCTGTACGCGAAGGCTTTATCGATGCTGACGAATTAGGCGACGACGGCGCGTTATTACCTGCAGACCAGCGTTTCTGGCTGCGTGAAGTGATTCTCTACGGAGATGAGCAGCCGTGGCTGGCGGGACGCACGCTGGTGCCTGAAAGTACCCTCAACGGCCCGGAAACCATGTTACAGCAACTCGGTACGCGACCTCTGGGACGTTACCTGTTCTCCTCTTCAACACTTACCCGCGACTTTATTGAGCCTGGCAGCGTTGAAACGCTCTGGGGACGCCGGTCCCGGCTGCGGCTGTCGGGTAAGCCGCTACTGTTAACGGAACTGTTTTTACCGGCATCGCCGGTCTATCGTGATCAAGGTTAAGGGTTTGACCTGTGCAAAACACACAAAAAATGACGAAATGGCAGGCTTACAGCCGCCTGATGCGAATCGATAAACCGATCGGCGCTTTACTGCTGTTGTGGCCAACGCTGTGGGCGCTCTGGCTGGCAAAGATGACTGTCCCACCGCTGCCGACACTGGCGGTGTTTGTCGCCGGTGTCTTTGTGATGCGCGCTGCGGGCTGTGTGATCAATGATTATGCCGACCGTAAGGTAGACGGGCACGTTGAGCGCACCAGGCACCGGCCGCTGGCAAGCGGTGCCGTGACGGCGAAAGAAGCCAAAATGCTGTTTGTGGTGTTGGGGCTGATTGCGTTTGCCCTGGTACTGAGCATGAACCTGATGACCATTATGCTCTCGGTCGTGGGCCTGGCGCTGGCCTGGGTCTATCCGTTTATGAAGCGATATACGCATCTGCCCCAGGTGGTGTTAGGCGCGGCCTTTGGCTGGGCGATCCCCATGGTATGGGCGGCAGTTAGTGAGTCCTTACCTCTGGTCTGTTGGCTGGTATTCCTGGCAAACATTTGCTGGACGGTGGCCTACGATACGCAATATGCCATGGTTGATCGCGAGGATGACCTGAAGATAGGCGTTAAGTCCACGGCGATACTGTTTGGTCGCTATGACAAATTGATTATTGGTCTGCTGCAGCTGTCTACGTTGGTGTTGATGGCGCTGGTGGGGACGATGCTGGATCTGAACGGCGCGTTTTACTGGACGCTATTACTGGCTGGTGGGTTATTTGTTTATCAGCAAAAGCTGATTGCGCAGCGCGATCGTCAGGCCTGTTTCCGCGCCTTCCTGAATAACAACTATGTGGGACTGGTTCTGTTTCTGGGCGTGCTGATGAATACGCCGCCGTTCTTACAACTGCTGTAACAGCCGCGGCGAGCCACGCCTGCCAGCCTGCAGACGGAAGGATGCGTCAATGCAGGTTTGAGGATGATGTTAAAACGCGAATAAAAAAGGCGACCTGCAAGGTCGCCTTTTTCGTCTTCACTGATCCGCTAATCGTGCGCCACGGCGCTTTCGATGGTCATGCGCACATCGCTGGTGACCAGGTCAGCCAGGATGTGCCAGGTCGCCAGCGTCTGCGCCACGTCGGCATCACCGCTGTCGCTGATATAACCTTCATCACGCAGCGTGAGCACCAGTGAGGAGAATACCGCTTTATCAAAGAACTCCGGCGCATTGATCCCGTGCAACACGCTCAGGCGCTGCGCCAGGGTACGGCTCTCTTTTTCCAGCGTGCCCCGGTTAATAGTGGGCTTGGCGCTAAGAATCGAGAAGGTGATGGCGTAACGCTGCAGCGTCTCACGCACACCGGCGGCCAGCAGTTGAAGCGTACGGTAACGCGCGGTGTTAAACGACAACAGACCTGCCTCAACGGTAATCAGCCCCTGACGCGTCAGTTCCTGACATAAGTTAGTCAGTAGCTGCGGCAGCTGATCATGGCTCCAGCGCAGGAACAGCTCGCTCTTCAGCATGGGATAGATCAGGCTGACCTGACGCAGCAGTTCGGCTTCGCTCAGGTTGCGGTGCTGCTGCACAATCGCCGCAATCAGCGACGGCATGACCAGCATATGATGAATGTTATTACGGTAGTAGGTCATCAGTACCGCCTGCTCGCGCGGCAGAATAATGATGTCACCAATACTGTCTTTTTCACTCTCGAATTTGTTCATGCTGAGCGCATGATCCAGCAGGGCTTCGGCAGACATGTCGGGCAAGGTGGCATCCGGCGAGTAGGGCACGTTGCGCAGCAACTGGGTATAGCACTCCAGTTGCTCAACCAACTGCTCGCGGGTCAAAGAGCGCTGACGCGAAGCAAGCAGAGCGGTAACGCACAGGTTCATGGCATTCGCCGCGCCGGCTTCGTTAATACGCACCATGATGGTGGCCGCGATATCGTTCGCCGCCGGGGTCAACCAGCCGGGACGTTGTGCTTCAATAGGATCGATAGCATCGCGCCATTCAGGAACGTGCTTATTCAAATAATTTATCAGCGGTAGCGGCTCGCCAAAGTTCACGTAACCCTGACCGAGATTGCGCAGCTTACGTAAGCCGCGCACCATCTGCATGAATCCTTCTTTCTCTTTCGTGGCACCGCGAAGCTCTTTCGCATAGGTGCCCACTTCCATGACATGTTCGTAACCGATGTATATAGGCACTAACGTGATAGGGCGCGTGCCGCCGCGTAGCATGGCCTGCAGCGTCATGGACAGCGTGCCGGTTTTCGGATCTAACAGCCGGCCGGTACGTGAACGGCCCCCTTCCACGAAGTACTCCACGGAATAGCCACGGGTAAAGAGTTCACCCAGGTATTCACGGAAGACGGTGGCATAGAGCTTGTTGCCTTTAAAGGTACGGCGAATAAAGAAGGCACCCAGACGGCGGAAAATCGGCCCGGCAGGCCAGAAGTTCAGGTTAATACCGGCAGCGATGTGCGGCGGGACCAGTCCCTGGTGATACAGCACGTAAGACAGCAACAGGTAATCCATATGGCTGCGGTGGCAGGGCACATAAACAATTTCATGACCGTCCTGAGCCAGCTGACGAACGCGCTCACCGCCGTTGACGTTGATGCCCTGATAAAGTCGACTCCAGAGCCAACCCATCACGCGATCCGTGACGCGAATCGCTTCGTAGGAGAAGTTGGCGGCAATCTCCTCCATCATTTCAACGGCGTTTTGCTGGGCCTTTTCATGCGAAACCTTTTTGCTGCGGGCTTCGTCTTCTACCGCTTTTTCTATCGCTTTCGATTGCAGCAGGCGATTGAACAAATCCTGACGCGCAGGCAGGCGCGGACCGACCGCCGCCAGACGCTGACGGGCAAAGTGGATACGAGCGACCCGGGCCAGTTTTTGCGCAATTGATTTATCCGTACCGTGTTCAGTCGCCATACGACGCAGGGAAACGGTTGGCGAGAAGCGCACAAAACTGTCGCGACCATGCCAGAGCACAGCAAAGAATTTTTGTACCCCATTTAACAAACGTAAATGAGGCGGATTATCTTCTCCCTGCACTTCCCGGCCGGGTGCGCGGCCGAACATGACGGAAACCGGTAACATCTGGATATCAAGCTCAGGGTTACTGCGGTGCAGATCGAGATACTCGTGGAAGATTTTTACCGACTCGACGCTGGGCACGAAATAGGGAAACACGCGTGGGCCATCGTGGATAAAGACATGACGCGGCAGCAAGGCCCCGTCAATCTCCAGCGGCGAAAGCGGATCGGGCAGCTCGTGCCTGATGCACTGCGCGCGCAAAGTCAGGAGATCGGCCTTTGAATCATAAGGCAGGACATACATAATAGGCCGGGTTGGGTCCAGCCCATGTTCGGATACGGGATCGGCCGGAATGGCCTTACTCTTTACCAGAAACGACAGGGGTAAATTCAGTAATTTATAAAAAAGTATACGCCAACCTGACATAGACAACATGAAGCCTCTTGTTAGCAAAGCGGCGCAAGCTTATCAGAAAGCGCAGCAAAAATCTGTGACAGCGACAATTGTGCGCTGCCCAATATTGACGTCAATCCTTTGAAAAGAGTTCCTTTATTATGACAAATAATGTCACCGGCCTTAACCGAATTGTGAAAGCTGCGGGCTATTCATGGCAAGGTCTTCGTGCTGCCTGGCAGCATGAAGCTGCTTTCCGTCAGGAAGCGGTTACCGCACTGGTAGCGATTATCCTGGCCTGCTGGCTGGATGTCGATAGCGTTTCGCGCATCCTGATGATTGGCTCTGTCGTACTGGTGATTATTGTTGAAGTCCTGAACAGTGCCATAGAAGCGGTGGTAGACCGCACCGGTCAGGAGCGGCATCCTCTTGCTGGACGTGCAAAAGACATGGGCTCCGCCGCCGTTTTCATCGCAATATTACTGGCCCTTTTTGTCTGGGGAACGCTGCTTTGGTCGCATTTGCGATAAGCGTTCCATCTCGCGTCAAATAACTGATTTTGGCCTGAGTTTTGGTTTCCATTTCACCAATACCTGTATATACTCACAGCGACTGTATAAACAACCAGGGGGCGGGATGAAAGCATTAACCAGCAGGCAGCAACAGGTCTACGACTTGATTCGCGACCACATTAATCAAACAGGCATGCCGCCAACGCGTGCAGAAATCGCCGCGCAGCTTGGTTTTCGTTCGCCAAATGCAGCCGAAGAACACCTGAAAGCACTGGCGCGTAAAGGCGTGATTGAAATCGTCTCTGGTGCGTCCCGCGGTATCCGTTTGTTAATGGAAGAAGAGCCATCAGACGGCCTGCCGTTGATTGGTCGCGTCGCCGCCGGTGAGCCATTACTGGCCCAGGAACACATTGAAACGCATTACAAAGTAGATCCTGACATGTTCAAGCCTGCAGCGGATTTCCTGTTGCGCGTGAGCGGAATGTCGATGAAAGATATCGGCATTATGGATGGTGATTTGCTGGCGGTTCACAAAACGCAGGAAGTGCGTAATGGTCAGGTTGTGGTTGCGCGTATTGATGATGAAGTCACGGTAAAACGCTGGAAGAAACAGGGTTCTGTGGTGCATCTCTTACCTGAAAACAACGATTTCGAGCCTATCATTGTTGACACACGTGCCCAGTCTCTAACCGTTGAAGGTCTGGCTGTCGGCATTGTCCGTAACGGTGAGTGGTTGTAAAACCCGTTAAGGTTATTGGCATGCGTCAATCTTAACGTTTTCCAGTCTGCCCTTACTTTGCCGCTGTGGGTTTATCTCTGGCCCCGGCGGTTTATCGCACGGATTCAAGAATGCGCTTTCTGACAGCTACCGATAAAAACCTTTGGCGGTTAGCGCTGCCCATGATCCTGTCAAATATCACGGTTCCTCTGCTCGGTCTGGTCGACACGGCCGTGATCGGCCATCTTGACAGCTCGGTTTATCTGGGTGGTGTGGCTGTCGGTACGACCATCACCAGCTTCATCTTCATGTTGCTGCTTTTTCTGCGTATGAGTACCACGGGCTTAACAGCTCAGGCATTGGGTGCGGGTGATAAGACCGCTCTGGCGCGAGCGCTGACTCAGCCACTCCTCATCGCGCTGGTCGCGGGCCTCTTATTTATCTTCCTTCGCTATCCCGTTACGACCTTAGCCACCCGCTTTATTGGTGGGGACCCCGCGGTATTGGAGCAAGCAGCCCTGTTTATCCATATTCGCTGGCTCAGTGCGCCCGCAACGCTGGCTAATTTGGTCATCCTGGGCTGGCTGCTGGGCGTTCAGTATGCCAGGGCACCGGTCATCTTGCTGGTGGTAGGTAACGTCATTAATATCCTGTTGGATCTCTGGCTCGTGCTGGGTTTGCACTGGGGCGTGGCGGGTGCCGCTAGCGCCACCGCGCTGGCAGAATACGCAACGTTACTGGTCGGTGCGGTGATGGTGTGGCGCGTACTAACGCTGCGGGGTATCACCTTGGAGATGCTCACTCATAGCTGGCGCGGCGACATCCACCGCCTTCTTCGCCTTAATCGCGATATTTTACTGCGCACCTTGCTGTTGCAGCTCTGCTTTGCCTCTCTTACCGTGCTCGGCGCCCGCATTGGCCCTGACGTCGTCGCGGTCAATGCCATCCTGTTAATGTTCATTACGTTCACCGCCTACGCGCTGGATGGGTTTGCCTACGCCGTAGAAGCCTTTGCCGGTGAAGCGCACGGGGCAAAAAACGGCACCCGGCTGCAGCAGGTATGGCTATCTGCCTGTCGTCAGGCGCTGGTGGTGGCGCTGTTTTTCTCACTCGTCTATGCCCTGTTTGGCTATCAGATAGTGGCATTCCTCACCTCTATCCATGCGCTGCAACAGGCCGCCGACCGCTTTTTGATCTGGCAGATTGTCATGCCGCTAATCGGCGTCTGGTGCTATCTGCTGGATGGCATGTTTATTGGTGCGACAAAGGGAAGAGAAATGCGTAACAGCATGGCAGTGGCTGCCTTGGGCTATTTCCTGACGCTCGCTACGGTGCCCCTGCTCGGCAACCATGGTTTGTGGCTGGCGATAGCGGTCTTCCTTGCCCTGCGTGGCTTATCCTTGTGGCTGGTCTGGCGTAAACACTGGCGCAATGGCACCTGGTTCACTGCCTGATCGCTGAACCGGAATTATGACGCAGGATACATATTATTTTCGTTTTTTCCGGCAAACCTGAAATTACCTACTACAATTAACTTTGAATGGCGCTGTTAAGTAGCGCTTTATATCGTGATTTTGTTTAACTGCAAAATAAAACGAAACCGAAGGATGACGTGGAGGTCTGCAATGAATAAAGACGAAGCGAGTGGTAACTGGAAACAGTTCAAAGGAAAGATGAAAGAGAAATGGGGCAAGCTGACCGACGATGATATGCAAGTCATTGAAGGTAAACGCGATCAGCTGGTCGGGAAAATTCAGGAACGTTACGGCTACGCGAAAGAAGAAGCGGAGAAAGAAGTAACGGCCTGGGAAGGTTCCAACAAAGATTACCGCTGGTAATCACGCTTTCAGGGACGCTCCTACCCGGGTCGGTACGCTCATGCCGGCCACCGCACAAGGATGTGCACATTAACCCTGTAACCCTGTAACCCTGTAACCCCAACCCTGTTAACCCCGTTTACCGCGCTTTTTCCCTTCAGTCTGATGGTCGTGATCACAATGTTCATGATGTTCACAAGCCTCAACTTCAGCACAGTTCTCACATAAACCATGAGCTTCAATCACGCTATGGCGTAGCACAAAGTGTGCCTCCTGAGCCAAAGACGCGATGATCTGCTCTGCGCCTTGAGCCTGCTTCTCTGTCACCCCAGCACAGCGATCGCAAACCAGCATAACCGACGTATGCGCAGGCGCTTCGAAGTGATGACACATGACATAGCTGTTATTCGATTCAACCCGATGAATAAAACCCTGTTCGAGCAAGAAATCCAGCGCACGATAAACGGTAGGCGGCTTAGCCTGCGGCTCGCTAACCCGCAACTGATCAAGCAGGTCATAAGCACTGATAGAGCCTGGCTGTCCGGCCATCAACCGTAGCACTTCTGCTCGCTGGGTCGTCAGGCGAACACCGCGCTGTAAACACAGCTTCTCAGCCTGGGTCATAATTTGCTCTGGCGTCATGGTTGACATGGCGTTTCTCCGCTAGACAGGTGATGTTATCTTATCACAATAATTGTTATGACGTTGAACCTTGCCGCCAGCCAGATAGCGCCCGCTTACACGCTTCTGTTTCTTCCCTTCCGTTCGCTTATCCTTTGCTGACAGCTGGCTTCGTACCAGTCTGTTTCAGAATGTTTATAGATATTTTTTACTTTTACTTTACATCTCACTGAGTTAAGAACTAATGTTTAAATGTTCTTAATAAAGTGCTGGCCCAGTCTGGATTTGCCTGAAGCATTTTCGGCGGGAACCTCACATATCGGATCGAAAAACAATCAATCCACGGAATTGCGCCACTATTTACTCTGAATTCACAGCAATAAAGCGTTAGCAATCCTCCACAATGGAGCTAACAAACTATTCAGTCGTTAATGTATTAACGGCAATATTTCAGGTGATGATAAGCAAATGGCAAAATTAACCGTTCCACGTTCCGTTCTGGTTTTTCCTGCAGTATTCAATGCCCTGGTTTTTTCATCTTCCGCGCTGGCCGCCGGAACCTGGTATGATGCCCGCAACGACGCCATGGGCGGAACGGGCGTGGCGTCCTCAAACTACGGTTCGGCTGTGTTGGCTAACCCGGCGTTAATGACCAAAGCCAGGCCCGACGATAACGTCAGCATTATTATTCCCAGTGCCGGTGTGCAAATCACGGACAAAGACAAGATGGTCGATAAGATCGATACCATCACGGATACGGTAAATCGCTATCAGGATCTGTTCGGCAACGCCACAGGATTTGAGCTGTTACGCCGTATCCCGCAAATCCAGGCTGCCTCCGGCGACTTAGCGAATACGCTCAGGGATTTACGCGGTAATAAAGCCAATGCCACAGCGGGTGCGGCAATCGCCGTAACCATTCCCAATGAAACACTGCCTTTTGCCTTTATCACCAAGGCTTACGGTACGGCGCACGTTCGCGCGAATGTGAAAGAAGGTGACATCGTTATTCTGCAGGGCGTTGCTGATGGCACCTTTGCAGGTATTCCTGGCGGTGCCTTTGGCCTGGCGAACGTTCAAAACCTGCTGGGCTCCAGCGCGAATGGCCTGGCGGCGTTGAATACGGATTACGGTATTTCCGTTGCCCATGAGTTCACGATTGCCGGACAACCTGTCTCAATCGGTATTACGCCAAAACTGCAAAAAACCTGGCTGTATAATTACTCCGCCAGCGTCTATAACTACGACAAAAACGATTTGCGCGACGGTCGTTACCGCAGCACCGAAAGCGGTTTTAACATCGATGCCGGTGTGGCGACGGTCTTCGCCGAAAACTGGACGCTGGGCGTGACCGGACAAAACCTGGTTTCCCGCGATCTGCAAACGAAAGAAGTGAACGGCTATCGCGATACTTACGAAATCCGCCCATTAGTGACGGCGGGCTTAGCATGGGATAAAGGCCCCGTTACCCTGACCGGTGATGTTGATCTGACCGAAACCCACCGCTTTAAATCGCAGGAAAACAGCCAGTACGCTGGCGTAGGTGCGGAATACCGCGTGCTGGAGTGGTTGCAGTTACGTGCCGGTTACCGCGCGGACATGCGTTCTACTGATGAAAACGTGGCCACAGCCGGTTTCGGTGTGTCACCGTTCAACAACTCTGTGCATCTGGATCTGGCTGGCTCAGTGGGCCAAAACAATACCTGGGGTGCAATGGCACAGCTTGGATTTAATTTCTAATCCCTTGCCATTAACGGGCGGGCGATACCTTGTCGTCCGCCCTTATGCTATCCTTGCGCAGAATATCATCACTGTTAACTACCGGATCGACTGCGCTTCATGACCGATACTTTTTCATCCCAACGCTTTTCTGTTGCCCCCATGCTCGACTGGACCGATCGTCACTGTCGCTACTTTCATCGTCAGCTCACTGCGGACACGCTGCTGTATACCGAAATGGTAACGACGGGCGCAATCATTCACGGCAAAGGCGATTATCTGGCATACAGCGAACAGGAGCATCCGGTCGCGTTGCAACTGGGCGGAAGCGATCCCGCCGCCCTGGCACAGTGTGCGGCGCTGGCGGAACAGCGCGGCTACGATGAAGTGAACCTCAATGTGGGTTGCCCGTCAGATCGGGTACAGAATGGTCGCTTTGGTGCCTGCCTGATGGCGGAAGCCGGCCTGGTCGCAGACGGTATCAACGCGATGCGCGATGTGGTGGATATCCCGGTAACGGTTAAAACCCGTATCGGCATTGACGATCAGGACAGCTATGCTTTCCTTACCGACTTTATCGGCACCGTGGCAGAGCGCGGTGGCTGTGACACCTTTATTATCCATGCCCGTAAAGCCTGGCTTTCTGGCCTCAGCCCGAAAGAGAACCGTGAGATCCCGCCGCTGGATTATCCGCGGGTTTACCAGTTAAAGCGCGATTTCCCGCAGTTGACGATTGCGATCAACGGTGGCGTGAAAACGCTGGAAGAGGCAAAAACGCACCTTCAGCATCTGGACGGCGTGATGATGGGCCGTGAAGCCTATCAAAACCCCGGTATCCTGGCGCAGGTGGATCGTGAGTTATTTGGCCGCGATCGTCCTGCGGTCGATCCGGTCGCGGTGGTGCGGGCTATGTATCCTTATATTGAAGCGGAACTCACCAAAGGGACTTACCTTGGCCATGTTACGCGCCATATGTTGGGCCTGTTCCAGGGGATTCCTGGCGCACGTCAGTGGCGACGTCACCTTAGTGAAAACGCCCACAAGCCCGGTGCCGATGTCCGTGTACTGGAGGCGGCGCTAGCCCTGGTCGCCGACAAAATTCCTCAGGAAGCATAATCCTGCAAAACCAGCCACCCGGCTGGTTTTTTTAACACCAACAGTTGGTTAATTTCATCAATTGTGGGTTTCGTTTTTTCTGCAATTTCTATTAAAATCAAAAAGTTAACCTTTGGCACGTTTCTTGTAATAGTCAGTGTATTGATAACGAGGAGCTCCAAAATGGATATTCTTTTTGTGTTGGGTTTTTTCCTGATGCTGTTACTGACCGGCGTGTCCCTGTTAGGCGTGATTGCTGCCCTGATCGTCGCCACGGTGGTGATGTTTGTAGGTGGCATGTTGGCGCTGATCGTGAAGGTTCTGCCCTGGTTAATCCTGGCGGTGGCAGCGGTATGGCTTTATCGCCGCTTTTTTACAGACGAAGAGACGCGCCGACGCAACAGGCTTAAACGCCGCTTTAGCCGGCTGGAAAAAGACGGCTGGTACTAAATGTGTCCGGGATCACAGGGTGTGACATTGCCGGTAAGATAATGGCCGGTGGCCATACTTTTTACTTATGTTTTCTGTCAGGATAAGTTGCGTTGTTTCATAACATATTCATCGCTTCTGACCCTACATCAGTGCGAATGAAAAATAAAAAAAAGGGCTTCCTGCGGGAAGCCCTTTTTATTTCAGGGAATTAACAGGCTGGAGCCATGCGTGGCCCGGCTCTCCAGAGCCTGATGCGCTTTACTGGCCTCTTTAAGGGCAAATTTTTGCTGCTCAGGCACATCGACCTTAATCGCGCCACTGGCCAGCAACGAAAACAGCTCGGCACTGGCCGTTTCCAGTTCCTGACGATTGGTGATGTATCCGAACAGGGAAGGTCGGGTAACGAACAACGATCCTTTCTTGTTCAAAATACTGAGATCGATATTGGTCACCGGCCCCGAAGCATTACCAAAACTCACCATCAGCCCCTGACGACGCAGACAGTCCAGCGAGGCTTCCCAGGTGGCTTTACCTACCGAGTCATAGACCACGCCAACCTTTTCGCCCCCGGTCAGTTCCATGACGCGCTGAGCAATATCGTCTTGCTGATAATTAATCGTGGCCCAGGCGCCGGCATTTTTTGCCAGCGTTGCTTTTTCGGGGGAGCCGACGGTACCAATCAGGTGCGCACCCAGCGCTTTCGCCCACTGACAGGCAATCAACCCGACGCCACCGGCAGCCGCATGAAACAGGAAGATTTCATCTGGTTTCACCTTGTAGGTCTGACGTAGCAGATACTGAGTAGTCAGCCCTTTCAGGAAACTGGCGGCCGCCTGCTCAAAGCTAATGGCATCCGGTAACAGCATCAGGCGCTCTTCCGCCACATTATGCTGTTCACTGTAAGCACCCAGTGCCGCCTGGCAATACACAACGCGATCGCCGGGCTTAAACCGTGTCACAGCCGAACCGACACGCGTCACCACACCAGCCGCCTCGGTGCCCAGGCCTGACGGGAAATGACTGGCTGGATAAAGCCCGCTGCGAATGTAGGTATCAATATAGTTGATGCCAATCGCACGATTTTCTACCTGGATTTCATGCTCAGTGGGATCGGCAAGCTCAAAATCGACCCAGCTTAAAACCTCGGGACCGCCGTGTGCGTTGAACTGAATACGCTTTGCCATTCTTACTCCTGTGATTGTTTCATCATGAGGGTGAGGCGCGCCCCTTAACTGAGGTATACTTGCGCGTCCCCACAGAAGATCGGTAATGCATTCACTATGGCAGGAAATAAACCCACCAACAAATCGAACGAAACGCAGGATCGCCAGTTGGAAGGCGTGAAAATGCCCCCGCATTCGCTGGAAGCGGAACAGTCGGTGCTGGGTGGGTTAATGCTGGATAACGAGCGCTGGGACAACGTGTCCGAACGCGTCGTGGCTAATGATTTTTTCAATCGCTCGCACCGTCTGATCTTTTCCGAGATGCAGCGCCTGCTGGAAAACAGCAAGCCGATAGACCTGATCACCCTGTCTGAATCGCTCGAAACGCGCGGCGAACTGGACATGGCAGGCGGCTTCGCTTACCTGGCAGAGCTGGCAAAAAATACGCCCAGTGCTGCGAACATCGGTGCCTATGCGGATATCGTGCGCGAACGCGCGGTAGTACGTGAAATGATCGCCGTGGCGAATCAAATTGCCGATGCCGGTTACGATCCCCAGGGACGCAGCAGTGAAGATCTGCTGGATTTTGCCGAGTCGAACGTATTCAAGATTGCTGAGGCGCGGGCGAATAAAGATGAGGGTCCAAAGAATATTGAGCAGATTCTTGAAGCCACCGTTTCACGCATCGAATCGCTGTATCAGACGCCCCATGATGGTGTTACCGGGGTGGATACCGGTTACCAGGACCTGAATAAGAAAACGGCGGGTCTGCAGCGATCAGACCTGATTATTGTGGCCGCCCGTCCGTCGATGGGTAAAACCACCTTTGCCATGAACCTGTGCGAAAACGCCGCCATGCTACAGGACAAACCGGTGCTGATTTTCAGCCTGGAGATGCCCAGCGAACAGATCATGATGCGTATGCTGGCCTCGTTGTCGCGGGTCGATCAGACGCGCATTCGTACCGGTCAGCTCGACGATGAAGACTGGGCGCGCATTTCGGGAACGATGGGGATCTTGCTGGAAAAGAAGAACATGTATATCGATGATTCTTCTGGCCTGACGCCGACCGAAGTGCGTTCTCGCGCGCGGCGTATCTACCGTGAAAACGGTGGACTGAGCATGATCATGATCGACTACCTGCAGTTGATGCGCGTACCTGCCTTGTCGGATAACCGTACCCTGGAAATCGCGGAGATTTCCCGTTCGTTAAAAGCGCTGGCAAAAGAGCTGAATGTGCCCGTGGTGGCCCTGTCCCAGTTGAACCGCTCTCTGGAACAACGTGCCGATAAACGCCCGGTGAACTCGGATCTGCGTGAATCCGGGTCGATCGAGCAGGATGCTGACTTGATCATGTTTATTTATCGCGATGAGGTTTATCACGAAAACAGCGATCTTAAAGGGATTGCCGAGATCATTCTGGGCAAGCAGCGTAACGGCCCCATCGGAACCGTGCGCCTCACCTTTAATGGTCAGTGGTCACGTTTCGATAACTACGCCGGACCGCAATACGACGACGAGTAATCCTGTTATGCGCCGACATGCACGATCTGTGCATGTCGCTTACCACCGTACGAAATAGTGTTGGACAATCCCGCAGATAATCGGGTTATCTGTAGCAAAGCGACACTCCTACGCGATGGAAACAGCATGACTCATGTAGACGATTACGATCTGAAAATCCTCACTCTGTTACAATCCAATGGCCGCCTTACCAATCAGGAACTCAGTGATTTAGTGGGTCTTTCTGCGTCGCAATGCTCACGTCGTCGTATCAATCTTGAACAGGCAAACCTGATTCTTGGCTATCACGCACGCCTGTCGCCGGATGCGGTAGGTCTTGGCATGGTCGGGTTGATCGAAGTGCGTCTTATCAACCACACCGCTGAGTATGTCGAGAGTTTTCATCAGATGGTGGCGCAGGAAGAGGCCATTGTTGATGCTTATAAAACCACCGGGGATGCCGACTACCTGCTAAAAGTGGCGGTGGCCGATTTAGCCTCACTCAGTGCGTTAATCAGCCAGCTGTTAGCCGGGCATCAAAGCGTTTCCCATGTTAAAACGTCGGTTGTACTGGGCAGGCTTAAAGAGAATGGTCTGATGATGAGTGCGGAGCCCGCTGTGCGCCAAAAAAGCGCATGATGTGCAAATATGGTGCGATGAATTGTCAATCTATGCGTTTTTTGTGCGCCATATAAATCGACTATGCACGATTCGCCCTGTCAGAGCCGATGGCACAGGCGGATGAAGACAACCGCGTTTTCCGCACAGTCAGGCTGGCGTAGTTATTGCATCAGTGCGTCATTCCTTCGCACTGAGACAGTATTATGGATAACCTTGTACAACCCGTTGATATTCCCCATTCTCGCCTTGAAGACGCGCTGGCTATTCTGCTCGGCACCTTAATGGTCTCGTTTGGCGTGATCATGCTGAAGCAGGCGGGTGCCCTGACCGGCAGTACGGCAGGCATCGCATTTTTAATCAGCTACCTGTCGCCCGTCTCTTTTGGCAGTGCCTTCTTTCTGATTAACATCCCGTTTTACTGGCTGGCCGTAAAGCGTATGGGCTGGGAATTTACCCTGAAAACCTTCAGTGCCGTGGGCCTGGTGTCACTTTTTACCCACCTGCACCCGTTATTTATGCATTTTTCCACGCTGAATCCTTTTTATGCGGCATTGTTCGGTAACGTCATCATGGGCATTGGGTTTATAGTGTTGTTTCGTCACAAAGCCAGCCTGGGTGGAATCAATATTCTGGCGCTCTGGTTACAGGACCGTTTCGGCATTCGCGCCGGTAAACTGCAAATGGCAGTGGATACCTGTGTGGTGCTGGCGTCGCTGTTTGTCGTCAGCCTGCCGATGTTGCTTGCGTCTGTCGCCGGCGCAGTGGTGCTTAATTTGATTATCGCAATGAACCATCGTCCCGGGCGTTACAGGGTTTAGTGGCCCTTTTTATTTCAAGACCAACCATGGAGATCTGCACCGTGTTCCAAAACGTTGATGCCTATGCTGGCGACCCTATTTTGTCGCTGATGGAAGCCTTTAAACAGGACCCGCGCGAGCATAAAGTGAACCTGAGTATTGGGCTTTATTACAATGAGCAAGGCATCATTCCTCAGCTACAGGCCGTGGCCGATGCTGAAGAACAATTGCGTGCCGAGCCGCAGCAGGCTTCTCTCTATCTTCCGATGGAAGGGTTAAGCAGCTACCGCAACGCGATTGCGCCCTTGTTGTTTGGGGCCGGGCATCCGGTACTGAAAGCGGGCCATGTTGCATCCATCCAGACATTAGGCGGTTCGGGTGCGCTTAAAGTGGGTGCGGATTTCCTCAAGCGCTATTTTCCACAGTCAAACGTTTGGGTCAGCGATCCGACCTGGGAAAACCATGTCGCCATTTTTAGCGGGGCAGGTTTCAAGGTTAATACCTATCCCTGGTATGACCCGGAAAGCAACGGCGTGCGGTTTGACGCTTTCCTCAGCAAGCTGAAAACATTGCCCAGCCAGAGCATCGTGCTGCTGCATCCGTGCTGTCATAACCCGACCGGTGCTGACCTGACGAATGCGCAGTGGGACGAAACCGTCGCGGTGCTGAAAGCACAGGAACTGATTCCGTTTCTCGACATCGCCTATCAGGGCTTTGGTGCTGGTATGGAAGAAGATGCTTACGCGATGCGTGCGGTAGCCGCGGCGGGCTTGCCTGCGCTGGTCAGCAATTCATTCTCAAAAATTTTCTCGCTCTATGGCGAGCGCGTCGGTGGACTTTCCATCGTGTGCGACAGCACTGAAGAGTCCAGCCGTGTTCTGGGCCAGTTAAAAGCGACCGTGCGTCGTAACTATTCCAGCCCGCCGAATTTCGGCGCGCAGGTGGTGGCACGCGTGTTAAACGATCCTGCCTTAAAGGCGAGCTGGCTGGCAGAAGTGGAAGCGATGCGCCTGCGTATTATCGACATGCGTCAGGCGCTGGTGCAGGTGATGAGTACGGCGTTGCCGGGTAAAAGCGTTGACTACCTGTTAAAGCAGCGCGGGATGTTCAGCTACACCGGCCTGAGCGCGCAGCAGGTGGATCGCCTGCGAGAAGAGTTTGGCGTTTATCTGGTTGGCAGCGGTCGTATGTGCGTGGCGGGCCTCAACAGTAAAAATGTCCATCAGGTAGCAGAAGCCTTTGCTGCGGTAATGTAATTCTCAGCCGTCGCAGGTTCTGGCCGCCAGCATTGTCTGGCGGCTTTTTTATTTTTACGGTTCGGGTTTACCTTTGCGCCACATTCTGCACACTTAAATGGTCTGACAGATTCAGGAAAAAAATGTATGTGGCATCAACAAACCTTGACCTTAAGCGCGAAATCACGCGGTTTTCATCTGGTCACTGACGAAATCGTGCAACAGCTGACAGGTTTACGTGATATCAGGATCGGACTGGTGCATTTGCTGTTGCAACACACTTCAGCCTCACTGACGCTGAATGAAAACTGCGATCCGACGGTACGACGTGATATGGAACAGCACTTTATGCGTCATGTCCCGGAAGACGCACCTTATCAACATGATTATGAAGGCCGTGACGATATGCCCGCGCACATTAAGTCGTCCAGTCTTGGCGTATCGTTGACGTTGCCTGTGCAGCGTGGCCAGCTGGTATTGGGAACCTGGCAGGGTATTTGGTTGGGTGAGCATCGCATTCACGGTGGTGCCCGACGTATCGTTGCCACCCTACAAGGGGAATGATGATGAATAACTCAGAGTTACTGACCTATTGCATGAGCAAACCTGGCGCTGAACAAAGCGTTCACAGCGACTGGAAGGCTACACAGATTAAGAGCAACGGCGTGCTGTTTGCCATGGTTCACGAAGTGAAAGGTCGACCGGCGGTGTCGTTAAAATCCACGCCTGCGCTGGCAGAACTGATGCGGGATGAGCACAGCGATGTGTTCCCCAGTGAACACCTGAATAAATCCCACTGGAACACGCTGTTTCTGGATGGCACGCTAAAAGATTCGCAAATCTACTATCTGGTGGATGCCTCTTTTCAGCAGGCTGACGCCGGACGATAAAGCCCCTCTCCCGAGGCGGGAGAGGGCGAACGGCAGCGTTATGCCGCAGATTCGTTACGCAGCGTATTGATATCAATAACAAAGCGGTATTTTACATCGCTTTTCAGCATACGTTCGTAGGCGTCGTTAATCTGATCCATAGCAATCAGCTCGATATCTGAGGTAATGCCATGCTCGCCACAGAAATCCAGCATTTCCTGGGTTTCAGCGATGCCGCCGATCAGCGAACCGGCAACACTGCGACGTTTAAAGATCAGGTTAAACACCTGCGGTGCCGGGTGATCATGCTCAGGCGCGCCCACCAGGGTCATATTGCCGTCACGCTTCAGCAGGGTGATAAAGGGGTTAAGATCGTGCTGGGCTGCGACGGTGTTCAGGATGAAGTCAAAGCTGTTGGTATGCTGGGCCATCTGGTCGGCATCTTTAGAGATTACGACTTCGTCCGCACCCAGGCGTTTGCCATCTTCGATTTTTGACGGTGAGGTGGTAAACAACACCACATGCGCGCCCATCGCATGTGCAATTTTCACGCCCATGTGACCCAGACCGCCCAGGCCGACGATACCGACTTTTTTACCCGGACCGACGTTCCAGTGACGCAGCGGTGAATAGGTAGTGATACCGGCACACAGCAGCGGTGCAACGCCTGCCAGCTCAAGGTTTTCGGGAATACGCAGCACAAAGCTTTCATCCACTACCATCGAGGTCGAGTAGCCGCCATAGGTAATAGCACCTGTTACGCGATCTTCACCGTTGTAGGTGCCGACAAAACCGTTTTCACAGTACTGCTCCAGCCCTTCCTGGCAGCTTGGACAGCTACGGCAGGAATCCACCATACAGCCGACGCCGACCAGATCGCCCACTTTGTATTTTTGCGTATCCGGGCCAACAGCGGTAACGCGGCCGACAATTTCGTGCCCCGGTACCACTGGGAAAATTGTGTTTTTCCACTCATTGCGCGCCTGATGTAAGTCAGAGTGACAAACGCCACAGAACAGCACTTCAAGCTGTACGTCATGAGCACGAAGCTCACGCGGTTTGAAATCAAACGGTGCCAGTTTGGATTTTGCATCCTGAGCAGCATACGCATGGGTAATGTTCATGGAGTCTCCAGTTAAGGTGTGTCGTGATTTTTGAATCAACGCCGCAGCATAAAGCGCGCAGCAAGAAGGTGACGCCAGGGGCGTACCAAAGAGGAACGGATTAAGGATAGTCAGGGGATCGAAAAGCGTATATGCCTATACGTGTCTGAATCTTGCCTGATTCTGCATTTATCCGGTTAAACAGAGCAGTTCTGAAAAAAAAGCCCGCCAGAGGCGGGCATGACAATTTATTTTTTCAACAAGGGCTTGAGGAAACGCGCGGTATGGGATTTCTCGCACTCCGCCACCGTTTCCGGCGTACCCGACACCAGGATTTCACCGCCGCCGCTGCCGCCTTCTGGCCCCAGGTCGACAATCCAGTCCGCCGTTTTAATCACGTCCAGATTGTGCTCAATCACCACAATGGTGTTGCCTTGATCGCGCAGCTGATGCAGCACTTCCAGCAACTGCTGGATATCAGCAAAGTGTAACCCGGTGGTCGGCTCATCCAGAATATACAGGGTTTGACCGGTACCGCGTTTTGACAGCTCACGCGCCAGTTTCACACGCTGGGCTTCACCGCCGGAGAGTGTCGTTGCCGACTGACCCAGGCGGATATAGGACAAACCCACGTCCATCAGCGTTTGCAGCTTACGCGCCAGCGCCGGTACGGCATCAAAGAACTCGCGTGCCTCTTCGATGGTCATTTCCAGCACTTCGTGAATGCTTTTGCCTTTGTATTTAATCTCCAGCGTTTCACGGTTATAGCGTTTGCCTTTGCACTGATCGCACGGCACATAGATGTCCGGCAAAAAGTGCATCTCAACTTTCAGTACGCCATCACCCTGGCAGGCTTCACAGCGTCCGCCACGGACGTTAAAGCTGAACCGGCCAGGATTGTAACCGCGTGAACGGGATTCGGGGACGCCGGCAAACAGCTCACGTACCGGCGTAAAAATACCGGTATAGGTTGCCGGGTTTGAGCGCGGCGTTCGGCCAATAGGGCTCTGATCGATATCGATAACTTTATCGAAATGCTCCAGTCCGACTACCTCACGGTAGGGGGCCGGTTCGGCAATCGTCGCGCCATTCAGGGCGCGCTGTGCAATCGGGAACAACGTATCGTTGATGAGCGTCGACTTCCCTGAACCGGAGACACCGGTGATGCAGGTAAACAGGCCAACAGGCAGCGTTAACGTCACATCCTTAAGGTTGTTGCCCCGTGCGCCGGTGATTTTCAGCACCTTAGACGGATCGCCTTTCACCCGCGCTTTTGGCAAGGCGATTTCGCGTTTTCCACTGAGGAACTGACCGGTCAGGGAGGCTTCTTCGGCCATGATCTGGTCGACGGTCCCTTCCGCGACAATCGATCCACCGTGTACCCCTGCGCCGGGACCGATATCAATCACGTGGTCGGCGGCACGAATCGCATCCTCATCATGCTCCACCACAATCACCGTGTTGCCCAGATCGCGCAGGTGAATCAGCGTGCCAAGCAGGCGCTCGTTATCACGCTGATGCAGGCCGATGGAAGGCTCATCCAGCACATACATGACACCGACCAGGCCAGCACCGATCTGACTGGCCAGGCGAATACGTTGTGCTTCACCGCCCGAGAGGGTTTCAGCGGAGCGCGACATCGACAGGTAATTCAGGCCAACGTTGACCAGAAAGCTCAGGCGATCGCCAATCTCTTTCAGCACTTTCTCGGCGATTTTAGCCCGCTGACCACTCAGCTTCAGGTTTTCAAAAAACGACATGGCGTGCCCAATACTCATTTCTGAGATGGTGGGCAGCGTGGTATTTTCCACGTAGACGTGGCGTGCTTCACGCCGCAGACGCGTTCCTTCACAGCTGGTGCAGGCACGATTGCTGATGAACTTCGCCAGCTCTTCACGCACCGCCGATGACTCCGTCTCTTTATAGCGGCGTTCCATATTGTTCAGCACGCCCTCGAACGGATGACGGCGCACCGAGGTATCACCACGGTCATTGATATATTTAAACTCAATGCTCTCTTTACCTGAACCATACAGGATGACGTTACGCACGTTGTCCGGCAGGCTGCTAAAGGGCGCTTCGATATCAAACTTGAGGTGCTCAGCCAGCGAGCGCAGCATCTGGAAGTAATAAAAATTGCGGCGATCCCAGCCGCGGATTGCGCCACCGGCCAGCGACAGCTCCACATTTTGCACCACGCGATCGGGATCGAAATACTGCTGCACGCCCAGACCATCACAGGTTGGGCAGGCACCGGCAGGGTTGTTGAACGAGAACAGGCGCGGCTCCAGCTCACTCATGCTGTATCCGCAGATCGGGCAGGCAAAGTTAGCGGAGAACAGCAGCTCTTCAGCGGCATCATCGTCCATATCGGCGACAATCGCCGTACCACCAGACAGTTCCAGCGTGGTTTCGAACGACTCGGCAAGGCGCGTCGCTAAGTCATCGCGCACTTTGAAGCGATCGATAACCACTTCAATGGTGTGTTTTTTCTGCAGTTCCAGCTTAGGTGGATCGGAAAGATCGCACACCTCGCCATCGATCCTGGCGCGGATATAGCCCTGCGTAGCCAGATTCTCCAGCGTTTTGGTATGTTCACCTTTACGATCTTTCACCACCGGTGCCAGCAGCATCAGACGACGGCCTTCAGGCTGCTCAAGAACCTGGTCAACCATCTGGCTGACCGTTTGTGCCGCCAGCGGCACGTCGTGATCCGGGCAGCGAGGTTCACCCACGCGGGCAAACAGCAGACGCAGGTAATCGTGGATCTCGGTGATCGTCCCCACCGTAGAACGCGGGTTATGCGAGGTGGACTTTTGCTCAATGGAGATAGCCGGCGATAAACCCTCGATATGATCGACGTCCGGTTTCTCCATCAATGAAAGAAACTGGCGCGCATAAGCAGAGAGCGACTCCACATAGCGGCGCTGACCTTCCGCATACAGCGTATCAAACGCCAGAGATGACTTACCGGACCCGGACAGGCCAGTAACCACAATGAGTTTGTCGCGAGGAATCGTCAGGTTGATGTTTTTCAAATTATGGGTGCGGGCACCACGAACTTCGATCTTATCCATTCACCTTTCCCGGATTAGCAGCACTCACCGCGCCATACGACACGGCCAGAATAAACGCATCATTATGGCACAAAAAATAGACTGAACAAATATCCAGTAGTTTTTTGCTTTTTTAAGGCGGATGATTAAAAATGGAACACCTCTCTAAACTGGGAAACCAGGCGCGGGACGTGTTAGAATTGATCGTTTAGAGTTTACGTAAAAATTCATCGGGAGACAGCAACATGGCCAGTCGTGGCGTTAACAAAGTGATTCTTGTCGGGAATCTGGGTCAGGATCCGGAAGTACGTTACATGCCAAATGGTGGCGCTGTCGCCAACATTACGCTGGCTACCTCGGAAAGCTGGCGTGATAAACAGACCGGTGAAAACAAAGAAATCACCGAATGGCACCGTGTCGTGCTGTTTGGCAAGCTGGCTGAAGTTGCCGGCGAATATCTGCGTAAAGGTTCTCAGGTCTATATTGAAGGCCAGTTGCGCACCCGTAAGTGGCAGGACCAGGGCGGCCAGGAACGTTACACCACGGAAGTGGTGGTGAACGTTGGCGGCACCATGCAAATGTTGGGCGGACGTCAGCAGGGCGGTAACGCGCCAGCAGCAGGCGGCGGTCAGGGCAGCAACAACGGTTGGGGCCAGCCTCAGCAGCCACAGCCGCAGCAGGCGAACAATAACCAGTTCAGTGGCGGCGCGCAGTCTCGTCCTCAGCAGCAGCAAGGCGCACCGGCCAGCAACAACAATGAACCACCAATGGATTTCGACGACGACATTCCGTTCTGATTAAGACATTGCGTCGTTGTTCCGTATTGCAAAAGCCCCTACAGGGGCTTTTTGTTTTTCTGCATGTGTTCTGGCGTGACGCGATTCCCTTCAGCTCAGGTCATGCAGGGCCTTATCCAGCGGCGGGGTCAAAGACAGGTCCTGAAATGCCACGCTCAGGCCAGCGCGTTCTGGTGTGCAGCACATGACACCGACGTTAACGCTGCCTGCCGGGAAAGGGCACAAACGCAGTAACGGCCAGCGTTGACCATCGGTTGAATACTGCAGTCTCAGGCTGTCCCCTTTGCGCGTCAATCTGAGCCAGAATGCCCGCGCATCGCCGGGAAAGATGCCCGTGGCCCAGTCAGACTGGCCAAGCGTCAATACGCTGCCGATGGCGGGCGCACCATCATTATATTCAATGCCCGCTTTCAACCAGTGCTGCGCATCGCGCATCAGCATCAATCCGGCCTGATCGTACAGCGTGGTAAAATCCGCACAAATTTTGACCTGTAAAGTAAAATCCTCCTGCACTTCCGTGGCAAAGATATGCCCGGAAAAACGTTCAAATCCATACCAGGTCTTATGCCAGAAATCCGTTTTTTCATCGGTGATGACCTGCAACGTGCCGTCATGATACCGCCACTGTGCAGGTTCATTGATCCAGGAAAAGGATTCGAACACGGCGCCTCCAAAATGCGTCATAAGTCATAGCCTTACCGTTAAGAGTAGTCAGAGCATAAAGTATAGGCTCAGGTGCCTTTTGGTTGGTCGCCGCTACCGCCATTCAGCCAGCAGGGTTTCGGTATTGACGACGCGCGGCACGTTACCCGGCAGACCAAACCCTGCCCACACTTCATTATGCTGACCAATTAATTGCTCCGCGCTGACATAAGTGCGGTCGGCGGTGGTGTGCGCATCGGCTGCCACGGTGATGCGATAACCTAAACTCGCGCCCACTTTAATAGTGGTATCAACACAGTAGTCGGTGGCACAGCCACAAATCACGAAGTCGGCAACCGATAAAGTGGTCAGCAGCGACGCCAGGGGCGTTTGCCAGAAGCTGTCGCACGCGGTTTTGGTGATGTAATGCGCATTCTGGGGTTGTTCAATATCAGGTAACAGAGCAAACGCATGGCTGCCTTCCGTCATGTTTCCTTCGCGATGCTGAATAAACAGGGTAATGTCAGCCTGTCTGATCAGCCGGTTGATCTGGGCGACTCGCCCTGCGCGATCGAAACGCGGCGATGCAAACACACCATTTTGCATATCAACTACCATTACTACACGCTGCATGATCGTTCCTTGTCAGGATGCCTGTTAAGCAGTGTTGCGTATTCAACCGGGGATGACAATCTTTGCCTGTCGTCGTGCTTTGCGGGCAATATAAAAGACGGTGTCGCATATAGAAGGAGAGGTGACGTGGAGGGCATTCCGGCGGTTTTCCCCTGTGAAAAAGATCGCGCGCAGTTTAAGCAATCGCCTGAACTGCCCGGCGTGGAGCTTTATCAGGCACATATCTCTCGTTACGCATTTGAACCACATACGCATGAAGCGTTTGGCATAGGAACGATTGACGCGGGCGCGCAACGTTTTCGCTATCGCGGTACGCAGTACACCGCACCGGCGCATTCGCTGGTGATGATGAATCCAGATGAGCTGCACACCGGCGAATCGGCCTGCGAAGAGGGCTGGCGTTATCAAATGATTTACATCCAGCCGCAGCTGATGGATGAACTCAGCGGTGACCGCGGCTGGTGGTTTAACGACGCGCTCAGGACGGATATCCGTCTGGCACAACCGCTATCGCAGGTTCTCTCGACGTTGTGGCACGCCGAAACGGCGCTGGCACGTTACAGTTTGTTATCAGAACTGCTGCTTCAATTGCGCCCGCTGGCGCGCATGGCCTCTCCCCGCAAAGCGGAAGCCAGGCATCGCTTCGACAAGGTGCGCGACTACCTGCGTGCGAATCTGGCTGAACCGGTCAGGCTGGAGACGCTGGCAGCCTTAGTCTCATTATCGCCCTGGCATTTTTTACGGGCTTTCCGCGATCGTTTCCACGTGACACCTCAGCAAATGTTAATGGCGTACCGACTGTATGAGGCCAAAGAGAGGCTGGCGCAGGGCGAAGCGATCGCCAGCGTGGCCGCTGCGGTGGGCTTGACCGACCAGGCGCATCTCACGCGCGCCTTTGCTAACCGTTATGGCATTACCCCAGGGCGTTATCAAAAACAGATAATCTCGCGATAGCCTGAGCGCAATTTGCTACAAGCCTTTCTTGCCTGATTTGGTCACACTGATGTTAAAACTCAGACAGGAAAAAACGATGTTGATGGGGATACTGTTTGCCCTTGCCGCGGGCATGATGTGGGGGCTGATTTTTGTCGGACCGATCCTGGTCCCGGATTACCCGGGCACCTTACAGTCGGCGGGACGTTATGTGGCCTTTGGGCTGATAGCCCTGCCGCTGGCCTGGCACGATCGTCATCGACTGCGTCAGCTTACGTCCGCTCACTGGCGGGAAGCCTTGAAGCTGTCGCTGATCGGCAACCTGTTTTATTACGCGTTTCTCGCCAATGCTATCCAGCGAACGGGCGCGCCGGTTTCCACCATGATTATTGGCACCTTACCCATTGTTATTGCCGTCACCGCTAACCTGTGTTACGGCCATCTTGAAGGACGGCTGTCCTGGCGGCGGCTGATCCCGGCATTGATGGTAACAGGAGCCGGCCTCGTCTGTGTCAATGCAGCAGAGTTGCAGTCGCAAGGCGCGTCGCTTGATGGCCGCCGTTATCTGACGGGGATTGGCCTGGCGGTGATGGCAGTCATCTGCTGGACCTGGTATCCGCTGCGTAATGCGCGCTGGTTACGAACCCATCCCCAACTTAAACCCGCCACATGGGCGACAGCCCAGGGATTAGTGACTCTGCCGCTGGCCCTGGTAATGTACGCGTTGGTGAGCGCGCAACTGGCGTGGCAACGGCCCGACTTTGCCCTGCCATTTGGCCCCCGACCGCAGGTGTTCGTCTCATTAATGTTGATCATCGGGCTGCTCTGCTCATGGGTGGGGACCTTATGCTGGAACGCGGCCAGCCAACGCTTACCCACGGTTTTAATGGGGCCGCTCATCGTGTTTGAAATTTTGTTTGGGCTGTTATGGACTTTTGTCTGGTATCAAAGCTGGCCACCGGCCTTAACTTCCGCTGGTATTACTTGTCTGATCCTGGGCGTGGTAGGGGCCATGCGGATTAAACCTCAACCCCGGGTGACCGCCATCGATCCCTGATAATAATTACCGCTTGTGATTGATTATTACCAGGGGTGATATTCACGCTTTTTCAGATAATGCCTCACTCAGGATTGGCGAAATAATGCCGAAATCGGCCACTGGCACGGCGAAAATCGGCGCCCAACAGTTAAATGCCACGCACTGTTCCCGGCAAAATGCGATCTCACCCGGCCATTTACCGCCGTGCAAAGCCTTATTTTGAGCAAAAAATAGACAGTTTTGTCCAGGTTGCGACCACGATTAACCTTCAAAAGGCATTTATCGGGGGGCGATGTGTATCCTGGAAGCGAATTTAACGCCCGAAAACCGGGCTGCCAGGCCGTTTGGTTAAGATAATTCCTTATAAAAAACCCCCTTTTACTCCAGCTATCCCTAATTAAATCGGGATTTCACCACGCTTCGCTTTTATTTAATGTTTAACAATGGGCATCAATAGCACCCCACAAGCGGTATTTGCTGAAGAAAGTGATAAGTAGCAATAAACTATTTTTCTGGGATTATTCTGGGCTTTTTTTACCTTTTTATGCTGTTGGAAATCATTCCGCGATCGGCAAAAAATTTCTCAGGGCCAGCCAGGGCTGAAAAAAACAGCATGTTGGCCTGGATATCATTACCAGCACTGAACATAAAAGCACAGGGGATATAGGTTCTTTTAGGGATGCTAATGAAAAAAAAGAGAGACGCCAATCTCACCGAAATGAGATTGGGCGGATAAAAGTGGCGTAGATAGCGAGACTTTTGCTGTTGTGAATCAATTTTACCGCAAAAAAAGAAGCGTAACCGCCAATCCATTCATTAATTACGGACTGGGCGAAGCGCACCACCATAAATGTCCTGTTAAATGCTCTTCATCTCTTCTGGTAAGAACAAATCGCAGCGATGTGGCCATTAAAAGCCGTCATCTCACTATTAGCGGTTATCAGAACCGGCTGGGTAATGATAAACGCTACGGCTTATATCCAGTAAACGGCAGCTGCGCCGGGTTCCAACATCAAAAGTGCTCTGTAAGAAGTTGACCGCCTGACGTTTGTCATTCGTGGTGAAGAAGTTCTTCAGGACGCTTTGTAGCATTTCCTTATCCGAGTTGAGCGCATGCAGTTCGCGCGTCAGAGACTGAACTTGTTCTTCCAGTTCTTTGATTTTTCTGCCTTCTTCTGAAGATAACCCAGAGAACTTCTTCTTCCAGCTGTAGAAGGTTGCCTCAGAGATGCCAAGCTCCTCACAAATCTCTTTAACTTTAACGCCCGATTCAGAAGCTTTAATGGCATTTGTGATTTGATCTTCGCTATATCGTGACTTTCTCATAAATGCTCTTACCTTTCTTATCAATTAATGGATGAGAATTACTTTATTAACCTTTGGTACTGTATGATTTCATTGAGTGCCGTATTTAAATACGTACGTTAAATTGCGAGGGTTAAATTAAGATATTTAGAATAAATATCATCATGGGATAAATCTTATTTTATTCTGATCGGGATGCCGCGCCTTCCTGGCATGCGGTTTTTGATATAAATTCATCGCATCCCAAAGATAAAAAACGACTGTAAATTTGATATTCAACATTCCTTGACCTGTTTTATTATGGAAGGGTGGTTTTTGGAAACATTATTGATTTCACTTTGAAATCGTTTCCAATTGGCGGTATTCGGGCCAGGTATAATCAGAATTCTCCTGAATTCACTCGATAAAATAAGACCCGATTCTCATTTCCGAGCCGGACTGGCTTGATGTTTATAATTTCGCTTTGAAATTTAAGCGCTTATTACTTCGCCCCAGGGATGGGGATGCGGTAGAGGTAGAGTAATACTAAGGAATAGTTGATGAAATTGAGCGTAATGGCTAATGCCGCCTGGATGATGTCTGAAAAGATTATCTCCGTTTTTGGCGTCATTTTCGTGACGTCTTATGTGGCCAAATCCTTTGGTCCGACCCTATTTGGTCAGATGGCGTTTTCAACGTCATTATTTGCCATGGTGCAAACCATAGCCATATTTGGCACTGAAACTATTTTGTTTAAACGTGTCAGTAAAAATGCGACAAAAGCTTTACGTTTAATGCGCATTGCACGCACGTTGCGTATGGGTTTATTACTTCTTACCTCGGTGCCGGTATTAATTTGGGTTTGGTACAACATGCAGGAAAATTTCCTGGCATTTGCGCTGGCCTCATTTGTGGCGTCTGTTTTTGTCACGCAGGACACCTTTAGCGTCTACAACAACGCGCGTTTAGCTTCAAAGCTCAACGCCGTTGCGAATGCGGCTGGCATGCTGATGAGCTTTGCCCTGAGCTTTATCATTGCCTGGTTACGCCTTAACCCACTGTGGCTAACGCTGTCAGTGGTCACGGTGACGTTAGTGCCCTACGCCATCAAACGCTACACCTTTTACCAGGCGCATCAGGATCGGCTCCCGCCGCCGGCGACGCGCACGCTGTATTTGCGTTACCTGATGTATGCCGGATTGCCGCTGGCGATTTCCAGCATCTTTATTTCTATACAGGTAAAAGCCGCGCAGATGTTTTTGGCAGGCATCGCGTCTGCACAAGAACTGGGCTTGTTTGCCGCAGCCAATACCATCGCCGCTTCATGGATTTTTATCCCGGTCGCGCTGATTACCTCGTGCTTCAGCGAAATTTTTCGGGCGCGCGGTGATGAAGCGATCAGGCTGACGGCGCGGCTCAATGGCTACGTGATGGCCGTGTCCCTGCTGATGCTGCTTATCGTTGCGCTGTTTGGCGAACAGATCATCACGGCGTTGTATGGCCCGACGTTCAGGCAGTCGGGCCAGCTCATCACCCTGCTGTCGATAGCGACCAGCTTTTCGGCACTGGGAACCGTCGCGTATCGCTACATGGTGAAAGAAGGGGGCTTTGATTATTTACTGAAGAAAATCATTTGTCTGGTGATCATCAGCATGCCGCTTTCCTGGTGGCTAATTCAGGACTACGGCATTACGGGAGCCGCATGGAGCGTTTTTCTTTCAGAGCTCCTGTCCCTGACCGTCATGAATTATTTTTTTAAGCACGGCGTTATTCAAAAAATCCAGGTTTCCTCACTCAACTACAAAACCTACAAATGAGGTCAAATATGCTCAAGTTAAAACAAGAGCTTAGAAGAAGTTTGCAGTACTTTATCAAGAAGATGCCCTGGACTTATCAGGATCGGATTTATTACTTCCGCAAGTTCAGAAGGCTTCCCAACCTGCATGAGCCAAAGGTCTTCAATGAAAAAGTGCTGTATCGCAAGTTCATCCATGGCGATTATCAGCTGTATGCGCGCCTGTCCGACAAGTTTTCGGTGCGTGAATTTATTGCTGAGAAAATCGGTAATGCGTACCTGATTCCCTTGCTGCACGACACCACCGATCCCACCACGCTCAACAACCTGACGCGCTGGAAGGGAACGGTGATTAAACCAAACCATGCTTCAAACATGGTAGAGATCGTGCTGGAGGAACCGAGTGCCCTTCGCAAGCAGCAAATCATTCATAACTGCTACACGTGGTTAAAAACGGATTTTGCCAGCGAAGCTCGCGAGATCCACTATCGCTACATCAAGCCACGCATTTTGGTGGAGCAGTACATTGGTGATGGCAAACAGGCACCGGTTGATTACAAGTTTCACATGTTCAACAAGCGTGATGGCAACTTTGAGTATGTGCTTCAGGTCATTTACAACCGCGGCCAGCCTCAGCTTTCGATGAACTTTTATGTGAACAACCTGAGCGAGGTGTTTCATAAAATTCGTGATACCGGGCTCGACGTTTCAACGGTTATGCCTTCGTTAGAGCAGGCACTGGCATTAAGCAAAACGCTGGCCAGCGATTTCGACTATGTGCGCGTGGACTGGTATATCCATGACCAGCACATTTACTTCGGCGAGCTTACGTTTACGCCAGGCGCAGGCATGGTGACGGGGCTGGATAGCGGATTAGATCAGATGATGGGTGACATGTGGATTCAGGATCGTCGCGGAACGCAGAGGCCGGACGTAGAAGTGCAGGATATTGCGATTCCTGTCATGTTGAAGAAAATTTGACGTTACACAGCAATATAAAAAACCCCGCGTTGCGGGGTTTTTTATTGGTCAATCAGGGCATTTGCCAGTTAGCTGGCGCATGACTCATTACGTCAATAAAGACGTCTTTAGAGACGCTGAAAAAATGGTGTACGTTTTCCATACTCAGCGTGATGCCCATCAAGCCCGTCACAAACCAGCACGACATTCCCACGCCAACGCTGCCACAGATAAATGCCATCACGTGATGGCTATCCTGGCGAAGTCGGGTTTTTAACGTGCTGGCAAAGAACATCATTACAGCGCTCAACAATTCCCAGCGCATAACAAGAAAACTGGTGGTTAAGGTAGCCATCAATTTTGACCTCAAAATCGGAGATTACGCCTGACTGTCTGCGAGCATCACGTCGGCGGAAAAGTCTGTCAGGTCGGGCTCTTTCGTCGGCAACAAATGTCATAATGTGATGTGGATCACACTATAGCATTCGATTTTCCAATTTTGTACAAAATTTGTCTGGTTTTTCAGCAGAAGTGGGTGGCGGGTGCAGGGGAAGGAAACCTGAGAAAAGCGGTGTGCGCCCAGCCAGGCGCACGGTGATATTCAGCTAACCGGACAGCACTCGCCCATGGTGCGCTGGGTAAAGCTGGTCATATTGTCGCTGCAGTCAAAACTCATCAGGCGCGGACGCTGAATCGTCTGGCGGCGCATAGCATGGCGATAAGCCGTGGGCGTTTGGGAAAACTGGCGGCGAAACACCCTGGAGAAGGTCTGCTGCGAGTCATAACCATATTGCATCGCAATATCGAATACCGGCCGCTGAGTTTGCCGCAGCGCTTCTGCGGCCAGAGTCAGACGGCGTTCACGAATATAACCACCCAACGTTTGTTTCGTCACGCTACGGAACATACGTTGCAGATGCCATTTCGAATAGCCTGATTTCGCGGCCACTTCATCAATTGACAGGCTCTTATCCAGGTTTTGGTCAATCCAGTGTGTCAGTGAATGAATGATCTCTTCTTGTATCATGGCCTCATCCTTCTGGTGAATTTCCCCGTGCGTTCATGCTGCCTTTGCGCGCGAGTCGCGATGAAAATCGCGCCCGTTTGCTGGCGAATGACGTCGTGAGGGAGCGTGTCGTTCTGATGGGAAAAGAGTATAATTCCTCAAGTTAACTTGAGGTAAAGTGCCAAATGAAAAAAGATCGCAATTACCCAAAACCGGTGCTGACGCCGGGTGAAGTGGCGCGCCGCAGCGGCGTGGCCGTCTCTGCGCTGCATTTTTATGAAAGCAAAGGGCTCATCTTTAGCACCCGCAATAACGGAAATCAGCGACGCTACAGCCGTGATGTTCTGCGACGGGTCGCCATTATTAAAATTGCACAGCGCATTGGGATTCCGCTTGCCAGCGTCAGCGACAGCCTTGAAAACATGCCGGCGGATAAACGTATGTCGGCTCAGGACTGGGGCAATCTGACCCAGCACTGGCGTGATGAACTGGATAAGCGCATCGAAACGCTAACGCGCCTGCGTAACGATTTGGATGGTTGCATTGGCTGTGGATGTTTATCGATGCGTGACTGTCCGCTGCGCAATCCCGGCGATCGGCTGGGGCAGCAGGGTTCGGGCGCGGTACTGCTTGATCCTGAACAGGATGGTGCACTGCATAAGACAAGGTGACGTCTATACTTGCTGCATATTCACTGACAGGGAATCATGATGATCACCGTTCACCATCTTGAACAATCGCGCTCTCACCGGGTGCTGTGGATGCTGGAAGAGCTGGAAGTGCCTTACCAGGTCAAACGCTATCAGCGTGAACCCACGATGCTGGCGCCGGACGCGTTAAAAAAAGTGCATCCGTTAGGAAAGTCGCCGGTTATCACCGATGGCAATCGCGTGGTGGCCGAGTCCGGGGCGATCATTGAGTATCTGGAAGAGAAGTACGACAGCGAAAGGCGGCTGCAGATCACCGACGAAGAGGCACGGCTGCAGGCGCGTTACTGGCTACATTACGCCGAAGGTTCACTGATGCCGCTGCTGGTCATGAAGCTGGTTTTTGGCCGCCTTGGCAGCGCGCCTGTGCCGTGGTTGCTGCGTCCCGTCGGTGCGGCGCTTGGCAAAGGCGTTCAGAAAGCCTGGCTGGATAAACAACTTACCTTGCATAAGCAGGTGATTGAAGATCACCTCTCGGTGCATCCGTGGTTTGCCGGTCAGCGTTTCAGCATTGCTGATGTGCAGATGAGCTTTCCGATTCTGGCGCTGAGCCAGCGCGCCGGACTGAAGGATGCCCCCGCCACACAAAAATGGTTAACGACCGTGCAACAGCGTGCGGCCTGGCAACGGGCCATCCAGCAAGGCGGTGAAATTCATCTTTCGGGTTGATCGCGCATTATCCTGTCCTATCGGATGACGCCGCCCGGCGTCATCTTCGTCTGCTTTCTCGATAATGCGGCGTAATCATCACCGCATCCTGACGCACTGAATGTTACACGATAGTATCAAGAGCATCCCCGATGTTATCGACCTGATCTTTATAGCCAGGAATCCTCACAGAGCGGTTGAAAAGCGGCGGGAAAACGCCGGATAATCGGCCCCCTTTAAACGGGGATGTACGATGCCCCGTTCTGTGCGGCTAAGTAAACGTTTGCCTTTTTGTCGGCAGCCTGTTGGCGATGACAGCTTTCAGGGAAGTCAGGGCGGTTACCGCGCGATCCAACAACAAAAATTTTTGAGGCTCAACTATGTCAATTGAATCACGCCCCGCCAGTGGAAAACTGGATGCCTGGTTCGCCATTTCGGCCCGAGGCAGTAGCGTCCGGCAGGAAATTGTCGCCGGGCTGACCACCTTTCTCGCCATGGTTTATTCGGTGATCGTGGTGCCTGGCATGCTCGGTAAAGCGGGGTTTTCACCTTCGGCGGTGTTTGTGGCTACCTGCCTGGTGGCGAGCGTTGGATCGATCATCATGGGGCTGTGGGCCAATTTACCCCTGGCCATTGGCTGTGCCATTTCACTGACGGCTTTTACGGCCTTTAGCCTCGTCCTGGGTCAACACATTAGCGTTCCGGTCGCGCTGGGGGCCGTGTTCCTGATGGGCCTGCTTTTTACCCTGATCTCCACCACCGGGATTCGCGCCTGGATCTTACGTAATCTGCCGATGGGCGTCGCCCACGGCACCGGCATTGGGATTGGCCTGTTTCTGCTGCTGATTGCGGCAGACAACGTTGGGCTGGTCGTCAGAAACCCGGCCTCAGGTTTACCCGTTGCGCTGGGCCATTTTACGTCGTTCCCCGTCATGATGTCTTTGCTGGGGCTGGCTGCGATTTTCGGCCTGGAAAAACGCCGTGTCCCGGGCGGCATTTTACTCACCGTTATTGCAATTTCTGCGCTGGGGCTGGCGTTCGATCCGTCCGTGCGCTGGCAGGGACTGTTTGCCTTGCCCAGCCTGCGTGATGCGCAGGGCGAGTCACTGTTATTCAGCCTCGACATCATGGGCGCTTTGCAGCCTGCGGTCTTGCCCAGCGTGCTGGCGTTAGTGATGACGGCGGTCTTTGATGCCACCGGTACGATCCGCGCGGTGGCGGGTCAGGCTAACCTGCTGGATAAAGACGGGCAAATCATTAACGGCGGCCGGGCGCTGACCACGGATTCCGTCAGTAGCCTGTTTGCCGGTCTTGTGGGTGCCTCACCGGCGGCCGTGTACATCGAGTCTGCCGCCGGGACGGCGGCAGGGGGCAAAACCGGCCTGACGGCCATTGTTGTTGGCCTCCTGTTTTTGCTCATTCTGTTTATGTCTCCGCTGGCTTATCTGGTGCCGGCGTACGCCACCGCGCCTGCGTTGATGTACGTCGGCCTGCTGATGCTGAGTAACGTGGCAAAGATCGACTTCGGTGACTTCGTTGATGCCATGTCCGGTCTGCTCACGGCGGTGATCATCGTGCTGACCTGTAACATCGTTACCGGCATCATGATCGGTTTCGCGACCCTGGTGGTGGGCCGTCTGTTTGCGGGTGAGTGGCGCAGGCTAAACGTGGGCACGGTGGTGATCGCCGTCGCGTTAGTCGCTTTTTATGCCGGAGGCTGGGCGATCTGACTGTTCAACCGGACGTGCCGCGGCATGTCCGGAATTATCCGCTTTTTGCTCGTTGAAGCACGCGTAGCTTTTCCCGCCCTCGCCAGTTTGTTTTACACTTTTAACCTAATGTTGATTCGAAGATAACTACCGCCTAAGGAAAGCATGGAAATCTTTTTTACTATTTTGATTATGACGCTGGTGGTCTCGCTCTCCGGGGTGGCTGCCCGTATTCTGCCTTTTCAGATTCCCCTTCCTCTGGTGCAGATCGCCGTCGGTGCGCTGCTGGCCTGGCCGACCTTCGGGCTGCACGTGGATTTCGACCCGGAACTCTTCCTCGTCTTATTCATTCCGCCGCTGTTATTTGCTGACGGCTGGAAAACACCGGTCAGCGAGTTCCTGCATTACGGGCGGGAAATCCTTGGCCTGGCGCTGGTGCTGGTGCTGATTACCGTTGTCGGTATTGGCTATCTGATTTACTGGACGGTGCCCGGGATTCCCCTGATTCCCGCTTTCGCCCTGGCGGCCGTGTTATCACCTACCGATGCCGTGGCGCTGTCAGGCATTGTCGGCGAAGGCCGTATTCCGAAGAAAATTATGGGAATACTGCAAGGCGAAGCCTTGATGAACGATGCTTCTGGCCTGGTTTCACTGAAATTTGCGGTCGCAGTGGCGATGGGCACCATGGTGTTTAGTTGGGGCGGAGCCAGCGTCGAGTTCCTGAAAGTGGCCGTGGGCGGCCTGATCGCCGGTGTCGCGGTATGCTGGCTCTACGGTAAATCGCTGCGCGTCCTGAACCGCTGGAGCGGCGGGGACGATGCTGCCACACAGATTGTCCTGCTGCTGCTGCTGCCTTTTGCCTCTTATCTGATTGCAGAACACCTGGGCGTTTCCGGGATTTTAGCCGCCGTCGCGGCCGGGATGACCATCACGCGCTCCGGTATTATCCGCCAGGCGCCGCTGACCATGCGACTGCGCGCCAACAGCGTCTGGCACATGCTGGAGTTTGTGTTTAACGGCATGGTGTTCCTGATGCTGGGCCTACAGCTGCCCTCTATTCTGCAAAACTCGATTGACCAGGCAACAGCCGATCCCAATGTGGATATCTGGATGATTTTCGCGGACATCGTCCTGGTCTATGCGGCGTTAATGGTGGTGCGTTTCGGCTGGTTGTGGATCATGCAGCGTTTCAGCAAACGCTGGTTGAAAAAGAAACCGTTAGTGTTCTCCAGCTACTCGTTGCGTGAACTGCTGATTGCCTCTTTTGCGGGCGTACGCGGTGCCATTACCCTGGCGGGTGTGCTGTCGATTCCCCTGTTCCTGACCAACGGCCATCCTTTCCCGGCACGTTATGAGCTGGTGTTTATCGCAACCGGTGTGATTCTGTTCTCGCTGCTGGTTGGCGTCATCGTTCTGCCGATGCTGCTGCGCGGTGTAGAGACGATCGACAAAAGCGCCCATCGGCACGAACTGCAACATGCAAGAGCGGTGATGGCCGGTGTCGCTATCGAGAGTCTGCATAAGATGGAGGCGCGGCTTGAAAAGGAAACCGAAGAAAACATCGACCCTGAGTTACTGAAAGAGGTCAGCCTGCGGGTGATCGGTAATCTGCGTCGTCGCGCGGAAGGGAAAAACGATCTTGAGCACGCGCTGTTTGCCGAAAATCTGGAACGTCGTTTTCGTCTGAACGCGTTACGTGCCGAACGTGCAGAGGTCTATCACCTGCGTGCGACTCAGCAGATATCAAACGAGACGATGCAAAAACTGTTGCACGATCTGGACCTGCTGGAAGCGCTGCTGATTGAGAAAGAAGAGTAATCTTCTTGTTATGCACTCCCGTTCGCCCGATAACCTGCGCTCTGCGATTATCGGGCGGCCTGGAGCGCTAGACGGAAAGACGCGGCGCATTATCAGGCCAGTGTTCCCGGCAACACGCTATCCAGGCCCGCGCGCTGCGTGACAGGTAGCTGCCTTCACGCCAGATCAGCCCCAGATGCCACTGCAGCTCGGACTCCAGCGGAAGCCACAATAACGACTGCTTATCTAACCGCTGGCAAATGGGCTCCGGCAGTATCGCCAGGCCCATCTCCGCCTGCACCATGGCCGCCAGAAAATCCCATTGCCCGCTGCGTACTGCAATCTCAGGCGTGATCCCCTGACGCTGAAACGCTTTCATCAACTGGCGGTTCAGCGAAAACTCTTCATTAAAGATCAGCAAAGGATGGGAGGCCAAATCGCTCAGGCCAAGCTGCGTGCGCTGCAGCCAGGGTGCCTGACGTGGCAGTAGCACACACAGTGGATGCTGCATAAGCGATAAGGTTTCGAGGGGCAACTCGGCATCAACGGGGAGCGCCGTCAGGGCAATATCCAGCGTGCCCGCCAGCACCGCTTCCTGAACCGTTAAGCCGCCAAACTCAGCAATACTGAGTTCCACACCCGGATAGCGACGGCGAAACGCCGAAACCGATCCGGCGATCTGCATGCCCACCATCGGGGGAATGCCCAGCCGCAGCTTGCCGGTTTTCAGCTGATTGATATCGCCTATCTCGGCCTCAAGCTGATGAAACTCTTGCAGAATAGCCAGCCCGCGCTGATAGACTGCTTGCCCGCTATCCGTCAGATGCAGACGTCGCCCATCACGAATGAGCAGTGCGCAGTCCAGCTCCTCTTCCAGCTGGCGCACCATTTTGCTGATCGTAGGCTGTGTCACGAACAGCTTTTGTGCAGCACGGGTAAAACTTTGCTGACGTACCACTTCGGTAAAGTAACGCAACGCGCGAACGTCCATAACTATTCCTTTCTGGCATGATTTGAATAATTTTAATTCATTTTTTTCACAGTACCTCGTGATTCTATACTGAGCGCATTAACTTGATGGGAGAAAAACGATGGCACTGGCATTGCGCCGCCTGAACGTCGGCAGGCTGCAACGGCTCAGCTTACCTTTACAGCTGGTGCTGTTTATCGCGGTTTTTATCGCCAGCGAGCAACTGGTGAACTGGCTGCACCTGCCACTGCCTGCCAACATTGTCGGCATGCTGCTGATGTTGATGCTGATTGCGTTACGCATTTTACCGCTGCGCTGGGTAAAAGCCGGTGCAAGCTGGTTGCTGGCAGAGATGCTGCTGTTTTTTATCCCGGCGGTGGTGGCGGTGGTGAATTACGCTGACCTGCTGCAGATGGAAGGCTGGCGGATTTTGGTGGTGATTGCAGTCAGTACGTTACTGGTGCTGGCGGCGACAGCCCTGGTGGTCGATCGCCTGTACCGTTTTGAAGTCACGCGCGCGGCGCGTAAGCAGGGCAATAATGCATAATCTGCTCATCAGTCTGTTATGTGCCGCCGTCACGCTGGTAATTTATTACCTGAATAAACGGCTGTATCGTCGCTGGACAACGCTGTTACTGATGCCGCTGGTCATGACACCGCTCATTCTGGTGACGCTGCTGTTGCTGACCCATATCAGCTGGCAAAACTATATTGCGGAAAGCCACTGGCTGCTGTGGTTACTCGGCCCCGCGACGTTAGCCTTTGCGGTGCCGGTCTACGAAAATCTGGACGTGATTAAACGCCACTGGTTATCGCTGAGTGCGGGCGTGTTAACTGCCACAACGGTGTCGATATGCAGTTCCGTATGGCTGGCGCGTTTACTGAATTTACCGGAAACCATTCAGCGCAGTCTCGCCGTGCGATCCATTACCACACCTTTCGCGCTGGCGGCGGCAAAGCCTATGGGCGCGCAGCCCGATCTGGTGGCGCTGTTTGTGGTTGTGACCGGCGTATTTGGCATGGCGGTAGGGGATGTACTGTTCCTGCGCATCGCGATCAAACAGGACGTGGCGAAAGGCGCTGGGCTGGGCGCCGCCTCGCACGGTGCCGGTACGGCACGCGCCTACCAGTTGGGGCCGCAGGAAGGCGTGGTTTCAAGCCTGGTGATGATGTTGTCTGGCGTCGTTACCGTCATACTGGCTCCGTTTATCGGGCACCTGATGTGGGCGCACTAAGGTAAGTCTGCGCCGGATACGGTTAACCCGGATAACGACTGTTCTCTGCGTAATTCACAGCGACTTGTCCTTTTTGGCACAAAATGACATCTCTTTTTACGTAAAGCTTTCCAAATTTAGTTGTCACCTCATTTCAGACTGCTACCCTTGATGCGGAATTATTTGACCCTTCATGGAGTAGAATCATGTTTAAGCAACTTGTCACTGGAAGCGCTCTGAGCTTCATTATGCTGAGCGGCGCCGCGCAGGCCATCGAAGGCAGCGTTGATGTTGGCGAGCACAGCACCAACCTTAATCTCGGTTTGGGCACGACGTCGCCGGGCCTGTTCCTGAACGGCAACTGGTTGCGTAGCGATCATGACGGCAGCACCTATGGTGCGGGTCTGGGTTACAACGTTGATGTCGGCGATCTGCGACTGGCGCCAACCGCAAAGGCGATTTTTACCCATCCTGAAGACGGGAAAGACGGATTTGCGGTGGCGCTGGGCGGTAGCGCACAGTACAGCTTCAACAGCATGTGGGGTCTGTACGGTCAGTATTATTATGCGCCGGAAGGCCTTACCGACCATCTCGACAGCTACCAGGAAGCGAGCGGTGGTGTGAGCTTCACGCCGATCTCTCTGCTGAACCTGCGCGTGGGTTATCAGTATATTGAGCTGAATAACAAAGGCGGTCGTAAAGATAACGTACTCGTTGATGGTCCGTACGTAGGCGCGTCACTGCGCTTCTGATGTCGGCTTGAGAAAAAGGGCAGTGACCTTGCGGTCACTGCCCTTTTTTATGCTCAGTTAACGCGGTTAGTGCGCTTTGCCTTTCTCAATACCGGCACCGGTCTGGGAGCGAATAAACTGCGCCCGGAAGCGTGATCGCTCTTCTGCACCCTGTTGCGAATGGTCAGTAACAGAAAACAGCCAGGTGCCCACAAAGGCGATAGTGATAGAGAACAGGGCCGGATACTCATAAGGATAAATGGGCGACGCATGTCCCAGCACCTGCACCCAGACGGTTGGGCCAAGAATCATCAGCACCACGGCGGTGATCAGCCCTAACCAGCCACCGACCATTGCGCCGCGCGTGGTCAGTTTTGACCAGTACATGGACAGCAGGATGATAGGGAAGTTACAGCTGGCCGCAATCGAGAATGCCAGCCCGACCATAAAGGCGATGTTCTGCTTTTCGAACAGAATGCCAAGGGCGATAGCCACAACCCCCAACACCAGCACCGTAATTTTTGAAACCCGCAGCTCGTCGCGCTCGCTGGCCTGTCCTTTACGGTAGACGCTGGCGTACAAATCATGAGAAACCGCCGAGGCACCCGCCAGCGTCAGACCGGCAACCACCGCCAGAATGGTGGCGAATGCCACTGCTGAAATAAAGCCCAGGAAGGTGCTGCCACCGACTGCATCCGCCAGGTGCACCGCCGCCATATTGGTACCGCCGATCAGTGCGCCGGAGGCATCTTTGAAGGCCGGATTAGCCCCTACCAGCAGAATGGCACCGAAACCGATAATAAAGGTCAGGAAGTAGAAGTAACCCATAAAACCGGTGGCCCAAAACACGCTTTTACGCGCCTCTTTGGCGTCGGCAACGGTAAAGAAGCGCATCAGGATATGCGGCAATCCCGCTGTGCCGAACATCAGTCCCAGCCCCAGCGACAGGGCGGAAATCGGATCTTTCACCAACCCGCCAGGCTGCATAATGGCTGCGCCTTTCGGATGTACCGCCATCGCCTCGGTAAACAAGGTATTGAAGCTAAACCCGGCGCTTTTCATGACCATAATGGCCATAAATGTGGCACCAAACAGCAGCAGAACGGCTTTGATGATCTGTACCCAGGTGGTCGCCAGCATGCCGCCAAACAGCACGTACATCACCATCAGAATGCCCACCAGGATAACGGCAACGTGATAATTCAGGCCAAACAGGAGCTGGATCAGCTTACCTGCACCGACCATCTGCGCAATCAGGTACAGCGCGACAACGACCAGTGAGCCGCAAGCCGACAAGGTACGAATCGGTTTTTGCTTCAGGCGATAAGAGGCGACATCGGCAAAAGTATAGCGACCCAGATTACGCAAGCGCTCGGCAATCAGGAACAGAATCATCGGCCAGCCCACCAGGAAGCCCAGCGAATAGATTAAGCCGTCATAACCCGAGGTATACACCAGGGCCGAAATACCCAGAAAGGAGGCTGCGGACATGAAGTCACCCGCCATGGCCAGGCCATTCTGAAAGCCGGTGATGTTGCCGCCAGCGGTATAGTAATCGCTACGTGAGCGGGTTCGCTTCGACGCCCAGTACGTAATACTTAACGTGGCACCGACGAAAATCACAAACATGACGATCGCCTGATAATTGACGGGCTGTTTCTGCACCGCACCCGTGATGGCATCGGCAGCCAGAGCAGAAAAGGGCAGCAGCGCTGCCAGCATCCACAGCATAAGACGAATCATAGTTTCACCTCGCTGAGGATGGCTTTAGTCAGGCGATCAAACTCGCCATTTGCGCGCCAGACGTAAACGCCTGTGAGTAAAAAAGAGATGACGATCAACCCCACCCCGATCGGGATGCCGCGCGTCACATTGGTACCGGCATACAGGGGCGTACCCAGCCAGCCAGGGGCAAAAGCAATAAGCAGAATAAAGCCGATATACAGCACCAGCATGATTATCGACAGCAGCAGGGCAAAGGACTGGCGCTTGTGTACCAATTCCTGAAAGCGAGGATTACTTTCAATTTGTTGGTAGATCCTTTCCTGTTCGGGCAGGGCATCATTCATCACATTATCTCCAGAAGCATGCAGGCGTGGACCTCACGCAAGGGCGTGAATTAGTTATATTTTTGTGACTACAGAAACACACTACGTAGGGAAGTGGTGGCGGAAAGCCTGATGCTTTCCGCCGGATGATTACGGCATGGTGATGGACTGTTTCTCTTCAAGCAATTTCTCGACAACGCCAGGATCGGCAAGCGTCGAGGTATCGCCTAAATTACTGGTATCGCCTGCGGCGATTTTGCGCAGGATACGGCGCATAATTTTGCCGGAGCGGGTTTTCGGCAGAGAGTCGGTCCAGTGCAACACATCGGGTGTGGCAATCGGGCCAATTTCCTTGCGTACCCAGTTACGTACCTCGGTATAAAGCTCAGGTGACGGCTCCTCGCCGTGATTCAGGGTGATATAGGCGTAAATGGCCTGGCCCTTGATGCTGTGCGGGAACCCGACGACAGCCGCTTCGGCGATTTTAGGATGGGAAACCAGCGCTGACTCGATTTCAGCCGTGCCCAGGCGGTGGCCTGACACATTCAGCACATCGTCCACGCGGCCGGTAATCCAGTAATAACCGTCCTCATCCCGTCGCGCACCGTCGCCGCTGAAGTAGGCATTTTTGAAGGTAGAGAAGTAAGTTTGTTCGAAACGATCGTGGTCACCGAACAGCGTGCGGGCCTGACCGGGCCAGGAGTCTGTGATCACCAGGTTACCTTCGCAGGCACCTTCCTGAGGATGGCCTTCGTTATCCACCAGCGCGGGCTGTACGCCGAAGAAAGGCGTGGTCGCGGAACCGGCCTTGAGCAGGGTCGCGCCGGGCAGCGGGGCGATCATAAAGCCCCCGGTTTCGGTCTGCCACCAGGTATCGACTATCGGACATTTGCCGTTGCCAATCTTCTTGTGGTACCACTCCCAGGCTTCCGGGTTAATCGGCTCTCCCACCGATCCCATAATACGCAGGCTGCTACGATCCGTTCCTTCAATCGCTCTATCGCCTTCTGCCATCAGCGCACGAATAGCCGTGGGGGCAGTATAGAGCAGGGTGACTTTATGCTTATCCACCACCTGCGCCATACGGGCCGGGGTTGGCCAGTTAGGCACGCCTTCAAACATCAGCGTCGTGGCCCCGCAGGCCAGTGGGCCATATAACAGGTAGCTGTGGCCGGTTACCCAGCCCACATCAGCCGTACACCAGTAAATGTCGTCCTGATGGTAGTCAAAAACAAATTTAAAGGTGGTGGCGGCGTAAACCAGATAGCCGCCGGTGGTGTGCAGCACGCCTTTTGGCTTACCGGTTGAACCTGAGGTATACAGGATAAACAGCGGATCTTCTGCCTGCATCTCGGCCGCAGAGTGGTTAGTGCTGGCGTTCTGCATCAGCTCATGCCAGTGCTGGTCGCGCCCTTCCACCCAGCCGACATCTTTGCCGGTACGTTGAAAGACCACGACGTTTTTCACGCTGTTTACATTGGGATTTTTTAACGCATCATCCACGTTTTTCTTCAGTGGGATGGTACGGCCAGCACGCACGCCTTCATCGGCCGTCACAATTAATGCGGCACTGGAGTCGATAACACGACCGGCCACGGCTTCGGGTGAAAAGCCGCCAAAGATCACCGAATGTACGGCCCCAATTCGTGCGCAGGCCAGCATAGCGACTGCCGCTTCCGGCACCATGGGCATATAAATCGCAACGACGTCGCCTTTTTTAACGCCGAGCAGTTCCAGTACGTTGGCAAAGCGACAGACATCAGCATGAAGCTGACGAAAGGTAAGGGTTTTGCTTTCGTTGGCATCATCGCCTTCCCAGATGATGGCAGGATGATCGCCTCGGGTGGCCAGATGACGATCCAGACAGTTCGCTGCCAGATTGAGCGTGCCGTCCTCGTACCAACGAATAGAAATATTGCCTGGCGCAAAAGAGGTGTTTTTAACTTTGCTGTAAGGCTTTATCCAGTCAAGGATTTTACCTTGCTCTCCCCAGAACGTTTCGGGGTCGGTAACGGATTGTTGGTACATCGCCTGATACTGTTCGGCAGTAATCAGCGCGTTTGCTGCAATATTTTCTGGAACAGGATAGTTATGATTTTGGCTCATGGCGAATCTCCTTGAAGATGTTAATCATATGTCAATCAATGGTTAAGTGAAGCCCGACAGCCGGTTTTGTTTCTTTTTTGCGCCATAGATCACGCGTTAACCTTGCTGACATAAAAACGTCGCAAACAGAGGAAATAAACGCTAACTCCCTGCGGAGAATGGGGATTTAAGTTGCAACATTTTGTGTATGTTGCTGTTTAAAAAATCAGCAAACGAACCGCACACACATTGAGCATAGTCTGAATAGCTATGCGAAAACTTATCGAAGTATTACTTTTCATAACAGCAAGTTAGGGATTAACGTCTGCGCCAGCATTTTATGCTGACCAGATGGTGAAGTTTTAATCGAAGCCACCAAGGGTTGCATTTACTGCAGTGAAAATGGTACTTATCCGCCCCTGATAATCAGGTATCAACTCAGACCGCGTCTGAAAATGGGTATGGAAATCATCGCATTTAAATGCGGGACGCCGTCTACAAACACCCTCTAATTTACCGGGCTTTTTGCTCACTTCCCTGTGTGTATTGTCTTCTGCACCTTCGCAGTAGAGAGAAACGGGTTTTGACTGAGGAAATTATGCGTTATGAAAGGTTTTAAAATCAGCCTTGCCTGGCAGATTCTGATCGCACTTGTACTTGGCATCATCGTCGGTGCCGTGTTGCATAATCAGCCAGAAGATCGTGAATGGTTAGTCAATAATATTCTCAGCCCGGCGGGCGATATCTTTATTCATCTGATAAAGATGATTGTCGTGCCCATCGTGATTTCATCCCTGATTGTCGGCATTGCAGGTGTCGGGGATGCGAAAAAGCTGGGCCGTATTGGTTTCAAAACGATTTTGTACTTTGAAGTGATTACCACCGTTGCCATTGTTGTCGGTATTACCCTGGCCAACGTGTTTCAGCCCGGCACCGGCATTGATATGTCTACGCTGGCAACGGTGGACATCTCTAAATATGAAGCCACGACCGCCCAGGTGCAGGAAGGCACCCACAGCCTGGTGGCAACCATCCTGTCGCTGATCCCGCAGAACATCTTTGCCTCGATGGCGAAAGGTGAAATGCTGCCGATTATCTTTTTCTCGGTACTGTTTGGCCTGGGCCTTTCCGCTCTGCCGTCAGAACAGCGTGATCCGCTGGTAAACCTGTTCCGTGGCGTGTCAGAAACCATGTTCAAGGTGACGCATATGATCATGCGCTACGCGCCAGTGGGCGTGTTTGCCTTGATTGCCGTCACCATTGCTAACTTTGGTTTCGCCTCACTCTGGCCGCTCGCTAAGCTGGTGCTGCTGGTGTATGTCGCTATCCTGTTCTTCGCCTTTGTGGTGCTGGGGGCGGTGGCGCGTTTCTGTAAGCTACGTATTACGACGCTGATGCGCATTTTAAAAGATGAGCTCATCCTGTCTTACTCGACCTCCAGTTCAGAAACCGTGCTGCCGCGCATCATGGAGAAGATGGAAGCCTATGGCGCGCCCAAAGCGATAACCAGCTTTGTGGTCCCGACCGGTTATTCATTTAACCTCGATGGATCAACGCTGTACCAGAGTATCGCCGCTATTTTTATTGCCCAGCTGTACGGCATTGATCTGTCGCTGACGGACGAAATTATTCTGGTCCTGACGCTGATGGTGACCTCTAAAGGCATCGCGGGTGTGCCCGGCGTATCCTTTGTGGTGCTGTTAGCCACCCTGGGCAGCGTCGGTATCCCGCTGGAAGGGCTGGCGTTTATTGCGGGCGTGGACCGCATTATGGATATGGCCCGTACCGCGCTGAACGTGGTCGGGAACGCGCTGGCCGTGCTGGTGATTGCCCGCTGGGAAAACCAGTTCGATGTAGAACAGGCCAGGGCGTACGAATTACAATTACGGACGCAAACCGCCAGTTAATCGCGGTTTAACACACAAAGGCTCAACGGTGGTTGGGCCTTTTTTTTGCCCCTGTTTTCATTCCCGCTAACGATGAAAGAAAAAAAGCGTCTGCAAAAGATGAATTATTCATTCGTTGTGTTAAAAATATTCAGAATAAATTATTCCTGTGGAGGACGATCGTGAAAATCGATCTCAGTCAGATGATCACTGAAGGGCGTAATCCAGCCAGCCAGCATATTGATGAAATGAGCACCGAGGCGATGCTGCGGGTGATCAACGATGAAGATAAAAAAGTCGCCCTGGCCGTGGAGGCCATTGTCCCGGCGATTGCGCGCGCGGTGGATGTCATCTGCGCCGCATTCCGCGCGGGTGGCCGTCTGATTTACTGTGGTGCCGGGACCTCCGGGCGGCTGGGAATTCTTGATGCAAGTGAATGCCCACCAACATTCGGAACCCCGCGCGAGCAGGTTATTGGCCTGATTGCCGGGGGACATCAGGCCATTCTACAGGCGGTGGAAAACGCGGAAGACAATGTGGAACAAGGCGCTCAGGATCTGAAAGATATCCAGTTCAGCCGCGACGATGTGCTGGTTGGCATCGCCGCCAGCGGACGCACGCCCTACGTGTTAGGCGCGCTGGACTATGCCCGACAATGCGCTGCACCTACGGTGGCGCTGACCTGCAATCCCCACAGCAAGATGGCGCAGGTCGCCGATATCGCGCTGACGCCAGTGGTGGGGCCAGAAGTGGTCACGGGGTCATCACGCATGAAGGCCGGGACCGCACAGAAGCTGGTGCTGAATATGCTCACCACAGGGGCGATGATTCGCAGCGGCAAGGTTTACGGCAATTTGATGGTCGATGTTGAGGCCACCAATCAGAAGCTGGTACAGCGTCAGGTGAACATTGTTATGCAGGCCACCGACTGCGATGAAGCCAGCGCCCGCTCGGCGCTGTCGGCCTGTGGCGGGCACTGTAAAACCGCCATTATGATGGTGCTGGCAGGATTAACTGCCGACGAGGCGATCGCGCTGCTCGCTCAGCACAAAGGCTTTATCCGCCAGGCTTTACAGGATGCGGGAGCACGCTGATGGCAAAAATGACCGATGCACTTCTGCACGCTATCGTGCAGGCGGTTGGCGGGGCGGAAAATATCGCCGTATGCGGCAACTGCATGACCCGTTTACGACTGACGCTGAAACACAACCAGGCCGATATTGCCCGGCTGAAAAGCCTGCCTGGTGTGCTGGGCGTCATCGACAGCGATAATCAGTTACAGATAGTGCTCGGTCCCGGTAAAGCGCAGACGGCGGCAGAACGAATGCTGACAATACTGGCGCAGGCGCCGGGCGAGTCACCGGTTTTGCAGCAGGTCGCCGCGCAACAAAAACAGCACATAAAAGCCAGACAGACCAGCGCGCTGCAGCAGTTTCTGGCGCGCTTCGCCACCATTTTTACCCCGCTCATCCCTGGGTTCATCGCCGCAGGTTTGCTGCTGGGGTTTGCCACGCTGATTGAGCAAAGTCTTCACCTCAGCACGCCTGGCGATCATCCTGCCTGGTTAATTCAGGGCGTGGCCTATATGAAAGTGTTTGGCAAAGGGCTGTTCACCTTTCTCAGCATTCTGATTGGCTACAACGCGCAAAAAGCCTTTGGCGGCACGGGCGTAAACGGGGCCATCATCGCGTCACTGTTTATTCTGGGCTACGTGCCCGATGCAAAAGTCGGCTACTACAGCGGCATGGACAGCTTTTTTGGCGTGGCGATCGATCCGCGCGGCAATATTATCGGCGTCCTGCTGGCGGCCATGTTTGGCGGCTGGCTGGAAAGACAACTGCGCAAGGTCATCCCGGACAATCTGGACATGATTCTTACGTCGCTGTTGACCTTATTGATCACCGGCGCGCTGACATACTTGCTGATCATGCCGTTAGGCGGCGAGTTGTTTAAGGGCATGTCGTGGCTGTTTATCCATCTCAATAACAATCCGTTTGGTTGCGCACTGCTGGCCGGACTGTTTTTAATTGCCGTGATGTTTGGCATCCATCAGGGCTTTATTCCGGTCTATTTTGCCCTGATGGAAACCCAGGGCTTTAATTCACTGTTCCCGATTCTGGCCATGGCTGGTGCAGGTCAGGTCGGGGCCTCGCTGGCGCTCTGGTGCAAAGCAGAAAAAGGTGCACTGCTGCGTGCCCAGATCAAAGGTGCCATCGTACCGGGCTTACTCGGCGTCGGTGAACCGCTCATATATGGTGTGACGCTGCCGCGCCTTAAACCCTTTATTACGGCCTGCGGCGGTGGGGCCATCGGCGGATTTTTCATTGGCTCAGTGGCGTGGCTGGGATTGCCGGTGGGCATGAATACGGTATTTGGCCCCTCTGGGTTGGTCACGCTGCCGTTGATGACTTCCCATCAGGGTATTTTTGCCGGCATGGCGGTTTATCTGGGAGGATTGATCGTCGCCTGGATAAGCGGCTTTTTACTGACGTGGTGGTTCGGTATGCGCAATATCGATCTGAGCTGAATTCATAAGCAGTAAATGATGAAAACCGCATTAGCACGCCTGAAAGTGAATGGATTTGGCGTGCCTTTTAGCGCAAAACCCCAGTAAACCTGCTGTGTGCTAACCAGTAGCGGCAAAGTAAGCTCAGCCGACGTGATGTATCCGATCCCCTAAAAACAGAGAAAGCCGCGATAAAGCGGCTTTTTTAATGCAACAAATTTACGTGTAGCACTAAAGAGTCATTACGCAAGTGCCGAAAACATAAAAAAAGGTAATCTTTACCTTTTAACATTCACTCATTAATGCTTCTGGTGCAAGTCTGACTGGTACTAACAAGGACGCCTATGCGTAACAACCAACCTGTTTCTCAGCGTGAATATGTCTATGACGATCATGCAACGCTGATGTCTACCACCGACCTCAACAGTTATATCACCTATGCCAATGACGCTTTTATTGAGGCCAGTGGATTTTCATCTGATGAGGTAAAAGGGCAGCCGCACAATATGGTGCGCCACCCGGATATGCCGCCAGAGGCGTTTGCAGACATGTGGGCAACCTTAAAACAGGGCGAGCCCTGGACGGCGCTGGTGAAAAACAGACGTAAAAACGGTGACCATTACTGGGTGCGGGCGAATGCCATTCCGGTCGTGCGTGATGGCAACGTTCAGGGATATATGTCGGTGCGCACCAAGCCTTCAGCGCAGGAAGTGAAGCAGTGTGAAGCGCTTTATCGCGATTTCCGCGAAGGACGCGCGAAAGGCCGCCAGTTTCATAAAGGGCTGATTGTCCGCAGCGGCTGGCGTCGTCTGGGGTCGATATTGAAAACGCTGCCGCTGCGCTGGCGCATCCGTACCGCCTTACTGGCTGTATTGCCGCTGTCCGTGGCCGGTGTGTGGGCAATGGGCGTCTCGCTGCTGGCGCTGAGCGGATTTGCTGGTGGGATGGCCTGCCTGCTGTTGCTGGTCAGCCTGTGGCTCGAACAGCAGATTTCCCGTCCCATTGAACGCATGTGTAAGCAGGCGCTGCGGGTGGCAACCGGTGCCAGTCACCAGGTTGAGCAGATGGATCGCATCGATGAAGTGGGCATGACGCTCCGTGCCATTGGACAGCTGGGTTTGATGTTTCGCTGGTTAGTGGATGATGTCAGCGGCCAGGCCATTAATGTGCTGAGTGCCAGTGATGCCATTGCCCGCAGTAATAACGAACTGAGCCGGCGTACCGAACAGGCGGCAGCCAACGTGCAGCAAACGGCCGCGACCATGAACGAAATGACCGCCACGGTGAAAAGCAATACGCAGACCGCCCAGGAAGTGAATTCGCTCTCGGTTAACACCAGCGAAGCTGCCATTAAAGGCGGCGACGTAATGAAAGAAATGATGGGGATGATGGCGGAAATTGCTGACAGCTCACAGCGCATTGCCAGTATTACCAGCGTGATCGACAGCATTGCTTTTCAGACCAATATTCTGGCACTGAACGCCGCAGTCGAAGCTGCCAGAGCGGGCGAGCAGGGTAAAGGATTCGCCGTCGTCGCCGGTGAGGTGCGCAGCCTGGCGCAGCGCAGTGCAAAAGCCGCCAGCGAGATCAAAGCGCTGGTTGAAACCAGTGCCAGCCGGGTCAGTTCAGGCAATGAGCATGCGGGCGCAGCAGGCCATACCATGCAGGACATTGTGCAGCAGGTACAGAATGTCACTTCCCTGATTGCGCAAATCAGTGCCGCGACCGCCGAACAGTCCACCGCGCTGAGTGAAGTGAGCACGGCGGTGGAAGATCTGGATGATATCACCCATCAAAATGCGGCCCGTGTACAGGAAAGCGCGGAAGCCTCGGGTCGCATGACTCACCAGGCTAACCGGCTGGTGGAAGCGATAAGCGTGTTTCGCTAAGAAACGGCTGCCTGCGTGCTGACATACTCGGCACGCAGCGCACCCGGCGACCGTCCGATAATCCGTTTGAACGCGCGGCTAAAAGCGGCCAGCGAACCGTACCCCAAATCGAAGGCTACCGTTTCCAGCGCTTCGCCATGATTGACGATGCGCTTGACGGCCAGCCGCATACGTAATTCGGTCAGGTAGCGCAGCGGCGTCATACCGGTGGCATGAAGAAAGCGTTCGGCAAACACCGAGCGTGAACTTCCGGCTTCGCGCGCCAGACGTTCTACCGTCCAGTTCTCGCCTGGCGAACGGTGCATGGCCGCAATGGCCTGACTCAGGCGCGGATCGCGCATCGCCTGCACCAGTCCGCTACTTTGCCCGCAGCCATTCTCCACCCAGCCACGCACCACCAGCGCAGCGACCACATCCGCCAGACGCGAAAGGATGCCCGCATGGCCCGCATGTCGGGTGCGGGACTCACGTTCCATCGCTTCCAGCATCGGGCGAATCTCCGGATATTGCGACAGCAGCGTACTGACCAGCATGACGTCCGGCATGGTGTTGATTAAAGGCTGCATACCGCCCAGTTCAAACGCCATGCTGGCGCTGAATAACAAGACGCTGTGGTCATCTTCACAGGCATCCGCGGGCGCGGTAATGGCGCAGATGCTGTCGCAGATCGGCTTGCTTGCCAGGGAGTCAATACACTGACAGTCCGCTTCCTCACTGGAGAGCAGGCTGTGCGGTTTACCGTGTGGGATGAGCAGGGCATCGCCACTGTTGAGCGTGAAAAGTGCGCCGGATGCGCCTCGCACCAACAGCGTACCGCGGCCCACAAAATGAAACTGGGCACGTCCCGGCGAGGCGTTAAAGCGCAAGCCAAACGGGGCGCTGACGGCAATACGTTGGTAGTTAACGCCGTACAGGCGCATGCCCATTAGCAACTCACTGGTTAACTCATCGTAACGGCTCATGGCAGAATCCAGACGAATTATCAAAAATAACGGTGTAACCATCATAGATCGTCTTGCTCTTCCCCTCTATGCTCAGCACTACTTTTTTTATCCGGAGAAGCAACATGAGTCTGAACACCGACGTGGCTGATGAAGTTTCCTTATCCACGCGTCCTGCGTGGGGGGCCGTCTTTGCGATGGCGTTTGGCGTGTTTAGCCTGATCACCGCAGAGTTTTTACCGATCAGCCTGCTGACGCCGATAGCGCACAGCCTTAATGTCTCAGAAGGGCTGGCAGGGCAAACCGTTACCGTCACGGCCTTGATTGCACTCTTTACCAGCCTGACCGTAGGCAGCGTGGCAGGACGTATCGATCGCCGGGTGATGATGCTGGCATTCTCACTACTCCTCATCGTCTCGGCATTGATGGTGGCCTTTGCCGCCAATCTGACCGTCATTTTGCTGGCGCGCGTCCTGCTTGGCGTGGCAATCGGCGGTTTTTGGACGCTGTCGACCGCCATTACCATGCGGCTGGTGCCCGCCGATCAGGTGCCGCGCGCCCTCTCCATCGTCTTTAGTGGTATTTCACTGGCGACCATCATAGCGACGCCGCTGGGCAGTTATCTGGGTGGGCTGGTCGGCTGGCGCGCTATCTTTCTGTTTACGGCGGGCCTGGGGGCGACTTCCCTGCTGTGGCAGTTTTTCACGCTTCCCGCCATGCCGGTGGAAGGCAACACGCGCAGCGGTGGCGTGCTGTCATTGCTACGGATTAATGTCATGCGCTGGGGAATGCTGGCGGTGATCATCATGTTTACCGCGCACTTTGCTTTTTTCACCTATCTGCGTCCGTTCCTGGAAAGCGTGGCACGCTTGAACCTTAGCCAGCTCTCTCTGGTGCTGCTGGCATTCGGCATCGCCAACTTTTTGGGCACCTATCTGGCTGGTTATCTGGTGACACGCAGTGTGTCACTGACGCTGAGCGGAATGGCCTTGCTGATGGGCATCACAGCCTCACTGTTGGTAGGGTTTGGTCATGTGGGTGGGCTGGTCGCCGTGGGCGTTGCGCTCTGGGGCCTGGCCTTTGGTTCGATGCCGACGGGCTGGTCGACATGGATTTCACGAGCGGTGCCTGACGATGCCGAATCCGGCGGCGGTTTACTGGTGGCGACCATACAGCTGGCCATCACGGTGGGCGCGGCTGCAGGAGGCTGGATGTTCGATTTTCGCGGCGCGGGCGGTGTGTTTCTTGCCAGCAGCGCGCTGATGCTGGTGGCGGCGCTCACGATATATACGCGCGTCAGGCATCACGGTTGAGTGGACCTATGGCAGCAATATATGCTGCCTTTCTATTTTATCCTGGTTTTTTAACCTTTTGTGTTTTAACCAAGCTAAACGTGCTCTTTACTTTCAGTTTTATTGAACAACTTAAGCAAAACCCTCTGCTTTTTTCTGATCAAGATTCGGCCTATTATGTTTTCACACAAGGCAAAACGCCTTAATCATACTGAAAAAGACCGAGGAATTAATCATGAAAGCTATCAAAACTTTTGCTGCTGTTATCGCCCTTGCCGTACTTCCTGTTGCAGGCTTCGCGCAAACTGTGACCGCGACCGGTTCTACTCTGGACAGCACCGAAGCGAAAATTGCTGCGCAGGCGCAAGAAGCTGGTGCTTCCTATAAAATCACCGAAGCCAACACCAACAACGGCGTACATATGACGGCTGAACTGCTGAAATAATGCTGGAAGTTGTGTGCTGACAGGACGCCTTTGGGCGTCCTGGCGGCGTTTGTGGGTGCATATCCGTCTCCGTCTTATCCTTTCTCATCCTTGTTTCCCTGCCAGACGTTCACCTTTTTAAGCACGCAATAATCATTTCAGCCTGCAACAGGCGCTTGCCTGAATTTCAAACACACTAACGCGCTTGCTGCACCGGTAACGGCGGCGACGTCATGCGGGAAACGTTTTGCTGCCAGCAGCAGCAAGGTGATAAACACGCTTACCCCGAACGGTCGCCAACGCGTGAAACGGTAAGGCTGCCGTAGCCCTGTCAGGCGCCAGGGGATGTGAGAGGACATCACCGATTTAGGTGAGGAGAGCGTGACTCAGGTCAGGGGGATAAAGGCGAAAACGTATCAGCATCACCCGGAAGGCCGCTAAGACGGCTCCCAGTCTGGCGATCGCTGTCAACGGAAAAGCACGGTTTGTCAGCGTCAAACCGCCGGAATGGCGCAAAGCGCTGCCAGCATGGCCTGGCAGCATCCTGTGCAGACGCTGAACGCATGATGATTCGCCTGCTGCGCGAATCCGCCGCAGGCGAAGATCTCAGGTTATGACACGTCTTCAGAGGCGTCACGCATCATCTCACCGTGCGGCACGTCATCCAGAATCTGCTCAAAGCTGCGCAGACGTTTATAGATAGACATCAGTTCAACCAATGTTGACCACGAGGTGATGAGGTACTGGAACGAGCTGCGAACCTGATCGAAAACGTTGCTGATTTGGTTTAGCAGACCCAGCGTTATGGTTCCGGCGGCGATTGAGGGAAACAACATAATCAGGCCAAAGACATTGTCTATCTGCAAATAGAACATCCTGGCAATATTGAAATACAGATAATGAAAGTAGAGTCGGAAGTAATTCAACCTGACATTGTCGAAAAGCACTTTTACCGTCGGCGGCGTGGCGCGATCGGCATGGTCTTCACCGTAAACCAGTTCTTTACGATAAGCGGCTTCTACCCGCTGATTACGAAACTCCAGGCCTGGTAACTTTAATCCGACTAATGCTAATAGTCCTGTTCCCAGTACAGACCAGACAACGGCGGCAATGACCAGTGCATAAGGTATGGAGCCAAGAATCGGTACGCTTTTTACATGATGCGACAACTGAACCAGTATGGGTAAAAAGGCGATGAGCGTCATGATAGCCTGAATAAAACTGACGCCCCAGCCCTCGAGAGTACCCGCAAAGCGCATGGTATCTTCCTGCACACGCTGGGCTGCGCCTTCAATATGACGTAAGCGCTGCCAGTGATGCATATAGTAATTGTTCATGGCAGTACGCCAGCGAAATACCCAGTGGCTGATGAAGAAGGCATTAATTACGCCAATTGCCACAGCCACCATAACAATGCCTGCTACGCCCACAACTTCAGAATAGAGCTGGCTAATCGGTACTGCGCCTGGTTTTGTTAATGCCTTTTGGATCAGGTCGTAAAAGGGCTGATACCAGGCGTTAATTGCAACACCGACCTGCACCCCAAACCAGGTAACAAAAATAATCAGTGCCGAACCCCATACCGACCAGCGCTGCCAGGGATGGTTATCAGCCAGCCGCCAGGCGACCGCGAAGATCGCGACCATCAGCCAGTAATAGGCATAAAACCACAATTCACTCGGTGCAATAAAACGCATCACCGTCGTGGGTAATGGCTGCTTCATTGCCGCCTGAAAAGCAGGCCAAAAATGCCCAGGTAACTCGCTGGCGAAGCCAAACCAGGCAAAAATGGCCAGCAAACTCCAAATGGCGGCCGTGCTGAAAAACAGCCCCGGTCGCGGGAAGAAAGACTTAAACATAGGTACTCCGCTGTTGTGTAATCGCTTTTATAACGTTTAAACGGCTATCTGTCTGTAGCCTGTTGTTTCTGAACATGACATCGACAAAATATATGTTAATGGAATTGTGCTTTTTTGTTTCCTTAAACTAAATGTTTATTGGTAATGGTGTTACACTTGCGCCAACTGTTACCGGTAACAGTTGGTTGTACCCGAAATCCGCAGATAAAAACCACTACAACGCACTCACTTCTCTTTTTCGTACCGCAGTTGATGCGGTGATGAGGCAATGTCATGTCAGACCAGAAAAAGGGTCATTCACGCAGGGATTTTTTGCTGAAGACCATCACCCTGGCGCCCGCAGTGGCGGTAGGCAGTAGCGCATTCGGTGCATTTTCTGCACCCGCTCAGGCGGCCGCACCCGCCGAAACCCCGTCTGCTCGCGATTATCAGCCCACCTGGTTTACCGCCGAAGAATTTGCCTTTATTAAGGCTGCGGTTGCGCGTCTGATTCCTGCCGATGAACGAGGCCCCGGCGCGCTGGAAGCTGGCGTGCCTGAGTTTATCGATCGCCAGATGAATACACCTTATGCCACCGGCGCGAACTGGTATATGCAGGGCCCGTTTAATCCCGACTTACCCAAAGAAATGGGTTATCAACTGCCGCTGGTGCCGCAACAGATTTACCGTCTTGGCCTGGCGGATGCGGACCAGTACAGCAAGCAGCAGCACGCTAAGGTGTTTGCCCAACTCGATGCCGGGCAGCAGGACGCGTTGTTACAAAACATGGAGAGCGGTAAAGCCAACTTCAGTCAGCTGCCCGCCAACGTGTTTTTTTCTTATTTACTTCAGAACACCCGCGAAGGTTTCTTTAGCGATCCCATCCACGGCGGTAATCAGGGCATGGTGGGCTGGAAGCTGATCAACTTCCCTGGCGCACGCGCCGACTTTATGGACTGGGTAGAGCGCGGTGAACGTTATCCGTTCCCGTCGGTGTCAATTCGTGGGGAGAGAAGCTGAGCATGGCGAATGCATTAAACAAAGTCGATGCTGTGATTGTGGGTTTTGGCTGGGCGGGCGCCATTATGGCTAAAGAGCTGACCGAGGCGGGCCTGAACGTGCTGGCGCTGGAGCGCGGCCCGCATCGTGACACCTATCCCGATGGTTCTTACCCACAGTCTATTGATGAACTGACCTACAACGTTCGCAAAAAGCTGTTCCAGGATCTGTCTAAAAGCACCGTTACGATTCGTCACGATGCCTCGCAGACCGCAGTACCTTATCGCCAACTGGCGGCCTTTTTGCCCGGCACCGGAACCGGTGGCGCAGGACTGCACTGGTCAGGTGTCCATTTCCGGGTTGATCCTGTAGAGCTGAAGCTGCGTAGCCACTATGAGGCGCGCTACGGCAAAAACTTTATTCCTGAAGGCATGACGATTCAGGACTTTGGCGTCGACTACCAGGAGCTGGAGCCGTTTTTTGATAAAGCTGAAAAAGTGTTTGGCACCTCCGGTAGTGCCTGGAGTATTCAGGGCAAGGTCGTCGGCAAAGACAAAGGCGGTAACCCGTTTGCTCCCGACCGCTCTGACAACTTTCCGCTGCCCGCGCAAAAGCGCACCTGGTCGGCTCAGCTGTTTGCACAGGCCGCCGAGTCCGTAGGTTATCACCCTTACGATCTGCCGTCGGCGAACACCTCTGGCCCTTATACCAACACGTACGGCGCTCAGATGGGGCCATGCAATTTCTGTGGCTACTGCAGTGGTTACGCCTGTTATATGTATTCCAAGGCATCGCCCAATGTGAATATTTTGCCTGCACTGCGTCAGGAGCCAAAGTTTGAGCTGCGCAACAATTCTTACGTGCTGCGCGTTAACCTCACGGAAGATAAGCAGCGCGCGACCGGCGTTACCTATGTGGACGCGCAGGGGCGCGAGCAGGTGCAACCGGCGGATCTGGTCATCCTGTCTGCTTTCCAGTTCCATAACGTCCATTTGATGCTGTTGTCCGGCATCGGCAAACCTTACAACCCGATCACCAACGAAGGCACAGTAGGGCGCAACTTCGCCTATCAGAACCTCTCGACGCTGAAAGCGCTGTTCGACAAAAACACCACCACCAACCCCTTTATTGGGGCGGGCGGGGCTGGTGTCGCCGTGGATGATTTCAATGCCGATAATTTTGATCACGGTCCACACGGGTTTGTCGGCGGGTCGCCGTTCTGGGTGAACCAGGCGGGCACCAAACCGATATCGGGTCTGCCCACGCCAACCGGCACGCCAAACTGGGGCAGTCAGTGGAAAGCCGCCGTTGCTGATACCTACACGCACCATCTTTCGATGGATGCACATGGTGCGCACCAGTCTTACCGCGCGAACTATCTGGACCTGGACCCAAATTACAAAGATGCCTACGGCCAGCCGCTGCTTCGTATGACGTTCGACTGGCAGGACAACGACATCAAGATGGCGCAGTTTATGGTGGGGAAAATGCATAAGATCGCCGAAGCCATGAACCCCAAAATGATCATTGGCGGGGCCAAAAAACCCGGCACGCATTTCGACACCACCGTGTATCAGACCACGCACATCAGCGGCGGGGCGATTATGGGCGAGTCTCCTGAGACCAGCGCGGTCAACCGCTATCTGCAAAGCTGGGATGTGCCGAATGTCTTTGTGCCTGGCGCGTCGGCGTTTCCGCAGGGGCTGGGATATAACCCCACCGGTATGGTGGCGGCGTTGACCTACTGGTCAGCGAAAGCGATTCGCGAACAGTACCTGAAAAACCCAGGCCCACTGGTACAGGCATAAGGAAGATGGCGATGAAAAACGGCATTTTAGCCCTGATTCTGGGCGGTATTACCTTTGTTGCCCTGGCCGATGAGCCTACTGGCGATCTGATAAAACGCGGCGAGTATCTGGCCCGCGCGGGCGACTGTGTCGCCTGCCACAGCAGTGACGGCGGCAAGCCCTTTGCGGGTGGATTGCCGATGGCGACGCCGATTGGCACTATCTACTCCACCAATATCACGCCGGATAAAGCGACCGGAATTGGTGACTACAGCTACGACGACTTTCAGAAAGCGGTGCGGCACGGCGTGGCAAAAAACGGCGATACGCTTTATCCCGCCATGCCTTATCCCTCTTATGCGGTGGTCAGCGATGAGGACATGAAGGCGCTGTATGCGTACTTCATGCACGGCGTCGCACCTGTCAGTCAGGCCAACAAAGAGAGTGATATCCCCTGGCCGTTGTCCATGCGCTGGCCGCTGGCAATCTGGCGCAGCCTGTTTGCACCGGACGTGAAGGCGTTCCAGCCAGCCGCGCAGGAGGACCCGACGCTGGCGCGTGGCCGTTATCTGGTGGAAGGACTGGGCCACTGCGGTGCCTGCCATACGCCGCGTAGCGTCACCATGCAGGAAAAAGCATTAAATAACACCGAGGGCACCGATTATCTGGCGGGCAGCAGTGCGCCGGTTGACGGCTGGACGGCGAGCAATCTGCGTGGGGATAACCGCGATGGCCTGGGCCGCTGGAGTGAAGAGGATTTACGCCAGTTCCTGCGCTATGGCCGTAACGATCACACCGCGGCATTTGGCGGCATGGTGGACGTTGTCGATCACAGCCTGCAGCACCTGACGGAGGAAGACATCACGGCGATTGCCCGTTATCTGAAGTCGCTGGGCGCGAAAGATCCGCATCAGGTCGCGTTTAGCGCGGATGACGCCGCCGCCAAAGCCCTGTGGAAGGGCGATGACAGCCAGACGGGTGCCGCGACGTATGTGGACAGCTGTGCAGCCTGCCATAAAACCGATGGCAGCGGCTACAAACGGTTTTATCCTGCGCTGCGGGGCAATCCTGTGGTGATGGCGGACGATCCCACCTCGCTGATTCACATCGTGCTGGTCGGGGGGGAATTGCGGGGCGTCAACGGCGCGCCTTCGACCATTACCATGCCGGCATTTGGCTGGCGTCTGAACGATCAGCAGGTCGCGGACGTGGTGAACTTTATTCGCCGCAGCTGGGGCAATAATGCCACGGATAACGTGACGGCGAAGCAGGTGGCCGAACTGCGTGAAGACGTCAAAGATCGTCAGGGTAATGTGGACATCAAGGTGTTAGAAGGGAAGTAAGCCGCAGTGTTTCAGCCTTCCCCGCAGGGGGAAGGCTGAATGTTCAGATGTTTTCCAGCCTGATACCGCGCGTCTTCGGACCGAAAAGGCCCACCGACAGCATAACCATCAGCATACTCAGGACGATAAACACGATAACCCCATGTGTTCCCGCATACTGCAAAATCACACCGATTAAAATACTGCTGAACGCGGTCGACAACCGGCTGAATGAGTAGCAGAACCCCACCGCCCGGGCGCGGATGTGCGTGGGGAAAATCTCAGTCTGATAGGCATGATAGCTGCAGGTCAGCCAGGCATTCGAGAAGGTGATCAGGAAACCGCAAATAATCAGCAAGACCGGGTTGGTTTGCAGGGCAAACAGCGTCCCAAACACCACCGTCATCAGCGAAGAGAGAACGATTTGCCATTTGTTTTCAAGCTGGCTGATAAAGCTGCCACAAATCAGCGATCCAATCGGATAGGCCAGCGTAATAAAAAACGCATACAGCAGGCTGTGGGTGATGGATGTCCCCTGGCCTGACAGCAGCGCCGGCAGCCAGTTACCAAAACCATAAAAACCAATCGCCTGAAAGAAGTTCATCACCACCAGCATGAGCGTGCGCTTACGATAGCGGGATGACCAAATCTCACGAAAACGGCTCTTTTCCTGTCGGCTTGCCGCGCCCGTTAACGTCGTCAGCGGCAGGCCAGGGGCGATGCCGCAACGTTTTTCCATTTTTGACATCACCTGATGAGCGTCATCAAGGCGTCCCTGCTGCACCAGCCAGCGCGCGGATTCCGGCAGATTTTTGCGGACAAGCCAGATAACCAGTGAGCAGACCGCACCGGCAATCACCACCCAGCGCCAGCCTTCCAGCCCAAGAATGTTTTGCGGCACCAGCCACCATGACATTAACGCCACGGCGGGCACCGATAAAAACTGGATAAAAAACGAAAAGGCAAACGCCCGGTTACGCAAGTGAGTGGGCACCCATTCACTCAGATAGGTATCGATGGTCACCAGCTCCACGCCCAACCCAATCCCCACTAAAAAGCGGCACAGGATCACCATCTCAGCGCTGTGTTGAAAAGCCATGATCAGTGAGAACACACCGTACCAGGCCAGGGCACAGATAAAGGTCAGCCGGCGGCCAAAGCGATCGGCAAACGGCGTGAGCAGGCTGGCACCGACAAACAGCCCGAGAAAGGTAGCAGAGGCAAATGCCGCCTGATCGGTGATGCCCAGTATTCCGGCGCTGCCTGCATGGAAAATACCGGCTGCCAGTAAGCCTGTACTGATATAACCGGTTTCAAACAGATCGTAGAGTTCAAAGAAGCCTCCCAGCGCCAGGAGCGAGATAAAGCGCCATAAGCCGGCAGAGGAAGGTAGCGCATCAATGCGCTCAGCTAAGCTGGTGTTGGCGGTCGACGATGCCGGCGACGGTGCCATCCCTGTGATGAAGGCGGATGTCATGTAAGGTGAACCTCATATCAGGATGATTGCCATTCCCACTACAGGCCGTGATGTGTTTTGAAATAATTGCCCATTAGCGAGCCGTGAAGCAGCAGAATAATCAATTACCTGATTCTTGCCGACAGGAATAGTGATGAATTTTTAGCAACGCATATTGCAAGGTTGACTGGCACGGCTTTTCAGGCAGACGGCAAGACTGCAGATATCAACGGCGCACGAGCCGGTGAGGGCAAAAAGCGCAGTCAGCAGGTATCTTGACGGTCGCAGCGGTAAAGGCAGACGTCAGCCGGGTCATTCAGTGCCTTACCCCGCCCGGCAACATATCTGTTTCCCGCCCTGGCATTATCACCAGAGCGGGAGCCTTTTTTACGCGCCCGACAGGCGGAAAGCAGAAACGGCGTGGGTAAGATGCTGCGCCTGCTCTTCCAGCGAGGCGGCAGCGGCAGCCGATTCCTGGACCAGCGCGGCGTTTTGCTGAGTGACGCCATCCATCTCGGTTACCGCCTTTTCAATCTGGCTGATACCGTGATGCTGCTCATCGGACGCGGTGGATATGTGGTCCATCAGTTCGTTAACCCGGCTGACCGAGGCGATAATGGCATTCATCGCTTCGCCGGTGCGGCTGACCTGATCAGACCCGACGCGTATCGTTGCGACCGATTCGGCAATCAGGCCTTCAATTTCTTTGGCGGCCACGGCGCTGCGCTGCGCGAGATTGCGTACTTCCCCGGCGACCACCGCAAACCCTCGGCCTTGCTCACCGGCGCGCGCCGCTTCGACTGCCGCGTTCAGCGCCAGAATATTGGTCTGAAAGGCAATGCTGTTAATGACGCTGGTAATGTCCTCGATCTTTTTCGAGCTTTCGTTGATTTTTGCCATGGACACGATCACCTGCTGAGAAACGTTCTCGCCGGTTTCCGCATTCTGTACCGCTTCATTGGCCAGACGGCAGGCTTCAAACACGTTGTCCGTGTTCTGTTTAACCGTTGCCCCCAACTGCTCCATACTGGCCGCCGTTTCGGTAAGCGCTGCGGCCTGCTGTTCAGTACGGGACGCCAGATCGATATTTCCGCTGGCAATCTCTTGAGAAGCACAGGACACCGCGTGGGTAGAGTGACGTACCCGGATAATGATGTCCGTCAGGGACGTCCGCATCTGCTCCATTGAACCCATCAGTTGCTGAATCTCGCTCCGTGAGCCGACGTTGACCGGCACCGGATGATCGAGCACGCCTGCCGCAATCTCGCTGCAGTGCGCTTTTGCGTTATTCAGCGGCGATAAGATATAGCGTCTCACAAAGATCAGTATCGCAATGATGATGGCAAGGAATAACAGGCCAAATACCATGAGCAGTGTGATCCCGGATGAAAAGTTACTTTGGGCATCCGTGTTCAGTTTCTTCGCGTAAGCCTCATGCTGGGCCAGCACCTGGTCCAGGACAATTTCATACTGCCGGTCAAGGCGCACTACGTTGGCGATCTGGTTTTTAAAGCGCGTCTGATCGCGGGCTTCGGCGGCTTCAATTAAAGGCTGAATTCCCTGATTGCGGTAAGCCAAATAGGCCTGGCGATAGCGGTCGGCGTCGGCCTCTTCACCGGGAATACGCGGCGCACTCAGATAAGCCTGGAAGGCCGCATCGGCTTTTGCGGCCACGCTTTTCACGCTGTCCAGCGACGAGGTGGCCTGAGGGCCGTCACTCTCAATCTCCTTCATGTACTCCATCAGGCGTACGCGTAACGTGCGGCTGTGATTGATGGGATCGATAACCGATAGCACCACACGGATTTCTTTATTCACGGCATTCAATGATGCGTTACTGCGAGCCAGTAACCAGATGCTGACCGATATACTGATAAGGAAAAGAATCAACAGGAACGAGAGAACCAGGAGTGAAGATTTTTTTAACGACATTACACAGTCCCGAATAATGAATTAAGAACACAGTTATCGGCATTTGGGTGGTAAATATTTAGCAGGAAGGTACTGAAAGGAATAAAGAATAATGTGTATAAAACATGAGCAAAATAATGAACCAGCTGATTCAATATAATTAAGCGGCTGTCTGTATTACCGCTTCGCTTATTTAGCGTATGACGTTACTGAATCTGAAAATTTCAGGGCCAGCCAGGCTGGTGCCTGAAGTAATAGAAACGGTTTAAATGGAACAGCTCTGGCGAAGTTCGTTATTCTGGCGAACGGTTTTTTCTTTAACTGGCTATAAATAAAGGCTTTATAAGAAGTAATAAATAGTGATTATTGCGAATAAAACAATACCGAAAGGTTATTCAAGACAAACTATTCTTTTTTTCTGGCCCTGTTCTGGTTGTAAAGATATCAGCGAAACACGCTTTTATCTGCCAGGTAATTAATCCGAATGATGAAGATTTTCCTGGTTATCATCGTTATCCCCGACCTGTCGTCTACACTTATCATCTCTGTATAAGAAAGACTTTACTCACCGGTATCGAGGTAATAATGCAAGTATGTCCCTATTTGTTTCTCTATGGTCGCTGTGAAGAAGCGATGGAATTCTATTTGCAGGCAACGGGTGGACAACTGCTGCAAAAAATGACCTTTGGCGATAATCCGGAGCAGGGTGAACAGGTCGGCGATCGATCCGCACCGCCGCTGCCACCTGAAAAGATTATGCATGCCCATCTACGTATTGGTCAGGGCGAGCTGATGATGAGTGACGGTAATCCGTACCAGCCACCGGCCTCAGAACACGCGGGCTATGCCGTGAGTCTGGCAACGGACGATGCAGAGCAGGGTAAAGCCTGGTTTGAGAAGCTGTCTGCGGGCGGGAAAGTCACCACGCCGTGGCAGGAAACCTTCTGGTCAAACGGCTTTGCTATGTTTATTGATAAATTCAATATTCCATGGCGCATCAACGTGGTGAAATCCGACGCGTAATGCACGGCATGAAGCCTGAAAAGACGAGAGGCCTTCTTCAGGAAGGCCTCAACGTTTTTTTAGGGTCGTGCCAGCAATCAGAAGTTATAGCCAGCAACCAGGTAGTAACCCCAGCCCGTAGACTTGATTTCAGACGCGCTGTCACCAAATCCTAACTCCTGACCGGCTCCCCACTGACCGCCGTTATGGAAATAACGTGCAACGGCTGAGAAGTGCCAGTGAGCGTAACCCAGTGACAAGATATGGCTGGAGGCGATTGCGTTGCTGGTGCGAATCGGGCCCGACTTATCGCGTAAGTCTGAACCCCAGTCGAAGTTGGTAAAGCCAACATAGCCAAGATTACCGCCCCACAGGGTCGTGATCGGCACAAAGTATTTCACTTTGAAGCGATAGCCATCCCAGCTGTTTTCATTCGCCGCACCGTAGTTTTCCCACTGGTATTTGGCATAGACGTTAAGTGACAGGCCGATATCGCTGTGCGTATCGATGTCTGTGCCCAAACCCATATACCAGGTATTTTGACGGTTAGCGCTGTTACGGCCCATATCGTAGATATAGTTGTTCGCAAAATACCACTCTTTAAACGGACCAAAGGCCAGGCTGGTGCCGGTCAGTTTATCAATCGAGAAACGTGGCTCAATTTCCATGAACAGCGGCGAACCGTGGTCGAAAATGCCGTTAGCATTGCTGTTGCCCGCGCCAAAGAAGTTTGGCAGATCAACGTAGCCGTAAAAATCAAACCAGTCTTTCTTTGCGAAAGCTTCGTATTCCAGATACACATCGTTATTGAACTGTGGTCCGAAACGGGTGTGGTAGCTGCCCACCACGTTGACGCTTTGATGCCACCAGTCGGAAACGTACTGGGGATCGTTTTCTGCAGCCTGCACTGCACCGTTTAAGGAGCCTGCCAGCAGGGCACCTGCCATTAACGTTTTAAATTTCATTATATTTTGACCACTGGTTTCTTATGCGCAAGACAATCGTTTGCGCGCTGTTTGGAAATCAATCCCAAAGGTTGGGCTGTGAAGTATCTGGGCCGCATTTTTTTAGTTAGCATAGCGTGCCTTTTACAATGAGATAGAAAATAGCTTTTGATCACATTTGTCAAAATGTGTTGCATAACAATTCATCAATATTGTGACTTGAATCACAATATTGATGGAGGCGAACGGAACCAGGCAACCGTTTACGTTGTCGGGTTCCGGTTCGAACGACGGGGATTAAGGAAAGGTGACGCGCACCTGAAAACCGCAGCGGTCACCTTGCGGAGTCAGGCAGTTGGACAGGGCAACGTGGATCTGATGTTTCTGCGCAACACTGCGCACAATCGACAAACCTAAACCGCTCCCCTGCGCTTTTACATCGGGCGAGCGGGCAAAACGGTCAAACGCGCGTTCGATAAAGGACTCAGGCATACCCGGGCCGTTATCAACGATATCCACCACGGTTTGCCCCGCCACCCGGTGCAGCAGGACATCCACCAGGCTGCCTTCGGGCGTGTGCAACATGGCGTTGCCGATCAGGTTGTCAAACAGGCTCCGCAGCTCTGAACGTCCGGCCTGCAAATGGTAGTGCGTGGTTCCGCTAAAGCCGATATCGATACCGCGCTTATCGGCCACCACCATGAGCTGCTCAATGCTCTCTTTCAGCACATCTTCCAGCGCGATATTTTCCACGCTGGCGACGACGGACTGATCTTCCCAGCGCGACATATTCAGCAACTGGGTGACCAGGTGACGAGTACGGGTGACGCCGGATTCCAGTTGCGCAAACTGGCGGCTGGCCTCGCCAGGCTGAATGTGCTGGCGCAGGTTTTCCAGCTGCAGCGTGACCGCCGTGACCGGCGTCCGCAGTTCGTGAGCAGCATCTTCCATAAACTGACGCTGTGAAGACCAGGCGGCACGTAGCTTATCCAGCAGAGAGTTATAGGCGGCGACCAGCGGCTGAATTTCGTCCGGGAGGCTTTCAGGGGAAACGCTGTGTGGGTGATGGGCGTCCTGCGCGGCAATTTCACGCGAGGCAACACGCAAATCCCGGGTGATTTTTCGCACCACCAGCCAGATCACCAGCAACGACAGCGGCATCATTAAAATCAGCGGAATAATGGCTGACAGCGCCCGTCTCACCATCATTTCTTTCATGTAGCTGAGATTGAGCATCACCTGAATGGTTTTTATCTCGCTGCCCGGCTGGCCGGCGCGGGTGTAAATCCGCCATTCGCAGTCGTGGCAACCGCCAATCTGTACATCTTTATAGCCGTTTTCAGCCTGCAGCGGCGCATGCAGTTCAGGCCAGGAGCTGGAGCGTAACTGGCCTTTGGCGTCCCATAACTGAATCACGAAGGCGCTTTTAATCTTGTGTGCGGGCGCAATAAGCGGCATCAGCGGGGGGATTTCGCGGTTCACTGACCAGGCATCGGCCAGCTTGGCTAACTGCTCATCCTTGATGACGCCAACCATCTCACCGTAGCAGCTGAAAAAGTACCAGGCCACGCCGCCAATCATCAGCAAATGAATCACCAGTAACGTACTCAGTAATTTATTACGTAACGATCGCATAAAAATTTTCATATTGCCGGTACCCGCCAACCCAGTCCGCGTACATTGCGGATCACATCATTATCCAGCTTGCGCCGCATCCCGTGGATTAAGACATCCACAGCATTACTGCTGACTTCTTCACCCCAGCCATAAATACGGTTTTCCAACTGCTCGCGTGACAGGATGGCACCGGGCCGTTCCAGCAGCGCATAGAGCAGGGCATATTCACGCGCGGTTAACTGCTCACGTTGCCCTTTGTACAGCACTTCGCGTGTCAGCATATCCAGTTGAACATCACCGCTGCCCAGCAGCGAATCGGCAGAGCCATGATGGCGGCGGGTAATTGCCCGCATTCGGGCCATCACTTCCTGCAGATCAAAAGGCTTAAGCAGATAGTCATCCGCACCGTAATCCAGTCCCTGTACCCGCTGGGCGACCGTATCACGGGCGGTAAGAATTAAAACCGGCGTGGCATCGCCGCGCGCCCGCGCGCGCCGCAGCACCTGCAAACCGTCGTCGCGGGGTAAGCCGAGATCGAGCAGTACGCAGCTGTAGCCGCCTTCGCTCCAGGCGTTTTGCGCGTAAACGCCATCGCGCACCCAGTCGACTGACCAGCCTGCCGCTTCCAGCGCCTGCTGCAGATTTGCGCCGATCATTTCATCATCTTCGACCAACAACACGCGCATGGATGACGTCCCCCGAAAAATGGCAACAGTGTAGCGCTGGATTATTAGCGCAGAATTATTGGCATGGCGAGTGCAGCAAAATGCCGTTACGCGCCCGGTCAGAGGGTGATAATGCACCCTGAAACGGACGATTTTACCGCTTTGCTAATTCTGCGCTAAGTTTTCGCTAATTAAGGGATAAATTTAGCGCGCTAAAGTGTGTTCCCTGCACATCTGCTTTAACCAGGAGAACACCATGAATCAGCGCGAGTTTATTCGTAGTTTGCTGGAATGGATAGAAAGCAATTTAGGACACGATCTGCATCTGGACGAAGTGGCGCGCCGGGCGGGCTATTCCCGTTGGCATCTGCAGCGTTTATTTCGCCAGCACACCGGCTTCTCACTGGCCGAGTATATTCGTCAGCGTCGTTTGACCGAGTCGGCCTTAACGCTGCTCAACAGTAACGAGGCGATTTTACAGGTGGCGATGAGCTATGGGTTTGATACCCAGCAGGCCTATACGCGGACGTTTAAAAACTATTTTATGGTGACGCCAGGCCAGCTGCGCCGTCAGCGCCGGGTGGAGCCCGATCGTTTATTGTTTCCCTATGCCATGGCAAGTTAGTCACTGTATGGACATTCCCATCCGCTAGCCTGTGGGAATGTCCATACATCGCCAGGGCTGTCCCGCACGCCTTTTCCGCTACTGACGCTGTTAGCCTTCCCGCCGTTGCTTTATTCTTACTGCCAGATGCATGGCGTCATTGCTGTGCCATAACCCGCAGCCGCCGTTCTGGCCCGTAGGAAACCGATGAATAACAGCGATAACCTGATCGCCATGATGTTGTTTGCGCGCGTGGTCGAGCTTAAAAGCTTTACGGAAGCCGCGCGCGTGCTCGGCGTATCGAAGTCCCATATCAGTCGGGAAATCGCCGGGCTGGAACAACGGTTGGGCATTCGGCTGCTGCAGCGTACCACCCGCAGAATGACGCTGACGGAGCTGGGCCAGGCTTACTATCCGTTTTGTGTACGTATGCTGGATGAACTGCATCAGGCCGAGGATTTTGTGCAACAGGCGCACCAAAATCCCGTCGGGAATGTGCGTTTACAGGCGCCCGTCACCTTTGGCTGCCAGTGTATTGTACCGCTGCTTAATCGCTTTCTGCGCCGTCATCTGCACATCAATGTCGATCTCAGCCTGACGGATAATAACGACGAGACGATTGGCGACGGGGTGGATGTGGCGATTGTTATTCGCGCCCATGCGCCCCGCCAGGGCAACTTTCGGCTATTAAGCGATATCCACTGGGGGCTGTATGCCGCACCGGTTTATCTGGCTCAGCATCCTGCCATCTCGCATCCCCGTCTGTTACCTCGTCATGATTTATTGATGTTTCACGGCCCGGCGCATACTGCCGCGCTGCCGTTTCGTCGCGACAAGCTGCGCCTGGCGGTGGACGTGCGTAGCCGTTTTCGGGCCAATAACAGCATGGCGCTGCTGAATGCGGCGCTGGCGGGCAACGGGATTGCTTATCTGCCCTCCTACATGGTGCAGGAGGCGCTGACCCAAGGGCAGATTGTTCAGGTTCTGCCTGAGTGGCAGATGGATCGCTTACAGAGTTATCTGCTGATGCATCAGGACATCGCGCCTGCCTCACCCGTTAGCCTGCTGTGCGACATCCTGATCGACCAACTGGGCGGACGCTGATTGTTGCAGTACAGCAACAAACTATGCCAGTCAGCAAATATCACGCGCCGACTGTTGTTGCCTCGTCACCATTGTTAGCCTGAGTCCCTGAACTCGATGGGGATATCGCATGGAAATGACGTCTGAGGCACCTGCCTTTCGCCACTGGAAACGTAACGTATGGGTTTGCGTCTTTGGCTCTTTTACGACCCTTGTCGCCATGACCTTACTGTTACCTTTTTTACCTTTGTATGTGCAACAACTGGGTGTACAGGAACCGGCGGCCATGGCGCGCTGGTCCGGCGTTGCTTATGGTGCCACTTTTCTCAGCGCGGCGTTGACCGCCCCGCTGTGGGGCAGGTTGGGCGATCGCTATGGGCGCAAGCTGATGCTGATCCGGGCGAGCCTGGGAATGGCGGTTGCGATGGCACTGATTGGCATGGTAACCACCGTATGGCAGCTGGTGGCGTTACGTTTACTGGCGGGATTACTCGGGGGCTACTCATCCGGTTCCACCATTCTGATTGCCGCGCAAACGCCTAAATCTCATACCGGATGGGCGTTGGGCATGCTGGCATCCGGCATGATGGCCGGTAACGTGATTGGCCCGTTGCTGGGGGGCGTACTGCCGCCGCTGATCGGTATTCGGGCCACGTTCTGGCTTACCGGTGCGGTCATTTTCGTGGCTTTTCTCGCCACCACGTTTTTACTCAAAGAACCGGCACCGACGCGCAAAGTAGACAGCGTCCGTTCCCAACCGGTCGCAGCCCTTGCCCCCTTTAACCGGACGGTGGTCAGGCTGATGTGGCTCACCGCCATGCTGCTGGTGTTTGCCAACATGTCGATCGAGCCGGTGATTACCTTGTATATCGGTCAGTTTTTACATCAGGATCATGCCATCACGCTGATGTCGGGCCTGGTGATGGCCGCGGCGGCACTGGGCAGCATTATTTCGGCACCTTATACCGGTAAGCTGGCTGACCGCATTGGGCACTGGCGGGTATTACGCGCGGGTCTGCTTGGCTGCGCGCTGTTACTGATCCCTCAGGCTTTTATTACCGATGCCTGGCAACTCCTGCCGCTGCGCTTCCTGATGGGGATCGCGTTAGGCGGTCTGATGCCCTGCATTACCGCTATTATCCGCCACCATGTTCCCGCCACCCAGGTGGGGCGCATGCTCGGCTATTCGACATCGGCGCAGTATATCGGGCAGGTGAGTGGTCCGCTGTTTGGTGGGATCATCGGCGGGGCATGGGGAATGCGGCCCGTGTTTCTGGCGACCTGTGTGGTGATGGGGTTATGCGCCTGGCTGAACCAGCGACAGGCAAAAGGAAAAGGGGCAGGTGGATAGCAGGCATAAAAAAAGGCGGACCGGAGTCCGCCTCTGTACAGGGGTTAGTTACTTCTGGTCGGGCAGCGCATAGGCAATCACGTAATCGCCCAGCTTGGTACCAAATGAACCATGACCACCGGCAGCAATCACCACGTATTGCTTGCCGTTGACTTCATACGTCATCGGTGTTGCCTGACCACCGGCTGGCAGGCGCGCCTGCCACAGAAGCTCACCGGTATCAGTGCTGTAGGCACGCAGGTAGTTATCCGCGGTTGCGCCAATAAAGAACACTTTACCCGCTGTGGCGACCGGACCGCCCAGCATTGGCATGCCCATTTTAAATGGCAGCGGCAGCGGCGAGCTGTCACGAACGGTACCAATACGTTGCTTCCAGACCACTTCGTTCGTTTTCAGGTCAACCGCCGAAACATAACCCCAGGCAGGCTGTTTACACGGCAGACCGAACGGTGACAGGAACGGATTCAGTTCAACGCCATAGGGCACGCCGTACTGCGGCTGGATACCGGTTTCAGTACCTGAACCGCCAGAAGCACCCTCTTGTGGCTCTTCTGGATTACCCGGACCGCGTGGAATCAGCTTCGACACGAACGGCAGCGCCATTGGGTTTGCAATCGCAATCTGACGATGTGGATCAACCGAAATGCCGCCCCACTCAAACATGCCCAGGTTGCCTGGGAAGACCAGGGTGCCCTGTTCAGACGGTGGGGTGAACGGACCTTCATAGCGCAGACGCTTAAAGATCACGCGGCACACCAGCTGGTCATACATTGTCGCGCCCCACATGTCCTTGTCCGTCAGGTTTTGCTTCGGACGGAAGGTCAGTTCAGAGTAAGGCTGAGTCGCGGCTACATGGTCGCCTTTAGCGGCACCCTGGGGTACAGGGGTTTCCGGGGCGGGCACCACGGTTTTACCCGTACGGCGATCCAGAACAAAAATGTTCCCTGTTTTGGCAGGAGCATAGATAACCGGAACCGTTTTACCGTCTTTATCGGTAATGTCGGCCAGCGTCGGCTGCGAGGGCAGATCCATATCCCACAGGTCGTGGTGGACGGTCTGATACGACCAGACCAGCTTACCGGTGGTCGCGTTCAGCGCCAGCACGCTGCTGGCATAACGTTCCTGCTCTGGGGTGCGGTTGCCGCCCCAGATATCGGGCGTGGTCACACCCATGGGCAGGTAAACAATATCCAGCTTGGGATCGTAGACCGCAGGTGCCCATGAGTTAGGTGAGTTCATGGTGAACGTATGTTCATCCGCCGGAATCGCATTAGGATCTTTCGCGCCCGGATCGAACACCCACAGCAGCTTACCGGTGTTCACATCAAAGCCACGGATAGCGCCTGAGGGTTCACGGGTCGAGTAGTTGTCGGTGACGGCACCGGCCATCACAATGGTGGTGTCGGTGATAACCGGCGGCGAGGTTGGCTCATACTGGCCTGGCGTAGTGACCGGCTGCTGATGCTGAAGATCCAGCTCACCGTTATTGCCAAAGGCCGGGCAGCGTTCACCGGTGTCCGCGTCCAGCGCAAACAGACGACCATCATTGACAGGCAAATAGATGCGACGCGAGCACAGCGCTGGCTGAGTATTGGACGCATCCTTCGCTGCCGGGAACTCGTGATAGGACACGCCACGACAGGTTACATGCTGGAAGGTGGGATTGGTTTTCAGGCCGGGATCAAACTTCCATTTTTGCTTACCGGTTGCCGCATCCAGCGCGAACAAAATCTGGTGCGGTGAGCAAAGATAAAGCGTGTCGCGAATCTTGATTGGCGTCACTTCATCGGTGATTTCACCCGGATCGCTAGGTTTTTTCAGATCGCCGGTCTGGAACTGCCAGGCCACCTGCAATTCTTTCACATTGTCATGATTGATCTGCTTGAGCGGCGAGTAGCGCGTACCTTGCTGATCGCGCGCATAAGCCGGCCAGTCAGCATCGGCAATGTTGCTCAGCGGCTGGGCCTGAGGGGCATTATCGGCCGTCGCAGGCACTGCACCATTCACCACTTGCGGGTCATTAAAGACGGCATAGGTTAGCACGGCTGCACTGGCAATCAGGGCGATGCCCATGGCACCCAACGCACCTTTACCTGGGCTATATAAGCTCCGATAGACAAAGGGCAAGACTAACCAGACACCAAAGATCACCAGGACATCGGTACGCGGTGCCAGCGCCCAGAAATCGGTACCGACTTCCCACACGCTCCACGCCAGCGTTGCCAGCAGTAAAAGTGCATACACCAGCAGGGCAGCACTGTTACGTCGCCAGAGCAGAAAAGCGGTAAGCAGCATGGCTGCACCGCCAATGATGTAGTACCAGGAACCACCGATCGTGGCTAACCAGATACCACCAATTAACATGAACGCACCCGTTAGCACGGCGAACAGCACCGTTAAAAAACGGACCACGCTAAAGGATGAGGAGTTTTTCCCCATAATGTTGACCTCATTTCGTTGCCATAAAACACAAGAAAACAATCAGATAGATTGTTATCAGTCATAAAGTACAAAAGATGAAAGGTATGCTTATTTCGCTCTTCCGTGACGCTTGATGATCCATATCTGTTAAATGTTATAGCAAAACTGGTATGAGTTTTGATTTTTTTGGCTTAAAGCTCTTAACAAGAGACCTCAGGCAACACTTTAGACGGAGTTAATGGTTCTTGCCGATATGATTCAATAGTACCAGGGGATAAGAAAGGTTAAAGCGTAAAAGGAATGAGATCGCCTGATGCGCGTTGTAATTGCCAGCCACAAATGTTTAATGCCGCGAGTTGTTCTGCTGTTAACGTCGGTTCATATCCCCGCACGATTATCCTGGCACCTTTTCCACGTAATGATTCAATAAAAAAAGGAAAGGTGAATTTCCGATAGTTGTCATTAAAGAATGTATGACTTAAGACAATTGCAGAAAAAGGAAAGGATTCCACCAAATGACAGTCTGCGCCAGGTGGTGCAAAATCAAAAAGCCAGAAACGATAAGCGTTAGTTAATTCCAGTAATTTTTCCTGATGGGTCTTCAGGTTGCGATAATTAATACCGATACGCACCCGCGCATCCTGCAAATGTAAATAACGCTCGGGGTGATAAATCCATTCTTCTAACTGTGAATCCCAAAGGGGAATAATGATTAATGCTGCTTCAGTCGCAAGGTGGTTGTGTAATGAAATAATGTTGTCATCGTTAAGTATCCATTGCGCAGGCTGCGGGTAGTCAGAATTAGGAAGATGGTAGCAAATACCGGCCACCTGACTCGTGACGTGGTGAATAGGCTCAGTAATATAGGGGTTATATAAGCTATTTTTCATTATCTCATCGAAACTATTTAACGTTTGCTGTGATTTATATTTTTTGCATAACCAGAGGAAAGTCCGGCGATTAATATACGCGATTCTCCTGGCAATACACGTTTTTTATATATTAATCAGCGCTTTTTTCTCACTCGTTATTTAAATTTATATGCACTCTAATGATAACGTTGAATGGTCTTTTCTAACGTGATTACCCGAAGGAACTGTTAATTAATCACACAGGATGTTTCTGCTAAAAACCTGTAATAAACGCGACAAGATGACCAGCAGAAACGGCCATTTTTCTGCTTCATTTACCGCTTCGTTTACGGCTTTATCTTATCCTGAGTAAACTTATCAGCAGAGCTGACGGTTTTTTTAATACGCACCCACGCCGTCATCATCATGAAAAGAAGCCGGTGTAGCGCACCTGATGCAGGGGGAACGGCGGTCATCAAAGCGGAAGGCGGGGTAAAAAGAAGGAATAAAAAAACCGGCCTGAGGCCGGTTTAAGTAAGGTGCCAGTCAGTCGAGCTATGAATAACCTGATGGTCTCGGGGGAGTGAGATATCAGGAGGGAACTAGTGCGTTCCCGTTTTTCCCAGGTTGGCGTCAAAACGTTTCCAGCTTTCGGTCAGATCAACGACGCTGCGGGTTTTACGCGCTTCATCAATCTTAATCGCCGTCAGGCCGGCTTCCAGTGCGTCAACGACGGAGACTTTTAGCGGCGTTCCCTGCTTGATGTGCTTAACGATCTCTTCTGCCATCAAGGCATCGGCACCGTAATGGCCGTCGTAGGCATTGCCGCTGTAGGCGGTTTCCACCTCTTTTTCACCGGTGCGTGCGTTGTGCACGCGAAAATAGTTACGTACAAAATCACCTTCCGCCATGCCGTCAGTGCCTATCACACAGAACCGGCGGAATTCGTCCGGTACATTAAGGTTGGCGTGAAAAGAGAGCGTTGCGCCACTGGCATATTCAATCAGGGCGGTCTGGTAATCGACAATATCTGCATCGCTGCTAAATACCGCGTCCGTACTCGACCAGCCGCTGGGCTTGGTGTGGTAAATCTCAGACTGCTCGGTTATCGCCCCTTGCGGTGCATGCTGAGGCGTAAAGGATTTGCGTCCGCCAAAGCTGGCCACCCGAACGGGGCGCTCCTGCATTAATCCCTGGTAGAGATCGATGTCGTGACAGCATTTTTCCAGAATATAAGGACCGGCATATTTTTCGAGTCTGCGCCAGTCGCGCTGGAAGAACGCGCCATGATAAGGCTTGATATGTTCTGTCGCTTCAATCGAGGTGATTTCACCCAGGCGACGATCGTCACGTGCAGCCAGCAGGTCGTGATAGAGCGGTGAGTAACGCAGCACCAGTCCAACCAGAATACGGTCTTCGCCATATTGCTGAACCAGTTTTGCCATCGCCATCGTTTGTTCTTCGTTAATCACGACAGGCTTTTCAGTAAACACAGTATAGCCTGCTGCCAGCGCCTGTGTGACATGCTCAAGATGCATAAAGTTAGGCGAGCCAACCAGCAGCAAATCAAAGCCACCGTGTTGCAGCAGCGCCTCAACGGAATCGAATGCGTTGCCGGGATCGATACCGAAACTGTGCAGATTCGGCAAACCGGCCGGTGCTGGATCGTAATACCCTACCAGCGAAAATTCGGTATCAGCTTTGTGAAACTCTTTAACAACGTGAGAAAGACGAAAGCCGAGACCAATAATGCCTACTTTCATGGTAAACCCCTGATCCTGAATTCTGACAACGGTGAGTACGCCGCTGACGGGACGTAATGATTGAAAGACTGGCTACCAACTTATTACGACGGAAAAACTAATGTCAATAACGGGTTGTGTGATTTGCGTACGTCTTTTTGTTTATTTCATTGATTTTAAATAATAAATAGTTATTGTTTTTTCCCTATATTTATTTGTTATTGCGATTTAAGTTTTTTTCACCTATCGTTCGCAGATTACAGAATCGAGATGAGTTACGGCGGGAGGAAGCGCGTGCAATCACACTATCTCCTTGGCATTGATGGCGGCGGCACGCAGTGTCGCGCCCGCTTGACCGACAGTCATGGCAACGTGCTGGCGCAGGCCGTTGGCGGCCCCGCCAACGTCTGGTCACAGTTTGATGCTGCTCTGAATTGCGTTGAACAGCTCATTGCCGCAGTGCTGTCTCAGGCGGGGCTGGCTTCACAGGCGCTGACGCAGACCTCGCTGGTGGCAGGGTTAGCGGGAGCGAATGTGGCCTCGGTTAAGGCGCGCCTGACGCAATGGCAGCCCGCCTGCGCGGCATGTCAGGTGGTCAGCGATGTCGAGATCGCCTGTGCCGGTGCGCATGCGGCGGCCCCCGGCGCGGTCTTTATTATCGGCACCGGTAGCCAGGGCGCTGCGTGGGACGGCGAGCACTTCACGCTGCTGGGTGGCTGGGGATTCGCACTGTCCGATCAAGGCTCAGGGGCAGAACTGGGGCGACGGGCGCTACGGCTGGCATTGCTGGCTCATGAAGCGATTATCGACAGCACGGACTTCACCCATAGCCTGATGGCGCAGTTTAACCATAGCCCGGAAACCATGTTGTTGTGGACGCGAGATGCCATGCCTGCCGACTGGGCGCGCGTGGTGCCTGAGATTTTTGCCGCCGCGCAGGCGGACGATCGGCATGCTATTGATTTACTGCGTCAAACGGCCAACGATATTGGCTTAATGGTGAGTCGCCTCTCCGCGATTAGCCAGGGCCGGGTGGCCCTCATGGGTGGCCTGGCGGCACCGATTCAGCCCTGGCTGGCAAGGGATATTCATGCCCGGCTGGTCGCCGCGCAATACGATGCCCTGGACGGGGCATTAATGATGGCACGGTCAAATCTGAGGACTTTATGATCGCTCCAAACGTCACCGCGCGCATTCTGAGACTGATTGTGGAACATGCGCCTGTTAGCCAGTCCGACCTGAAGGTCCGGAGCGGGCTAAGCATGTCGACCGTTTCTCAGGCGACTAATCGCCTGCTGGCGCAGGGAATCGTGCAGGAACTGGGATTGCGCCGGGTGTCGATGGGCCGGCCTAAAACCCTGCTGGGGCTCAATCCTGATCGCGCCAGCGTCATTGGTATTCAGCTTAACGCCGAACGTAACCTGATTGTGATGACAGACCTCAGCGGCAATTTGCTGGGTGAACAGCAGATGCCTTCGGGCGCGATCACGCCACGTCAGTTGGGCGATGCGCTGGCCAAATTTTTACGCGGCGTTGAAGAGAAGCATGTGGGGGTGATCGGCCTGGCCTTATCCGGTTTAGTCGATGCCGAAAACGGCTACTGTATTCGTTCCAAGGTGCTGGACTGGGAGAATGTCCCTATCGCGCAGATGCTGGAAACGCGCTTTTCCCTGCCGGTGTTTATCGAAAATGATGCCAACGCCATGGCGATGGCGACGCTGGTGTTTGGCCAGTTGGGCAACGCACAGTCGGCGGTCATTGCCACCTACGGTAAAGGCATCGGCGCAGGCATTATTCTTAACCGTCGGCTCTATCGCGGGCGGCACGGCAAAGCCGGTGAAATCGGTAACGGTCTGGTCGGTGATGGGTCGCTGCGGCTGCTTGAAGATGTGGCATCGTCCCAGGCTATCTTGCAGCGTGTCTCCCAGGATGATGCGGACGGCCCGTTAACCTTGCGGGCGCTGGATCAGCGGCCAACAGCCGAGGTGCTGACCGCCCTGGAAGAGGCCGGACGTGAACTGGGTATTTCGCTGGCCAACCTGTCGGTGGCCTACGATCCCGATGTGGTGTATCTGGCGATGGAGCCGCATATGGCTTCGCGTATTCTGCTGGACCACATCACCCAGAGTTTTCAGGCTTACCGCCTGAAGCTCACTCCCCATATGACACCGCTACAGTTTCTGACGGAATCAAACCGCATGTGGGCGCTGGGCGCGGCAGGCTTTGCCGTCAATATGCTGCTCGATCTGCTGGCGGCTCAGGCAGATGAAGAACCCGTGACCTGAAGGCGCCGAAGCGCCATCCGGTTTAACGCAGACGCTGCCCCTGCTCATCAAACAGCAGGCAGTGGTCTGCCGACAGTCCCAGCCTGACCTCCACGCCTAAATCCCGCCGTTGTGCCTCGCGCGCCTCGACAACCAACATCTGCTCAATGCCCACATCCAGATAAAGATAATTGGTATGCCCCAGCATTTCGGCAAAGGACAGCGTGCCGCTAAACTGCAGCGCTGGCGGCGTACTGGCGGCGGGTTGCATGTGCTCCGGGCGAATGCCCAGGGTTACGCGCTGGCCTTCACGGCAGGGCGCAGCAATCTTCAGCACCAGTTGTGACATCTTCAGGTCCGGCACACGTAGCTGGACTTCTCCCTGACCGGTGGCGGTGACCTCGGCATGGAGGAAATTCATCTTCGGCGAGCCAATAAAACCGGCCACAAACAGGTTGTCCGGATCGCTGTAGAGGTCTAACGGCGCGCCAACCTGTTCGATTCGCCCTTTACGCAGGACCACGATCCGATCGGCAAGCGTCATCGCCTCTGACTGGTCATGGGTAACATAAATCATGGTGTTGCCCAGCGAGGCGTGCAGACGGGCAATCTCGATGCGCATTTGCAGACGAAGCTCGGCATCCAGGTTGGAGAGCGGCTCATCAAACAAAAAGATGCGCGGATGGCGGATAATGGCCCGACCAATCGCCACGCGCTGGCGTTGACCACCGGAAAGCGCACGCGGCAGGCGATCCAACAGTTCGGTCAGATGTAACCGCGCCGCGGTGTGTTCGATGGCCTGAGCAATCTCTGCTTTAGACTTTTTCATGACCTCAAGCGGGTAAGCCAGATTGCCACGCACCGTCATGTTGGGATAAAGCGCATAAGACTGAAAGACCATGGCGATGCCGCGTTCGGTCGCGGGCTGCTGGGTCATGTCTTTGTCTTCTATCAACAATTTTCCGTCAGTGATTTCTTCCAGCCCGGCGATCATCCGCAGCAGGGTCGATTTACCGCAGCCGGATGGCCCCACGAACACCACAAATTCGCCGCTGTTTATCGTCAAATCGACGCCGTGAATCACATCGATATGGTCATAGGACTTCTTAACATTCTGCAAGCGCAGGCTGGTCATAAACTCCCTCACTCAAAGTAACTGGCCCATATAAATGGCGTTGCTGCGCAGGATGTGGCTGAATCCCATGCGTTGATAAAAAGCGCAAACCTGTTCATTTTGCAGGCTGACACCAAGATGGACGCCTTTTACGCCGGCTTGCCGCAGCGCAGCCAGTTCATGCGCGATCATCTTGCGGCCCCAGCCGCCCTGTTGTACCGGCGGCAGCAGATTGATATGCAAATGGGCGGGCCACTGCGCCACTAACTGCGCATCGGCACGATCGGGTTGACGAATGCTGTCGAGAATTTTGCTGTCATATGGGGCGCTGGCTGTGCGATCGCGGTATTTATCCTGAAGCTGAGGCCACCAGTGGTGCTCAAGCTGCGCTTCAAAGGCGCGGGTATCTGGCGCGGCGACGACATAGCCCATCACCTCACCCTCTACCTCCAGCACAAAAGCAAAATCCGGCGCAAAACGGGCATAGGGCACCGCAAAACGCTGCCCGGGATACTCGGGATCGGAATAGTGGTTACGGGCATCCTTACCGGCATTGGCGGTTTCCAGACAGATGCGGTAAAGCGCTGGATAGTCCGACTCGGTGGCCGGACGAATGACACCTTGATTCGCCATCGTCATCTCTCACAGGTCAGTAGTTGAACAACCTCACGGTAATGAAAGCTGACTTAGTTTTCAAGATGGAATAATTACCCTGTTATCCCAAACCGGCATCGGCGTTGGCATTAATGGCTGACCAGACCAGTCTCTGTGGGCTTCTGTGGCGGGCAGCAGCCTGCCTGTCAGGAATTGGCAGGGTAAATAAAAAGTTAAAAATGTGAGCGTCATAGGATTTTCATATTTTTTATCAGCAAGTTATTGCGCCACTTTAGGCGTGGTTTATCCTGCTGCCTGGAGGTGAACGGGCACGGATAATGCGCTGAATCCACCTTGATTAGCCCGCGCTTATGCTGACTGCAGGGCCGCCATTGTGTTTTTTTGCGCAGGCTCACAACCTGGCAATTCACTCCGTGGGATGTTTGACTTTATTTTTTTATTAAAGTAACTATGAGTGAGAAGGTGATTTATGCGGCTACAGTCTGCAGGATTGCAGACCCTGTGAAGAAAGGATGTCCATCCTGTATTGGAGAAAGTGAGCATGATGTCTGATTCCTCAGTTCGTTCGTTCCGTTTTCGCACCTCGGTTCGTAGCCTGTTGGCGGCGGGCTTGCTGATGGGCAGCGTTGCTCATGCCGACAGCACCGTCACTCTGAATGAGTGGGATATCTACAGTTATCCTCAGCAAACGGCGGCCGTTGACGAAGGCATTAAAGCCTTTTCCCAGCAAAACCCCGGTATCGTCATCAACCGGTCCGTGCACTCCTTTGAAGACACGCGCATTCCGTTGAAGCTGGCCCTGACCGCCGGTGAAGGTCCGCAGATTGCCCAGGTGAACCAGGGCGGCGGCGATATGGGTTCGCTGGTCAAAGACAAACTGCTGTTGCCGCTGGACAGCTATGCAGCCGAATATGGCTGGACCCAAAAATTCCCGGACTCGATTCTCAAACGCAACCGCTGGTCTGACAGTGGCCAGTTTGGTAGTGGCAAGCTATACGGTGTGGCCAGCCTTGGTGAGATGGTCGGCCTGTACTACAACAAGGCGCTGCTGGATAAAGCTGGTATTGCAGTACCGAAAACCCTGAGCGAACTGGACGCTGCGATGGCAAAACTCAAACAGCAAGGCACTGCGCCGATGATGCTGGGTTTGTTAGACGGCAATATGGGACAGCAGCTGCTCAGTACACTGTGGGAAGCACAAATTGAAAGCAGTGACCGCAAAAAACTGGATGATTTGATTTACGACGTAGGCGGCACTTTCAAAGATGAAAAACTGACGAAAGCCGCCACGATGATGAAAAGCTGGGCTGACAAAGGTTATCTGTTCCCGGGCTATCAGGGCATTGGCCATGATGATGCCGCGACGCTGTTCCAGAACGGACAGTCTGCGTTCCTGGTCAGTGGAACCTGGTATCTGGGTCAGTTTAAAGACAACAAAGATATCCATTTTGCCGCGATGCCAGCCGGTGACGGCGTTAAACAGCCGTTAATGGTCGGCGGTACCGATTTGGCCTTCTCGATGACCAGCATGGCGAAAAGCAAAGCGCAGCAGGATGCCGCCGCCAAATTTATCAACTATATGGTGTCAGACAGCATGGCAAACCGGTGGCTGAACGTCGGTTTCCTGCCAGCCAGCACCAATAAAAACGCAAAAATTCCGGCGGATAACCCACTGTTGGGCGAAGCCTGGCAGGTGTGGCTGGCGCTCAATGCCTATGATGGCCTGGGCCACTACGTCGACTGGGCAACCCCAACCATGAACGCCGAACTGAATCAAAACGTTCAGCTGTTACTGGCGGGCCGACAGACGGCAGAGCAGATGGTTATTAACTTCGATAACAACTACCAGCGTTATATGAAAACCCTGAAACACTAAGCCGATCGCCCGGCAGCAAACCTGCCGGGCCTGAATGTCGATCTGACTACGACGAGTACGGTTATGTTGAATCAAAGCAGTTGGCGTAATTTTCTCTATCTTCTTCCCGCAGTGCTGGTTTATGGGCTGTTTCTGCTGTTGCCGCTGCTGGCTTCACTGGGGATCAGCTTTACCGAGTGGGATGGAACCTCCCTGCCGGTTTTCGCGGGCGTCAGTAACTACCTGCGCATGTTCAGCGATCCGGTCTTCTGGATTGCCCTTGGTAATAACGCCATCCTGATGCTGTTTTATACGCTGCTGCCCATCAGCGTGGGGCTGCTGCTGTGCAGCTTTCTGTATGACACCCGTAACAATACCGAACGCAGCGTACTGCGCATCCTGTTCTTCCTGCCCTATATCATGCCGATGGCGGTTCTGGGCGTGGTCTGGCGCTGGCTGTATAACCCGGCCTTTGGCCCCATCGATCAGTTCCTGCGTGCCGTTGGATTGCCGCAGCTGGCGATGTCCTGGCTCGGTGATTTTACCTGGGCACTGCCGGCCGTCGGCATGGTCGCCACCTGGTACTTTTTTGGTTTCTGTCTGGTGCTGTTTATGGCGGGCCTGCAACGCATGGACCCGTCCCTGCTTGAAGCGGCCGATCTGGATGGTTCCTCGCGTCGTCAGAAGTTTATGCGCATTACGCTGCCGGGACTGCGCCCTGAGTTGCGCATCGCGCTGTTGCTGACGGTGATCGCCAGTCTGAAGGCCTTCGATCTGGTGTATGTCATGACGCAGGGCGGGCCCGGCACATCCACCATGGTGACCAACATCTTTATGTACAAGCAGGGTTTTGATCTGCACTACTTCGGCTATGCCTCATCGGTTGCCGTGTTCAGTATGGTGATTGTGTTAGGGATTAACTACCTGATTCACCTGGCATTGAAGGAACGTTACTGATGAAAAGCACCCCGATCCTTTCCCGTGCGCTGATCTGGATAGTGGCGCTGATGACCATCATGCCGTTTCTGATGGCGTTTATGACCTCGTTTAAAACCCAGATGGAGCTGTTTCAGGGCGTCTTTCATTTGCCCGCCTCACTGAATGTGAAAAACTACATTACCGCCTGGCAGCAGGGGCACTTTAACGTTTACTTCATGAACTCGGTGCTGGTGGTGTTTCCGGTGGTGCTGTGCAGTATTTTGCTGGGCATTCTGGCCGGATTTGGCTTTGCCCTACTGAAGATTCCCGGCAAAAAAGTGGTGGCGGGCATGCTGGCGCTGGGCATGGTGCTGCCGAGTGAAGCCTTTATTATTCCGCTCTATCACGAACTGCACTGGATGGGGCTGACCAATACCTATCTGGCCCTGATTCTGCCGCAAATCGCGCTGTCGCTGCCGTTTACCACATTGATGATTGCCAGCGCTTTTCAGCAGGTCCCCAAAGAGCTGGTGGAAGCCGCGGTGATGGATGGCGCGCCGCGTGTCAAAATCCTCTGGGGTATTTTAGTCCCGGCGATTTGGCCTACGATCTCGACGCTGGCGCTGCTGCTGTTTATCTGGACGTGGAACGAATTCCTGATTCCGCTGATTCTGGTTAACAAAGATGAGCTGAGAACCCTGCCCATTGGCATGATGTTTTTTCAGAACAAAAACACCATTGATATTCCGGTACTGATGGCAGGCGCGATGATCGTCATTATGCCGCTTATCGTGGTCTTCCTGTTTTTCCAGCGTAAGTTTATCAGTGGCGTAACGGAAGGTGCGGTGAAGTAAACCGACCCGGTAATTCCTCTTTAACTAAGGCTGGATGATGCATCTTTCCCTTGCCGACTTTCACCCCGTAGCGGACGGTGAAACCCCGGATACGCGTGTTCTGCAACGGGCGATTGATCAGATTGCTGCGGCTGGCGGTGGGCGACTTACGCTGCCGCCTGGCCGTTATCGCAGCGGCAGTCTGAACCTTCCTTCTGATTTCGACCTGCACCTTGAAGCCGGTGCGGTCCTGATTGCCAGCCGTCATCTGGCTGACTATCAACAGTGCAAAACGCTCAGCTGTGCAGAGAAATCCCACAATGTCCTGCTGTATGCCCTGGGGCAGCGTAACCTGACGGTGAGTGGTAAAGGCCGTATTGAAGGGGACGCCGAAGCGTGGTTTGCGGTGGACCCTGACGAACAGGGCTACCGGGTGCCAAAACCCGACAGGCCGCGCATGATTGTGTTTGAAGATTGCGAGCAGGTTACGCTGAAGGACATCAGCGTTATCCATGCGCCGATGTGGACGGTGCATCTTGTCAGTTGCCGCCATGTGCACATTGACCATTTGACCATCGATAACGCCATGACGCTGCCCAACACCGACGCACTGGATATCGACAGCTGCGAGGCGGTTTTTATCAGCAACAGCTACTTCAGTGCCGCCGATGACGCGATTTGCATCAAAACCACCTTTAAGCCTGCAGGCCTGCGCCGACCGGCCCGACGGATAGCGGTCAGCAACTGCCTGCTACGCAGCGACAGTTGTGCCTTTAAGATTGGTACGGAAACCTGGGACGATATTGAAGACATTACCGTTTCAGGCTGTACCCTGTTTGATTCCAACCGCGGTATCGGCATTGTGTCACGCGATGGTGGGGCGATTCGGCGCGTGCTGTTCAGCGCTATCACCTTTAACTGTCACCATGTTGCCGCCTGCCACTGGGGCAAAGCCGATCCGCTGTTTATCTCGGTGCGCACCCGCGATCCGCTGGTGCCGCCGGGGATCGTTGAACAGGTCCAGTTTACTCATCTCAGCGGTGTGGCAGAGGGCGCGATCAACCTGCATGCGGCGCAGCCCGGCTGGATACGTGATATCACTATCAACCATTTACAGCTGCGACAAGGTGTCGCGCAGGGTGTGCAGGGACAGTACGATGTGCGTCCACCCTGTAACCCGGATTCCCCGACGGGGATGGGGCTGGATAACGCTTACCGACTGGATAAAACCACCGGCGACGCTTACGGTGTTGAGCGCTATCCCGGCGGACTGCCGGGACTGTTTGCGCGAGGGGTTGAGAACCTGCAGTTAAACAACCTGACGATTCAGCGGCCTGAGCCGCTGCCGTCAGGCTGGCATCCGGACAGCGTCGTGCTGCTGGCAGAGTAAGTTACAGCGCCGCCGCGATCGCGGCACCTAACTGCTGCGTGTCGGCGCTGCCACCGAGGTCGCGGGTTAAATGCTCACCGGCGGCCAGGGTACGCTCAATGGCATTCAGCACAGCATCACCGGCCTCTTTGTAGCCGAGATGCTCCAGCATCATGGCACCACACCAAATCTGTCCAATCGGGTTGGCGATATTTTTACCGGCAATATCGGGCGCGGAGCCGTGTACGGGTTCAAACAGGCTCGGGAATTTGCCTTCCGGATTGATATTGGCGGAAGGGGCGATGCCGATGGTGCCGGTACAGGCCGGGCCTAAATCCGACAAGATATCGCCGAACAAATTGCTGGCGACCACCACATCAAACCAGTCGGGATGCAGGACAAAATTGGCGGTAAGAATATCAATATGATACTTATCGACCCGGATGTCGGGATAATGCTCACCCATCGCCTGAACGCGGTTGTCCCAGTACGGCATGGTAATCGCGATACCGTTCGACTTGGTGGCAGACGTCAGGTGTTTTTTGGGCCGCCGCTGGGCAAGCTCGAAGGCAAACTTCAAAATACGATCGACGCCCACGCGGGTCATGACGGTTTCCTGAATGACCACTTCCCGCTCTGTGCCAGGGAACATGGTGCCGCCGACGCTGGAGTACTCGCCTTCGGTGTTTTCGCGCACCACATAGAAGTCGATATCGCCCGGTTTACGGTTAGCTAACGGCGCTTTAACACCGGGCATCAGGCGCACCGGACGCAGGTTAACGTACTGATCAAACTCACGACGAAACTGCAATAGCGATCCCCACAGCGAAACATGATCCGGCACCACATCAGGCCAGCCTACCGCGCCAAAATAGATCGCATCGAACGTTTTCAGCTCAGCAAACCAGTCATCCGGCAACATTTTGCCATGCTGTTGCCAGTAATCGGCGCTGGCATAATCGAACCACTCCCAGCGCAACGGAATGTTGAATTTTTCTGCCGCCGCGTTCATCACGCGCACGCCTTCTGGCATCACTTCTTTGCCAATACCGTCACCGGGGATCACGGCAATACGATGGATCTTCTCTGTCACAGGGCACCTCTGAAGTTGGTAGGGTTAGCCCGCCGGATTTCAGTATGCTGTCTTTATGCAGCTTGATTTATAGCCGGGCGTTAGCGCAGTATAACTCTCCACCTGAGGTAAACAATTGGCCTGAAAGTTAATCCCATGTTAAATCAAAGTAGAGAATCACGAACCTCAAGCGACGATTTAGCGTTTTTTCTGCGCGTGGCATCTTTGGACAGTTTAACGGCGGCGGCGCGGGAGCTGGGGCTTTCTCTGGCGGCCGTCAGCAAACGCCTGAGCCTGCTGGAACAGCGGCTCGGTGTCCAGCTGCTGCGCCGCACCACGCGCAAGCTGGAACTGACGCCGGAAGGCCGCCGTTACCTGGAAGGTGCCCGTCCGCTGCTGGAGCAACTGGTGGCGCTGGAAGACGCGGTCAGTGGCGAAACGGCCCAGCTACGCGGCACGCTGAATATCAATGCCTCTTTCGGCTTCGGTCGCCGTCATATTGCGCCCTGCGTTTCTGCCTTTGCTGCCCTGCATCCTCATCTGGCGCTTTCCCTGCAGCTGAGCAGTCAGCCGCTGAATTTTCTTGATGCCCATGTGGATATCGACATTCGCGTCGGCGAACCGCCGGACTCGCGGCTGGTCGCGCGCAAGCTGGTGCAGAACCCACGTGTACTTTGCTGCTCGCCAGCTTACGCAGCAAAACACGGGCTGCCGGACAGCATCCGGGCGCTGGCGCAGCATAACTGCATTTTGCTGAGACAGCATGACAGCGACTTCGCCCTGTGGCGCTTTGTCAGCGATGCAGAGAGCCTGAGTCAGAAAGTGCGCGGAAACCTGGTGACCAACGATGGCGAAGTGGCGATGCGCATGGCGCTGGATGGCCATGGCATTTTGCTGCGCTCGTGGTGGGATGCGAAACACAGCATCGGCGCAGGGGCGTTACTGCACGTGCTGCCGGAATGGCGCTCGCCGGACGGCGATATTTATGCGGTCTGGCAGGCGCAGCGTCAGCAACCGGCCCGCATGATGGCGTTTGTCACCTTTCTGCAGGAAAACCTGCAGCTTGATACCGCATCAACCAAACTGTGATGGTTCGCACAAATCCTCCACGTAAAACATCACCATTAGTAAAGTATTTTGACGCTTTGTCGATAGCAATCTGAGGTGTCTGCGCCCGTTGCGCCGATCATAATTGCCCGCGTTTCCGTCCGGAGGCGCGGTTTAACCTCTGGTGGAAGCGTAGCATGGATAAAAACCGATCACGCGCGGGGGAGGGCGTTTCGCTCCAGCGTATTGCACAGCAGGCCGATCGGCTGATGGTGGTGCTGTGTTGGATATTGTTGGTGATTTCAGTCATTGTGGGCAGCCTTTATCAGGCAACTCTGCTGGCGGTCATCGTGGGGGCTGGCCTGGCCCTGGTCGCCACGCTGGTGGGATGGCTGGCAAATGGCACGCTGTTTTCACGATTATGGCTGGCCTTCACGCTCATCGGTTTCGCGGGCTTACTGATTCAGCTGGGCCAGGGGGAAACTGAATTTCACTTCTCGGTGTTTGTCTTGTTGTCAGTGCTGCTGGTTTATCGCGACAGCAGACCGCTACTGATGGCCGCCGCGACAGGTGCAGTGCATCATCTGCTGTTCAACTATCTGCAGGAAAACGATCTATTTGGCATCGTGGTCTTTCATCATCCCGGCCTGAATATGGTGTTATTTCACGGGTTGTTCGTGGTGGTACAAACCGCGATGCTGGTGGTGATTGCGCGTCAGATGGCGGCAGACATGCGTTCGGCGAGCGAGGTCGCCCAACTGGCCGCCTGGATCAACCGTGAACCGGGTTGCCTGACGCTGTCGGCGGATACGCAACAGAGTCAAACGCCGTTCGCCAAAACCTTCAGCCAGACGCTGGGCACCATGCGCGGTACGCTAAATCAGGTCAGCCACGGCGTCTCCGCACTGCTGCAGGAATCCGACAGCATGCTGTCGCGCAACGCCGCCCTGTCGCAGCGCACCGACGAGCAGGCGCAGGCGCTGGGCGTTGCCACTGCAGCAATGTCGCAAATCAGCGTCGCCGCCAGTCATACGCGGGATAAAGCGCAAACGGCCTGCGACCTGGCCCGTGAAACCTGTCAGGTTACCCGCCAGGGACAACACAATATTCAGCAGGCAATGGCCTCCATGGCGCAAATTAACGTGGAGTCGGGGCGGGTCAAAACCATCCTTGAGCTGATCGACGGCATCGCGTTCCAGACCAATATCCTGTCCCTGAATGCCTCGGTGGAAGCCGCCCGCGCCGGGCAGGAAGGCCGTGGCTTTGCCGTGGTCGCCAACGAAGTACGCACCCTGGCGCAACGGTGTGAAAATGCCGCCCGTGATATTCGCCAGCTCATGGATATGTCCAGTTCCAGTGCCGAGCAGGGCACCGTACAGGTTGATCAGGCCGCCCAGACCATGCAGGCCATTCTCGTCAGTATCGACAGCCTTTCCCGGCTTGTGAACGAGCTGTCGGAGATGAGCGTGCAGCAGAATCAGAGTATCGAACAGATTCAGCACAGCATTAACAGCATTGACGACAGCGTGCATCACAACGTTAAACACGTGACGGAAACGCTTCAGGTGGCGCAGCAACAGCGTCAGCAGGCCAGTGCATTACAGCAGGCTATCTCACTGTTCCGTTTTAGTTAAGCGGGGCAGGCAGAAACGCGGTCGTGGGAGCGCGCGGCTGAGGGCACAGGTGCAAACCCGGCCATTGCCGCGCAGAGTGGCGCGGGCGCGTCACTGACGTCGTATTGAGCCGCCGTAAATCAGCAGGCCAGCCAGCTTCACGGGCTGGCCTGCTGGACGACGGCTGTTTTCAGGGCAAACGGTTATTCGACGCCTTTCACCAGCAGAACACGGTAATTAGCGCCTTTCAGGCGGTGCTGTTTCGCCTCCTGATATTCTGGACTGTCATACCAGGCGTGGGCGGCGTCGGTGCTTGGGAATTCAATAATCACCATACCTTCCGCTTCAGGCCCTTCCAGGGTTTCCAGCTCGCCATAAAAGGCTAAAGGCTTGATGGGATGGTTGCCATGGGCCTTACCCGCTTTCTCAGCGTAGATGGCCATTTCATCCTGATTCAGGGTATTGTCACGAATAAATACAACGTAAGCGCTCAACGTGTTTCTCCTCAGGCTTTTTTATCTTGGGTTTGTGTATCAAAGTCCGATGCGTCATGACGCTCGCGCAGCTGATCGGCTGGATCGCCCATCACACGGTTTACTTTGCGGCCGCGTACAACGGCCGGACGCTGGGCGATCTCTTTGGCCCAGCGCACCACATTTTTGTAGGACTGCAGGTCAAGGAACTCTGCCGCATTGTACTGGTTGTAGAGCACCATGCTGCCGTACCACGGCCAGGTCGCGATATCCGCGATAGTGTAATCATCACCTGCCAGATAACGGTTGTCAGCGAGCTGACGATCCAGCACGTCAAACTGACGCTTCGCTTCCAGCGAGAAGCGGTTGATCGCGTATTCAATCTTTTCCGGTGCATAGTGATAGAAGTGGCCAAAGCCGCCGCCAAGGTAAGGGGCAGAGCCTTGCAGCCAGAACAGCCAGTTCAGCGTTTCGGTACGTTGAGCCGGATCTCGCGGCAGGAAATAACCATATTTTTCCGCCAGATAGAGCAGGATGTTGCCGGATTCAAATACGCGAATGGGCGGGGTAGCGGAATGATCGCACAGTGCCGGGATTTTGGAGTTGGGGTTGATCTCAACAAAACCGCTGGTGAACTGGTCACCTTCACCAATATTAATTAACCAGGCATCGTACTCTGCATCGTTCACGTTCAGCGCCAGCAACTCTTCCAGCAGAATCGTCACTTTCTGGCCGTTAGGTGTGCCAAGAGAGTAGAGCTGCAACGGATGCTTACCCACTGGCAGGGCTTTTTCATGGGTAGGGCCCGCGGTAGGACGGTTTGTGCTGGCACCATTACCTTTCGCTTCCGGGTCCCACTTCCAGACTTTAGCGGGCTGATAGTGTTGTTCAGACATGATGAGGTTCGCCTTTTTGTGTTTGGAGTTTTCACGAGTGTAGCAGTTGCCAGCGCGCCGGTTTAACCCTGATGGCGGTGACTTTGTATCGCTTTACTACCGTGCTACAGACAGCTTTACCGCGTTTTGGCGTGCATTTTGCTGGCGCAAATCACATTCATTACGCCCGAGCGTTGCTATGCTAAAACGGTTTAGTAAACTTTTAGCTGCATCTGAGTAGGGAGAATAATATGTCAGCGCGAGTCTGGTGTCTGGGTGACGCCGTGGTGGATCTGCTTCCGGACGGGCCGGGGCATTTAATACAGTGTGCCGGTGGGGCGCCGGCGAATGTGGCGGTCGGGATTGCCCGTTTGCAGGGCAGCAGCGGCTTTATTGGCCGGGTCGGGGACGATCCTTTTGGTCACTTTATGCAACATACGCTGGCGACTGAGCAGGTTGATACCCGCTATATGACGCTCGACAGCGCCCAGCGTACCTCAACGGTGGTGGTGGCGCTGGATCATGAAGGTGAGCGGACTTTTACCTTTATGGTACGGCCCAGCGCAGATCTGTTTCTGGAAGACGGCGATCTCCCCACCTTTCAGCCGGGTGAATGGCTTCACTGCTGCTCGATTGCCCTGGCGGCGGAACCCTCGCGTTCCACCACTTTTTCTGCCATGCAGCAGATAAGTGATGCCGGCGGTTTTGTCAGCTTTGATCCCAATATTCGTCACGATCTGTGGCGTGACGACGTCCAGTTACGGGACTGTGTGAACCGGGCGTTGCAGCTGGCTGATGTGGTCAAGCTGTCTGAGGAAGAGCTGGTGTTTCTGACCCAGGATGCGCAAGGCGATGACAGTATGCAGGCGCTGGCTGAACGCTTTGCGATTCCGCTGCTGATGGTTACCCAGGGCAAAGCCGGGGTAAAAGTCTGGCATCAAGGGCAGCATTATCACTATCCCACGCTGCCTGTAGTCAGCGTAGATACCACCGGCGCAGGGGATGCGTTTGTCGCCGGGCTGCTGTGGGGCCTGGCGGAAAAAGGAATGCCAGCCAATGAGGCTGAGCTGGCGGCACGGCTCAGTAGCGCCCAGCAGTGCGGCGCGCTGGCGACCACGGCGAAAGGGGCCATGACTGCGCTGCCTTATCGTCATCAAATTGAAGGATAATTAGTCGATAACACCGTGATTCACGGACGAACCGCCACCGCCCGCATCAGGTCAGCCTGCGGGCGGTGCCCCGGTCAGCGTCAACGGATCGCGCGACGAAGACATTAACGGGCCAACCATTCCGGGTGGCTATGCAGCCTGTCGCGTCAGGCTGCAGTTAACCGCGCTGCCCTTGTCTGTGCTGAATCACCGGCCGCTGGCGATGAGCAGCGTTAAGGCTGGGATTGCCAGTGCCAGGGTTCGCCCCTTTGCCTGTTGCAGGTCGCCAGGTGCCAACGGCGCAGCGCGACCGGTTTTAACGACTGTCAGTCTGTTTCCCCGCCCATTTTTGACCGCCTCCGTTAGTGGACGGCCCGTGCTGTCCGGTTCCGCAAGGACAGCGACACGGATCATAAACTTTATCGCCAGTCACGCTTTGCTGTGAGGCAGTTCACTCATTCGCCCTTCCTTGCTTTACATCCCCATCCCAGCCTCGTAATGTCAGCTTAATGTGAGCGGATAACAATTTTACGCAGGAGACTGCCATGACCTTGGATACACATTCACTAGCGGCCGTACTGGCCCGACGCGACTGGGAAAACCCCGGCGTCACCGAACTGAACCGACTGGACGCCCATCCCCCATTTTACAGCTGGCGCAACGCGGAAGCGGCGCACGAGAATGCACAATCTGCACAGCGAAAAAGCCTGAGCGGCGAATGGAAATTTGCCTTTTTTCCTGCACCCGAGGCAGTGCCCGACAGCTGGCGCACCCACGACCTGAGCGATGCGGTTACTCTCGCCGTGCCGTCAGTCTGGCAGATGCAGGGCTACGATGTGCCGGTTTATACCAATGTGACCTATCCCATTCCGGTTGATCCGCCGCGCGTTCCGGCTGAAAATCCCACAGGATGTTATTCGCTCACATTTAATGTCGATGCTGACTGGCTGCAAAGCGGGCAAACCCGAATCGTGTTTGACGGCGTGAATTCCGCCTTCTATCTCTGGTGCAACGGACGCTGGGTGGGATACGGCCAGGACAGCCGCTTGCCATCTGAGTTCGATCTGAGCGAGTTTCTGATCGGCGGTGAAAACCGACTGGCCGTTATGGTGTTGCGCTGGAGCGATGGCAGCTACCTGGAAGATCAGGATATGTGGCGCATGAGTGGCATTTTTCGCGATGTCTCCCTGCTGCATAAGCCCGCCAGCCATATCCGCGACCTGCGCATTCGTACCCACTTTAACGACGATTTCAGTCGTGCCCGGCTGGAAGCCGAGGTGCGCGTAGCCGGGGCGCTGGATGACGACTTACGGGTTAGCGTGCAGCTCTTCGCGGCTGACCAACTGACCGGCGAAGCGACCTCGCCACTGGGCAGTGCGATTATTGACGAGCGCGGCGCGTGGAACGACCGGGCAACGCTGTGTATCAAGGTCGATAACCCCGCGCTGTGGAGCGCCGAAACCCCGCATCTCTATCGGGCTGTTGTGCTGTTACATCGGGCGGACGGCACGCTGATTGAGGCGGAAGCCTGCGATGTAGGATTCCGTCACGTCAGCATTGAAAACGGCCTGCTGTTGCTGAACGGTCAGCCACTGTTAATTCGTGGCACCAACCGGCATGAACACCATCCTGAACGCGGTCAGGTGATGGATCGCGACACCATGGTGCAGGACATTTTGCTGATGAAGCAAAACAACTTCAACGCGGTGCGTTGCTCCCATTATCCTAACGATCCCTTGTGGTATCGCCTGTGTGACTATTATGGCTTGTACGTAGTCGATGAAGCTAATATCGAAACCCACGGCATGGTGCCGATGAATCGTCTGAGCGACGATCCCACCTGGCTGCCTGCGATGAGCCAGCGCGTCACGCGTATGGTGCAGCGCGATCGTAATCATCCCTGCATTATTATCTGGTCACTGGGCAACGAATCGGGCCACGGCGCGAACCACGATGCGCTGTACCGCTGGCTGAAAAGCGAAGATCCGTCCCGTCCGGTACAGTACGAAGGCGGCGGCGCGAATACGGCGGCCACCGATATTATCTGCCCGATGTATGCGCGGGTCGATCAGGATCAACCTTTCCCGGCCGTGCCGAAATGGTCCATTAAAAAATGGCTGTCTATGCCGGGCGAACAGCGTCCGCTTATTCTCTGTGAATACGCCCATGCTATGGGGAACAGCCTTGGCGGCTATGCAAAATACTGGCAGGCATTTCGTCAGTATCCGCGTCTGCAGGGCGGTTTTGTCTGGGACTGGGTCGATCAGTCATTGATTAAACATGACGATAACGGCGAACCCTGGTCCGCTTACGGTGGCGATTTTGGCGATACGCCCAACGATCGTCAGTTCTGTATGAACGGACTGGTTTTTGCCGATCGTACGCCCCATCCTTCGCTTTATGAAGCCCGTCACGCACAGCAGTTTTTCCAGTTCAGACTGCTACCGGGCAGCGAACGCACGCTGGAAGTGACCAGTGAATACCTGTTCCGTCACAGCGATAATGAAATCCTGCACTGGTCGGTTGCCCAGGACGGCAATCTGCTGGCCTCCGGTGACATCACGCTGGATATCGCCCCGCAGGGCAGCCAGCAGATCAGGCTACCTGACGTGCCGCTGCCTGCATCCGCAGGCCAGCTCTGGCTGACGGTGCGGGTGGCGCAGCCTCAGCCGACCGCCTGGTCAGAAGCCGGTCATATCAGCGCCTGGCAACAGTGGCCGCTGGACGAAATTCTGAGCATCGCCGTACCCTCTCCGGCGGCGAACGCGCCTCAACTCAGCAGCAGCGAAGCCAGCTACAGCATTGCGCTCAACAACCAGCGCTGGGAATTTTGCCGTCATCAGGGCGCACTGATGCAGTACTGGATTGACGATAAGCCGCAGTTACTGGCACCGCTGCTCGACCAGTTCACCCGCGCGCCGCTGGATAATGATATCGGTGTCAGCGAAGTCACCCGCATCGATCCCAATGCCTGGGTAGAGCGCTGGAAAGCGGCGGGCCACTATCAGGCAGAGGTGATGAACCTGCAGTGCAGTGCTGAAACGCTCTCCAGTGCGGTCGTGATCACCACCGCCCATGCCTGGCAGTTCCAGGGCAAAACCCTGTTTATCAGCCGTAAAACCTACCGCATTGATGGATTTGGCGAGATGGCGGTAACGGTCAATGTGGAGGTGGCAAGCGGCACGCCTTATCCGGCCCGCATCGGTATGAGTTGTCAGCTGACCGAGATTGCCGACCGGGTGAACTGGTTAGGCCTGGGACCGCATGAAAACTACCCGGATCGCCTGACCTCGGCCTGCTTTGATCGCTGGGATTTACCGCTGAGTGAGATGTACACCCCGTATGTCTTCCCCACCGAGAACGGGCTGCGCTGTGGTACGCGAGAACTCAGCTATGGCGCGCATCAGTGGCGCGGCAACTTCCAGTTCAACATCAGTCGCTACAGTCAGAAACAGCTGATGGAAACCAGCCATCGCCACCTGTTACAGCCTGAAGCGGGCACGTGGCTCAACCTGGATGGCTTCCATATGGGCGTCGGCGGAGATGATTCCTGGAGCCCGTCGGTATCACCAGAATTCCTGCTCAGCGCAGGACGTTATAGCTACCAGGTTATCTGGGGGCAGCAAAAATAATGCGCGGGCAGGCTCGCGCCTGCCTGATGCTTGCTTGAGGACGTCCGTTATGTACTATTTAAAAAATTCGAATTTTTGGCTGTTTGGTTTTTTCTTCTTCTTTTACTTTTTCATCATGGGTGCCTATTTCCCGTTCTTCCCTATCTGGTTGCATGATATCAACCACATCAGCAAAGGGGATACCGGCATTATTTTTGCCAGTATTTCGCTGTTTTCTCTGCTGTTTCAGCCGCTGTTTGGCCTGTTGTCCGATAAGCTTGGCCTGCGCAAACACCTGCTGTGGGTGATCACCGGCATGCTGGTGATGTTCGCCCCTTTCTTTATTTACGTTTTTGGCCCGCTGTTGCAGGTGAATATTCTGGCAGGTTCGATTGTTGGCGGTATTTACCTGGGCTTTATCTACAACGCCGGAGCACCGGCAATTGAAGCCTATATTGAGAAAGTCAGTCGCCGCAGCAACTTTGAATTTGGTCGGGCACGTATGTTTGGCTGCGTAGGTTGGGCTTTGTGTGCCTCCATCGTCGGTATCATGTTCACCATCAACAACCAGTTTGTGTTCTGGTTGGGCTCAGGCTGTGCCGTGATTCTGGCGCTGCTGCTGTTCTTCTCCCGTACCAGCACCTCGTCGTCAGCCACGGTCGCCCAGGCTGTTGGCGCGAATCAGTCAGGCTTCAGCCTGAAGCTGGCTCTGGAGCTGTTTAAGCAGCCAAAGCTGTGGTTTTTGTCGCTGTATGTGGTGGGCGTGTCCTGTACATATGATGTGTTCGACCAACAGTTTGCTAACTTCTTCACCTCTTTCTTTGCCTCCGGCGAGCAGGGCACGCGGGTATTTGGCTATGTGACCACCTTGGGCGAATTACTGAATGCCTCGATCATGTTTTTTGCCCCGTTGATCGTCAACCGTATCGGCGGCAAGAACGCCCTGTTACTGGCCGGAACCATTATGTCAGTCCGCATTATTGGTTCCTCCTTTGCCACTAGCGCCGTGGAAGTGGTGATCCTCAAAACGTTGCATATGTTTGAGATTCCCTTCCTGATTGTTGGCTGCTTTAAGTACATCACCAGTCAGTTTGAGGTGCGCTTCTCTGCCACGATTTATCTGGTGTGCTTCTGTTTCTTCAAGCAGTTAGCCATGATTTTCATGTCGGTTCTGGCAGGTAACATGTACGAAAGTATTGGCTTCCACGGTGCCTATCTGGTGCTGGGCTGTATTGCGATGGCCTTTACGTTGATCTCGGTTTTCACCCTCAGCGGGCCGGGGCCCTTGGCGCTTTTACGCCGTCAGGCTGCCTGACCTCACTGTCTTAACCTGACCGGATGGGCTCGATGGCGCATCCGGTTGTCTGCTTTCTCACCGTTTTCCCGCCTTCTTTTTCTGCCGCATCGCTTCATTTTGCGAACTGTCTCACATTCATAAAATCGGTTTAGCAAATTACTTTGCCTGAAAATAAATCGATGAATATCATCCGCAAACTAAACCGGTTTAGCAAAAAACAACATCACGACCCTTACCTTTTCTGGGATGTAAAACGATGAGAAAAAAGGCACTTGCCGTCACCGTTGGGCTGCTATTGAGTTCGGGGCCGGTTCTGGCAGCAGAACCGAGCATGAGCAGTATTGAAGCACGGCTGGCAGCACTGGAGCAGCGGTTACAGGCGGCAGAACAGCGGGCGAATGCGGCAGAAAATCGCGCGGAAGCGGCAGAAAAACAGGCTCAGCAGCTTGCCAGCGCACAGCAAAAGAGCCAGGCCACCGCGACACAGGTTGAACAGCGTACGGCGAAGCTTGAACAGAAAGCGAGTAGTGAAGACGGTTTTGAATTTCACGGCTATGCCCGCTCTGGGTTGCTGATGAACAGTTCGGCGACGAAAACCCAGGGTGGCCCCACCGTGACGCCTGCGGGGGAAACCGGCGGGCACGTGGGACGTCTGGGTAACGAACCCGATACTTACGTTGAGCTGAATCTGGAACATAAACAAACGCTGGAAAACGGCGCGACCACCCGCTTCAAGGCGATGCTGGCCGACGGTCAGCGTACCTATAACGACTGGACGGCTTCCAGCAGCGACCTCAATCTGCGTCAGGCGTTTGTCGAACTGGGCCAGCTCCCGACCTTCACGGGGGCGTTCAAAGACACAACCGTCTGGGCAGGTAAACGCTTTGACAGGGATAATTTCGATATCCACTGGATCGACTCCGATGTGGTGTTTCTCGCCGGTACCGGGGCGGGTATTTACGACATGAAGTGGAGCGATCAGGCTCACAGTAACCTGTCGCTGTATGGACGTACGTTCGGTGATATTGAGAATAACGATAACACCGCGCAGAACTACATCCTGACGGCCAACAACTTTTACGGCCCGTTCCAGCTGATGCTGAGCGGCATGCGCGCGAAAGACAACGATGACCGACTGGATGTGAACGGCCTTAAAGTCAAAGGTGACGCCGCAAATAGCGGTGTCCATGCGCTGCTGGGGCTGCACAACGACAGCTTCTATGGCCTGCGTGAAGGGTCTGCGAAAACCGCGCTGCTCTACGGTCACGGTTTGGGCGCAGAGGTGAAAGCCATTGGGTCAGACGGGGCGCTGTTACCGGATGCCGATACCTGGCGACTGGCCAGCTACGGCATAACGCCACTGGGCGGCGACTGGCATATCGCGCCAGCGGTGCTGGCACAAAGCAGCAAGGATCGTTACGTCAAGGGCGACAGCTATCAGTGGGCCACCGCCAACATGCGCCTGATTCAGGGGATAACGGAGAACTTTGAAATGCAGTATGAGGCCACCTATCAGTATATGGATTTGCGTCCAGAGGGCTTCAACCAGCGCAGTGCGGTCAGTGGTAACTTCTACAAACTGACCGTCGCGCCTACGCTGAAAGCCAGCAACGTAGGGGAATTCCTTAAGCGACCGGAAATTCGCCTCTTTGCCACCTGGATGGACTGGGACCACCGACTGGATAACTACGCGCGCGGCGATGCCTTTGGCAGCAGCGGTTTTGAAGCCGGCGGGGAATGGAACTTTGGCGTACAAATGGAAACCTGGTTCTGACGATCCGGCCCTGCGGGGCCGTTTCTGGCGGGTTGACACCATCACACGATAACACAGAGGTTTTTTATGGATTTTGTACAAATCTCCCGTGCATTACTGCCGTTGCTGGGTGGCAAAGAAAATATTGCCAGCGCGGCGCACTGCGCGACCCGGCTCCGGCTGGTGCTGGTCGATGACGCCAAAGCGGACACCAGCGCAATTGGTAAGATCGACGGGGTAAAAGGCTGTTTCCGTAATGCCGGACAGCTGCAGGTGATTTTTGGCACCGGGGTGGTCAACAAAGTCTACGCCGCCTTTGTCGCGGAAGCCGGTATCAGCGAATCGAGTAAATCTGAAGCGGCCGACATTGCCGCCCGCAAACTCAACCCGTTCCAGCGGATTGCCCGGTTACTGTCGAATATTTTTGTTCCGATTATTCCGGCGATTGTCGCATCCGGCCTGTTAATGGGCCTGCTGGGGATGGTCAAAACCTATGGTTGGGTTAACCCGGAAAATGCCCTGTATATCATGCTGGATATGTGCAGCTCGGCGGCATTTATTATTCTGCCGATCCTGATTGGCTTTACGGCGGCGCGTGAGTTCGGCGGTAACCCATTTTTGGGGGCCACGCTGGGCGGCATTCTGACCCATCCGGCCTTAACCAATGCCTGGGGCGTGGCGTCCGGTTTCCACACCATGAACTTCTTTGGAATTGAAGTGGCGATGATCGGCTACCAGGGCACGGTGTTTCCGGTGCTGCTGGCCGTGTGGTTTATGAGCCTGCTGGAAAAACAACTGCGGCGCATTATCCCTGACGCGCTCGACCTGATTCTGACCCCGTTCCTGACCGTCATTATTTCTGGCTTTGTGGCGCTGCTGATTATCGGTCCGGCGGGACGCGCGCTGGGTGACGGCATCTCCTTCATACTCAGCACGTTAATTGCCCATGCTGGCTGGCTGGCCGGATTACTGTTTGGTGGGCTTTACTCGGTGATTGTGATTACCGGCGTGCACCACAGCTTCCATGCCATTGAAGCCGGACTGCTCGGTAATCCCGCTATCGGCGTCAATTTTCTGTTACCCATTTGGGCAATGGCGAACGTTGCCCAGGGTGGCGCGTGTCTGGCGGTGTGGTTTAAAACCAACGATCCTAAGATCAAAGCCATTACCTTACCTTCGGCGTTTTCGGCCTTACTGGGGATTACCGAAGCTGCCATCTTTGGTATCAACCTGCGCTTTATGAAGCCGTTTATCGCCGGATTGATTGGGGGAGCCATCGGCGGTGCCTGGGTGGTGTCCGTTAAGGTCTATATGACCGCCGTCGGGCTGACCGGCTTACCCGGTATGGCGATTGTTCAGGCCAGTTCGCTGCTGAACTACGTTATTGGTATGGTTATCGCCTTTAGTGTCGCCTTTGTGATCGCTTTCCTGCTGAAGTACAAAACGGATTCTGAATAATGGCCCTGAAAAACCTGCTGCCCGCCATGCTTAAGGCGGTGATGAAAGGCCAGCCCAACGCGCGTGAGGACAGCCACTATCCCGGCTGGCACCTGGCACCGGTGACGGGGCTGCTGAACGATCCCAACGGATTTATCCACTTCAACGGACAGTATCATCTGTTCTATCAGTGGAATGCACTGGGCTGCGAGCATAAGCACAAATGTTGGGGCCACTGGCGTTCAGCCGACTTACTGCACTGGGAACACGAGCCGGTCGCGCTGTTGCCCGATGAAGAGTATGACCGCAGTGGATGCTATTCCGGCAGCGCGGTGGACAACAACGGCGAGCTGACCCTGTGTTACACCGGTAACGTCAAATTCGAGGACGGCTCGCGCACCGCCTGGCAATGCCTGGCCGTGCAGAACAGCGAGGGCGGATTCGACAAGCTGGGACCTGTCATTCCGCTGCCCGAAGGCTACACCGGCCATGTCCGCGATCCTAAAGTCTGGCGGCATGGCGCGCACTGGTACATGGTGCTGGGCGCGCAGGACAGGCAGTTACAGGGCAAAGTCCTGCTGCTGCGTTCCAGCGACCTGCACCACTGGGAAAACCTGGGCGAAATTGCCGGTAGCGGCCTGGGAGGACTCGGCGCGGCGGGCTATATGTGGGAATGTCCCGACCTGTTTACCCTGGGAGCCTCGACGTTTCTGATCTGCTGCCCGCAGGGCATTGCCCGGGAAGAGAAGCGCTACCTGAACACCCATCCCTGCGCATGGCTCAGCGGCACGCTCGACTATGAGCAGGCGCATTACCAGCACGGCGCCTTTAATGAACTGGATGCCGGCTTTGAGTTTTATGCCCCGCAGACCACGCTGACCCAAGACGGACGCAGGCTGCTGGTGGGGTGGATGGGCGTACCAGACGGCGAAGAGATGCGCCAGCCGACCGTGGCGTTTGGCTGGATTCATCAGATGACCTGCCTGCGTGAGCTGACGGAGCGGGAAGGCCGACTGTACCAACAGCCGGTCGCGGAGCTGCAGGCGCTGCGGCTGGACGAGCAGCGCTATCACGGCAGTGCGGACTGGGCACCCGAGTTAGAGGCCCGGCGTCTTGAGCTGGTGCTGACGTCTGACGGCGATATCATGCTGGACTTTGCCGATACGCTGCGGCTGAGCTGGCATCAGGATGCGCTTTGTCTGGCACGCCGCAGTCTGGAAAACGGCGAATGGCTTTATCGTCACTGGTGCGGCCGCGCACGCAAACTGCATATTCTGTGCGACCACTCCAGCGTAGAGATTTTTATCAACGACGGAGAAGGTGTGATGAGCAGCCGCTACTTCCCGCAGCATCCTGCCCGTTTACACCTGAGCGGCAGCGCAGAAGTCACTGCCTGCTACTGGTCGTTACGATCCTGCATGGTAGAATAAGCCCTTGTTTCCTTAAACGAAGCACCGACGTGAAAAAAACAAAGCGCGTTACCATCAGTGATATCGCTGCGCTGGCCGGGGTGTCAAAAGCCACGGCCAGCCTGGTGCTCAACGGGCGCGGTAAAGAGCTGCGCGTGGCAGAAGAGACGCGCGATCGCGTCATGTCCCTTGCACAACAGCACCATTATTTGCCGAGTATCCACGCCCGACTGCTGCGCGAAAACCGCAGCCATACGTTAGGGCTGGTGGTACCGGAGATCACTAACTACGGTTTCGCCGTTTTTTCTCACGCGCTGGAAAACCTCTGTCGTGAGGCCGGGCTGCAACTGCTGATCTCCTGTACCGATGAAAATGCCAGCCAGGAAACGTTGGTGGTGAACAACCTTGTCTCACGTCAGGTGGATGGGCTGATCGTCGCGTCAAGTCAGCAAAGCGACAGCGATTACCTGAAGCTGAGTGAACAACTGCCGGTGGTGCTGTTTGACCGTCATGTGAATAACAGCAGTTTGCCGCTGGTGATCACCGATTCCATTACGCCGACCGCCGAGCTGGTAGAGCGCCTGGCGCGTGCGCATCCCGATGAGGTGTATTTCCTGGGCGGTCAGCCACGACTTTCGCCGACCAAAGATCGTCTGGCCGGTTTTATGCAGGGGCTGGAGCGCGCCGGTGTGAGTCCACGTCCGGAATGGATTATTCAGGGCAACTATCATCCCAGCAGCGGCTATGAAATGTTTGCCGCCCTGTGTGCCCGCCTTGGCAGACCACCCAAAGCGCTGTTTACCGCCGCCTGTGGCCTGTTGGAAGGGGTACTGCGCTACATGAGTCAGCACCGTCTGCTGGAGAGTGATATTCACATCGCCAGTTTCGACGATCACTACCTGTATGATTCGCTGTCACTGCATATCGATACCGTGGAGCAGAACGTCCCTCGCCTGGCGCAGGAGTGTTTTTCCGTCATTACCCAGATGATTCAGGGGCAGGAACCGGCGGACAAGCAAATTATTTTGCCCGCCAGGCTGCGTTACCGGTCATCTCTGGCGCGTTAACGCCGCTTAGCGACAGGCAGCCAGGTCCGTCATCTGCTGCTTATCAGGCAGGCCAACTATCTGTTGGAGTTTTTGGTCATGATTCAGGTAGTAGATAGCGGGCGTGCCGTTGGCACCCAGCTCCTGCATCAGTGCCTGATTATGCTGAATCTGATCGAACAGCGCCCGTGGGGTGCTGTCCGGGAAGACCGGTTTGGTTTGCCCCTGCGAGCGTTCAAAATCCTGCCAGGCTTTGGCGGGATCGGCTGCCGCCAGAATGGCAGAAGCATAGCGCCCGCTTTCAGGTTTAAGAATACCGACGAGCTGCGTTTTGATGCTGAGCGTGTTGTTCTGCACCCACGGCTGCACCTGCTGCCAGAACGTTCGGCAGTAAGGGCAAAACGGATCGGCAAACACCACCACCTGACAGCGGGCTGTGGTGCTGCCTTCATTGATGCCCGGCATGGCCTGAAGCCGCTTCCACATTGCACGCCCGGCGGGCAGGTAAATTTCATCGTTGATGATTTTTTCGCTGAGGTTATTACCCTGAGCATCGTACATATAGCCCGAAATCGCATGCTGACCGTCTGGCGTCAGGTAAACGGTGACGCCGGTGCCTTGATATTTACCTAACCAGCCCTGAACCCCGCCGGGGGCCGTAAAAGGTTTGATTATTTCCACGCCCTGTTTTTCAATTTGCTGGACGGGCGCTGGCAGCGTAGCCGCCTGGGTCGTGCTGCTAAACAGCACGGCGGAGATCGCTATCCTGAAGGTTTTCATTAATCCCTGTCTTGTGTGAATTCACGTTATGTTGGTGGATGAGCGGTGGTCGAACCACGCAAAAAACAGCATACCTGCCAGCATAGCCATCATGAAGACTGCGCCTTTAAGTACACCGCCGCCGATCAGTACCAGCGCCGGGCCGGGGCAGATGCCCGCCAGTCCCCAGCCGATCCCGAACAGGATAGCGCCGATGATAAGCCTTTTATCCAGTGCCCTGTTGGCGGGAAGATGGAAGGTTTCGTCCCATACCGGGCGCTTCCGGCGGGAAGCCAGCCAGAACGTCACTCGCCCGACGATAATCGCGCCGCCCATCACCAGGGCCAGAGACGGGTCCCAGGTGCGGGAAATGTCCAGAAAAGCCAGAACCTTAGCCGGATTCGCCATGCCGCTGACGAGTAAGCCCGTGCCAAATAACAGTCCACTCAGCAGAGAAAATAAAACGGCCATCATGCCTCCTGGGTTTTAGCCGTGACCCATCACGCCAACGGTCAGCATGGCGGTTAACATAAAGATCAGTGTCGCAACCAGTGAGCGCGGCGACAGCCGGGATAATCCACACACACCGTGACCGCTGGTGCAGCCCGAACCCAGACGCGTTCCCAGCCCTACCAGTAAGCCAGCAAGCACCAGCCGCCCCCACGAGGCGTCAATCTCGATTGACGGCAGGGCGCTGAACCGTTGATACACCAGCGGCGACAGGACCAGCCCCGCGATGAAGGCCAGCCGCCAGGGCTTATCGGATGACCGGCGTTTAAGCAGACCGCCCAGAATGCCGCTGATACCGGCTATGCGGCCACAACATAGCACTAACATGCCCGCCGCCGCGCCAATCAGCAGCCCGCCCGCCAGGCTTTGCCACGGAGTAAAATGGATCAGGTCAATATGCATGACGCTCGACTCCTTATGCCCTGCTTACGTCTTAAGTGAAAAGCGGTTTAACGGGATTTTCAGATAGCGCTCGCCGTCGCTCTCCGGTTCAGGTAACCGTCCGCCGTTGATATTGACCTGCAGCGCCATCAGCATCAGTTCAGGAAGCGGGAGCGTGGCATCACGCTGCTGTCGCCGGGCAATAAACGTGTGTTGATGCTGATTCACGACCCAGGGATTGTTTTCCCGCTGCTGGCGTACCGTGCTTTCAAACTGCACGTCGCGCCCGTCAGGACGATAATCATGCCCGGTAAATAAACGGGTGTCGTCAGGTAACTGCAGGATGCGCTGCAGGCTGTCCCATAATACGGCAGCGCTGCCGCCGGGGAAATCAGCCCGTGCCGTGCCGCTGTCGGGCATAAAGAACGTGTCATGGATAAAGGCACAGTCAGCGATGTGGTAGGTTACCGACGCCAGCGTATGACCGGGAGACAAGATGACCTCGCCACGCAGGTTACCCACATAAAAGACATCGCCGTCCTTGAACAAGGTGTCCCAGATTTTATGCGCTGGATTAAGGTCGGGCAGGTGATAGAGTTTTTGCCACAGCCGTTGTACCTCGGCGACCTTTTCGCCAATGCCCGTGGGCGCAGCGGTTTGCTCAGCCAGCCAGGCTGCGGCAGAGAAGTGATCGGCATGAGGATGGGTATCCAGAATCCACGCAACCTGCCAGTTTTTTTGCTGAATGAAATCGAGTAGGCGTTGAGCCTGCTGGGTGGATACCGCGCCTGAGCGGCGATCAAAGTCCAGCACCGGATCGATAATGGCACAGCGTTTGGCCTGCCCGTCAGCGATGACATATTGCAGGCTTCCGCTCTCGGGTTCATAAAAATGATGGACTTCTGCCTGCGGCGGTTTGCGTACTCTGTTGGCATACCAGGTCAGGGCTTTGTCGGCGTCGGCACCGAACTGCTGGCATTGAGCGCGGAATTCGGCCTCGTCAATCAGCCCTTCGCGTAAATCGTGCAGCAAAAACAGGCTTACGGAGCGCGCGCCGCTTCGACAGTGGGCAAGAATTTTCCCACCGCGTTCCACCCGGCGATGAAAAGCATCGACATCTTCCCAGCTCAGCGTGTCAAACGTGAACGGCATATAGACATAGTCCATGCCCAGTTGCTCAGCCAGCGCTTTCTCCTGTTGATGGTGAAGAAAGGGGCCGTCTTCCTCATCAGGACGATTATTCACCACGATCTGATAGCCCAACTGATGCAACTGCCGGAAATCCTCTGCAAGCGGGGCATCGGCAAAGGCGATTTGCGCATTAAAATGGCGAATATTCATCAGGTTTTCCCGTTTTTTCAGAGATTTTTAAGCAACATGTAACTGGCCATCACCATGAGCATGGTCGAAAAGACCGCGTTAATCGCGCGCTCATTCTTCTTCAGACGGTTGGCCACCGCCACACCCAGTAAGCCGCCCAGCAGGCCGCCCGCAATCAGATAAGCGGTCATGACCAGCGACACTTTTCCGGCCAGGGCATAGCTTGCGCTGGTTGAGATCCCCATGGCGAATACCACCATCAGCGACGTCGCTATCGCCTCCACCACGGGAAAACGAAACAACCAGACAAGCACCGGCACCACTAAAAACCCGCCACCGATGCCCATAAATCCGGCCAAACTGCCCAGCAGCAGCACGCTTCCCCAGACGAGGATGGGGGAAACGTGTTTCTCATGTGCAGGCGCGTCGGGCGAATGACGGTGTTTCCTCAGCATCATCAGCGCCACGGTAAACATCAAAAGCGAAAACGGCAGTAACAGGTATTGCCCACTGACGATTTTCCCCAGTTCGGCGCCGATTAGCGCGCCGCACACCGCCACGAGCGATATCGTCGCGCCCGTCGCCCATCTGACATTTCCCTTTCGTCCGTGGGCAAAAAGATTGATCAGGGCACTTATTGCCACGGCGATAGCGCTGGTGCCGATGACCCGATGTGTGTCGGGGACTTTCACCAGGTACAGCAGCAGCGGCACGCACACGACCGATCCGCCCCCGCCGGTCAGCGCCAGAAAAAAGCCCACGGCAATACCTGTTGCGATTAGCAGGCACATCGTGAGGGCAGAAAGATGGGTAAATTCCTGAATGACCATTTTCATTCCTGACGCTATTTTTAAGGTATTAAAGAGGGGCGACAAATAACTGTCAATCTATTATTTCTTTTTGATATATCATATAGCTAAATGTTATAAGTGATTTTTTTTATAACTTTAAAGTCTATTGATTCGCTTTATCTCTGTGCCGCAATCCACTACGGTTAAACGAAAGGGAGGCCTGCATGAACGATAAAAATAATCCCCATCATCCTCATCTTGTTGTTATTGGTGGTGGATCAGCTGGAATTGGCGTCATCGCAAGTATTAAGAAACGCATTAAGAACATCAAAATAACCCTCATTGAGCCTAAAAAAGAGCACTATTATCAACCTGCCTGGACGCTGGTCGGCGCAGGATTATTTTCCGCTGAAAAAACCCGCAGACAGATGGATGCGGTTATTCCGGCAGGCGTGAACTGGATTAAGGATGCGGTAACCCATATATCACCTGGACAGAAATATATTGAAACTGCCTCTGCCCAAAAAATAGATTATGACTACCTGATTATCGCCAGCGGTCTGGTCCTGCGCTGGGATAAAATCAGTGGTCTGAATGAAACCCTGGGCCGCAATGGCGTAACGTCAAACTATCGATACGATCTGGCGAGCTACACCTGGGAACTGGTGCAAAATCTGAAGCAGGGGAAGGCTATTTTTACCCAGCCGGGGATGCCGATAAAATGCGCGGGTGCGCCGCAGAAAGCGCTCTATCTCTCTGCCGATCGCTGGCAGCGTCAGGGTTGTCTGGCGCAGATTGATATTCAATTTTGTCTGGCGGGTCAGGTGGTCTTCGGCGTGCCCGAATTTGTCCCACCGTTAACGGCTTACCTGGAGAAATACCGGGCGCAGGTGAATTTCGGCCATGTCCTTACCGGCGTCGATGGTATGAATAAGCAGGCGATATTTACCGTCACCGATGCTGACGGCAGCACGCGTGACATCACGCTGCCGTTCGATATGCTCCATGTTGTCCCGCCTCAGGCCGCGCCTGAGTTTATCGCCGAAAGCGGTCTGGCGGATGCTGCTGGCTGGTGTGATGTCGATAAAGAGACGCTGCAGCACAGCCGCTGGCCAGATATTTTTGCTTTGGGCGATTGCTGTTCAACACCGAATGCCAAGACGGCCGCCGCCGCCCGTAAACAGATCGTGGTGGTGGCGGAAAACCTGAGACAGGTCATTGACGGAGGTGTGCCTGAAACGCGTTACGATGGCTACGGCTCCTGCCCGCTCACCGTGGAGAAAGGCAAAGTCGTGCTGGCGGAGTTTGGCTATGGCAACCGCCTGCTTCCTACTTTTCCGCTCCATTCAGCCCGACCCAGTCGCGCCGCATGGTGGTTAAAAGCCTGGTTTTTGCCGCGTTTCTATTGGGCTGGCATGCTGCGCGGAATTGAGTGGTTTGCTAAAAGTAAGCCGCTGTAGAGCAAGCCGATCAGGGGCGAATGTATAATGCGCCCTGCGACTGCTGGTCGATAATATAGGTAATCGCTGCCGGAACCACGTGAAAGGTTACTGGCAGCGTGCTGACGTCAATATTTTGCGCATTAAGGCTATTCTGACAGAGTAATAATGTGACGGCCGGTGCCTGCTTAAGGGCGTCAGAAATAATCCTGCCAATAACATCGCTAACCGCGTCGCCATTAAAGACAATGGCAATGTCGCCGTTAAAACCCGCTTCTTTAAGCAGGTTGCCTGCATTAGCAAAAGCATTGTCAATACGGTTTTTATCGGGGACGTGCAAAATTATCTTCATTCTGTGCCTCGGCGGTATTTACCGCAACGGAAAAAGACGTCGATGGCACAGGATAAAACATCAACAGGGACAGATGAATTTGACGATTGAAAGCAAATATGTCGTCGGCGATTCCCGTTAAATAAAAACAGAAACGCTTGTTGTATTATCGCGGTAATAACCGGGGGATTGCTGTATGCGTCTTTCCAACAGGAAAAGGGGCATTGCCCCTTTGTTCAGATTAATTTTTCAGATTTTCAGGAAAATTTGCGGGTAATTCACTTGCGGCACAGGCAATCACGTCTTCGTTATTTTTTCCCGCGTCACGCACAAAGGTGATGGTGGCAAACTCATCAATCACTTCTATTGGATAGGTTGGGCCGGCATCGCGGTACTTCGCCATTTCTTCCAGATGGTCGTTCTGGAAACACACGGTACGCTCAGGATTGTTGATAACCCAGCGCGGGAAGAAGATGGTGCCGTGGAACAATTTATCGCCCAGGTTAGCAATCAGGCTGACGCTGGTGCCGGTCGGCTCAGTCCAGGAGACTTTATAGATATCTTCACCGACTCTGACAACGTAAACATGCTGATTTTTGACCCAGCGGTTGCCCACCATGCCGCTGTGAATGCGGTAATCGATGGTGTCTTCATTTTTAATATACAGCTCGTAGTTCCAGCCGTTGTCATAGGTATAAACCAGATGTTTACCGATAAAGCCGTCAAGATTGTGTTTGTCAAAGCTGCTCATAATTTGTTCTCCTCTTTGGTTGAACCCAGCTTAACCATTCACTTTATGAATTAAAAACGCTAATTTACGATGAAATTGATTCAAAAATTGGATGGGTTATGCACAAGACGACGCTGGAGCAGTGGAGTTTGCTGGACAAGGTGGTGCGCGAGGGCAGCTTTGCCAGGGCCGCGATGCTCACCAATCGCAGCCAGTCCTCCGTGAGCTATAACCTTGCCATGTTGCAGCAGCGCATTGGCATTACGTTGTTGCATACCGAAGGACGCAAGGCCGTGCTGACGCCCGCAGGGGAATTGCTGCTGGCGCAGGTGCGGCCGTTACTTAAAGCCTTCCATTCGCTGGAGGCGTTTGCAGGCTCAATACGCAGCGGCGTCAGGACAAAGCTGGAACTGGTGGTCGACAGCATCTTTCCGCGTCGTCGCCTGTTTTCCGTCCTTAAGGCGTTTCAGCAATGCCATCCTCACACCCAGATCAACCTTACCGAAGTGCTGGAAACCGACACCGACTACGCCGAGGCCGACGTGATGGTAGTGACCCAGCGCCAGGATATGGCCGGGCGGGGTGAGTGGTTAATGAACGTGGATTTCGTTGCCGTGGCTCACCGTGACCATCCGTTGCACCATCGCGGGGTGACGCTCGACGAAGAACAGCTGGCGCTGTATCCGTTGATTCGTATCGCCGACCGGGAACATTTCACCGTGCAGGATGAGAGCAGTAATGGCGACTACTGGTCGTTTTCGACTATCGAGGCGGCGGTAGAGGCGGTGATGCATCAGGTGGGCTATGGCTGGATTCCGCATGAGCGCATCGAGCAGGAACTGGCGCAGGGAACACTAAAAATATTGCCCTTACAGCATGGCGTCCGTCGCGCCACCACGCTGCATTTACTGATTAAGAAAGACATCCTGAGGCTGGACCCGCAAATCGTCACTCTGCTCGATCTGCTGAAAAAGGCTACCCTGACCTGACCGGCCAGCTAAACGGGTCTGCGTTAATGAGCGTGGCCAGATTATGGCCCGTGCCGGTCTGACGGCGACACAGCAAACTGTGACAGCGGTCGAAATGGCTGGGTTTGTGGGCCAGCCTGAACATCACCGCTGCGCATAAACAGCGTCCAGAAATCCCCTAACGCGCCACTCTCGACAGGGCGTTTAGTGGGCCCGTTTTTTGGCCCAGTAAGCCATAAAGTTGATCGCTTCACGATCGACGCCGCGTTCACCAATCAGGTGGCGACGTAATAACTTCACTACGGTCGACTCGGCGGCGACCCAGCCGTAAAACTCGCTGTTGCGGGCCTGAGCGCGATCCCACAGTAATTCGCCTTCTGCCTCTTCCTGTACGTCCTGCTGATGACCGCCATCAGGCACCTTAACCCGGGATTTTATCGCCTCGACCAGGCATTCGCCGTGTGAGGCAAAAGCAGGTTTGCGCGGCAACCAGGTGATGTCGGCAAATGCATAAGCCTGTAAACCGACGCAATCCTCCGCATCCGGGACTTCAAAAAACGCCTGCACTCGCGGCGGATTATTCTGCCGGGACAGTTTTTCCAGGATGCCTTTCGCCGCGGGTAACGCGGTTTCATCGGCAATCAGTAACGCGTTGCGCAGCGCGTCCGGCGGCGTCCATTCATATCCGCCGCTGTCAGATGCATAGGCCGCATTAGGCGCAACGATCACCAGGCTGTCACCCGGCTGGGCGTTGATCGCCCAGGCTGATGCCGGGCCTTCGGTTCCGTGGCTGACAAACTCGATGGTGAGTTCCTGCTGGTCAGGATCGAGATGGCGCAGCGTATAGGTGCGCAACAGGGGACGCTGCTCTTTTGGCAGCGACAGAATGGTCTGATACCACTCACCGTTGTCAGGGAGCGTGGGCATGCTGCCATCTTCGGCAGGCAGCAAAATTTTAATTCGCTGGTCAGGCGCATCAGATTTCATCTGTGCGATGTCGGGGCCGTTAAACACCAGGCTCAGCATAGAGGGAGAAAGATGACGCTTGCGTGCCAGTTTTACGTCAAACAGGCGGTAGCTATGGACTTCAGCCATCGTCGTTCCTTTTAGTTAATAAGCCGATAAGGTGGAGCGGCGGCGTGCGCGCCAGATCAACGCTGACATCGCCATAAACAGCAGGGCAGCAGCGAAGGCGGCACCGATCAGCGCCGTCTCGCCATGCGACTGCGACACCAGTGGCACCAGCAGCGCGCATAATCCGTAGCCTAAGGTATGGCTGGTGGCTATCCAGCCTGCCCCCGCGCCGTCTGCCAGCTTGTCATTTAACAGCAGCTGATAGGCTGGCGTGCCCAGTGCAGCACCAAACGAAAGCAAGGCGCAGCCGGTATAAAACAGCCAGAGCGGCGGGCTCAGCATCATCCCCAGCCCCAGAGACATCAACAGCCCTGCGCTCAGCAACAGCGCAAGCGGCGTCAGTAACTGAGGGCGTAATACCGTGAACTGCGCGCCGAGTGAGGCGATCGCCGCCACGCTCAGAAGCCAGGCTACCTGATGGCTAATCGCGGCGGTATCACCAACAAACTGTCTTGCCAGCGCCGGGGACAGGCCCAACTGCATCAGGCTCACCGTTGCCGCCAGCAGCAGAGCGCACAGCAGATAGGGCAGACACTCGATGCGTAGCCGGGCATTGTTACGCGCCACGGCCGGTTGCGGCGCGTTACCGCGCAAAGGCAGTAACATCATCAGCGCCAGCAACGGCGCAACCACTAACAGTACCAAAGGTGCAAGGGGATGAATCACTAACATTCCGGCGGCACACAGCGGGCCAAACAGCCTGCCACAGCTCAGGCCGGAACTGATGGTGGCCAGTGCCGTCATGCGCTTACCTTCACCGGCCCGGTGCAGCGCCCATACCTGGCACGCCGGCACCATTGCCGACACCATCAGGCCATAAATGACCCGGGCAATAATTAGTATGCCTAATCCAATCGAGGGGCTAATGGACTGCGTGGAAAGAAGCGTACAGCCGATGCCCAGCAGCAAAAAACTGGCGCCATAACCGGCCAGCGACCACAGCACGACCGGTTTACTTCCCACGCGCGCGATCTGTTTTCCCCACCATGGCGAAGAGGGCAAAAACAGCATTGAGCCAAGCGTTAACAGTCCTGCCCACACCGACAGGCTCAGACTGGTCTGCGCAACCAGCATCGGGATAGCCACCAGCAAACCATTCTGGCCGATGCCCAGCAATCCGGCGCTTATCGCTAAGGGCCAGTTAGATAAGGCTTTTTGCGGCGTCGCGGTCAGTTCAAGAGATGTCACGATGTTGCTAACCCGTATCTTTGTTGTATGTATTTGTAAAATTTATTCCGCCAATTCTAACAATTGTCGTTGATAATGAGAACTGTTATCGGCAGAATTCGCATTATCATAACGCCTGGAAATTGTTTGATAATGATTCAATCAACACACGAGGGAGCCTGGGATGTGGCAGCACAGTGCTTCCTGAATTCTCTGATCCGTGAAACCAAGGACTGGCAACTCAGCCAGGGTGAACCCGCAGAATTAGTGATTCCGTTGGACGATGAGAAGGCCCTACACTTTAAGGTGGCTTACTTTTCTCCCACCCAGCACCACCGTTTTGCTTTCCCGGCCCGACTTGTCACGCATCGCGACAGCCAGCCAGTGGCGTTCGCGACCGTTGCCAGACTGATTGTCGATAAGCTGCAAAACCAGCAACAGCTGCCCGCCGCTGGCTGTGAGGCGTTTTACCAGCGTGTTATGGAAAGTCACGCCCATACCGGTGAGGCAATCGCTGCCCGTCATGACTGGAACGGCCTGCGTGAGCAAGCCCTGAACTTTGCCGAGGCCGAGCAGGCACTGCTGGTCGGGCACGCCTTCCATCCGGCACCCAAGTCACATGAACCCTTTACGCAACCGCAGGCCGAACGCTACCTGCCTGATTTTGCGCCACATTTCCCGTTACGCTGGTTCGCGGTGGATAAAGACCACCTGGCGGGCGACAGTCTGCAGCTGACTTTACAGCAGCGCCTGATGCGCTTCGCGGCTGAAAACGCGCCGCAGTTACTGCATGCGCTGACCGATCGGCAGTGGCTGTTCCCGCTCCATCCCTGGCAGGCGGACTATCTGCTCCAGCAGACCTGGTGTCAGCAACTGGTGGAGAAAGGCCTGGTGACTGACCTGGGGGAAGCCGGTGCGCCCTGGCTGCCCACCACGTCATCGCGTTCGCTGTACTGTGCGACCAGCCGGGACATGATCAAGTTTTCCCTGAGCGTGCGGCTGACTAATTCCGTCCGCACCCTGTCGGTGAAAGAGGTCAAACGCGGCATGCGCCTGGCGCACCTGGCGCAGACCGAACGCTGGCAGGACATGCAGGCGCGTTTCCCGACGTTTCGTGTCATGCAGGAAGATGGCTGGGCCGGACTGCGCGATGCGCAGGGCAGGATCATGGAAGAGAGCCTGTTCGCGCTGCGTGAAAACCTGATTGTCGACAGGCCGCAGAGCCAGACCAACGTGCTGGTTTCCCTGACGCAGTCCGCGCCGGACGGCGGCGACTCACTGCTGTCTGCGGCGGTGAAACGCCTGAGCCAGCGTCTGAACATCAGCGAAAAACAGGCCGCCCATGCCTGGGTCGACGCCTACTGTCAGCAGGTGCTGAAACCGCTGTTCACTGCGGAAGCTGATTACGGTCTGGTGCTGTTAGCCCATCAGCAAAATATCCTGGTGGAGATGGCGCAGGATCTGCCGGTTGGCCTGATCTATCGCGACTGCCAGGGCAGCGCCTTTATGCCACATGCCGCAGGCTGGCTGGACGTGATTGGCGAAGCCCAGGCGGAAAACGTCTTTAGCCGCGAACAGCTGCTGCGCTATTTCCCCTACTACCTGTTAGTGAATTCCACCTTTGCCGTGACGGCAGCACTGGGTGCGGCAGGCATGGACAGCGAAGCCCATCTGATGGCACGGGTACGTGACGCGTTAAGCGCGCTACGAAACGAGGTGACGCACACGGACTGCCTTGACTACGTGCTGACAAGCCCGCACTGGAACGTCAAAGGCAATTTCTTCTGCTACCTGCACGATCACAATGAAAACACCATCGTCGATCCCTCGGTGATCTACTTTGACTTCATCAACCCACTGCTGTCTCAGGAGCGCTAAATGTCTCAGGCAAAGATTGTTCATAGTGGCCACGGCCTGCGCTGCGAAAAGTCAGGCAACACGCTGAATCTCGGCTGGGGACAGGACAACAGTGCGGTGCTGCATTTTTCCGGTCCGCTTGCCGAAGGCTGGCTGCGTGACGCGCTGGACCAGATGTTTATCGCGGCCCCGCAGCTTTCCGCCGTGGTGCTGCCCTACGCAGAATGGCGCGAAGAGCCACAGGCGCTGGCGCTGTTTGACGCACTAAAGAGCGATATCGTGCATCGCGATATGTTCTGGCAACTGCCGCTGTGGCTGTCTGCCCCGCGTCAGCAGGCCTCCGGCGAGATGACGTTTGATGCCGAGCGTGAGATCTGTTTTCCCCAGCGCCCGCCGCGCCCCAACGGCGAAGTTTATCGCCGTTACGATCCACGCGTGCGCCGTACGCTGAGTTTTCGCGTAGCCGATCCTGCCCGGGACGCAGAGGCGTTCACCCGCTGGATGAACGATCCGCGCGTAGATTATTTCTGGGAGCTGAGCGGATCGCTGGCGGTGCAGACCGCCTACCTTGAACGCCAGCTGACCAGCAGTTATGCCTTTCCGCTGATTGGCTGCTTTGATGATGAGCCTTTTAGCTACTTTGAAATCTACTGGGCGGCAGAAGACCGCATCGGACGGCACTACAGCTGGCAGCCGTACGATCGCGGTTTGCATCTGCTGGTGGGTGAGCCGCAGTGGCGCGGGCCGCACTTTGTGCAGAGTTGGCTGCGCGGCATCAGTCACTATCTGCTGCTGGACAACCCACAAACCCAGCGCCTGGTGCTGGAACCCCGGGCCGATAATCAGCGCCTGTTCCGCCATCTGGCACCGGCGGGCTACAGCACCGTGAAAGAGTTTGATTTTCCGCACAAGCGCTCCCGGCTGGTCATGACCCAGCGCGCGCGTTTCTTCGGCGAGGTGGGCCTGTGATGAATCTGCACGCATGGGACGCCGTTAACCGTCAACTGGTCGCGAAAATGCTGGCTGAGCTGGAGTACGAGCAGGTCTTTCAGGCGCAGCCTCAGGGCGAGAACCGTTACTGCATCAGCCTGCCGGGAGCCGAGTGGCACTTCACCGCCGAACGGGGCATCTGGGGCTGGTTGTGGATCGATGCGCAGAGCCTGCGCTGTGCGGAGGAGCCGATACTGGCTCAGACGCTGCTGTATCAGCTGAAGCCGGTGCTGTCGATGAGCGATGCAACGGTGGCGGAACATATGCAGGATCTCTATGCCACATTGCGCGGCGATCTTCAGCTTATGCAGGCACGTCAGGGCCTGGATGCGAACGCGCTCATTGATATGGATGCCGACCGCCTGCAGTGCCTGCTCAGCGGTCATCCTAAGTTTGCCTTCAATAAAGGCCGTCGGGGATGGGGACAAGAGGCGCTGGAGCGCTATGCACCCGAATACCTGAATACCTTCCGCCTGCACTGGCTGGCGGTGAAGCGTGACCATATGGTCTGGCGCTGCGACAGCGCGCTGGATGTCCAGCAGTTGCTGCATGCCGCGATGGACAGCGGTGAATATGCGCGTTTCACTCAGGCCTGGCAGGACCACGGGCTGGACGACAGCTGGTTGCCGTTACCGGTTCATCCCTGGCAGTGGCAGCAAAAAATTGCCCTCGATTTTGTGGCGGATCTGGCGACAGGCAAGATGGTCTCGCTGGGAGAATTTGGCGATCGCTGGCTGGCACAGCAGTCACTGCGCACGCTGACCAACGCCAGTCGTCAGGGCGGGCTGGATATTAAACTGCCGCTCACCATTTACAACACCTCCTGCTATCGCGGTATTCCGGGCAAATACATCGCCGCAGGCCCGCTGGCATCCCGCTGGCTACAAAACGTCTTTGCCATGGACACGACGCTGCAGCAAAGCGGGGCGGTGATCCTGGGTGAACCTGCCGCCGGTTATGTTTCCCATCAGGCTTACGGCGCGTTGGCCGAAGCACCGTATCGCTACCAGGAAATGCTGGGCGTGATCTGGCGCGAAAACCCCTCACGCTGGCTGCACCCGGACGAAACGCCAATCCTGATGGCAACGCTGATGGAGTGCGATGATAACCATCAGCCGCTCATCGGGGCTTACATCGCCCGCTCTGGCCTGAGCGCAGAAGCCTGGTTACGCCAGATGTTTCGCGTCTCTGTGGTGCCGCTTTATCACCTGTTGTGCCGTTATGGCGTAGCGCTGATCGCACACGGGCAAAATATTACGCTGGCTATGAAGGACGGTGTGCCTCAGCGCGTGTTGCTGAAAGATTTTCAGGGCGATATGCGGCTGGTGAAGGACGATTTTCCAGAGATGGATTCTCTGCCTCAGGACGTCCGTGATGTGACGGCACGCCTGAGCGCTGACTATTTGATTCATGACTTGCAGACCGGCCATTTTGTCACGGTCCTGCGGTTTATTTCGCCGTTAATGGCGCGCCTTGGCGTACCAGAACGACGCTTTTACCAACTGCTTGCCGCAGTGTTGAGCGACTATATGCAGGACCATCCGCAACTGTCGGCGCGTTTTGCGCTTTTCTCACTCTTCAAGCCACAAATCATTCGTGTAGTGCTGAATCCGGTAAAACTCACCTGGCCCGATCAGGACGGTGGAAGCCGTATGTTGCCCAATTACCTGGAAAATCTGCAAAACCCGCTGTGGCTGGTCACCAAGGACTGAATCATGACAAACACTGTTGATTTTATTGGCGTTGGCATTGGCCCGTTCAACCTGAGTATCGCGGCGCTGGCTCACGAGGCACAAGGGTTCACCAGCCAGTTTTTAGACAGTCGCCCCGATTTTGCCTGGCATCCCGGCATGCTGGTCCCGGACTGCCATATGCAGACCTCGTTCTTAAAAGATCTGGTGTCGGCGGTCGCGCCCACCAGCCCGTTCAGCTTTGTGAACTACCTGGTCAAGCGTAAAAAGTTTTACCGCTTTATGACCACCGAATTGCGCACCGTTTCAAGGGATGAGTTTTCCGACTATCTGCGCTGGGCCGCCGAGGGCATGGATAACCTGCGCTTTAATCAGACGGTAGAACGCATCGATTTTGACGACGCGAATAAACGTTTTGTGATTCACAGCAACGGCGGCGAAAGCTATGCCCGCAACATCTGCCTGGGCATTGGCAAGCAGCCCTACCTGCCGCCCTGCGTGAACCGCATCAGCGCCACCTGCTTCCATGCCAGCGAGATGAGCCTGCGCAAGCCCGACCTGCGCGGCAAGCGTGTGGCGGTAATCGGCGGCGGTCAGAGCGGTGCCGATCTGTTCCTCAACGCCTTCCGGGGCGAGTGGGGCGAACCGGCTGAGGTCAGTTGGGTATCGCGCCGCAACAATTTCAATGCCCTGGATGAAGCCGCTTTCGCCAACGAATACTTCACCCCAGAGTACGTTTCCAGCTTTGTCGGCCTGAACGAGCCTGCCCGGCAGAAAATGCTGGCTGAACAAAAGATGACCTCGGATGGCATTACGGCTGAGTCTCTGCTGACGATTTATCGCGAGCTGTATCACCGCTTTGAAGTGCAGCGACTGCCGCGCAATGCCCATTTGCTGCCGAGCCGTTCGGTGATTGAACTCAACAGCCATCATCAGGGCTGGCAGCTTCAGTTACAGCATCAGCTCGACCAGGGTTACGACCTGATCGACTGTGATGTAGTGATTTTTGCCACCGGCTATCGCCCGGCGCTGCCGGAACTGCTCTCTCCGCTGATGAGTCGCCTGACCATGAAAGACGAGTGCACGTTCAGCGTGCGTGAGGACTTCACGCTTGAGTGGAACGGGCCAAAAGACAATAACATCTTTGCGGTGAACGCCAGTATGCAGACTCACGGTATTGCTGAACCGCAGCTCAGCCTGATGGCCTGGCGCTCCGCCCGTATTCTGAATCGCGCACTGGGGCGTGATTTGTTCGATCTCAGCACGCCGCCCGCTCTGATCCAGTGGCGCAGCGTCAGCCGGGAAAAACCGCAGCATGGCGCTGCTTCCACCAAAAACTATACCGAGTCCTTGGGGTAAGTCTTAACCTCGCACGCAGGAACGATGATGAAAGCTAAAAACAAGAATATCTGGCTGCTCAATCCGCTGCTGTTAGCCATGATGGCACCGGCGGTTGCACAGCAAACCAGCGAAAATGAAATGGTCGTTTCGGCCAGTCGTACGCACCGTACGGTGGCTGACATGGCCCAAACCACCTGGGTAATTGAGGGGGCCGAACTGGAGCAGCAAGTCCAGGGCGGCAAAGAGTTTAAAGATGCGCTGGCGCAGCTGGTGCCGGGTCTGGACGTCAGTAGCCAGGGCCGAACCAACTACGGCATGAACATGCGTGGCCGCGCGATAGTGGTGCTGGTGGACGGCGTTCGCCTCAACTCTTCACGCACAGACAGTCGCCAGCTGGATTCGATCGATCCCTTCAACATCGATCACATTGAGGTGATCTCGGGGTCGACTTCCCTGTACGGCGGTGGCAGTACCGGTGGCCTGATCAACATCGTGACCAAGAAAGGCCAGCCGGGCACGCAGTTTGAGTTTGAAACCGGCACCAAAACCGGCTTTAACAGCAGTAAAGATCACGACGAACGCGTGGCGGGCGCTATCTCTGGCGGTAATGACCGCGCCTCAGGACGGCTGTCTGTCGCTTATCAGAAGTTTGGTGGCTGGTATGACGGCAACGGCGATTCGGTTCTGCTGGATAATACCCAGACGGGGCTGCAATATTCCGACCGTCTGGATGTGATGGGCACCGGGACGCTGGAAATTGATGACCACCAGCAACTGCAACTGGTAACGCAATACTATAAGAGCCAGGGTGACGATGATTATGGTCTGAATCTGGGCAGAAACTTTTCGGCAGTAACCGGTAACGGCAACGCCTACACCAGTAAAGGGCTGGACTCGGACCGTATTCCCGGCACCGAGCGCCACCTTGTCAGCCTGCAGTACTCCAATACCGATTTCCTCGGTCAGGAGCTGGTGGGGCAGGTTTATTACCGGGACGAGTCACTGACGTTTTATCCGTTCCCAACCGTTTCTGGCGGACGCGTGACCAGTTTCTCCTCCTCAGAACAGAACACCGATCAATATGGTGGCAAGCTGGCGATAACCAGTAAGCCCGTCGATGGGCTGGCGTTGACTTACGGTGTGGACGCCGATCACGAGCGTTTCAACGCTAACCAGATGTTCTTTGATTTGGGCCAGTCGGCAGCCTCGGGCGGGCTGAACAATCAGAGCATCTACACGACCGGTCGCTATCCGGGTTATGACATTACCAACCTGGCGACCTTCCTGCAGTCCAGCTACGACATTAATGATACCTTCACGCTGAGTGGCGGCGTGCGCTATCAGTACACCGAAAACAAGGTGGATGACTTTGTTGGTTATGCGCAGCAGCAGGCGATTGCCAACGGCACTGCCCGCTCAGCCGATGCGATCCCGGGTGGCTCAACCGATTACGATAATTTCCTGTATAACGCCGGTATCCTGATGCATATCACCGAGCGGCAGCAGGCCTGGTTTAACTTCTCGCAAGGCGTTGAACTGCCGGACCCGGGTAAATATTACGGACGCGGCACCTATGGCCGGGCGGTTAACGGCAATCTTCCGCTGATCAACAGCGTCAACGTGGATGCCAGCAAATTGCAGGGCATCAAAGTCGATTCGTGGGAGCTGGGCTGGCGCTATACCGGTGACAATCTGCGCACGCAGCTCAGCGCCTATTATTCGCTCTCAGACAAGAGTGTTCAGCAGAATCAGGACCTGACCATCAGCGTCGTTGACGATAAGCGTCGGATTTATGGTGTTGAAGGTGCCGTGGATTACTTTATCCCGGATACCAACTGGAGTACCGGTGCGAACTTCAATGTGCTGAAGACCGAGTCGAAAGTGGATGGCAGCTGGCAAAAATATGACGTGAAAGTCGCCAGTCCGTCGAAAGCAACCGCCTATGTTGGCTGGTCGCCAGATCCCTGGAGCCTGAAAGTCCAGAGCACCACCTCGTTTAATCTGAGCGATGATGCGGGCTATAACATCAACGGCTACACCACCGTTGATTTGATTGGCAGCTATGAGTTGCCCGTCGGCAAGCTGAGCTTTAGCGTTGAGAACCTGCTGGATCGCGACTACACCACGGTGTGGGGACAGCGCGCACCGCTGTTCTACAGCCCTACCTACGGTTCACCGTCTCAGTACCAGTACAAAGGCCGCGGTCGCACCTTTGGTCTGAACTACTCCGTACTGTTCTGATTCCTGCTTCTGTGCCCGGCACTGTCCGGGCCTGTCTTTTACATTTTTTCCCCTTTATCACAACAGGTTGCGACAAAATAAAGTTAGCTACCTAATGAATTGTGTAATATTTCATCGCCAGATGCCGATAGTAGAAACATTCTCTACACAATGTTTCCTCTACATCAGGTGAATAAAGCTATGACAATTACACAGAGACTGTTTCTGACCTTCTCGTTGCTTGCCGCCTCACTGGCTGCCTTAGCCGTGGTCGCTATCCTGGTCGTGACCGGCTTTCAGTCACGCTTTGACTATGTTCAGCAAAATACCATTCCGTCGATTATCGACCTGAACAAGCTGGTGGACAGCAGTAACGCCCTGACGGTTATGCTCTACCGCCACCAGAGTGCCACCGATCCCCGTAAGCAGGCACAGTTCGAAAAAGATATTGGCTCGACGATCAACGACTTAAAGAAACTTAACCAGTATTACCTGGAACACGATATCTCCAGTACTGAAGATAAGTCGTTAGCTGAACAAGCCTTTGGCACGATGAAAAACATCGAAACCAGACTGCCGGCGTTTTTAGCCGGTTCCCGTGCACAAAACGATGTCGTTTCCCTCGGCGCTATTCAGAGCGACAGCGGGGTTGGACAGGGAATACGCGATCTGCTGAAGGGATACCAGAAGCAGCTGGCGCTGAATGTGGCTATCGGTGAGATGTACAGTAAGGAAAACGGCAAGGCGTATCAGAAAACCCTGTGGGGCATGTCAGGGGGATCGATAGCGATTATCCTGCTGCTCGGCGCGTTTTCGGTTAAGACGATTTTCAGCATCCGTCGTCAGCTTAACGCCATTCGCGCTACCATGGAACACGCCAGTGAGCGGCTTGATCTGACGCTGCGCGCAGACGATGCACGTCGTGACGAGATTGGCTTAACCGCCAGGGCTTACAACCTCCTGGTCAACAATGTGGCGCAGTCGCTGTCATCGGTTGAGCAGGCGTCCCACTCGGTCAGTTCTGCCTCGTCCCAGATTTCAGCCGGTAACGACGATCTCTCTTCCCGCACGGAACAGCAGGCGGCGTCGCTGGAGGAAACGGCGGCCAGCATGTCTGAACTGAGTGAAACCGTACGCCAGACCGCCGAAAACACCCGACTCGCCAGCCAGCTATCCAAAAACGCGCGTGAAATCTCGGAGGACAGCTCAGGTAAAGTCAAAACGATGCTGGGCACCATGACCGATATCAGAAGCAGCTCGGCGAAAATCAACGACATCATTGCATTGATTGAAGGTGTGGCCTTCCAGACGAATATTCTGGCGCTGAATGCGGCGGTTGAAGCGGCCCGGGCGGGTGAGCAGGGACGCGGTTTTGCGGTAGTAGCCGGTGAGGTGCGTAATCTGGCACAGCGTTCATCTTCTTCTGCCCGTGAGATCAAAGCGTTAATCGAGTCATCGATGCGCTACGTAGCAACCGGTGCCGCGCAGGCTGAAGAAGTCGGACAGAATATGGACCGGATGAACGATGCCGTGCGCCAGGTCAACGATCTGGTGGATGAAATTGCGGTAGCGGCTCAGGAGCAGTCGCAGGGCATTGGTCAGGTGCATGAAGCCGTCAACCAGATGGACAGCGTGACCCAGCAAAACGCCGCACTGGTGGAACAGGCTTCTGCCGCCGCGCGTTCGTTAACCGAACAATCCACTTCGCTGCAACAGCTGGTGGCTGCCTTTACTATTCATTCTGCCCAGGTTGTGATGGATAAGCGTCCACCTGTCGCCGTGACGGCTGCGCCCGTGCTTAAGCGCCCACAGCTTGCGGCCGCCGGTGCCGGTGCGGAGGAAGACAACTGGCAGAGCTTCTGATAGCGAAAAAAACAGTGGCCCGTTAAAAGGCCACTGTTTGCCGCAGGCTATGAACTTTTGTGCAGCGTCAGCGGCGTCGATAACCAGCGGGCGACGTGCTTACCTGCCTTAATGGCGGGCTTTTCAATCCAGAAAAACATCACTGACGCCAGCGCCACGCTGATGCTGATGGACAACACAAAGATCATAAAATTATCCGTCCAGGCTTTATCGGCCAGGCTGTTCATCAGCAATATCATGAGCGGGTAATGGATGAGATAGAGCGAATAAGAGATATCACCAAAGAAAATCAGCGCGCGGTTATGACCCCTTTCGCTACGATAACCGAGCATCACCGTGATGCTCATGATCGCCGCGGCCAGCCAGAAACCCCCGTGCAGGCCAAACGGCTGTGGCCCAATCATCAGCGCCGTCGCGAATGCCAGCACCAGCCCGACCTGCAGTATTCTGCGCCCCTGAGGCGTCAGCTCAGGCAGCTTCTGCTTCACGATTAACTCCGCCAGCATCATGCCTAAGATAAACTCCATGCAGATGGTATTGCTGATGAGTTTGATCCACGCCTGCCACCAGTGCGTCACCGCCATATGGGGCGATACCTGGGATGAAAAAGCAAAACTGCCGTTGTAATACAGCTGAAAACCCACGCTGGAGGCGAGAAAAATCAGCGCACACAAATAGCTACGATAGCGGTAGTTGATGCACATCGCGACGGTGAACACGGCGTAAAACAGGATTTCGTAGGACAGCGTCCAGGGCGGCCCCAATGCGCTAAACCCAAAGGTCGGGCCGGGACTGCTGTAATCCTGCAGACAGAAATAGAGCGCGCAGGACATGTCCTGAAGTGAACGATCGTGATAAACCACCACGAACGAGAGCAGCCAGACCACGAAGAATACCGGCCAGATGCGGAAAAAGCGTTTCACCATGAACGAGGTCGGGGCTTCGTTAAACTGGTGGGTAATAAAGGTCATGATGAAGCCGCTGATAATAAAGAACACGTCCACGCCCAGCGCGCCGGGAATGTGCCGGGTCCAGTGGCCTTCTAACAGCGATGAGTTGTGTGCCAGCACCACGAGTAACGCAGCGAGACCGCGCAGATACTGGATTGAGACGATTTTCATGAGCGTTACAGGCCTGTCGGTTTACTCAATAACGGCGATCGCCTAAGCGAGCCGATTAGGGTTAAGCGTAGGCCGTATTGTAAAAACCACTTAACGATTATCAACCCTCATTTGCAGGTGGGGTAAAATAATTAACGCGGTTTTCGGTTATTTTGCGGAAGATGAGGCTGATATCGCAGTAGTTTGGCGCACAGGATAAAATGTGCGCCGCAGGGATTTCAGAGGGTTCTTAAATAAAGGTTATGTCTGGCGCCCCGGTCTTGCGCTCAGAGAGGCTGGCGTCGCCGGGCCTGTTCACAGAAGGCGCGTCTGAATATCTCTATCGTCCACATCCAGAGAATATGCCCCAGGGTTTCCGACGCGATTTCTGCGAGCGGCAGGTGCCATAACGCCGGTGCCCAGCCGTTCATCGGCAGTATTACGCCGTGAAACGCCAGCGTGATGACGATGGCGAAAGCGACACCCTGGCCCAGGGTGACTGCCGGGACGATCTCCGCGAGTGCGCAGTAGAGCAGAGCAAAGAAAATGGAGAACAGGTGATGTACACCGGCAATGCCCCAGTTCACCACGTGATCGGAATAGTGATAAACCAGGCTGCTGACGTTGATCCCCATATCATGCAGCATCTCAGCAGGCGGAATCGCCCTGTCAGGCGTTCTGGGTGGAAAGGGATTTTCGGTTCCCCATTTTACAAAACTGGCGACATTGCCGCCGCAAAACCCCGCCCACAGCGCCAGACCATAATGCCGGTCGGCAGGGGATGTCAGATGAAACAACCTGTTCATAGTCAACCGCTCCTGCTGAGTGTGATAAAAAAACGTGAATTACTGACCGTAATAGGCATTCGCCCCATGCTTTCGGAGAAAGTGCTTGTCCAGCAGGGGCTGCTGCATGTGCGTGATACCGGGCGTCAGCTGGCGGGAGAAAATGCCCATATAGGCGATCTCTTCCAGCACCACCGCGTTGTGTACCGCGTTGTCGGCGTCTTTCCCCCAGGCGAATGGCCCGTGAGCGTTAACCAACACGGCGGGGATCGCGACCGGACTGATACCACGCGTGCGGAAGGCTTCGATGATCACTTCACCGGTATTGTGTTCGTAATCGTGGGCGATTTCGGCCTCCGTCATCAGTCGGGTGCAGGGAATCGCGCCGTAGAAATAGTCAGCATGGGTGGTGCCCCAGGCGGGCAGATCCTGACCGGCCTGTGCCCAGATGGTGGCGTGGCGCGAATGGGTGTGCACAATGCCACCAATATCGTCAAAGGCCCGGTAGAGCGCCAGGTGCGTCGCGGTATCTGATGAGGGCTTTTTGCTGCCGTCCACCACCCGTCCGCTCTCCAGTTCCACCACGACGATGTCGTTTACTGTCATACCGTCATAGTCCACGCCGGACGGCTTGATCGCCACCAGGCCCTGGGCGCGATCGACAGCGCTAACGTTGCCCCAGGTAAAGGTCACCAGTTGATGGCGCGGCAGCGCCAGGTTGGCGGCCAGCACCTGCTCTTTCATTGCGGCTATGCTCATACTAAACCTCCTTCCTGCATTTTCTGTTCAATCCAGCGCCGGGCCTGGACGATTTCGGCAACCGGTTCTTCGGCTTTTTCTGTCCACATTTCAATCAGGAACGAGCCGCGATAATTCAGTGCTTTGAGCGTGCGGAACACGCCGACAAAGTCGACGCAGCCTTGACCAAAGGGCACGTCACGAAACTGTCCTGGTGAGCTTGCGGTCACGGGTTGAGTATCTTTCAAATGAATGGCGGCGATGCGGTCAATGCCCAGGGTCAACTCGGCGGTCACATCGTTGCCCCAGGCGCTGAGATTGCCCACATCCGGATACACGGAAAACCACGGTGAAGCCTGCTGCTGCTCCCAGACTTTCCACTTGCTGATGGCGTTCATAAACTCGGTGTCCATGATTTCAACCGCCAGCATCACCTGGGCCGCGGCGGCGCGCTGCACCGCGCGTGACAGCCCTTCGGCAAAGCGCGCCACGGTGCTTTCATCGTGGGGTTCGTAATACACGTCGTAACCCGCCAGCTGAATCGTGCGGATACCGACGTCCTTTGCCAGCTGGATAGCCCGATCGATCAGATCGTCCGCGCGCTGGCGGATCGCCGGATCGTGACTGCCAAAGGGAAAGCGGCGGTGTCCCGACAGGCACATGGAAGGAATGGTGACGCCGGTTTCAATCGTGGCATTCACCAGCGACAGCCGCTGCTCTTTGCTCCAGTTCAGGCGCGCCAGCCGCGCGTCGGTTTCGTCCACCGACATTTCCACAAAATCAAAACCACAGGCTTTTGCCAGCGCCAGGCGTTCAGGCCAGGTGAGGTTCGCGGGCAGGGCTTTCTCGTAAATACCTAACGGATGCTGGTGTTTCATACGGTTCCCCAAATGCTGGCAATGGCCTGATGGAATTCTGCGGCGCGCTGGATGCCGCTGGCGGGATCGCTGAGGGCGCGTCCGGCGATAAACGCCTTAACGTCAACGTCTTTAAATTGTGAAAGATCCTGAGGCGTAATCCCGCCGGTGATGGAGAGGGCGAAACCCAAATCGGATAAGGCTTTCATGGTATCCAGGTCGTGCTGATTCCACTGCTGACCGCTGGCCTGCGCATCCCGGCCACGGTGATAAATGGCCTGTTTTAGCCCCAGTTGCCGCCATTTTCGCGCATCATCCAGCGTCCAGTTGCCAAACAGTTCAATCTGAATATCGCCCTGGTGCTGCTGTGCCACCTCCAGCGCGCTGGCAAAGGTCGCCAGCGGGGCGGCACAGATGACCGTCATCCAGCTTGCGCCCGCCGTAAAGGCCATGTCTGCCAGGGTGCCGCCGGCATCTGCCACTTTATAGTCAGCCACCAGGGTTTTCTCCGGGTGCTGCTGGCGCAGACGGCGCACGGCTTCCACCCCGCAGCTCAGGCACAGCAGCGTACCGGCTTCGATGATATCCACATGCTGATGCAGCTGTTGTGCGGTACTCAGCGCCGCCTCCAGCTCGGTATGATCCAGCGCCAGCTGGAGTAAGGGCAGGCTCATAAGGTGGCTCCTTGTGCATCACTCAGGACGCGGATCAGATGCTGATAACGCTGATACTTTTGCTGATAACGGGCATGTCTTGTGCTGTCTGGCTGCCAGGTCACGATATCCGGCGCTAAGGCCTGCTGCGCCTGTTGCAGCGAGGCGTAAGCGCCCGTCCCGGTTAGCGCGACCAGGGCCGCACCCAGACAGCCGCTTTCGCTGATCTGCGGCACTTCTACCGTCAGGCCGCTGGCATCGGCAAACATCTGCATCCAGGGGGCGGATCGCGTGGGACCGCCGCTCAGACGCAGGGCGGTAACCTGAGGAAAGCGTTGCAGAATGCGGTTCAGATGCGTCAGGTGGGAAAACACCACACCTTCGTAGATGGCCTGCACCAGATGGGCGCGGGTGTGACCCGCCTGCAGGCCAAAGAAGCTGCCGTGCAGATCGGCCCCGGCGTTGGTGCCGTACAAAAAAGGCAGAAACAGCAGCGCGTTGCTGGCGGGTTCGAGATCCGTGACCCACTGGTTTAACAGCTGGTAGTCGCTGATGCCCCACTGTTCACAGAACCATTCCAGGTTGGCCGCCGACGTCGGGCTGGCTTCATGGATCAGGTACTGTCCCTCAATGGCATAGCGGCCATAAACGTAGGGATAGTCTGTTTCATCGCGGATGCAGTCGGTAATGCCGCTGGTTACCGACCAGGTGCCCATCACCGCGTTCAGGCGCGTTGCGTCATTCAGTCCCGCACACAGGGCAGTGGACATCACGTCAAACAGACCACCGACCACGGGCGTACCGGGCAGCAAACCGCATGCGGCGGCAGCCTGCGAGGTGACATAGCCGGCAATCTGCGTCGACCCAATAATCGGGGGCAGCGCGGGAACGATTTCGCTGATATCCAGCATCTCAGCCAACGCCGGCGACCAGTCGGCGGCCTGCATGTCGTACAGATTGGATTCCGAGATATTGGTTTCTTCACAGGCCAGCTCACCGGTCAGACAGAAACGCAGATAGTCGTGGGCCATCAGCACGCTACCAATCGCGGCATAGCGCTGCGGCTGATGCTGCTTTAGCCAGCGCAGGAGTGAAACCGGATGGCCGGTCCACAGCGTCTGTCGCGTGAGCGGGTAGAGCTGCTGCGGCAGGCCTTCCCGCTGCCACTGTTGGACCAGGCTCAGGGCGCGACGATCGGAGGATAAGATGCCATTCCCCAGTGGATTGCGATCTTTATCCAGCAGAAACAGCCCTTTACCCTGAGCAGAGATGCCTAATCCAGCAACGTCGGCGGCATCCTGACCGCTACTGGTCAGGACCTCGCGAATCACCGCTGCCGCTTGCTGCCAGAGCAGCGTCATATCGCGTTCAGCATAACCCGGCTCTGGCACCAGTATCGGCAGGTTTTGCCGTGCAACGGCCAGCTCGCGGCCCTGCATATCGTACAGCCCGGCTTTAATAAAGGTGCCGCCACAGTCCAGTCCCAGCCAGCGTTTCATACTGCCTCCCGTTTCGCAGAATCACAGCGGGCAGGCAGCGTCATGGCCAGCAGCGCCGCCAGCGCCAGCGAAATGGCCAGGCTGTAAACCCCGGCATCTTTGCTGTAGAACGCAATCAGCATGCCGACCATATAAGGCCCGCAGAAGCCGCCCAGGTTGCCCAGCGCGTTGATCAGGCCGCGTGCCCCGCCCGCGACCTCGGCATTGAACAGGCGCGGCGGAATACTCCAGAACACGCCCGCCGCAGACTGAATAAACACGCCACAGCCCACCAGCGCCGCGTAGGACCACCAGATGTGTGCTTTAAGCAATACCGACAGCGCCATGCACAGCGCAAAGCCGGCCAGTGGCAGTGCGACAAACAGCTTGCGCCGGCCGGTTGCATCCGACAGAACAGAGAACAGAAACATGCCGAAGATCGCCCCGACATAGGGCAGGATGGCCAGCATACCGACCTGTTCGACGTTGCCGTGGGTCAGCTCTTTCAGAATGGTGGGCAACCACAGGGTGTAACCGTAAATGCCGGTCTGATAGAAAAAATTGACCAGAATCAGCCGCCACATCACGGGCTCGCGCATGACCCGCAGCAGAGAGGCATTACGCACGTTCTGCCCTTTGATCATCAGCTGCTCGTTGTGCAGGGTGGTGATCAGATACTGCTTTTCAGCCGGAGAAATCCACGTGGCTTCCTGCGGCCGGTTGCTGATGGTGAAATGCCACAGGGCCATGACCACCAGCGATAATGCGCCTTCCACGTAAAACAGCATGCGCCAGTCCCAGGCGGTAATGATCCAGCCGGAGAGCGGGGCGGTAATGATCCCGGCGATCGGCACAAACATGATCACAATGGCATTGGCGCGACCGCGTTCGGCATCCGGGAACCAGTTGCCGATCATCGTCAGCACCACCGGCAGCATACCGCCTTCGGCGATCCCTAACGCGAAGCGCAGCGCCAGCAGTTGATACTGGCTGGTTGCCATACCGGTCAGCATCGAGATGATCGCCCAGGCCAGCAGTGACCAGCCGATAAAGCGTTTGCCATTGCCATACACGGCCAGCTTGCCGCCCGGCACCTGCAAAAAAAGATAACCAATAAAGAAAATGCCGCCCGCCAGTCCGGCCATCGACGCGCTGATGCCCAGTTCGGCGTCCATGCCGCCCGGCATGGCAAAGGCAATATTGACCCGATCCATATAAGAAATGATGCAGGTGATCAGGATGGGTGGAATGATCCTTAGCCAGCGCAGGGCGGGGATCTTCTCACGATTAACGGCGGTCGATGTCAGACTCATGGCATTCCTCCTTGCCTAGACCAGATCGCGGGTGGGGATCTTAACCACCACTTTGCGAATCGGTCCGGGCTTGCCCACCGCGCAATTTGGTCGGTGAATATCCTGCGGGAAAAACACGGCGAAGGTGCCTGGCAGCATGCGCACCAGGGTTTCTTCCGGCGCGTGCTGGTAAAAGATGATGTCGCGCTTGCTGTCGTAAGGCTGATGCACCGGTAAATCCACAGGCTGCGTGGCGACGCCGATGACTTCTTCCCCTGCCACCAGATATTGCACATCAATATGCAGGCGATGCGCTTCCGGGTAGTTCTCTTCAGGCGCGGCGGTGTGCAGATCCAGTACCTGCATGGTCCAGCCCGTTTCGCTGTCCTGATAACGTCCCGCAGCCATAATGGTCAGGTCGTGGCGGGCGAGACAGGCGATCGCTTTGGCAATCGCCGGGGGATAGTGACGCGGGTCGGTGTTCGCAATATGTCCGGTGATCATGGTTTCCCCCTTACAGCGCCTGAATACGCGCCCAGATGCGATCGTCCACTGGAATACCAAGACGCTGGTTTTCAGCCCGCAGCGGCGGAAACTTATCGCCGGGCAGGCGAATGGCCTGCTCGCTGTCGGCCCGTTCAGCGTTGATAATCGATGCCCGGATACGGTCGAGCTTGTGCTGGCGGGTTTCACCATCAATGAGCCGGTCGACATCAATCGCGATAAAGACCTGCGAGATGCCGAATTCATCGCCGTTGTCGTGTGTCACTTCGGTGACAGAGGCACCGTTGGAGAGCAGGGTGGCCAGCATGTCCAGCACGACCGACAGCGCGGAGCCTTTCCAGTAACCCATAGGTAAGATGCGGCGGTTTTGCTCAAGGGTGGCCGGATCGCGGGTGTAATTGCCTTCATCATCAAATCCGCCATCGACCGGCAGGCTTTTACCGGCCAGACGGTTCACTTCCAGCATGCCGTAGGAGAACATCGACATCGACATATCCACCATGGTGATCGGCTCGCCCGGCACGGCGATGATCAGCGGGTTAGTCCCGATCGCCCCGCTTTTCGCGCCCCAGGGCGGCATCACGGCAATAGAATTCGTCCAGCAAATGCCCACAAAGCCCTTTTCCGCCGCCTGCCAGCCGTAACTGCCGCCGCGCATCCAGTGATTGGCATTACGCAGCGCCACCAGCCCAATCCCGTGGTTGGATGCCACGGCCATAGCGCGTTCCATCATACTGTGCGCGGTGATGTTGCCGATGGCACGCTGGGCATCCCATTGCTCGATCGCGCCCAGCGACAGGACTTTTTGCGGCTCGGCGTCGGGAACGATATGGCCCGCGTCCAGTTGCTGAATAAAACGTGGGAAGCGGTTTACGCCGTGGGAATACACGCCGTTGAGGCTGGTTTCGGTAAACATATGCGCACAGGCTTCGGCTTTATCCTGGGGCACGTTACGACTCGTGAGTACGCGGAGAAACTCCTCATACAACTGCTGATAGCTGATTCTCATACGACTGATACTCCCAGCGTTGCCGCTTATTTCATAATGTGGAATGTCATTTCAACTAAATGCTATGGGGAAAAGACAGGGCAGTCAAAGAAATGACTGAAAAATTAATCATTAAAAATCATGTAGTTATATTTATTGCTGGCTTTTGTGATCTCAGGCTTATTTGCCAGATTTTGCCCACAGAGGGGCCGGTCAGCCACAGACGCGCTGACCTGACAGGTCCTTCTTGCCGTTCTGCCTGCGCAGCCGGTTTAGCGCAACGTTACCCGGTAGAGCGAGGTGTTGGCTGTGATATAGAGTTCATTATTATCCGGTCCACCAAGCGTGCAGTTGGATACCGTCTCAGGGATCGGGATTTTGCCTTTACGCGTCCCCTGAGCGTCAAAAATAATCACGCCGTCCGCGCAGCTACAGTAAATGTCCCCGTTGGCATCGACACAAAAGCCGTCCGGGAAGCCCGGCGTGACATCGGCAAAAAATTTCCCCGGCGACAGCTCCCGTCCTTCAACCTGGTAAACCCGGAGCTGATGGCGCCCCAGCGTCGGAAAGTCCACCACCGACATATCGGCCACATAAAGCAGGCTCTCATCGGGTGAGAATGCCAGCCCGTTAGGGCGCTGCAGATCGCTGGCCGCAATACTGAGCTGCCCGCTGACGGGATCAAAACAGTAGAGATAGCAGCCAATCACCTGGCTGGGGGCCAGATAGCCTTCGTGATCGTTAACGATTCCGTAAGGCGGATCGGTAAACCAGATGGTGCCGTCAGATCGGATCGCCAGATCGTTGGGCGAGTTAAAGCGTTTGCCCTCGACTTTGTCGATCAACACGTTGACCGTGCCGTCTGATTCGGTCCGGCTGATAGCCCGGCGGCCATGTTCGCAACTCACGACGCGTCCCTGACTGTCCCGGGCATTGCCGTTGGCATAGTTAGCATGATGACGCCAGATGCTGAGCTCACCGTTGCGCTGCCAGCAGTACATGCGGTTGCCTTTCACATCGCTGAACACCACCGCATCGAGCTGCGGCAGCCATACCGGGCCTTCGGCCCAGATGGCAGGGGAACACAGTTTTTCTACCTGCATGCTGCTGGCCTCCGTTACTTCACGCCCCAGATGGTTTTGTAATGCGCCTGATAACCGTTTTCGGGATCGTAATTGTTCTGCGGCCCGCCATCCCGGCTAATGTTTTCCTGGGTAATTAAGTGCGCGGGCGTCACATAGCCCGAAGGCGGTTGACCGGCGAAGGCGCGGTTGAACTCATCCAGCAGCTGCCAGCCGTGCAGTTTTAACGGTTCAGCCACGGTGGCGACCTGGCTTTCCCCATTGCGAATGCGCTGAAAGGCCGAGATGGACCCATCGCCTGCGGAGATGTTGTAAGGCGCGTTTTTACCGCCTTTGCCTGCGGTTTTCAGCGCCGGTGCCATAAAGTCGAAATAGAGATCGTTGATCGCCAGCGAATACTGCCAACGGTCGCCGTACTTCTGTAACAGGCTGAAGGTCAGCGACGGCATACGGTTAGAGGTATCGGCCAGTGGCGTATCAATAAAGTCGATGACCTTACACTCGCTGCATTTTTCAATTTCCTGCTTCATCGCATTGGCTTTATCCAGCGCGATTTTATACAGCGAGTCGGTAAAGATAATGACCTGAGCTTTGCCGCCCGATTTCACCACGGCGTACTGTGCCGCCAGGCGGGCCACCTCGTTTGAGTCCGAGGTAATATTATCCGTAATGCCGTACTGCTTAATCGGCCCCGGGGCGGGTTCCGCATGCCACGCCATCAGCACAATCTTTTGCTGCACGGCTTTTTTGAGCGGCATTTTGGCGACGTTGGGGTTCCAGCCGCCAATAATGATGCCGTCAGGCCGTTGGGCGATAGCCTGATTCAGGGCAGCGAGCTGATCTTTCACCGATCCCGCGCCGTCCAGCGTATCCAGCTTCCATCCGGCGACTTTCGCCGCCTCGCTCAGCCCCTGTTGCACGCCCTGTACGCCGCCGTTTTTCATATCAGAGGCAATAAAAATCAGTTTCTTATTCGCCTGGAGCTTAGGACCTGTGGTGGGGCCGTCCCAGGTGGTGGCGCTGGACGTGGCTTTGGCGACGGCCGCGGTGGCTTGTTCCAGATAGCTGTCTGCATGTGCGGGCAGAGAAGCTACCAGCATGGCAACGAGAGAAAGACCAAATACCGGATTTTTCATAATGAGTTCCCTGGTGTGATGGTTTTTTGCTGTGGGTCAGGTGTGGTCGCTGGCGTGCCCTGACTGCGCACGACGGCTTTTTGGTTCAACATACGGCGACGCTGGGCGTAACCGGCAAGCGTAATCGACAGCAGCAGCGTGGCGCCGTTAAACAAAGGCTCAACCCAGAAGGCCCCGCCAAATTGCTGGATACCGGCGATACCGATAGCCAGAATGGCAATCCCCACCACGGTGCCCCAGACGTTAACCCGTCCCGGACGAATGGTGGTGCTGCCCAGAAACGCGCCCACTAAGGCAGGCAGCAGGTAATCCATGCCGACGCTGGCCTGGCCGACGCCCTGTTCGGCGGCGATCAGCACGCCGCTAAAGCCGGTAATGACGCTGGAGGCGATAAAGGAGCCAATCACGTATTTATTAACGGCAATCCCGTTGAGTCGGGCCGCTACGGGATTACCACCCACGGCATACATGCATCTGCCCAACGGCGTATGCTCGGTGACCAGCCATAACACCAGCGCCAGGCCCAGCACATAAAATGCGCCAATCGGGATGCCAACAATTTCCGTGCTGTGCAGGGCACTGAAGGCGTCCGGCAAATCGCCCACAATTTGTCGTCCGCCGGAGTGCCACAGCGCAATGGCATACAGCACCGTGCCGGAGCCGAGCGTGGCGACAAAGCTGTCAATATCTGCCAGCGCCACCAGAATACCGTTTAGCAGGCCATACAGCGCTGACAATACCAGCACCGTCAGCACCGCCATCTGCCAGGAAAAACCGTATTCCACCTGCAGCGTAATGGCCAGAATGTGCCACAGCACGATGCCAAAGCCGACGTTCAGGTCGATTTTGCCAACGATCATCGGCAACGTGGCCGCCAGCGCCAGCAGTGCAATTTTTGCCTTACTGGACAGAATCGCCTGCACGGTTAACATCGAGGCAAAGGTGGGGGACAGGACTGAAAACATTAATGCTAACAGCACGCACAACAGCAGTAACCCGTAGCGGGTGAGGATCTGCATCGACCACGGCGCAAAGCCATGCTGGGCAAGGCTGACCCGTTGTTCGAGTGCGGTAGATTTCACCGAGGTTTTAGACATATCGTTTCTCCTGACTGCCTGTTCAGACGGTAGCTAATGGGGCAGCAGAACTGGCTGAGGCCAGCTCCAGTAAACCTGCAAAGGTAACCTGTTCATTTCTCAGTTCACCGACCACCTGGCCCCGGTTAAACACCAGCGCGCGGTTGCAGATATGAGCAATTTCTTCAAGGTCATTGGAAATCACCAGCACCGCCACGCCTTCAGCGAGGGCTTTATTGAGCAGGTGATAAATCTCTTCACGTGCGCCGACGTCCACACCGGCAGTGGGATCTTCAAGAATCAGCAGCGGCGCATTCAGGTGCATCCAGCGTGCCATCACCACTTTCTGTTGGTTGCCGCCGGACAGGGCGCTGATATCCAGGTTCACGTCTTTGGGACGTACATCGAACAGCTGGACTTTCCACCAACTGGCCCCGACCTCAGCGCGGCGACCGTAATGGGACATCAGCCGATGACCGCTGGCGCAAGGATTAATAAACAGGTTCTCGCGCACGCTCATCGACATCACCAGGCTTTCGCCGGTACGATCGCCCGCCACAAACGAGATGCCTGCGGCCATCGCCTCACGCGGGGAGCGCGGGTGGCAGGGTTGGTCGCGGAAGATAACCTCCCCGCTGGTCGACTGCTTCAGACCAAACAGCATCCGACCAATCTCTTCCTGACCGGCACCGCGCAGGCCTGCCAGCGCCAGCATCTCGCCGGGTTGCAGGCTGAAAGAGACCGGGCCGACTTCATCGATGCACAGCTTGTCCAGCGACAGCACAGGCGGACGCGCTTCGGGCAGGGCAAGGCGCTGATTGCTTTCCAGCGCCTCGCCCACAATCATTTCGACCAGATCGTGAAGCTGGTAATCTGCCGTTACGCCCTCTGCCACCCGTTTACCGTCACGCATCACGCAAATACGGTCGGCAATCTCAATCACCTCATCCAGGCGATGTGTCACATAAATCATGCCGACGTTGCGGCTTTTCAGGCGCTCTATTACGCCAAACAGATGACGCACGTCATTGGCAGGCAGTGAGGCGGTCGGCTCATCCAGCACCAGCACTTCGGCGTTGACCGCCACGGCACGGGCGATGGCCAGCAGCGATTTCTCGGTGCGCGACAGTTCAAAGACGCGGGCATCGGGGTCCAGCTGAATGCCCACTTCTTCCAGGGCCAAACGCGCTCGCTCACGCACCGCCCGCCAGTTAACCAGACCAAACCGGCGGCTGAATCCCATGACCAGCGCCATATTTTCCGCCACGGTCATCCACTCAATCAGTCCGAGATCCTGATGAATAAACGCAATGGGTTGGGTGGTGGCAGTTTTTAACGCGGCGGCGGATGCCGTGACGTTGCCCTGAAAGGTAATTTGCCCTTCATCGCTGGTGTACACGCCAGCCAGCACTTTGATCAGCGTGGATTTACCTGCGCCGTTTTCCCCCAATAGCGCCACGACTTCGCCGGGGAAAACGTCCAGGCTCACATCGTTAACCGCAGCGTTACCGCCGAAGCGTTTAGTGATATGGCTGAGTGTAAGAACCGGTTTATCCGGATGAGGTTGCATTCCTGCCTCCCGTGACGCCTGGTGAGTATCAGCAGCAAGAGCGGCGACCGCTCGTTGCTAATTTCAATATGTGAAATACTATTCCAAAAAATAGTATTCCTGCCGCCGGGGAAAAGCAAAGAAGCAGGGCGGATATTTATTCATAAGAAACAGTAAGTTAAAATATTTTTTTGAATTTGTGATGAACAACGCACTTCTGCCAGGACGGAACAGACCTGTCCGGCCACACTAAAAAAGCGAAAGATTCCCAGCCGCTATGCCATGAGTTAACATCATGCGTTAGCGCGTTCAGGAAGTGAGAAACGGAGAGGATCGGTGGATGGCGGTGAAAGTGGATAAAGCAAAGGAAACGAAGGGCGATAAGCCATTAGGGACACAGAGCCTGTTTCGTGGCCTGCAGTTAATTGAGTTATTGAGTAATTATCCCAACGGTTGCCCGCTGGCCCATCTTGCTGAACTGTCTGGAATGAACAAAAGCACCGTACACCGCCTGCTACAGGGATTGCACAGCAGTGGTTACGTGACGCAGGCACCTTCGCCTGGTAGCTATCGCTTAACCACCAAGTTTATTTCGGTCGGGCAGAAGGCGCTGTCGTCGCTCAATATTATTCACGTCGCCGGGCCACATCTGGAAAAACTAAATCTGGACGTGGGCGAAACCGTGAACTTCTCCAGCCGTGAAGATGACCACGTAGTCCTGATCAACAAGTTAGAACCCACGACCGGCATGATGCGTACCCGTGCCTATATCGGTCAGCATATGCCGCTTTACTGTTCGGCCATGGGAAAAATCTTTCTGGCCTGGGGCAGCGAAGAGTACCTGCTGCAATACTGGCAAAATCATCAGGACAGCATTGAGCAACTGACCAAAAATACCATTACCACGCTGCCTGAGATGCAGCGGGAACTTAACGATATTCTTCAGCAGCGCACCGCGATGGATCGTGAAGAAAATGAACTGGGCGTCACCTGTATTGCCGCGCCGGTGTTTGATATCCAGCAGCGTGTTCCTTATGCGGTATCGGTCTCGCTGCCGACGGCGAAGCTGCAACAGATTGGTGCGAAAAACCTGATGGCGAAGGTGGTTGCCACGGCGCAGGCCATTTCAGAGGAGCTGGGTTGCACCGCCTGAGGACGGCCTTTTCAGGCTGTTGCCAGCCGCAGGTTGTCACCACGGCGTTATGCTTCGTTTTCGGGCAGCGAGCCGTCCCCGGCACCGAGCGCGCGCTGCATCAGCACCGTATCCAGCCAGCGGCCATGCTTGAACCCCACTGACGTCAGCGTACCGATCACGCTGAAACCGGCGGCGCGGTGCAGGGCAATGGAGGCTGCGTTGGCGCTGTCACCCACATTCCCCACCATCTGGCGAAAACCGCGCGTTTCAGCCCAGTCGATAGCATGGGCCAGCAGGCGTTTACCGATGCCTTTTCCCTGAAATGCCGGATCGATATACAGGGAGTCTTCCAGGGTAAACCGGTAGGCATAACGGGGCCGGTAAAATCCCAGATAGCAGTAACCACAAACCTGTCCTTCACTCACCGCGACGAACCAGGGCAGCCCGGCGGCGCGAAGTTTTTCCAGTCGGCTGGCTATCTCTGCCTCGTCGGGCGGAACGATTTCAAAGCTGCCTGTACCCCGTAAGACGTGGTAGGCGTAAATCTGGTGTATTGCCGGAACATGGCTGTCTTCTGCCAGGATGATTTTCATTTCCCTGTTTCCCTGCCTGTTGCGTTGCAAAAGCGCAGCGGCAGCAGAATATGCATGGCCGCACGCCGCGATCACTAACCGAATCTCTCCCCGGCTTGCAGCACGCAAGCGGTGGGCGCGTTACGCTGCGCACATCCCCCGGACCCATGGTTCAGTGCGGCAGTGAATATCAAAGAATACGCAGGTCAGGCTGACAAATTCCAGCGTCTGTAGGCATCATCAATGGCCTTTTGGCCCTGCAAAAAGCATTTTGGCAGATCGAGGTCCGAGTACAGTGTCTGGTAGCGCCTGCGGTTTGCGGGGGTAATCAACGCGATGTGCTTTATCATTGCCCCTTTCACGCTATCCACCCCACCCTCAAGCCCGCCCTGGCGGGGGGAACTGGCGTAGCAACGTCTGAAATAACGCAGCAAACTGACGAGCGTGGATACATCAAGAAGAATGTAGCCGGTTGCCCGCGCCAGCCTTGCGTTAAGACAGTTGGTGTAGTTGCCGTCCATCACCCAGCAATCCTGATGGATGGCCTGATGATGTAAATGCAAAAACTCTGCCTCATCTCTTGGCTGCCAGTCGGTATGGGGCAGGTGATAAAGTTGATCAAGATGAATGGCAGGCAGGGCGGTTTTACGTGCGAGCGCGCTCGCAAGCGTTGATTTCCCGCTGTTAGACGGCCCCATAATACAGATGCGCGGCCCCAGATCTTCAAGCGTTATTAATGCGCTCATGGCGGCGCCCTTCTGTCTGCTGGCCCTGCGGCGGGCGGCTGTGGCGGATGGCACACCGCCAGGCGCGCGGGGCAAAACTCAGGAAGATTATACTGACCCTTCTTTTTCAATCACCAGCACTCTTGCTTCACCCTGCGGATGGGCGACGTGCTCGGTTCCTGTGCTGGCATAAAAAATATCGCCCGTTTCTAAGCGGATTTTCTTTGTTTCTCCCGCTTCCCGATAATGCATGTCTACGCAGCCATCCATGACGGCAAACACTTCCTGACCATCATTGATATGCCATTTATAGGGCTTATCCGTCCAGTGAAGCCGCACGGTGGTGCCCTCAAAATTGGCAATGTCGACGGCACCCCAGGCCTTTTCGGCGGTGAAAGTTTTGCTGATAAACGTTTTCATCTGTTCCCTGCTGGTCTGAACGCATGTGAGGCGAGTTATAGCGCATCAGCCTGGGCGTGACTTGCAAAAAATTGCGGCTATTACGGGCAGGTGTGGTGGGGAAGGCCGAAACCCCCGCACGGGCGAATCTCAGCAAACGCGGCATGCATGAGGTTCATAGCAGGGCTCGCCTGTCGCCGAATGCAGTAAAACATGCCTGTCGGCTGACGTGAATGAGCCGACAGGCATGAGGCGCAAATCAGAAGTTCACGTTAGCGCTGATGCCGCCGACAAAGGCATCTTTCACCTCACTGACTGCACCCGGTGCAACCACATATTGCAGGTTAGGACGCAGCTGCAACCATTTGGTCAACTGGGCGTTATAGTAAATTTCATAGTTGTATTCCGCACCCTCCTGAACCGGCAGGTAGGTGGGACTGTTGAAGTCGGTCTGACCGCTGGCGTCATTCTGTTGACGCAGCGCACGGGAATAGGCGCTGTTAACATGAATGCGCGCCGCACCGATACCTATTTCATCCCGCGGACGCGCATCAAACGGCCCTTTCCAGGTGAAGCTAATGGACTGGTAGTTATCGGTTTTAGCGGTTTTGTGATCGTTCATGACCGCCTGAACGCTGACGCCCAGGCCGCGGCTGGCATCGCCACCCTGTGCGGTAAGCTGCTGCTGTAACAGCACATAGCCGCCATAAGCATGATCCTTGCTCTGGTAAGCGCCATCTTGCCAGCTACCGTAGTTATCGCCATTCGCGGACGAATAGTAGTAGCCGATGCGATAATTACCCGGCAGATTCTCTGGCCCGAAAGTCGGTTTCCAGCCCAGTTCGACCGGCACCAGATTGCCTTCTGAGTTGTTGGTATCAAGGCGGAAACCGTCGCCGCGATCGTAGTTAGCGCGGTTCTGATTGTAGAAACCGACCTGGAAAAATACCTCAGGGGTAAAGTTAACTTTTACCCGTCCGCCCCACTGGGATACCGGCCAGTTAAACCAGCGATCGCCGCGCCAGTTACCGGCCTGACCGCTGCCGAATGCCAGGTTCTGAAACTTGCTGTCAAAGTTATCGAAGTCTTCCCCGACGGTAACACGGCCGGCTTTAACATTGACTGTGTTATCGAACAGGCCTTTGCTTAACCAGAACTGCGTCAGTCGCCAGGTCTGACCGCGGCCGTACACTTCCTGCGTGGAGGAGAGCATCCCGGTGCGGCGATCGGCAACCTGATCGGAGATGTTACGGCCATTACGATCGGTGATGGTCACCTGGAACTGCGTATCCTGCCAGTTGAGGAGCTTTTGCAGATCGAAATTGGCACCGAATGCCCACTGATCGCTGTAACGCATCGACGTATTGGTATCGGCTCCGCCGCCAAGATTCGCCGCGCTTTCCATGGTGTAGTTAACGTCGAATTTGATGCCGTCTTGTTCCAGTTGTGTCCGCGAGCCGTTCCAGTCACCGAACATATAGGGGGAATCATAGCTAAAGGCATCGGCGGCCAGCGCGGAGGCGCTCAGCATCGCAAACATCAGGCTGCCCGCGGCCAGACGAGGCATAAACTGCACTGCTTTTTGAGTATTCATGATCGTTATTCTTGTGTGAATGACAGTAATTGACCGGGCAGAGGATAGTGCTGGTGAAATGTCAGTTTTTGCAAATCCGTGCGTATATAACCTCAAAACAATAAACGATTAACGCAATTGTGACAGGTCTCTCTGAACGAATATGTTTTTAACAGAAAAGGCATTTAATGCGAGGAAGCATAAAAAAAGGGATGCCGTAGCATCCCCTTTGACTCAGGCCTTGCTGGCGCGGGAAAGCTCTTCGATTTCTTGCTTACTTAACATCAGTTCCGTGGCTTTGATCAGCTCATCGAGCTGTTGTAGAGAGGTGGCGCTGACAATCGGTGCCGTAATGCCTGGACGCGCAATCAGCCAGGCCAGAGCGACCTGCGTGGCCGAGGCATCATGTGAGGCGGCCACATCTTCTAACGCCTCAACGATGCGCAGGCCGCGTTCATTCAGGTATTTATCTACAATTCCCTGACCGCGCTGACTCTTGGCGGCATCCTGCGGTTTCTTGTATTTACCGCTCAGAAAGCCGCTGGCGAGGGCGTAGTAGTTGATGACGCCAAGATGATTGTCGCGGGCGACCTGCTCCAGCTCACTTTCATAGCCTTCACGGTCATAAAGGTTGTATTCCGGTTGCAGGGTTTCATAGCGCGCCAGCCCCTGCTGCTTGCTGATGTCCAGCGCCTCCTGTAACCGCGTCGCGCTGTAATTGGAGGCACCGATGGCCCTTACTTTGCCGGCTTTAATCAGCGCATCGAAGGCATTAAGCGTATCAGCCAGCGGGGTGGAGTCGTCGTCACGGTGTGCCTGGTACAGATCGATCACATCCGTTTGCAGGCGGCGCAGTGAATCCTCCACAGCCTGGTGGATATAGTCAGGTTTCAGCCCCTTTTTCTCCGGTGACATTTCGATACCGACTTTGGTTGCCAGGACGATCTTGTCGCGCTTACCGCTTTTTTTCAGCCACTTGCCGATAATGGTTTCTGACTCACCGCCTTGATTGCCGGGCGCCCAGCGCGAATACACGTCTGCGGTATCGATAAAGAACAGACCTTTTTCTACCAGCGCATCGAGCAGGGAAAACGAGGTTTTCTCGTCAACCGTCCAGCCAAAGACGTTGCCGCCAAAAGTCAGAAGCGGCACGTTAATACCACTGTTGCCGAGCTGGCGGGTTTTAAGCTGCGTCATAGCATTCTCCTTGGTTAAACGAATCAGGTATGCCTTTCAGCTTAGCAAAGGAAAATCCCCGTTATTTAATTCTGGTTATCAACCTGTGCGGCAGGCTAATGCAATGCGCCCGTGAGGCAATTGATGACACCGCCTTTTTTGCCTGTTTCAGGCAGAGATGATGACGTGTATTCCTGTCACTTTTTTCTTGATGGACCTGAAGACAGGGAACGCGATGACGACCGGTTGGGTGGGCCGCATTGTTATCAGACGGGATCTCAGGCTCATGGCTTTTTTACAGTCTGAAACGCATCTTAACCTCAATGCAAACAATCCCGGCAGACGGCGAGGTGGGTTAAGGCTATAAAAAGTGAGGGCAGGACAACCGTGCCCTTAATGTCATTCATTGGGCATCTGGAGGCGTCGTCGTGCTGCGTAAAACTGCTTTCATGTCGTCAAACCGACGTGGGTTTCTAAAAAACAGCGCCGCGCTCATGCTGGGTGCCGCGCTGCCGCTACCTGCTTTGGCGTCTTCTGCGCCCTTTCCTGCCTTAAAAACCGTTGCCGCCCGCCGTCATCTGCTGTTTGGCTTTGCCGTCAGGCCCGACAGTCTGCAATCCGATGCGCGCTATCGGCAGTTTGTCGCGAGTCAGGCGAGCATTATCGTCCCGGAAAACGCACTAAAATGGATTGCCGTCCATCCAGCGCGCGATCGCTACGATTTCACCGGCCCTGATGCTATCGCCGCCTTTGCCCGCGAGCAGGGGATATTGCTTCGTGGGCACACGTTCTGCTGGCATCGCGCCCTTCCTGGCTGGGTTCAGGATATTGCCGATCCGACCGAACTGGAAAAGGTGCTGAGGCAGCATATTTCCACCGTTGCGGGCCGCTATCGTGGGCAGATACAAAGTTGGGACGTGGCTAACGAAATCATCAATCCCGCCGACGGACAACCCGGCGGATGGCGCAACAGTTTCTGGTATCAGCGGCTTGGTACGCGGTATATGGATATTGCCTGCGAGGCGCTGCATCAGGCCGATCCCCATGCGGTAATCTGCTACAACGATTACGGGCTTGAAAGCGACGATGCCAATGGGCAGCGAAAACGGGCGGCGGTACTGGCGATGCTGCGCGACTTACAGTCCAGACATATTCCGATTGGCGCGCTCGGTATCCAGTCTCATCTCAAAGCCGGTCCCCATCCCGCTTTTGGGCCGGGGCTGGCGGCATTTATTCGCGACGTGAAATCGCTTGGCCTGAAGGTCTACATCACCGAACTGGACGTGGATGACAGCAGCGTGCCGATGGAGAGCCGACCGATGGCGGTTGCCGGTCTGTATAAACGCTATCTTTCGCTGGTTCTGGAAGCGGGCGTTGCCGCTATTTTAACCTGGGGCGTTTGGGACACGCCGCACCGCACGGCTGCGACACCGAAGGCGGGGGACGCGCTGGCGACCGGGCCACTGCTGTTTGGTAAAGACGGCAGCATTAAAGAGGCCAGTTGGGCGGCGCTTCATGTACTGCGCGAATCACTTCAACACGGGTGACGCGCGTGCGGCTATCCACTGGCGATAGCGCAGCGGCGTCATCTCCATCATCTGGCTAAATGCTTTACGAAAACTCGTCTCATCCGAATAGCCACAGTCGGCCGCTACTTTGCGAATGCTCACGGCGGGGTTTTCCAACTGAATACAGGCACCTTCAATTCTTACCCGGGTGATGAAGGTTTTGGGGCTTTCCCCGGTCAGCGATTTCATTTTGCGGTGAAGCGTGCGTTCGCTGGTATGCAGGGCGGATGCCAACTGTTCTGCCGTAATGCCGGGGTTTTGATAACGAATAATCTCTTCAGCCCGCATGAGCAAGGGGTGCTGGGTATTGATAAAGCCGGGCGGTGCGTAGAGACGTTGCGACAAGGGTTGGGCATCAGCCACCGTCATATCAGCAATCTGTCTGGTCATGTCAGCCCCCAGCATCGTCTGGAGCAGGTGCAACGTGAGGGCGGTCCAGGAAAGCGGGCCGCCTGTGGTAATAATGTTGTCCTGCTGTTCCAGCGTTTTTCCCCAGACAGGACGGGCGTGAGGGTAACGCTCCCGCAGTGTAGGAAAAAGCCACCAGGTGGTGGTACAACGTCGGCGATTGAGCAATCCCGCCTCGCCCAGCACTAAACCCCCAGCGCAGGCGGCACCTACCGTTGCGCCCTGCTGATGCATTTTTTTTATCCACTGCGCCGCATGCGTGACCGCACCGGCATGAAGCGGAAACCTGTCGCTGCCGAGCGCCATTCCACCCACCAGTACGATGTTGGCCTGAGCGGCCTGGGCAAAATCCCCATCGACATGAAGCCATCGGCCTTGCGCATCCCGAACCGGTTGGCCATCTGCGCTGACAATTTGCGTTTCTAACGGCGTGCTGGCAACGCGTTCAGCATAGTCGGGGCGGGAAGCAATAACCTGGCGTGCAATCCATAAGGTGTCACAAAACCCGTTAATCGCCGAAGACAGGCTGCCTTCCAGCGCCACAATCGCAATGCGCATGTGTGTTTTCCTCTTAATGGCGAGTTTTGCATGTTAATTGTCCAGTTCGCCATCTTACAAGGTGTTTTTTACAGGGTTACGATGGTCAGCATGATAACGGCTAACGGGTGGAAAGACGGATGTGGGGGAAAACAGGAAAAGCGATACGTTTAAAACTCGCCGTTCTGCTGGGCCTGACGTTACTCAGCACGCAAATCATGGCGGAGGCAGCAGTCATCAAAAACATTGTGTTAGTTCACGGCGCTTTTACCGATGGCTCAAGCTGGAAAGCCGTGATTACCCGGCTTCAGCATAAAGGCTATCACGTCACCGCCGTACAGAATCCACTGACCTCGCTGCAGGATGATGTCAATGCCACTGAGCATGTTATTGCGCGCCAACAGGGGCCGGTGCTGCTGGTGGGGCATTCCTGGGGCGGGGTGGTGGTTACCGATGCGGCAAATGATCCAAAGGTCAAAGGGATGGTGTTTCTCTCTGCGCTGGTGCCTGACAGCGGTGAATCTGCCGCCGATCTGCTGCAGCGACTTCATGCCCCGATGACCGGGATGTTGGCTGACAGTCATGGACTGATCTGGCTCGATAGTGCAGATCATTTCGCTGAGATCATGGCCGGTGACGTGCCTGAAGCACAGGTGCGTGAACTGACTGCGGTCCAGCAGCCCATAGCGGCGCGGGCGTTTGATGACAAGGTGAAACGTGCCGCATGGAAAAGCAAACCCTCATGGTATTTGCTGACCACAGATGACAAGGCGCTACCGCCTGCCGTCCAGACGCGCATTGCTGCCGCCATCGGAGCCAGCGTCGAGCGCATCGCCTCCAGCCATATGTCTCTTGTTTCACATCCTGAACAGGTTGCAGCTTTGATAGATCGCGCCGCCAGGACCCTTACCACACCGTAGCGTTAACTTTACCAGGGGAATGACATGATCAGATTACTTCATATCGACGGCAGTATTCTTCAAGCGCAATCCGTTACCCGTCAATTGACGGCCGATATCGCCAGCAGACTGACGGAAAAATACCCGGATACTCACGTGGTTTATCGCGATGTGGTAGCGGATGAGATCAGCCACCTTACGGGACCCATCGCAGCAGGTTTCAGATCGCTGGACGGAGACGTGTTCGATGAGCGGGTTATCCAGCAGCATCGGTTATCTGAAAGCCTGGTGGCGGAATTCCTTGCCAGCGACGTCATCCTGGTAGGTGCACCCATGTACAACTTCTCGGTGCCAACGCAGCTCAAAGCCTGGCTGGATCGGCTGGCTCAGGCAGGCAAGACCTTCAAATACACCGAGAACGGTCCGGTAGGATTATCCGGTGGGCGAACCGTGATTATTGCTTCAGCGCGGGGCGGCTTTTACCACGCTGGTCAGTTTGAAGATATGGATTTTCAGGAGCGCTATCTCTCTGCCTTTTTTGGATTTCTGGGCATTGAGAACATTCATTTTGTTCGTGCAGAAGGGGCGTCAAAAGGCGAAGCAATCCTGCTGCGCGAAATGGACAACGCTCGCCATGCTGCCGCGACGCTTATTCAGTCCCTAAATCTGTAATAAATCGGAGGATGGCTCATGCTTTACGTTATCACGCTCATTTATCGTCGTTCTGAAGCGGAACGAGAACAATACAATCCAGGCCACAAAGCATGGCTGGCTGACAATATTAAAGCAGGCAAGGTGATAGTTGCCGGACCCCTGGAGGATCAGCGCGGCGGACTGCTGTTAGCGGCGGCACCCGATGAGCATGCCGTCAGGACTATGCTGGATGACGATCCTTTTGTTGCATCAGCGTTAGTTGATGTGGTGGTGACAGGCGTGCATCCGGCGCTGGTCTCGTCAGCATTTTTATCTGGCTGGGGCAAGGATACGAAGGTCATTGACGTTTCTGGTCACTAAAACGCGATGCTGCGGGGCAGGCACTTGCCCCGCAGCAATGCAATCAGAAGGACTGCCAGTTTTCTGCTGACAGGCCAGCGCTAGTGCTCTCCGCTAAAGGCTTCTTCAGCGATGGCTTACGCAGCACATTCTGACCTGCGGCCGGGGTTCTGCCTGTGTTAAACACCGCAACCGACTGGCGTAACTGCGTTGCCTGATCCTCTAGCGAGGCAGCGGCACTGGCCGACTCTTCAACCAGCGCGGCGTTTTGCTGCGTGACGCCATCCATTTCAGACACCGCTTTACTCACCTGCTCAATGCCGCGCGTTTGCTCGGCCGAGGCGGAGGCAATCTCTGCCATGAGCTGCGTAACGCTGTTAACGGAATTCACAATACTGCCCATCACATCGCCTGCTTCTGAGGCGTGCGTCGAACCACTGTTTACGCGCTGCGTGGACTGGTCAATCAGCGTGCGTATTTCCTGGGCCGCACTGGCGCTGCGACCGGCCAGAGAACGCACTTCACCGGCCACCACAGCAAAACCACGTCCCTGTTCGCCCGCACGCGCGGCTTCCACTGCGGCGTTAAGCGCCAGGATATTGGTCTGGAAGGCGATGCTGTCAATAATGCCAATAATGCTGGCGATCTGTTTTGAGCTTTCACTTATCTGTTCAATGTTGGCAATCACCTTCGCGACGATTTGCCCACCCTGCGAGGCCATTACGGAGGCATCTTTCGCCATGGTGGTTGCCTGCTGAGCATTTTCCGCGTTCAGTTTTACCGTTGAGGTGAGCTGCTCCATGCTGGCTGCGGTTTCCTCAAGGGCTGCCGCCTGTTGTTCGGTGCGCGAGGAGAGATCGGTACTGCCGGCAGAAACTTCGGCCGCGCCGGTAAAAATGGACTGCGTGGCATCATCCACAGAGCGGATGGTGACAACCAGCGCACTGCGCATCTCTTCGAGCTGGCGAAGCAGTCTGCCGGTTTCGTTTTGACTCTCACTGGCGATCTCCTGGGTCAGATCACCGGCAGAGATAGCACGCATGTAATCAGTGGCCATGCTCAGCGGTTTCAGCAGCAGGGTTCTCAGACCGCCCCAAACAGTGGCAACGGTGACAAGGGCAATGATCGCGATAATCAGCAACGTCCACAGCATATTGCTGTAGTTGCTATCGTTTTCAGCGGCGATCTGCTTCATTAACTGGTAGTTCGCACTGCGCCATGTCTGATAAGCCTTATCCAGATTATCCTGAGCTTCCTGCGCATCAAGATTCCCGTAACCCTGATAATTATTATTTTTCAGAAAGTCTACTGAGGCGAGCATTGTCTCGTGCATCTTGTTGTAAGCCGCCTCGACATTTTTTGTCACCTCAGCATGCTGACCCGGTAATGCGGGTGCAGTCTTATAAGCCTGGAAATACTCATCAGCTTTATCGGCGGACTGCTTCGCCACCTCCAGCAACTTGGCAATAGACGCCAGTGATGCGGGATCTTTCTGGTTTTTAAGAAAGCGGATCGCCACGCGACTGATCGTCACGCGCGTCTTGATCAGCGTCTGCACGCTGTCGCTGAGTTGTTGTTGTTGCAGCGTAAGTTGTTCCGTGTGCGAAAAATTGCGACCAGCCTGGCTGACAGAGGAATAGAAAAGAAAGCCCGTAATGGTCAATAGCGCACTAAAAAGAAATAACACGGCAACAATACCCGTCGTGATTTTAAGGTTTTTAAGCATTGCAGTAATCCCGGTAAAAGGTGATACAGGTTTATCGGTATTAAAATGATTAGCTTAATAGTGACGCGGTAAATAATGTGATCTATGACAGTAACTAAGAAATAAAAGCGGCTTTTCTGAAGAGAGAAGATGTTCGCGAGCCCTTGGGGGGCATCGCCTCAATGATAAAAGGCAGCGCGGCTAAAATGTACCATCAGATACATTATTGTGATCTGACAATAATAAAAAGGTCCACGGGTTGTGCCCATGCGTCGTTATTTTGCACAACAGATGCCTGTATTTTCACGTGAATATAATAACGCTTTGAAATAATAAGAATGAAAACGTGATGGTCGGCGCTTTTCTCTCACTGGCGTTATTCGTGCAAGCGATGCAGAGGTTAGCGGATGTCAGACTTTATGGCGCAATGGAGGGCGAAAAATATTCTGCAAGGCTGCCGCGAGGGCGAATGCAGTTTATGACAGGCATTAAAAAACCCGCACAAGGCGGGTTTTTTTCACAACGACTTAACTGCTCAGGCTGTTGCCATCATCGCTATCGTAAGCGGTCGTGAGGGCGTCAGTTGTTACAGTGCAACAACATTGCCAGCTGAAGGACCTTTAGGGCCGTTCTCGATTGAGAACTCCACTTTCTGGCCTTCATCTAAAGTTTTAAAATCGCTGCTCTGGATAGCAGAGAAATGTACGAATACATCTTTGCTTCCGTCCTGAGGAGAAATAAAGCCGAAGCCTTTATCAGCGTTAAACCATTTTACTAAACCAGTCATTTTAGTCGACATAGAGGTGTCCTTTTCATTTTTGAGCCACACAAGGTGACGAAGATGGCCTGTTTTGCAGATTTTACTTATTGGGCACTTAGGAGGAGGCTCATGAAGAAGGGCATCTGGGAATGACGCTTGAACTGAGGACTGCTTTACTAAAACTGCTTTCATAAGGTCTGTGTTCCAAACCGATGTCGCTACACTATAGAGGTTGAACTTATTAAGCAAGGTTTAATTTTATTTAAGTCATAAAGGCCAGACAGCCGGTTCGAAACCCCGGACAGCTGTTTATCCCGGCGGCGGCCGGTCAGGGGTTTTCGCCTTGCGGTAAGTCGTGACAACCCTTTCTCCGTTTCCTTGCGTTTCTCCCCATCCAGATCAAGAAACAAGAATAGTTATCATTTGTATAATTTGCGTTCTGTTGTTACTGGATCGAATAAGGCTATGCAAATAAAACCACGCACGACCTATCGTATTGGGGGATACCAACATTCCATTCATCCCGCCTGGCGGCAAAAGCTGCTAACCATGGGAATGCTGCCCGGCACGTTGATTGAGGTGGTTCGCGTAGCGCCGTTGGGCGATCCGGTGCAAATCCGTACGCGCCGCGTCAACCTTGCGGTAAGGCAGCGGGATCTGGCTGCCGTGATGCTTGAAGAAATAGACTGATGAAAACCTTGACCCTTGGCCTGATTGGTAATCCCAATACGGGCAAAACCACCTTGTTTAACCAGCTTACCGGCGCGCGTCAGCGAGTAGGGAACTGGGCTGGCGTCACTGTCGAACGTAAAGAAGGGCAGTTTTTTACGGCAACGGCGGATGTGCGGCTGGTTGATCTGCCCGGCACCCGTTCGCTCACCACGCTGTCGGCGGAGGGCTCTGTTGATGAGAGCATTGCCTGCCGCTACCTGTTTGACGATAGTGCCGACCTGATTGTGAATGTGGTCGACAGCTCGAACCTGGAGAGCCATCTTTTCCTGACGTTTCAACTGCTGGAGCTGGGTGTTCCCTGCATTGTGGCGCTGAATATGCAGGATATTGCGGCCAGCCGGCATATCCACATCGATGTCGCCGCGCTCTCAGCCCGGCTGGGCTGCCCGGTCGTTACGCTGACGTCCACACGTGCCGAAGGACTCGCTCATCTCAAAGCCGCCATTGATGGCTGGCACAAAGCGATAGCGCCACTGCCGGTGGTTTATCCGCCCGCTATTGAGGCAGCGATTTTACGCCTGCGCGCCATGATGCCTGATGATATCCATGTGCAAAAACAGCGCTGGCTGGCGTTACAGCTGCTGGAAGGCGATATCAACAGCCGCCAGGTTTGTCCCGCAGTCGTGCCACATTTGGCCGAGATTGCCCAGGAAGCCGGTGGTGATCCGGCAATGGTCATCGCCGACTGCCGTTATCAGGCTATCAGCGCCCTCTGTGCTGCCGTCAGTAATATTCAGCAGTCAATGCCAGGCGCGCTGACCGAAAGGCTGGACAACATCGTGCTCAACCGATGGTCAGGTGTGCCGGTTTTCCTGGGCGTGATGTACCTGATGTTCGTACTGTCGATTAATATCGGTGCCGCACTACAACCGATATTTGACGGCGGCTCGGTGGCGCTGTTTATCCATGGAACGCAATGGCTCGGCTATACCTTTCATTTTCCCGACTGGCTGACCGTGTTTCTGGCGCAGGGAATCGGTGCTGGCATCAATACGGTGCTGCCTATTCTGCCTCAGATAGGGCTGATGTACCTGTTCCTGTCGTTTCTGGAGGACTCCGGTTATATGGCGCGTGCGGCGTTTGTTATCGATCGCCTGATGCAGTCGCTGGGCTTACCCGGTAAATCCTTTGTTCCCTTAATCGTCGGCTTTGGCTGCAATGTCCCCTCTGTGATGGGCGCCCGTACCCTGGATACACCCCGTGAGCGCTTACTCACCGTGCTGATTGCGCCCTTTATGTCCTGCGGAGCTCGCCTGGCGATTTTCGCCGTGTTCGCGGCGACGTTCTTTGGGGCTTACAGCGCCAGCCTGGTCTTTTCCCTGTATGTACTGGGCATTTTTGTTGCCATTGTCACCGGGCTCATCCTGAAAAACACGCTGCTACGCGGCGAGGCTTCTCCGTTTATTATGGAGCTGCCCGTCTACCACCGACCTCATCTGAAAAGCCTGCTGATCCAGACCTGGCAGCGGCTGAAAATGTTTATCATACGGGCCGGGCGGGTCATTATTCTGGTCAGCATGGTTATCGGGCTGCTGAGCAGCTTTTCGTTTAACGGCTCGACGGTGGACAATATCAACGCGTCTGCGCTGGCTTCTGCCAGCAAGATCGTGACGCCCGCGCTGCGGCCAATCGGTGTCACCCCGGACAACTGGCAGGCCACCGTGGGGCTGGTCACCGGCATTATGGCAAAGGAAGTGGTGGTCGGAACCCTGAACAGTCTCTATGTCGGTGAAGATGTGCAAAGCGGTGACTTCGACCCGCAGCACTTTGATCTGCTGGGCGAACTGGGTGATGCGCTGACCGCAACCGGCGACAGCCTGAAAGCGGCATTTAGCCTCACCGCGCTGGCAAACCCCATTGAAGCCAGCAAAGGAGACAGCGAGATCAGCGCCAGCCAGATGGGCGTGATGAGTGCGAAGTTTGGTAATGGCTTTGCCGCTTACAGCTACCTCATCTTTGTGCTGCTCTATGTCCCTTGCGTGTCGGTTATGGGGGCGATTGCCCGCGAGGCAGGAAGAAACTGGATGCTCTTTTCGTTTTTCTGGGGCTTAAACGTGGCGTATTCCGTTGCCACGCTGTTTTATCAGAGCGTCAGTTTCCACCATCATCCGGGGTTCAGTTCGCTCTGTCTTATCAGCGTGGTGGTGATGAACAGCGTGGTGTTTGTTCTGCTGCGACGGTTTAGTAGGCGCGTAAAGACGGTGCCTTTTACTGGCACGACAACGGCGCGGGGATGTGGCGGCTGCCACACATGCACCGGGCAACGGCATCGACGCTAGATTCTTGATATCCGATACCGCCGGATGCCTTGAACCCGCATCGCTGGCGGTTGACCTTATTAACAGGATGACGCGAGGCGATGCGCGCGGGCAAACGCCAGGCGAATATCGCTGTGAACTAAAAACACTCTGAGCGCTTACCGGCCAGCAAAGCCAGGTGGTGTCGGCAATCTGCCTGTATTCACCACAGAGGTAAAATCCGCATTGTTCCCTGGCGTGGCTTTGGGCACACAGGGCACTGAGCCAGATGCGCGTGGCAAGAAAAATGCTTTCATCATTGTGCGGCTTATGCAGAAAAGCGTATTCCTTATATCAATATCAGGAATCGTTAACACGGAAAGATATCTATAAACTTCGACGCAATAAACTTAAACGTAAATTAAACGCAATGGCTTCTTCTGGTTTATATATTTCTTTTTAGTAGACTTTGCGTGTTTTTAGGTAAAGGTATTTTGCAGCCATGAAATCCTTATTATAAGGATATTCTTATTAATGGGCCTGCACTGCGGCATTTCCGCCTTGTGATGATGATAAATACTGCCCGCCGTTCGCGTTTCAACGCTGTTTGCAGAGCCTGCTTATTGCGAAAGCGATCCGCATCTGAGTAGAGTATTCCCCCTGTTTTCTGTTTATTTTTAAAGGCCATTTTAGCGGCGATGTAAATTACAGAATACTCTTAGTTTGTCGGTTAATTTGTTGTTTTTATTTAATTTTTACTCGCAATAAAGCAGGGAAAACATTTTGATACAAAAATTGACGATGTGCATACATACGACTGATTTAGAGTAGCGAAAAATTTGTACAAATAAAAATTTTTGGGACTAACTGGCACTCTCTTTTGTATTTCACTTTAATAAATATGTCACACCAGAGGTTATATGAATAACGATCAACAAGTCCCTTTAGTGTCATTTATTGTGCCTGTTTATAACGGTGCGGCATTTATTGAACGTTGTGTTGAGAGTATTCTTAAGCAGCCTAAGGCTGAGCGCTGCCAGGTGATTCTGGTGAATGATGGGTCCAGCGATAATTCACTTGAGCTGATGAATAAATACCAGAATTATCCTGGGGTATTGATTATCAATAAACCCAATGGCGGTGTTTCTTCGGCGCGTAACTGCGGACTGGACGCCGCACGCGGTACATTTATTTCTTTCGTTGACGCTGACGACTTCCTGCCTCCTGCGGTTCTTGATACCTGGCTTACGCTTATGAAGGATGATGTGGTTCTGGCCGTAGGCGAATCACGTACCTTTTCTCATGACGGAAAGCCGCTTTCTGAGGTAACAGAAGCCGATTCTCAGCGCAGTATGTCTGCCGATAAGGCGATAAGTGAACTGTTGTATCACACGCCGAAGCACGGTATCTGTGACAAATTTTTCCGCCGGGAAATCGTGCAACAGCAGCAATTGCACTTTCGTGAAGATATCTTTAACTTTGAAGACCTGCTGTTTGTGATCGGCTATCTGTCCGCCGCGAACCCCGGGCAGGTGGTGTTTAGTCGCCGTGTGGTTTACCACTATGTCGAGTCCAGAAATTCCGCCACACGTTCCGAGCTTAAAGAAAAACACTTTACCTATGTACGTGCTTTTGCCGGGATAAAAATGTTGCTGCTGCGCCCACAGGAACGCTTTTACTACTTTTTATTCCTCAAAGTGACCGCTTCGCATATCTACAAGGCGTTGCACAGTGAGGCGTTCAGCGCTGCGTTTGTTAAACAGTACATCGATCTCTATCGTCAGAACTATCGTGCTTATTGCGCTGCCGGCATCATTCCAAATGCATGGAGCCTGTATTTCACCTTCTTCTTTCTGTCGCCGCGGCTGGTATCCGGGTTGCGCCACGTCGCACAGAATGTGTTGAGGGGCCGGTCGTGAAACAGAAGCTGCAAAACTCGTTGTGGATGATCATTGAGAAACTGGTTGCCGTCTTTGGGCTGATGTTCGTCACGTCCTTCGTGGCGAAATACGTGGGGCCTGTCACCTTTGGCGTCATCGCGATTTCAATGCTGATCTTTCAGTTTATCCAGTCGGTTGCCATGATGGGCTGCGATGTGATTTTGCTGAAGCGTATCGCCCAGAATCACCGCTCGGGCATCCGGCTTATGGTGCCTGCAGTCATATTAGTCTTTGCCATTTACTGTGTGCTGTCGGCGATAGGCATCATCGTGATGCGCGAGGAGATGAATGCGCAGGCCTTTATCTTTATCTGTGCTGCTGCCTTAGCCTGCCTGTTTTCAGCTATCGACCTGATTAACATCTATAACGAGGCAGTTTTAAATGCGAAGCTGAACGTGATCGCTAACCTGACCGGGCTGCTCATCAGTTTAGGCATTCGCTATGGGATTTCTTATTACCAGCTAGCTCCAGAGTTGCTGGCGATTCCCATTGTGCTGGCCACCTTTATTCCTTTCCTGATTAAGATCTGCGTGTTTGGTTGGTATCACCGACGATCTCAGGTGCGGCCGCCGCTTCCTAAGCTGAGCCATATCCGGCGTTACAGCCGCTATATTCTTCAGGCCGGACGGTCACTGGTGCTGTCGGTGATTGCGATTACCATCTATACCCGACTCAACCAGCTCAGCGTGTCATGGTTTTTAGGCCTCAAAGAGGCGGGCATTTTTTCGGTGGCGATGACGCTGTCGGTTGCCTGGGTATTTTTACCCAATGCGCTGTTGGCGTCTTTCTATCCGGCCCTGTTTGCCGAGCGCGATCCTGAGGTGGCTGTGATACGCGCCCAGAAACTGCAGTTACTGGTCATTGCCGTATCCGTAGGGGTTATCCTTGGCATCGCACTGGTGGGACCCTGGTTTATTGAGCATTTCTACGGTGCCGCTTACACCGAAGCGATAGCCCCGATGGTGTTGTTGAGTATCGGTGCCATGTTTGGTGTGTTAAGCAGCGTGATGGATCGCTTTATCATCAAATACAACGGCTACCGTTATCTGATCAAAAAAACGTTCTGCGTATTGGCGGTTTGCCTGGTGACGACGGTGACGTTGGTGCCCATGTTCGGCATCACTGGCGGGGCAATAAGCGTGGTGGTCACGGAGTTTATGGCTTTTACCGTCCTTAATTACTTTTTCCGCGGTCAGCCAATGATGAAGATTCATAAAATCTTCATCCAGCCGGGGAAATTATGGTTTCTGATTAACCGCACCCTGTTTTCTGGCCGGTAAGTTAAGTTTTTATGAAAGGTATTATTATTTTTGAGAAATAATACCTTTCATCATATTGAAATATATTCATTGAGATTTACTTTTCCCGTCGATTATCTGTAGGCTTCAGATAAATATTATTTTTTATAATCCTGCAAACCTGCGGGAGGCGGACGCATGCCTTTATTATTTTCATTCATTATTTTATCTACAGTATTTAATTAAGGATAATGACTGATCTTCGTTGCCGGAATTATATCTGTTTACAGTCAGTTTAATTTAGCGCTTTTATACTGTGATCGTGGATTTATAAATAATTAAAAAGCTCATTTTCTCCGGGGTGAAAAGGAATGAAGGCGACTTTATAACGCCGATTTTCCTCTGCCTGATAATGCCATGATGTATGCTGGTTACGAGGTTTTGAAATGAATGATAAATATTTATTCAGTATAATAATACCGGTTTATAATGCCGAGAAGACGATTATGCGTACCCTGCAGAGCCTTCTCCTTCAGACATTTAAAAATTATGAAATTATTGCAGTTAATGATGGCAGTAAAGATAACTGCGCTGCGATCCTTGATGAGTTCAAACAGTACAATAATTTTAAAGTAATCACGCAGAATAATGCAGGCGTCAGCGTCGCGCGTAATAGCGGACTGGAAGCGGCATCGGGCGACTATGTCATTTTTATTGATGCCGATGACTGGGTTGACGAGGATTTTCTTGCCATATTTCATCAGCATCTTTCCTCAGGCATTCCACAACCTCTTGATTTGATGGTAGGGAACCTCAAGTGCGATCGCGTGGGCGATCTGTCGACCTACGGCTATTTTGATCAGCAGGGTATTCCCGACGTTCTGGGTGAAATCGAGTTAAGTGATAATATTGGTTATCTTCATAACAAGTGTTACAGAAGAAAAATTATCGATGATTGTGGTATTCGCTTCACGAAAGGCATTTCGATGAGTGAAGATCTCCTGTTTAATCTTAACTATTTCTACTATACCGATAACCTGTTTGTTTTTGACAGTGCCTCCTATCACTATGATGATGTAGAGAACTCGCTTTCAAAGAAACGCGTACTTTATGAAGAGCTGCTGGATCGTAAACGCTACCTTACCGACCTCTATGAAAGGCTGCTGGTGAAGTATAAAAACGGCGATATGACCCGTTTTTCTACAGGAGTAACCAAACGCAAGCTGACGCTGGATATGCAAATCGTGACCGCAATGTACTACACCACGCTGAATATTAATGAGGTTCGTAATAGCATCAAGCGTATCAAAGAGAAGCGTTATCCTGAGAATGTCCTGGGGCTGTTAAACAGGAGCGAGAAAGTGAAATATCATGTGATGAACGTGAATGCGAAGGCGGCATATTTTGTGCTGTATATGCTTTTCAGATTGCGCTTCTTCTGAGGTTTTCACAGGCTGAGCCTGGCAGCGTTGACTCACATTTCCGCTTAACGTTTTGACGGGAACCACAGGTATCTGATGAGGGCAGGGATACCTGATGTCGTTTAACCCCGCAGCCTTAATCACGAACACGTTATGTCCCCGTGCTGCCCGCTGCAGTTTCAGTCGTTGTTATGCCGGTATGCCTGAAAGTCACGCCCCACGTCGCGGCCCGCATTGCGCCAAACAGGGGCGCTTCACTCTTACGGTTAGCCCGTGCTGATTATGCTCGTTACACAAAGCGTTCTTCATGTCAGAGTAACCATAACTCACCAGCCGGGCCCCTTTTTAGCGGGTTAAACGTCAAATATTCCATACCCGGTATATAAAGGGTGACCTGCTGAGTCCTGCTCGTAATTCCCTGCTTACCGACGCTTTTTCGAAATTGTGGAAAATTTTAGAACCGCGACATCTTAGTTGCCATCCATTTAGGCTCAAACGTAAAGGTGATCTGTAGGGAAAGAACAGAAGTCGATATCATTTTGATGATCTTAACTATTTGTATTTTATGATAGTAAATTGCATTGTATCGCCGCACGTTAATTACCGTACCGCTCTTTTGTTATCGACACAAAGCTTCTACATAGTGAAAGCGCGGGACTTCTGAATTCGTAGTCACAGTTTACAGGGCGAAAATACCCGTAGCTAACGCTGTAGCCATGCCTGTTCGTGTGGTCATCACAGAATAAAAGACGGCCGACAGTGCCTGATATTTAAATGAAATTAAATATCGATTTTGCGATGAGTTCAGAAATAAAAAACCAAGAAATGGAGATTGTCTGGCTTTACTGCGATGTGTTTTATTTATTTCAATGCTTAAAATTAATTTCTAAGATGATAAGTTTATGTCAGTTTTATGTAAATAAATGTTGTTTACATATTTTTAACTCCATGTTAATAAATAGAGTCGAGTTTGGATAAACTTCATGGAGAAGCAGAATGAAAGCTATTTTAGTTGCTGTAACAATGATGTTGTTGCTTGCAGGATGTAGTTCTATGGGGGGCGAAGATAAATTTAGCCGAAGTTATGTAAGCTCACATATCATTCCTAATAAAACTACTGAGGCTGAGGTGCAGGCTCTGTATGGAACGCCAGATAATCAATTTTCTTCATCGAGTGGCGGTTATAGTTGGAGCTTCAATAAAGGTGGTAATCTGAGTACGGCATCCAGTGTCATGGGATATGTTCCAGGCGCAAGTGCGATTTCAGGCGCACTTGGAATGGCCACCTCTGCCAGTAACGCCTCCGATACGATGACAAGAGCATCCGGCAAAATGACTGGCGATACCAGCCATCATGGTTCGAATCTTGAGATTAACTTTAATAAAAACAAAGTAGTAACATCCTGGTATTTGTAATTTTTAAATGAGGTGGTGCATATATATTTGCACCACCTGATGCTTTTTATTTGCATAATCAATACATCATGGTGACTTCGTAAATATTAATTCTGTGGCGGTTGTTGTTTTCAACGATATGAAAGAAGAGTGATATTCAATCCTGTTTGGCGACAGATAATTTTTAAATCTATATGGTTGTTTTATCTCCCCTGTCTACGTGATGTTCAGATGGTTATTTCCCGTTTTATTCCTGTGCTTTTTCATGTTTGTCGTCTCCGGTCTTGAGATGTCCTTGCATCGGGATATACACGAAGCCTGCTGATGGTCACGCCGGTGGAAACCATCACCCGCTGGGTACAGGCCGCGTGACACAGGCTGTTTGTAGACAGTGGATTCAGTCACTGGCTGGCCTCTTCCAGGGAAACGAGTCGAAAAGGAAGCGGCCTCATTCCTGCTGTAAACGGTTTTGGCGCAAACCTATTAACCTTTGGGAGAGTATCTGCAGGCCACACGCTCTGGGTGACGCTGATTTTCTTTATTCGCGTGATGATCCTGTTCCTCAGTATGCCGCTATTCGGCCTGGTGATTATCACCGGCATGGTTGAGGGGCTGGTCAGGCGCGATCTGCGTCGCTACGGGGCGGGTTACGAATCGAGTTTTGTCTGTCACCACGCCAAACGCTTTATCAAACCGGCGCAGTACGGACCCTGCATGCTGTATCTGGCCTGGCTAACAGCAGTCTGGTCAAATCTGTTTTTGCTGCCTTCTGCGCTGTTGGTTGGTGGCGTGCTGGCTGTCGTGACGGCGTCTTTTAAGAAGCCCCTCTAAACGTAGATGTGTACTTACGGAAATGTGCCCGGAGAGTCTGCGCTGCTGCAGGCCTTTTTTAGGTGTTCAGGGGGATTTAAAGGTTTTTGCCGAGAACATGCACAGTGACATGTTGCGTAGCAGTGTTATAGAAATTATTTCTGATAAAGGTCATTCCCTGTTTTTCATAAAAACCACGCGCTCTGGTGTTTTCTTTAAGTACTTCGAGCCACAGAAAATTACTCCCTCTTTCTTTCGCCATCTCAGCAACGTTATTCAATATAAGTTGGCCGTAGTTTTTCCCAGTCGTGCCTTCTAAAAGATAGAGTTTTTTCAGAAGAGTACCGTGTATAGGTGTGTCCGGAATATTGCATCGCCATATAACTTTAACAAATCCAATCGGAGCCGAAGTCTCGACTACATACCAGCCAGCAGAAGGATCGTTAAGGCTGCTTTCGATCACCTGTAACGAATATTCCTGCTTAAGGAATTCATCCAGTTCATCTCTGTGGGTCCAGTACTGCTCAAAATGTTGGGTGTATGTTCTGACACCCAGCTCGTTCAGGAGCGAAGCATCAGAATGTCTTGCTTCTCGCAGTATTAATGTCATTCATTTATCCCAGACTTAACTTTATAGGTCATCGTATCGTTTAGGGGAAAAGCCAGCGTCCGGCTTCAGCCGACTCAATCAGCATTCTGACGGTAAGAGCGGCAGGTTCATGATGGTCGGTACGCATGAATTTAGGCAGTATGGCATTAGGCAGGAAGCGTATGCCCTCGTTAGGAAAGTATTTCCTGAACTCAAAATGGGTCATGTCGACGCCAAACTTCTCTGCGTACTCTTCAATAAAATCAGCGGCCTCTTCAGGCAGCACCATCTGATTCCCTGTACTCAGTGAGACATCATCTGCCATTTCCCAGAAGTATTTTTTAAGCAGGTTTCTGACCTGAACTGAAGTTTCCATGAGCTTAATCCTTTTCACCCGTTATCAGTCGGTAGCGATGTATGACGTTATTCGTAATGATGTAGATGTCACGGGCAGTAATAACGGCACCTACCCAGGGTACCCAGCGACCAACGTAAGCGCCAACGCTCGTCGTGTAGGCCCATCTCCCCCGTATCATGCTACCGATAGTCAGCGTCCTGCGCTTTTTCGCAAATCGTTTTCTGATTAGTTTGCGCATTGATATTGAGAGAGGACGGGTGCCAGTCGTGGACGTCTTCGCATCCAGTTTTTCTGAGACAGGAATAAATGGCAGGCTGGCAAGCATCGAGGCCACGGCGAGAAGATCCGTGATGTTGCTGAAGGTTTTAGTGAACTCGTCAAGAATAAGCCACATCAGCAACTCTTCTTTATCCACACTCATACCATCAAAGTAATACTTCCCGCCCAGCTGTTCGGGCGAGTCCATGCGACATCAGCTCAACCTGTAAGTGCATTGTGTAGTTAATCATCGCCCAGCCGACGCGCTTTTCGCCAGAAACAATCTGCTTTTATTTTCAGAAATTCATCAAGATTTTACTGCTGCCAGGCGTGCGCGGTTGCGTCATTCTCACCCTGATCTGTTACCTGTGAGAGCCGTACATGTGCCGTTGACCTCCTTTCATTACGATGCCTAACAATGCACGTCTCATTATGTCGTTATCTCTTACAGCGATCCCCATTAATGCATTTCTGGAATTTAGTACGAGTTTACCTACCCCGAACCTGCTTGTTGTTCCTGGCGATCGGGGCATTGCTCATCAGTGCTATCACCGCCCGTCTGCTCCGTGCATCCTTTCGTAGAAATCTCGACAATCACCCCAAACCTGGAAATCAAAACCTTACCATCACCTAATTGAGTTTACTCATCCACTGAGGCGCAGCTTTAAAAGCCCCAAAACGCAAAAACCCCCGCCGAAGCGAGGGTTTCAAATTTTTGGTGCCCGAACCCGGAATCGAACCAGGGACACGGGGATTTTCAATCCCCTGCTCTACCGACTGAGCTATTCGGGCAACGGGGCGCATTAAACCGTAAAGGCCGCAGGCCGTCAACGGCTTTGATAAAAAAACCACGTAAAACGTGACTGATTGCCTGAATTTCAGTCAAAGACGCAAAAACTCAGGCCAGCGCGCCGTTTTTGCGGCAGAGAGCGATGCTCAATACGTCTTCCGCCAGGCGTTTAGCCACATCAACGTCCTGCACATTACGTTTAACCAGCAGTTTGCTCAGGCAGCCTTCGAGGATCAGCTCCATTTGATCGGCAACCATACTGGGGTTATCCAGGCCAAGCGAGGTTAAGATGCTATGCGTAAATTGCCATGAGGCGCGCTTCTGCTTTTCTGCCAGCTGATGGATGGGCTGGTCAGGCTGAGGATAAAAACTGCAGGCGGCGATAAACAGGCAGCCTGGAAAGCGGCCCTTGCTGACCTGCTCGTTTAATCCTTCATAGCGAGCCATCAGCTTCTGGTCCGGGCGCAGGGCGTCATTCTGCAAAATGTCATGACGCCACTGTGCAATCTGCTGGGCGTGAAACTGCAATGCATCGTAGAGCAGCGCGTCACGATCGGGCCAGAATTGCTCAAGCTGCGTCAGGCTGAGCTGCATATCATCGGCCAGGATTTTCAGCGATGACGTGGCCGCCAGACCATTTTGCTCAAGTACGTTTAATGCATGGTCGAGTATCTGTTCACGTTGCAAATCGTTTTCCTCTGGTATTCAGGCCTGTTTTGATCAACAGACTGGGTCCTGGTTCCAGTTTTGTTTACTCGCGCAATTTCTGCAAATGCGCACGAAAATCATCTGCCTTCAGGAAGCCGGTGATACGCGATCCCGGAATCTCTTTTCCTTGCGCATCAAAGAACAGAATCGTGGGTAACCCTAGCACGTTCAGGTGCTGCAACAGCGCATTATCGGTGGTTGTGTTCGCCGTGACGTTAGCCTGCAACAGCTGCACATTGTTCAGACTGTCACGAACCGCGCTGTCGCTAAAGGTGTATTTCTCAAACTCTTTACAGGCCACGCACCAGTCCGCATAGAGATCCACCATGGTGATGCGCCCTTGGGCTTGCTGCAGGGCCTGGTCTATCTGTTCAACGGTTTGAACAGACTGAAAGGGAAGGTGTGCGATGTTTTGCTGCGGCGCGCCGCTGCCAAAAGCCCAGTCCTGCAACGGCCGGGCGCTGATCAGCGCGGCGGCCAGCATAATAATTTGTACCACGCGCCATTTACCGCCGCTGGCGCGTAAGCTGGCACTAAATGCCCACGCAAAGAACGCCACGCCCAGCAGGCTCCACAAACGCACGCCCCACAGATCGCCGAGTATCCGCTCCAACAGGAAGATCGGCAGCGCAAGAATGACAAAGCCAAACCCTTCTTTGATGGTCTGCATCCAGGGGCCGCTTTTGGGGAGGAAGCGATTACCAAACAGCGTCACGGCGATCAGCGGTAATCCCATACCGACAGCATACAGCCACAGGGTGCCAGCACCGGCCAGTAGATTACCGCTCTGGGTGATATACAGCAGAATGGCGCTGAGTGGCGCGGTGGTGCAGGGCGAACAGATTAAGCCTGCCAGCGCGCCCATCAGGAAAACGCCCGGCAGTGAGCCGCCCTGCTGACGGTTGCTCCACAGTGTCAGGCGGGTTTGTACGCTGGCGGGGAGCTGAAGCGAGAAAAGACCAAACATCGACAGGGCTAACAGAATAAACAGCACCGATAAGCTGATAAGCACATAAGGATGCTGTAAGGCCGCCTGAAAACGCAGGCCAGCCGCCGCCACGATCACACCCAGCACGGTATAAGTGAGCGCCATCCCCTGCACATAGACCATGGCCAGTGCAAACAGCCTGCCCAGCGAATAGTGACGCTTACCGCCAAGGATGATGCCAGAGATCAGTGGATACATCGGCAATACGCACGGCGTAAAGGCAACGCCGATACCAATCAGCAGCGCCCACAGGGGTGAAAAGGGCAAAGGACTACTGGCGCTTACAGACTTAACGGCTGGCGCACTGGCGGTGGCAGCTACCGGCGAAAGGGGAATGCTGCGGGTTTCGGGTGGATAACAGAAGCCTGCGGCGGCACAGCCTTGATAAGTCACGCTGAGGGTCGCCCCTTGCGCCGCCTGCTGCAGCATGACGGGCACGCTCAGATCCTGGGGATAAATCTCGCTTTTGCCAAAAAATTCGTCTTCATGCGGCTGGCCCGCGGGCAGGGCTAAGGGCGCAATGCGGGCATCATGGGGGACGACCTTGATTTGCTGGCGATAAAGGTAATAGCCGTCTTTGACTTTCCAGTGCAGATTAAGCTGCGAGTCGTGCTGATCGAAATCAAAGGCAAAAGCCTGATCAACGGGCAGAAAGCGGCTGGTGGTTTTTGGGGCAAACAGGTCAGCCTGCGCCTGCAGGCAGATAAACAGCGCCAGAACCAGGGTGATTAAGCGAGAGATGCGTGCAGCCATGACAAGTATTCACTGTCTCCATGTTGAACCGGCAGTACCAGCAGCTCTGGTACATCGTAAGGATGCGCGTGCTTAAGCAGGTCGATCAGGGCCTGCTGATGCGCAGTGTCGCATTTGAGTAACATCTGAACTTCGCTGGTCTGCTCCAGTTGGCCCTGCCAGATGTAACAGGAGGTCGCTCCGGGTAAGAGGGTGACGCAGGCGGCTAACCTGGCCTGAAGCGCCTGGGTTGCCAACTGTTGCGCACAGGCCTGATCCGGGGCAGTACAGAGGATGACTACGGCGTTCATCATGAGGAATCTCCTGGAAATAACGCCGATAGTAGCACGTTCACCGCGCCGCTGTGATTACAGCAATAGCCCACCAAAGATAAAGCCACACATGACGGACAAGGTGATAGCCAGCACGCCCGGAATAATAAAGGCATGATTGAACACAAACTTACCGATTCGGGTCGAACCGGTATCATCCATCTCGACAGCGGCTAACAGCGTGGGATAGGTGGGTAAGACAAACAGCGCAGAAACGGCGGCAAAAGAGGCGATAGCCGTTAGCGGTGTCACGCCAAGCGCTAATGCGGCGGGCAGCAGGGCTTTTGCGGTGGCTGCCTGCGAATAGAGCAGCATGGAAGAGAAGAACAGCACCAGCGCCAGCATCCATGGGTAGGTTTTTAGCGTGTCGCCCGCCAGCATTTGAATATCTGTCAGATGGGCTTTCACAAAGGTATCGCCCAGCCAGGCTACGCCCATCACACAGATACAGGCACTCATGCCGGACTTGAAGGTGCTGGCGCTGAGGATAGCACCGGTATCAATTTTGCAGGTCAGACTGATCAGCGTAGCAATGGTGAGCATAAACACGACGATCGCCTCATTGCGCGGCAGCGGCGGGTTAGCGATCAGGTGGACGCTTTCGCTGGTGGCGGTGGCGTAAATCACCACGGCGGCAATACCGACCAGAAAGAGCAGGACCGATTTTTTGGCCCCGGGCTTCGCCTGGTAAACCGTGGCACCGCGCAGCGTCACTTCGCCTTTAGCCAGTCGCGCCTGATAGACCTCATCATCTTTCAGCTCTTTACCCAGGAAGTTGGTCACCAGGGCGGCAAGAAACAGCCCAACCATGGTGGCCGGAATGGCAATCGCCAGCAGCATGATATAGCTCACCCCGCGCGGTTCCAGCAGCGTGGCAAAGAACACCACCGCAGCGGAAATGGGCGAGGCGGTAATCGCGACCTGAGAGGCGACAACCGCAATCGATAAAGGCCGGGAAGGGCGGACGCCTTGTTCCTTCGCCACTTCGGCAATGACGGGTAAGGTGGAGAATGCAGTGTGACCGGTGCCAGCCAGCAGCGTCATCATATAGGTCACCAGTGGCGCAAGAAAAGTGACATAACGGGGATGACGGCGCAGTAACCGCTCGGCAAGGCTGACCAGATAATCCATCCCGCCCGCCACCTGCATGGCTGCAATCGCAGCGATGACGGCCATGATAATTTCGATCACATCAAAGGGGATAACCCCCGGCTTCATACCAAAACCCAGCGTCAGGATCAGCACGCCCATGCCGCCGGCAAACCCAATGCCGATACCACCAAGGCGCGCGCCCAGCCAAATCGCAGCAAGACGATAAACAGCTCAACCAAGAACATGTGCCACTCCCGAAATTGTGATGAGTCGACGAGCAAACTCATCCTTTTAACAAACAAAAAGGCACATCGTTTTGATTACGATGTGCCTTTTACATCAGTAAGTGCAATTAAGCCTTATTGTTCGTTTTCATCGGTATAACGTTTGGCTTTGTAAACCGGATACATCAGGTTCTGCACGGAGAAAATATCGTCCAGCTCGCTTTCGGTAAGCAAGCCGCGCTCCAGAACCACCTCGCGCACGCTTTTACCGGTTTCGGCGCAAATTTTGCCGACGATGTCGCCATTATGGTGACCAATGTACGGGTTCAGGTAGGTGACAATACCAATGGAGTTAAACACGTAGGCTTCACAGACCGCTTTGTTGGCCGTGATGCCGTTGATGCATTTTTCCAGCAGGTTGTAACAGGCGTTGGTCAGGATGCTGACCGATTCAAACAGCGCCTGGCCAATCACCGGCTCCATCACGTTAAGCTGCAGCTGGCCGGCTTCGGAGGCCATCGTGACCGTTGTATCGTTGCCGATCACTTTAAAGCACACCTGGTTCACCACCTCAGGCACGACCGGATTCACTTTGGCAGGCATGATAGAGGAACCGGCCTGCAGCTCCGGGAGGTTGATTTCATTGAGTCCGGCGCGCGGGCCAGAAGAGAGCAGGCGCAGGTCATTACAGATTTTAGAGAGTTTCACCGCCAGGCGCTTCAGGGACGAGTGCACCATAACGTAGGCACCGCAGTCGGAGGTGGCCTCTATCAGATCTTCCGCTGGCACCACCGCCAGGTTACTGACCTCTGCCAGTTTCTGCACGGCTAACTGTTGGTAGCCATCTGGCGTATTCAGGCGTGTACCGATGGCGGTCGCCCCCAGGTTAACCTCCAGAAGCAGCTCGCCGGTACGCAAAATGCTCTTGGTCTCTTCATTGAGCAGCACGCTAAATGCGTGGAATTCCTGGCCGAGCGTCATAGGAACGGCATCCTGTAACTGCGTTCGGCCCATTTTTAAGATGGTCTGGAATTCGTCAGCTTTACGCTGGAAGCCCTCGGCTAACTGACTGATGCCGTCGAGCAGTTTCAACAGGGAGCTGTAAACCGCGATGCGAAAGCCGGTCGGGTAAGCATCATTGGTAGACTGACATTTATTAACGTGATCGTTTGGATTCAGGTACTGGTATTCGCCTTTCTGATGCCCCATCAGCTCCAGGCCAATATTCGCCAGCACCTCATTGGTATTCATATTCACCGAGGTGCCCGCACCGCCCTGATACACATCGACCGGGAACTGGTCCATGCAGCGACCTTTGTCCAGCACTTCATCGCAGGCCTGAATAATGATGTTGGCGATATCCCGCGGCAGGGTTTGTAGCTCTTTGTTAGCCATTGCCGCCGCTTTTTTCACCATCACCATGCCGCGAACAAACTCAGGAATATCGCTGATTTTGCTGTTGCTGATGTAAAAGTTCTCAATCGCACGCAAAGTATGAACGCCATAATAAGCATCCGCCGGAACTTCGCGCATGCCTAACAGGTCTTCTTCGATACGAATGTTGTTCGCCATGATAACCTTCTTGTTGTCACTGCTAACCATCGCAGATGATGTGTTTGTTTTGTGGGGAAGCGCCAGAACCGCTATTTTATCCGTATTCAGGCGGGTGAGCACGATCCTATTCTGACCCAGCCCAAAAGCGCGAACAGAGATCACCTTACTGGCATCGTTACGTTAACAATATGTGAAATCGCTCACAAATTTAACCCTGAAGCAAAAATTTGCCTGATGTGGTTGAAATGGGCGGCCTTAATGACCATCTCTGTATCTTGTCATCATGAATTTACACGCTGCCGGGCAATCAACCGGGCAGCCTGACTCACAGGAGAATCCGGTGCGCTGGTTACCGTTAGTGATCTTTTTCGTACTGGCCTGGATTGAGATCTCGCTTTTCATTCAGGTTGCACACGTCCTCGGCGTGCTGCTCACTATGCTGCTGGTGGTTTTCACCTCATGCATTGGCGTGTCTTTGGTTAAAAACCAGGGCATGAAAAACTTTATGCTGATGCAGGAGAAGCTGGCGCGTAACGAAAGCCCGGCGCAGGAAATGGTGAAAAGCGTTTCGCTGATCATTGCCGGTTTCCTGCTGCTGCTGCCCGGTTTCTTTACCGACCTGCTGGGCTTGCTGCTGTTACTGCCGCCGGTGCAGAAACACCTGACGTTAAAATTGATGCCGCATCTGCGCGTCTGGCGTGGACCCGGCGCAGGCCCGGACAGTGGTTACACGATGGACGGCGAGTTCGAACGCAAAGACAGCGATCGTCTTGAACATCATGACGATCCTAAAGATCGTTAATCTCTGCCTCTCAGGCGCGACCTCAGGTCGCGCTTTTTGTTTGTCTTTTAGCCAGTTCGCCTGGTTTGTCTAAAAAGTCGCCAGTTGTGCCATCAGACTAAAAAAATTTGTGGGTTGCCCCCTTGAAAGTGTCAGGTCGCGGCCCTATCTCTCTGGTCACGAGGCCGGAAGCCACACAGCCCGGTATTCAACCCAAAAATGAATGATTGGACTTCTCAAAGGAGAGCTATCAAATGAAAATTCGTCCATTACACGATCGTGTCATCGTGAAGCGTAAAGAAGTTGAAGCTAAGTCAGCGGGTGGCATTGTGCTGACCGGTTCTGCAGCAGGCAAATCCACTCGTGGTGAAGTTCTGGCTGTGGGCAAAGGCCGTATCCTTGAAAGTGGCGAAGTGAAGCCGCTGGACGTACAAGTTGGTGACGTAGTGATCTTCAGCGAAGGCTACGGTGCCAAAACTGAAAAAATCGACAACGAAGAAGTCCTGATCATCTCTGAAAGCGACATTCTGGCTATTGTTGAAGCGTAAGTTTTACGCGTAATTCACTGAACGAAACGAATTTAAGGGAAATTTGAAATGGCAGCTAAAGACGTAAAATTCGGTAATGACGCACGCGTAAAAATGTTGCGTGGCGTGAACGTACTGGCAGATGCAGTAAAAGTTACCCTGGGCCCGAAAGGCCGTAACGTGGTTCTGGATAAATCTTTTGGTGCACCGACCATCACTAAAGATGGTGTCTCTGTTGCGCGTGAAATCGAGCTGGAAGACAAGTTCGAAAACATGGGCGCACAGATGGTGAAAGAAGTGGCCTCTAAAGCGAACGACGCTGCGGGCGACGGTACCACCACTGCAACCGTTCTGGCGCAGTCCATCATCACCGAAGGCCTGAAAGCCGTTGCGGCGGGCATGAACCCGATGGATCTGAAGCGCGGTATCGACCAGGCGGTTATCGCTGCGGTTGAAGAACTGAAAAAACTGTCTGTGCCTTGCTCAGACTCTAAAGCCATTGCTCAGGTTGGTACCATCTCTGCGAACTCCGATGAAACCGTGGGTACACTGATTGCTCAGGCAATGGAAAAAGTGGGCAAAGAAGGCGTTATCACCGTTGAAGAAGGCACCGGTCTGCAGGACGAGCTGGACGTGGTTGAAGGTATGCAGTTCGATCGCGGCTACCTGTCTCCTTACTTCATCAACAAGCCAGAGACGGGCGCAATTGAGCTGGAATCACCGTTCATCCTGCTGGCTGACAAGAAAATTTCTAACATCCGTGAAATGCTGCCAGTGCTGGAAGCCGTTGCGAAAGCCGGTAAACCTCTGCTGATCATCGCGGAAGACGTCGAAGGCGAAGCGCTGGCGACCCTGGTGGTTAACACCATGCGCGGTATCGTGAAAGTGGCTGCGGTTAAAGCGCCTGGCTTCGGCGACCGTCGTAAAGCCATGCTGCAGGATATCGCTATCCTGACCGGTGGTACCGTTATCTCTGAAGAGATCGGTATGGAACTGGAGAAAGCAGCCCTGGAAGATCTGGGTCAGGCGAAGCGTGTGGTGATCAACAAAGACACCACCACCATCATTGATGGCGTAGGTGAAGAGGCTACTATTCAGGGCCGCGTAACCCAGATTCGTCAGCAGATCGAAGAAGCCACGTCTGACTACGACAAAGAAAAACTGCAGGAGCGCGTCGCGAAACTGGCAGGCGGTGTTGCCGTACTGAAAGTGGGCGCAGCAACTGAAGTTGAAATGAAAGAGAAAAAAGCCCGCGTTGAAGATGCCCTGCACGCAACCCGTGCTGCGGTAGAAGAAGGCGTGGTTGCGGGTGGTGGCGTGGCGCTGGTTCGCGTTGCAGCCCTGCTGACCGAGCTGCGTGGTCAGAACGAAGACCAGAACGTGGGTATCAAAGTTGCGCTGCGCGCAATGGAGTCACCACTGCGTCAAATCGTCTCTAACGCCGGCGAAGAGCCTTCTGTTGTAGCAAACAACGTGAAAGCAGGCGACGGTAACTACGGTTATAACGCGCAGACTGAAGAATACGGCAACATGATCGACTTCGGTATTCTGGACCCAACCAAAGTGACTCGCTCTGCTCTGCAGTACGCGGCGTCGGTTGCTGGCCTGATGATCACCACCGAATGTATGGTCACTGACCTGCCGAAAGGCGATGCACCAGACTTAGGTGCAGGCGCTGGCGGTATGGGTGGCATGGGCGGTATGGGCGGCATGATGTAATTGCCCTGACGCTTGCGTCATAAGAACCCCCGATCGGAAACGGTCGGGGGTTTTTCTTTTGCTGAGGAAAAGGTATAAGTAGTGGCGCAACGGTGACGTTGGCACGGATTAGGGCAATGAATGTTCAGAAAAAATGCGTGTTTTTCTGCTACGCTGCCATCCGACACTGATGATAATAAATGGGGATTATAATGCGTATTAACCTCTTGCTCGGTCTTACGGCTGGTGCGTTATTGCTTACAGGCTGCAGCAGCTCTACCGACCTGACTTCTGCTGGTCAGCGCGTCACCTTTACCGACCAGCAACCTGGCAAACAATGTCAGCTTCTGGGTAGCCTGACCGGCTCGCAAAGTAACTGGTTAAGCGGAGCCGGTGGTGAAACCAGCGCACTGCGTGGTGCAGCTAACGACCTGCGTAACCGTGCAGCAGAGATGGGCGGCAATGTCATTTATGGTGCGACCAGCCCGACACAAAATCTGCTGTCAGCCTTTGCGCCACTCGACAGCAAAATGACTGGCCAGGTTTATAAGTGCCCTAACTGATTGTCCGCTGAATAAGCAGAGTTTTTTGAGACGACCGGCTTGCGAGCCGGTCGTTTTTTTTATGGCTGATGTGTTGTCGCCGTATTCACGGCCTGTGAGCTGCCAGCGGATGCCGGACGCGACCTTCCGCGTGCGTGGTCTGTCCGGGCGGCCATGAGCGTGTGTGATTGACCGCCCAGGTGACCGCGTTTTTATTCCTGACGAAGCTGTAGATCCAGCGGCGTTTTGCTCGGCTCGCCGCCGATTTCTCGTGCCAGCTTAGGCACCAGATAACCGGAGACTAAGGGCAACAGGCCGCGCATCAGCGCGCGGGCTTCCTCATCGGAAACGTAGAAATGTGCCGCGCCCTGCACCTTGTCCAGCACATGCAGGTAGTAGGGCAGAATGCCGGCATTGAACAGCGCATTGCTCAGCGCCGCCAGGGTTTGCGCCTCATCATTCACGCCGCGCAGCAGCACGCTCTGATTAAGCAGCGTAACGCCAGCACCTTTCAGGCGCAGCATGGCATCGCAGAGTGCCTCATCAATCTCACGGGCGTGGTTGATATGGGTTACCATCAATACCTGAAGCCGCGTCTCAGCCAGTATCTGACACAGCGTTGCCGTGATGCGGTCCGGAATCACCACCGGCAGTCGGCTGTGAATACGTAGCCGTTTCAGATGCGGGATAGCGGCCAGCGCGTCAATGAGCCAGGCCAGCTCATGATCTTTTGCCATTAAGGGATCGCCGCCGGAAAAGATAATCTCATCCAGTTCCGGATGAGCGGCAATATAATCCAGCGCGGCCTGCCAGTTACGCTTGTTGCCCTGATTATCCTGGTAAGGAAAATGACGGCGAAAGCAGTAACGGCAGTTGACGGCGCAGCCGCCTTTGACCAACAGCAAGGCACGATTGTTATATTTGTGCAGTAATCCCGGCACCACGCTATTTTGTTCATCGAGTGGATCGGTGCTATAACCTGGCGCGTCGATAAACTCCTGACGGCTGGTCAGTACCTGTAGCAGGAGCGGGTCCCGTGCATCGCCTTTTTTCATCCGCTGGATAAAGGCGCGCGGCACGCGCAGCGCAAAAAGTCGGCGTGCGTCACTGCCAGCAGCCAGATCCGGATGATGGTCGAGCGCTAAAAGTTGCAGTAATTCATGAGGATCAGTGACAACATCAGCAAGTTGCTGCAACCAATCTTCTCTGGAAGGGGAATTTAGGGTTACAATGTGTGCCATTTTTTTGGCTATTACCAGTTAATATCTACAGAGGGCCTTTATGGCGACTTATCTTAGCAACGATTTCCGTCCCGGTCTTAAAATCATGTTCGAAGGCGAACCTTATGCCATCGAATCAAGCGAGTTCGTTAAGCCGGGTAAAGGTCAGGCGTTTGCACGTGTAAAAATGCGTCGTCTGCTGACCGGTTCACGCGTTGAAAAAACCTTCAAATCAACGGATTCTGCCGAAGGCGCAGACGTGAAGGATATGACGCTGCAGTATTCTTACAACGACGGTGATTTCTACTACTTCATGCACCCTGAAAGCTTTGAGCAGTATCAGGTTGAAGCAAAAGTGCTGGACGAAGTGCAGAAGTGGTTGCAGGACAACGCGGAGTGTATCGTAACCTTATGGAACGATAAACCGATTGCGGTTCAGCCACCAAACTTTGTTGAGGCAGAAGTCATTGAAACCGACCCAGGCCTGAAAGGTGATACCGCAGGTACAGGCGGCAAGCCAGCGACACTGTCAACGGGTGCGGTCATTAAAGTGCCATTGTTCGTGCAGATTGGTGAGGTGGTGAAAGTTGACACCCGCTCTGGCGAATATGTGTCACGCGTAAAATAAACATGAAAGGCGCATTCTCTGATGCGCCTTTTTCTTGAGTGAGTTCACCATGAAAAAACGGGCAAAACTTATCGCGTTGGCGTTGCTTGTCACTTCTGGACTAAGCGCCTGTAACACCTTCCACGGTTTTGGCGAAGATGTTTCTCACTTGGGCGGCGCTATCTCTCGCGCGGCTAAATAACTTATCCACGTTTCCTTTTTCCGCAGCTCAGGCTCGCGGCGTTGCGTAATCAGTCTATGCTTTAAAAGCTGTACTTATAATGCAATCAAAAAGGATATGGATATGTTAAAGAAAAGTATTGTTGCGATTTTCTCTGTGATGATGTTCTCTGCACTGCTTTCTGGCTGCAACACCACGCGCGGCGTTGGCGAAGACGTTGAAGCGGGCGGCCACGCGATTCAGCGCAGTGCGCAGTAAATGAAAAAACCGGTACGAACCTTTTCGTACCGGCTTTCTTTTATCCCTGCTTAACCCAAATCAGCTCATCAACCGGGAAACCGGCCTGGCGTGCCTGCTGCACCAGCTTTTGTTTCACGCCGTCATCCAACTGCGGCGTCCGTGACAGAATCCACAGATAGTGGCGGTTAGGGCCGCATACCAGCGCATATCGGTAGTCTGAATCCAGCGCTATCACGTTGTAGCCACCGTAAAATGGACCAAAGAACGAGACCTTCAGCGCCGCACGCTGCTTGTCGCCAGTAAAGTAAGCTTTGCCTACGCTTTCCTGCCAACGCTGTTTTTTGACGTTATAGCCGCGATTAACAACTTTCAGACCGCCATCCTCACGCGGGCTGTAATTTGCCGTGACCTGTTCCAGGCCGCGTTCAAAGCCATGATCCAGCCGGGCGATCTCGTACCACTGACCGAGGTAACGCTGGCTGTCGAAGTTTTCAATGACGGTAACGTTTTTCGGCGGGGTAGTTGAGCAGGCAACAGACAGAAATGCACTTACGCTGGCGACCAATGTTTTCCATGGAGACATAAAAAGATTCCTTTGTGATTTAGCCTGTTAATTATAGAACCCCCGCCGTTTCCTGGACAGGTTTGCGCCACGATTGTTTGCCACCCACATTGCGAGTAGACTTCCCTCCCTTATTTGTATCTGGAGTCATCACCATGAGTGAAACGGCAAGCTGGCAACCTGGCGCTTCCATTGCCAATTTAATTAAACGCGCAGCCATCATTGCTGAAGTACGTCGTTTCTTCGCCGATCGTGGCGTACTGGAAGTCGACACGCCAGCGATGAGTCAGGCCACAATCACTGACATCCATCTGGTGCCCTTCCAGACGCGCTTTGTCGGGCCTGGCATGTCCGAAGGCCGCGACCTCTGGCTGATGACCAGCCCGGAATACCACATGAAACGCCTGCTGGCTGCCGGGAGTGGCCCCATTTATCAAATGGGCCGCAGCTTCCGCAACGAAGAGGCCGGACGGTATCACAACCCTGAGTTCACCATGCTGGAGTGGTATCGCCCCCACTATGATATGTACCGGTTGATGAATGAAGTTGATGATCTGCTGCAGCAGGTGCTGGAGTGTGACAGCGCAGAGTCGCTCTCTTATCAGCAGGCCTTTATTCGCCACCTTGAGCTGGACCCGCTTTCCGCTGACAAAGCGCAGCTGCGCGACGCAGCGGAAAAAATGGGTGAGGGCGAGCTGGCAAGCCGGGAAGACGATCGCGATACCTTGCTGATGCTGCTGTTTATGCTGGGCGTGGAGCCCAAAATTGGCCAGGACAAGCCGTGCTTTATCTATCACTTTCCGGCCAGCCAGGCGGCATTAGCGGAGATCAGCACCGAAGATCATCGGGTGGCTGAACGCTTTGAGGTTTACTACAAAGGTATTGAGCTGGCGAATGGTTTCCGTGAACTCACCGACAGCCGTGAACAGCGTCAGCGCTTTGAACAGGATAACCGTCGGCGCGCGGCGCGCGGTCTGCCGCAACATCCCATTGATACCTACCTGCTGGCCGCGCTGGAACACGGTATGCCGGCCAGTTCTGGCGTCGCTCTGGGTGTGGATCGTTTGATCATGCTGGCACTGAACGCAGAATCGCTGTCTGAGGTGATCGCGTTTCCGGTGGACCGCTGCTAAGTCTTGCCGCCCCAGCCCTGAAAACCGGCGCAGCTGAAAAGCCGCGCCGCGCAGGCAGAACACCAGGAGGGCCAGGATTGCCCTTCACCGCATTGCGCCGGGCACCGGCTTACCTGACCTACTGACTGTTATCGGGAAACTCCAGAATCGTTACCGGTAGCGTCAGCTTCTTATCATTGCGCAGCACCTGGACATCAACTACCGATCCGGGGCGAATTTCAGCAACCTGGTCCATGGTTTCCTGTGCCGATATAGCCGGTTTACCGTCTACGCTCAGCAGCACATCATTTGCCTGAATACCGGCTTTCTCAGCAGGCCCGCCGGGGGTAACCACGCTGACGATAATGCCCTGAACCCGATCAAGACTGTTGCCCTGACCGTGTAACGGCGGCACCTCTCGGGCGGTGATCCCGATATAGCCGCGTATCACCCGACCATCACGGATCAGTTTATCCATGATTTTGGACGCCAGCGGCGTGGGAATAGCAAAACCGATCCCCTCTGGCGTTTCGCCATCGCTGCTTTTATCGAACGTCAGGGTGTTAATGCCCATAAGTTCGCCCAGGGAGTTGATCAGCGCACCGCCTGAATTCCCCTGATTGATGGAGGCATCGGTTTGCAGGAAGTTCTGGCGGCCTGAAGAGCTAAGCCCAACACGGCCTGTCGCACTGATAATGCCTTGGGTAACCGTTTGTCCCAGGTTGTAGGGGTTGCCGATAGCCATCACCACATCGCCAATATGCGCGACGCGTTTGGGATTAATGGGGATAACCGGCAGATTAGAGGCGGTAATTTTCAACACGGCCAAATCGGTCATGGCATCTGAACCGACCAGGGTGGCTTCAAAAAAACGGCCATCCTGCAGGGCGACGATAATCTGATCGGCATTGTTGATGACGTGCTTGTTGGTCAGGATGTAGCCCTTGGCATTCATAATCACGCCCGAACCCAGCGTGGTGATACCGCGGTTGTTGTTCCCATGTGCGCTGCGGTTGTAAACGTTCACAACGGCAGGCACGGCACGCCTCACCCCTTGATTAAAGCCAAAGGGCGTTTCGTCGTTACTGTCATTTTGACTATACAGGGCAGCACTGCCCAAACGCAGTGCGGGCAGCGCCACGAGCAAGATGCCCGCAACAATCAGTCCCAACACCACTGAACGCAAGAGTTTAAGAAACATGGTGTTAAATCACGTCAGGGGAGAACGCTGGGGAGAATAACATGAGAGCGGCGGACACACACGCGCTTGTGTCCGCCGTAATGCGTGGTTTATCTCAATAACAGATAGATACTTTCTTCACCGCGTACCACATTCAGTGCCATCACCGGTGGTTTGGCTTCCAGCACTTTGCGCATTTCGGCAATGTTCTGAACCCGCGTGCGGTTGACACCAATGATAACGTCATCTTTTTGCAGACCAACCTGCTCGGCAGGCGTTCCTTTTTCGATGGCATCAATTTTCACGCCTTTATCGCCGGTCTTGGTCTGACCGTCGCTCAGCGTTGCGCCTTGCAGTGCCGGAGAAAGCAGCTGTGCGCTGGCTGTCGTCTGGGCACTTTGCTCAAGGGTGACATCGACGCTCACCGGTTTCCCTTCACGCAACAGGCCAAGCTTAACTTTCTCGCCCGGTGCCGTTGTGCCGATTTTCACCCGCAGTTCTGCGAAGCTGGTGATCGGTTTGTCGTTGACCGAAACGATGATATCGCCCGACTTGATACCGGCTTTTTGAGCAGCAGACTGCGGCAGCACTTCAGAGACGAATGCGCCACGCTGAGCGTCCACGTTAAACGCCTTGGCGATATCTGCGGTCATTTCAGTGCCTTTAATCCCCAACTGACCCCGTTTCACTTCGCCGTACTTAATCAGCTGCTGTGCCAGGTTCATTGCCATATCGCTGGGAATAGCAAAGCCGATGCCGATATTGCCGCCGCTGGAGGCCAGAATGGCGGTATTAATGCCGATCAGCTCGCCGTTCAGGTTAACCAGTGCGCCACCCGAGTTGCCCCGGTTAATGGCGGCGTCGGTCTGAATAAAGTTTTCCAGCCCTTCGAGATTCAGGCCACTGCGGCCCAGCGCTGAGATAATCCCTGAGGTTGCCGTCTGACCCAGGCCAAAGGGATTACCAATGGCAACGGCAAAGTCGCCGACTTTAAGTTGATCAGAATCGGCCACTTTTATCTGTGTCAGGTTTTTCGCGCCCTGAATCTGAATCAGGGCAATATCGGTCTGCTCATCGTGACCAATGAGTTTGGCATCATATTCACTGCCGTCGCCGAGCTGAACGTTGATTTTGTCAGCACCATTGACCACGTGATTGTTGGTCAGAACATAGCCCTTGGCGGCATCGATGATGACACCGGAACCCAGTCCCTCAAAGGGTTGAGGCTGGGCTGGTCCGCCGCCAGGCAACTGGCCGAAGAAGCGTTTCAGCGGCTCGGGGATATCCTGAGCCTGAGCCTGGGAATCAGACTGCGTGCCTTCAACATGCACACTGACCACCGCAGGTAACACTTTTTCCAGCATTGGGGCCAGGCTCGGCAGGGGCTGGCTCTGAATCTGTGCGGGCAGCGTCGCCATCGCGCCGGGCGCAGCGGCAAGACTCATTCCAATACTCAAGGCTAATGCGCTTAACAGTCGTGCTTGTTTTTTCATTGCTACAACGCTCTCGCTGCAAAAAGTGGGGGGAATAAATCAATGAGACAGCCGTTTGTGGCCGGGGTTCGCAAAAACAGCGGGCACAGCGTGGCTGTGCCCGATAAGCTTAGTCGCGGACGGCGCGTTCACCACGCAGTAAACCGGAGGCGCCTTCAGAATAATCACGCGGCATCTGCACCGGTGCCTGATCGTTATCGGCTTCTGCTTCGGTCAGTTGCCATGCAAAGGGATTTTTATCCCCAGGCATATTGGGCAGCAGATCGTTGGAACCTTTCGCCATATGCTGATAGAGCTGACGATAATCGCGCGCCATGTTATCCAGCAGCTCTGCACTTTGCGCAAAGTGATTGGTCAGCTCCTGGCGATAATCTGCCAGCTCGGCCTTGGTCTTATCCAGTTCATACTGCATGCTGCGCTGCTCACGCAGCTTCCGGTTGCCAAAACGCATTGCCACTGCGCCGACAATAATACCTACCACTAAACCAATTAGCCCGTATTCCCAGGTCATAATGACTCCCGTGTTATTTCCGTTGTTCCGTAGGGCGTTGCACCACTTAATAGTAGTCACTATACCCGTTAATCTTATGGATGTGGAACTCTGGAGCGCCATGCCTTAGTGTAGAGCGGCCTTTTTTTCGACAAACGACGTTTGAATAAGACAAAATTCAGGGACACTGAGAGAACCATGCAAACCTCATCTCCGCTTGCCCGCTACGAGCAGGCGCTATCACAGGGCGATTTCAAGCCCGACGATGTACAACGTGAAGCGATTACCCGCTTAGATGCTATCCAGCAAGGGCTGATCGCGCGTCAGCATAACACCGAACCCGCCTCATCAGGGTTGTTAGGTCGTCTGTCGAAGCTGGTACGAAAAGAGACGTCACACGCCAAAGCGCCCGTTCGTGGCTTGTATATGTGGGGCGGCGTTGGCCGCGGGAAAACCTGGGTAATGGATCTGTTTTTTCAGTCTATTCCTGGCGACCGCAAACTGCGTTTGCACTTCCACCGCTTTATGCTGCGTGTGCATGAAGAACTAACAGAACTGCAGGGGCACAGCGATCCGCTACTCATCATTGCCGACCGCTTCAAGGCTGAAACCGATATTCTCTGTTTTGACGAGTTTTTTGTTTCTGACATCACTGACGCCATGCTGCTGGGTACGCTGATGGAAGCGCTGTTTGCGCGCGGTATCAGTCTGGTCGCAACCTCGAACATCCCGCCTGATAACCTGTATAAAAACGGCTTGCAGCGCGCACGCTTCCTGCCTGCCATTGAGCAGATTAAGCAACACTGTGAGGTGATGAACGTCGATGCGGGCATTGATTACCGTCTGCGTACGCTGACGTCAGCACATTTATGGAAGTTCCCCCTGGCACCTGACACGTACGCTGAGATGGATCGCCTTTTTCAGGCGCTGTCAGGCGAAAAACGCGGTGAAGCGCCGGTGCTGGAAATCAACCATCGTAAAATGGCAACGATGGGCGTGGCGGAAGGGGTGATTGCCATTGATTTCAAAACGCTGTGCGGAGAAGGGCGCAGCCAGCATGATTACATTGAGCTATCGCGCCGCTTTCACAGCGTCCTGCTGTTTGATGTGCCGGTGATGATCTACAAAACGGAAGATCAGGCGCGACGTTTTCTGGCGCTGGTCGACGAGTTTTATGAGCGCCATGTCAAACTGGTCGTGGCGGCAGAAACCTCGCTGTTTGAAATTTATCAGGGCTCGCGCCTGAAATTTGAATATCAGCGCTGTTTGTCGCGTCTGCAGGAAATGCAGAGCGAGGAGTACCTGCGGCTGGCGCATTTACCCTGAGATTACGCGTAATAAATGAAAATAGGGTTCGATTTTTGTAATCGACTTCTCTATAATCTTGCGACCCCACGTTACAGCACAGGATTTTTTTCCCCAAATCCTCTGCGTTCCGGTAACGCTATCCGAAGGGGTGGCTTGCTGGTCAAAATGGTCGTGTGAGCCTCATTCGTTTACTTAAGCGTTTGGGATTTCACCAACGTGTAACTTAATTTGGGTAAGCTTTTCGATGAAAACTTTTACAGCTAAACCAGAAACCGTCCAACGTGACTGGTTTGTAGTTGACGCAACGGGCAAAACTTTGGGTCGCCTGGCGACTGAACTGGCGCGCCGTCTGCGTGGTAAGCATAAAGCGGAATACACTCCGCACGTTGATACGGGTGATTACATCATCGTTCTGAACGCAGAAAAAGTTGCTGTAACCGGCAACAAGCGTACTGACAAGATCTACTATCACCACACTGGCCACATCGGTGGTATCAAACAGGCGACCTTTGAAGAGATGATTGCTCGCCGTCCTGAGCGTGTGATTGAGATCGCGGTTAAAGGCATGCTGCCGAAGGGCCCGCTGGGTCGTGCTATGTACCGTAAACTGAAAGTTTACGCAGGCAACGAGCACACCCATGCGGCACAGCAACCGCAAGTTCTTGACATTTAATCGGGATTAAAGGCAATGGCTGAAACTCAAAACTACGGCACTGGTCGCCGCAAAAGCTCTACCGCTCGCGTATTTATTAAGCCGGGTAGCGGTAACATCGTTATTAACCAACGTTCTCTGGAACAGTACTTCGGTCGCGAAACTGCCCGCATGGTAGTTCGTCAGCCGCTTGAGCTGCTGGACCTGGTTGGTAAATTCGATCTGTTCGTCACCGTTAAAGGTGGCGGTATCTCTGGTCAGGCAGGTGCGATCCGTCATGGTATCACCCGCGCTCTGATGGAGTATGATGAGTCACTGCGTGGCGAACTGCGTAAAGCAGGCTTCGTTACCCGTGATGCTCGTCAGGTTGAACGTAAGAAAGTCGGTCTGCGTAAAGCACGTCGTCGTCCTCAGTTCTCCAAACGTTAATTGTTGCTGCTTCGGCAGACACAGTTGGCAAAAAACCCGCTTCGGCGGGTTTTTTATTTTATGCATCAGGTCGTTCTGTCGCATAAAACCACAATACTGTTCGCATTTTGCCCGCAAAAATGCATTCCCCCACCCACAAGCTGCCTAAAATCTGGTAAACTCTGTGTCACTTTGCGCCCGCAAGCTGGCGCGTTATGCGCCTGGCATTTGTCGGGGGTGGTTAGCGCGAATTGCGAGCGAGTTCTATGAGCAGGTGAGTCGCCGTGTGGTTGGCTATTCGCAGTAACTTTTTGTGAACAAACTGGGAGGTTTTCATGGCTGTCGCTGCCAACAAACGTTCGGTAATGACGCTGTTTTCTGGTCCTACTGACATTTTTAGCCATCAGGTACGTATTGTGCTTGCCGAGAAAGGTGTCAGCGTAGAGATCGAGCAGGTCGAAATGGATAACCTGCCGCAGGATCTGATTGACCTCAATCCGTACCGCACCGTGCCGACGCTGGTAGATCGCGAACTGACGCTGTACGAATCACGCATCATCATGGAATATCTGGATGAGCGTTTTCCACACCCACCGTTGATGCCTGTTTACCCTGTCGCGCGTGGCGAAAGCCGTTTGATGATGCACCGTATCGAACAAGACTGGTACAGCCTGATGAGAAAGGTTGAGAACAGCAGTGGTCAGGAAGCTGAAGCGGCGCGTAAGCAGCTGCGTGAAGAGTTACTGGCGATTGCCCCTCTGTTTGGACGGACGCCATTCTTTATGAGCGACGAGTTCAGCCTGGTTGACTGCTATCTGGCACCGCTGCTGTGGCGTTTACCGTCAATGGGTATCGATCTGCTCGGTTCAGGCTCCAAAGAGCTGAAAGGCTATATGAACCGCGTATTTGAGCGTGACTCCTTCCTTGCTTCACTGACTGAAGCTGAACGTGAAATGCGCCTGCAAGCCCGGGGCTGATTTATGGAAATGTCACAACTCACAGCCCGTCGGCCTTATTTACTGCGTGCTTTCTATGACTGGTTACTGGATAACCAGCTCACACCGCATTTGGTCGTCGACATCAATCTGCCTGGTGTTCAGGTACCACTGGAATATGCACGTGATGGTCAGATTGTATTGAACATTGCGCCGCGTGCCGTTGGTAACCTTGATCTGGGTAACGATGAGGTTTCGTTTAACGCACGTTTTGGTGGCGTTCCGCGTCAGGTGAACGTCCCGATGGCGGCTATACTCGCTATCTACGCGCGTGAAAACGGTGCAGGCACGATGTTTGAACCTGAACCGGCCTACGAAGGCGGGACGCAGGAATTCCCAGAGAATCAGGAAGAAACGGTGATGTCAGTCATTGACGGTGACCGCCCTGATGATGCCAGCGATGATGATCATTCACCTGATGACGATCCGCCGCCACGTGGTGGACGTCCCGCACTGCGTGTGGTGAAATAACACAGCATGCCCGTCACCTCGACGGGTATTTTTTTGCCTGCCAGATAGCGCGTTTTTGCCTGCCAGAAAGCAGGCATAAAAAAATCCGGGAACACAGGTTACCCGGATTTTTGCTTTCTGCGGCAGGGATTAATAAACGTCGCGCAGGTAGCGTTTCTCTTTCTTCAGCTGATCGATGTAGTCGGCCGCTCGCTCGCTGGACAGCCCGCCAAACTGGCGCACGATTTCATACAGCGCGCTATCGACGTCTTTCGCCATGCGTGATGCATCGCCACAGACATAGAAGTAGCCCCCTTCCTGTAGCCAGGCATAGAGCTCTGCGCCCTGTTCCAGCATCCGGTTCTGCACGTAGATTTTCTTGTCCTGATCGCGCGAGAAGGCCAGATCAAGACGGGTGAGCAAACCGCTCTCCTGCCAGGCTGTGAGCTCTTCGCGATAAATGAAGTCGTGCTCCTGATGCTGATCGCCAAAGAACAGCCAGTTCTTGCCCTGGGCACCTGTCACCTGACGCTCCTGCAAAAACGCACGGAACGGCGCGATGCCCGTACCCGGTCCCACCATAATCAGCGGCGCATTGCCGTTGGCGGGCACACGGAAGGCTTTGTTAGGCGAAATAAAGATCGCGGGCTTTTCACCACGGCGCACGCGCTCTGCCAGGTAGGTTGAGCACACACCGCTACGGTTACGGCCACCGCTGTGATAGCGCACAGAGGCAATGGTCAGGTGCACCTGATTAGGATGCGCTTTTGAGCTGGATGAAATGGAGTAGGCGCGGTGCTGCAGCGGGCGCAGCAGGGCAACAAACTCTGTCACGCTCAGGCTACGCGTTAGCTCAAGCTGCAGCAGATCCAGCGTATCTTTGCCCCACAGCCAGACGCCCAGGGCATCTTTATCATCATGCTGAAGGACATGGCGCAGCTCCTGGTTGGTGGTATTTTGTCCTACCCACTCAATCAGCTTGCGTGATGGCTCAGAAATTTCAAACTGGTAGGTCAGCAGGTCGCCCAGACTTCGGTCGAAACCCGGCACCGGCGTCTGATAATCGGCGTTTAACTGCGTAAGCAGCAGGTTAACCAGCGACGGTTCGTTGACCGGAATCACGCCAAGCGCGTCACCGGCTTCATACTTGAGACCGCTGTCGCTAAGATCAAACTCGAAGTGGCGAATGTCCTTGGCTGACTGTTCGCTCGACAGGCGCTTGTTGGTGATCAGGGCAGCCGCATAGGGGTTGGATTTGTTGCTGCCAGGAATGACGGGTGCTTCCGGGGCGCTCTCCAGCACCGTGCCGCTGCTGCCTGCGCTGCTGGCAAACTGTGGCATCGTGCTGTTCAGCCATTCATTCGACGGCTCTTCATAATCAATATCGCAGTCGATACGGTCGACAACGCGTTTTGCACCAAGCTGTTCCAGACGCATATCCAGGAACTTACCTGCCTGGCAGAATCCGTCATAACCGGTATCGCCAATGGCCAGCACGGCGAAGTGCATCTGCTCCAGGCGCGGCGCAGTGCTGGCTGAAATCGCGTCCCAAAACAGCTGGGCGTTGTCGGGCATTTCACCTTCGCCATAGGTTGAGGTGACAATCAGCACGTGGCGCATGGTGGCGAACACGTCGAGATCCACATCGCCTAATGCCTGAACGACGGGCACCAGACCTTTGGCTCGGGCTGATTTCGCCGCTGACTGGGCCAGCGCCTCAGCATTGCCGGTCTGAGAACCATAAAGGATGTGCAGTTGGGTGGTGGCGGCAGCACTGCTGCCCGCCGCTGGCTGCTGTTTATCTTCCAGCACCAACAAACGGGAGTGCAGGCCAGCCAGAAAGCCCGCCAGCCAGTATTTCTGGTCACCATTAAAAGGTGCATCTTCAGGAATATATGGAATTTTCATGGATACCTTTACTCAATCCCGCTCTTGACCGTCATACGTCGCCGTGTCGATGGCAGTCGGTTCCTGCGCGCTCAGCAGCTTGCTGCTGAGCGGATAAGGTTGCCGCTGCGCCCGGTACGACGAATAAATCCGGGTAATCATGATTAAACACAGTTCTGTTCACTGACTCTGCTGTCAGGCCAGTTTACCCACCGCTGCTGCAATTTCAGGTAACGCCGCACGTGCAAACAACTCTTCAAAATCAGGCAGGCGACCGAGGATTTCACGGTTGCAGGCATCCTGATACATGATCCAGCCATAGGTGGCCAGGCTGTCCATCGAGCGGATGTTACGTTGCGTCAGTGCCGCTTTATAATCGGACATGCGTTTTGAACCGATCAGGCTGGCCAACTCGCTGTCACTGTAGTTTTCAATCGCTGCTCGCGCATGGCGTTGCAGTTTACTGATCAGAGAAAAGTCTTCTGTCATCAGCAAATTGCGGACGGCTTTCTCCACGGCAGGGGCCTCAACTGAGGTGCCTTTCGGTAACTTACCTAATGCCAGCTGCTGCGCAAAGCTCAGTACGGTGTAGTTGTTGAGCAAAACAAACATTTCCTGCGTATCGGTCGCCCCGTAGGCCGGTACCGCACCGTCAGCAATGGTTTTGCCTTCACGCCAGGCGGCTTTGAATTTGGCTACCTGATGGGCAGCCAGCGCCGTCGACAGTTCTTCCAGCAAATCCTTACGGGATTTCGCCTTCAGAATTTCACCGCCGTCCTGATAAAGCAGCAGGGAACGTGGCATCACGTAAACAAAGTGCTGACACTCGGTTTCCCAGTGTTCCAGTAGCCAGGCGGCACGCGGAGACTGCGTGGCCGCAAGGTGCCAGTTCAGCATGGTCCAGACCGCCTGCTTATGGATCTGCGCCAGCTCATCCTGGTCGGCAATGGAGCCAAACAGGACAGAATCGCCTGCCGCATGGTTGGCCAGTGAGCCATAGGGATCGTACTGGTAAGCAAAACCGCCGCTCATGCCGTTACCGAAGCCTTTACCAAAAGTGCCCAGGTTTAACACTGCGCCGTTGGTCATATATTCGCAGCAGAAGTCACCGACGCCTTCCACCACGGCAGTTGCACCGGAGTTACGTACCGCGAAACGGTCGCCCGCCTGGCCCTGAACGAACAGACGGCCGCCGGTTGCGCCAAACAGGGCGAAGTTACCGATCAGGACGTTGCCATCGCTGTCCTGTGCGCCGCCACCGGGTGATAACACCACCAGTTCGCCGCCGCACTGGCCTTTACCGACGCCATCGTTACAGGTGCCACGATGTTTAATCACCATGCCGTCATTGCAGAATGCACCAAAGGACTGACCTGCTGAGCCTGTTGTGGTGATGTTTACCGTTTCAGGTGCCAGGTAGCGACGACCGCGATCGTCCTGCAGCACGGCTGGCATTGCTTGGATCTGTGCCGCCGTCAGGGTGTGATTCAGCATGCGCTCAATATCGATAGCTAACTGACCGCCCACGCTTTTATTGCGGTTGTTAAGCACGACCTCGTGGCCCAACTGCAGCGTTGTTTTGCCCTGTTCCACCAGCTGCTGGCTGAGCTCTTCAACCCAGATGTCATCCAGCTCAAAATCTTTTTCCAGGTAAACCGGCTTGTCGATTTTCAGTTCTGGCACCACGGTGAGCATCGCGCGCAGATCCAGCTTGCCCACTTCCAGCGGGTGATCCATCAGGTGGAGCAGATCGGCGCGACCACGCGCTTCACGCAGGGAGCGCAGGCCCATCCGCGCCAGAATCTCACGCACTTCGTGTGCGACGTTCAGGAAATACTGTGCGAGCTGACGTGGATCGCCATCAAACGCTTCGGCGTTCGTAGTTAACCCTGCCGGGCATTTGACGTTACAGTTTTTCGCCATCACGCATTTCAGCATCATCAGCGCGGTGGTACCAAACTCAAAGCTGTCGCCGCCCAGCAGCGCGGATTTCACTACATCGCTGCCGGTTTGCTGTGCGCCGGAGCAGCGCAGCAGCACTTTGTCGCGCAGACCGTTTGCACACAGCGCCTGATGGACTTCGGCGATGCCGATTTCCGCTACGCGCCCGGTATATTTCAGGCTGGTCACCGAGGCCGCGCCTGTGCCGCCGGTGTTACCGGCAACGTTAATCACGTCAGCACCGGCTTTTGCCACGCCGACGGCAATGGTGCCAATTCCCTCGGAGGACACCAGCTTCACAATGACGCGTACGCGGGCCGCTTTACAGTCGTGAATCAGCTGCGCCAGATCTTCAATTGAGTAAGTATCGTGGTGCGGCGGAGGAGAAACCAGCTCAACGCCCGGCGTGCCGCCACGCGCTGCTGCGATCTCCACGGTCACTTTGGCCGCTGGAAGCTGGCCGCCTTCGCCGGGCTTCGCACCCTGGCCGATTTTGATCTCCAGCTCTTCCAGCATCGGATCGGCAAGGTAAGCCGCCCAGACACCGAAGCGGCCAGAGGCCAGCTGTTTGATGCGTGAGGCACGAATGGTGCCGTGACGCGAGTAGTGTTCGCCGCCTTCACCGCAGTTGCTCATGCCGCCGACCATATTGGTGCCGTGCGCGACCGCTTCATGCGCCGGAGCCACCAGCGCGCCGTGGCTCATTGCGCCAGAGGCGAATGTGCGGGTGATTTCGCATGCGGGTTGAATATCGCTCAGCGGCAGCGACGGCAGCGCGGTAAAGATACGTGACAGATAGTCTGCCGCTTTGCCGCTGGCGGTCACTTTCAGGCCACCGGCGACCACCTCAGCCGTTTCAATTTCGTCATTAAAGCGGGCTTTCAGCGCACGAGACAGGTTAAGCAGGCGCTCGCTCTCCGGCTTCAGCCCGACAATCGCATCGGTCAGACGCAACATAAAGGCGTTCTGGCTGCCTTCAATGGCATCACATACCAGACCGCGCGTGGCAAAGCCGTTGTTGGTCAGCGAGTAGCGCCCCAGCTTACGCCGGAATTCGGCTTCACTGTCGATGTGGGTCAAGTCCGCCGGGAAGGCCAGGATATCGCGCAGCGCAGCGGGACGGCGCTTGCGCTCTTCATACATCAGGCTGGAGAACTGACGATAATCGGCCGTAATGGCAAAATTATTCATCACGTCATCCGGGATGCGCTCAAAGCTGCTGTCTTTGAATGTCTCTGGCTTGATGCCAAAGGCATTGTCCAGACGGGCCAGCGTCATCAGCCGAATAAAGTTATCCTCTTCACGCGCTTTGTCCGCGAAGCGAATCGGTTCTTCAGTCATATCAATAAAGGTGCGTACGGCAATGGTGCCGTAAGAGTGGCCCGCGCCTTCTGCACGCTCTTTAAACAGCCCCAGCAGGGGCACTTCGGATTCGCCCTGAATTTTCAGTGCGCTTTGATGCCAGTCCACCGCCATCTGCGCGATAGTGGCAAAGCCTGCGCCGCCGACGGGCGTTTTGATATTGGGGTAATACTTTCTCAGGACCGGATCGTCCGTATTCAGGAAGTTAGGCTCAAAGAATTCCCCGCTACTGTAGCTCTCCACGGTACACAGGCCGACTTTGCCCATGGTTTTCATCAGAGCTTTTTCAGCGGCTTTGGCGTAGCGTTTAAAGGCTTTATTGCCTTCCTCGCCTTCACCAAATTTTTCCTCAGCGCGCATTTGCACGCCAAGCGGATAAACGGCCGATGCGCCAAAGCCCAGCGTGGCAGCAATATGGTGGGAAGAGATAATCTGCCCACTCTCCACCACCAGTGAAACGTCAAGACGTAAGCCTTCCTGCACCAGACGCTGGTTAACCGCAGAGATAACCAGCAGCATTGGCAGGGCCGCTTGCGTGGAGGAGATATGGCGATCGGTCAGTACCGCGATGCCGCCCTGTGAACGGGCAAAATCCACCACCTGCTGGGCCAGATCGTCAATCGCTTTTTCCAGCGCACTGGCGTTGGCCGTGCGGCTGAGCAGGTCTTTGCCGATTACCGGTTCGTACAGCATGTCAAAGCGGGCATAAGGCGCGACGTTCTGTTCACGCAGCTGTAGCATGTCCAGATGGGTCAGAATCGGCGTAGGCACGATGATCTGGCGGCCTTTACTGCGTCCCAGATGCGGTTTCGCCCCCAGGGCTACGCGCAGCGTCATGCCGTCTGCTTCACGAATGGAGTCCAGCGGCGGGTTGGTCACCTGGGCAAAGCGCTGTGAGAAATAGTGCGCCATGCCGCCTTCATGATCGGACAGGCCGTTGATGGCGTTGCCGTAACCCATCGCCGAGATTTTCTCTGCGCCGGTGTTCAGCATGGGGTCCATCATGAACTTGAAGCTTTCCTGGTTGTAGTAGTAAGCCACGAAGCGCTGATAGGTTTTCAGATCGCCGCGATAGCGCAGGGGAGAGCCCTGTTGTTCCGCGGGAATGACCGGCAACTCTTGTAAATCGACACGCGATTTGCTGACCAATGCGGCATAGTCTTTTTCTGCAGCCAGTTTTTCCAGCGCCTCATGCGTGGTGTAACTGCGCTTTTCGCGATGATCAAAATAGAGCATCCCGCCAGCTTCGATACGACCACGGCGCAGCACGCTTTCTGGTGGGAACGCGATCTGGCCCGCTTCAGACATGGCGCCAATATACTCCGCCGTTTCAACCGAACGCAGTGGACGCAGCCCCAGGCGATCAAGACGTGCACCAATCACTTCGCCGTTACCAAAGATGAGCGCGGCAGGGCCATCGTTTTTCTCTTCGTACAGCGAAAAATACTCCAGCATGTCGCGGACGGCAGGGGAGAGCGCGGTATCGTTTTCCCAGGCCGGTGGCATCATGGAAACCACGGCGGTGATCAGATCCAGATCGTCTTCCATCAACCGGCTGTGAATACTCTGGTCCAGGCGCGAACTGTCAGACTGACCTTTTGGCCGTACAATCGTTTTGCCACGGGCAGAGGCCAGCGCGGATTCGGCGATACGGTTTTTACGGTCGGTATTCAGCTCACCATTATGGGCCATCAACCGGAAAGGTTGCGCCATGGTGGTGTGCGGATCGGTATTGGTTGAGAAGCGAGTGTGGAAAAACAGTCCGCGTACCTGATGATCGGGATCGGTCAGATCCTTGAAGTAAGGAATCACTTCATTCGAGTTCAGGCGGGCTTTAAAGACTTGTGTGCGGGATGACAGCGACAGCGGATATAACCCGCCGAACTCGCTTTGGGTAAAGGCCTGCGCCTCAATGGTCAACAGTGCGCGATAGATCTGTTTTTCAAAATCACTTTGGTCACTGATGTCCTGAGGTGCGGCAAAAATCCACTGCACAATAGGAAGCTGAAACTGCACGGCAGCCGGACGTGTCACACTGTTATCCAGCGGCATTTCGCGTTTCATGATAACCGGCAGGTTAAAACGGCTTAACGTCTCTTCTACCAAACGTTCGGCATTGGCGCGCAGTTCAACGTCTTTAGGAACGAAAAAGTTACCGACGCCAAAGCGACCGGCTTCCAGCGCCTGACCGGTAATTTTACGGAAGAAATGCAGTGAAAGATCGACGTTAACGCCTGCGCCATCGCCAACGCCCTCAGCAGACATGCCACCGCGGTGCGGCACCGTGCAGAGCGCGCTGTGCGCCATACGCAGAATTTCATGGGTCTGCTCGCCGTCCTTACGGGTAATGAAACCTACACCACAGCTGTCACTTCCTGCTGCTGGGTTGTATAAGCCATAGGAATCAGGTTTTTTACTGGACATTGAGGGTCTCCTTAAACTGCTCTAGACATTACCTGCATTGTTTCAGGCACTGAGTTCAACTACAGAATCTTCCCAGCGCAAATTCTTTCATTTCCGCGCCTGACAGCCTGCGCGGTTGGGTTTTGCGCACTTTTCAGCGTCAGGAGGAGATGCCCCTTGATGCGTAGTGCGTGTTTTTTCCGTTCTCGAAAGGAGATGACTCAAACCATGTGGACGTCATGTTGCATAGATATGCCGTGACGCGTGCCCATCATGAAAGCTTTCAGCGGAATTCCAACTTATCGGGAAAGCGAATCGAGGTCAAATAGCGAGTCTGACACAGTTTAACCTCGCTTTTATGTCGTTAACCTAATGAAATTATTATGTTTTTATGTCTAAAATGTGTCAGTTTTTCACTAAGGTACAAGGGATGAAATGTGAACTGTATCACTGTGCTGTAGGCGTGAAATCACTTAAGTATGCTGGAGACGAGGTGCTAAACAGCATCAAATGCTGCTGCAGGCAGTGGAAGCGCAGGATGTATCTGTTTTTCTTATAGCAGCAAATTTGAATGAATAAGGGCGGCATGATTAGCAAAATTAATTACGGTAGGTTGCTTAAAAATACGATTTATATGAATGAGTATGCATAAAAAGCAGGAAATCGCGGCAAAGGGACGTTGCCGGGCGAAAAAAGACGAGCAGATAAGACGCGCCTTTTTGACAGGCGGCCGTACAGATTCATTGAGTTAGCACAATTAGTCAAGGGTTTTAGCGGTAAGGTCATGAACGTCGGCGAAGCAACCGCCTTTTGCACCATTAAAGTGCGTTAGCGCTGGGATCTCACCGGATGCATTGCGACGACCACGAAGTAAATACGCTATCATGTGCCTGTTCTCATCCAGGGAGTGTTTATGAAACAGATTCGCCTGCTGGCGCAATATTATGTTGATTTGATGGTCAAGCTTGGCCTGGTACGTTTCTCGCTGTTACTGGCGTCGGCGCTGGTCGTGCTGGCCATGATTGTTCAGATGGCCGTGACCATGGTGCTGCGTGGTCATGTTGAAAGTATCGATATGGTCCGATCGGTCTTTTTTGGTCTGCTCATCACCCCTTGGGCGGTCTACTTTCTTTCTGTCGTCGTGGATCAACTGGAAGAGTCACGCCAGCGCCTGGCACGGCTGGTGGATAAGCTGGAAGAGATGCGTACGCGCGATCTTGAACTGAACCAGCAGATGAAAGAGACCATTTCCCAGCTCAATCAGGAAATCACCGACCGTAAAAAAGCCGAAGAGGCACGTGAACAGGTGATGGCGAAGCTGCGCGAAGAGGTTGCTCGTCGCGAACAGGCGCAAATCGAACTGGAGCAACAGTCCTCCTTTCTGCGCTCTTTCCTGGATGCGTCACCGGACCTGGTCTTTTATCGCAACATCGACAAACAGTTCTCAGGCTGTAACCGCGCCATGGAACTGTTAACCGGCAAAAGCGAAAAACAGCTGATTGGGCTTACCCCACGCGACATCTATGACAACGACACGGCCACCAAAGTCCTTGAAACAGATGAAAAGGTCTTCCGGCATAACGTGTCGCTCACCTATGAACAGTGGTTGCAGTATCCCGATGGGCGTAAAGCCTGTTTTGAGATCCGCAAAGTACCTTATTACGATCGGGTAGGTAAGCGGAGTGGGCTGATGGGCTTCGGACGCGATATAACCGAGCGTAAACGCTACCAGGACGCGTTGGAGAGCGCCAGCAGGGAGAAGACCACCTTTATCTCAACGATCAGCCACGAGCTTCGTACGCCGCTTAACGGCATTGTCGGCCTGAGTCGTATTTTGCTGGATACCGATCTGAATCAGGAGCAGCTCAAGTACCTTAAAACCATTCACGTCTCTGCGATTACCCTAGGCAATATTTTCAATGACGTGATTGAAGTCGATAAGATCGAACGTCGTAAGGTCCAACTGGATAACCAGCCGGTCGATTTCACCAGTTTCCTTGCCGATCTGGAAAACCTCTCAGGCTTACTGGCCCAGCCGAAAGGGCTGAAGTTCGTGATGGCACCACAGTTACCGCTGCCGCATAAAATCTCTACCGATGGCACGCGCCTGCGACAGATTCTGTGGAACCTGATTGGCAACGCCGTGAAATTCACCCAGCAGGGAGAGATTGTCGTGCGTGTGGCCTACGAGCAGGATGAAACGCTGCGCTTTGAGGTACAGGATTCCGGGCAGGGGATTCGTCAGGAAGAGCAGGATAAAATTTTTGCTATGTACTATCAGGTCACCGACCAGCATGGCGGCAAGCCAGCGACCGGAACCGGTATCGGCCTGGCGGTTTCACGCCGTCTGGCGCAGGCCATGGGCGGGGATATCAGCGTAAGCAGCGCACCGGGACAGGGCTCCTGCTTTACGGTGGTGATAAAAGCTCCGCGCATCGCAGAGGAAGTGGAAGATGAGGGCGTGGACGACACGCTGCCGCTGCCGGCCTTACATGTGCTGCTGGTGGAAGATATCGAGCTGAATGTGATCGTGGCCCGCTCGGTGCTGGAAAAACTTGGGTGCAGCGTAGAGGTGGCCATGACCGGGAAGGCGGCGCTGGAGATGTTCGATCCGCTGGAGTTCGATCTGGTGCTGTTAGATATCCAACTGCCGGACATGACCGGAATGGACGTTTCACGCGCCCTGCGCCAGCAACATCCTGATGCAAACCTGCCACCGTTAGTCGCCTTAACGGCCAACGTGCTGAAAGATAAAAAAGAGTATTTTGATGCGGGCATGGACGATGTGCTCAGTAAACCGCTTGCCGTACCGGCGTTAACGGCCATTATCAAAAAGTTTTGGGACTATCAGCCTGAAAGTGATGGCCTGCCCGTGACGGCGGCGAGCGCCAGTCAATCCGGTGCATTACTGGATATCCCGATGCTTGAGCAATACCTTGAGCTGGTGGGGCCGAATCTGATCACGCAAAGTCTGACCATGTTTGAACAGATGATGCCGGGTTACCTGGATGTACTGGATTCTAATCTGATGGCGCGCGACCAAAAAGGCATTGCTGAAGAGGGGCACAAGATCAAAGGCGCAGCGGGATCGGTGGGTCTGCAGCACCTTCAGCAGGTGGCAAAGCAAATTCAAAGCCCTGAGTTACCGGCCTGGTGGGACAATGTGGGCGAATGGGTTGAAGAGCTTAAGCGTGAATGGCGACACGATGTGCAAGTACTGCGCGAGTGGGTGGCTGAAAAACAGCGGTAGTACAAAAAAATGACCCCAGCCGAGGCCGGGGTGCGCTAATACTGCGCCAACACCAGGGAAAAAGACGCTGCTGCTATGCTTAATGTTTTCAATGCAACAGCGGGGTATTGGTTAACACTTGCAACACCTTAGCAAATTCAAATTACCTTGTGACAAGATTCATTAAAATTTGTGATGTTGAACCGCGTTTAAATACAGGAAACATTAATTCGACAACATAGTCAAGCAAGGAATCAATTAAACAGTCACATTGGTTATTTTTTAATCAAAACTTCTGTTTTTTGTACGGGCTTAACCCAAATTTGTTAACAAAACCTGTGTTGCGCGCTGTAACCAAAATTTTTCATCGCTGTTCTGGATTAAAATAGATATAAACTTATGATAATAAAGAATAATGAAGAAATTCGTTCCCGCGGACCCAAAACGTTTCGGAAAACCTGATCTTCCCGCACCATTAAAAGGTTTTACCGATAGAAAACGCTTTATAGTTCGGTGAAAACATAGGGTTAAAACACTGTCTTGTAACAGTTAAAACACGAAACATGACGACTGAAAGAACATTTTGTCTCCAGCTAATGGAAACAGTTTGCTGCCCCAACAGAATTATACATAAGTTATATGAAACATTGAGGCGAGGTATTGTCACAAAATGGTATCATCTTTCTGAAAAAGTAGAGCGCACGACAGAGAGGATGGAACCGATTCCTTCTCTGCGGAAGTAATTGAACTCATTCAAACTATTGTTGCATTCTCAATGCATTTTCATTCTCTTGTTATAAACATTGCACATTGTCACCCCGTCTTTTTCGGTAAAGATTTTTATTGCGGGTGGTGATTACGCCTGAAATTAATTAACACAAAAAAAATTTGAGACGATCGTATGAGTAAGCATAAAGGGAATCTGTGGCGGCGTATTAAGCCGCTGGTGATGCGCATTGTATTGATTTGGGTGGGACTGTGGCTGGCGGGCATTTTACTCTTTTCGTTTGTACCGGTGCCGTTTTCTGCGGTGATGGCAGAGCGTCAGATAGGTGCCTGGTTTAGAGGCGATTTTGGCTACGTATCCCATTCCGACTGGGTAGGCCGAGAGGAAATCTCGCCCTGGATGAAACTGGCCGTTATTGCTTCAGAAGATCAAAACTTCCCCAACCATTGGGGCTTTGACGTGGCAGCCATCCAGTCCGTTCTGGACGACAGTGACAGCCGGATGCGCGGTGCATCAACCCTGTCGCAGCAAACGGCAAAAAACCTGTTTTTATGGGATGGACGTAGTTGGATTCGTAAAGGGCTGGAAGCGGGATTAACCGTTGGGCTGGAAACGGTGTGGACCAAACGCCGGATCTTAACGGTCTACCTGAATATCGCGGAGTTTGGCAAAGGCACTTTTGGGGTAGAGGCTGCGTCACGCCGCTTCTTTAATAAGCCCGCCAGCCGTTTAACCATGTCAGAAGCGGCATTGCTGGCTGCGGTCTTACCCAATCCACTGCGCTTTCGCGCAGACGCGCCGTCAGGCTATGTTCGTCAACGCCAGCAGTGGATTTTGCGTCAGATGCGTCAGTTAGGTGGAGAAGGCTTTCTGCAGCTAAATCATCTGAACTGACGTTAATCTTCGTCGAATCCGGCTTCGAACAGCTCAATGACAGCGGCCAGCGCTTCGGTTTCCTGCGGGCCGCTGGCCTCTATCTCAATATGACCGCCTTTGGCAGAGTCCAGCATCAGTAACGCAATAACGCTGCTGGCTTCCGCCTCGGTACCGGTCTCATTGCGTAACAGCACTTCTGCATCGAAACTCTGTACCAGTTCAAACAGCTTCATGGCGGGGCGCGCGTGCATGCCCAGCTTATTTCTGATTTCAACAGTTTGCTTAACGGTCATGATTTACGTTTTTCCAGCGTGCGATGACGAGACTGTACATTTTTACCGCGTGAGCGAAAATAGTCAGCCAGCTGCTCTGCGATATAAACCGAACGGTGCTTACCGCCGGTACAACCTATCGCCACGGTGAGGTAGCTGCGGTTATTGGTCTCCAGCATGGGAAGCCAGAGTTCCAGATAGCTACGCGTCTGATAAATGAAGTTATGGACTTCGGTGTGACGATCGAGGAACGCGGCGACAGGCCGATCCAGGCCCGTCATCGGACGTAGCTTGGGGTCCCAGTGTGGGTTAGGCAAAAAGCGCACGTCAAAGACGTAATCGGCATCGATGGGAATACCATGTTTGAAGCCAAACGACTCAAACACCATCGTCAGCTCACGCTCGCGTTTACCCAGCAAGCGGGTACGCAGCATTTCAGCCAGCTCATGTACCGACATTTCTGAGGTATCAATAATCAGATCGGCACGCGAACGCAGAGGCTCAAGCAGGTCACTTTCTTCATCAATCGCGCTTTCCAGCGACAGATTCTTGCTGGATAACGGATGCAGGCGGCGCGTATCACTGTAACGACGGATCAGCGTGTTGCGATCGGCATCAAGAAACAGCAACTGCGGTGAAAATGCCGAAGGCAGATTGTTGAGCGCTGTTTCAAAAATCTCAGGAGATTCAGGCATATTACGCACATCAATACTGACCGCCGCAGAGATATTGCGCTCGACCAGTGACTCTGCTAACTGTGGCAACAGTACCACTGGCAGGTTATCAACGCAGTAAAAACCCATGTCTTCCAGCGCGCGGAGCGCCACTGACTTTCCTGAGCCTGACCGACCGCTGACGATCATCAGCACCATGACCTTCTCTCCCGTTTTAAATCCGGTTCAAACCGGTAAATCACGCGCTTTATTGCTCTGTTGGTTCTTCGGTAATAATCGCATACAGCTCTTCATCGCTCTGCGCGGCACGCAGGCGGCGGCAAACCGTTTTATCCGCCAGCCGTTTTGCCACTAACGACAGCGTATGTAGATGGGTTTTACACTGGTCAGCCGGAACCAGCAGCGCAAAAAGGAGATCGACGGGCTGGTTATCCACGGCATCGAAAGCAATGGGTTGCTCCAGGCTGATAAAAACGCCTACGGCCCGTAAGGTATCCTCCTCCAGCTTGCCATGCGGAATGGCAATACCGTTACCGATACCGGTGCTCCCCATGCGCTCACGCGTAAGAATCGCTTCAAACAACGTTTGATGCGGCAGGTTGAGCTGCTTAGCGGCCAGTTCGCTGATAATCTCAAGCGCCCGTTTTTTGCTTTGGCAGTGTACGCTACTGCGGGTGCAGTCTGGCGAAAGCACTGTGCTCAATTCCAGTGTTAAATCATTGTTCATTATCGTTTCACTTGCGAGTTCACATAGCCATCGAATCAATACGCAGACATCACGTAGCGAGTGAATGGCGCTGGCATAGATGACAAAACGGGGCGGTTAATCCGCCCCATCCTTTCAGCTCTGCGCGCCGGGCGCGCCTGCCAGCGTGAAGGTTAGTGTTTTTTTAGCTTGTCTTTATATTTGGTCAGTTGACGGGCCAACTTGTCAATCAATCCGTCAATCGCCGCATACATATCTTCCGCTTCAGAGGTCGCGTGCAGCTCGCCACCATTGACGTGCAGGGTCGCATCGGCGATTTGCGTCACCTTTTCCACTTTCAGGACAACATACACCTGATTGATATGATCAAAGTAATGTTCCAGTTTGGCAAATTTTGTCGTCAGGAACGCCCGCAAGGGGTCGGTGATTTCAACGTTTTGCCCGGTAAGGTTCAGCTGCATAGGTCTTCCTTCTCATTTCTGTCAAACCAGTTGTTTACGCTGATTTGAAGGCGGTATGGACAAAGACTCGCGATATTTAGCGACGGTTCGACGTGCCACTATTATCCCTTGATCAGATAACATGGAGGTCAGTTTACTGTCACTCAAGGGCTTGGCGGGGTTTTCCGCCGAGATTAATTTTTTCACCAGCGCACGAATAGCGGTAGATGACGCTTCTCCGCCACCTTCAGTATTAACATGGCTGGAGAAAAAATACTTCAGTTCAAAAATGCCACGCGGGCTGTGAAGGTATTTTTGCGTGGTAACGCGGGAAATGGTCGATTCATGCATATCGACAGCCTGGGCAATATCGGCCAGCACCATGGGACGCATAAATTCCTCTCCCTGCTCAAAAAAGGCCTGCTGCTGCTCAACAATACAGCGGGAGACTTTTAATAATGTCTCGTTACGGCTTTCAAGGCTTTTAATCAGCCAGCGGGCTTCCTGCAAGTTGCTGCGGATAAACTGACTGTCGCTGTCGTTACGTCCGGCACCGCCCATGGCGGCGTACTGCTGGTTAATCTTCAGTCGCGGGAGACTGTCGGTGTTGAGCTCAACCGTCCAGCGCGTCGCGACTTTGCGTACCAGCACATCAGGAATAACGTATTCCGGTTCGCCGGTGTTAATCGACTGCCCCGGACGTGGATCGAGCGACTGAATCAGCAGCATCGCCTCTTTCAGCACGTCTTCTTTCAGACGCGTCACGCGCATCAGGCTGCGGAAGTCATGATTAGCAAGAAGATCAAGATGGCTGCTGACGATCAACCGTGCTTCCGCCAGCATAGGCGTTTCGGGCGCGTACTGCGACAGCTGCACCAGCAGGCAGTCACGTAAATCGCGCGCGCCAACGCCGACCGGATCAAAACGCTGAATGCGCTTCAACACGGCTTCAACCTCATCCATTTCCAGCTCATCGTTACCGATACTGTCAAGAATGTCTTCAAGCGAAACGGTAAGGTAACCCGTGTCATCGATGGCATCGACGATGGATGTGGCAATGGCACGATCGTTATCGCTAAAAGGCGTTAACTCCACCTGCCACATCAGGTAGTCCTGAAGAGACTGCGTGGTTTCACCCTGGTAAATCGGCAGTTCATCATCCTGATAATCGGTACCGGTTCCTGAGGGCGTGCCTGCGGTGTAAATCTCATCCCAGGTCGCGTCAAGCGGCAACTCTTCGGGCATATCCTTCTGTTCCAGCGCTTCACGGGTGTCCAGTCCCGCTTCGCCTTCCTGATACTCTTTTGCGTCTATTTCTTCGTGCTGTTCGGTTTGCTCAAGCAGGGGATTACTTTCCAACGCCAGCTGTAACTCTTGCTGAAGTTCAAGCGTAGAAAGCTGCAGCAGACGAATCGCCTGCTGCAGCTGTGGGGTCATTGCCAGTTGTTGGCTGAGCCTGAGTTGCAAACCTTGCTTCATAGACAGGATGGATATTCCCGGGTAAACATCAGTATTAACGACACCTTATCAGAGTCTGAACTCTTCACCCAAATAAACCCTTTTAACTTGCTCATCTGCAAGGACTTCGCTCGGCGTACCGTGTGCAATCAGGTTGCCCTGACTGACGATATAAGCGCGTTCACACACCGCCAGCGTTTCACGCACGTTATGGTCAGTAATCAGCACGCCAAGGCCACTGTCACGCAGGTGTTCAATGATCTTTTTAATGTCGATAACGGAAATGGGATCAACCCCGGCAAACGGCTCATCCAGCAGGATAAATTTCGGATTAGCCGCCAGCGCACGCGCGATCTCAACACGACGGCGTTCACCGCCCGACAGCGATTGCCCCATATTGTCGCGCAGATGCGCAATATGAAACTCATCCATTAGCTCGTTAGCCCGGTCCTGTCGCTGCTCTTCGGTTAAGTCGTCGCGGATTTGCAGCACCGCCATCAGGTTGTCGTACACGCTCAGGCGACGGAAGATAGAGGCTTCCTGCGGCAGATAGCCGATGCCGCGACGTGCACGCGCATGGAGCGGCAGAATACTGATGTCTTCGTCATCGATGATGATGCGTCCCGCATCACGCGGAACAATGCCTACCACCATGTAAAAGGTGGTGGTTTTACCGGCGCCGTTGGGGCCCAGCAGACCGACGATTTCACCGGATTTTACCTGCAGACTCACGTCTTCAACCACGCGACGGCCTTTATATGCCTTCGCCAGGTTTTCTGCGATTAATGTGGCCATAGTGATCAGTTACTCTTTTTTTCGCTGTTGGTTGACGCGGGCTTATCCTGCAACTGCGAAGGCACCAGCACGGTCGTCACGCGATTGCTCTGGCCCTGGCTGTAAGCCTGCATTTTTTGCTCTTTGACCAGATAGGTGATGCGGTCGCCTTTGATGTTGCTGTCCAGCTGTTGAATATACGCATTGCCGGTCAGCTCAACAAAGTCATTGGCCAGCTCATAATGCAGCTTGGACGCGTGCCCCTGAACCGGTTTGCCATTGTCCTGCATCTGGTAAAAGGTCGCAGGGTTACCATAAGCATCAACGATAGTTTTCTTACTGTCGCCGCCAGGACGCGTCACCACAACTTTATCAGCGGTAATTTTAATCGAACCTTGGGTGACAATGACGTTACCGGTGAAGGTCGCCACGTTGCCTTGCAGATCCAGAGCCTGGTTTGCAGAGTCGATATTGACGGGTTTGTCCGAGTCACCGGTCAGCGCCAGAGCAGGCACGCTGGTTGCAAGCAGCAGGCTGGCCAGTAAAAACTTAATGCTGTTTTTGTTCATTTTGAATTTCATAAGAAGTTTTGACCTTTTCGATTAACTCGGCGTTCTTTGTCCGTAAATTACCGCGCATTTTCATACCGGTAGAGTTAAAACTGCGGCCATATAACGTCACCTGATCGTCAGACGCGACGTCCTGAGTGACAAGATTGACCTGAGCATTGTCCGTTTTAATGCGCTCAAGCTCAGAATCCGGAGCCAGAGCATTCAACTCGACATGGCCATAAAGATACAGCATACGGTCTTTGGTAAGCTTTGCTTTATCTGCGCGTATCGTCCAGGTAGGCATTTTATTTTCGTCATAGGTGGTCATGACGGGATTATCGAACCAGCTTATTCCGCTGTCTTCAAAATAGGTCACTTTGTCCGATATCAGTTTGTAAGCCAGGCCGCCCTGCGGGTTATAGACCACAGAGTGCGAATTGGCACTGGTGTAGGTTGGCGTTTGATTATTATTCGCTACCGGCGCGCTGCTGTCGCTATCCCGGTTAGTGAAATTCCAGCCAATAAGCACCAGCGCAATCAAGGCCAGACCTAACGTTATCCAACGCCTGCTTTTACTCATACTGATTGCCCTTTGGCATCCTCGAATTTATTTTGCGCCATTAAGATGAGGTCGCACAGTTCCCGAACCGCACCGCGCCCACCGGCTATCCGCGTGACGTAACGCGCGCGCGCCAGCAGTAGCGGATGTGCATCCGCGACTGCCACGCTCAACCCAACTTTTGCCATCACTGGCCAGTCAATCAGATCGTCGCCAATATAGGCCACCTGATCGTCAGAGAGCGACAGTGTATCCAGAAGTTCGCCGTAGGCCAAAAGCTTATCGGATTGCCCCTGATAAAGGTGGCGAATGCCGAGCGTTTTGCAGCGATCTTCCAGCAGTTTGGCCGTGCGGCCGGTAATAATAGCCACTTCGACGTCCGAGGTCAGCAGGCAACGCACGCCATAACCGTCGCGCACGTTAAAGGTTTTAAGCTCTTCGCCGCTGTTCCCCATGTAAATCAGGCCATCCGACATGACGCCATCGACGTCGCAAATCAGCAGGCGAATTTTACTGGCGCGCGCCATGACATCGCTACTGACCGGGCCGTAACACGTTTCTAAAGTGGCATTTTCCGACTGCATTGTTTCTTCCTGTTTATACGACGCCAGCGCGCAGCATGTCATGCATATGTACCACACCCAGCAAACGGTCGTCATCGGCCACCAGCAGGGAGGTAATGTTTTTGGTTTGCATCAAATTCAGTGCATCCACCGCCAGTACATTGGGCCGTACGCGGATCCCGCCACGGGTCATCACTTCAGCGATGGTGGCGTTTTGAAAATCAATGCCCATATCGAAGATGCGGCGCAGGTCACCATCGGTAAAGATGCCTTCTATCTTCATCAGATCATCCACAATCACCGTCAGGCCGAGATTCTTACGGGTGATTTCCAGCAGGGCATCCCGCAGTGATGCATCGCGTGTGACGTGAGGTAATTCATCCCCGCTGTGCATAATATCGCTAACGTGTAGCAGCAGCTTACGGCCCAGTGCACCACCCGGATGGGACAGCGCAAAATCCTCTGGCGTGAAGCCACGCGCCTCCAGCAAGGAAACGGCCAGGGCATCGCCCATGACTAAGGTTGCCGTCGTGCTGGTGGTCGGTGCCAGGCCCAGCGGGCAGGCTTCCTGTGGCACTTTGACACACAGGTGAATATCCGCAGCACGGGCCATCGCGCTTTCAGGGCGGCTTGTCATACAGATTAACTTTATTTTCTGGCGTTTCATCACCGGAATCAACGCCAGAATCTCACTGGATTCACCACTGTTAGAAATCGCGATGACAATGTCGTCTTTACCGACCATGCCAAGGTCGCCGTGGCTGGCTTCCGCGGGATGCACAAAGAACGCCGGCGTGCCGGTGCTGGCAAAGGTTGCCGCCATTTTTTTACCGATATGGCCCGATTTGCCCATGCCCATGACCACGACTTTTCCCCGACAGGCATAAATCAGTCTGCAGGCGTCCGTGAATGCCTCGTTGATATATTGATCAAGCTGTTCAAGGCCTTCGCGCTCGATGCGCAATACCGTTTTACCGGCTTTCTGGAAATCAAAATCTACCGTTGGTTGCTGATATGACATGGTGAATCTGTCCTTTTTAGCCGTCTATAAACGCAGGCTGTAGCCACAGCAGCGTTACCCAGACGAAGAAACCACAGAGTAAAAGCGTGCCTGCCGTACGGCCAACCCGGCGGCGACGCAGCAAACAAAGCATGGCGAACAGCACGCTTACACCAAGCATTATCCAGTAATCGCGTGCAAAAGCGTGATAGTCTACGCTGCCGGGATGAATCAGTGCCGGCAGGCCCAAAACGATGGCCAGATTATAAATGTTGGCGCCAATCAGGTTGCCGATAGCAATATCATCTTCACCTTTCAGCGCGCCTGCGATAACCGTTGCCAGCTCCGGCAAACTGGTACCTACGGCGATAAGCGTCAGCCCCATCACCAGCTCGCTGACGCCAAAGTAATCGGCAAATACGGTCGCGTTATCGATCACCATGTGCGTCGACATGGGCAGAATAATCAGCGCCACGGCCAGCCAGAGAAAAGCGACGGTATTTCCGCTCTCTTCACGCGGCAGTTCAGCTAATTGTTCACGCGTTAACGTATCGTTATTATCCTTTTCTGCTTTCCGCGCGATGCGGATCGTCACTATCAGATAAATCGCGGCAATAGCAATCAGTGCAATACCGTCCAGACGACTAAGATAGTTATCGAATAACATGATGCCGCTCAGTAATGAGACCAACACCATCAGCGGCAGTTCACGACGTATTAAATTGGAATGGATGCTCAGGGGATGCAACAACGCTGCACCGCCGAGAATCAAAAGAATATTGGTGATGTTCGAGCCAAGCGCGGTGCCCACCGCCAGATCCAGCTGTCCCAACTGCGCAGCAGAGAAGGAGAGAATGATCTCCGGGAGCGAGGTGCCGATACTGACGACGGTCATGCCGATGATCAACGGCGGGATGCCAAAGGATCGACAAAGTATTGCAGCACTAAACACCAGACGATCGGCACCATAAGCCAGTAAAAGCAGACCGATAATCAGCAGTGCGGTAGCGACGAACATGAAAAATCCTTGCTTAAAACCCCTGTTGGCTTGCCTTCAGGTTCTTTGTGACAAAACAGGCGCTGATTTTGACCGTCTGATCGACAAAAGTAAATTTTATGACCGTTTTCGCCAAATCTTTGCATTAAGTTTCTGTAAAGCTATCGTGCGTTTAACCTTAACAGGCTACCATCGTACCCTATTGTTTACGCCCGATCCGTAATAGAGGTGATAATGATCCAACAAAAAACGAACCTGGTTGAGGTTCGTGGCGTGAGTTTTTCACGTGGCGATCGCAAAATTTTCGACGATATTTCGCTGACGGTACCAAAAGGTAAAGTGACGGCGATTATGGGACCGTCGGGGATCGGGAAAACGACGTTGCTACGCTTAATTGGCGGGCAACTGCAGCCTGACAGTGGTGAGATCTGGTTTCGGGATGAGAACATTCCGACATTGTCGCGCACAAAGTTGTACGAAGCGCGTAAAAAGATGAGCATGCTGTTTCAGTCAGGTGCGCTGTTTACCGACCTGACAGTGTACGAAAATGTGGCCTGGCCGCTACGCGAACATACCCGGTTACCCGCACCGATCCTACACAGCACCGTGCTGATGAAGCTCGAAGCGGTGGGGCTGCGTGGCGCAGCACAGCTAAAACCGGCGGAGCTGTCTGGCGGAATGGCGCGACGTGTCGCGCTGGCACGCGCGATTGCGCTTGAGCCAGAGCTGATCATGTTTGATGAGCCGTTTGTGGGGCAGGACCCTATTACCATGGGCGTGCTGGTTAAGCTGATTGATGAACTGAATCATGCGCTGGGCCTCACCTGTATTGTGGTATCACATGATGTGCCTGAAGTATTAAGTATTGCCGATTACGCTTACATCGTGGCGGGACAAAAAATTATTGCACAGGGTACGACGCCAGACTTGCGTGCTGACAACGATCCCCGCGTGCGTCAGTTTATCGATGGCATCGCGGATGGACCCGTCCCGTTTCGTTTTCCGGCGGGTGACTATTTGGCCGACTTAACCGGTTCAGGGAGAATCTAAGCTGATGTTGTTAAAAGCACTGGCGTCGTTGGGACGCCGGGGAATAGGAACCTGTGCCAGCTTTGGGCGCGCCGGTTTAATGCTTTTTCATGCGCTGGTGGGTAAGCCTGCGTTCCGCAAACATTTTCCGCTGCTGATCAAACAGCTTTACAGCATCGGCGTACTGTCTCTGGTAATCATTGTGGTCTCCGGCCTGTTTATTGGCATGGTGCTGGGGTTGCAGGGCTATCTGGTGTTAACCACCTATGGCGCAGAAACCAGTCTGGGCATGTTGGTGGCGCTGTCGCTGCTACGTGAACTGGGGCCGGTTGTGACGGCGCTGCTGTTTGCGGGACGGGCAGGATCGGCATTAACGGCAGAGATTGGACTGATGAAAGCGACCGAACAGCTTTCCAGTATGGAAATGATGGCGGTCGATCCGCTGCGCCGTGTTGTCTCGCCACGTTTTTGGGCGGGCTTTATCAGTATGCCGCTGCTGGCGTTAATTTTTACCGCCGTAGGGATTACCGGCGGTGCGCTGGTTGGCGTGAGCTGGAAAGGCATTGATCCCGGCTTCTTCTGGTCGGCCATGCAAAACGCCGTCGATTTTCGTAGCGACGTGGTCAACTGCATTATTAAAAGCGCTGTGTTTGCCGTTACTGTCACCTGGATTGCGTTGTTTAATGGTTATGATGCGATCCCGACCTCTGAAGGTATTAGCCGCGCCACGACGCGCACCGTGGTGCATGCATCACTGGCGGTGCTCGGATTAGATTTTGTGCTGACAGCACTGATGTTTGGGAATTGATGCGATGCAAAGCAAAAAAAGCGAAATTTGGGTTGGCGTGTTTATGATCATGGCACTGATTGCCGTGCTGTTTCTCTGCCTGCGCGTGGCAGATCTCAAATCTCTGGGGACGGAACCAACCTGGAAACTGTATGCCACCTTCGATAATATCGGCGGCCTGAAAGCCAGTTCGCCGGTGAAAATCGGTGGTGTGGTGATTGGCCGTGTAACGGATATTGATCTTGAACCTAAAACGTTACTGCCGCGCGTTACGATGGCGATCAGTGACAAATACGCCAACCAGATCCCGGATACCAGCTCGCTGGCGATCCGTACTCAGGGTTTACTGGGCGAGCAATTCCTGTCGTTAAATATCGGCTTTGACGATCCCGAACTGGGGTCGTCAATGTTGAACGATGGCGGCACGATACGTGATACCAAGTCGGCGATGGTGCTGGAGGATTTGATTGGCCAGTTCCTGTATAAAAGCGGCGACAACAAAGGCAACAAGCAAACCAGTGACAGTAAGGATGCGCAGGGCGGCGACGTGGCCGCACCAGCAGCAGCAGCTCAACCTTAAATAGAGGGATAACATGATGTTTAAACGTTTTCTGATGATTGCCATGCTGGTGGTCGCGCCACTGGCTGCGACTGCGGCCGATCAAAGTAATCCTTATAAACTGATGAATGAAGCGGCAAACAAGACTTTTACCCGCCTAAAGAATGAGCAGCCGAAAATCAAGCAGGACCCTAACTATCTGCGTGAGATCGTCCGTCAGGAGCTGCTGCCTTATGTGCAAATCAAGTATGCCGGCGCGTTAGTGCTGGGCCGTTTCTACCGCGATGCCACACCGGCGCAGCGTGAAGCCTACTTTAAGGCGTTTGGTGACTATCTGGCGCAGGCTTATGGCCAGGCGCTGGCGCTTTATCACGGCCAGACTTATCAGATTGAACCTGAGAAGCCGATTGGCAATACGAATATCCTCGCTATCCGCGTAACCATCATCGATCCTCAGGGCCGTCCGCCTGTGCGTCTGGATTTCCAGTGGCGTAAAAACAGCCAGACCGGCAACTGGCAGGCTTTTGATATGATCGCGGAAGGCGTGAGCATGATCACCACCAAACAGAATGAGTGGGGCGATCTGTTACGTACTAAAGGGATTGATGCGCTGACTGCCCAGTTGGAATCTTCAGCGAAACAGCCTATCACCCTGGATCAAAACAAATAATGCAGGCATCACTGCACTGGTCCCGCGAGGCAAATACGCTGCGGCTGGAAGGCGAGCTGGACCATGACACGCTGCTGAGCCTGTGGGAGCAGCGTGAAACGCTGGTTAAGGCGGTCGAATTGATCGATGTCTCCGCCCTGGAAAGGGTGGATTCATCGGGGCTTGCGTTGCTGGTGCATCTGCGGGAGATTGCCTCGCAGCAGGGAGGCACGCTGCGCTTTGTTGGCATTGGCGACAAACTGCAGTCATTGATCACCCTTTACAACCTGCAACAAATTATTGTTTCTGCGGATTAAAGCGCCTGAATTCGCCTTTCGCGCAAAAGCCCCGGTCCTGTACAGGGGCTTTTGCGTATTTAAGAATCAGGCACTTTCCTCTACTATGTCAGCCTTATTATTATTAAGTGAAGTTAAGAGCGATGGAAAACAGTGAGATTCAGGCCGTGCTGATGGCAGCGCTGCCCTTAGAAGAAGTTCATGTCATCAGCAATGATGGCAGCCATTTTCAGGTGATCGCCGTGGGCGAGTTGTTTGGTGAGTTAAGCCGCGTTAAGAAGCAGCAGGCTGTGTATGCGCCGCTGATGGAATTTATTGCGGACAACCGCATTCACGCGGTCTCCATCAAAACTTACACGCCTGCTGAGTGGGCGCGTGACCGTAAACTTAACGGTTTTTGATTCCCTCCGGGGCCGCTCGATCTGAGCGTGACCGTTTACTAGCCAGTTAATTGAGAACCGTGTTAATGGATAAATTTCGTGTGCAAGGCCCCACCCGCTTAAGTGGTGAAGTGACCATTTCCGGCGCGAAGAACGCCGCTCTGCCCATTCTGTTTGCTGCTTTACTGGCTGAAGAGCCGGTCGAGATCACGAATGTGCCAAAGCTGCGTGACATCGACACTACCATGAAGCTGTTGACACAGCTGGGTGCCAAAGTTGAGCGCAACGGTTCTGTACACGTCGATGCCAGCGGCGTAGACGTTTTTTGCGCGCCTTATGAACTGGTAAGAACCATGCGCGCTTCAATCTGGGCGCTGGGTCCGCTGGTGGCGCGTTTTGGTCAGGGCGAAGTGTCACTGCCTGGCGGCTGCGCCATCGGCGCGCGTCCGGTTGACCTGCACATTACGGGCCTGGAGCAGTTAGGTGCAGAGATTAAGCTGGAAGAAGGTTATGTCAAAGCCTCAGTCAATGGCCGCCTGAAAGGCGCGCTGATCGTGATGGATAAAGTCAGCGTGGGTGCGACTGTTACCATCATGAGCGCAGCGACGCTGGCGACCGGCACCACCGTGATCGAGAATGCGGCACGTGAACCTGAAATTGTGGATACGGCTAACTTCCTGAACACGCTGGGCGCAAAAATCAGTGGCGCAGGTACCGATAAAATTACCATCGAGGGCGTTGAGCGCCTGGGTGGCGGCGTTTATCGCGTGCTGCCAGACCGTATTGAAACCGGCACCTTCCTGGTCGCGGCAGCGATTTCCGGTGGCAAGGTTCTGTGTCGTAACGCCCAGCCCGATACGCTGGATGCGGTGCTCGCTAAGCTGCGCGATGCCGGTGCAGACATTGAAACCGGTGAAGACTGGATCAGCCTGGATATGCACGGCAAACGCCCTAAAGCGGTCAACGTGCGTACGGCTCCCCATCCGGGTTTCCCGACCGATATGCAGGCGCAGTTTACGTTGCTGAATCTGGTGGCCGAAGGGACGGGACTTATCACCGAAACCATTTTCGAAAACCGCTTTATGCACATTCCTGAGCTGATTCGTATGGGCGGGCACGCAGAAATTGAGAGCAATACCGCAATCTGTCATGGTGTGGAAACCTTATCAGGGGCACAAGTCATGGCTACGGATCTTCGCGCCTCAGCCAGCCTGGTGCTGGCAGGTTGTATTGCGGAAGGCACTACGCTGGTCGATCGCATTTACCACATTGACCGCGGCTATGAGCACATTGAAGATAAGCTGAAAGCGATGGGTGCGAATATCGAGCGCATCAGCGGCGAATAAGAATAAGTTCGCTGCTTCACGCGGATAAAACCAGCCTTGAAATACGGCTGGTTTTTTTTCATCCTCAGATCGCGTTACGTTAGTTATTGGCTTCGTTATCTGTCGATCGCACACGTTTTTTGCGATCCAGCAAACAATGGGTTTCAGGATCGTAATAACGGCTTGGCCATATCTCGGACGGATGGACATTGATCGCATCGGCAATCAGCCATTCGCCTTTAGGCCAGGGGCGCGAAAGCGCGTTGGCCAGGGTTGATGAGCTTAGTCCTGACTGACGTGAAAGCGCCGCAAGTGTGGTACCGCGTTTACGAAGCGCGGCAATAATATCGGCAGGATGCCAGTCCTCAGTCCTGTTCTGCATAACCTTTTTCTCCTTGTCCTTGTCAGTAAGTCACACGCGAGTGGTGATAACTTATTTAAATACTATCTGGAAATTTATGGGTTTTTATATCAGAGAATTTCCATAAGATTCCAGTAATATTTAGGCAAGCAGACAGAACTGAGCGGCCTGACGCAAAAGGCGCGTAACTCATGCAAGGGCGGAGAAAGGGGGAGAACAACGGAGCCAGGGCGGCTCCGTCAGGGATCAGAAATCGCGTTGTACCGACATGTGCGCCAGTGACTCGAGGGCAGAGCGCCACGGCGTTTCTGGCAGAATCTGCAAGGCTTCAATGGCTTTATCGGCCTCCTGTTCAGCACGCTTACGCGTCCATTCCAGTGAGCCACACTGATTCATGGCTTCCAGAACCGGTGCCAGTAAATGGCGGCCATTACCCTGTTCAATAGCATCACGGATCATTTTCGACTGCTCAGGCGATCCATTGTTCATCGCATGAAGCAGGGGCAGGGTGGGTTTACCTTCGCTGAGATCGTCGCCGGTATTTTTCCCCAGGGTTTCCCCGTCCGCGCTGTAATCCAGTAAATCATCAATTAACTGGAAAGCTGTTCCCAGATAGCGCCCATAATCCTGCAGAGCCTTTTCCTGCGCCGGCGTTGCCTCCGCTAAAATTGCCGATGCCTGCGAGGCCGCTTCAAATAAGCGCGCGGTTTTACTGTAGATCACCCGCATATAGCTCTCTTCCGTGATGTCAGGATCGTTGACGTTCATCAGCTGGAGCACTTCACCTTCAGCGATGACGTTCACCGCTTCAGACATCAGCGCCAGGATGCGCAGCGAACCCATGCTGGTCATCATCTGGAAGGCGCGAGTATAGATAAAATCACCAACCAGCACGCTGGCTGCATTGCCAAATGCAGCGTTCGCGGTGGCCTTGCCACGGCGCATATCGGATTCATCCACGACATCGTCATGCAGAAGCGTGGCGGTGTGGATAAATTCGATCAGCGCCGCATTGGTGACGTGTAGATCGCCCTGATAGCCCATGGCGCGTGCTGACAGCACGGCAATCATGGGACGGATGCGTTTACCGCCACCACTGATGATGTAATAGCCCAACTGGTTGATGAGCGAGACATCTGAATTCAGCTGGTCGAGTATGGTCTGGTTAACGGCAGCCATGTCCTGTGCGGTTAATTCGTTAATCTGTTCTAAGTTCATTCGTCTTTTCAGCTATGACTCGTTTCTCTGCCATGGTAAGCGGTTTTACCCAGCCAGCGTTCAGTAATCTGTTACTGATTGTACTTGAATTTTCAGGTTGAGAAACGTTTGCATTGAGCCTGTGTTTTTTTTCTGCAAGAGTGTGCAAAGTGCTCTTGTCTTCTGTTGGAGTTTTGCGTAGAATTCGCGCCCTATTGTGAATATTTAGCGCGCCGCCTGATGAACTGAAAGGCAAGCGCAGAAGCGGAGTTTTATATGTACGCGGTTTTCCAAAGTGGTGGTAAACAACACCGAGTAAGCGAAGGTCAGACCGTTCGCCTGGAAAAGCTGGACATCGCAACCGGTGAAACCATCGAGTTTGACCAGGTTCTGATGATTGCAAATGGCGAAGACGTGAAAATCGGCGCGCCACTGGTTTCAGGCGGTGTGATCAAGGCAGAAGTTGTTGCTCATGGTCGTGGCGAGAAAATTAAGATCGTTAAGTTTCGTCGTCGTAAGCACTACCGTAAGCAAGCAGGCCATCGCCAGTGGTTCACTGATGTGAAAATCACTGGTATCACGGCGTAAGAGGAGATCTGACAAATGGCACATAAAAAGGCTGGTGGTTCGACTCGAAATGGTCGTGACTCCAATGCAAAACGTCTGGGTGTAAAACGTTTCGGTGGCGAATCTGTCCTGGCAGGTAGCATCATCGTTCGTCAGCGCGGAACCAAATTCCACGCGGGTAACAATGTAGGTTGTGGTCGTGACCACACTCTGTTTGCTACTACAGACGGCAAAGTAAAATTCGAAGTTAAAGGTCCGAACAACCGTAAATATATCAGCATCGTTGCTGAGTAAGGTTGTCGTGACGCAGACGTTTCACGTCTGAACGCACGAATTGAAGGCCCCGCAACTCTTGCGGGGCTTTTTACATTCTGCGACCCATTGCCCGACAGGCGACATCGCCTGAAAGATTGCTGTACACTTTATGTACACGCTGGCGTAAGCCAGTTTTGATTTATCCGCCGCTGGTCACGCAGAAGACCCTGGCGGACCCGTCTGCAGCGTATTGCAGACGATTGTGTGACGGAGAAAGAAAATGAAGTTTGTTGATGAAGCGACAATTTTGGTCGTCGCAGGTGATGGCGGTAATGGTTGTGTCAGTTTCCGCCGCGAAAAATATATCCCGAGGGGCGGCCCGGACGGTGGTGATGGTGGTGATGGTGGCGACGTATTTTTGGTTGCTGACGAAAACCTCAACACGCTGATCGATTATCGTTTCGAAAAATCCTTCCGCGCTGAGCGTGGGCAGAATGGTCAGAGTCGTGACTGTACCGGTAAGCGTGGTAAAGATATCACCGTTAAAGTACCGGTAGGCACCCGCGTTATCGACCAGGGAACTGGCGAAACACTGGGCGATATGACACGTCACCAGCAGACGTTGATGGTAGCCAAAGGTGGCTGGCATGGCCTGGGAAATACCCGTTTTAAATCCTCGGTTAACCGCAGTCCGCGTCAAAAAACTATGGGCACGCCCGGTGAGAAACGCGATCTGCAGCTGGAGCTGATGCTGCTGGCTGATGTGGGCATGTTGGGTTTACCTAATGCCGGTAAATCGACCTTTATTCGTGCCGTTTCTGCTGCCAAGCCAAAAGTGGCGGACTATCCCTTTACCACCCTGGTGCCAAGCCTTGGCGTCGTGCGTATGGATAGCGAGCAGAGCTTTGTTATCGCAGATATCCCCGGCCTGATTGAAGGCGCGGCCGAAGGCGCAGGTTTAGGCATTCGCTTCCTGAAGCACCTCGAACGCTGCCGCGTCCTGCTGCACCTGATCGATATTGCTCCCATCGACGAGAGCGATCCGGTTGAAAACGCCCGTATTATTCTGGGTGAGCTGGAAAAATACAGCGATAAGCTGTTTAACAAACCGCGCTGGCTGGTGTTTAACAAAGTCGATCTGATCGACGAAGAAGAAGCCCAGGCACGCGCAAAAGCCATTGCCGAGGCGCTGGGTTGGGAAGATAAATACTATCTTATCTCTGCCGCCAGCCGTCAGGGCGTCACTGACCTGTGCTGGGATGTGATGAGCTTTATCAACGCCAACCCGAAAGAAGCTGACGTTGAAGAAAAACAGCCGGAGAAAGTGGAGTTCATGTGGGATGATTACCACAAAGAAGCCATTGAAACGGCAACGGTTGAAGAAGACGAAGAGTGGGATGACGACTGGGATGAGGATGACGACGAAGGCGTCGAAATCATCTACCAGCGCTAAACCTCTTATAACTGCCCCCTTTCCGCCGGAACGGGGGCAGATTTATTTCAGCACTCCGCCAGCACCACCCGCGTAAACCTTGCGCTACAGCCTAATCGATCCTGTTTGTTACGAATCTCAATCAGCCACGACGGACTGCGTTTACCCACATGCAAATGGTGCGCAGCCGACCGCCTGAAACGGCGCGCTGATGCTGGTATTCACTTCCCACGCTCGCCACGCGGCTACCTTCCTCGACTGCCAGATAACCTGCCACAGAAGCCCGGGTTGCGGCTAACCTCATCGAGGCTCCGTCATGCAGTTGGTCAACGGGTTGTCGTGTCCGGCAGCGAAAAAACCTGTCTTTACTCACTTATTAACTTAAATAATATTAATGATTTTTCGGCGCGCGTCTGGCGCGGATTGGCGACTGGACGAGTGCTACTCCGTGAAGGTAAAACAGAGCGAGGGCATAATGTGACCACAACGCCACCTGGAGATGACAGGGCTACCAATAGCTCGAACGGGTCGGGATGCACCAAGCATGTACGCGTAAACACCCAGTGTCAATCGACAATAAAAAACGCAGCGGATGAATTGTCCGCTGCGTTTTATCAGTATGAATCAGTAATTCTTATTAATATCGCGATAAAGTCGGCTTTCAAAACGCACCAGTGGAATACGGCGCGTGCGCTGATCTTCTGGCGGAACCGCGTATCCCGACAGGAACTGCACGAACGCCACACGCGCCCCGCTGGAGGTGGTGATAAAGCCTGCGAGGTTGTAAACACCTTGCAGCGAACCGGTTTTTGCCGACACTTTGCCATCCAGTCCTGCTTCATGCAGGCCGCCACGGTACTGCAGCGTGCCATCGTGTCCGGCCAGCGGCAGCATCGAGATATAGTCCAGTTTGCTGTCGTTCTGTGCAATATATTGCAGGACCTGCATCATGGTGGCGGGGGAGATCAGATCGTGGCGTGACAGGCCCGAACCATCCACCTGGATGCTGTTACCTAAATCAATATTGGCCTTTTCACGCAGGACGCGACGAACCGCGTCTGATCCCGCACGGAAGGTGCCGGGCACGTTGAAGTAATGGTGGCCGATAGTACGAAAAACCGTGTCGGCAATCATATTATCGGACTTCTTCAACATGGTGTGCAGCAGCGTATGCAGCGGGGCCGACTGCGTAGAAGCCAGCACCGTACCCGGCTCGGTCACCTGCGTCTGGCGCAACAGATGGCCGCTGTAATCAATACCAGCAGAACGCAATTCAGCTTTCAGGATCTCGCCTGCCCAGGCTGCGCCATCCTGAACCGCAAAGGCCAAAGGAAGCGGATCGCTGCGCTGACGCATACAGCCGGTTAAGGTGTAGCGGTTCAACTCTCCCGGCACGACGTCCAGCTCGCAGTATTGCCCTTCGCCACTGTTGCGCCCAATCGTGCGTACCTGGCTCAGCATGTGCGCCGGGTAATAGGATGCAATGCGGATAAAGGCATTTTCGCCTGCCTTCTCAGCACTGTAGAGCGAAACCGAGAAGCAGTTTTTATCCACAATGGCTGCGGCAGGCGGTGCACTAAAGCACTGGGTCATGTCGTTCCACGGCCAGCCTGGTGCGGCGTCATGGCTGGCAAACACCGAGGTATCAATGACCAGATTACCTTTGATGTGCGTGATGCCTTGTTTTTTTAACGCCGCGACCATATTACGCAGATCCTGGCGGCCCAGCGTCGGGTCGCCAGCAAACCGGGCAACTAAATCACCATTAAGCGTGCCATCGACCAGCGCGCCTTTGGTTTCAAAGGTCGTTTGAAAACGGTAATCACCGCCCAGTTCCAGTAAAGCCGCCAGGGCGGTAATCACTTTCATGGTACTGGCGGGAAGTGCCATCTGTTTCCCGTGGTAATCAATAATTGGCGTTGATGCGCCCACTTTTTGCACCAGCAAAGCCAGATTGGCACCATCTGGCAGATACTGCATGTATTCATCAACTGGCGCTGCTTGTGCCTGCAGCATAAAAGCACAGGTTAATCCGGTAACAAGTCGTGAAAATCGCATAATCTCGCGGTAACTGACAGGTGAAGGCGACAATACTACGTCCCAGGACGGTGGAAAGTAAACGATGACCCGCAGGGAACTCTGGGTTAAAATACGTATCAAATTGCAAAACCTTTTCTGGCCTGGAACACTTTCCGGGTCAGTATTCTTTTATTTGCAAAACGAGGTCTTGCGCCGCAGAACGCTTTTTTCTGCAGTCACCGGTCAGGATGCACCGTGAAACAGGAATGATGACGAGGAGCTAAAATGAACCAGATTCCGATGACGTTAAGAGGCGCTGAAAGGCTGCGCGAAGAGCTGCATGAGCTGAAAACGGTGAAGCGCCCGCGCATTATTGCCTCCATCGCGGAGGCCCGCGAGCACGGCGATTTGAAAGAGAACGCCGAATACCATGCTGCGCGTGAAGAACAGGGGTTCTGTGAGGGACGCATTCAGGAGATTGAAGCCAAACTCTCCAATGCACAGGTGATTGATGTGACTCAGATGCCGAAAACCGGCCGCGTGATTTTTGGCGCAACGGTTAGCATCCTGAATGTGGACACCGATGAAGCCTTTACTTATCGCATCGTGGGTGATGATGAGGCAGACTTTAAACAAAATCTGATTTCTGTTAACTCGCCGATGGCACGTGGTCTGGTGGGTAAAGAAGCCGATGACGTTGTGATTATCAAAACGCCAGGCGGTGATGTTGAGTACGAAATCCTGAAGGTGGAATACATCTGACAGGGTGCAACTGTCTGAAAAGGGTTGCCGTACAATGTAAAGAAAGGAAAAAGGCCGCGCTGCGGCCTTTTATCCCATGTAAGAGCATGGCACTTTCTTTGCCCACTTAACGTGGCAGAGAAATCTTGCTCTCTTTAGCGGGGCGATACAGCACCAGCATTTTGCCAATAACCTGAACGTTGCTGGCACGGGTCTCACGTACAATGGCTTCAACGATCAACTGCCTGGTTTCACGTTCTTCAGCGGCAATTTTCACCTTGATCAATTCGTGATGTTCCAGCGCTTGTTCAATCTCAGCCAGTACACCTTCGGTCAGGCCATTGCCTCCGAGCATGACAACTGGCTTGAGCGGATGGGCGAGGCCTTTGAGGTGCTGTTTTTGTTTGGTACTTAGATTCATCGTATTATTTACTTACTCGGGGATTGAAAACGGTTCATTCTACCGCCATCTCGGGTATATCGCCAAATCGACGCAGCCTATCGCGTGCAGATTTATCGCTACGATGACGATTTAGTTGGAAATTTTATGACCGGTAAAAAGCGTTCAGCCAGCTCCAGCCGCTGGCTACAGGAACACTTTAGCGATAAATACGTGCTCCAGGCACAGAAAAAAGGGTTGCGTTCGCGCGCCTGGTTTAAACTTGATGAAATACAGCAGGGTGACAAGCTTTTCAAACCCGGTATGACCGTGGTAGATCTGGGTGCTGCACCCGGTGGCTGGTCACAATATGTGGTACAGCAAATAGGGACCAAAGGCCGCGTTATTGCTTGTGATATTCTGCCGATGGACCCTATTGTTGGTGTCGATTTCCTTCAAGGTGATTTTCGTGAAGAATCGGTGATCAAAGCGTTACTTGAACGTGTGGGCGATCAAAAAGTCCAGGTCGTCATGTCTGATATGGCACCGAATATGAGTGGTACACCTGCCGTAGATATTCCCCGGTCGATGTATTTGGTGGAGCTGGCGTTGGAGATGTGTCGTGACATTTTGGCTCCCGGCGGTAGTTTTGTAGTGAAAGTGTTCCAGGGAGATGGCTTTGATGAATACCTGCGGGAAATTCGCTCCCTGTTTACGAAAGTGAAAATACGTAAGCCTGACGCTTCACGTTCACGTTCACGTGAAGTTTATATTGTGGCGACTGGGCTTAAACTGTAACCAACGTAATGGATAACCCGGCATTCCTGCTGCGATTCCATGTGCGAAGGATCTATAGTACCCTACGCTATCTGTTAACACCGTTGTAATATGAGGTTAATCCCTTGAGTGACATGGCGAAAAACCTGATTCTCTGGCTAGTCATCGCGGTCGTGCTGATGTCGGTCTTCCAGAGCTTTGGGCCCAGCGAGTCGAATGGCCGTAGGGTTGATTATTCAACCTTCCTGTCGGAAGTGAACCAGGATCAGGTCCGCGAGGCACGTATTAACGGGCGTGAAATTAACGTTATCAAAAAAGACAGCAATAAATACACCACTTACATTCCTGTCAATGACCCCAAGTTACTCGATAACCTGTTGACCAAGAACGTGAAAGTGGTTGGTGAACCACCGGAAGAACCCAGTCTGCTGGCGTCTATCTTCATCTCATGGTTCCCAATGTTACTGCTGATTGGTGTGTGGATTTTCTTCATGCGTCAAATGCAGGGCGGCGGTGGCAAAGGCGCAATGTCCTTTGGTAAAAGCAAAGCCCGCATGCTGACGGAAGATCAGATTAAAACCACTTTTGCTGACGTTGCAGGCTGTGACGAAGCGAAAGAGGAAGTCAGCGAGCTGGTTGAATACCTGCGTGAGCCGAGCCGTTTCCAGAAGCTGGGTGGTAAAATCCCTAAAGGCGTGCTGATGGTTGGCCCGCCGGGTACCGGTAAAACTTTGCTGGCGAAAGCCATTGCGGGTGAAGCGAAAGTGCCCTTCTTTACCATTTCGGGCTCTGACTTTGTTGAAATGTTCGTCGGTGTGGGTGCATCTCGTGTGCGCGACATGTTTGAACAGGCGAAGAAAGCCGCACCCTGCATTATCTTTATCGATGAAATCGATGCTGTCGGTCGTCAGCGTGGCGCCGGTTTAGGTGGCGGTCACGATGAACGTGAGCAGACCCTGAACCAGATGCTGGTTGAGATGGATGGTTTTGAAGGTAACGAAGGCATCATTGTTATTGCCGCAACCAACCGTCCAGACGTGCTTGACCCTGCGCTGCTGCGTCCGGGCCGCTTTGACCGTCAGGTTGTGGTTGGCTTGCCAGACGTTCGTGGTCGTGAGCAGATTTTGAAAGTGCACATGCGCCGTGTGCCGTTAGCAACTGATATCGACGCGGCAATCATCGCTCGCGGTACGCCTGGCTTCTCAGGTGCCGATCTGGCTAACCTGGTCAACGAAGCGGCGCTGTTCGCTGCGCGTAGCAACAAACGTGTAGTGTCGATGGTTGAGTTTGAAAAAGCCAAAGACAAGATCATGATGGGTGCAGAGCGTCGTTCCATGGTGATGACGGAAGCGCAGAAAGAGTCCACGGCTTATCACGAAGCCGGTCACGCCATTATTGGTCGCCTGGTGCCGGAACACGATCCGGTGCACAAAGTGACGATTATCCCGCGTGGTCGTGCATTAGGTGTGACCTTCTTCCTGCCTGAAGGCGACGCAATTAGCGCCAGCCGTCAGAAACTGGAAAGCCAGATTTCAACGCTGTACGGCGGTCGTCTGGCAGAAGAGATTATCTACGGTGTAGAGCATGTCTCAACGGGCGCATCGAACGACATCAAAGTGGCGACCAATCTGGCACGTAACATGGTGACCCAGTGGGGCTTCTCTGAAAAACTGGGTCCATTGCTGTACGCAGAAGAAGAGGGTGAGGTTTTCCTTGGTCGCTCCGTGGCGAAAGCCAAGCATATGTCCGATGAAACCGCCCGTATTATCGACCAGGAAGTGAAACATCTGATCGATACTAACTATCAGCGTGCGCGTCATATCCTGGGTGAAAATCTGGACATCCTTCATGCGATGAAAGACGCGTTGATGAAGTATGAAACCATTGATGCACCGCAGATCGACGACCTGATGGCACGCCGGGAAGTGCGTCCGCCAGCGGGCTGGGAAGATCCCGGCAGCAGCAATTCTGACAGTAATGGCACGCCAAAGGCACCGCGTCCGGTCGATGAACCGCGTACGCCAAACCCAGGCAACACCATGTCAGAACAGTTAGACAAATAAGACGCCACGTCTTTTAATAAAACCCCGGCTGGTCCGGGGTTTTTTACATCTATACATTGCGCCACAAGGAGTTTTTCACCATGAAATTGTTCGCCCGTGATTCCCATCTCGATTTGTCATTTCCACATGTGATGGGCATTCTGAATGTCACGCCGGACTCTTTTTCCGATGGTGGTAAACATAACGCGCTGGTCGACGCGCTCACGCATACCAATGAAATGGTCAATGCCGGCGCAACCATTATTGACGTCGGTGGCGAATCCACGCGTCCCGGCGCGGATGAGGTCAGTGTTGACGAGGAGCTTGAGCGGGTGATCCCGGTGGTCGAAGCGATCGCTCAACGTTTTGAAGTGTGGATTTCGGTCGACACGTCTAAGGCTGAGGTCATCACGGAAGCCGCCAGAGTGGGCGCTCACATTATCAATGATGTTCGCTCTTTATCCGAGCCGGGGGCGCTGGCCGCCGCTGCCGCGACAGGCTTGCCTGTGTGCCTGATGCACATGAAGGGCGAGCCACGAACCATGCAGCAGGCACCGGCTTATCAGAATATCGTCAACGACGTGGATGCGTTCTTCGTCGAGCAACTGGCCCGCTGCGAGGCGGCCGGAATAAAAAAAGAGAATCTGCTGCTCGACCCGGGCTTCGGATTCGGTAAGAATCTCAGCCACAATTATGAGCTGTTGGCCCGTCTCAGCGATTTCCACCATTTTGGTCGGCCATTGCTGGTTGGTATGTCGCGTAAGTCGATGATTGGTCAACTGCTGAACGTGGGGCCAGGTCAGCGTCTGACCGGCAGCCTGGCCTGTGCAGTTATTGCCGCCATGCAGGGGGCACACATTATTCGCGTTCACGATGTGAAAGAAACGGTCGAAGCGATGCGCGTGGTCGAAGCGACACAAAGAGCTAAAGGATGACAGAGCATGAGTAATCGTAAATATTTTGGTACAGATGGGATTCGCGGCAAAGTGGGTGAGTCACCTATCACCCCTGATTTTGTTCTGAAACTTGGCTGGGCCGCAGGGAAAGTTCTGGCACGCCACGGTTCGAAAAAAATTATTATTGGTAAAGACACGCGTATTTCGGGCTATATGCTGGAATCTGCGCTGGAAGCTGGCCTGGCTGCGGCAGGCTTATCTGCTGCGTTTACCGGCCCGATGCCGACGCCTGCCATTGCCTATCTGACCCGAACGTTCCGTGCCGAAGCCGGTATCGTGATTTCAGCCTCTCATAATCCGTTTGATGATAACGGCATTAAGTTCTTCTCTGCCGAAGGCACCAAGTTGCCTGACGATGTGGAAGAAGCGATTGAGCTGGAAATGGAAAAGCCGCTGACCTGTGTTGAATCAGCCCTGCTGGGCCGCGCCAGTCGTATCGTGGATGCCGCCGGACGTTACATTGAATTTTGTAAAGGCACCTTCCCCAGCGAGCTCAGTCTGAATGGCCTGAAAATTGTGGTGGACTGCGCTAACGGCGCAACCTATCACATCGCACCTAACGTACTGCGTGAACTTGGCGCAACGGTGATTGCGATCGGTGTGCAGCCTGACGGCATGAACATCAATAAAGCGTGTGGCGCAACCGATCTGAAAATGCTGCAACAGCGTGTACTGGCTGAGAAAGCAGACATTGGTCTGGCTTACGATGGTGACGGCGATCGCATTATGATGGTTGACCATCTCGGCGAGAAAGTGGATGGCGATCAGATTCTGTATATCATTGCCCGCGAAGGTCTGCGCCAGGGGCAGTTGCGCGGCGGTGTCGTGGGAACGCTGATGAGCAACATGGGGCTGGAACTGGCCCTCAAGCAGCTGGGCATTCCCTTTGTGCGTGCCAAAGTGGGCGACCGCTATGTGCTCGAAAAACTTCAGGAAAAAGGCTGGCGGCTGGGCGCTGAAAACTCAGGCCACGTGATTCTGCTGGATAAAATCGCCACCGGCGACGGCATTGTAGCAAGTTTGCAAGTGCTCACTGCTATGGTACGTAATCATATGAGCCTGCATGACCTGTGCACCGGAATGAAGATGCTGCCTCAGGTGCTGGTCAATGTGCGCTTTGCCGGTGAGCACGATCCCCTGGAAAGCGATGCCGTAAAAGCGGTAGCGCAGGACGTAGAAAAAGCGCTGGCTGGAAAAGGGCGCGTGCTGCTGCGTAAATCCGGTACCGAACCCTTAATCCGCGTGATGGTCGAAGGTGAGGATGCCGCCCAGGTGACGGCACTGGCTAACCAGATTGCCGATGCGGTCAAAGCCGTCTGACGCGCGTGACAGGCAGGCGCAGCAGCCTGTTCCTGCCTGTAAAATCATCGCACTGGCGCTTTTTTCTGCAATCAGCCTGTGACAGCTAAATTGCACTTGCAGAGGTATGCGCCATTGGTTAGTATTCACACCCGCTTCTGATGGGTGATGAACACACTCCCCGTCATATTGGTTGAAGCTTTAACTGTGCGGATTACGCGCAAGGAAACAGGTTGATTATGTACGAAGCTCTGTTAGTTGTTTTCCTTATTGTAGCAATTGGCCTTGTGGGTCTTATTATGCTGCAGCAAGGCAAAGGCGCTGATATGGGAGCATCATTTGGTGCAGGCGCGTCTGGCACGCTGTTTGGTTCAAACGGGTCGGGTAACTTTATGACTCGCATGACCGCAGTTCTGGCTACGCTGTTTTTCGTCATCAGCTTGATTCTGGGTAACCTGAACAGCAATAAGATCTCCAAAGGAAGCGAGTGGGAAAACCTCACTGCGCCAGCTCAGTCTCAACAGCAGACTCAGCCAGCTAAACCGGCTACGCCGGGCAATGATATCCCGCACTAATAGCAGTAAAATAGCGTCAAACTAAAGCGGCAGAACAGCGTCGCAGTCAGTGCAGTACCGAGGTGGTGAAATTGGTAGACACGCTACCTTGAGGTGGTAGTGCTCGAAAGGGCTTACGGGTTCAAGTCCCGTCCTCGGTACCAAATCTTAGTATTACTTGCATTTTATGCATGTTCGGCGTAATATTCGCCACGTTTTCGGACGCGGGGTGGAGCAGCCTGGTAGCTCGTCGGGCTCATAACCCGAAGGTCGTCGGTTCAAATCCGGCCCCCGCAACCACTTTCCCTTAGAGTTCTTTTTCAAATATACTGTGTGCATCGACGGGCGCATAAGCAGCGAATTTTGAAAAAAATTCTTTTGGATGGGCGTCCGGGCCGCAATGCGGCATACAGGGTCCAGTGATAAAAAGCCCCGAATATTCGGGGTTTTTTGTTATTAGCGAATCGTAATACTGGGCTATAGGCCCTTTTTTTATGTCTTGGGGGTGGGCTTGTCCACATTAGAGCAAAAATTGACAGAGTTGGTATCTGCTCCGGTAGAAGCGCTCGGCTACGAACTGGTCGGAATTGAATTCGTTCGTGGTCGCACATCAACCCTGCGCATCTATATTGATAGTGAAGATGGCATCAATGTTGACGATTGCGCGGACGTCAGCCACCAGGTGAGTGCGGTGATGGATGTGGAAGATCCCATCACGGTGCCTTACCACCTTGAAGTGTCCTCACCGGGGCTCGATCGTCCTCTGTTCACTGCAGAACATTATGCACGCTTTACCGGCGATGAGGTGAGCCTGGTGCTGCGTATGGCCGTTCAAAACCGCCGTAAATGGCAGGGAATCATCAAGTCTGTTGAGGGTGAGATGATAACGGTAAACGTTGAGGGTAACGACGAGGTGTTCGCGCTGAGTAATATTCAGAAAGCGAACCTGGTCCCCCACTTTTAAAAGTCCGGATTGAGGCCAACCAGGATGAACAAAGAGATCTTAGCTGTTGTAGAAGCCGTTTCTAACGAAAAAGCCCTGCCGCGTGAGAAAATCTTCGAAGCGCTGGAGAGCGCGCTGGCGACTGCGACCAAGAAAAAGTACGAGCAGGAAATTGACGTACGCGTCAGCATCGACCGTAAAAGCGGCGACTTCGATACCTTCCGCCGTTGGGAGATCGTCGATCAGGTTACGCAGCCAACGCGCGAGATCACGCTGGATGCGGCTCGCTACGAAGACGAGTCTCTCAATCTGGGCGAATACGTAGAAGACCAGATTGAATCCGTTACGTTTGACCGTATCACGACCCAGACGGCGAAGCAGGTTATCGTACAAAAAGTACGTGAAGCCGAGCGTGCAATGGTGGTGGATCAGTTCCGCGAGCAGGAAGGCGAAATCATCACCGGTGTGGTGAAGAAAGTGAACCGTGACAACATCTCGCTGGATCTGGGCAACAATGCTGAAGCCGTGATCCTGCGTGAAGACATGCTGCCACGCGAAAACTTTCGCCCAGGCGACCGTATTCGCGGTGTACTGTATGCAGTACGTCCTGAAGCCCGTGGCGCGCAGCTGTTTGTGACGCGTTCTAAACCTGAAATGCTGATCGAACTGTTCCGCATTGAGGTGCCAGAAATTGGCGAAGAAGTGCTTGAAATTAAAGCCGCGGCCCGCGATCCGGGTTCACGTGCAAAAATTGCAGTAAAAACCAACGATAAACGTATCGATCCGGTCGGTGCCTGCGTCGGCATGCGCGGTGCGCGTGTTCAGGCTGTGTCCAGTGAGCTGGGCGGCGAGCGTATCGATATCGTGCTGTGGGACGATAACCCAGCACAGTTTGTTATTAACGCCATGGCCCCGGCTGATGTGGCGTCAATCGTGGTTGATGAAGATAACCACACGATGGATATCGCTGTTGAGGCTGGCAATCTGGCCCAGGCGATCGGCCGTAATGGCCAAAACGTGCGTCTGGCTTCACAGCTGAGTGGCTGGGAGCTGAACGTGATGACCGTCGATGATCTGCAGGCTAAGCATCAGGCTGAAGCCCATGCAGCAATCGATATGTTCACGAAGCATCTCGACATCGACGAAGAGTTCGCCACCATTCTGGTGGAAGAGGGCTTCTCAACGTTGGAAGAAATGGCCTATGTGCCTATCAACGAGCTGTTGGAAATTGACGGCCTCGACGAAGAGACCATTGAAGCCCTACGTGAACGAGCAAAAAATGCGTTAACCACCCTGGCACTGGCAAAAGAAGAGAGCCTTGGTAATCAGGAACCCGCTGAAGACCTCTTGAATCTTGAGGGTCTGGATCGTGCACTGGCTTTCCGCCTGGCATCCAAAGGCGTTTGCACGCTGGAAGATCTCGCAGAGCAAGGTGTTGACGATCTGACGGATATTGAAGGGCTGACTGATGAGCAAGCTGGCGCGCTGATTATGGCCGCACGCAATATCTGCTGGTTCGGCGATGACGCGTAATAACAGGAAGGAACAGCATGACAGATGTAACCGTAAAATCGCTGGCAGCAGAAATTCAGACCTCGGTCGATCGCCTGGTACAGCAGTTTGCTGATGCGGGGATCCCAAAGTCTGAAAATGATGCGGTGACCCAGCACGAGAAAGAAACCTTACTGTCTCACCTGAAGCATGGTCAGGCCGGTTCAGGCAAACTGACATTGCAGCGCAAAACGCGTAGCACCTTGAATATTCCTGGCACCGGGGGTAAAAGTAAGTCGGTGCAAATCGAAGTCCGCAAAAAGCGTACGTACGTAAAAGGCGATGCAGAGTCTGAGCAAGCTCAGGCAGAAGCAGAAGCCGAGGCGCAGCGTGAAGCGGAAGAGCAGGCGCAACGCGAGGCCGCTGAACAAGCGCGTCGTGAAGCGGAACAGAAAGCGCAACGTGAAGCCGAAGAGAAAGCCAGGCGCGAAGCCGCTGAAAAGGCTAAGCGTGCAGCAGCGGAAAATGAGAAAGTGACTAATCAACCTACCGACGAAGTGACCAAGGCCGCGCAGTCCGATAAAGCACGTCGTGAAGCCGAAGCCGCCGAACTGAAGCGTAAAGCGGAAGAAGAAGCGCGCCGTAAGCTGGAAGAGGCTGCCCGCCTCGCTGCGGAAGAAGCCCGCCGTTTAGCCGTAGAAAAAGCGGCTGAATGGGAAAAGCCTGAAGAAGAGGACAAGGGCGACTATCACGTCACCACCTCTACGCATGCCCGCCAGGCCGAAGACGAGAACGATCGTCAGGTGGAAGCCGGCCGTGCCCGCACGCGCAGTGCAAAAGCCGCGCGTCCGGTTAAAAAAGGCAACAAACATTCAGAAGCCAAAACTGACCGTGAAGAAGCGCGTGCGCAGGTTCGCGGCGGTAAAGGCGGCAAGCATCGCAAACCAAGCGCACTGCAGCAGGGCTTTAACAAGCCAGCGCAGGCGGTTAACCGTGATGTCATCATTGGCGAAACCATCACCGTTGCCGAACTGGCTAACAAAATGGCCGTCAAAGGTTCACTGGTCATCAAAGCGATGATGAAGATGGGCGCTATGGCGACCATCAATCAGGTTATCGACCAGGAAACCGCACAGCTGGTTGCCGAAGAAATGGGCCACAAAGTGACCCTTCGTCGCGAAAACGAGCTGGAAGAAGCGGTAATGGACGATCGTGATACCGATGCCGCACAGGAATCTCGTGCGCCGGTCGTGACCATCATGGGCCACGTTGACCACGGTAAAACCTCGCTGCTGGACTATATCCGCTCCACCAAAATCGCCTCTGGCGAAGCGGGCGGTATTACGCAGCACATCGGTGCCTATCACGTCGAAACTGATAACGGCATGGTGACCTTCCTGGATACGCCGGGCCACGCCGCGTTTACCGCAATGCGTGCTCGTGGTGCGCAGGCAACGGATATCGTTATCCTGGTCGTTGCTGCGGACGATGGCGTTATGCCACAGACCGTTGAAGCTATCCAGCACGCCAAAGCGGCGAAAGTGCCGGTGGTGGTTGCAGTCAACAAGTGCGATAAGCCAGAAGCCGATCCAGATCGTGTTAAAAACGAGCTGACTCAGTACGGGATCATCCCGGAAGAGTGGGGCGGCGAAAACATGTTCGTTAACGTCTCTGCGAAAGCCGGTACCGGTATTGACGACCTGTTGAACGCTATCCTGCTGCAGGCAGAAGTGCTTGAGCTGACCGCTATCCGTGAAGGTATGGCGAGCGGTGTGGTCATTGAATCGTTCCTCGACAAAGGTCGTGGTCCGGTTGCTACCGTGCTGGTACGCGAAGGTACGTTGAACAAAGGCGACATCGTTCTGTGCGGCTTCGAATACGGCCGTGTCCGTGCGATGCGTGACGAACTGGGTCGTGAAGTAATGGAAGCGGGTCCGTCTATCCCGGTTGAGATCCTTGGCCTGTCAGGTGTACCGGCAGCGGGTGATGAAGCGACCGTGGTTCGTGACGAGAAGAAAGCACGTGAAGTGGCTTTGTATCGTCAGGGCAAATTCCGTGAAGTTAAGCTGGCTCGTCAGCAGAAATCTAAGCTGGAAAACATGTTTGCGAACATGACCGAAGGCGAAGTGTCCGAACTGAACATCGTGCTCAAAGCGGACGTTCAGGGTTCTGTGGAAGCGATCTCCGACTCCCTGCTGAAACTCTCCACCGACGAAGTGAAGGTGAAGATTGTGGGTTCAGGCGTAGGTGGAATCACCGAAACCGACGCCACGCTGGCAGCAGCATCCAACGCCATCCTGCTGGGCTTCAACGTCCGTGCTGACGCCTCTGCGCGCCGCGTAGTTGATGCGGAAAGCCTGGATCTGCGTTACTACTCCGTCATCTATAACCTGATTGACGAAGTGAAAGCGGCGATGAGCGGTATGCTGGCACCAGAGTACAAACAGCAGATCATCGGTCTGGCTGAAGTGCGCGACGTGTTCAAATCACCGAAATTTGGTGCCGTGGCAGGTTGTATGGTGACGGAAGGTAACATCAAACGTCACAACCCAATCCGTGTACTGCGCGATAACGTGGTGATTTACGAAGGCGAACTGGAATCACTGCGTCGCTTTAAAGATGACGTCAACGAAGTGCGTAACGGCATGGAGTGTGGTATCGGCGTGAAGAACTATAATGACGTTCGTGTCGGCGATATGATCGAAGTCTTCGAAGTGATTGAAGTTAAACGCACCATCGCTTAAGTCCTGGCGTTGATGATGCAATTTGGGAGGCCGCTGGCCTCCCGAATTATTTGGGAGAAATAAAAAATGGCGAAAGAATTTGGCCGTCCGCAGCGTGTCTCGCAAGAGCTGCAAAAAGAGGTTGCCATGATCCTGCAGCGTGAGATTAAAGATCCACGTCTTGGCATGATGGTCACCGTTTCTGGCGTTGAGGTATCACGTGACCTCGCTTACGCCAAAGTGTTTGTCACCTTCCTCAATGATAAAGATGAAGAAGCCGTACAAAATGGCCTGAAAGCGTTAAAAGAAGCCTCGGGTTATATCCGCACGCTGTTGGGTAAAGCCATGCGCTTGCGTATCGTGCCGGAGCTGACCTTCTTCTACGACAACTCGCTGGTTGAAGGCATGCGCATGTCAAACCTCGTCACCAACGTGGTGAAAAAAGACGTTGAGCGTCGTGGTCCTGAGTCCACGGACGATAACGAGGAGGCGTAATGAGTCGTCCTCGTCGTCGCGGTCGCGACGTCCATGGCGTGTTATTGCTGGATAAGCCACAAGGGATGTCATCCAATGATGTCCTGCAAAAGGTAAAGCGCATTTTTAACGCTAACCGTGCAGGACATACCGGGGCGCTCGATCCGCTGGCAACCGGCATGTTGCCTATCTGCCTGGGCGAAGCCACCAAATTTTCTCAGTATCTGCTGGACTCCGATAAGCGTTATCGCGTGATTGCCCGTCTGGGTGAGCGCACCGATACCTCGGATGCTGACGGTAACCTGGTGCAAACCCGTCCGGTGGACTTTACCCAGGCTGCGCTGGACACGGCGCTGGAGGGTTTTCGCGGCGATATCATGCAGGTGCCTTCGATGTTTTCTGCATTGAAACATCAGGGCAGAAAACTGTACGAATACGCGCGCGAAGGCATCACCATTGAGCGTGAGCCGCGTCCAATTACCGTTTATGACCTGCAGTTTATTCGCTGGCAGGGCGATGAGCTGGAACTGGAAATCCACTGTTCCAAAGGTACCTACATCCGCACCATTATTGACGATTTGGGCGAGAAGCTGGGCTGCGGTGCGCACGTCATCATGCTGCGCCGTATGCAGGTGGCACGCTATCCGTTTGAGAGAATGGTGACGCTGGAACAGTTGCAGGCGCTCCAGCACAACGCTAACGAGACGGGTGAGGATCTGGCGCAGCATCTTGATCCGCTGCTTTTGCCAATGGACAGCCCCGCGTCAGATTTCCCGGCGGTAAACGTGTCCTCTGATGTGGCCGCATACTTTAAACAGGGCCAACCGGTTCACGCCAGTCAGGCACCGGCTCAGGGCCTCGTGCGCGTCACCGAAGGTGAAGAGGGCAAATTTATCGGCATGGCAGAAATTGCCGAGGATGGCCGCATTGCTCCCCGACGTTTAGTGGTTGAGTATCAGAATTAAGTTGTGCGCTTTCCGCGTTGGGCATTTGCGTTGCCCTGAAGCGAAGAGTAGAATGGCGCGGCTTTAAAGCGGGATGCTGAATTAGAGATCGGCGCCCATACATTCATTTAACTGGAGTTTATTATGTCTCTAAGCGTAGAAGCTAAAGCAGAGATCGTTGCTAAATATGGTCGTGGTGCTAACGACAGCGGTTCAACCGAAGTTCAGGTTGCCCTGTTGACCGCGCAGATCAGCCATCTGCAGGGTCACTTCTCTGAGCACAAGAAAGACCACCACAGCCGCCGCGGTCTGCTGCGCATGGTATCTCAGCGTCGTAAGCTGCTGGACTACCTGAAGCGTAAAGACGTTGCACGCTACAGCAGCCTGATCGAAAGTCTCGGTCTGCGTCGCTAGTCTTAAAATCGGGTCGTCAGGGATGCCACTCACGTGTGCTAAAAACCCGACTGGCGATCAGATTTGTGCGAGTTTCATGAAAAGGGGGCCTTTATGGCCCCTTTTTTCGAGCAATGCGCAGCAATCCTGAGCAAACTCATGTATTGTTGTTGGGTGTGATCTTTGTTTGCAGAGGTTCGCGCGGCTAATGAGAGGCTTTTACCGCAGGGGCGGTTAAGGGTTGTCATTAGTCGCGAGGATGCAACGAGGATCGGTAATCAATGGCAGGCTCAATATAGCACTGCCCCGATGTTAAGGACTTTGATTTTGCTTAATCCGATCGTACGCAAATTCCAATATGGTCAACATACCGTCACGCTGGAAACCGGCATGATGGCTCGCCAGGCGACTGCCGCTGTTATGGTGAGCATGGACGATACCGCAGTATTTGTCACCGTGGTTGGTCAGAAAAAAGCCAAACCAGGCCAGGACTTTTTCCCACTGACCGTGAACTATCAGGAGCGTACTTACGCTGCTGGTCGTATCCCAGGCAGCTTCTTCCGTCGTGAAGGTCGTCCAAGCGAAGGCGAAACCCTGATTTCACGTCTGATCGACCGTCCTGTGCGTCCACTGTTCCCGGAAGGTTTCGTTAACGAAGTGCAGGTTATCGCCACGGTTGTGTCGGTAAACCCACAGGTTCACCCAGACATCGTTGCCATGATCGGTGCCTCTGCAGCGCTGGCGCTGTCAGGCCTTCCGTTCAACGGCCCAATCGGTGCAGCGCGCGTTGGTTATATCAATGACCAGTACGTACTGAACCCAACCGCGGATGAGCTGAAAACCTCACGTCTGGATCTGGTTGTTGCCGGTACGCAGAACGCCGTTCTGATGGTGGAATCTGAAGCAGAAATCCTGTCTGAAGAACAAATGTTGGGCGCAGTGGTGTTCGGCCACGATCAACAGCAGATTGTGATTGAAAACATCAATTCACTGGTCGCCGAAGCGGGCAAACCGCGTTGGGACTGGCAGCCAGAGCAGGCGAATACTGCACTGATTTCACGCGTTGCGGCGCTTGCCGAAACACGTATCAGCGATGCGTACCGTATCACTGACAAGCAAGAACGTTATGCTCAGGTTGGCGTCATTAAAGACGAAACCATTGCTGCGTTGCTGGCGGAAGATGAATCACTGGATGCGGCCGAAATCGGCGACATCGTTCACAGCCTGGAAAAGACGGTTGTCCGTACCCGCATTCTGAACGGCGAGCCACGTATCGATGGTCGTGAGAAAGACATGATCCGTGGTCTGGACGTGCGCACCGGCGTGCTGCCGCGTACTCACGGTTCAGCCCTGTTCACCCGTGGTGAAACGCAGGCGCTGGTTACTGCTACGCTGGGTACGACCCGCGATGCGCAGAATCTGGATGAGCTGATGGGCGAACGTACCGACAGCTTCCTGTTCCACTACAACTTCCCTCCGTACTCTGTCGGTGAGACCGGTATGGTAGGTTCGCCTAAGCGTCGTGAAATTGGTCACGGTCGTCTGGCGAAACGCGGCGTGCTGGCTGTGATGCCAAAAGCCGAAGATTTCCCGTATACCGTTCGCGTGGTTTCTGAAATCACCGAATCTAACGGTTCTTCTTCTATGGCCTCGGTCTGTGGTGCCTCTCTGGCGCTGATGGATGCCGGTGTGCCAATCAAGGCATCTGTTGCGGGTATCGCGATGGGCCTGGTAAAAGAAGACGACAAGTTTGTTGTCCTGTCCGACATCCTGGGTGACGAAGACCACCTGGGCGATATGGACTTTAAAGTCGCCGGTAGCCGTGAAGGTATCACCGCGCTGCAGATGGACATTAAAATCGAAGGCATCACCCGCGAAATCATGCAGGTTGCGCTGAACCAGGCCAAAGGTGCACGTCTGCACATTCTGGGCGTCATGGAGCAGGCTATCAGCACCCCGCGTCAGGAAATTTCTGAGTTCGCGCCACGTATTTACACCATCAAGATCAGCTCCGACAAGATCAAAGATGTGATTGGTAAAGGCGGTTCCGTGATCCGTGCGCTGACCGAAGAAACCGGTACAACCATCGAAATCGAAGATGACGGTACCGTGAAAATCGCAGCGACCGACGGTCTGAAAGCGAAAGAAGCTATTCGCCGTATCGAAGAAATCACCGCAGAAATCGAAGTGGGCCGTGTCTATAGCGGTAAAGTCACCCGCATCGTAGACTTCGGTGCCTTCGTCGCTATCGGCGGCGGTAAAGAAGGTCTGGTGCATATTTCTCAAATCGCAGACAAGCGTGTTGAGAAAGTGACTGACTATCTGCAGATGGGTCAGGAAGTGCCGGTTAAGGTGATGGAAGTCGATCGCCAGGGCCGTGTACGTCTGAGCATCAAAGAAGCGACAGAAACCAAGCCTGAAGCTGTTGCAGCTGAGAGCACACCTGACGCTGAATAAGTCTTTCCTGATTTGCCTCTCCTTGCCTGGCAGGGAGAGGCTTTTGTGTCATCGCGAGGGCGGGAATCCTTGTGCACAGCAGGCGGATAACAGGATGGTTGTCCCAATGTTTGTATTCGGGAGTGGGAAATGAAGCCTTTTTTGCGCTGGTGTTTTGTTGCGACAGCTTTGACGCTGGCAGGATGCAGCAACTCCAATTGGCGTAAGAACGAAGTTCTTGCAGTACCTTTACAGCCCACACTGCAACAGGAAGTGATTCTGGCTCGCATGGAACAAATTCTTGCCAGTCGAGCCCTTACCGATGATGAACGCGCACAGCTGTTATATGAGCGCGGAGTGTTGTATGATAGTTTGGGTCTTAGGGCATTAGCGCGGAACGATTTTTCGCAAGCGCTGTCTATAAGACCAGATATGCCAGAGGTGTTTAACTATCTTGGTATATACTTAACGCAGGCGGGCAACTTTGATGCCGCCTATGAAGCGTTTGATTCTGTACTTGAGCTTGATCCAACTTACAACTATGCGCATTTAAATCGTGGTATCGCCCTCTATTACGGTGGTCGATACAAGTTAGCGCAAGATGATCTGCTGGCGTTTTATCAAGACGATCCTAACGATCCTTTCCGCAGCTTGTGGCTCTACCTTGTCGAAAGCAAGATGGATGCAGACAAAGCGAAAGTGGCGCTCAAGCAGCGTTACGACAAAGCGGTCAAGGACCAATGGGGATGGAATATTGTCGAGTTCTACCTTGGCGACATCAGCGAAGCAACACTGATGGAACGTCTCAAGGCGGACGCAACGGATAACACCTCGCTCGCTGAACATCTCAGTGAAACCAACTTCTATTTAGGTAAGTATTACCTAAGTCTGGGGGAGAAGGACAACGCAGAAGCGTTGTTCAAACTGGCGGTCGCCAACAACGTTAATAACTTTGTTGAACACCGATACGCATTGTTGGAACTGGCGCAACTCGGCCAGGCACAAGACGATTTATCAGAATCTGACCAGCAATAGCTGACGAACTTTTTTGCCTGTAAAACCTGTCAAGTCATCATCTTCAGGGATGAAGGCTTTTCTGTTCGTCAAAACTTCTAATTTGAGCCGGTTCACACTTTTTGATGAAAATGACTGAAAGTTTTCACGACGAGTTATGTAGACTGGCCGCCGCAATCAACGAGGCACGTGTACTACATGACTGATATTCAAACCACTTTTGCTGACCTTGGCCTGAACGCCGAACTCCTTGAATCACTGAATGGCATGGGCTATGTAAAGCCATCCCCAATCCAGGCTGAGTGTATTCCTCACCTGCTGGCGGGCCGTGACGTGTTAGGTATGGCGCAGACCGGGAGTGGTAAAACCGCAGCGTTCTCGCTGCCGCTGTTACATAACATCGACCCAACTGTTAAAGCACCGCAAATTTTGGTGCTGGCACCGACCCGCGAACTGGCGGTGCAGGTTGCTGAAGCTGTTACCGAATTCTCTAAACATATGCGCGGTCTGAACGTGGTTGCCCTTTACGGTGGCCAGCGTTATGACGTGCAGCTGCGCGCACTGCGCCAGGGACCACAGGTTGTCGTGGGTACGCCAGGCCGCCTGCTGGACCACCTGAAACGTGGCACCTTAGATTTGTCTAACCTGCGTGGTCTGGTTCTGGACGAAGCAGATGAAATGTTACGCATGGGCTTCATCGAAGACGTTGAAACTATCATGGCGCAGATCCCAGAAGGTCATCAGACCGCACTGTTCTCTGCCACTATGCCAGAAGCGATTCGTCGTATTACCAAGCGTTTCATGAAAGATCCGCAGGAAGTTCGCATCCAGTCAAGTCTGACAACGCGCCCGGATATCAGCCAGAGCTACTGGACTGCCCACGGCCGTAAAACTGATGCGCTGGTTCGCTTCCTTGAAGCAGAAGACTTTGATGCGGCGATTATCTTCGTACGTACTAAAAATGCAACGCTGGAAGTCGCTGAAGCGCTGGAGCGTAGCGGTTACAACAGTGCGGCACTGAATGGCGATATGAACCAGGCACTGCGCGAGCAGACGCTGGAGCGCCTGAAAGATGGTCGTCTGGATATCCTGATTGCTACCGACGTTGCGGCCCGTGGCCTGGACGTTGAGCGTATCAGCCTGGTTGTTAACTACGATATTCCGATGGACTCAGAATCATACGTTCACCGTATCGGCCGTACCGGTCGTGCAGGTCGTGCCGGTCGCGCACTGCTGTTCGTAGAGAACCGCGAGCGTCGTCTGCTGCGTAATATCGAACGCACCATGAAGCTGACTATTCCAGAAGTTGAGCTGCCAAATGCAGAACTGCTGGGTCAGCGTCGTCTGGCTAAGTTTGCTGCGAAAGTTCAGCAGCAACTCGAAAGCAGCGATCTGGAGCAGTACCGTGCGCTGCTGGCTAAGATGCAGCCTGAAGAAGAGCTGGATATCGAAACCCTGGCTGCTGCTCTGCTGAAAATGGCACAGGGTGAGCGTCCGCTGATCGTTCCTGCTGATGCACCACGTCCTGCGCGTCGTGAATTCCGTGAGCGTGACGATCGTCGTGAGAGCCGTGATTCACGTGAAGCACGTGGCCCACGCGAAAACCGTGAGGGCGGCGACCGTCCACGTCGCGAGCGTCGTGACGTTGGCGATATGCAGCTGTACCGTATTGAAGTGGGCCGTGATGACGGTGTTGAAGTTCGTCATATCGTGGGCGCTATTGCTAACGAAGGCGATATCAGCAGCCGTTACATCGGTAACATCAAACTGTTCGGTACGCACTCTACCATCGAGCTGCCGAAAGGCATGCCTGGCGATGTGCTGCAGCACTTTACCCGTACACGTATTCTGAACAAGCCGATGAATATGCAGTTACTGGGTGATGCTCAGCCGCATGAAGGTGGCCGTGGCGAACGTCGTCCGGGTGCCGGTGCTGGCGAGCGTCGTGGCGGTGCTGCGCGTCCTGAAGGTCAGGGCCCGCGTCGCTTCTCTTCTGAGCGCCGTGAAGGCGGTCGTGATGGTGCACGCCCTTTCAATCGTGAAGGCGGTCGTGGTCCACGTCGTGAAGACGGTGCTGCTGCACCACGTCGTCGTGACGCGTAAGCGAGCTTATTCGGTGTAATAAAAAGGGAAGCCTGCGGGCTTCCCTTTTTTTTGTCTTGTCGTTGACCCATCACAGGATCACCGCCGCTGGCTACAGGCTGCTGGCAGCTTCCATGGCCAGCTTAAACGAATGCAGGCGCGCTTCGGTGTCGTAAATTTGCCCGTTAACCATCACCTCATTTGCCTGAGTTTCACGCAGCAGTGAAGCCAGACCATGCCGCACCTTATCCACATCGCCAACCAGAGACATGCTCAGCGCCTGCTGCACGCCATACTGTTCAGACGGCGACCACAGACTGTCCATATTCTGTACCGGTGCAGGCAGCGGACCCGGTTTACCACGACGCAGATTAATAAATTGCTGCTGCATGGAGGTAAACAGAAAACGCGCTTCACTTTCGGTGTCAGCGGCAACAATGTTTATGCACACCGTGGCGTAGGGCTCGGCAAGGCGCGCGGAAGGCTTGAAGTTCTCACGATAGACGTGCAGGGCCTGGAACAGCTGGTCCGGCGCAAAGTGTGAGGCAAAGGCAAACGGCAGTCCCATTTTGGCCGAGAGCTGAGCGCTATAAAGGCTGGAACCTAACAGCCACACCGGAATTTTCATTCCTAAGCCGGGAACCGGCTGCACCGGCGGCTGCGCGCCCGCTTCAGCATCAAACCAGTCGATCAGCTCGGCAACATCGTCCGGGAAGGTATCGGCATGAATGCCAGACAGATGACGACGCAGTGCCAGCATCGTGCGCTGGTCCGAACCCGGTGCACGGCCTAATCCCAGATCGATACGATCGGGATACAGCGAAGCCAGGGTACCAAACTGCTCTGCAATCATCAGCGGTGAGTGATTAGGCAACATAATGCCACCAGAACCCAGACGTAGCGTGGTGGTGTTGGCGGCCAGATAGCCAATCAGCACGGCGGTGGCCGCACTGGCAATGCCAGTCATATTGTGGTGCTCGGCGAGCCAGTAACGTTCAAACCCCAGTTTTTCTGCCTGACGCGCCAACGCGAGTGAATTATGGAAAGCATCACGTGGCGTCGCGCCCTGCGGAACAGGGGCAAGATCCAGAACGGAAAGGCGAACGTTTTTTTTATCAGACATGGGTACTCCAGAGTGTATAGCGCAGGTGTCAGACCCTGCACCATCAAGTATTGCGTAACATCCACCATATTAAAACTTTTTACACTCTCAGTATGTTGCCTGTATGTGCCTTTCAGTCGGTGGTCAGTAAAACCATCCCCGCCAGCTTGCGCCAGTAGCCGTTACAATCCCGATTTTTCTCCAGATCCAGCGGGGCCTGGCCTTCCTCGTTTTGGCGAAACCGGTCAATAAGACTTAAGGTTTGCGTGTCCTGAGGCGACAGCCGCACGATATCCACCCAGTTGCGCATGCCAACCAGATCGTTTCCCAGGTTATAGCAGTAACCGCTCATGGTCTGGATACCGTTTAAGACGAAGACCTGCTGTTGCTCCTGCGACAGGACCTTGCGTCCGTTAGGGTAATGAATGCAGCAGGTTTCGCAGTCATCTTTGGCGCGATTCTCCGAGCGAGCCGTAAAGCAGCGAGCCGACAGCGCCAGCGGCAGATGGCCATAGCCCAGCACTTCCACCTCGAACTGCTGGCGTATGCCTTTGGTTTCGCACTGTTGTAGCAGTTGCACCAGCCAGTCGCGTGGCATTTCAACTGGCAAACACCAGCGCGTCATTCCCTCTTTCACCAGAAGCTGCAGCGTATCAGCGTTATACACATTCAGCGTGGGGCCCGCGACAAAGGGCAGCTTGCGTTCGGCTGCCATGTTGACGGTGCCAACGTCGTTGGCCTCAATAATAAACTCGCCATTTTCAACGTAGCGCTGCAGCTCTTTGAGCTCAGAAGGGGATTGCAGCAAAGCCAGCGTACTGATGACCACCTGCTTACCACTGGCTGACAGCTCACGCGCCAGGCCCATCCAGGCAGCAAAGGGCGTCGCACGCCGCTTGCTGCAGACCGTTTCCCCAAGATAGATGATATCGGCGCTGCTGCTGGCGGCGAGTTGATAAAAGTGTTCCAGCGTGGCGGTTGGCCAGTACCACAGCACTGGCCCAAGGGCGTATTTCATGGTTTTTCCTTACTGCCAGTCACGATGATAAGCGCCTAACGTGGTTTGCGAGCCCTCTGACAGCGCGCCCAGCGTCTGCATCCACTGCTGCGCCACCTCAAAGTTATCCGGCTCGGCTTTACAACGATCGATCGCCTGACGCCAGACGCGGGCCACATCGGAAACATAGGCAGGGCTGCGCTGGCGCCCCTCGATTTTCACCGAGGCAATGCCTGCCCGTAGCAACTCTGGCAACAGTTCAAGCGTGTTCAGACTGGTGGGTTCTTCCAGCACATGGTAGCGCTGGTCGTCGACCTGGTAGCGGCCTTTGCACAGCGTGGGATAGCCCGCGCTTTCCGCCGCGTCATAACGATCGATCAGCACCTCATTGAGACGTGCCTCCATGCCGGCTGGCGTCTGTTGCCAGCGCACAAACTTCGCGGGTGAGCAGGCACCTTTACTGTTCGGGGATTCACCCGTTAGCCAGGAGGAGAGATAGCAGCGGCCCTCCGCCATGATGCACAGGCTGCCAAAGGCAAAGACCTCCAGCGGAACAGGGGTACTGCGCGCCAGCTGTTTTACCTGATGAATCGACAGAACGCGCGGCAGCACCACACGGTGCAAATGAAAATGGCGATGGTAAAAACGAATGGCTTCAAGGTTAGTGGCGGAAGCCTGTACTGACAGATGGCGTTCAACATGTGGATAGCGTGCGGTGGCATATTCCATCGTCGCCATATCGGCCAGAATCAGCGCGTCCGCGCCGCTGTCAGCCGCCACGTCAATGGCCCGCTGCCAGCGATGCATGCCATCGGGATGTGCAAAGGTATTGATCGCCACGTGCAGCTTACGACGATGCTGATGGAGATAATGTGCCGCCTCAAGCAGCTTCTTATCAGTAAAGTTTAACCCGGCAAAGTGACGCGCATTGGTGTCATCTTTCAGCCCGACATAAACCGCATCGGCACCATTCTCAACGGCGGTGCGTATTGCAGGCAGGTTCCCGGCCGGACACAGCAACTCCATACTCAATCCTCTCGACATGCAGATGGAGCACGAGTCTAGTCATGGCGCTTCGGGGAAATGTTGATTTGGGGCAGTGAAACCGTCATTGATGAGATAGCCTGGCATTTTTTTAATCCTTCAGCGGCGGGTTTTATTGATCTCACCAGCGGCGAGAACCGCTGTCTGTGGCAATATAGCTAAAATTTTTTTGACGGGAGTGCAAAGCGTGTTCCAGCGGTTATCTGCCAGTTTAGTGAAAAATGGCCCTAAAATCCTCAGCTTACCTGTAACATTCGCCCCGTTCACGTTGAAGCAGCGGCTCTTGCAACAACTCTTAAACTGGCAATTTCGTCATGTTTTAGCCGAAGGTGAGTTAGACTTCCTTCAGGGACGCTTTTTGGGTATTGAGATTAGCGATGTTAATCTCACGTGGATCACCACGCTGGAAGGCGGTCGACTGAGGGTGTTGCAGAATGCCGAAGCAGATGTCTGGTTCCGGGGCAACGCCAATGATTTGTTGCTGGTAGCAGCACGCAAAGCGGATCCAGATATGCTTTTCTTTCAGCGACGACTGCTGATTGAAGGGGATACGGAACTGGGACTGGAGGTTAAGAACGTAATGGATGCAATTGAACTCGACACCATGCCCAAGGGGTTACGTACCGCCATTCAGCAGATGGCTGCAATCGTGGAGACAACAATGCAACAGGACGCGAAAGCCGCACAGGCACGCGCGGGTGGCTCATGTTAATACGCACAGAAATTGGCGTGGATGCCGCCGGTATCGATGCATTACTGCGACGTTGCTTTCCCACTTCAGCTGAAGCTGAGCTCACTCAGGCCCTGCGCGAAGACGGCCTGTTAACGTTGGGCGTGGTCGCGACTGACGATGAAGGTCAGGTGCTGGGTTATGCCGCGTTTAGCCCGGTCACCATGCAGGGCGAAGATCGCAATTGGGTCGGGCTGGCCCCGCTGGCCGTGGATGAAAGCCTGCGTGGACAGGGCATCGCGAAACAACTGGTTTATGAAGGTCTGGATACGCTGAATGAGTTTGGCTACAGTGCGGTTGTGGTGCTGGGCGACCCTGCACTGTATCACCATCTGGGCTTCGAACCTGCGGCCCGGCATGGTTTGCACTGCCGCTGGCCGGGCAGCGAAGCGGCCTTCCAGGTTTATCGTCTGGCGGACAACGCGTTTGACGGCGCTGAAGGACGTATTGAGTATTCCGCGCCCTTTAATCAGCTGAGCTAAGCCACGCTTCAAGGCGAGTCGGTTGCTCGGCAACCAACTGCAGTTTTCGTTGACGGGTCAGTTGCTTAACCTGATATTCCAGCACGGAAGCCTGCGCGCGGTCACCCGCCGCGCAGGCATAAACCAGCGTTAACGGGCCTTTACCGCGCAAGGCTCGGGCGCCGCGACCCTGCTCATGCTGCCCAAGGCGGCGCGTGACGTCAGTCGTGATGCCGGTATACAGGCTGCCTGCGGCTGTTTGTATCAGGTAAAGTTGCCAGTGCTGACTCATAATCTGTCCCAGAAATGCCTGCCCGGCAGTGTACCGTGCTTCCTTGCGGTGCGCTATCCATCGCCCTGACCCGGAGTTGATTGTGTCTGATCTTTCCCATCTTGTTCGTTACCTGAAAAAGCAGCATGTGCTTTCATTATGCTGCTGTGCCGACAACGATTTGTGGTGTGCAAACTGCTACTACGTGTTTGATGAGTCACGCATGGCATTCTGGCTGATGACCGAGCCAGATACACGTCACGGCCTGCTGGCGATAAAACACCACAGCGTAGCGGGCACCATCAATGGACAACCGAAGACGGTATTGCTGATAAAGGGCGTGCAGTATCGTGGTCAGATCAGGCAGCTCAGCGACGAAGAAGCAACGGAAGCGCGCATCGCCTATCAACGGCGTTTTCCGGTTTCGCGCAAAGTCGCCGCGCCCTTATGGGAAATTACGCTGGATGAGCTGAAAATGACGGACAATGCATTGGGATTTGGTAAAAAAATTGTCTGGCAACGCGAGGCGTAAATAAAGCGCCCCCTTCCTGGCGGAAAAGGGCGTAAGGCCGTTACAGCGCCTGCAGAATACGCAGGGATTCACGGTTAAACGCGGGCAGGTCCGCAGGCGTGCGGCTGGTGACCAGTTTGTCACTGTCAACCACCACTTCCTCGTCGCGGAAGTCGGCACCGGCATTGATCAGGTCAATGGCAATGGCTTTTACGCTGGTCATTTTACGACCGCGCACACCATTCGCACTAATCAACAGTTGTGGCCCGTGGCAAATAGCAAAAATGGGTTTGCCGCTCGCCACAAATTCTTTGGTAAAGGCAACAAAGCGATCGTCACCGCGCAATGCATCCGGTGAGTGTCCGCCTGGCAACAGCAGGGCATCAAATTCTGCCGGACTCACTTCGTCGATGCTGCGATCGATAGTGACTTCAGCCTCACCCTGTTTGCCTTTCACGGTTTTGCCCGCTTGCTCCTCAATCGTTACCACTTCATAGCCTGCGCGTTTGTAGATCTCGGCTGGCGAGGTAAACTCAGAGTCTTCAAATTCATCGGTGATCAGAACCGCAATTTTGGTGCTCATCTTTACCCTCCTTTAGGTATGTTAGGCGCATACTGCGCTATCCTGATTACCTGTTAAGTCTGGTTGTCGATTCTGAGAACGCAAGCCAGGCGGCTCACATTGGCCAGATTTTGCACGGCTGGCGGCGAAACAGGGAATATTCCGAGATGAATCGTATATTACTGACGGGCGCAACCGGGTTAGTGGGATCGCATCTGCTGCGTTTACTGATCGCTGACCCGCGCGTTGATGAAATTATTGCGCCGACTCGCCGTGCGCTGCCGGCGATGAATAAAGTGATCAATCCCGTTGAAGCCGATCTAACCGATGTCCTGCGCCCGCTGGACACACCCTTGACGACGGTATTTTGCTGTCTGGGCACGACCCGCAAACAGGCGGGCAGTAAACAGGCATTTATTCACGTAGATTACACGCTGGTGGTGGATACTGCGTTGAACGGTTTACGTCTGGGCGCCAGACAGATGCTGGTGGTCAGCGCGCACGGCGCAAATCGTCATTCCCCTTTTTTATACAATCGCGTTAAGGGTGAGATGGAAAATGCGTTGCGCCATCAGGACTGGCCGCACCTGACGGTGGTCCGGCCTTCACTGTTGCTGGGTGAGCGAAAAGATAAACGCCGTGGGGAAAGTCTGATGGCCCCGCTGTTCGCCTGGCTGCCTGGCAACTGGCGCGCCGTCTCGGCCCAGGATGTAGCGCGCTGCCTGCATCACCAGGCGTTTGCTGAGGAAAAATCCGGGTTCACGCTGATCGCGTCGGGTGATATCCCGCGTGCGTCAGCGTAAGTACCAGATTTGCTGATTGCGGCTGCCACGCCACAGAAGCGTGGCATCTTTCTCTGCCGCTTCAAACCGCCCGTCAATCATGACGTCTATCCAGGGCAGGATTGCCCGCTGCGCCGGGCTGAGCGTCCGCATCTCATAGCCGGTCCACAACCAGATGTCTTTGCCGGCGCATTCCTGTTTGACCCGTTTCACCAGGCGACGAATATGCGGCACATTGTGGGGATGCAGCGGATCGCCGCCGCTCAGCGATAAACCCTGACGCGGGATGCGCGTATCTTTCAAGTCAGCCAGTAGCTGCTCTTCCATCGCCAGTGTAAAAGGCACGCCAGAATCCAGCCGCCAGGTGCTCTGATTGTAACAGCCACGGCACTGGTGCTCGCACCCCGAAACAAACAGCGTACAGCGTGTGCCGGGGCCGTTAACAATATCGACATCATAGTAGCGATGGATGCGCATCATCCCAGCGGTCCGCTATCAAGGTGTTTCACCCGACGCTGAACCTCCTGCTGTTTACCAGCGTTGAACGGACGGGCATCCGGGCTTCCCAGGTAACCACACACGCGCCGCGTAACCGAAACCCGCGCAGGATCGTGATTGCCACAGTTGGGACAGGTAAAGCCACGGCTGGTGCAGGTAAATTCACCGTTAAAACCGCAGTCGTAGCACTCGTCAATGGGCGTATTAGTGCCGTAGTAAGGCACGCGGTCGTAGCTGTAATCCCAAACGTCTTCCAGCGCTTTCAGGTTGTGCTGCACGTTGGGATATTCGCCGTAACAGATAAACCCGCCGTTAGCCAACGAAGGATAGGGCGCTTCAAAATCGATCTTATCGTAAGGATTGACCTTCTTCTCGACGTCCAGATGAAAGCTGTTGGTGTAGTAGCCTTTATCGGTAACGCCGTTTACCACCCCGAACTGTGCGGCATCCAGACGGCAGAAACGGTCACACAGGTTTTCACTGGGCGTACTGTAAAGGCTGAAGCCGTAGCCGGTTTCGTCTTTCCAGGCGTCGGTCGCGGCGCGCATCCGTGCCACGATGGCAACGCCTTTGGCACGCAGTGTCGCATCATCGAAAGGATGCTGTTTTGCGCCACTCAGGGCGTTCAGGGTTTCATGCAAACCGATGTAGCCCAGCGACAGCGAGGCGCGACCGTTACGAAAAATCGGGCCAATCTCATCATCGGCATTGAGCCGGACGCCGCAGGCCCCTTCCATATAGAGGATAGGGGCAACGCGGGCTTTGGTTTTTTCCAACCGGGCGACGCGCGTCATGAGTGCCCGCTTTGCCAGCGCCAGCCGCTCATCCAGCAACGCCCAGAAACGGGTTTCGTCGCCAGCGGCTTCCAGTGCAATGCGCGGTAAATTCAGGCTGATGACACCGATGTTGTTGCGGCCTTCATGAATCTGCTGGCCGTTTTCTTCATAAACGCCCAGGAAGCTGCGGCAGCCCATCGGGGTTTTAAAGGAGCCAGTGACCTTAACGACCTGCTCGTAATTAAGAATATCGGGGTACATGCGCTTGCTGGCACAGATCAGTGCCAGTTGCTTGATATCGTAGTTAATATCGTCCGTACGGCGGTTGATGCCTTCACGAATCGTAAACACCAGTTTAGGAAACACAGCGGTTTTGTGGTTTTTACCCAGCCCAGCCAGGCGGTTACGCAGAATGGCGGTCTGAACCAGCCGTGCTGCCCAACTGGTGCCCAGGCCAAAACCAAAGGTTACAAACGGCGTTTGGCCATTTGCCGTATGTAACGTGTTCACCTCGTATTCCAGCGACTGAAAGGCGTCATAGCACTCTTTTTCAGTGCGCTCGTGGGCATAGGCTTCCGCCTGAGGAATGTGCCAGTTCTGAGCCACGGCAAGGTGCTTAGCGAAGCTCTTTTCCACATAGGGCGCTAACACTTCATCGATGCGATTCAGGGTGGTACCGCCATAAATATGGCTGGCGACCTGAGCAATAATCTGCGCCGTAACGGCCGTTGCGGTGGCAATGGATTTCGGCGGCTCGATCTCGGCATTCCCCATTTTAAAGCCGTTGGTCAGCATGCCTTGCAGATCGATCAGCATGCAGTTAAACATGGGAAAGAAGGGCGAATAGTCGAGATCGTGATAGTGGATCTCGCCGCGCTCATGCGCCTGCACGACATCTCGCGGCAGGATCTGCTGCTGGGCGTAGTGTTTTGCCACGATCCCGGCCAGCAGATCGCGCTGCGTCGGGATCACTTTGCTGTCTTTATTGGCATTTTCATGTAGCAGGGCGGCGTTGGTCTGATCCACCAGACCGCGAATGGCGTGATGCAGCTGGCTGCGGCGTTCGCGCTCTACGTCGCGATCGTGACGATACTCAATATAGGCGCGTGCCAGCTGAGGATAAGGCCCCGCCATCAACGTTTCTTCCACCGCATACTGGATATCACCAATATCCACTTCCTCGCGATCGGCCAGTTGGGTACTGACCCGATCGGCCACCGTGGCGCACCAGAGTGCATCTTCCACATTTGCTGCCCGTGCCGCCGCCGCTACCGCTGCAGCGATATGCTGTGCATCAAAGCCTACGCGGCATCCGTCGCGCTTCACCACCACCGTTGCCATTTTCTCTCCATTAACTACATATAGGTGTGTTTTTGGATTCTAGGCTCAACATGTAGTAATTGCAGCGAATTAATTGGCTTGTTTTTGACCTGAAGCAAAGAAGCCGTGAACAAGGAGATAAAACCAGCGCCGGAAAAAAAACGACCCAGGATCGCCTTTCTCTGCACGCTAATTTGCTTACGCCACAAACTGGCTTAACTCTGTTTATCGTTCTTTTTTGCCATTGGCTGGAGGGAACCGTGCCAGTGTTGTCACGCCGAAAGATGCTGTGCATTGACCTTTCCGTCGCCGCCTTGCGGCAACACCAATGCCCTGGCTGAGTCCACAGAACGCAACGGCTGAAGCAGGGTGACGGGAAAAGCACTGTGAGCACGGGGGTGGCGCGCTCCGTGTGGGTTAAATGCCGCGCTGAGCGCGCGGCATGCTAAAGGTGAAATCAGGATGAGGTAATCGGGCCACCAACCGAATGGCGACGTACCAGCGTAGGGCTGAACATATTGGTCACTTCGGGCAGCGGCTGTTGATGCGCCAGCGCCAGGGCCAGTTCGGCGGCCTGCTGGGCCATCGTGACAATCGGGTAACGCACGGTGGTTAAACGCGGGCGAACGTAGCGGGAAACCAGTACGTCATCAAAGCCGATCAGTGACATCTCTTCCGGCACCTGCACGCCGTTATCACTCAGCACCGCCAGCGCACCGGCTGCCATGGAGTCGTTGTAGCAGGCCACGGCGGTGAAGTTTTTACCCCGTCCCAACAGTTCGGTCATGGCCTGTTCACCGCCGACTTCGTCCGGTTCGCCCCAGGCGACCAGCCTGTCATTGCAGGGCAGACCATGCTCCTGCAGCGCATCGTAATAACCCTGCAGGCGATCTTCGGCATCGGAAATGGTGTGGGTGGAGCAGATAAAGGCAATATTCTGGTGGCCCAGTTGAATCAGATGGCGCGTGGCGAGCCAGGCACCGTAGCGGTCATCGAGCGCGATACAGCGCTTTTCAAACCCTTTCAGCAGCCGGTTCAGCAACACCATGCCCGGCATTTGCTTCATCAACACTTCCAGCTCGCTGTCGGGGATTTTTTTGGCGTGAACCACCAGCGCCGCGCAGCGATGCCGCATCAGTTGTTCAATCGCCTGGCGCTCTTTTTGCTCATTATGGTAACCGTTACCAATCAGCAAAAAGTTGCCCGTCTGGCCTGCCACCTCATCAACGGCTTTAACCATCGCGCCGAAAAAAGGATCGGAAACATCGCCAACCACCAGCCCCAGGGTTTCGGTTGACTGCTGGGCCAGCGCCCGTGCATTGGCGTTTGGATGATACTGCAGCGATTCCATGGCCTGACTGACAGCCTGACGTGAACTGTCACTGGCTTTAGGTGAATTATTGATCACGCGGGAAACCGTGGCGACAGAAACACCCGCCAACCGGGCAACATCCTTAATGGTAGCCATGCGTTTACCTGATTTTGGGGAAACGTTTACACATCACACCAGTGTTACGGAAAAGCGGGCGCACATCAAGACAACAGAATGCCAGCGCTGTCGCAAACAGGGTAAAATCAGACGGTGGGTGATGCCTTCTGCCAGGGGCCTGGCCCATGCTATGCTGCTTATCCCAACACCTGCCAAAGCGATGACCATGAAAATAAAAGTGCCACATCTGGCGCACTGGGGCGCCTTCACTGCGGTAAGCGAAAATGACCGTCTTATCGGCTGTGAACCTTTTTTTGCTGACGCCGATCCCTCGCCGATGCTCAACACCATTCCTGAACTGGTTTATTCAGACAAGCGCATTCGCCAGCCGATGGTGCGTCGCTCATGGCTGAAATCCCGCGAAAACAGCGACCGCACACTGCGCGGACGCGAAGATTTTGTTGCCGTTGACTGGGATACCGCACTGGATCTGGTGGCAGAGGAAAATCGCCGCATTCGCGAACGCTACGGTGCGTCGGGCATTTTTAACGGCTCTTACGGCTGGTCATCGGCAGGACGGGTTAACCATGCGCGTACGCTGGTGCGCCGCTTTTATTTTCAGGGCGGCGGCGGGGTCGATCAGCAAGGCAACTACAGCTGGGGCGCCGCGCAGTTTTTCCTGCCCTACGTGATGGGCACCTACATGCCGCTGACCGGACGCGTCACCGACTGGCCGCAGGTGGTGGAACATGCGGAAGTGTTTGTCGCCTTCGGTGGACTGGCGCTGAAAAACGCGCAAATCGCATCCGGCGGCGCAGGCCAGCACAGCCTGAAACCGGCGCTGGAGCAGCTGGCGGCGAAAGGCACGCCGGTGATTAACATCAGCCCGATGCGCGACGACTGTCCTGCGTTCGTTAACGCAGAGTGGATACCGATCCGGCCCAATACCGATGTGGCGTTGATGCTGGCCCTGGGCTATGAAATTTATCAGCGCGGCGCGACCGACGAGGCGTTTCTTTCCCGTCACTGCACCGGCTGGCCGCAACTGCGTGCCTATCTGCTGGGCGAAAGCGACGGCATCGCCAAAACTGCCGGCTGGGCAAGTAAGATCACCGATATCCCGGCGGATCGCATTGTGCAACTGGCACAGCAGCTGATCGGCAAACGCAGTTTTATCACCTGCTCCTATTCCGTCCAGCGCGCCCACCGTGGCGAACAGCCTTACTGGATGATGATCGCGCTCTCTTCCATGCTCGGGCAGCCGGGCTTGCCGGGCGCGGGCTTCTCGTTTGGGCACGGCTCAATGAACAGCGTAGGCAATCCGCGTCAGGAAGGCCCCGCGCCGATGATGAGCACCGGGCCGAATCCATCGGGTCTGTCCATTCCGGTGGCGCGCATCAGCGACATGCTGCTTAACCCCGGCCAGCCTTACGGTTTCCAGGGCGACACTCTGCACTATCCGGACATTCATATGGTGCACTGGGCGGGCGGCAATCCGTTCCACCATCATCAACAGCTTAACCGGCTGGTGGAAGGCTGGCAGAAGCCCGATACCGTGGTGGTTCAGGATATTGTCTGGACGGCTGCTGCACAGATGGCCGATATCGTACTGCCCGCGACCACCACGCTGGAGCGCAATGATATCGGCGGTTCGTCGCGTGACCGTTTTGTGCTGGCGATGCATCAGGCGATTAAGCCGCAGCATCAGGCGCGCAATGACTTTGATATTTTTGCCGATCTGGCGGAGCGCTTAGGCTATCGCGATACCTTCACCGAAGGGCGCAACGAGATGCAGTGGATAGAACATCTCTACCAGCAATGTGCGGTGGCGCACGGCCGTCGTGGCATTCCTTTCCCTGAGTTCGCTGAGTTCTGGCAGCGTGGCTTTGTGGAGATTCCCGAAGGCGGCAAGCCCTACATCTTTATGGAAGATTTCCGCGCCGATCCCGAGGCCAACCCAATCCAGACCGCCAGCGGTAAAATTGAGCTGTTCTGTCAGACCATCGCGGATTACCAACTGGAGGATATGGCCGGGCATCCGGAATGGCGTGAGCCTCAGGAATGGCTGGGCGCGGCAGCCAGCCGTGATTATCCGCTTCACATGATCTCCATTCAGCCATCGGACCGGCTACACAGCCAGTTAGATGCGACGGCCAGCGTTCAGGGCAACAAAACCGCCGGGCATGAAACCCTGTATATGCATCCGGCGGATGCGGCGGCGCGTGATATCGAGGACGGCGATGTGATCGAGGTCAGTAATGCGCGCGGTAAAATACTGGCTGGCGTGCGGTTAACGGAAGGGCTGAAGCAGGGCGTGGTGATCATTGCCACCGGCGCGTGGTTTGATCCCGGCTTTGGCAAAGCGTGGCAGCCCTATGACCGTGCAGGTAACCCGAACGTGTTAACCCTGGATATCGGCACATCATCCCTGACGCAGGGGCCTAATGCCATGAGTTGCCTGGTTGACATTAAAAAACATGCCGTTTGCACAAAAGCGTAAGGATCTCATGGCTGGTTACATTTTGCAGGCATCTGTTGCGTTTCAGTCGTGGCAAAAAAGCCGCACCGCTTGCTACAGTCAGGGTCCCAGAGGTATTGATGGGTGAACATCAATTGATTTTTTCTTGATTACACCGACCTGCGTAGATACGCAGGTTTTTTTTGCCCTGAACAAAATGAACGATAACGAACTGATACACAGTTTTCCTGTGTTTTTGCCAGCGCTTTGATTATAACTGCTGGATTGACCTCTTTTTTTTTAAGCGCAGCGGATTGCCATGCCCCGGATTAAAAAATTACTGGGTAAAGACCAGATAAAAGCCCCGTTTAACCCTTTCCGTTTTCGTCTGATCTGCCTCGGCGTATTTACCTGCCTGGCGGTTCTGCTGGCGCGCGTGGCCGATTTGCAGTTTCTTAACCAGCCGATGCTTGAGCATGAGGCCGATCAGCGCTCGCTGCGCACCGTCACCTTGCCCACCAGCCGCGGCACGTTGCTGGATCGCAATGGCGAAGCGCTGGCGCTCAGCGTGCCTTCGCGGGACGTGATCGCCGACCCGCAGCGCGTGCTGGAGAGCAATCCTGATTTTACCAGCGCCAAATGGGCCTATCTGGCGGCGGCGTTGAGTATGCGACCCGAAGAGGTGGCGGCGCAAATCACCGCGAACCCAAAACGTCGTTTCCTCTACCTTGGTCGCAAAGTCGAGCTGGGGATCGCCAAAGACATCAAAGATCTGAAGCTTAAGGGCATCAGTGAAGTTTACGATGACAGCCGTTTTTATCCGATGAGTGAAGCCTCCGCACCGCTGATAGGGATTGTCGGGGCCGATAACACGGGCCTGAACGGGCTGGAAAAAGGCTTCGATAAAGTCCTGCAGGGCCAGCCGGGTAAAGAAGTTTATCGCCAGGATGCGGCGGGCAATATCATCTCGATGATCAGCTATCAGCCGCCCACGCAGCCGCCCACGGTCCAGCTCAGCATCGATAAATTCAGCCAGTACACGCTGTACAGTAAGCTGCGCGATGGCGTGCTGTTAAACAAGGCCGATTCGGGCGCGGCGGTGTTGGTCAAAATTGACACCGGCGAGATTCTGGCAATGGCCTCTTATCCGTCGTTCAACCCCAACAACTATCAGGGGGCAACCCCGGCGCAGATGCGCAATACCGCCATTAACGACAGCTACGAGCCGGGTTCGACGGTAAAACCGCTGGTAGTGATGGAAGGGCTGGAGCGCCACCTGGTGCGACCGGATTCTGTGCTGGATACCACGCCTTACCGGGTTAACGGCCACCTGATTCGCGACGTCGGCCACTGGCCACGTCTGACCATGACCGGTATCTTGCAAAAATCGAGCGACATCGGCGTGTCGCATATTGCCCTGGCGATGCCGGCAGAGGCGCTGGTAAACACCTTCTATGCGTTTGGTCTTGGCAAACCGACCGGGTTAGGCTTAACCGGTGAAAGCGTGGGCTACTTCCCGTTGCACCGCACGCGCTGGGCGGATATCGAACGTGCGACCTTCTCCTTTGGCTATGGTTTGCGCGTCACGCCGCTGCAAATTGCCCGGGAATACGCCACGCTGGGCTCCTATGGCGTTTATCGTCCGCTGTCGATCACCAAAGTCACGCCGCCGGTGCTGGGCAAGCAGGTCGCGAACCCGGAAACGGTGAAGGAAGTCGTGCACATGCTGGAAAGTGACGTCTTACCGGGCGGGACCGGCGTCAAGGCGGCGGTGCCGGGCTACCGTCTGGCCACCAAAACCGGTACGGCGGAAAAAATGGGCACCAGCGGGAAGTATGACGGTGGCTATGTCAACTACACCGCCGGGATTGCCCCGGCCAGTCATCCCGAGGTGGCGCTGGTGGTCATGATTAACCATCCGACCGCAGGCGATCACTTCGGCGGCTCCGTTGCTGCGCCGGTGTTCGGTAACATCATGGGGCCGGTGCTCAAGCACATGAATATTGCCCCGGATGCTATCTACAGCAAGCCTGTGGATAGCGGTTCAGATAAATCCTAACCAAATCAAACTGTAAGCGAGGTGTGGATGTTTTTACACCTCGTTTCATTTCGCCGAATTCATTTTCCTTTTTCGTCTGTCCCTGTCCCTCACAGAGTGAGAGGATGGAAATCCCAGAGGTATTGATGGGTGTGAAAACGGGCACTGCTCCGGCAAGGCCAATCGTTATTACACCAACCCACGCAGATGCGTGGGTTTTTTTTGCCTGAAGCACAGGCCTGCCTTCGTCGCCGGCATGGTCAGCCATCGTATCCACGCGCCCTTTCTCTGCGCGCTCGCCTTGCTGACAGCAGACTGGTAAGGTTTCTTAACGCAAACCTTACGGTTTGGCGATGGAAAGTCGTAACACAAGTAGCTGATAATCTTTGCTGATGCCGTTTCGATAAATCCTCCTCCTGATGAGGATTCCCTTTTTCCTCAATATCTGAAGAGTTCGATGACTACTTACGTCTCCCGTTCCCGTGGTTCCCGCTGGCTGAAATGGCTGCTTCTGCTCATTGTGCTGCTCATTGTCGCCGGCGTGGCCTGGCGCTTGCTGGGCCATAGAGGCGCAGGGGGCAATATGCCCGCCGGTGGTCATGCGCGCCACGCGGGCCCCGGTATGCTGAAGGGCGGTACGACGCTGGTGCACAGCGGCACCGCCAGCACGGCCGATGTGCCGGTCTATCTCAACGCGCCCGGCACGGTTATCCCTAACGCCAGCGTGACAGTCACCAGCCGGGTGGACGGTCAACTGGAGAAGGTTTACTTCACCGAAGGGCAGAAAGTTGAAGCGGGCCAGCTGCTGGCGCAGATCGATCCCCGCAGCTACGAGGCAACGCTGAACCAGTATCAGGGCGAGCTCAGCGAAAACGCGGCATTGCTGAAAAGCGCCGAACTGACGCTGGCGCGCTACCGCAAGCTGGCGGCTCAGGACTCCCTGTCCCGACAGGATTTGGATACGCAAATCGCGACCGTGGGACAGTATCGTGGTGCGGTTGCCGCCGATCAGGCCCAGATCGCCAGCGCCAGGCTTAACATCGGCTACGCGCGCATCACCGCGCCCGTCAGCGGTCGGGTAGGGCTACGTCAGGTCGATCCGGGCAATATGATTCAGAGCAGCTCAACGACCGGGCTGGTAACCATTACCCAGATGCAGCCTGCCGCCGTCACCTTCAGCGTGCCACAAAGCCATATCCCGACGCTGGTGAAAGCCCTTCATCACGATCAGACGCTGCCCGCCACCGCCTTCGATCAGGATAACCAGCATGTGCTGAGTCAGGGACAGGTGAAATTTATCAGCAATGAGATCGACACGGCGACCGGCACCATTGCACTGAAAGCGATGTTTGCTAACGACGACGAGGCGCTGTACGCCAACCAGTTTGTCAACGTTCGCCTGCAAACCAGCGTGCTGAAAAACGCCACCATCATTCCGGCGCAGGCGTTGCAGCTGAGCAGCGACGGCAGCTTTATCTTTATCATCAATAAAGACAACACCGTCACCCGGCAGCCGGTCACCGCAGGCCCGGCGTATGGCGAAGCGTGGCAGGCTGTTCTGCAGGGCGTTAAGCCCGGTGACCGCCTGGTTACAGAAGGGATCGATCGCCTGACCAACGGCAGTAAAGTCGCGGTCGCAGACAGCACTCAACCGACCGCACCTGCCGAGGCCCAATGAATCCGTCACGCCTCTTTATCCTGCGACCGGTCGCCACCATCCTGCTGATGGCCGGTGTGCTGATCGCCGGTATTTTTGCCTACCGGTTTCTCTCCACCTCGGCGCTGCCGCAGGTCGATTACCCGACCATCCAGGTGACAACGCTCTATCCCGGCGCGAGTCCGGATGTCATGGCCTCGACGGTGACTTCGCCGCTGGAGCGCCAACTGGGGCAGATGTCGGGACTCAGCCAGATGACCTCGACCAGCTCCAGCGGATCGTCCATCATCACGCTGAAGTTCAGCCTGGATCTGTCGCTGGACGTGGCCGAACAGGAGGTGCAGGCCGCCATTAACGCAGCCAGTAATCTGCTGCCGACCGATCTGCCGAACCCGCCCACCTATAAGAAAGTCAATCCGGCCGACAGCGCGGTGATCACCTTAGCCGCCAGCTCGGACACGCTGCCACTGACGCAGGTTCAGGATCTGGTGAATACGCGCGTGGCACTGAAGCTGTCGCAAATTTCCGGTGTGGGCATGGTGACGCTTGCGGGCGGCCATCAACCGGCGATTCGCGTACAGATGAACCCTCAGGCGCTGGCGGCCCATGGCCTGACGCTGGCAGACGTGAATACGTTAATCAGCAACAGCAATGTCAAAGGTTCCAAAGGCGGATTTGACGGTCGCTATCACTCGGTGACGATCGATGCCAATGACCAGCTGCGCACCGCTGCCGAATACGGCAACCTGATCCTGACCTACCAGAACGGGGCGGCGCTGAGGCTGAAGGATATCGCGCATATAGAACAGGGGCCGGAGAACAGCTTTCAGTCTGCCTGGGCCAACGGCAGCCCGGCTATCGTGATCGGCGTGCAGCGTCAGCCCGGGGCCAACGTTATCCAGGTGGTCGACAGCATCAAGGCGCAGTTGCCGACGCTGCAGGCCGCGCTGCCTGACGGCGTGAAAATGACGGTCCTGTCCGATCGTACCCAGACCATTCGTGCTTCCATCAGCGACGTGCAGTTTGAGCTGATGCTCTCGATTGCGCTGGTGGTGATGGTGACGTTTCTGTTCCTGCGCAACGTGGCAGCGACGCTGATTCCCAGCGTGGCGGTGCCGCTCTCGCTGGTGGGAACCTTTGGCGTCATGTATCTCGCGGGCTTCAGCCTCAATAACCTGTCGCTGATGGCGCTGACCATCGCCACCGGCTTTGTGATCGACGACGCGATTGTGGTGGTCGAGAACATTTCCCGACGGCTGGAAGCGGGCGAGCCACCGATGGAAGCGGCGTTAAAAGGATCGCAGCAGATTGGCTTTACCATTATCTCGCTGACCTTTTCCCTGATTGCGGTGCTGATTCCGCTGCTGTTTATGGGCGATGTCGTAGGACGCCTGTTTCGCGAGTTTGCCATCACGCTGGCGGTGTCCATTCTGGTCTCGATGCTGGTCTCGCTGACCTTAACGCCAATGCTCTGTGCCTACCTGCTGCGCCATATTCCGCCAGAGAAACAGTCCCGCTTTGCGCGCAAAGGCGGCGAGATTTTCGACCGGCTCATTCGCGGCTATGATCGCCTGCTGACCCTGGTGCTGGACCATCAGAAACTGACGCTGCTGGTGGCGCTGGCGACCTTTGCCCTGACCGCGCTGCTGTATATGATTGTCCCGAAGGGCTTTTTTCCGATCCAGGATACCGGGTTGATTCAGGGCGTAACGGTGGCTTCTCAGGACGTTTCCTTTACGGAGATGGCGAAGCGTCAGCAGGCGCTGTCAGCGGTGATCATGCAGAACCCGGCGGTCGAGAGCGTCTCTTCGACAATTGGTATTGATGGCAATAACACCAGCCTGAACAGTGGTCGGTTGCAGATCAACCTGAAGCCCTTTGGTCAGCGCGATGACAAAGCCGGTGCGATCATCAAACAGCTCCAGCAGGCGGCAACAGGCGTGGTCGGCATTCAGCTCTACCTGCAACCGGCACAGGATCTGACCGTCAACGATCAGGTCACGCCGAGCCAGTATCAGTTCACCCTTGATGATGCCAACAGCGAAGACCTGGTGACCTGGTCGCCGAAACTGGTGGCGGCCTTGCAGAAACGGCCAGAGTTCAACGGCGTGGTCAGCAACCTGCAGGATCAGGGCCGGGTCGCTTATGTCGAGCTGAACCGGGACAAAGCCGCGCGCGTTGGCGTCACCGCCGCGGACGTGGATACCGCGCTCTACAGCGCGTTTGGGCAGCGTCTGGTCTCGACGATCTTTACCCAGTCGAATCAGTATCGCGTGGTGCTGGAAGTCGCACCGCAGTACCAGCAAAGCCCGGCCTCATTTGATGATGTGTTCCTGAAACCCTCTGCCAGCACGAGCAGCAGCGCATCAGGCAGTACGTCCACCAGCACCAGCAGCACGGAGACCACGTCAACTTCGACCGCCAGCAGTCCCTCGGCAACAACGACCAGCAGCAGCGGCATGGTCAAACTCACCTCCATCGCCACGATCCACCAGCGGACCGGTTCGTTGATGCATATGCGGCTGAATCAGTTCCCGGCGGTGATGATCTCCTTCAACCTCAGTGACGGCTATTCGCTGGAAGACGCGCAGAACGCCATTAGCGAGGTGACTGCACAGCTGCATCTGCCGTCGGCAGTGACGCTGCGTTATCAAGGGGAAACCTCGGCGTTTCAGAGTGCCACCAGTAACACGCTGTGGCTGATCCTGGCGGCGCTGCTCACGATGTATGTGGTGCTGGGCATTCTGTACGAAAGTTTTATTCATCCGGTGACCATTCTCTCGACGCTGCCCTCGGCGGCGGTCGGCGCGCTGTTAACCCTGCTGCTGGCCAATACGGCGTTCAGCCTGATTGCGTTGATTGGGGTCATTCTGCTGATCGGCATCGTCAAGAAGAACGCCATTATGATGATCGACTTTGCGCTGGAGGCCGAAAATACGCAGCATCTTTCGCCCCGGGACGCGATTCACCAGGCCTGTCTGTTGCGTTTCCGGCCGATCCTGATGACCACCATGGCGGCGCTGCTGGGCGCGCTGCCGCTGATGCTGGCGTCCGGATCGGGCGCAGAACTGCGCCAACCGTTGGGGCTGGTGATTGTCGGCGGATTGATCGTCAGTCAGGTGCTGACCCTGTTTTCTACCCCGGTCATCTATCTGTGGTTTGACGGCATCGCCCAGCGCGGCAATGCCTGGGTGAAACGCCGACAGCAACAGGCGCGGAGCGGGCAATGAACCTGACCCGGCTGTTTATCTTCCGCCCGGTCACCACGCTGTTGCTGACGATGGCGATCCTGCTGCTCGGCGTGCTGGGCTACCGCCTGTTGCCGGTGGCCCCGCTGCCGCAGGTGGATTTCCCCACCATTATGGTTAACGCCAGCCTGGCCGGTGCCAGCCCGGAAACGATGGCGGCAACCGTTGCCACCCCGCTGGAACGGTCGCTGGGACAGATTGCCGGTATTACCGAGATGACCTCGAACAGTTCACAGGGCACCAGCACCATCATTTTGCAGTTTGAACTTAATCGCGATATCAACGGCGCGGCGCGTGACGTACAGGCGGCGATCAACGCCGCACGCAGCCTGCTGCCGAGCGCGATGGCATCGCTGCCGACCTACCACAAAGCCAACCCGTCGGATGCGCCGATTGTGATGCTGGCGCTGACCTCCGCCACCCGCACGCCGGGGGAACTCTACGATCTGGCCGAAAGCAAAATCGAACAGGCGATGGGGCAGGTCAAAGGCGTGGGTGATGTGTCGCTGATGGGGAGCGCGCTGCCCGCGGTGCGCATCGATCTGCAGCCGCGTAAACTCATCCATGCGGGTATTTCGCTTGATACGGTGCGCAGCGCAGTGGCCAACAGCACCAGTAATCTGCCCAAAGGCTCGCTACAGGGCAGCAGCCAGTCGTGGATGGTGGACAGCAATGGACAGCTGGACAAGGCAGCCAGCTATCGCAACCTGATTATCAGCAACAAAGACGGCAATGTCGTGCGCCTGGGCGACGTCGCCAGCGTGTACGATTCGGTGGAGGACCGCTATCAGGCGGGCTTCCTCAATGCTCAACCGGCGGTCATGGTGGGCATCAAGCGCCAGGCGGGCGCCAATATGCTGGACACCATTGACGCCATCAAAGCCCAACTGCCAGCCCTGGAAAAAGATCTGCCTGCCGATACCCAGCTTAAGGTGGTGGTGGACCGTTCACCGGGCGTGCGCGCCTCGCTTTACGATACCGAAGAAACGCTGCTGATTGCCGTGCTGTTGGTTATTGCGGTGGTGTTTGTCTTTTTACGCAACCTGCAGGCCGTCATGATTCCGGCCCTGGCGCTACCGGTCTCGCTGATCGGAACCTGTGCGGTGATGTACCTGCTGGGCTACAGCCTGGATAACCTCTCCCTGATGGCGCTCATCATTTCGACCGGCTTTGTGGTCGATGACGCCATCGTGGTGCTGGAAAACATCACCCGCCATATTGAAGCCGGACATCGCCCGCTGCGAGCGGCACTGCGCGGTGCGCGCGAGGTCAGCTTTACCGTACTGTCGATGACGGTATCGCTGATCGCCGTGTTTATTCCCATCCTGCTGATGGGCAGCCTGCTGGGGCGGCTGTTTCGGGAGTTTGCCATCACCTTGACCGTGTCCCTGCTGATTTCGATGTTTGTTTCGCTGAGCCTGACGCCAATGCTCTGCGCACGGCTGCTGAAGCCGAAACCCAGCGTATATAAGCGCCCACATCCGTTCTATCAGTTGATTGAAAATCAGTTAAACCATGCACTTGCGGCTTACTCTCGTGGCCTGGACTGGGTGATGCGCCATCAGAAACTGACCCTGTTCAGCCTGCTGCTCACCGTACTGCTTAACCTGTTTCTTTATACGGTGGTGCAGAAGGGCTTCTTCCCGGAACAGGATACCGGCCTGCTGATGGGAGCCTTACGGGCGGATCAGAATATTTCGTTTCAGGCGATGAAGCCCAAGATGCTGCAGTTCACCAACATCATTCGGTCCGATCCGGCGGTTGAAAGCGTGATGTCGTCCATGGGCAGCGGGATGTTTGGCTCGCGCAACAACGCCGACTTTTTTGTCCGGCTAAAAGATTTTGATCAGCGTGATGCCACGGCCAGCGAAGTGGCCAACCGGTTAAGTCAGAAAACCAGTAAGATCCCTGGTGCGCAGCTGTTTCTGATGGCGGCGCAGGACCTGCACATCGGCGGACGCAGCGCCAATGCCAGCTACCAGTACAGCCTGCAGGCGGACGACCTTGCGCTGCTGCGCGAATGGACGCCCAAAGTCCAGGCGGCGCTGGCGGCGATTCCGCAGCTCAACAGCGTCGATTCCGACGCGCAAAACGGCGGTCAGGAAGTGATGCTGACTATCGACCGCGACCGGGCGACCCAAATGGGCGTGAATGTGAAAATGCTGGACACCATGCTGAATAACGCCTTCAGCCAGCGCCAGATTGCCACGCTGTACCACACGCTGAATCAGTATCATGTGGTGATGTCGCTGCAGGACAGCGATACCCGCGATCCGGCGATTCTGCAGCAGCTTTACGTGATTAACGATAACGGCGATCGCATTCCGCTGTCGGCGTTTGTCAGCTTCGCGGGCGGCAATGCCCCGCTGACGGTGACACATCAGGGACAGTCTGCCACCAGCACCATCGCCTTTAACCTGAATGACGGCGTGTCGCTGGAGCAGGCGGAGGCGCTGATCAAGCAGGCGATGGCCCGGCTTGGCTTGCCCTCAACGATTCAGGCGGGCTATGCCGGGACGGCGGCCGAGTTTAACCAGTTGACCGCTACAATGCCGTGGCTGATTGTGGCAGCACTGGTGGCGGTCTATATCGTTCTCGGCGTGCTGTATGAGAGCTACATTCACCCGCTGACCATTCTGTCGACCTTGCCCTCGGCGGGCGTCGGCGCGCTGCTGTTACTGTTACTGACGAACACCCAGCTCACGATAATCGCGCTTATAGGCATTATCCTGTTGATTGGTATCGTGAAAAAGAACGCGATTATGATGATCGACTTTGCCATCGATGCCGAGCGGCGGCTGGGCATGTCGCCACAGCAGGCGATTACCCAGGCCTGCCTGATGCGCTTCCGTCCCATAATGATGACCACGCTGGCCGCCTTCTTCGGGGCGCTGCCGCTGGCGTTGGGCAGCGGCGGCGATGCCGACCTACGCAGCCCGCTCGGCATTGCCATCGCCGGGGGATTAGCGCTGAGCCAGCTGCTGACGCTGTTTACCACGCCGGTCATTTATCTGTGGCTCGATCGCCTGAGCCGTGCCACTCAACGTCAATGGCGTCGTCTGCGCCATGCGGAATCCTGAATCATGAAATCACTTATTCCCGCCGTGCTGGTGGTGCTGTTGAGCGGTTGTACTGTCGGCCCTGATTATCAACGCCCGACGATGGCTATGCCGGTTCACTACAAAGAAGCGAAAGGCTGGCAGCAGGCCACGCCGCAGGACGACCAGCACAAAGGCGCATGGTGGACGGTGTATCAGGATGCCACGCTAAGCAGCCTGCTCAGCCAGGTCAGCATCTCTAATCAGAATGTGGCGGAATATGCGGCGCAGTATCGTCAGGCGCAGGCGCTGGCGGCGCAGTCTCGTGCAGCGCTGTTTCCCACCTTAGGCTATGACGCCAGCACGACGCGGAGCGGCAGCCACGGCGCTACCGACAGTACGCGCACCACCAGCAGCAGCCATCAGGCGGCACTGAATGCCAGCTGGGAGCTGGATTTATGGGGCAAACTGCGTCGAACGCGGGAAGAAAATCAGGCCAGCGCGCAGGCCAGCGCCGCCGAGCTGGCCAATATTACCCTGAGCGCCCAGGCCGAGCTGGCGGAGGACTACTTCCAGTTGCGCATCATGGACGAAAAAATTGCGCTATATCAGCAGAGCATAGCCGCCTATCAACGCTATCTGAGGGTGATACAGAACCAGTATCAGGCGGGGACAGAATCGCGCGCTACGGTGGCTCAGGCGCAGCAACAGTTGGAGAGCGCCAGCGCCTCGGCACAGGATTATCAGTGGCAGCGCGCTCAAATGGAACATGCTATCGCCCTGCTGGTGGGCAAAGCGCCTGCGGATTTCAGCCTGCCTGTGGCAACGCTGATGGCGACGCTGCCCGCGGTTCCCGGCGGCTTACCGTCCGAACTGCTACAGCGTCGCCCGGATATCGCCTACGCCGAGCGTAAAATGGCGGCATCCAATGCGGCGATCGGTGTGGCGGTTGCGGGTTATTACCCCGATCTCACCCTCAGCGCCAGCGGCGGCGTGAGTGCCTCTGCGCTGCATAACCTGTTCGCCTTACCTAACCGCGTCTGGTCGTTGGGGCCAGAGCTAAGCGGCACACTGCTGGACTTCGGCGCGACCTCGGCCAGCGTTGAGCAGGCCCGCGCCGCCTATGATGCCAGCGTAGCGAACTATCGGCAGACGGTGCTGACGGCGATGCAGGACGTTGAAGACCGGCTGGTGGAGCTGAATACCCTGCAGGGCGAAATCGCCGCGCAGCAGCGCGCCACCGCCGCCGCGCAGACCTCGGCCCAGGTCACGCGTAATCAGTATGAGGCCGGGATGATTGACTATCTGGATGTGGCGACAACGGAAAACAGCAGCCTGAGCGCACAACAAAGTTTACTGACGCTAAAAAGCACCCAGTGGGTGAGCAGCGTGGCACTTATCGCAGCGCTGGGCGGCGGCTGGCATACCGCACCCTGAAGGCGGACATCGCGCTGAATTCTGCCAATAATCAGTTGTCGATTCCGCCTAAATCCTGCATCGTGAGTGGCTGTTTTTCATGATGCTAAGGAGCCGGCATGTTATTCACTTTTTTCCGCCTGGTATTTCGCCTGCTGTGGCGGGTGGAATTACGGGGCGATACCGCTGAACTGCATAAGCAGAAAGTGCTGATTACGCCCAATCACACCTCGTTTCTGGATGGGGCGCTGCTGGCGCTGTTTCTGCCCATCAAACCGGTTTTTGCGATCTATTCGTCGATCAGCGATCACTGGTTTTTACGTCTGATCAAACCCTATGCGGATTTCGTCCCGCTCGACCCCATGAAGCCGATGGCGCTGAAGCAGCTGGTGCGGCTCATCGACAGCGGTCGCCCGGTGGTGATTTTCCCCGAGGGCCGCATTACCGTCACCGGATCGCTGATGAAGATCTACAGCGGGGCAGGCTTTGTGGCGGCAAAATCTGGTGCAACCGTGGTGCCGATGCGCATTGAAGGCGCAGAATTTACCCCCTTTGGTCGCCTGGCGGGCGTCTTTAAGCGCCGTTTGTTCCCCCGCATTACCCTGAACATTTTACCCGGCACCCATATTCCAATGCCTGAGGCGAAGCGCGCCCGTGATCGTCGCGTGCTGGCCGGTGAGCACCTGCACCATATTATGATGGAAGCGCGCATGGCCGTGCGCCCGCGGGAAACCCTGTTCGAGGCCTTTCTCAATGCCCGCCAGCGCTACGGCGCCTTTAAACGCTGCATTGAAGACGTAAATTTCAAACCCGACAGCTACACCGGCTTACTGAAAAAAGCCCTGGGCGTTGGCCGTATTCTGGAACGTTACAGCCAGCCCAAAGAATATGTCGGACTGCTGCTGCCCAACGCGACGGTCACGGCGGCGGCAATCCTGGGCGCGTCCCTGCGCGGGCGCGTGCCCGCGATGCTGAATTACACCGCAGGCGTCAGCGGTATGCGCGCGGCGCTCACCGCCTCCCAGGTGAAAACGGTGTTTACCTCCCGCCAGTTTCTGGATAAAGGTAACCTGTGGCACCTGCCGCAGGGCCTGACAGAGGTGCAGTGGATCTACCTGGAAGATCTGAAAGAGACCGTGACGCTCAAGGACAAGCTCTGGATACTGGCGCACCTGATTGTGCCGCGCCAGGCCCAGGTGGCGCAGCAGCCTGAAGAGGCGGCGATGGTGCTGTTTACCTCAGGGTCAGAAGGCCATCCCAAAGGTGTGGTGCACTCCCACAAAAGCCTGCTGGCCAACGTTGAGCAGATCCGTACCGTGGCGGACTTTACGCCACGCGACCGCTTTATGTCGGCCTTGCCGCTGTTTCATGCTTTCGGCCTGACCGTGGGGCTGTTCACGCCGCTGATGACCGGCGCCCAGGTGTTTCTTTATCCCAGCCCGCTGCACTACCGGATTGTGCCGGAGCTGGTTTACGACCGTAACTGCACTGTGCTGTTTGGCACCTCGACGTTTCTGGGCAACTATGCCCGCTTTGCTCAGCCCTATGACTTTGCGCGCCTGCGCTACGTGGTGGCCGGGGCGGAGAAGCTGCAGGAGAACACGCGCCAGCTGTATATGGACAAGTACGGTATCCGTATTCTGGAAGGTTATGGCGTGACCGAATGCGCACCGGTGGTGGCGATCAACGTACCAATGGCCGCCAAAGCGCATACCGTTGGCCGCATCCTGCCCGGGATGGATTCTCGTCTGATATCGGTGCCGGGCATTGAAAACGGCGGTCGCCTGCAACTGCGTGGCCCCAACATCATGAAGGGCTATCTGCGGGTCGAAAATCCCGGCGTGCTGGAAACCCCGGCGGCCGATAACGGCGAGGGGCAGATGGAAGCAGGCTGGTACGATACCGGCGATATCGTCAGCTTCGATGATGGCGGCTTCTGCCAGATTCAGGGGCGCGCCAAACGCTTTGCGAAAATAGCCGGCGAGATGGTGTCGCTGGAAGTGGTGGAGCAAATCGCCCTGAAAGCCTCACCGGATAAACAGCATGCTGCCTCGCTGCGCCCTGACGGTAATCGTGGTGAAGCATTAGTGCTGTTTACTACCGACAGCGCACTGGCCCGTGACGGCCTGCAAAAAGCCGCCCGCGAGCTGGGGGCCGCCGATCTGGCCGTGCCGCGCGATATCCGCGTCGTAAAAACGTTGCCCTTACTCGGCAGTGGTAAACCTGACTATGTCACCCTGAAAAAAATGGCGGAAGAGGAACAGGCATGATGGTAGAACGTGATGCGCCGTTATTGTCGCGCGGCATGATAGCGGTAATGGTGGCGCAGTTTTTCTCGGCGTTTGGCGATAATGCCCTGCTTTTTGCCACTCTGGCGCTGTTGAAAAACCAGTTCTATCCCGACTGGAGCCAACCGGTCCTGCAGATGCTGTTTGTCGCGACCTATATCCTGCTGGCCCCCTTTGTGGGGCAGATGGCTGACAGTTTTGCCAAAGGCCGGGTGATGATGTTTGCCAACAGCCTGAAGCTGCTGGGCGCGATGATCATCTGCTTTGGTTTTAATCCTTTCCTGGGTTACACCCTGGTGGGGATCGGCGCGGCGGCGTATTCGCCCGCCAAATACGGCATCCTCGTGGAAATTGCCCATGACGAGAAGCTGGTTAAAGCCAACGGACTGATGGAAGCCTCGACCATTGCGGCCATCCTGCTCGGTTCTGTCGCGGGCGGCATTCTGGCGGACTGGAATCTGGTTGCCGCGCTGGCGGTCTGCGCCCTGACCTATGCCGTGGCGGTAACGGCAAACCTGTTTATCCCCAAACTGCAGGCTGCACGTCCCGGCCAGAGCTGGAACTTTGCCGCGATGCTGCGCAGTTTTAGCCGCGCGACGCGCGTGCTGTGGAATAACCCCGAAACGCGCTTTTCCCTGCTCGGCACCAGCATGTTCTGGGGCGCAGGCGTTACGCTGCGTTTTCTGCTGGTGCTGTGGGTGCCGGTGGCGCTGGGTATCCATGATAACAAAACCCCGACCACGCTGAATGCCATGGTGGCGATAGGGATTGTGGTCGGCGCGGCGCTGGCGGCCAGGCTGGTGACGCTGGAAACCGTGCGCCGCTGTATGCCTGCCGGTGTGCTGATTGGGGTGATGGTAGTGATTTTCTCGCTGCAACATACCATGCTGAATGCTTACCTGCTGCTGCTGGTGATTGGCGTACTGGGCGGTTTCTTTGTGGTGCCGCTTAACGCGCTGTTGCAGGAGCGGGGCAAACAGAGCGTCGGCGCTGGCAATGCCATTGCGGTGCAGAACCTGGTTGAAAACACCGCCATGTTGGTGATGCTTGGGCTGTATACCTTAGCCATTCGGGCCGGTGCGCCTGCGGTGGCGACCGGCATCGGCTTCGGCGCGCTGTTTGCGCTGGCGATTACCGTGCTGTGGCTGTGGCGTCCGTCCTCCCGCACCTGATGTAACAACGGCAGGGCGCGCTGGCCCTGCCGTTATCTCCCTCTCTTCTTCTTCCTCTTCCTGACGCTGTCGCCAGTGAAACGGTGTCTCTTTTTTGGCGACGTTTTATATTTACTATTCAAAATAATATAGTTTATTTAGTTATTGTTTTTTTCTGTTATTTTATTTTAATTACCATAACTTTTTGCAATGAATAATTAATTTAAACTTGAAATCGAATTCAAGGTTAAAAAATTTGAAATAAATATTTATTTATTATTGCCGATTAATTTCTGGCTTCCTTTGAGAATTCACTCGGGGAAAGAAAGGAGCTTGGTTTAATGAATATGACGCAAAGACTCTCTCTGGCTTTTTCACTTCTGGCAGGTTCGTTAATTATTCTAGGGATCGTAACCATTTCACTTCTCTCAGGTTTTCAGGCGAGATTTGAATATGTGCAGGTAAACACAATTGATTCGCTCAAAGTGCTGAATCGGTTGGTAGATGAAAGTAATCGCCTCTCTGTGGCGTTATATCGACATCAGACCGAAGATGAGAGCGGTAAACTGGCCAGCCTTGAAACGGTGATTCAAAAACGCATCGAGGATATTTCGACATTAACGAAATATTATTTCGATAATGATATTACCAATGACGAAGATCGGGCGATGACGGATAAGTCACTCCGGCTGATCGATGCCGTTAAACAAAGTCTGCCAGCGTTTCTCACAGCCTCCCGGTCGCATCAGAATGCACTCAGCCTGGCACTCTTGAGTGATGATGAAGGCATTGGTGGCGCGATCAGTCAGCTTAAAGCCAGCTATCGCAATCAGTTTGAGTTTAACAGTAAAATTGGCGAAGCATTGCGTCAGCAAAACCAACATATTTATCAGTTGACCAAATGGGGCATGGTGGCCGGTATCGCACTGGCGATTATCGGCCTGGGCATGTTGACGATTTTAACCATCATGCGCGTCCGTCACAGCCTGAACGCCATTGGCGAGCTGATGGAGCGTGCCAGCACCCATCTTGATCTTTCCCTGAAGGCCGATGACAGTCGTCGTGATGAAGTGGGCATTATGGCGCGTTCTTATAATCTGTTGATGGAAAGTATCTCCGCCGCTATGCATGCGGTCAGCAGCGCCTCGCAGTCGGTCAGCAGTGCTTCGGCACAGATTGCGGCGGGCAATGAGGACCTGTCTGCCCGTACGGAAGAGCAGGCCGCCTCGCTGGAGCAAACTGCGGCCAGCATGACCCAAATCAGCGAAACCGTCAGGCAGACCGCAGACAACACGCGCCAGGCAAGTCACCTTGCAGAAAACACGCGCAATCTCTCCGACACCAGTTCAGCCGCGCTCAATACGATGCTGGAGACAATGCAGGCGATTCGTGACAGCTCGGGTAAGGTGGGGGAGATTATTACCCTGATTGAAGGCATTGCGTTTCAGACCAATATTCTGGCGCTGAACGCGGCGGTCGAAGCGGCCCGCGCAGGGGAACATGGGCGCGGCTTTGCGGTTGTGGCGGGCGAAGTGCGCAATCTGTCGCAGCGGTCCACCACCGCCGCCCGTGAAATCAAAGCGCTGATTCAGACGTCCAATGGGTTGATCGCATCGGGAACGTCCCAGGCGGATAACGTGAATAACAATATGGAGACGATGCGCGGTGCAGTCAGTCAGGTCACCGATCTGGTTAACGAAATCGCCGCCGCGGCCACCGAGCAGAGTCAGGGCATTTCGCAGGTGCATCAGGCGGTTAATCAGATGGACGATGTGACTCAGCAGAATGCGGCCCTGGTCGAAGAAGCCTCGGCCGCGTCGCTCTCTTTACAGGAGCAGGCTGATACGCTTGCTGCGCTGGTGCGGAAGTTTACGCTCGCAGGCCCGCAGGCGGCGGTAGCCACACCTCAGCGTAAATCTGCAGCGGTTGCGGCACCCAGACCGGTGCTGGCCCTGGCGACAGGCGGGCAGGATAACTGGGAACGTTTTTAAGAAGACAGGTCTGAAAGCACCGTGAACGGTCGGCGGTGAGAAGGGCGAATCTGTATTTACGCCAGGCCGGAAGCCGCGTGCGCACCCGGTGCGCACGCTTTTTTATCAACGACGCAGCGCGATCGCTTCAATCTCAATCTTCACGTCTTTTGGCAGACGCGCCACTTCCACGCAGGAACGCGCCGGGAAGGGCGCATTATGCTCGGTAAAAAAGGCTTCGTAGATGGCGTTTACGGTGGCAAAGTCATTCAGATCTTTCACGAATACCGTGGTCTTCACGATATCGGCAACCTTCAGGCCCGCCGCTTCCACTATCGCCTTCACGTTTTCCAGCGACTGGCGCGCCTGTGCTGAGACGTCTTCGGCGACGTCGCCCGTGGCCGGGTTCACCGGAATCTGACCCGAGGTGATGATCATGCTGCCGAGATCAACGCCCTGCACGTATGGGCCGATAGCCGCTGGGGCTTTTTCCGTACTGATTTCACGAGACATCATTTCTCCTTAGATAAAGGCCGTGGCAGCAAAGGCGCTGCCCGCCATAAAACGCGGTTCATTATAAGCGCGGCAGGGCCGATTAAAAGTGACCCAATACCACATGACGGGCGAACTCTTTCTCACAGTATTTACATTTCAGGTGCACCTCATCGGCGCGATGCTTCACGGCAAAGCTGGAGCACACCGGTTCGCTGCGGCTGATGCAGTTGCTGTTCGGACAGGTCAGCACCCGGTCTATCCGGTCCGGCAACGTGGGCGCGATCTTGGCGACCACTTCATAATCATCAATGCGGTTGACGGTGGCGTGCGGCGCATAAAACGCCAGCTGATTGATCTGATCTTCCGTAAGGTAAGTGTTTTCGATCTTAATCAGATCTTTGCGGCCCATCTCACCGGAGGGCAGGTTCAGGCCGATGGTGATGCGCTGGTCGGTTTCGGTCAGACGAAACAGCGACAGGAGCTTAAAGCCCACCTGCGCAGGGATATGATCGATAACCGTGCCATTTTTGATGGCTTCGACCTGCAGTTTGTTATCCTGGCTCATACTGTCACTCCTTACAGGGCGGTGTCGCGGTTTAAGACCAGTGCCAGCAAAGCCTGGCGTGCGTAGATGCCGTTACCGGCCTGCTGGAAGTACCAGGCGTACGGCGTGCTGTCCACGTCGGTGGTGATTTCATCAATGCGCGGCAGCGGATGCAGCACCTTCATGTTATCGCGGGCACCGTTCAGGTCTGCCGCGCGTAAAATAAACTGCGCTTTGACGTTGGCATATTCGGATGGATCGAGCCGCTCTTTCTGCACCCGCGTCATGTAGAGAATATCCAGCTCCGGCATCACCTCTTCGAAACTGTCGTGGCGTGACCAGGCAATATTCTGCTCATCCAGCATATCCGTAATATAGGCCGGCATCGCCAGCGCATCCGGGGCGATAAAGAAGAAGCGGTTGCCGTCAAACTTGGCCAGCGCCTGGGTCAGCGAGTGCACGGTGCGACCATATTTCAGGTCACCGACCATCGCCACGTTCAGGTTGCTGAGTCGGCCCTGGGTTTCATGGATGGTAAACAGGTCCAGCAGGGTTTGCGTAGGATGCTGGTTTGCCCCGTCTCCGGCATTCAGAATCGGAATGCCGTTGGAAAACTCCGTAGCCAGTCGCGCAGCGCCCTCCTGCGGGTGACGCATTACAATGGCATCCACGTAGGTGCTGATCACGGAAATGGTATCGGCCAGGGTTTCCCCTTTTTTGCCCAACGAGGTATTGCTGCCGTCGGCAAAGCCCACTGCGGACGCGCCCAGGCGATGTATCGCGGTTTCAAATGACAGTCGGGTGCGGGTCGAGGCTTCGAAGAAGCAACTGGCTATCACGTTATGCTTCAGCAGTTCCGGCTGAGGGTGGTTTTTTAGCTGCGCAGCGGTATGCAGCACCAGCTCCAGCTCGTCGCGGCTGAGATCGTTAATTGAAATGATATGCTTGCGATATAGCGGGTTAGCCATAGCTCTCTCCTCTGCGCGGCCGGATAACGGACAAAAAAAAGCCCCTTATACAGGGGCTTTTTTAAGATCGGTTCGATGACGGAAAGAAACAGCGGTGCCGCCTGCATTGAGGCGAGGTAGCGCGTCACATTGTCCACGATGCTGTTGCATGTTTCCTCCGGCAAATTGTGGCGCATTATACGCCATCAGGAATGGGCATCAAGGAAAAATCGCGCAGCAGGTAAACGTTTGCGGTTGCCCGATCAGCGCTGTCCCAGGGTGGCTACCATCACCGCTTTAATGGTGTGCATACGGTTTTCCGCCTGGTCAAAGACGATGCTGTGTGCCGATTCGAAGACGTCATTGCTGACTTCCATTCCATCCTGCAGGCCATACTGTTCCGCCATCTGACGGCCCAGCGTGGTCTGATCGTCATGAAATGCCGGTAAGCAGTGCAGGAATTTCACCTGCGGGTTGCCGGTCAGCGCCAGCATTGCACTGTTCACCTGGTAGTTGCGCAGCAGGGCAATGCGTTCTTCCCACACTGCTTTCGCTTCACCCATGGAAACCCAGACATCTGTGTAGATGAAATCGGCACCTTTAACGCCTTCGGCGATATCGTCTGTCAGCGTGATTTTGCCGCCGGTCTTCTCTGCGACCTGACGGCATTGTGCCACCAGTCCGGCTTCCGGCCAGCAGCTTTGTGGCGCGACCATACGCAGATCTAAGCCAACCTGCGCGGCGGCTTCCAGCATGCTGTTGCCCATGTTGTTGCGCGCATCACCCACGTACACCAGCGTCATCTCGCTGAGCGGCTTGCCTGGCAGGTGTTCCTGCATGGTCAGCAGATCGGCCAGCAGCTGCGTCGGGTGGAACTCGGTGGTCAGACCGTTCCAGACCGGTACACCGGCATGTTCAGCCAGGGTTTCGACCAGCGCCTGGCCGTAACCACGGTACTGAATGCCGTCATACATGCGGCCCAGCACGCGCGCGGTATCTTTCATCGACTCTTTATGGCCAATCTGGCTACCGCTTGGGCCGAGGTAAGTCACGTTTGCACCCTGGTCGTATGCGGCAACTTCGAAAGAGCATCGGGTACGGGTCGAGTCTTTTTCGAAGATGAGCGCGATGTTTTTGCCTTTCAGGTATTGGGTTTCACTGGCGGTTTTTTTTGCGCGTTTTAATTCGGCGGACAGGCTCAGCAAATAGTCAATTTCCGCCGGGGTAAAATCCAGCAGCCTGAGGAAATGACGTTGATACAACTGACTCATACAGCACTCCGGTACGGGTTTCATAATGAATTAAAATTCAATCTAACCGTATGAATATGCATTTTCAACCCTGGCGAGAATAATCTTTTATGTTTTGTGTAGTGGCGCGACAGGCAGTATGGGAAAATAATCACTTATTGCCGAACTCAGAGAGGATATCGCCATGGCATTTGAAGCATTGTTGGAAGAGCAGCGTGAAGAGACGCGGCTGATCATCGAAGAACTGTTAGAGGATGGCAGCGATCCCGATGCGCTCTATACCATTGAGCACCATCTCTCCTGTAACAACTTCGACTCGCTCGAAAAAGCGGCGGTGGATGCCTTTAAACTGGGCTATGAAGTCACCGAGCCAGAAGAGCTGGAGCTGGAAGACGGCACGACCGTGATGTGCGTGGACATTCTCAGCGAAGGCGCGCTGAAAGCGGAAATCATCGATGCCCAGGTAGAGCAGCTGGTAAACCTGGTGGCGAAATACAACGTTGACTACGACGGCTGGGGCACCTATTTCGAAGATCCGAATGCCCCGGATGACGATGAAGACGACGGCGAGGCTATCGACGAAGACGACAACGGTATTCGTCATTAATTAACGCCGGGCGGAGCCTGCTCCGCCTTTTCTGTTCCCCAGTGTTGTCTGACCCTCATGAATTACGCACCCTTACTTGAACCCATACATCAGTTTTTACGCTGCCGCACACCTCAGGCCTGGATTGATGAGGCGCGCAAACCAGAAAACCTGACTCTGCTGCTCACCGATCATCTGGTGTGCGAACTCAAAGCGGCCCAAACCGCGGTGTGGCTGATCCGCAAATACGTTGCCGACAAGCCCAGCGGTGACCAGATTCTGGCCTGGCTGAAGCCTTACGAGAATTTTATCTTTCGTGAGGACGGCGACAGCGATTTTATCAATGCGCATAAAACGCTGACCAAAGCCATTATCGTACGTAACGAACTGCCGTGGGCTGACGATCTGGTTGAGAAGATGGTGCTGCTGATCAAAGAAGAGCTGCACCACTTTTATCAGGTGTGGGAAATTATGCAGTCGCGTGGGCTGGTTTATCAGAAAATCACCTCAAGCCGTTATGCGAAAGGTCTGCTGCGTGAAGTGACCACCCACGAACCCGATACGCTGGTGGATAAGCTGATTTGCGGTGCCTATATTGAGGCGCGCTCCTGCGAGCGTTTCGCCAGCCTGGCCCCTTACCTGGACAGCGAATTAGAGAAGTTCTATATCTCGTTGCTGCGCTCAGAAGCCCGTCATTATCAGGACTATCTGACGCTGGCGGCGCAGATTTCGCCAAAAGATATTACGGCGCGCGTGCGGGCGATTGGTGAGGCAGAGGCGAAGCTCATTGCTGAGCCGGACACGGAACTGCGCTTTCATAGCGGTGTGCCGGATTTTTAACGGCGTTACAGCGTTTTCAGCATCCTGAATTCACAGTCACCATGTCCCGTACAACCCAGGGCATGGTCGATACGTTCGAACCCCAGCGATTCGTAGAGCTTAATGGCGCGCGTCAGGCTGCCGGTGGTTTCCAGATAGCAGCGGCGAAAGCCACGCTGACGTGCATGGTCCATGGCTAAGAGCGCCAGCTCGCGCGCCATACCGCAGCCGCGCACGTCCGGCAGGAAATACATTTTTTGCAGTTCACAGATATCCGGTGCGCTGCAGGCGAGCGGCGCGATGCCGCCACCGCCCATGACCTTCCCCTGATGTTCCACCACCCAGTAGGCGCTGTGTTCGGCACTGTACAGCTCGTACAGGCTGTCGAGCTGGGGATCGGCCACGGTATAGCCTTTGTCGGCGGTCAGGCCGAACTCAGCCGAGACGTGACGGATTACCTGCGCAATATGAGGATTGTCGGCGGCGGCGATAGGACGCAGCAAGGGGAGCGGCTGAGTATCAGGGATCATAACGGAGTAGTATTACGGAATCAGGTTAGACATTCATCAGAAATAGCATTATCGTCGGGCAAAAGCAATATTCATCACTGTGCATGGAGCCGCATAACGTGTTTCCCCGTTTCCGTTTTAAAATCATCAAAGACCTTTTTCCCTTATTCATTATTGCGGGATTTATAAACGTCTGGGCATATTTTCAGTGGATTGGCAGGCCGGATGTTTTTCCGCTGATAATAAATAACGTGACGGGGGTTATTGCTATCCTTATCACGTCGATACTGTTTTTTAGTGTATTTTCCTGCTCGTTAATTGCGCCTTCGGCACTTTGCTCATTCACCGGTACGCTAAACGGTAAAAAAGCCCGACTGGCAAGGCGCTATAATGAAGGCTGCTGCGCGATTACCGCTTTTAGTGCCTTCCTGGCAGCCTTTACAGTGATCTATTTAGGCAACACTGCAAACGGCTGGTTGATGTTACCATCGGCCTTTATAGCCGCGTTGAGTGTACACAGTCTGGTTAATCACTGGATTAACCGGCACCGTCAGCAGCATCAACGCCAACTGCTTGCCCGGTTAAAATGCATGCGGGCGGCGGAGAACGGCTTAACTGCTCACCTTAAAAGAAAATTTTTTCTGGCGGAATTAAGTCTGAACGCGGTTGTCATTAATCTCCGTTACGTTATTTTTTTAGTTTTTATCGCCATGCTCGCTTTTATGCCGCTGTTCTTTTTATTGCCAGGTGATATCTATTTTTCCGCGAAAAATACCCTGACGCAATATTTTATTATTACTGGTTTATATCTGCTGCTCTTTATGCCGGCGCTGCTCTCACTCTTGACCAATAAAATAAAAGCGCATCATGGCATCAAACCCATTTTGGCGTTTTCACCTGGCCTGATCCTCGGCGTCTTTACGCTGTTTTCTGTTCAACTGGTGCAGATTAATCAGCGTGCGATTGTCATCGTCGGCATGGCGTCCTGGCACGAAAAGGTGTTTTCCGTGCCGTCGAAAGACTTCCCGGCCTATTACTTCCCCACTTCTGTCTGGGGGGCCAGTAAAGCGACCGGTGATGCGCGCTTGATTGCAGGCATTGAAGCCTTTACCAATGGCGAAACCCACCTTATCTGCCCAACACGTTTAAAGACGCTCAGGCAAAGGGCGCTGAAAAGAAATGCCTTCCTTTGGCAGGCAGATGAGAAAGCCAAAGCGGAGCTGGTTGCCATGAGTCAGAACTGCCTTCTGGTTAAGGGCGATCGGATTATGACGGCGGCGGTGCTGAAAACGCTACTCCCCAATGCGCCGGAAATGCAGCCATAAAAAAGCCCACGCCGAAGCGTGGGCTTTATCGAACACTAACCGGAACGATTACAATGCCGCAATGACCGCCTGCTGTTCAATCAGTTTTGCTTTTGACTGTTCCATCTCAGCAACGCGCTCGCGCTCTTTGGCGACGACCGCTTCTGGTGCGCGCGAGACAAAGCCTTCGTTCGCCAGCTTGGTCTGGATTTTTTCGATTTCCACATCCAGCTTCAGCAGCTCTTTGGCCAGGCGCTCCAGCTCGGCGGTTTTATCCACCAGATCCGCCATCGGGATCAGCAGCTCTGCGCCTTCGACGATTTTGGTCACCGAAACCGGACCTTTCTCGCCCGCAGGCAGAATAGTCAGGCTTTCCAGCCGCGCCAGGCGTGACAGGAAGTTACGGTTCGCCTCAACGCGGCGCTGGGCAGCAGGGGAGCAGTCACGCAGCAGCACATCCAGCAGCTTGCTGGGCGCGATGTTCATCTCTGCACGAATGTTACGGACGGCGATGATTGCCTGCTTCATCCACTCGATATCGGCCTTAGCTTCAGCATCTTCTTTCGCCGCGTCGTACTGCGGGAACGGCTGCAGCATGATGGTGTCATCGCTGATGTTTTTCAGGCCCTTCACGCGCTGCCAGATGGTTTCCGTGATAAACGGAATAATCGGGTGCGCCAGGCGCAGCAGCGCTTCCAGCACGTGGACCAGCGTATGGCGGGTGCCACGCAGTTCTGCTTCGCTGCCGCTGTTCATCACCGGCTTGGTCAGCTCCAGATACCAGTCACAGAACTGGTTCCAGGTGAAGTCATACAGGATGTTCGCCGCAATATCGAAACGATAGCTGTCCAGCGCCTCACGGTAGGCTTTTACCGTATGGTTGAATTCCGTCAGAATCCAGCGATCCGCCAGCGACAGCGTCATGTCGCCGCCGTTCTGACCGCAGTCCTGGTCTTCGGTATTCATCAGCACAAAACGGCTGGCATTCCACAGCTTGTTACAGAAGTTGCGATAACCTTCCAGGCGCTTCATGTCCCAGTTGATATCACGCCCGGTCGAGGCCAGCGCCGCCAGCGTAAAGCGCAGGGCATCTGTACCCGATGGCTCGATGCCGTTCGGGAACTGCTTCTCGGTGCGCTTGCGGATTTTTTCCGCCAGCTGAGGCTGCATCATGTTACCGGTGCGTTTTTCCAGCAGTTCTTCCAGTGAAATACCGTCAACCATATCCAGCGGGTCAATCACGTTGCCCTTGGATTTCGACATTTTCTGGCCTTCTTCGTCGCGGATCAAACCGGTCATATAGACGGTTTTAAACGGCACCTGCGGCTTGCCGTTTTCATCTTTGATGAAGTGCATGGTCAGCATGATCATGCGGGCAATCCAGAAGAAGATGATGTCGAAGCCACTCACCAGCACGCTGGTCGGGTGGAAGGTGCGCAGGGCTTCGGTGTTTTCCGGCCAGCCCAGCGTTGAGAAGGTCCACAGGCCCGATGAGAACCAGGTGTCCAGCACGTCATCGTCCTGACGCAGCGCGACATCGGCTGCCAGGTTGTTTTCGCTGCGCACCTCGTCTTCTGTGCGGCCCACATAGACGTTGCCGTTATTGTCGTACCAGGCCGGAATACGGTGGCCCCACCACAGCTGACGGGAAATACACCAGTCCTGAATATCACGCATCCAGGAGAAGTACATGTTCTCGTACTGCTTCGGCACGAACTGAATGTCGCCGTTCTCAACGGCTTCCACCGCCACTTTGGCCAGCGGTGCCGTGCGCACGTACCACTGATCGGTCAGCATCGGTTCGATAACAACGCCACCACGGTCACCGTAAGGCACGGTTAAATCGTGAGGTTTGATCTCTTCCAGCAGGCCAAGCGCGTCTACCGCCGCCACGATGGCTTTACGCGCAGCAAAGCGCTCCATGTTCTGGAACGCGGCAGGAATCGCGTCGCTGTAAGCGGTGCTGGCTTCGCCGTTGGTATCGTAAACCTGCGCGCTGTCGCGGATCTCGCCGTCGAAGGTCAGGATGTTGATCATCGGCAGCTTATGACGACGGCCCACTTCGTAGTCATTGAAGTCGTGCGCCGGGGTGATTTTCACACAGCCGGTGCCTTTTTCCATGTCCGCGTGCTCGTCACCGACGATCGGGATCAGACGATCAACCAGCGGCAGCATCACAAACTTGCCGATCAGATCTTTATAACGTGGATCTTCCGGGTTAACGGCCACGCCGGTATCGCCCAGCAGGGTTTCCGGACGGGTGGTCGCAACGACCAGATAATCTTTACCGTCGGCGGTTTTCGCGCCCTCTGCCAGCGGATAGCGGATATGCCACATAGAGCCTTTGCTCTCGCGGTTTTCCACTTCCAGGTCAGAGATGGCGGTACGCAGTTTCGGGTCCCAGTTCACCAGGCGCTTGCCACGGTAAATCAGGTTCTCTTTATACAGGCGCACAAAGACTTCTTTCACCGCATTGGACAGGCCGTCGTCCATGGTGAAACGCTCGCGCTCCCAGTCAACCGAGTTGCCCAGACGGCGCATCTGACGGGTAATCGTTCCGCCGGATTCGGCTTTCCACTGCCAGATTTTGTCGATGAACGCATCACGACCGTAATCCTGACGGGTTTTGCCTTCTTCTGCCGCGATCTTGCGCTCCACCACCATTTGGGTGGCGATGCCTGCGTGGTCAGTACCGGCCTGCCACAGGGTATTTTTGCCCTGCATGCGCTGGTAGCGAATCATGGTGTCCATGATCGTTTGCTGGAAGGCGTGACCCATGTGCAAGCTACCGGTGACGTTCGGCGGCGGGATCATGATGCAAAAGCTTTCCTGGCTGGTGTCGCCATTCGGTTTGAAGTAGCCCTGCTTTTCCCAATGCTCGTAAAGCGGCTGCTCAATATCTTGCGGGTTATATGTCTTATCCATTTCTGCTATGTCGTTTGCGGCTGTGGCGGCGTTGCCGTATTCAATTGGAAGCCAACGCTGCGATAGGCTTTATAGCGATCGCGCGCCAGCTGTTTGAGAGCGTCTTCGTAAGGAACGAAGTCTATCACTTCATGGAAAGCAGTAGCAAAATCTGCGAACTGCGGCAGCAGGCTAATCAGCAGGTCGCGTGGCGAATTCCCCCGACGCTGCGGCCATGCCAGCTCTACCGGTGCGCCGTAGCGCGGACCTTCCCCGGCGAGATTGTGGGGCACAAAGGCGTTGGCGGGGCGCTGCCACAGCGCCTCATCAAGGCGAATGGCTTGCTGCTCATCTTCACAGGCGATGAGCACCCGCTTACCGGCCCGCCAGCGTGTTTCCGCCAGATCGCACACCAGCGCTTCAACGGCGGTTAAGCCCTCGCTGGATGCATCGGTTTCCAACACGTAGAAGGTTGCGTTTTTCATCGAATTGCCTGTTTAACGAAAAGAAGGGCGGAGTAAACTCCGCCCCGATGGGGTCGGTTATCCGTACGATTAATCGTCGCCGTTCAGACCGGCACGATTTAACAGGAACTGAGACAGCATCGGTACAGGACGACCGGTGGCACCTTTGGCCTTACCTGACCGCCAGGCGGTACCGGCGATGTCCAGATGTGCCCAGTTATATTTGCGCGCAAAACGGGCCAGGAAGCAAGCGGCGGTAATGGCACCACCCGGACGGCCGCCAATGTTCGCCATATCGGCAAAATTGGATTCCAGCTGTTCCTGATACTCATCGGCCATCGGTAAACGCCAGGCGCGATCGCCGGACTGCTCGGAGGCACCAATCAGCTCATGCGCCAGCGGGTTGTGATTCGACAGCAGTCCGCTGACGTGATGACCCAGCGCAATAACGCAGGCACCGGTCAGGGTTGCTACATCGATGACGACTTCCGGATCGAAGCGTTCCACGTAGGTCAGTGCATCGCACAGCACCAGGCGGCCTTCAGCATCGGTGTTTAACACTTCAACCGTTTGGCCTGACATGGTGGTCAGCACGTCGCCCGGCCGCATAGATTTACCGTCCGGCATGTTTTCACAGCCCACCAGCACGCCCACCACGTTCAGCGGCAGATTCAGCTCGGCGACCATGCGCATCACGCCATAAACCGAGGCCGCGCCGCACATGTCGTACTTCATCTCATCCATGCTGTCCGCAGGCTTGATGGAGATACCGCCGGAGTCAAACGTCAGCCCTTTGCCGACCAGCACAATCGGACGCGCATCGGTATCCGGGTTGCCTTTGTACTCAATCACCGACATCAGGGATTCATTGTGCGATCCGGCACCCACGGCGAGATAGGCGTTCATGCCCAGCTCTTTCATCTGCTGCTCGCCAATCACGCGCGTCGTGATGTTTTTGCTGTAGGCATCAGCCAGCTGACGTGCCTGAGAAGCCAGGTAAGCCGGATTGCAAATATTGGGCGGCATATTGCCAAGATCTTTGGCTGCTTTCACCCCGGCGGCGACCGCCAGCCCATGTTGAATCGCACGCTCACCGCTGGTTAACTCACGGCGCGTAGGCACGTTAAACACCAGCTTACGCAGTGGACGACGCGGCTCCGCTTTGTTGCTCTTCAACTGGTCGAAGTTATACAGCGCCTCTTTCGAGGTCTCGACGGCCTGGCGCACTTTCCAGTAGGTGTTGCGCCCTTTGACGTGCAGTTCGGTCAGGAAGCACACGGCTTCCATCGAGCCGGTGTCATTCAGCGTATTGATGGTTTTCTGAATCACCTGCTTGTACTGGCGCTCATCAAGCTCACGCTCTTTACCGCAGCCAATCAGCAAAATACGCTCTGACAGGATATTCGGCACATGATGCAGCAGCAGCGTCTGACCCACTTTGCCTTCCAGTTCACCGCGGCGCAGCAGGGCGCTGATATAGCCGTCGCTGATTTTATCCAGTTGCTCGGCAATCGGTGACAGACGACGCGGTTCGAAAACACCAACTACAATGCATGCACTGCGCTGTTTTTCCGGACTACCGCTTTTTACACTGAACTCCATGCACTCTCCTGAATCTTAAAGACAACGGCCGCGGCTGCCGCTAGAATGTAGCGCGTTCGTGACCCATTTATTAAGCTAAGCAACATGACAGCGTGCTGCTGGAGGTCATAATGAATCAGGGTGACAAGATGTTGTTTTTTCATCACCCAAACGCGATTACCATACATTTCTAGCGTCGACGACGGCCATTTATGAAGAAAAATGGCTAATAAGCGTTGAAATTAGCGATTTTCCTGCAAAAAGACAAGTTTTCACAGGCGTATTAAGCGTGATCATTATTAGATATCTGGTTCGGGAAACGCTCAAAAGCCAGCTGGCTATCCTGTTTATCCTGTTGTTGATCTTCTTCTGTCAGAAGTTGGTGAGGATTTTAGGGGCCGCGGTGGATGGCGAAGTGCCGACAAACCTTGTTCTGACGCTGTTAGGACTTGGCGTGCCTGAAATGGCGCAACTTATTTTACCCCTAAGCCTGTTTCTGGCGATTTTGATGACGCTCGGGCGGCTGTATACGGAAAGTGAAATTACCGTAATGCACGCCTGCGGCCTGAGCAAGGCGGTGCTGGTCAAGGCGGCGATGGTGCTGATGCTGTTCACCTCGGTGGTGGCAGCGGTGAACGTCATCTGGCTGGGCCCCTGGTCGTCGCGCTATCAGGAACAGGTTACACAAAATGCCAAGGCCAATCCTGGTACTGCCGCACTGGCTGCGGGACAGTTCCAGACGTCCAGCGATGGCAGCGCCGTGCTGTTCCTTGAGAACGTTAAGGGCAATCAGTTTGGTCACGTCTTCCTGGCGCAGCTACGGCCGAAAGGCAATGCCCGACCTTCTGTGGTGCTGGCGGACAGCGGGCACATGGAACAAAAGAAAGACGGTTCACAGGTTGTGACCCTGGACAAAGGGACGCGCTTTGAGGGAACGGCGCTGCTGCGCGATTTCCGTATCACCGATTTCACCAACTATCAGGCCTACGTGGGCTATAAGCAGGCAATACTCGATCCTAACGATGTGGATCAGGCCACGTTCGGCACGCTGTTAGCCAACAAAACGCCAGAGTTTAAAGCCGAACTCAACTGGCGCCTCACGTTGGTCTTTTCCGTGCTGGTGATGGCGTTGATGGTGGTGCCCCTCAGCGTGGTCAACCCGCGTCAGGGCCGCGTGCTCTCAATGTTGCCCGCGATGCTGTTGTATCTGATTTTCTTCCTGCTGCAGAGTTCGCTGCGCTCAAGCGGTGCCAAAGGCCGTCTTGATCCGGCCATCTGGATGTGGGTGGTGAATCTCAGTTATCTGACGCTGGCGATCTTGCTTAACCTGTGGGATACCGTGCCAATGCGTCGAATTCGTGCGCGCTTTACACGCGGAGGATCGGTCTGATGTTTCGCGTTCTCGATCGCTATATCGGTAAAACGATATTTAATACCATTCTGATGACGCTGTTTATGCTGGTTTCGCTGTCCGGCATTATCAAATTTGTCGATCAGCTGCGTAAAACCGGACAGGGTGCGTACAGCGCTCTGGATGCGGGCTATTACACCTTGCTGAGCGTGCCGAAAGATATTGAAATCTTCTTTCCGATGGCGGCCTTACTGGGGGCGCTGTTAGGTCTGGGTACGCTGGCGCAGCGGAGTGAACTGGTCGTCATGCAGGCAGCGGGCTTTACCCGTATGCAGGTCGCCCTGTCGGTCATGAAGACGGCAATTCCGCTGGTGCTGCTGACCATGGCTATCGGTGAGTTTGTTGCCCCACAGGGCGAGCAGATGGCGCGTAACTTCCGTGCTCAGCAGCTCTACGGTGGTGCGCTGGTGTCAACCCAGAGCGGCCTGTGGGCCAAAGACGGCAACAACTTTATCTATATTGAGCGCGTGAAAGGCGACAATGAAATCGACGGCGTCAGCATTTACAGCTTCAATGACGATCGCCGTTTACAGAGCGTCCGCTATGCTGCGACGGCCAAATGGGATAAAGACAAGAAGCTGTGGGTTCTGTCCCAGGTGGATGAGTCGAATCTGACCGATCCGAAGCAAATTACCGGCTCACAGAGTCTGGGCGGAGAATGGAAAACGAATCTGACGCCAGACAAACTGGGCGTGGTGGCGCTGGACCCGGATGCGCTGTCGATTACCGGCCTCTATGATTACAGTAAATACCTGAAGCAAAGTGGGCAGGAAGCTGGCCGTTATCAGCTCAATATGTGGAGCAAAATCTTCCAGCCGCTGTCCGTGGCGGTCATGATGCTGATGGCGCTGTCGTTTATCTTTGGTCCGCTGCGTAGCGTTTCGATGGGCGTCCGCGTGGTCACCGGTATCAGCTTCGGGTTTCTGTTTTACGTATTGGATCAGATTTTTGGTCCACTCAGCCTGGTCTACGGCCTGCCGCCCATTTTTGGCGCGATCCTGCCAAGCTTTGCCTTCTTTGCCATCAGTCTGTTTATGCTGATAAAACGGCGCTAAATGCTGACAGTCAAAAAGGCCGCGCGATGCGGCCTTTTTTAATGGGCGGGCAGACAATAAAACGTTATTTCAGGCTAAGGATGCCTGTCACAGACATAAGGTGCGATGCCCTGTCGCCATGAACCTGTTTTAGCGACGGGAAGTGCCTGCCAGCGCGGCCTTCAGTTGAGCGCGTGTCATGCGTACGCAATATACTGGCGTCCCGCGTTCGAAACGCCAGCCTTCAGCTAACGGCCCCACATCGACCGGATCGAAGCCAAACGTGTCGTATAACGTAGCGACACGCTTTTTAGCCTGCTCATCATCCCCTGCCAACGGCAGTGCACGTCGGTTCGCATCGCCTGCAGGTAGCCCCTGAACCTCCAGGTCGGTCATCTGAATGGCATTAAACGCTTTTACGACGGTCGCGTCAGGGAACTGCTGGGCCAGTCTTTCGCTAGTGGTTAGCGTACCGTTATCCAGTTCTGCAATCTGTCCATCGCGCTCGGGATAGTAGTTTACCGCATCAATTATTAGCTTATTTTTTAGTCGTGATGATGGAAGCTGTGCCACAGCGTTAAGTGGCACGGCAATCACCACTATGTCGCTAAAGTCCGCCGCTTCCTCTACGGTGCCAGCTTCGCAGCCAATCATAGGTTTCAGGCTAAATAGCGTCTGCGGTCCGCGAGAGTTACTTAACATCACCTGATGGCCTGCCTGGGTTGCCAGTCTGGCGATCGCTCGTCCAACAAACCCTGCACCAATAATGCCGATTTTCATTATGTCGTCCTCCAGTATTGTCGATAGCACTCACGTTAATTAAAAATATTTTGTTGATAAATACGCAGTTAAGAGCAAGATAAACAACAAAAAGGAGGGAATGATGGACAGGCTTACCAGCATGAATGTTTTTGTCAAAGCCGCAGAGGCCGGCTCCTTTGCTGCGGCAGCCGAGCAGCTTCGACTCTCACCTCAAATGGTGGCAAAACATATCGCCAGCCTGGAAACGCGACTGGGCACGGTGCTGCTGAACCGCACGACGCGGCGGCAAAGTCTGACGGATGTTGGCCGTAATTATTACGAACGCTGCAAGGTTGTTCTGGCAGAGGCGGAAGAGGCCGACGCGATTGCCATGGAGATGAAAAGCACACCTTCAGGCACACTAAAGGTGAGCGCGCCCCTGACTTTCGGGGCGTTCACTCTGGCACCTTTTATTACCCGTTATCTGGCACGCTATACGGAAATTCAGGTTGACCTGGAACTTAGCGACCGCTTAGTTGAGCCGTTCGAAGAAGGGTACGAAGTAGTGATTCGTATTGGTGAATTAACGGACAGTTCATTAGTTGCGTATCCGCTTAAGCCTTATCGGTTGATTGCCTGCGCTTCGCCCACCTATCTGGCACGAATGGGCATGCCCGCAACGCCCGCAGACCTGATGGATCACGTGTGTTTGGTGTATGGCATCTGGTCACCGTCCATGCCTTGTCGTTGGCATTTTCAACGCGCTGGCAGGGTTGAGGAAGTAAAACCACAGGGTCGCTTCCGTTCTAATGACTGGAAGGCGCTGTTGCACGCAGCACTGGAAGGACATGGTGTGACGCTCGGCCCGGCCGATGTGCTGAATGAAGAGATCGAAAAAGGCCGACTTATACAGATTTTGCCTGAATACGATGGACCTGCGCGGCCAATGAATATGTTAATCCCCGCAGGTCGACGTCAGACGGTGAAAATTCGCAGTTTTGTTGATGCCATTAATCAGACATTTGGTCTGCACCGCAGCACAACGGACTGATTCCCGAGGCTACTTTTGGCACGCCAGCAGCGCCTCCACATCTCCCGACACAATCTGCTCAAGGTGCGCAGTAATCCATGCCGGTGATTGGTCCCACCACGCCAGCGACTCCAGTTGGGCCACGACCTCTGGGGCAAAGCGGGCACGGACGGGCTTCGCGGGATTACCGCCGACGACCGTGTAGGCTGGCACGTCCGAGGTGACGACGGAACGGGAAGCAATAATCGCGCCGTTACCTACCTTAACGCCGGGCATGATCAGCGCCTCATAGCCTATCCACACATCGTTACCGATCACCGTGTCGCCTTTGTAGGGCAGATCGCCTTCGCCCGGCATCACCTTTTCCCAGCCGTTGCCAAAGATCTGAAACGGGTACGTCGAGATGCCGGACACTTTGTGATTGGCCCCGTTCATTATGAATTGCGCACCTTTGGCAATGGCGCAAAACTTGCCAATAATCAGCTTGTCGCCAATGAAGGGGTAATGGTAAAGCACGTTACGCTCGAAGTTTTCCGCGTCCAGCGGATCGTCATAATAGGTGTAATCACCCACGATGATATTGGGATTGCGAAGGGTGTTCTTGATAAAACACACTTGTGGAAAGCCTGGTAATGGATGAGGATTTGCGGGGTTGGGTCCGTTCATAAAGGCTCCTTTTAGCTGACCTCAGGGTAGCGCTAGCGCGCGACGTTAAGGTGATGCGCTCACGTCTGCGGCGGCGACTTCATCAGCATAACACCCTTTCAGAAGAGTACTTGGTGGTCAGCTTATCCCGTCACAAATCAACGCACCATACAGCGTCTCCGCTTCCGCTAACCGGCTCAGCAGGCAATATTCATCGGTCTGATGCGCCATCGACGGCTCGCCGGGGCCCAGAATTATGCAGGGCGGATTGCCCAGCTCGGGCAACAGCAGTGAGGCATCGGTAAAGTAGGGCACAATCCGCGGCACCAGCGGTGCATCATGCAGTGGCTGGCATCGTTGATAAACTGCCTGAATCCATGCCTGATCGCCTTCACTCAGCACGGCAGGCAGATCCACCAGCGTGGAAACCGTCACACTTTCACCCAGTAAGGTGGTGAGCTGCTGGCGAATGGTGGCGTGCTCAAGATTGGGGGCGCTACGGATATCCACGTCGAAATGCGTGCGGTCAGGCACGGAGTTGATGTTCAGGCCACCAGAGATGCGCCCAACGTTGATCGTCGGCTGCTTCATCAGTGGATGCGGCGCGCCGGGTGAGAAATGTTGAATTTTACCCAGCGCATCAGCCGCCAGGTAAATGGCATTAATGCCCAGCTCCGGCATCGCGCCGTGGGCGGTTTTGCCCCGGGTTTCACAGCGCAGCCACAGTGCGCCTTTGTGGCCGATAACCGGATAATTCGCGGTAGGTTCGCCCACGATAAGCGCCCCGACCTCGGGCAGCGTGGCGTTTTCGATGAGCGCCCGCGCCCCGTCGCAGCCGGTTTCTTCCCCGCCGGTGATCAGCAGGACAACGCCCGTACCCTGCCGAATCGCCTGCTGGTGCGTAACGCAGGCCACAGCAAAGGCGGCGACGGCCGCCTTCATATCGCTCGATCCCCGACCGTAGAGCCGATCGTCCGCGATCTCACCAAAAGCATCGTGTTGCCAGTCGGCATTGCCAAGCGGCACCGTATCCAGATGCCCGGTAAACGCCAGCGCAGGTCCGTCTTGCTCGCCGGACATCCGGGCTATCAGGTTACGGCGGCCTTCACCGAAGGTGGACAGCGTGACCTCAAAGCCGTTTTCACCCAGCCAGTCGGCAAAAAACTGCATACAGGCGGCTTCGTTACCCGGCGGATTGATGGTATCAAAGCGGATCAGCTGTAACGCCAGATCCGCCGTGCGGCTGAGGGCCATCAGTGGCGTACCGTTAACCAGTCGAGGCAGTTGATCCACAGCTGACGATAGCCCTGCCACTGGGAAAATTCCTGCGGCAGCCAGTGGGCCGACATATCGCTGGTCCACACCAGTGAGCGGCCCTGCTGATATTCGCGCACCGCCAGCAGTGGATGATCTGTGCCGGCGACGGTGGCCAGCAGCTTGCCTTCGGGATGCATTTCCACCTCGTTATAGCCAAGCAGCCACGGCCACTCGCCCGGCAAATCGGCAAACACCGCGTGGGATTCCGTCACGTTGGGATAGCAGCCTTCGGGCGTTTCAATCCGGTCGTCCCAGGCCAGGCAACGCACCGGCAGCACTTTTTCCACCGCCGTGTTGCGATAGCGCGCGCCGCCATTGATGCCCTGAAAACTGAAGTAACCGCCAATCATCATCAGGGCACCGCCCGCCGCCACATAATCGTGGATCAGCGTCAGGCGATTCGCCGTGCGTTGGCTCTTCAGCCAGGTATCCGGGTGCAGGAGCAACGTGTTTGCACCGATATCCGACAGAATGATGGCGTCCCACTGTTGCAGCCCCGCCAGGGTCAGCGGAAATTCCGTCGCCGCTGCATGGGCGGGCATATAGGTGATGGCATAATCACTGTCTGCCAGCGCAGCCATAAAGTCGGTTGCGCCGTTGTGCCAGGTGGCGGTCGCAAACTGATCGAAGCCTTTAACGTGTACGGATGTGCTGGTCCAGGATTCGCCGACCAGTAAAATGTTCTTCTGCATTACGCTTCTCCCTTACCCACCAAATACACGCTGTGGGTTAGCAATCATTAAGGTTTCAAGTTGTTTGCCGCTGACGCCGTGACGTTTCAGGCGCGGAACAAAATGTTTAAGGATGTAGCCATAGCCGTGGCCGCCGTAGCGGGTGAGCATGGTTTTCAGGAATACGTCCTGGGACAGCAAAATCTGCTCGATAAAGCCGTCATCAATCAGTTCGCGGATAGCGCGGGCGTTTTCTTCGTCGGACGGTGACTGAGCGGACTCATCGGCGTAGTAATAGCTCATGCCGATCATGTCGTATTCCAGAAACGCGCCGCGCTGGGCCAGTTCACGTTGATAGCGCTTGTCGGCAAAGCTGGGGTTCATATGGCACAGCACCACATGACGCAGATCGGCTCCTTCGTGTTCCAGGATATCCAGCACCTTGTGGCCCAGCCGTTCCCAGCCGGGCAGGTGAACCTCAACTGGCACCCGGGTTGCCGCACTGGCGCGGCCTGCTGCCCGCAGGGATTTCTCCTCGCTGGCGGTAAAGCGGCTGGACACGCCGATCTCGCCGATCAACCCGGCGAGTACGTCGGGTTTGTCTTCAAGGCCACCAAGGTCGTAAATCAGCTTGTCAGCCAGCTCTTCAATGCTGAGGGTTTTCACCCACTCCGGGTGCGAAGGTTCCAGGTACAGGCCGGTACTCATGATGATGTTCAGCCCGGTCAGACGCGCGATGCGCTGCAGGGCTTTCGGGTCGCGTCCGATGCCGATATTGGTCGGATCGACCACCGTTTCACCGCCGAGCGCACGGAACTTCATCAGCTCCTCAATCGCCAAATCCACATCAAACAGCTGGCAGTTGTCGCGGCTGATTAACGGGTTGAGTGAGAGCTCGCCCAGGTTTTCCATGCTCACCGGCATGTCCGCCAGGTGGCGATCGCCACAGCAGCAGGGCGGCACCCACTTGCCGGACGCATCCAGCAGAATGTGTTCATGCATCAGCGTGACGCCCATCTCGCTGAGCGGCAGCGGCCCCAGCACCGTCATGACATAACCGCTGTGGATACCAAGCGGCAGAGGGTCCGGATGCCGAAAAATGGAGTGTTTCATCGGCTATCCTTTCGCCGCAGCGCGGGTCGGGTTAAGAATCCGGGTGTTCAGCCAGATCGCCAGCAGAATGATGGTGCCGGTGGCGATCTGGGTATAGAACGGCGAGATATGAGACAGGATCAGGCCATTCTGGATAATGGCAATCGACAGCGCGCCCAGCAGCGTGCCAATCACGGTGCCGAAGCCGCCGAACAGGCTGGTACTGCCCAGCACCACGGCCGCGATCACCTGCAACTCAAAGCCTTCGCCCTGGTTAGACGAACCGCTGCCCAGACGGGCGGTAATAATCATGCCCGCCAGCGCGGCGGCCATCCCGCTGATGATATAGACCTTCATGGTCACGGCTTTGGTGTTAATCCCACTGCGGCGCGCGCCTTCGGCATTTGCCCCAATCGCCGTGACATAACGACCAAAACGCATATGGTTCAGCACGATATGGCCGACAATCAGCACCACAATGCCAATCAGCGCGGGCATCGGCACGCCCAGCACCTTAGCGCGGCCCATCAAGGCAAACAGGCTGTCGGCAGGGATGGGAATGGAGTAACCCTGGGTAATCAGCAGTGCCACGCCGCGCACCACGGCTAAGGTCGCCAGCGTGACGATAAAGGCGGGAATGCCTTCATAGGCGATAAAGAACCCGTTGATGGCACCGACCAGCGCGCCCAGCAGCAGGCCACCCAGCAACACGACCGGCCAGGGCAGTCCCCAGCTATTCAGTGCGATAGCCGACAGTGCACCGACCAGCGCCAGCGTCGATCCCACGGAAAGATCGATCCCGCCGGTGGTGATCACCAGCGTCATGGCCGTGGCCACGATCAACAAGGGCGCACTCTGGCGAATAATATTGAGCCAGTTGGCACTGCTGAGAAAGTTGCCGGTGATCAGGGAAAACACCACGCAACAGAACACAAAAAACAGCGCGATGCTGACCACGCCAGAGTGGTTGTGCAGCAGGCGACGCGGCAACGAGTGTTGGGCCATACGGGAACCGCTCAGATTCATGATAGTCATCCTGTTACCTCGCTCAGTGCGTCGCCGCAGAGCGGGCGACAAATTTTTCGCCCACGATCAGATTGACGATCTCGCTCAGGTCGGTGTCCGCCACCCGGCGATCTGCCACGTTCGTGCCTTCGTACATCACCATGATCCGGTCGCAGACCAGGAACAGATCCTGTAAGCGATGGGTAATCAGGATCACGCTGACGCCGCGCGCCGACACCCGACGAATCAGTTCCAGCACCGCTTCGACTTCGGCCACGGCCAGCGCCGCAGTGGGTTCATCCATGATCAGGACTTTGGGATCAAAGGCGGCCGCGCGGGCGATGGCGATAGCCTGGCGTTGTCCGCCAGACAGATTGCGCACCAGCAAACGCGTGTCGGGAATGGAGATGCCCAGACCTTTCAGCATTTCCCGCGCATCGGTATGCATTTTTTCCTGATCGAGAAAGGGGATACCGAGGATCGATTTCATCGGCTCGCGTCCCATAAACAGGTTGCCTGCCACATCGACCGTGTCGCACAGCGACAGATCCTGATAAACCATTTCGATATGGCAACGGCGTGAATCCGCAGGATTACTGAAATGCTGCGGCTCTCCATCAATACGAATCGTGCCGCTGGTGGGCACCACCGCGCCAGACAGCACCTTGGTCAGCGTGGACTTGCCCGCGCCGTTATCGCCCACCAGGCCCAGCACTTCGCCAGGCGCCAGCTGTAAATTGACGCCGCGCAGGGAACGTATCGCGCCGTAGGTTTTGGTGATATTCACCATCTCTACCCGTGCCGGGGCAGTATGTAATTGCTGCATTCGATAACTCCCATCACCACTCACGGGAAAAGCTGAACGGAGGTAAAAAAGCGTTATCCTGCACGGTTTACGCCCTTGTAAACCGGTTTACCTGCCAGATAAAGCCTTTATGCATAACCTCTGAACAACCGCTGTAACGATATTTGCTTGCCAGATACGCTATTGCAGCATCCGTGCCAGCCTGCAACACAGGCATTACACACGCGGTTTAACCATTTGTTTTTAAACACGTTTAAATGTTAATTTCTGGTAAACCGGTTTACTAACTATAACGCTGAGAAATTAAAAAGCTCGTTATTTGCGCTAAAATTGTGCGCTTTTGCGCCATTTTGGGACGCAGTTAGCAAATTTGTATGGAATCACGCGCCACCCATTCCACCGCAAGACGGGTTTCGGCGGGGATATCGGCTTCGTCATTCAGGATGCGCAGCATGATGTTAACCGCGGTCTGGCCCAGTTCCCGGGCGGGCTGGCGAATGGTGGAAATGCGGGGTTGGGTAAAATCTGCATAGGTGGCGTCGTCGAATCCCACCAGCGACAGCGCCTCGGGAGCCCGCAGCCCGCGCGCGCGCAGGCCATCCAGCAAGCCCAGCACCAGATAATCACTGGCGGCAAACACGGCGGTCGGGCGGTGCGTCCGGCTGAACAGATGCTGAAGCGCCTGTTCTCCAAAGGTGCGCTGGTATTCGCCGTACATCACCCACTCGGGCGGAACCTCCAGACCTGCCTGCTTCATGGCGGTGCAGAAACCCTGATAGCGTTCGCGGACGCTCATCAGTTCATCCGGCCCGCCCACAAACGCGATGTGACGATGACCGGCAGCGATCAGTTTTTCGGTGGCAATACGACCGCCCTGCACGTTATCGGCAAAGACTTTTGGCACCAGGCTGCCGGGAATATCTTCATCCAGCAGCACAATGCGCTGATGGCGGTTAATTTCCTTACGCAGCAGGCCGTTATCCGGGTGGTTGGTGGTAAACAGCAGGCCATCCACCTGGCAGGTATCCAGCCAGCGAATAAACTGACTTTCTTTGCCGGGATGGTTACGGGTGATGCACAGCACCAGGCTGTAGCCGTGGGCCGAAGCGGCTTCTTCCGCCGCGTCCGCCAGTTCGGCGAAGAAGGGGTTGGTGATATCGGGCAGCACCAGCCCTAAGGTTTCACTGCCGCCTTTGCTCAGACGGCGTGCCAGGCTGTTGCCACGATAATCCAGTTGGCGAATGGCGGCTTCGATACGGTCGATGGTGTCCTGCGGCAGCATAATGCTTTGATTCATATAGCGGGATACGGTCGCTTTTGACAGCCCGGCCAGCGTCGCTACGTCGGATAACAGCACCCGTTTTTTGATCATATCCACAGCCATGTTGCCCAGAATCGGCTATCTGTAACACAGTTACGCGCAGCGGATACAGTATTTTTGAGCCAGACCCGACGATAAAATAATCGCTTGACAAAATCTGAGCGGAAGAGAATGGTAGAGTCAGTTTACCGCATTACCCGGGAGTCACTCCCAAACCGGCTTAACGCGTTTCAGGTGTTCACCATAATGGACAGTGAACAGAAATGACGTTATTCAGGTTCAGGCTGAATAAGCCCTTCCTACGATATTTGCCCGCCAACAATAATCCCTCTGCATTTCGATGCGGAGATCGACTGGTTATCGCGTATTCCCGACGAGGAATTTTATGATGATGTCATTTAACACCAGAAAATTGCGTTCTGTTGCGCTGGCAACGGGCTTACTGGCAGCGGGTTCTGTTTTTTCTTTGGCTCACGCAGCACCGACTTATGCGCTGGTACAGATTAACCAGCAGGCCCTGTTTTTTAATCAGATGAATAAGGGCGCACAGGAGGCGGCGAAAGCCAGCGGTAAAGAAGTAGTGATTTTTAACGCCAACGATAATCCCGTATCGCAAAACGACGCCATTGAAAATTATATTCAGCAGGGCGTAAAGGGCATTATGGTGGACGCGATTGATGTGAACGGCATCATGCCTGCCATTAAAGAAGCGGCTGCCGCAAAAATTCCGGTAATCGCGATTGATGCGGTATTACCGGCTGGTCCACAGGCGGCGCAGGTGGGCGTGGATAATCTGGAAGGCGGTAAGATTATCGGTAAATATTTTGTCGACTATGTGGCAAAAAATATGGGTGGCAAAGCGCGGCTGGGGATTGTGGGGGCACTGAATTCTGCGGTCCAAAACCAGCGTCAGAAAGGCTTTGAAGACACCATCAAGAGCAATCCTGGCATCACCGTGGCCGATGTGGTTGACGGTCAGAACGTGCAGGATAACGCGATGACGGCGGCTGAGAACCTGATCACCGGGAACCCGGACTTAACGGCCATTTATGCCACCGGCGAACCGGCCTTACTGGGGGCGATTGCGGCCGTGGAGAACCAGGGACGCCAGAAAGACATCAAGGTGTTCGGCTGGGATCTGACCTCAAAGGCTATCACCGGCATTGATAACGGTTACGTCACGGCGGTGTTGCAGCAGGACCCGAAAAAAATGGGGGAAGAAGCCGTGAAGGCGCTGAACCAGATTACCGCAGGCAAAAGTGTACCTAAAACCATTCTGGTACCGGCCACGGTCGTGACTAAAGCCAACGTGGACAGCTATCGCGCGATGTTTAAGTAACTGCTGACTCGCCGCCTGCACGCAGCAGCGCGGCGAGTTCGTGGACGGAGGGGAAGGCGCTTAGCGTGCCACGGCGACTCACCGTTATGGCGGCGGCCTGGCTGGCATGAGTAAGCGCTAACTTATCTGTCTGAACCTGACGGATGAGCGCCGACGCCAGCATCACCGCAAGAAAGGTATCGCCTGCGCCGGTGGTATCCCGCGCCTGAACGGGCTGGGCCGGGCAAAACGTACGCTGGATGCCCTGAATCAGCCAGGCACCGGCGCTACCGTGAGTAACCACTAACGTTTTGACCGCTTCAGGCTGCAATTGCCGGGCTTCGTGCTGATTCACCACGGCAATATCCACCAGCGGCCAGCAGGCACTAAATCCGGCATGGACTGGCGAAGGATTAAACACGGTGATCAGGCCACGCGATTTCGCCAGCCGGAACAGCGCATGGGTTTTCTCTGGCGAGAAATTGCCCTGTTGTAGCAGCATATCGCCCGGACGAGCCGCCGCCAGATGGCTGACGATCGTGTCGAGGCTCAGCGCCTCGGCGGCCCCGGTACTGGTAATAATGGCGTTGTCACCGTCCGCGCTGTTTAAAATAAGCGAGGTATCGCTAAAGGGGTGAACAGGTTCAGCTGGCAGCAAATAAAGCGGCTCCTGCGTGAGCTGCTGGCGAATCCATATTCCATTACTGTCTTGTCCCGTTGCGGCAATTAAATGGGTTTCAATACCGCAGCGGGATAACAGAATGGCCTGATTCGCGCCTTTGCCGCCGATATCCTGCGACATTTTATTTCCATGAATGGATGCGCCTTTTAGCGGAATATCGGCAATGGACCAGGTTTCATCGACAGTGATATTTCCGGCCACATACACACGCATAGTGTTTCCCTGAACAGGATGAAGAAAAGATGGTTGCTATATCAGCAGGAAAAAATGATGCAATACAAGCGATATTTTCCCGCCCAAAAGCGGTGATTGGCGTTATTCACTGTGACCCGTTTCCCGGTGCGCCACAATATCGGGGGAAACCGGTCAAGGCGATAATTGAGCGCGCCCTGCGCGATGCGGAAAATTATATTTGCGGCGGCGTTCATGGCCTGATCATTGAAAACCACGGCGATATTCCGTTTTCAAAACCCGAGGATATTGGCCCGGAAACGTCCGCCCTGATGGCGGTCATCACGGAAAAAGTGCGTGAACGTTTCGGTGTGCCATTGGGGATTAACGTATTAGCCAATGCGGCACTGCCGGCCTTTGCCACCGCGCTGGCGGGCGGAGCCGATTTTATCCGCGTTAATCAGTGGGCCAACGCCTACATCGCCAACGAAGGCTTTATAGAAGGCGCTGCCGCCAAAGCCCTGCGCTATCGCAGCCAGCTGCGCGCCGAGCATATCCGGGTGTTTGCGGACAGCCACGTCAAACACGGCAGCCATGCGATTGTGGCCGACCGCTCTATCCAGGAGCTGACGCGCGATGTCGACTTCTTTGACGCGGACGCGGTGATCGCCACCGGACAGCGCACCGGCGACAGCGCCACTCTGGACGAGATCGACGACATTCGTGCCGCCACCGCCTTGCCGCTGCTGGTGGGCTCGGGCGTGACGCCAGCCAATGTCTGCCAGATTCTGGGCCGCACCCAGGGCGTGATTGTGGCCAGCGCGCTCAAGGTGGATGGCGTTTGGTGGAACGATGTGGATCTGGAAAGGGTGAAACACTTTATGGCCGTGGCGCAGGCGGCGCTGGATAAGGCGTAGCCGCCGTTTAGCGCCAGCCACAGACAACAAAAAACCCCGCTGGTGAGGCGAGGTTTTTTGTTTACATCAGCACGGTTAAGTGCGGTGCACACCATGCAGTATCAACGTTTTGAAATATACGAACAAATCCGCTATAGCGCAAGTGGGTGAGGTTTTATTGTTCGTTCTTCCTTAGCCGTTATGCGGCAGCGCTCGTAATAACGGGTCTTAACGCTTTGTCTATAAAGTTATTTTGTTATGCTTTTCCACGTTGATAGTGATGTGCTCTGAGGCCGCACCGGGTTGTGAAAGCGGCATTCCATGACAGACAAGTCCTGGCTGAAACGGGTGGTGCCGTCAGTGCCTTAACCTCCTGGGGCACATCATGCAGTATCAACCTGATCAGCCTGTCACAGGCAGCGGAAAGGTACGCAGGCTGAAAGTGCTCCTGACCACAGGAGTCAGCGTATGAGATGGATAGAAATCGCACGCGTATTTCTGAAGCTCATGGTTGCGCTACTGCAACTGCTTGAAATTATCGTGAAGACCTTCAGGTAAATCACGTTCAGGCCGCACCTAAAGGAGGTGATATTCACCTCCCTTTAACAAGGCGGTTGAAAAGAGGAACAGCGCCGTTGTAACTCAGGCCAGCCAGCCTTTTACCACCGGCAGTACCGCCGGAATCTGCGACAGCAGGTAGAGAATCAGGCCGATGGTGCCACCCACCAGCGTCCCGTTGATGCGGATAAACTGCAGGTCTTTACCGATGTTGAGTTCGATCTGCCGGGACATATCACGGGCATCCCAGCTTTTCACGGTGTCGCTGATATGGCGCGTCAGAAAGCCAGCAAACTCAGGCGCGACGCTGCGGGCGGCGTCTTCCAGATGCTGATTCATGGAGCTGCGCAGCCCTTCATCGGCGGCCAGGGTTTCACCCAGCCACAGCGCCGCCAGACGGACTTTGTCCTGTACTTTCGAATCATCGCTGCTCAGATCGGCTTTCAGCCAGTTACGCAGATCGCCCCAGAGTTCGCCGATATAGCGGTTGAGCGTGGGATCGTCTTTTAACCAGCCTTTGATCACCTCTGCGCGCTCGGCCATCTCGGGATCGTTTTTAAGCTTCTCAATCAAACGATCCACCGCCCGGTTAAAACCCAGACGCAGCTCATGGCCCTGATCCAGCGCCACATCGTCCAGCAGGGAGTCCACCGCATTGGCCACCAGCTCTGCGCTGTGCTCGCCCAGCCATTCGGTTGGCAACATTTTGGCTTTGATAGGGTGCTCGCGCTTCAACCAGCGCACCAGCTGGCTGGCGATAAACTCCCGGGTACTGGGCTTATGCAGCAGGCGCAGCAGCTGATCCACCGCCGCATCCAGCAGTTCCTGATGACGGTTGTTTTTCGTCAGGCTTTCCAGCATCAGCGCGCCGCTCTGACTGAGATCGACTTTATCGATCGCCTTGTGCACTGCCCGGCGGATAAAGTGCTGAATCCGGGCGTCATCCGTCAGATCAAGAAAGCCACGCATCACCTGTAACAGATGGCGGCCGATCCGATCGGCATTGCCGGGGGCGCTCAGCCACGAAGCTAACATCTGAGAAGGATCGTGACGGCGGATCAGGTTCAGCAGCGAATCGGTATCCAGAAACTTTTCCTGCACGAAGCGGCCAAGATTTTCCCCGATACGATCTTTATTCCGCGGGATGATCGCCGTATGACGGGCGATAAAGGGCACCGGCACGCGCCGAAACAGCGCGACCACCGCAAACCAGTCGGCCAGCGCACCGACCATCGCGGCTTCGGCAATGGCTTTGATGCCGCTAACGTAAAAGTTGGGCGGCAGAAACAGGGTAACCACAAAGGTGGCGGCGGCAAGCAGCAGCAGCGACAGCGCCAGACGTTTCGTCCGTTTTAGTTCGAGTTGTTTATCCATATCCTGATCTTAGCAGCTTGCCTGATAAGTAAGTGAAAAATGCCCGACTGCGCCCCGTGCGCCACAGGTCAGAATGGTACTGAATCCTACCCTGTTATTCGGCGAACGCTCCCCGAATCGGACTGTTCCTAAAACTAATTACCGTGAAAATTACCACTCTGATAAACAGTTACGCCAGGGTACATTTCGGGTGCAGTCTCAATACGTTGACGCATCTTATCCATGGAACCAGACCAGGAGAATCACGTGAAAGCAATCGCAACGGCAACCGCAAGTCTGTTGATGTTAATGAGTGGCGTGACCGCGCAGGCGGAAGGGCTCACCACCTCGGCGGATGGTAAAAACCTGACCGTCAGCTTCGGCCAGCCCACCATCAAGCAGGTGCTGCACTACCGTAAAATGTACGACAAAAAACCCTTCCCCGATGCCGAGATTTATTACTACGACAACGGCACCTATAAAATCATCTCGCAGGGCGAAAACCACTACGGCGTTTACGTGATGCAGGGTAAGTTTGATGATGAGACCTTCACCGTGCGCTTTATCTCGCTGCCGTCCACTGACTGGGGCAATAAAACCGCCTTCCACCAGTTAACCTTTGTGCGCGGCGACAAGCAGAACGTGTTTATCCAGAACGCGATTGTGGATACCGGCGAGGCGATTGCCCAGCAGAACGGCACTTACACGCAGGAAAAGAACACCGTGACCAATCCGGTGTCCACCAGCTGGAAACACAAGTAATCGCAAGGTGGCGGCCTGGCTGCCACCGGATTAAGCTGCGGCTGCCAGTCTTTGCCAGCCGCGCTTGCAACTTCTCGCTGTCATGGTCTTCTATCGTTACGCCGGTTAAATCATCTTACATATCCGCCATAAACACCGGCACGCCAATCGACGAAAAAGATTCCGCCAGCTTTTGCAGCATCATATTTTCCCTCTACCTGTAGCGTAGGTGATCAGGCCGCGACGGTTTGCCAACTGTGGCAGCAGGTGCCAGAGAAGTATCGTGAAAGTGCAGAGGATATTGGATGCCGCTTTGCTGGCAGAGATCAGGCAAATGGCCCTTCTTCTGCTAAACGTGCTTAGCTTAGATCAGGCTCACTCGCGGATGAGATCTTATGCTGATTGCACAAATTACAGATATTCATGCCTCGCCAGATAACAATAATTTGGATCGATTTGATCAGGTACTGGCATGGCTCGCGCATCTGAAAACGGATGTGCTGGTACTGACAGGGGATATGGTTGAGGGGCAATGGCGGCAAGGTTACGAACACATTGCCGGGCGCCTGAGTCAGTTAGGTTATCCGACGTTGCTGCTACCGGGTAATGCAGATAATCGCGCTTTGATGCGCTCAGTATGGAGCAATCAATTGTGGGCTAATGATGTCTCAGGTGAAGCCCTGCATTTTACGCATGATGCCGGAGAACTGAGGCTTATCGGTCTGGACTCGACCGTTGAGGGCGAGGATGTTGGTTGTGTAACGGACCATCTCGCGTGGCTGGAGCAGCAGCTCGCGGCAGCAGACGATTCGCCATCTTTGCTATTTTTACATCATCACGTTTTTACATCTGGTATTCCGACACTCGATGCAACGATGTGTAGAGGGCGGGATAAGCTGGAAGCGCTTCTTCATCATTATCCGGCTAAACTCCTGATGATTGCGACAGGCCATGTTCATCGTCCTGTGGCTGGCCTGTTTGCGGGCATTCCAGCATATATCTGCGGTTCAGTCTGCCCGGCTAATCCCGTATGGTTTGGAACGGAGAATGTTCCTCCCGCCAATGACTCGCCCGCGCTGATGATTCACCGTTACGTTGACGATGTGCTTAGCTGTCATCACGTCTGCGTTTAATTCACCAGCAGCGGATGGGATCTGGTGCGAATAGCCAGCGAGGCGGCAGACGCCAGTGCAGTTTACGTGCCGCCGCCCTCAGATTTACTTCTCCACCTCTTCAAAATTCAGCAGCGTGACGCCAATGCCCTGTTGCGCGTGCGTCACGTTTTTGCGCAGTGCCACCTGCACCTTGCCCTGCAACATCACCACGTAAGGCGAGTTTTGCTGTAACTGCTGTTGCAGGGACACATAATCGGCCCGACGCTGTGCGGCATCGCTTTCTCCGGCGGCTTTGCGGGTCAGAGCGCTCAGTTCGGGAATATCCCAGCCCACGCGCCAGGCCAGGGTTTTGCTGCCGTTGGGGACGTTATAGGCGAAGGTGCTGGCGTTGGTGTTCGGATCGATATAGTCCGCGCCCCAGTAGGTAAAGATGGATTCGAAGTTGCGGCTGCGCATTTTGCTCCACAGCTCCGATTCCGCCACCGGCTGGATATCCAGGTTCACATCCGCTTTGGCAAAGCTCGACTGCAGCGCCTGGGCGATATCGATATAAGGCGGCTGATTCACCACCGACAGCGCGATATGCGCGCCGGGCTTAATGCCGCCTTTGGCTAAGATCGCTTTGGCTTTTTCGACATCGTAGTGGAACGGTGTGGTCTCCAGCGCGCCGTCAAAACCCTGCGGCAGGAAGCTCTGGTGCACGCGGTATTGCCCTTTCAGCAACTGATTCGCCAGGCTGTCGTAGTCCACCAGCCAGCGTGCTGCCTGCCATAAGGCCGGATTACCCAGCGCAGGCTGCTGCGGGCTTTTGGTATTAAAACCCAGGTAGTAGATCAGACTGGAGGGAAAGGCCGCGATGTGCACGTTGGGATCGCTTTTCAGCGAAGCAAGCTGATCCGGCCCCAACTGGTACGCCGCATCCACATCGCCCTGCTGGATCAACAGCCGACGGGTGCCCGGATCGGCCACGCCTTTCAGCAGTACCCGTTTCAGGTGCGATTTTTGCGTGCTGTTGGGATTGGCCTCCAGCACCAGCGCCTGCAGGGGCACAAACTGTTTGATCGCATAGGCCGCGCTGCCCGCCGAGTGGGTTTTCAGCCAGCCATTGCCGAAGTCGTTGTTGGCGGCATGCGACTGCGCCAGCTTGCTGTCAACGATGGAGGAGACGGACGCGGTCAGCAGGTGCAGGGCCAGATCCTGCCCAATCTCTGCCGGCCAGCGCAGCTCCACCTGATGGTCGTTAATAACGGTAAATTGCTGGTCGATATTTTCCGGCGTCCAGCCAAATTCCCCAAGGATAAACGAGGGCGCTTTGTTCAGCTTCACCGCGCGGGTTAAAGAGAACACCACATCCTGCGCCGTTAACGGATTACCGCTGGTAAAACGCGCCTGCGGGTTCAGGTCAAACACCAGGCTGTGCGGCGTTTTACCCGGCTGCCAGCGCAGCGCCGCCAGTGGGGACAGTTTTTGCGGGTCCTGATTGTCCGGCTGCAGTAAGGTCTGATAGATATTGCGCAGGCTGCCGGTGCTGACGGTTTCAAAGCTTTCCGCCGGATCGAAACTGATAATGCCGTCCAGCGGCACGGCGACCACGAAGGTATCTTTCGGCGTCGCCGCGTGGGCGGCAGAGGAGAGAGCAAGGGCGGTAAGCAGGAGCAGCGGTTTGCGCATAGCGGTTATCCTTAATGATTGATAACCCTACTTTAACCCGCGCCAGAGCAGGTCAAAATGCCGGTTTGTTCTGAGCTATGCCAGTTTCGTCTTAGCCGATTTGTCTTAGGTGACAGGCCGCCCAACAGCGGGCGGCTCAGGCCGTCAGTGGAAGGTGTGAATGACTTCCAGCACGCCATTAATGATGAACTGCACGCCCATGCACACCAGCAGAAAGCCCATCAGACGCGAGATCGCCTCAATGCCGCCTTTGCCCACCAGGCGCATGATCGCCCCCGAACTGCGCAGGGAAATCCATAAAATTACGCTCACCACCAGGAAGGTCAGCACCGGGGCCACGTTGAGTACCCAGGCGGGAAAATCCACCCCGCTACGCACCGTGGAGGCCGATGAGATGATCATCGCGATCGTCCCCGGTCCGGCGGTGCTGGGCATCGCCAGCGGGACAAAGGCGATGTTCACCGGTTCCTGTGCGGTTTCCAGCTCATCGTGCTTGTGTTTGGCTTCAACCGAGTGGCCCACCGGCTTCGCCGGAAACAGCATGCGAAAACCAATAAAGGCCACGATCAGCCCGCCCGCGATGCGCAGCCCCGGAATGGAGATGCCGAAGGTGTGCAACACCGCGCTGCCCGCGTACCAGGCCACCATCATGATGGCGAACACATAGATGCTCGCCTGCAGCGCCTGACGGTTGCGCTCCTGAAAACTCATCTCACCGGCCAGGCCCAAAAACAGCGCCACGGTGGTAAGCGGGTTGGCGAGCGGCAATATCACCACTAAGCCCAACCCGATCGCTTTGATTAACTCCAGCATACCTTAACCCGCTTAATGTTTCGGACGTTCCAGCGCTTCCAGCAGTTCCGGGAAGAAGTCTTGCAGGATCTCCGGCGTCATCAGTTCCGGGTACTGCATCAGGTGCTCGCGGATACGTTCATTCACATCCGGGATCAGGCGCTGTGCGGCATCGCTGGCGCTGATCTTGTGTTTTTTCATGCTGCGCAGCAGGTCGGCGGGCAGGTTGTCTTCGTCTTCGCTGTCTTCCACCATCTCCAGCGCATCCAGCTCGTCGAACATCTCCATCAGGGCTTCGGTCTGCGGCGTGCGGGATTCATATTCGCGCGGATGTTCCTGCTCCAGATAACGCAGCATGGCGCGCATCGGCGTGCCGTCGGGCGAGGAAGGCGGTTCGGTTGCGAACCAGGTCAGCATTTGGTGGCTGGTAATCTGGTGGACGTGATAGCCCTGATCCACCAGTTCGTCGGCCAGCAGTTCGGCGCTTTCGTTTTCGATCAAACAGATATGCGTGCGGTTAGGATCGTACTGTTCGAGCCACTGGTAGATCTCTTCGATCACCCCGTCGTCATACTCGAACTTTTTATTGACGAAGCTCCCTTCTGACGCATTTACGCAGGCTGTGATCAGGTCTGGATCGAAGTAAATGGCGATGTTGATACCTTTCATGCGTGCTGTCCTGTTCAAATCAAAACATCACTATAACGCTCAACGCATTAAGAAGGGAAACTTATGGCTAAAGGTGTTGGGATTCAGGGTGATGCATGCGGTAAACAGGGCGGGAATGCGCGGGGAGAATGCTGTGCGGGAAGAGGCGGTTGACCTGCCAGCACGGGGCTGGCAGGTGGCGGTCAGGAGATAAAGTTTTTACCCTGTTTCAGCACCACGTCACAGGCTTTGGTTTTCAGCTTCTCGCCCATCGGGGAGTTGCTGAGGCTTTGCAGGTTCAGCTGCTGACCATTGCCGGTGTTCAGCAGCCCGGCCACGCCTTGGGTGTAATCCGGTTTCTGCTGCTGTGCGGCGGTGGTATCCAGACCAAGCTTGCTCAGCACCTGGTCCTTCACCGACTGCACGTTGTTTTTCACCACGTTGTGCTCTACGCAGTACTGCATGACGCCTGCGGCGTTGGTCATGCTGTTGGCGCTCATGGCTTTGTCGTTGCTGTTCAGCAGGCTGGTAATGGAGGACATCGACAGTCCGCCGTTCTGCTGACCGGATGCACCGTTATTTTGCTGGCTCAGCTGGTTGGCGGCGCTGCTGAGCTGATCCTGCCAGCTTGCCGCTGACGCATTGCCCGCCAGCAGCAGGGCTGCCAGGGCGCAGAGGATATGGCGCTTTTTCATTTCGACCTCGGTTTGGTTTTATGCTTCATGCTGTTAAGAGGCGGTGCGGATGAGAAAGTTCCGACGGAAACATAAGTGGAAGGCGGTTTGGGAGGATTCTGGCAGCGGGAAAGGGCGGGTTTGCCGGGTTCCGTGTGTTTTTTCGCCGCTTAGCGCACAACACAGCGGAATTGGGTTGCGTGCTGGGCACGTAACGGTATAATCCCCAACGTTTTCCGCATCCTCTTCAGTGCCGAAGTGGCGAAATCGGTAGACGCAGTTGATTCAAAATCAACCATCGAAAGATGTGCCGGTTCGAGTCCGGCCTTCGGCACCAAGTGAAGTGAGTTGTTGGACTAAGAAGCTGCCTGAGGGCGGCTTTTTTTTTGAGGTTTGATTTTAAATGAGAAAATTTATACCTTATTTCCTTAATATTCAGTCAATCATTTCTAAGAAAAATTCATAATCAATGCCTTATTAGGGACGCAGATATTACCAATCTAAAAATGAAGAATCTCTGTGAAAGCTAAAAGAAAATCAGTCAATTAATGTTTATTCATTTGATGAAAATTGTTGGAGCTTATGCGGTAAAATTGTAAAAAGGTCAATGATATGTCAGTTAAATCCACTACGATGGTGCAAAAAGGTGATGGAAGTGGCAATAATTTTGATGGGATTGCTGTTAAATTATATACACTTTTGTTAATGTTATATTAGAATGTAAGAGTTATATAACTGTTTGCAATAAAAGAGGGAATTTATGAGTAGAATAGACTATAGCTCTTGGCCACGCTTGTCATTATCTGTATCGAACTTACGACTTGATAAAGAAAACCCTAGAATACCAAGTTATATCACGATCAGGACTACAAAAGATATACTACATTATCTTTTTGAAAATGAAAAGATTGAAAGACTTGCACATAAAATCGTCGAAAAGGGTTTCATATCACATGATCCAATATATGTAATTAAGGAAGGTGAGGGATATGTAGTAGTAGAAGGAAATCGTAGAATATCTGCCTTGAAATGTTTAATTGACCCGAGTTTAGTTCCTTCAGCTGCAAAACGTAGGAAAATTGAATTATATAAAAATAGCCTAGGTTCTGATTTAATAGAAAAAGTCGAAGTACTTGTTGCCCCATCAAGAAGAGCTGTTGAAAATGTTCTTTTTGAATTACACGCGGAAGGAAAATTACAATGGAGCAGACAGCAAAAAAACAAATTTATTGCTAGCATAGGCATCGATAGTGGTGAATCAATACAAGATATCGCGGAAAGGTTTAATGTCAAAGTTGCAGAAATACAAGATTCCGTGCAGGAGTATCTTTTAGAAAGATATTTTACAGAACTAGATCTTCCAAATGACATCGAAGATAAAGCATTAATGTCAAAGTTTAACATCAGTACTATATCAAGGCTGGTGAATTCAAAGATTTTTAGAGAAAAAACTGGATTTAGAATTGAAGAAAACAGATTAAAAACGAACAGTTCTAAATCCTATTTTAACGCCTTGTTAAGGCAATTTGTAATTGACATTGTTACTAAGAAGATCGATTCTCGAAAATTAAACACCAGTTCACAAATAGATATTTATATTAAAAAAGAAATGGATAAAATATCTGAAGAGGGACAGGGTGAAAGTGTAGATTTCATTCCAAACACCAGCAGTTTAAAAGAAACATCCGACGGAAAAGAAGTTACCAAAACCCCCAAAAAGCAAAAAGAAACACTAATACCAAAAGGAATAGATTATTCAACAGGAAGTGATAAGTTAGATATCTTGATTCAAGAGGCTCAAGGTATGCTTATTGATACTTATAAAAATGCTGCTGCATTATTGCTACGTTCGATTGTAGAAATGGCAGTAATAAGAATTTTTGAAATTCATGGGAAAAAAGAACAATGTTTAAATGGAAATGGAAGAGTAAAGAACCTATCTGACAACATTAATGCCTTAGTAAAAAGAGATATATGGTTTACTGATAAAGCTTATTTAGCTGATTTAACGCGTTTTATATCTAAAGATAGTACCAATTGGAATTCATTAGATTCATTAAATCGTTATGCTCATGGCGAGTATACTCTTCCGGATCGAGACATGTTGAAGTCAGTCTGGATGATCGCAAAACCATTATTGATAATTTGTATTGAGCATCAATCTAAGCAAAAAACTCACAAATAGTGTTTTGCTTACGTGTAATGTTGTACAATGGAGTAGGTAAATTTTATAGGTGAGCTATGCCGGTAACTTATTCTCCTCTTCGCTATCCCGGAGGCAAAACAGCCATTTATCCGATGATGTCAAGTATTATTCAAAATAATTCATTGAAAGGTTGTAAATATGCAGAACCTTATGCTGGTGGCGGAGGTTTAGCATTAGCACTTCTTTTTGGCGGATTTGCCAATGAAATTCATCTAAATGACCTCGATCGTTCTATTTGGTCGACTTGGTTCTCTGTACTTCATGATACAGAAGCGTTTATTGATAAGATAAAAAATACTGAAGTAACTATTGAAGAATGGCACAAGCAGAGAGATATTCAAAATAATAAGTTGAGCGCTGATGTTCTAGAACTAGGTTTCTCTACTTTTTTTCTAAATAGAACAAACAGATCTGGAATCATTTTAAAAGCTGGAGTCATAGGGGGATTAAAACAGGAGGGAAATTATAAGTTAAATTGTAGATTTAATAAAGATGATTTAATAAAGAAAATCTTAAGGATAAAAGAAAATAAAGATTTAATTAAAATATATAATGAGGATGCAATCAGCTTTATAACAAAAATCGATAATAATGATAATAAAAGCGATGTCTTTATGTATATAGACCCTCCTTATTTTGAAAAAGGAGCAAGCTTATACACTAATTTTTATAATGAAGATGATCATGCCTCTTTATCAAAAGTCATATCATCTATTAAAATGCCATGGGTTTTAACTTATGATAATGCGGAGAAAATAAAAAAACTATATTCCAAAAAAGAGACGTTTGAATTTTCCTTGAATTACAGTGCAGCAAAAAAAAGGGTCGGTACAGAGTTATTAATCACTTGTGACGGATTAAATATCCCACCTGAACTAATGGGGGGGAAGTTGATTAAGGTATCATGAATAATGTTTTTCAATAACTTCATGTAATGAAATTAGCAAGATTTTATGAAGCAGTTGTTTTTTTTAAATAAAACTTGCCCGTGAATTTATTCTTATAAATTAAATTTAAATGAAGTTAAAAATGATGAGCCATTTATATGTTCCATGGCTCATCTTAGGTTAATCAGGTTAAATTTCATTGAATATTGGCAAGTGATTCCGATGGAATTGTTCAATCCCATATTGTCTGATTTTTTCAAGCCACCTTTCTGTAACCTCGCGACTAAAGCCTTTTTCTATAGCTGCATCTCTCAACAGCAAATATTCAGTTCGGAGTGTAGTCGGCATTATACCAGGGTCATCAGTGTTTATCAAAACACTTATAGCTCCGCGCCTCAGACCATAAATATTATATTTATTCCCTGGCAGAAGAGCTGAATCGTCAGGAGGATTCCAGCGAAATATTGGGTGCTCGGCATGATTTTCTAAACGTGCTATATATACATTTGATGTAGGATTGGTCTCGATAATGAGACCCATTTTGTCGTAATGGTCAATGAGATAGTCTTGTAGCGCAAGCATAAATTCTTGTTCTGCAGGTGAATCAAAATCTTCCAAAATTAGACTTCCATATTTTTCTTCTGCTGAATTAGGTATGGGTAAAATTTGTGTTTTCCATTCATCACCGGTTCTAACTATAACTAATGGCTGTTCAGACTTATTATTAATATGCTTATGTCTATTTAAATAAATCTCAGATGCTTGGGACTTATTATTTAAATTTAAAAAATCAGGCAAAATATATTGTTTTTCTGATTTCAAAGTTGGTCTTGAGTGATAATTTTCATAATGATAATAACAATTTCTTCTCAACAGCCAAGCTTGGTATAGTACTTCGGGTTCAGGAATATCCTGATTTTCTTGAGGTAATAGTGTATTAGGAGTAGTTTGACTGGGAACCATATTCCAGTTTGTAAGGGGAAAAAAACGTTTAATTCTTCTTTCAAGAAGACTCCGTACTTGTGATGCCAAAGGAAGAAGGGCACTAAGTGTTACAGAGTAATGCCATAGCCAAACCAGGTTATCAAGATGTTCATCTAAAGGTAAGATCATTTCACCATGGCGTGACATCCACCATGCTGGATCAAGTCCTAAAGCAAGTGCATGCCCTAGTCGGTCACCATCTTGCATATCACAAAAAACAACAGTTTCATCTATATGTCTCATACCTGACACTGGGTGTGCATAATCCTCTCCAGCGTGTATGCTTAAATGAAAACCAGTGGTGGCACCTTTATATAGTGAATCATGTATAAAGCCACGTCGTAGAAAACGTATCATAGGTGCAAACCATTCGATACGGAAATCGTTTTCATCACCGGCAACATCCAGACCACGAAACCAGTGACTTGGAGTAAATAAAAAATTATTATTTGCATTTCCAGACATAAACTCAGGTATATTCCAGCCTGACTTTTTATGAATTTTTTTTAATAAATCTCTAGCCTCTTTCCATTTTACAGTCATGTCAGGTTTAAGTAATGTTCCCGGTTTTTTCTCTATAGCTGTTCTAGAAAAATGGCCACAAAAATGCCAACTCTCAAGCATAGCGATGTATTTTTGAGTTTGGTAGCTGGGCTTTATATCATGCTCTCCAAAAATATAGGGCGGATTTGGACATAATTTAAAGTTTTTTGTAGATAGTTCATTAGCTATTTTTTTTGCAAGACTCGCGCCAAAAGCCTTTGGTTTTGATTTAATTTCAGCAAGGTCTCCGTCGAATGGGAAAATATTCTTAATAACATTATTGTTAATTGGTTTCCCTCTCTTAAAGGGACCATTAGAAACGTCTTTTACAAAGCGGCTTAAGCCTTGTCCATCCATAATAAGCTTTTTACGTAAATTATTTAAGGTTTGAAACCAGCATAAAATCATAACTCTTACTATTGGCGGTGTTGATGGGAATCTATAGCATCTACACATAAATAGTTGCAACCAAAGCCAGCGGTTAGCGCTTTTAGTAAGTATTTCATGCGCTAATTGGCCTTTTATCCATGCAGGATGGCCGATTTTTTCTTGAGAATTGTTGTATATCATTAGCTGCCAATCCGGTGCTTTAATATAAGTATAAAAACTGTCTAATTTATTCAGATGGCATTCCCATTCATTTTCCCATGGTTTGAATTTTTCTGATGAAAATAGTGAATCAAAAGGTGAGGTGTTGTTAACAAGAATATGGAAAATAGTTTTTAATCTATTAACCATTTCATTGTTTTTATCCTCACTTGAATTTTCTGAAAACTCATAATTTATTTTATTAAATATTGAGTTATCAAGGGCATCAAAAATATAATAGTCAAGGATGGCACTATCGGAAGTGATACCTCCATAATGTGCATGGCCTTCAGCAAATGGTAATATTGGATTACCTTGTGGCGCAAAAAAAGCATTCTGTGACCCGACTATCTTTCTTATATTTAATTCTGTCAATGAATCATCGTTTTCTATCCATTTACTAATGTGCCATGCGACTAACATATTAGGATCTAGCTCAGCAGCTATACGTACATAACTTTGTACTTTAGTTTCTCTATAGCATATTAAATCTCCATTTCGCCTCATAAGGCGTTCAAATATGTCATCAAGCCAAGGGAGATTAGGTAATAGGAATAAATCATTGTCACAAAGTTTATGCATTAATTGATTTATATCGTTAAGACGATAGCGTCTCGGGTATTGATTATCTATAGTTTCACATAGAATAAAATAACAATTTTCTTGTAGCTCTGTTAAATTTTTACCTTTATAAAGAGTGAGATTGTTCTTTAAAAAAAACCAAATTTTATTTGATAGCTGCTCACTACCATAAAAACATCCAGCGGCATTTTCATAAAGTGATCGACTTAACATTATTCTTCGGCCTCAATTAGGTCAATAATATTTTGCAGTCTTATCGTAAGATTATGCTCTGGATAAATCGCATGCATTTTTTTAATAAGTGATTTTCTTTCACGAAATGAGAGTTCAGCTAACGCCGAAGATAACCTTTTATCGGTAAGTCTAGCATCATTTTCAAACCCTAACTCTTTAATTACCCATAATCTAGCATTTATAACACCTTCACCATAAATAACATTTTTTGATTTGCTTTGATTTATTTTATTTTTTTTTGGTAACGCCTCAAGTGCAGCTTCGATCCATAACCTCATTGGATGATTATAGAGGTAGAAGCTTGCAGTTCGTGTACACATACCGTAAATGTTTTTATCAGAAGCTCGTTGCCCTCCTGATCTACTAACAAATGGACCCAAATTCACATTAAAATGATCATTGCTATTATCAAAATTGCGAGGAGTATTTAAGTTCACAGTAGCTATAATTTCGGGCAAGCCAAATAAAATACCTTTTTCAAAACTTCCAAAAGCTGACCACGTTGAATAAAAAACTTTCCCAATGGTTTCCATTACACTTGTTAAATCTCTAAAGCCATGTTCTATTTGTTTAGTGTTCGCAAACTGGCTATATACCTTATTAAAAACTTTATAAATCAACCAAGGTGAGAAACGCTGTTCTTCAAGTTTATGAACTTTTCGCCATTCTATTATTTCATTATGCAAATTGATAATTTCTTCGTTTTGCAAATCCGAAACTATTGATGGTCTGTTTTCTACAGTATTATCTTCATCATCTTCTGAATTAGTTATGTTTTCGTTAACTGCTTTAACAGTCTTAGTTGGTGCTAAAGCGCTCGCTGAAAAGAATGATGAATTTTGTAATATACGCTGTAGATCCGTGATGCTAACATCACCGACTAAGCTTGATATTATCAGTTCAAATATTCTGCCAACGTTTAACATGAAAGATTGTTTAGCCGAATTGTAGAAGTTATATTGCATGGATAATGAAGCAAGAAATATTATTTTCCTCTTCGTATTATCATTCGTTACAGTGTCCGGTAAACTTTCCCAGTATTTCCATTTTGTACCTGATAAAATACCAACTTCAGCAATTGGATAGGGCAGTATTGTTTTACGGGATTTAAGTGAATTAAACCAATTCTCTGGTAAGCTGTCTTTAAGCCTATCAATCCACTCTGAAAAATCATTGTTTTTTTCAAAGTTATCAAAAGTATTATGGCTATGTGTGAAGGGTTGAAAAAGGGGAGTGTCAAAAACACCTTTTAATCTTTCTCCATTAGATTCAGAGCGTATTCTCCAGTCGTTATAAGCCATCAAAACCAGATAAGTCACTCCTGCTTTTGATTCGAACTGAAAATAATCCAACAGGGTTTGCTCCCAGTTAGATATTTCTGATTCATTTATCTTTTTAAAATCGAGAACATCTTGCTGATTAAATTCGGCGGCAAATTTTTGATAGGCTGATGCATAATCACGTTCTCCGGCACGATTACTTTGTCTATTATATTCTATATGAAAATTTTCGATTGCAGATGGCGAAACGTAAGGCATTTGCCATAGGCGTTGGACTTCTAATTCGCTAGTAGCAGAGCGTATCTTATCAGGTAAGTTGGGTATAAGTTGAGAACATTGATTGATTAACTGTGTCAGAGCACGAATTGATGGTATTGGCAAAGGCAAGTCGCTGCCTTCAAGTCCGTTAACGGGACCATTAATAAAAATCTTTAACCATGCATGAAAATTATTTAATGTTGTGCATTTTTCATTACCAATTCTCAATTCAATGCGTTTATCATTTAAATATTCTTTAACGTCTGGCATTGTTAAACGTCTAGGTAGCGGTAACAATTTACGCTGATATTCGGTAGATAAATCTTTTGCCATCAAGAAAGCTTTATCAATTTTATATGCTGAATCTTTTATTAGTCTGCTATGAAAGTCACGCCAAGTAACTTCATCATAAAGTCGGCGATCTCCGCTTACTATTGGTAGAACATAAGGCGTAGTCAGATAACGACGAATAATTTCTAGATTTTCAAATGCCCTGTTCAATGATGTATCAACATCGTCTATAGGTAGCACTAAAAGCTTCTTGTCCAAAATATCTAATGTCGCCTTAAAAAAATCCTGTACGCAGTCTGCTAAGTGTCTGTTACCAAATAGTGCTCTAAGCTTGTCCATCCCGTACTCAATCTTTTGATTTTCGATTGAGCTTAACGCATGAGCAAGTTTTTCTAGGGATTTATTTAACTTTAAACTTTTTTCAGGATTCTGGCTTTGCACTAACTTAACGTCTTTATCCGCAAGTAGAGCTGCTACAATTATATGAAGGAAAAGTGATTCACTTTCTTCTAATAATGTAGGATCTATAGGATCGAGTATATGAACTCTTTTTAATATTTCTGGATATTGTTCATCATTTTTTAGATAAAGTCTTAAGTTAACAAGAACAGATGTTTTTCCTGTACCCCTAGAGCCATCAATAGATACTGCATGGTGGCTTCTTGCAGAATTAAGATCATTATTTTCTTGCCAAGTACTAACTTTATTAAGTGCTAGACTGATAAACTCTGCCAACTTACAGTAAATGGATAATGGTAATAGTGAATTGTTATCTTGAAAAACGGCCGATTCTGAAGCATCTAAAGGTATGTAATTTGATGTTTTTTTGTACATAGCTGTGTTAGCACTCTTGTGGTTCGATTACTTTTAAAATACACCTTATTTACAAAATGTTAAATAAAATTTATGGTTTTCCTAACAATCTGATTTAAATGATTTTTTTATATTCATTTAGATGTTAAAACCATAATTGTGATGCATATCTTATTTTTTTGTGAATTTTTATAATGAAAATCGATTTTGAGGCAGGATGTAATCCATCCCTATCAATCATAATTCATTGTTATTAAAGCCAATTAATTATTTAATACTCTTCTGTTTGATTCAGTCATCTCATTGTATTTTCAAGGTGCTCAGTGCAAATTTTGTCATTTATTCGTTTTAACCTGCCGGCACAGTAGAAATGCGTTTTTCAGTAGGCAATAGCGTTGCGCTAGCGCTAGATAGTTTTCTTCTCTGCCCATGCCCTTTACCCAAGGTGCTAAATCTGTCGCCGGGCTAACCAGCCCAAAACGCTCCCAGTCGAACTGCACCAGCCTGCCACACTCTCTTTTTCCTCAGTTGCCTGCTTTGGTATTGCCGGATATCACCCAGTGTGGTTCAAAAAGCGCATTGCAGTGCGCCTGTATTGCCCGAAAACGCCGTTCTGCCAGAACCGGCAGGCGTAATAGAACCATGCGTTCTTCCAGCGCTGCTTCGCTCCAGTGATGTTCGCTAAACATCCTTGAAGAATCAGATGGGACAGAATGTAATCGCGCCAGAATGGGCAGGAATGCATCTTTTACTTCTTTTTTCTTGACCAGAAAATCAATTCTAAAACAGCTGCAATTATGATTGTCAATACGCTGCATAAAAACCAATAATCAGGGACAGCAAAGTAGTAAAAGAAGAAGAGAAAAAGAACAACCAAACATATTCCTAAATAGTTGGCTGTATCTTTAAATAATGCTGTAATGGCCTTTTTCATCTCTTTATCTTGTTGCGTGTTGTTATTATTACGCCAAAATATATTAGCGATGAAATTATAAGGGATATAATTAATAGGAGTATGAATAATGAATCAAAAGTCTGTTGAAATCCTAGAAATGAAAGATTTCCTAAAAGTGATATAAATGAGTCGGCATCTCCGAACCTGAAGGTTATCTCAAAAGTTACTGAGGCGATTAAAACAAATAAAACAATAAATAAAAGTGTTTTAATGATGTTTTTCTTCAAAATTTACCACCTCATGATATTATAGATAGCTTGTTTTATTTTGATTTAGGATACCCGTTAATGTACATATCATCAATAATAAAATTCCGAAGTACATCTGAAAAGGATGCAGCAACAGCACTTGATAAAGCTGTAAGCGGGGTTGGTACTAACAGCATGAGTGCACTAGCGGATGTTAAGGCTGGGGTGGAACGCGCATCCTGGTACAGCTCGTGTCTTTTTGATAAATACGATGACATATGTTCAGAACTGAAGGGGGAAGACCGCCGCTTCATCAAAGCGATATTTGAAATATATAAAAGAAAAGATGTCATGGCTGATATGATGAGAATGTATGTTGAGGCTGAACTAAATGAAATGAATCAGTCAAGAATCCAGTCTGTGGACAGGCGGTTGGCTAATATTCTGGCTGGGTACAGTAGTGGGAGATTAACCAAAACAGCTATAGCTAACAGCCTGTCGGTAATGATTGTTAATTCATTTTCTTTTAAAAATGAAGTGTTGGTCAGGGTTAATAAATACTCAATTGCAATAGTTACTGCTGCATCATATTATGGAAAGGTTCAGGTGCCTGCTTTAGCTTCCAGAAGGCTACAACAGTTATCTCCACAGTTATATCAATTATTTTATTTAAATAACATTGAAATGCTTTATTTTTTAATCAGCGATAGTATCGACAAAGCTTTGATTAGTGCGTTAGGATTAAGCGGAGAAGATAGATTTATCGCTATAATTAAGAGCCTGACAAAATAATTTTTATAGCATTGTGTTTCTTACGATAGCAAGTAACTTTCTTCAGTAAAGGGAAGGGGATGACTTACAAGGATGGCACTGTTGGAATATCCTGGTTTCGAGGCCCTCACAGGTAGCCTTGCCTTAGTCTCATTTTCTGATAATCGTGTTATTTACCACTCAAAGAAATTTAGGTATGTTGAATATCCTAATTAAGCAAAGCAATCTGTATAAAATCCGTTTTACTACCTATCTCAGTTTTATCAGGAAATCGTTACGGGAAAAGGACGATAATCATGAAGTGTAAAATTTTACTGGCTTCAGTATTGCTTTTAACCGGATGCCCCGGGCCGGGCGACAGGATGACTGAGCGGGAATCAACAACTGCGATGATCAAAGATAACCAGGTTTGTGTCGTGTCGCCGCTGAAACCAGGAGAACGGATTACCGCTATTCAAATCAACGGCGATAAAAACGATACACTTCATAAAATCTTTGATGATAAACCTGTTTATGTTGCTAAAGGAGAATGTCTGCCTCTGTTCGGATTTACCTTTACACCGGGTGAACGATATTCAGTTGCTTATGACGTCATCGATACGAAATCACAATCGCACCTGGTAACAGCTGAATTTTCTACTCAAACTGTAAAAGGCGTCATTAAAATCCTATAACACAGTGATTTTACGTGAACCCGTATGTTTATAAAAGCAGAGCCAGCTCTACACATAAGCCGACATGCTATCAAATATGCGCTGGCAGGTCCTAAGCAAGGCGCGCGTCTTACTATCAATCATTCTGCGGGCCGTGAGTTAGGATATGGATATGCCCGTGCAAGTTCCCAGCGAATGACGATGCATGCAGTGCGTATTGTCATTGACATTCAGGAGTATAATGGTAAGCCCTGTTATATCCTTACTGCTTTTCCAACCCCATAGGTACAATATGCAACGGTTTTATCAACTCGATCAGCTAATTCAGGGTTATTTCAATCAGGACTTTGAAAGTATTAATGATGGTGAGGATACGATTGAAGGTATTACCAGATTATTTATAAATTCCGCATCGAAATCGACGTTAGAAGAACTGGTAGGGGAAATTGACGACTTTGTTGATAAGTACAAAGCGAGTTTAGAAGAGGAATTCAAAAGTCGCTATGGTTATGATTTCTCCCCCGAGCTTTGGGAGACAACCGCTTATGACTTCCTTATGACATTGCGTAGGCTGTCACTCAACAGAGAGATTCAAAATTATTAAGTCAACTGGGGGTAAAACCCTGTTTACGTCCCAGAGCCAGTAATCCCTAAATATTGGATGCGATTGCACGCGGAAACCGTTTTTGCTTATACGCCATAGTTATTAGCTAGCGCAGTAAAAATGTGAGAATACTGAATGGACTTCCTGCTGCAATCAGTGGAACGAAATTGCAGTCGGTTTCAACTACCGGCAAGACTAGTTGACGTCTATCTTAGCTAGCTTTCTTTGATTATCTGGTGTTTACCAGTCTGTTACCCTCGGGAGTATTTACCAGGTTCCACCCATAATCTTTAAGTTTGTCAATTATAAACCACTGAGCTCTATCAACATCGATAAGATTAGCATGTCCGCTTACAAACGTGACGTAAGCATGGATCGCCGACTCCTTTTTCTTGTAAAAAAAATAATTTTGCAACGGATGCTTCTTCGTTGCATAGACGGGTGCGTTCAGGTCCTGGTAGGTTTCACCCAGCAAGGATTCAAATTGATCATTCGTTAAATCGTATACCTTGGCATTGAGCTCCACCCAATAGTGATGCTCATCCCGCGTTGGGTGGCTGCCTTTTACGATGCTGATAACTGCGCTTGGGTAAAGCTAGGTAAAGAACAGTCCAAGGAAAACGGATGCTCCCTGACATGAATTTTTGGGAAAACTATAGAAAAACGGAATCCCTGTTTCATTCAGTTCATCATGCGTCTGGTCAAAGACCAATCGCAAATCTATGGCAAACTGAATAGCTAATTTATCCATAACGCCCTCATACTTCCGCTTCCATTACCAATGGCATGAGAAATAATCACTTCAAAACCACAAAACAAATATCAAAATCGCTATAAGTACCAATAACATTATTTTAGTATTGTTCCCAAAACATATTCATAACGCTTCTTTTTTCTTAAGAGTTACATCATCGTGTGAATTACTTTTCTGTGGCTATCCTCACCACTTCTAATCTCTGTATTTCTAATTTTTCAATCGAAAATTATAGTTGTTCCTATTACTCAAATTTTTTAATTCTTTCTTTATCAATACTAAGTTCTTTCTTAACAATAATCATTAGGTTTAAATGTGTAGTAATTAATCAGTAGTGTGGATTTTTTTATTATGAAAATAAAAGTGATAGGCGTTCAGTCTTCTGAATAAATTCTTTAAGCTAATCATTAACAAAAATGTTGTAAAAGCTGCTAAATATGAAAATATGGTTTGACCGTTTATTATTTTATCAACTGCTTCCATCTCGGACTTTTTATAAAACGCAGTGCATAATGTATTTATAGACTCTGGGTCTAATTCAGTGATTTCTGAGTATTTTATTTTTGAGAACTTCTTGTCTAAACAGTTTTCCTTAGTGATTGCTAGTTTGTTAAATACCGGTTTTGCTCTGTCATGATTAATCATAATCCAGGGGTCATTTTTATTAAGTTTCAATATGGCATTTTCAGTAACTCCCCAAGTCAAGAATACGATTGAAACAGAGAAAATTAGTACTGAAAAAAAAGCTAGCACCCATGTTTCAAAAATTGGAGGCCTTACTGGCTTCAAAATATTAAGATCAAACCATCCTTTCATGGAGGAAATCTGGCGAATATCAACCATTTCACTTTCTATCAAATTAACAAATTTTTCAATTTGTGTAGTATTGGTTGCGTTAAAATTATATATGGCATTGAATTTATCAATGTCATGTTGGTCTTTGTGGAAGGAATTGATTGACTCATTATTGAAGCCCTTAGAACCGACGAATAATGACCATAGCTTATCAAGAATACTATAAAGGGATTTGGACTTAAAGTAGAAATAAGACCATATTACTATAATGAGACCTAAGCCAAGCGCTGTTTTGATTGCTGCATCAAACTTTTCAATATGACTAATGTATTCATCCATAAACCAGTCTCTTTTTTGTATAAAATGATAACAGTTTTTATACTATCATTTTAACGCTTTAAATTTTCTTTGTGAAACTATTTCTATGTGTTTAATCATTCGTTGTGCTATGTCTGAGGGTTTAATTTCTATTTGATTCAATGAGTTAAACGAAGTTTTGGGTTTTATTTAAATGCTTGCGTATAAAAAAGATAAAACTTAGCATAACTGAGAAGTTCTTCATCTTAATACTCATTTAGTGGATTCCCTAACTTAATTAAATTATAGATATCAATTTAGGCCAATCTTTCCAACGCATTCACTGATCTTAAAATGCCTGCCCTAATTAGGGCAGGCACTTCTACTTTTTACCATTCTACAAGCCCAATCGCCTTCATCACCCGTTTTCTCATATGCACAGGCAGTGACGCCAGCTCCTCAATCGATCTCACCCGCGTCCCGTTGATCACGTCCCTGGGCTTAAAGCTGATAATGATCCGCCCCCAGGTCACTTTCACATCCAGTTGCACCCCAATGGGAAAACCCGCTGTTTTCAACCAGCAGCCTTTAAGCGTAATCGCCGGAATGCGGCGGTAATCTGGAGTGCGGGTCACATAACCCACGGTCGCATAGCGCTGGGTGTAGTTTGTCTCTTTAGCTTCGTGGTGGCCTGAAATACAATCGCTGGCAGTCATGATTACTATTCTCCTTTAATAGTGATTGTGATCAGCGATGCGGATGTGTTGCCCCACATTCGTATCGCGCTAAATTACCTGATGATTTAATCAGGGAGGCGGGAACGCATCGAGCGTGAAAAGAGAAAACTGCGAAAAGGCACGCAGAAAGATCTCGCTGATTTCAGAGAAGTTCATCGATTTTCGACCTGTATTCATGTCCGCACCCACAAACCCGTTATCCGTCCCAACACCTGTTCGATCACGAACGGTCATGTTCACAACAACCGCGTCTTCCCGGATGCCGCTCATACCTTCAACGGGTTAGGTTGTATTCATGTTATGTATCCCTGGCGTGATGGCTGTCCGCCCAAAACCCACTCCATCTCCACCCACATCAAAAAAATTTTAAAAAAAATTATTTTTTACGATCCATTCCGCCTGTTTTTTTCTCAGAAATATCCCGCGAAGATAAAAATAAAATCGGTGTCAGGAAAGGAAATAAAGTCTGCCTTCGGAATAAGGCAGTATCTTATATAAGAAAGATCTGATGGCCTTAATAACACAATAACTCTTTTTAATTAACATGCGGCGTTTTAAGTGTATTGCCTAATTAAAAAACCGCCACTAGAATGCGCCGTGTCCGATAATGACGTTCTGTAACATGTTTATGTAAGACGATCATTACGGTATGCCAGGGTGGCAATTCCCTCGATCACCCTGGCATGGCATAGCATGAAATATGCCATCTGATATCATGCTCATATTACTTAATCGTAATAATAAAATAAGGAAATCACAGATGAAAAAAATCAATATGTCTGAAGCAAGCGCAGTTGTCGGTGGAACAACAACGTGTGTAAACAGCTTTGAGCTGAACCTGGTGGGCGACGCCACGGTATGTAACGCAGTAAAAACCTGTACCGATAAAAATGGTGTGGTGACGAAAACTTTCACCCCAGCCGCTATCATCAACTGCGGAAACGCAGGCTAAGATATCGCTCTTTATCACTAAATAAGAGTAAATTTCAGTAATATTTATTCTTAAAGGCGTTGTGTATTATATACAACGCCTTCCTGATAAATACTGAATGTGCCTTATTGTTGTATTCAGGATCGAAGCCCGCCATGAAAAACAGAATTTCTTACGTGCTGGCCTATACCGTCTTTGTTGCGGTTATTTCAGCAGTGATTACCACCGCCTGGTTCCATACGTTCGTCTTAAATCAAAACAGTGACGCCGAACAGCAGGTGCTGACCTCGCTTTCTACCGACAAACTGGATAAAAGCCCGATTGCCGACGGCGACGACATTATCGAGATCTTCTCTTACGGCTGCCATTATTGTGAGATCAACGAAAAGAACGTAGACGAGCTGGAAAAACGGATGCCGCCAGGTAAAAAGCTGGTGCGTTTACATCTCAGCCTGGACAGTCAGGCCGGGCTGGCGCGCTATGCGCCGGTGTTCGCCACGCTGGAGGTTATGGGGATTGAAGAAGCCCATCGCCAGAGCGCCTATGATGCGGTGATGAAAGACAAGATTGATTTAAGTGATGCGACTCAGCGTGACGCGTGGCTGGAAAAAAATAAGATTAACGTCGCGGAATATCACAAAGTCAGTCAGTCCGCCGACGTGAAAGCGCGTCTGGATTATATGACGCGCGTTTCGCAGTATTACGATATCAACGCCACGCCGACCTTTATTGTCGCGAAAAAATGGATGTCGATTCAGGATCGTGATTTCCCGGCCTTCTCTGACAAACTGCTCTCTATTTTAGAAACAGGTAAGGCACCGGAGTAATAATGAAATTTTATGCCCTGTGGTGCGCGCTGTTCTGGCGGAACCTCACCGCCAGAAGTCAGTGGCTGGCGTATAAGTTCCAGCTGGCTGGCTACAGGGCGCATTGTTTATTATTTCGGTGTTTTCATTACCGTATTATTTTTGCGTTTGCCCACGTCAGGCGTTTTTTAAAATTAATCCCGCGTGATGTGAAATGGCGCGCAGCGGTGGCGGAATCAAACCGTCAGTGCCTGCTGCGGGATAATAGAAAATTTGATTATATCTGGCTGACCCAGCGGCGAAAGTTGCTGATTGAGGCAGTGACCTACGGACAGAATCGCCGGTTGTTGCGCGAGCTGGCGGCCTGTTCGGCACAGCTTAACGACGTGGTGGAGCCGCTCCAGCGCGCAGGGCAGCCGGTGCTTCTGGCCCCGCTGCACATGGTCTCGGACATCCTGACCACGATGGTTGGCGCGGCGGCCTATCCGGGGAAAGCCACGGTGATCACCTCCCGCAGTGCGGATGCGCATTCCGAAGCCGAGCGGCGGCTGGGTGGGTTAGATCTCACCTATTGTTCGATTCATGAAGATAATAAAAATATTGCCGGAAACTTAATGACCTCGGTGATGGCGGCGGCGGAGAATAAACGCAATATTATTTTATTCCCCGACATTACGCCGGATTTCACCCAGTTTGCCAGTAAAGACAAAGCCGAGAAATTACCTTGCCGTTTATTTGATCGTCCGGCCAGTTTACACAGCGGAATTATCCGGTTGGCCAGAATGATGTCCGCGCAGGTGGTGTTTTATCATCTTTATTTTGATAACGGAGTAAAGATAGTGATTCACCCTCCCGTTACGGCCAGAAAACTCAAGGATGATATGCCGCGCATTATCGAGCAAAGCATTCGGGATTATTCGACTGACTGGATGCTGTGGCATTCCCACTCACTGTTTTTTATTAATGACTAAACAGCCATCACAAGAGAAAAGAACAGGGCGTTTTAGGGGTTAAATTATGGAAAATAGTATTCCAAAAATCGTTTATCAGGCGGAAACCAATGAATGTGCGTTGGCCTGTATTGCTATGCTGGCGGAAACCCAGGGAATGGATGTGCCGCTGGACGTGCTGCGCGAACAGTATCCGGCGTCGGCCCACGGCACCGCACTGTCAACCCTGTGCGCCATCCTGTCCGACCTGGGTATTCCGGCGTATCCGGTGGCTTTCGACCTGGATGAGCTGGCAGAACTGCCGTTACCGGCCATTTTGCACTACGGCGCCAGCCATTATGTCCTGCTGGCCTACCGTCAGGGCAGCTATGTGTGCGTGATGAACCCGGCGATTGGCGAGCAACTGTTACCCATCGCCGCGCTGCGATCCGAAATCAGCGGCTATGCGCTGGTGCTGGATAAAGACGCCATCGGCGAAAAGCCCGCCGTGGCAGCGCACAAGCCCACGCGGCGCTTCCGCGCGCTGGACTGCATGAGCCTGAAACAGACAGCGGGGATTCCGGGCATTTACCGCCTGATGCTGCTGGCGTTTCTGGTGTCGCTCACCCTGTTTATCATGCCGGTGATGGTCAGTTCGGCCATTAACAATGTCTTCTCCTCCGGCGGTGAACGCGATTTCCCGTACTTCTACTACCTGCTGGCGTTTGTGGTATCAACCCTGCTGGCCTTTGTCGTGCGCAGCGTCACCGAGCGCTTTATCAAACGGTTTGTGGTGATGCAAAGCGTCAGAGGGTTCGCCAGCCTGCTGAGCAATACGCTCGCGTACTTTGAAAAACGCAGTCCGGGTGAGATCTACAGTCGCTTCGCCAACTGGCAGATGGCGGCGGCCCAGAAAATCGAGCTGGATAACAGTCTGCGCACAGACTGGATCGTGGGCGTGATTGCGCTGGCGGTGATGTGTTACATCAGCCCGCTGCTTGCCACAATCTCCGCCGTGGGCGTGACCTTAATGGGCCTGGTCAGCGTCTGGGCGATTTTTCGCGATCGCTATTACACCCAGCAGGTGCAGGTGAAAAGCGCGGAGCAAAGTGACTTTCTGCTGGAATCTATCCAGGGTTTCGCCACGCTGAAATCGGCGGGCTTAAGCGCCCAGCGCCAGACGGCGTTTGCTGGCTTTGCCGCGTCCCTGTTTGACGTCAGGCAGAAGCAGAAGGTGTACGAACAGGTCAAGAGCAGCCTGTATCAGCTGATTGGCAGCCTGGAGATGGTGTTTTTCATGCTGCTGGCCTTACCGCTGCTGAAAGACAACCACATCTCGCTGGGGGAGTTCTTCGCCTACAGCTTTGTGCGCCAGATTTTTACCGCCTACATCACCCAGATTTTCTTCTCGGTGTTGCAGAAGAACCAGCTGCACGTCATTGATACGCGGGCTGCCGATCTGTTTCCGCAGGCAGAAAAAGACGAGGACGCCGGGGCGCTCGTAGCGCCCGTCCATTTTAGCCAGCGGCTCAATTACCGTGCGCTGCAGTTTGCCTACGAGCCGGGCAAGCCGGTGCTCAGCAACGTGTCTCTGGCGTTATGCCGGGGGGAAACTCTGGCGATTGTCGGCGAGTCCGGGGCCGGTAAAAGTACGCTGCTGAAAGTGATCACAGGGCTTATCGCGCCCCAGTCCGGCGAAATCCTGGTGGATGGCGAGCCGGTAAGCGCCCGTCAGGCACAGAAGCTGTTCTTCCTGCAAAGCCAGGGGGACATCCTGTTCAACACCAGCGTCCTGCAAAATATCACGCTGTTCGATCGTCATCACGATGCGCAAAAACAGCTGCGCATCGATGCGTCCCTGCGGGGGCTGAAGCTGACCGGGGTGATTGACAGCCTGCCGGGAAAACAAAACGCGCTGATCCGCGAAAGCCATCCCGCCCTGTCGCTGGGGCAGCGTCAGCGGCTGATGCTGGCGCGTGCCATGTACAGCGACTGTCCGGTGATGGTGCTGGACGAACCCACCGCCAACCTTGACGAACAGACCGCGCTGCAGGTGATGCAAACCCTGATCGACCACTGCCGTGAATACGGCAAAACGCTGATCGCCGTGACGCACAGTGAAACGGCACTGCCGCTGTTTGACCGCATCTGCGTGCTGAGAAATGAACAGATGCAAGAGGTTCAGGACGCGGCGGAGACGGGCAGGCTGCCTCAGGGAGAACCGGCGTGAGTGCCGTCATAAAAAAACGTCCCGTGCTGACCGCAAAATTCTCTAAACCCGTTTTTCTGCTGGTCGCGCTGCTGCTTGTTCTGCTGGCGGGCGGTGCCTGGGTGCTGCACAGCATGTTGTCTGATCGTGTTGTGCCGCAGGTCTCGCAGGTGATCGATCGCGGTGATATTGAAAAAACCGTGCTGGCCACCGGCATTCTTAAACCCTCTGTGCAGGTGAACGTGGGCGCACAGGTCAACGGTCAGTTAAAAAAGCTCTATGTGCGCGCTGGCGATCGGGTCACCAAAGGGCAGTTGCTGGCGGAAATTGATCCAACACTGCAACAGAGCGAACTGCGTAAATCCGAGGCCGAACTGGACAGTGCGATGGCGCAGAAACAGGCGTCGTTATTCACCTTAACCCAGTACCAGCAGGAGCTGAAACGCCAGCGGCAGATGGATCGTGAAGGATCAGGCACCAAAAGCAACCTGGAGCAGGCGCAGGCCAGAGTGGATACCCAGAAGGCACAGATCAAAGTGAATGAAGCGCAGATCGTGCAGGCGCAGATGGCGCTGGAAACGGCGAAAGCCAACCTGGGCTATACGCGCATTCTGGCACCGATGGACGGTCAGGTGCTGGGGATCGTCACCAAAGAGGGCCAGACCGTTGTCTCCTCGCAAACCGCGCCGACGATCCTGGTGCTGGCGAACGTGGACACCATGACGGTGCAAACCCGTATTTCAGAAACCGACATCCTGAAAGTCCATCCTGGCCAGCCGCTGTCGTTCTACGTGGTCGCGGACCCGCATCATCGTTATCACAGCGTGATGGGCGCGTTGCAGGACGCGCCTGACGAGGCCTTACAGGATAACAGCCTGCGCGGTCAGCCTCAGCAGTCTTCCGCCGTGTATTACAACGGCGTGTTTAGCGTGCCGAATCCCGACCACCGGCTGCGCACTTCCATGACGGCACAGGTCTTTATCGTCACCGAACAAGCCAAAAACGCGTTACGCCTGCCGGTGATGGCGCTGGGTCAGCCGCAGGGTGATGGCCGCTACGCTGTACAGGTCGTGAAAGGGGAGACAACCGAACAGCGGCTGGTGCGCGTGGGGATCAACGACCGGCAGTTTATTGAAGTGAAAGAGGGCCTGCGTGAAGGCGAACGTGTGGTCACGCAAAACACCGCAGGGGCCGCCAATGGCTAGCGCGCCGGTGATTGAACTCTCTCATATCTCCCGTCGTTTTGGGACGGGCAACGCGGCGGTGACGGTGCTGAAGGACATTTCCCTGCGTGTGCACGCCGGTGAAATGCTGGCGATTGTCGGCGCATCCGGCTCCGGTAAGTCCACGTTGATGAATATTCTGGGGTGCCTGGATAAACCCTCGGAAGGCGAGATGCGCATTATGAATGTGTCCACTCAGGTCGCGACGAGTGACGAGCTGGCACAACTGCGCAGTCAGTATCTGGGGTTTATTTTTCAGCGCTATCACCTGATGCCTTATCTGACCGCCATCGAGAACGTCATGATCCCGGCGCTGTATACCGACATGCCCGTTTCGGCGCGTCAGTCGCGTGCCGAATACCTGCTGGAGCGCCTGGGGCTGGGGCAGCGCATGCATTACCGGCCAGCGCAGCTTTCCGGTGGTCAGCAGCAGCGCGTCAGTATCGCGCGCGCCCTGATGAACGGCGCGCCGGTGATTCTGGCGGATGAACCCACCGGCGCACTCGACAGCGCCAGCGGGCAGGCGCTGATGGGCATTCTGCATGGTCTGCACCAGGCCGGTCATACGCTCATTATCGTGACGCACGACCGCAGCATCGCCGCGCAGTGTCAGCGCATTGTTGAAATCCACGACGGCCAGATCGTCGCCGACCATGCCAACCCGGCGAGCCAACAGGGCCAGCCACAGGGATTACCCACGGTTGCCGCGACCGGACGCACCACCGTCTGGCAAAGCATCAAAGAAGCGCTACGCATGGCATGGCGCTCGCTGCTGGGGCATCGCATCCGCGCGTTTCTTTCCATGCTCGGCATCATTATCGGCATCGCCTCTGTGGTGTCCTCGATGGCGGTGGGCGAGGGCGCGCGGCAAAACATTCTGAGCCAGATAAGCCAGTTGGGCACCAGCACCATCGAAATCCAGCCCGGTCTGGGCTGGGATCAGCCGCGCCCGGATTTTGAGCGGTCGCTGACGCTGGAAGACGTGGCGCTGCTGGGCAAACAGCCGTTTACCGACAGCCTTTCGCCGGTGGTGAGCAAAACCGTGCGGGCGATCCGTGGGGGGAAACAGGTGCTGGTATCGCTGCTGGGCGTGAGTAACGGTTTCTTCCGCGTGCAGGGCCTGCATTTTGTTGCCGGCAACCGTTTTACGCCACGTGACCTCGACGATCGTGAGCCGGTGATCATCATCGATCCCAACGTGCGCAGCACGCTGTTTGCCGACGGGCAGGAACCGCTGGGCGAGATTATCCAGCTTGGCGGGGTGCCGTTCCGGGTCATTGGCGTGGCGGATAAGCACGGGCCGAAGTCTGTCGGCGAGCAGCCAGGTGCCTGGATACCATATACCTCGCTGCTTGAACGCATGTCGGGTGATACACCGCTACAGTCCATTACCCTGCGCATTGCTGACGGTTATCCGATTGAAACGGCGCAGCAGCAGATTGAGCAACGGCTGGACTCGGCCCATGGCAAACGCGATTTCTTCACCCTGACCAACGATCAACTGACCAAGACGATCCGCAAAACCTCAGAATCCATGACGCTGCTGATCACGGCGATCGCCGGGATCTCGCTGCTGGTGGGCGGCGTGGGCGTGATGAACATCATGCTGGTATCCGTGACGGAGCGCACCCATGAGATCGGTATTCGTCTCTCTGTCGGGGCGCGTCCGGTGGACATCATGCGCCAGTTCCTGATTGAAGCGATGGTGATTTGTACGCTTGGCGGCCTGACAGGCATTGTCGGATCGGGCATCGCGGGGCTGATTTTTTCTCAGGTTACCCAGGAGTTCCGCATGATTTTCACCTGGCCGCCCATCCTTCTGGCCTGCGGGTTTTCCGCGCTGATCGGGCTGGGCTTTGGCTTTTTCCCGGCGCGTAACGCCGCCCGGCTGCACCCGACCGAGGCGCTGGCACGCGAATGAACAGGCTGACGCAATTCTCCACGGCGCTGATGGCGCTGATGCTGACCGGCTGCGGGCAGGCACTGAAAAGCGACTATCAGCGGCCCCTGCTCTCGGTGCCTGACGCCTGGCGCGTACAGGATACCGGCGAAGGCGTGGCGACATTCACCCCGCACTGGTGGGACAACTTTGGCGATCCGCAGCTGTCACGGCTTATCGTCGCCGCGCTGCAAAGTAATCACGATTTAGCCCTGGCGGGCATCAAGCTTAAGCAGGCACGGCTGGCGGCGGGCCTGTCCGATCTCACGCTGACGCCTGATTTTTCGGTCAACGCCAGCGCCAGTAACAGTAAGAATTTACGGCGTGATACGGCGTCCGTGGAAAATTACAGCAACACGCTGGCCGCGGCGTATGAACTGGATCTGTGGGGAAAACTGGCGCGCACGCGTGAGCAGTCGGACTGGCAGGCCAAAGCCTCAGAACAGGATTTGCGTGCCACCGCCCTGACGTTAATCGGCACGGTGTCCCAGCTCTACTGGCAGATAGCCAGTCTGAATCAGCAAATCGCGAACCTGCAGCGCAGTCTGGACATTGCCCGGGATACGCTGCTGCGGGTGACGTCGCGCTGGAAAGCCGGGGATCTCGGCCAGCTTGATTATCTGCAGGCGCAACAAACGGTGCTGAACCGGGAAAACAGCCTGCACGATCTCAGTCAGCAGCGCGAGGAAAGCCGTAACGCCCTTGCGATTTTACTGAGCCGTCCGCCGGGGCAATATCCGGCAGAGCGCCGTTCGCTGGACAGCGAACAGTCTGTGCCGGTGGCGCAGCGCCTGCCGCTGGAGACGATAGCCAAACGGCCGGATGTGCGGGCCGCCGAGCTGAACCTGCGCGCGGCGCTGGCCGGTTCGGACGTGGCACGGCTGAATTTTTATCCCACGCTGACGCTCAATGCCTCATTGAATGCCGGGGCGTCGGTGTTCCGGCAGTGGTTCAGCAATCCCGCCAGAACGCTCGGATCGGCGCTCGATCTGCCCTTTATCCAGTGGAATAAGGTGCGACTGACGATTGCACAGTCCGATCTGGAGGTGCAAAGCGCGGCCATCCAGTTCCAGAAAACCGCCTACAGCGCGTTACAGGACATCGACAACGCGATGTCACAGCGCCTGACCTGGCAGCAGGAAAAACAGCGGCAGCGGGATAACCTCGCGCTGAGCCAGCAAAGGCTGACGCTGGTGGAAAGCCAGTATCGCCACGGTGCCGTGGCCTATCAAACGTTGCTGGATGCGCAGAATACGCTGCTGGACAGCGAAAACGCGCTGCTGAACACGCAATACAACTACCTCTATTCCACGATGAAGCTCTGGCTGGCGCTGGGCGGCGGGGAAGACGACACAGTGAATCACTAAGGATGAATCATGCAAATGGACAGTTTACAGGCGGCGAACGCGCCACGTCGGGTGGTGGTCACCGGTTATGGTGCGGTCACGCCATTGGGGATGAATGCCGCTGAAAGCTGGGCGGCCATCATGGACTACAAACCCGGCTATCGCTATTGCGACAAGTCTGCCGCAGGGATCAAATCCCGCTTTTACGGGCTGATCGATGAAGAACCCTCACTCAACGGCGTTCCTGCCGCGATCCGCCGCCGCCTGCCGCGTTTCGCGCGGCTTACCCTGGCCGCCGCGCGGGAAGCCATGCAGATGGCTTTTGGTGATGAAAAGCCCGGGCAGCACTACGATCTGCGCGATTGCGGCGTCATCATGGGTACCGGCTGGGCGGGGCAGGACGAAACCCAGCTGCATTATGAGGACTTCCTGCGCACCGGCGTAGGATCGCCGTTTGGCTGTTTCTTCTCCATGCCCAACGCCGCCACGGCGGCCGTCAGTCTGTTGTGGGCGCTTCGGGGATACCAGAACACGCCGGTAGCCGCCTGTGCAACCGGCACCATCGCCGTGGGCGATGCCTTTGAGCTGATCCGCCAGGGGCGCGCCAACATGATGCTGGCAGGCGCAGGCGAGTCGCTGCGCTCGGATTCGGCGGTATGGAATATTGATGTGCTGGGCGCGCTGGCCAGTGAGCAAACGGCGTTAACCCGTGCCTGCTGTCCGTTTAGCCAGCATCGCAACGGCTTTGTCCTGAGCGAAGGGGCGGCGGTGCTGTGCCTGGAAGCGCGGGAATCCGCCATAGCGCGCGGTGCGACAATACTGGGTGAAATTCTCGGCTACGGCAATTACTCGGACGCCTTCGATTTTACCGCACCGGCTGACGACAAAATTGCCCGGGTACAGACCATTCGCGGCGCGCTGAACCAGGCCGGCATTGACGCCAGCGCACTGGATTACATTAATGCGCACGGCACCTCCACGCCGCTTAACGATCTCAACGAAACCGAGGCGCTCAAAATGGCGCTGGGTGAGGCGGCGGCTTATGCCACGCCCTGTTCCAGTACCAAATCCTATAGCGGTCATCTGATCGCGGCCGCAGGCAGCTTTGAATCTATTATCTGCCTGCAGGCCTTGCAGCATCAGATTATCCCCGCCACCTGCCATCTCGATGCGCCCGATCCGCAGTGCGATCTGGATTATGTGCCCAATAAACACCGTCCGGCGGCGTTGAACACAACGCTCAACCTGAGTTTCGGCTTTGGCGGCGCGAACGCGGCGCTGGTTATCGGTCGGGGGGAATAAAGCATGTCGGTGCGTTATACGCTGCGTGACGCGGAGCGCTGGGCCGCGTTTTCCGGAGACCGCAATCCGATTCATTTTGATGCCGCCGAGGCGAGACGTCTCGGCCTGGACGGATTATGCGTCCACGGTATGCGCGCGCTGCTGGATGTGAAGTCAGGGCTCAGCCAGGCGCTGGAAAAACACACATTGTGGTCGGACGGTCTGCTGTTCACCAGCCGGCTGCGCGATCCCGTGCTGTGCGCCATTCCCTATCAGCTGGCGTTAAACGAAACGCACACCGGTGACCGGGTGCAGGTCAGCGGCAACCTGGTTAACAGCTATACCCTGCAGAGCAGCATCAGCAGCAAGCTGACCGAGGCGAAACCGCTGGCGTTATCGCCGGTCAGCCAGGCGAAGACCCTGCGTGGGGCGGCGCTGGCGGCACTGTATCGCCAGTTTCAGGCGGTGGAAAATCTCCCTATCCCGTTATGGAGCTTTTTCGATGCCGTGCTGTTTCGTCAACTGGTGAACGCCCCGGAAACGCTCGACACCGTACACCGTCTTCTGCCCGATCATCACGCGACCTGCCTGGGGGACATATTCAGCCGGGTACAGGTGGTGCAGACCCATCATCAGACCCATTTTTCGCCGTGGCTGCTCCAGACGGCGGGAAACGCGCTGCAATGTGAACCCTTGCATTATGCCATCCAGCCGACGCTGGTCATGGGCGAAAAAGCGGCCGGTCTGGTGTTAGTGACGGGCATTCAGGCATGGCGCATCAATGAGCCGCTGATGACCGTCACGGTGACGTTGAAAACCGGGCCGCTGACTGAATAACAACACCTCTGAACACTAACTAAAAATTCGATCTGAACATAAGTAAATCGTTGAACTAAAGGAATAAAAAATGGCTCAATTTGATGAAGTTTACACCAAGGTATGCGAGATGCTGTGTGATGCAAAAGATCTGGAGATGACCAGTCTCCGGCCGGACATGCCGCTGTATCTGCTGAAACTCGACAGTCTGGATTATGTGGAACTGATGGTGCTGGCGAAGCGAGAGTTTGGCGTCACGATTGAGGCCGAAATGTTCGCCAGTAACGTCAACATGACGCTGAGCGAGTTGTGCGAGTACCTCAGCGAAAAAAGCCAGTAAGCCATGCGTAATCAATGGATCTTAGTCACCGGTGGAAGCCGTGGGATTGGCCGTGCGACGGTATTGCGGCTGGCAAAACAGTGGAATGTGGTGTTCACCTGGTGCAAGGATGAAAGCGCAGCGCGCGAGGTGGAGCTTGCCTGCAAGGCGTTGCCCGGCAGGGTGGAAGGTTATCAATGTGACGGCGGGGATGAGCAGGCGGTGACCCGGCTGGCGACCGATCTGCTGGCACGCTACGGCGCGCCCTATGCGTTGGTCCACAATGCCGGTATTACCCTTGATGCCCTGCACATTCATCAAACCCCGGCGAACTGGCGTAAGGTGATGGACACCAACCTGAATACTCTTTTCTACTGGAATCATCATCTGCTCGAACCCATGATGATGCAGGGGACTGGCTCGGTGGTGCTGATGTCGTCGGTGACCGGCGTGAAAGGCAACAGCGGGCAAAGCGCCTATGCGGCAAGCAAAGCCGCGATGATTGGGCTGGCGCGCACCTTAGCGGTGGAACTGGGTCGCTTTGGGGTGCGGGTCAACAGTCTGTTGCCCGGTTATATTGACACCCAGATTATGGCCACCATTCCCAACGCCAAACGGGCGGAACTGCGAAAAACTATTCCGCTGAAACGCTTTGGCAAAGTGGATGAGGTGGCGGGCGCCGTCGCCTGGCTGGTCAGTGACGACAGCACCTATATGACCGGTCAAACCCTCATTCTGGATGGCGGTCTTTCTGCCTGATCCCCGGCCTGATCTCTGCTCTGCTTAAACAGGACGTGACCCGTCCTGTTTTTTTTACTGACGACCATCTGTCAGGCGCGTTCTGCCTCTTTACTGCTGGCTATCCTTAACCTGTCCCTTCTGTGGCTGATTGCACTCAACGGCACTCAATGCGGCGGGCAAAAGGTGCCTTTCGCCGGGTCAGTCAGCCTTGTCTAAAAAACGTTGCACGGCTCTTATCGAATCCGGCGCGGGATCTGAGATAAATCCTTGTAAAAACGTGCGCCCAAATAAGCCATCCCGGCCAGAAAAGCACAGAAAGGGTGGGCATAAGCCGTTAGTCAGCCGTTTTAGGTCGTGCGGTAACGGCGTTGATGTTAAATAAAACCATTAATCCGTAGATTAAATGCTGTGCGAAATTTAAAATGTTAATGTAATTAAATCCCTCGGTTATATCCTCACAGTTTCACGGGGATTAATCCCGCCGTTTTTTTTCATTGCCTTCTGTTTGATGTATTGTCTGTTAAGACGTATATTAAAAATACATCCGTAAGTTATTCACGTGTTACGTAAAGGAGGTTTTATAAACAGCCGGGAAAACTGATCGCTATTATTGCACAAAACATCCTTCGCACGCGCTGTATTAAAGTGCGCGTATTGACCCTGTCAGAAAAGCATTTCTGAGTGAATGCCACCGAACGGAATGTTTATCTGAGACCACATGAATATGAAGAGACACTATGAAAAATCGTAAATACCTGACGCCGTCTGAAGTCGAGAAGCTGCTTGAAGCGACCCTGCACGGCAAGCACCCAGAGCGGGATTACTGCCTGATCTGGATGTGTTTCATCCACGGCTGTAGAGTCAGTGAAATCAGCAGCTGGCGACTGTCCGATATCGATATAGAGGGGAATAATATTTATATTCATCGATTAAAAAACGGCTTTTCTACCGTTCATCCGCTTTACCGACGTGAACGTAAATCATTATCGCTGTGGATGAATAAAAGAAATCATTATCGTGGTGCGGAAACAGACTGGTTATTTCTTTCTAACCGAGGCACAAAATTATCCCGGCAACGCATTTACTGGTTAATCCGAAATTATAGTCAGGCGGCAAATCTGACAATTAATGCGCATCCTCATATGTTAAGACATGGCTGTGGTTTTGCGCTGGCTGACCGGGGAATAGATACCCGTTTGATTCAGGATTATTTAGGCCATCGTAATATACAGAACACCGTTATCTATACGGCAAGTAACGCGCAGCGATTCAAAGAAGTGTGGTAAATAAGCTGTAACGAGTTATTACAATGGAGTCATTTTGAACTAAATTGGAGCTTACTTTAGTGAGCTGTTATATTCCTGTCAATACTGTTTGTATTATCGAGTAACATTTTATTTTAACTATTTAAATTTCAAAGTGTTATGTGAAGATTTTCTGTTTAATTACCTTCCTGCACCCCTCGGTTTTTTCTTATCTCTGTGTCACCCCTTTATATTCCGCATTACGTTAGCTTAAAAAATAGTATATCTATATCTTCTTAAATCGTTGTTTTTAAGTGTTTTATCCTGATTTATTCCTGTTTTAAGGTGTAAAAAACCAAAGGAGTCACTTTAGTTCAAAATGAATCGTTTGTCTTTCGGGTAAAACCGTTCGGCGATTTATTAATTTGAGACGGAGTCTCATGAACTAAATAAAGGAATGACAGATGGTTTTGTCATAACGAATTCGATCGCCGCGTTATAGGCATATCGATTTTAATTGTTTACAGGATAATTCTCGTGAAAAAAACGCTTATTGCTATTGCTCTGATGGCGACTTCCGCTATTTCTTCTTCTGCTTTCGCTTCTGATGGCGCCGTGAACTTCACCGGAACCATTACCGATGCAGCCTGTACGATTGACACCGCGTCTCAGAACCAGGACGTGTTCCTGGGCAACATCGCACGTACCGCTTTCGCGGGTGCTGGTTCTCTGGCTGCGCCGAAGAAATTCACTCTGGTCCTGACTAACTGCCCTGACACCGTCACGGGTGCAACCGTACGTTTTGACGGTACCCAGGTTTCTGGCGACAACAGCATTCTGGCCCTGACCGCTGGCGACAGCACAGCAACAGGTGTGGGTGTGCAGATTTCTGACAGCCAGAACCGGGTCGTCCCGCTGTATGAAGACTCTTCGGTTTACCCTCTGGTCAGCACCGGTCCTAACAACCTGGACTTCAGTGCGCGCTACATCTCCGTGGCGGATTCCGTCACCGTGGGTGATGCAAACGCGGTAACCCAGTTCACCGTCGTTTATCAGTAATTTCGCGTTCGTAGTAGCAGATCAGAGGCCGCTGTTGCCTCTGATCTTTTTGAATGTTTCAGGGCAGGTAGGGACACCATGAAGAATTGGCGCAAAACAGCGTTGGCAGTGGTATTAACGACTTTTTGCACGATCGCGCAGGCTGGCGTCGTCGTCGGCGGCACGCGTCTGATCTATGACGGTGCAAACAAAGAGTCATCCATCAATATCAGTAATCCCGACAAAAACGTGTACTTGATCCAGTCATGGGTGGACAGCGGGGATACCGCGCCGGGCGCACAGGCGAATAAAGCCCCGTTTATCGTGACGCCGCCTTTGTTCCGCCTGGACGGGAATCAGCAAAACATTTTGCGCGTGGTACGGGCGGGAGGCGATCTGCCAGAGAACAAAGAGTCGCTGTTCTGGCTCAATATCAAATCCATTCCTTCTGTAGAGAAGCGGCAAAACACCCTGCAAATTGCGGTGAAAACGCGTATCAAACTGATTTTCCGTCCGGCTGGTCTGAAAAGCACGCTGGAAGAGGCGGCCAAAACGCTGACCTGGAAACGAGTGGGTAACCAGCTTCAGGTGACGAATCCCTCTCCGCATTACATCACCTTTTTCAACGTCAGGATCAACGGCACTGACGTCAAAAATGCCACCCTGGTCGCCCCTGAGTCCGATGCCATGTTCGATTTGCCCGCCAGCGTCGCCGGCGGATCGCTGACCTGGCAGTTTATCAATGACTATGGCGGTACCAGCAAGGTTCTGACGGGCAGTCTCTGATCTCGTCGTCGGGGGGCGCATTACGCCTGTCGCCTATAAGGAAGTGATGCACGCAGGCGCCAAACTGCGTGATGAGTTGGAACAAACACAATGAAAAAAATAACAAATATTCCTGCGTCAGCCGGTTTCAAACTGTCCTGTCTTGCACAGCTCGTGGCCTGTCAGGTTGCGTTGTTCATCGGCGGAACGGGTGTGGTCAGTGCAGCGGAATACTTCAACCCGGCCTTATTAGAAATCGATAACCCTGTACAGGGAAAAGCGGATTTATCCATTTTCGAAGACGGCGAATTGCAGCCACCCGGCACCTATCGTGTGGATATTTATCTTAATGGTTCCGAGGTCGATACACAGGATGTCACCTTTACCCTTGCAACGGATGCGTCCGGTAAGCAACGCCTTCAGCCCTGTCTGAGTGGCGAGCAGTTGCGGGAGATGGGCGTAAGAATTGGCATGTTCCCGGATATTCAGGCCACAGATGCCTGCGCCAATTTTACCGAGGCAATAGCGCAATCCTCCGCAATATTCCGTTTTGATCAGCAGCGGCTGGAACTGAGCATTCCGCAGGCGGCGTTGAATTCGCAAGCGCGCGGTTATGTCTCGCCAGAGCTGTGGGACCCGGGCATTCCGGCATTGCTGCTCAATTACAGCTTCAGCGGTGCCAACACCGAAGCGCGGGAAAATGATGCCCGAAACACGAATACCTATTATCTGAACCTGCGTTCCGGCGCAAACCTTGGTGCCTGGCGTCTGCGCAACTACTCAACGTGGAACCGGGACAGCAAAGGGCAAGACAGCTGGAACTCCATCAATACTTACCTGCAGCGCGATATCCAGATACTGCGGAGTCAGCTGACGCTGGGCGACAGTAACTCGCCAACGGAAGTGTTTGATACCGTGCCTTTCCGTGGCATTCAACTCGCGTCTGACGACGATATGTTGCCAGACAGCAAGAAGGGCTATTCACCTGTCGTACGCGGCATCGCGCAGAGTAATGCCCAGGTCACCATCCGCCAGAACGGCTATGTGATCTATCAGAGCTATGTTCCTGCCGGGCCGTTTGCCATTTCTGACCTTTATCCAACGGCGGGCAGTGGCGATCTGAATGTGACCATCAAAGAAGCGGACGGCACCGAACGCACCCTGATCGTTCCTTTTGCTTCCGTACCGGTTCTTCAGCGTGAAGGGCACCTGAAATACAGCTTCACCAGCGGTCAGTACCGGTCGTACAACGATGAGGTTGAAAAAACGCCCTTTACGCAGGGCACCGCCATCTATGGTTTGCCGCATGGCGCGACCGTCTACGGCGGGCTGCAGGCTGCGAGTAAATACCAGTCGCTGGCCCTCGGTCTGGGACAAAATATGGGGCGCATCGGGGCACTCTCTGCTGACGTGACCCAGGCGTGGAGCCGCCAGGAGAATGCCGTGAAAGAAAACGGGCAGTCCTATCGCCTGCGCTACGGTAAGAGCTTCGTTGAAACCGGAACCAACTTCAGCCTTGCCAGTTACCGTTATTCTACGGCGGGATTTTATACCCTGCAGGAAGCGCTCGAAAGCTACGGCAGAGGCAATGACGATAACCGCGATCACAAGAAGAGCCGTGCCGAACTCACGCTCAGCCAGAACTTGTGGCAGCAGGGGGGCGCACTCTCGCTGAGCCTGGTGAAAGAAGCCTACTGGAATAACAACCGCTCCAGTGAGTCGGCCAGCATCGGCTACAACAACACCTGGAAAGGGATCTCATACGGTGTGAACTACAGCTATAACCGTAACGGCATGGACGGCAATGGCAACCGCACCTATTACACCGACCAGATTATCGCCCTGAACCTCAGTGTGCCATTGAGCAAATGGCTGCCGGGAAGTTATGCCACCTATAACCTGAACAGCAGCAAAAATGGCAATACCTCGCATAACGTGGGCCTCAGCGGAACGGCGTTACGTGACGACAACCTGAATTACAGCCTCAGTCAGGGTTACACCACTCAGGGGCAAGGCGCGAACGGTTACGCCAGTGCCGACTATAAAGGCACTTACGGCGAAATGAACGCCGGTTACGGCTATGACCACAGCCAGCGCCGCATGGATTATGGCCTGCAGGGCGGCATTGTGGTCCATGAAAATGGGGTCACGCTTTCACAGCCCCTGAGCGAAACGCTGGTGTTGGTGAAAGCCCCGGGCGCGAACGATGTGAGCATCGCCAGCAATACCGGGGTACGAACCGACTGGCGCGGTTATGCCGTCGTACCTTACGCCACCGCCTATCGCCGAAACCAGATTTCGCTTGATACCGCGACCTTGCCGGACAACGTGGATATGACGCTGACCAGTGCGTCGGTCATCCCCACGCGGGGGGCCGTGGTGCGCGCAGACTTCAAGCCAAACGTGGGCCAACGCGTGCTGATGACGCTCACCCGCGCTAACGGCGAGCCGGTGCCGTTTGGCGCAACCGCGGGCATTGATGATGACAAAAAGAGCACTGGCAGCATTGTCGGCGACGGTGGGCAGGTTTATCTGTCGGGCATGCCGGATAGCGGAACGCTGACGGTGAAATGGGGGACTGCGGCGGCACAGACCTGCCGGGTGAGTTATCGCCTGAATGAACAGTCGGCCACCTCGGGGATTCAACTTATTAATGGAGCCTGCCGGTAAGGCGGAACAGGGATATGAACGAACGCATGCAGACCTTTATTCTGGACACGACCTCACACCGCAATTCGTTGCGCCGTTCTTTCGGGGGCAAACGCGCAGCCTGGCTTTGCCTGGCGCTGGCGGGCGGCATGTTAAGTGCCCAGGCGCAGGCAAGTGATTGCGCCCCGACAGACGGGACAAAATCGTACAACTTCAATATGTCTTACCTGCTGGCGGACCCGTCACAGAACACCACGGGCAGGGTGATTAACAATGCCTATCAGTGGAATCTCAGCGGGAACTACAACGTGACCTGCTCATGTACCGGCAGCTATACCGGGGCCTACGTCACGGCAAAAGTGCCGGATACCGGGCTGGTCTACAGCGACGGTAATCTCAACTATTACAGCATCAACGAATATCTGGCGGTGGCCAGCGAGGTCTACATCGCCGGCGGTTATGGTGCAAACAGGGCAACACCGTTCACCAGCGTCAGCAACCTGAACAGCGCCACCAACTGCGGCAGGTATCCTTACGCCACCGGCTCACGCGGTTCGATCTCGCTGTATTTTCAGCGGCCCTTTGTCGGCGAACAAACCATTCCTCTGACGAAGGTGGTTGATGTTTATCTCGCTTCAGATCCGACAACGCAGTCTGGCGTACCGGTTTCAACCGTCTGGATGAGCGGCACGGTAACCGTGCCGCAATCCTGCGAGATCAATGGCGGGGGCGTGATCACCGTTCCTTTCGGCGACATCATGTCAGGGGATATCGCCACCAAAGGGGAAATGGCGAAAAACTTTACGCCGAAGAACGTCAATTTCAACGTCGCCTGCACCAATATTTCTGAAGGCGTGAAGGTCAGCCTCTCTTTCCAGGGGACGCCAGATGCAAACGATCCGACGCTGCTGTCCACCACCAACCGCGACGTAGGCGTCAGGATTCAGGATACCGCTGGCACAACCATCGTGCCGCTGAGTGGCCGCTTGCCGCTGAGGATGGATTACGCCTCGCAGGTCGGCACCTCGGGGATTAACTTATTTCCCGTTAACAGCACAGGTCAGGCACCGGAGACCGGGGATTTTTCGGCGACAGCGACGATTCGCGCCGAAATAGAGTAATTCCGTGATGCAACGCGTAAGGGAAACGAAAATGGTTAAGGAAGCAGCGTTCAGTTTGAGCAACAAAGCAAAAACGCCGGCGTTGATACTGTGGCTGACGGCCATCATGCTGGCCTCGCCGGTGAGGGCGAATACTCAACTTAATATTACTGGCAACATCAAAGCCTCGCCTTGTCACATTGACCTGCCAGCCAGCGGATTGAATGTGGATTTAGGCCAGAACATTTTAGCGACATCCCTGGCTGAGGCGGGCGCGTCAACCGACTGGCGACCCTTTTCGATTGTCCTGAGCGAATGCCCGGCATCGACGCGGGAGGCGACGATGACGCTGAACGGCATGGCGGATGAGGTCGAAAGCACGATGTACGCGAATACAGGTACCGCCTCACAGGTACAAATCGAGGTGCAAAGCCGTGACGGGGTGCCGCTCGGCAACGCCACGCAAAGGGTACAGCGCGTGGATAACGCCGGTCGTGGCACCACCTTCGAGATGCAGGCGCGTGCCTACAGCGCGCAGGGCAATGCCACGCCAGGAACCATTGTTGGAACCATGCAGGTCACCTTTACTTATCAGTAGTTGAAAGGGCACGAACAGAGAGAGGAAAACCCACACAGCAAGTCCATCTTCTGGTCGAGAGGAGGCTGCCGTCAGGGCGCGTTACGAAGAAAACAAGGAGGTAAGATGAACGTCGTCACTCATTTAACGCCAGACCCTACTCCATCAGGCACGTCGCCTGCCGGATCAGGGGTACTGATTATGGATGCCTGCCCGGCGACCGCGCTGGGCATAAAGCAGATCCTGGTCGGGTCATGCGGAATAACCGATGCCATCAGCTATGTGCAAAGTCTGGCGGGCATCTCATCGCGCGTGGCCAGCGCGCCGCCAGCGCTACTGATTATGGATATCTGCGGCGAAAAAGAACGCATGCTGGATGGGCTGCGCCTCTTGGGGCAACTGCATGAAACCTGCCCGGCCCTGAAGATCATTATCTGCACGGATTTCAGCGACTACCGGATACTTGAGATGCTTGTCTCCTCGAAAGCGCACGGCATTTTGTTAAAACACGAACCGGCACTCGCGCTGGCGCAGGGTGTCACCCGATGTCTCGCTGGGGAGCGGCAGTGGCTAAGCCCCAAAGTGCAGCAGTTGCTGGCAAAGACCACCCCGAAAAATACCGCGCTGACGGCCAGAGAGCTGGATGTCCTCGCTTACCTGTTTTCCGGCCTGAGCGTTTCCCGGGTGGCGCAGGCGCTTCATCGCGATATCCGAACCATCAGTACCCATAAGCGGAATGCCATGGTGAAACTGGGTTTTCATAATGACAGTGAACTCTTCGCGCAGGGCACCTGGATGGCGCAAATCGGTCCCGCTACCGGACTTTAAGCGTTACCTCTGGATGTGTTTCTTAATGGATAAACGGCCGGCAGCCCCGGCCTGCAAGGAGCAACCGCCTGATGAATCAGACCTGCACATCGCCCCGCACCGTGGCGTTAATGGACAGCCATCCTTTAACGCTCGCTGGCCTCTCGACGCTCATTGAGTCTGTCGATACAGACTGTGACATCATCATTCGGGAACCCAGCCTGGGCAAAATGTTCGATGCCCTGATGTACCAGTCCGTGGATATCCTTATCACCGACTTGCAGAGCGCGGAGGAGACGCTCCAGGAAGGCATTGATCTCTTACTGCGGCTGAACGCGCAGTTCCCCGATATGAATATCGTGGTGTATACCTCATGCCATGACAGTAACGGACTGCGGACCTTACTGAATCACTACAATATCAGCGTGATCGCACGCGGAGAATCCCTGGCCAATACACAGGAATTCTTCAAACAGGCGTTTGAGCAGAAGCGTGTGCTCAGCCCCAAAATCTGCTGTGACCTTGCACGAATCAATGAAACCCATCACTGTACGCCGTCGAAATTAACGCGCAGCGAACGTGATGTTTTAAGGCACCTTTTTAATGGCATGGATTTGCAACAGATTGCGCGGATGAAGCAGTTAAGTATCAAGACGATTAGCGCCCATAAATGCAATGCGATGCGAAAACTCGATGTCAGGACCGACGCAGAGTTGTTTCTACAGTTAAATACTATGTTTAATCAAGGATTCGATTTCTCATGATCCAACACGCGCATTTGAGCAGCCTGTGTCAATGTGTTCGCCATAAGGCACCGATTATCGTCCTTTCTGATAATTACTGGTTGTATTTCGGTGTCTCACAACTGTACCCGCATTCGAAGGTTATCCACGTCAGGTTTCTTGATGAAGCGCTTTATCGCAAGTTATGGGGTAATGCTGATTCAGTCATATTAATTATTGATAACGATATCTTTATTCAGGGTGAGTGGTTATCGATGCTGGGGATGTTTGAGGTCTGTACGTTCCTGAAAATCATCTGGCTAAAAGGGGATAAAACCGGCGCATTTATTCCCGTCGATCATGCCAAAAGTTTTCTGGTGGAGAAGAAAAAAGCCCTTTTCGAATTTGAGCGTGATTTGAATGACATTTTTTGCGGTCAGGAATTACGGATCGCGAAAAGTCCATGCACAAGTTTAACCAAAAAAGAGCGCTATATGATTAAATACCTGGCCGCCGACCAGGATATTCAGACCATCTCTGAGCGTGCCTGCTTATCTCTGAAGTCAGTCTACCATGTCCGATCAACACTGATGAGCAAGCTTGGCTTCGACAATGCGTATTTCTTTCAGCTTATCCTTTTCAAAAATATCGACATACTCTTTCCCTTTTTTACCAACAGAACGCACGCATTTCATGTCCAGCAGCGTCAGTGAGCCATGAGGCAGGTTGAACCTGTTGAGCCAGAAAAACAGGATGCTTATTATTCCATGAGGTGACAACCGCACAGAATGGATAAGAGTGTTTCTACTAAAAAGGGAACGCTGAATGTCAGGCTGTCATTTAGCGACTGATCATTTCCCTCATCCTGTGGAACATCAGGTTTAAGATAAATACCAGCATAGATAAATGTATCTGATTGAATGCAGGGCTACACGAATGCGCCCTTGCACAAGCAAAATGTTATGGACAAAGTACCTTGGATTAAGTTGCTGTTTTCATGGATTTTATTTTTCTTAAAATAATGCCGGTTTGATATGAATTATAAATAATCCTAAAAGCGGGCGTTATGTTTTAATTTATTATTTTTAGTCTGTTATTGTTAACGTTGTTGGGGTAAATCATTCTTTTATTTTGTCTATTTTATCATTTTTGCAGTTTAATATTCTGGTTGCCCTGTTTTTTATGGGGTTAAGTTCTTTAATATTCATATTTACAACAACTCCGCTGATTAAATATTACGTTTTTATAAAAACACACTTCCAAATATATTCATCTGTGTGATTTAATCTTTGGCCCATAAGCTTATGACAACACCCGAATTCGGATTCGCTACATCACAACCGATGATGCCTGTATGAATTTACATTGAAACAATAAACGGATGTAACAATTTGCTATGTGTTTTTTATGCGTTTATATCACCTTAAATAGGTAGATGGATTGAAGGGAAGAAGGCTGTAATTATGTTGGTTATATTCTTATCTACAGTTTTTGTTTGAAATCTTATGGAAGAGTAAAAATAAAAAGATGAAAAGAAGAAAATACCTGACGGTGAACGAGGTCGAAAGGTTGATCTCTGCCGTGGGCACCTCAAAAAACAGTGAAAGAAACCAATGCATGTTGCTGATGTGCTTTATACACGGACTCAGAGTCAGTGAGTTGTCGCAACTGAAACTGAGAGATGTGGAGATTTCCAATAAAATCATCTATATATCGAGGTTGAAGAATGGATTTTCAGTCCAGCATCCTTTACAGCATCGCGAACTGTTAGCGTTAGAGGCCTGGATGCAGAAGCGTTCAAGCTATTTGGGTTCGGATTCTGAATATCTGTTTTTATCGCGACACGGTAAAAAAGTATCCAGGCAGCAGTTATACCGTATTTTCAAGGTGGCCGGTAAAGCCGCAAATATCAACATTGATGTGCATCCGCATATGTTCAGGCATGCCTGCGGCTATGCCCTGGCGGATAAGGGATGTGATACGCGACTGATACAGGATTATTTAGGCCACAGGAATATTCAAAACACCGTCATTTACACGGCATCGAATGCTGCCCGTTTTAAATCTGTCGTGTTTTAGCCTGCGGGGGAATGCCTTTTTTAACGACCAGACCGGCGATGAGGAAAAAGACCCACGCCACCTGAGAGGTGGCGTGGGTTATGGTCGCTGGCGTGTTATTGCACCGGCAAAACCTGTGCACGATGTTCCTGTATCGGCTGGCAGGGGCGAGGTTATCGTGGCTGGCGTCTTCACTCTCCTTTACGCGAAAGTGATGGAGAGAATCTGAGTGCACTGGACTCCAGCGGAAAAGCTAACCCTTTCCTTGTCCCCAACCTATGGCGGCAGACAGGCGGCGCGAAAAAGAGAATCTTGAGTCACGTTCGGTCGCTTGCGTTACTGCGAAAAGGGAAGTCGCTTATGAGACTCTGTGACTGAGGAGGACGGAGAGAAAAGTTTACTCTGCGGCAATAAATGTGGTGCTTTGCCAGAGGACGCCTATAAGCCTTCATTTTACGTAACCATCAGGCTATAAACGGCTCAGAAACCCTGATAATCATCGCGAAACGCTGCGTGAACCATGATGCAAATTGCTAAGGCGCTCAAAACGAAATGCATATTTTTTTATCATTTGCCTTACCGCTGGCGCTCGTCATTTTGCTGATAAAGTATTTTTTTCTGCCGATGTTCAAACGAGATGATTTCTTTGCTGCTAAAGGTGAGTTAAAGAAAATCTCCATTGATACACCTTTGCTTAAACGTCTTGGGATGAACATGGAGGATTACTATTACGATGCAGAGTTTCTCTATCAAAAGCGTAAGGAAGACATCCTTAATACAATCTCGCTGGGCCAAATTATTCAGGTCAGATCGACCGGAACGATGATCAGCAATCGCCGCGTCTGGCAGATTCGTTACCTCACGGGGGCCTCGCCGACAGAAAAAACAGTCAGCATTCTGCATAATTACTCAATATTTAATCAGGATTTCGCCGGTTTTCTTTCAGCCGTGCGGGCAGCCAATCCTGAAGCAGAAGTAGAAAAAATGACAATCTGGCGCATATAAACTTTGGAGGCCGGTGCTGAAATGAGTCCTGAACTGGAGGAAGTCATCGCATTTGTTCGCGATTATACAGGTTGGAAGTCAAAGGTCATTAATGAAGCTACCCGGTTAGAAAATGATCTTGGTATCACGGGAATGGATGGCGTCGACTTTTTGCAGGATGCAGAAAAATTTTTTGATGTCAGCTTTGAAACGGAAGATGAAAACATAAGCACGCTTTTTGATTTGAAAGAAAATGAGTACCTTTTCAGCAGTGAAGGGTTTGATTTACTGGGTATTTGCTACTTTTTAGAATGGCTACGCGGTGAACCTCATCCGGTAGTAAAAGATCTTTCAGTTGGTCAGCTTCATCGGGCACTGGTGAAGCTGCGTGGCAAAAATCCGCGAGATGTACATCGTGACGTCTGAAGCAACGTGCCACTCAGGGCGCGAAGGCGTGTTTCCTGTGGCCGTTCAGGAAACCGGCCTGCGGGCTTCAGCGCGCAGCTTCATTCAGGCACGCCGTCGCGTTTTTCCATTTTGCCTGAGCGCGATCCGCAATTAATCCCAGTCTTTCCCGACAAACGCGACGCGGTTGATATCTGGCTGGTGCTCCACCCGGATCTGCAAAAGGTCGCGCGCATCATGGCTGTGATTACGGTGCTGGAGCAGTGTTTTATGGAAGAAAGCAGGGCAAGTGAATAACGAAATCGAATAAATCGTTCAGACATGTATATCTGGGCAACGTGAATGAACACACACTGACAGTGTAAACAGTAAAGGATAATTATCTCTTCTTTAAATCAATGGCACATTGAAGTGGCTGAATAACGTGTTTATAAAAGAAGAGAAAAATAGTGAATTGAAACCAGTTAGTTGGGGTTGAATGCTGGCCCCCAAGCTTTCGTGTCAGGTTAGTGGGTTCAACAGAATATGACAGGCTTGCCATGACCTGTCGTGTATATCTATTCCAGCATAAGGACATCCCATGCACGCTGAGCCAATAAACCCCCAGTCTTCTGTTCTTTCATCACGAAATGCTGGCTTTATTATTGCGGCGCGTTTTATCTCAGACTTTGGCGCATTCCTGAACATGGTTGTGTTATCGACCTATGTTTATGTGATCACGCAAAGTGTATTCCATGTCAGTGTATTTCTGGCGAGTCGTGTCGCGGGTGGCATCATTGCAAGCGTGATTGGCATTCCTTTTTTTCGTCGTTTTCACGGCTATTTCTCACTTATTATCTTCGATCTGCTTCGTGCAGCACTGCTGGTATTACTTTTAGTATTGCCGGTAAATACGCAGATTTACCTGTTGCCAGCCATCGCTTTTGGTATTGGTCTTGGAAATTCCATGTTTTCCATTGGCCTGAATAGCCAGTTACCGTGGTGGGTCGTGGCATCGCATCGCGTCTCTACCAATGCCTGGCTTACCTCCGTTTCATCAGTTGGCGCGGTTGCGGGGAGTTTGATTTCCGGGATTCTGCTTGCCGCGAGTGGCTATCAACTGGTTTTTATCGTGAATATCGTGACTTATCTTGTCGCAGGGTTGTGCATTGTGTTTTTACGCTATGTAGAAACACAGGTTATTACCCCAACCGCTGCGCCGCGTAATGAGTGGCATAACCTGATTACGGGTTTACGAACAGCGCCCTTACTGGCTGGAATGTTGATCGTCACGCTGACCGACACTTTAGGCAGCGCTGCGCATAATGTTGGTTTTCCCATTCTGTCGAAACTGATGACGCCAGATTCTGCGGGCAAGACAATGGGACTTCTGCTGGCTGTGTGGGCAAGCGGTAAATTTTTAGGTGCGCGCCTTGCCAGCTATTTATCGCGTAATAACCTGGGGCCCGGTATCGAGAGGCTGTTCTTTATCGGTGTGGCGTTGATTTCTTTGGGCTTTATTGCCACCTTTCAGCAGACCGCTGTGCACATGGCGCTCGCGTTCATTATTTTTGCGGGCATCGGCGATGGTATTGCGGATGTGTGTCTGATTTCACGTATTCAGCGCGAACCGGACATGCTGAGACTGCCGGTCTTTAGCCTGATGACCTTGTTCCAGATGACGGGCTTTGGTGTGGGCATGCTAATTGTTGCTCCTTTTTATGCATGGCTTGAGCCTGCGCTGGTTATTATTATCTTTCACGGTATACCGCTGGTGACGTTGGTGATAGTAGGCTGGTTCATGTGGCGAAAGTGATGCAGTTAAGGGAAGGGAGATGTGCTAATAAACGACATCACAGGTGTTTTCCCCCGCCTTCCCGGTATTATTTTGCCCACTGCCAATCATATGCAGATATTGAGTAAATTAGATAAAAGGATTTTTACCATCGTAGATGATGTTTATCTGATGAAAATGGATATCTTGCAAGGAAATAACCTCTGTTACTGGGCTTGCAGAAGAAATGGGGTGACTTTCAAGATGACGAGGACTATTGAAAATAAAAACGATACAATACATAGCACTCAAAACATATCGCTCTGCGCCAAGAAACAGTGAGATGTGGGCATCCCTGCCGTTCATGGCATCTTTAGCGTAGGTCAGATAAACCCCGCTTTTGGCCTTTGTACCTCTACGGTCAGGATTTGGATTTGATGATATTTTTCTCTGGCGTTTTATCGCATCAAATCCTTCCCTGGATGTGTAATGGATGTAGACCGTTTTCCCGTTAAACATGCCATTATCGATGTGCATTTCGAGGCGATGATCTTTACTAAACACTGTTACCACTCCATTAACATTAAGAAAGATTAATGCTTGAGGGTAAGGTATAGGATCGTCAGATTCCATTTTTATCAATCATTTTCGATTTTTTTCAGAATTCATCACATCGTATTACGTGCAGCAAGACAACGCATTGGTGACGTTTTTTTCCAATGGCACACTGAAAATGATGAAGGCATAAGGCTGGCTCCATCATTAATGACAACCTACAGTGACGGTCTGCCATGGATTCCTGATTTCTTTTTTGTCGGCAAGAAAAATGTCTTCACTTTTAAATCATCAGGGCAATCTGTTTCACTTTAAAAGCCAATAGTGCATTGGTATCAAACTGTTGCCCTTTACCACTCTTTCTTAAATGCGTTAAACCTGATTTAGTCACACGTAAATTCTGCTTTATATCCTTCTAAATTTTACTACTTAAGGCGTTAAGACGGCTTATGACTACATATACATTGGGTACGTAATAGGTTTCATCTCAGCGAAACCTAAAACCCCACCGCCACCAACCCATAAACCCCCGTACAGATCAGATCACAACGCCGTGCCCGATTGAGGTTTTTCTCTGCGGTTTACGAAGCCAAAATCAGCGTATACAGGCTAAATATCATCACGCCGGTCAGTGCGCAGGCTGCCATCAGAACATCGCACTGCCACTGCGCTGCGGGTCAGTCCATTCAGGGGAGGGAGCCTTTACCGCTGACCATGCCGTCAGCGGGTTGCAGAATAACGGTGATCACTGCCGAGCGCGAATACGCCTGTAATCGGCAGTGTTTTTACATTCAGACTTTGAATGTCTCTACGGCGAGACGCAGCGTCTGAGCCTGTTCAGAAAGCGACTGTGAGGCGGCTGAAGACTCTTCAACCAACGCAGAGTTGTTCTGCGTTACACCATCCATCTGGCTGACCGCCACGCTCACCTGAGAGATCCCCTGCATCTGCTGATTAAGGTGTGCTATTTTATGCCGTAAGTCTCTCATTCCATGCATCAGTAAACTGAATATTGCCATCAACAATCCGCCAGGTAATTTTTTCATACTGCAAACTGATACTTTCAACGTGGTTCATTTTATCATTACCCGCTAAGCGGACATTAGGCACGCCGCAGTTGACGCCAGTCACTTTTACATTTTCCATAAGGACTGTGTAATAACAAACTTCTTGTCCTGCATCGTTTATGTGATAGAACTTAATTTCTGCACTTTTTAACGTTTGACCAGTAGCCGCAGCCTTATAAAAGTAAGGTGTAGAACTATCAACATCTTTTTCAATCATCATGGATGAATGCTGACGAGTACCAGTAATTTTCCCGTTAGTGCTATCGACAGGGAGGTTAACGCCATGACCCAGTCCGATGATCTCTATGCTCCCTTCCCGATCCTGAATGTCAACCGATCCTTTAATATCTGCGCCGCCGTCGTCTTTAAGCCACATATAGGGAGGAATTGGCATACTATTTTCTCCTTGTTTTTCTGATTAACATCATTGTTATTAAATAAAAAGCAATACTGATCGTTACGACAGTGAAAAAGTCTATGTAGAAATATGCATCGTAGATTGATTCTGCATTAACATCACCCGTTAAAAATAGGGCTAACTGACTGACAAATTCATGGTCTGCATAGTTCTCGGGATGACCGAGTGAGCGAGCAACAGCGAACGTTATAATCAAAAAAAAGAGGATTTTAACCGCGTTACGGGCAAGCGCTGTAACCATTCGTTACCACCTCAATCCAGCCACGAGCCATGAGATCCCGCATGCAAGGCACCTGAACAGGATCTGTTTTGAGGAGTGCATCTCTTATGCGCGAGTAGTCCGAATTATGTGGAATGGTTAAACAACCCTCTGAGACTTGCCCGGGATGCAGTCTGAATAATCCGCGGTAAACGCCTTTTATCCATGTTCCGTCATCAATACTCAGGTCATCTTTGTACAAAGCAAACCACTCGTCGCGTCCAAAGGCCGTCCCATGGTAAAATTTATTCCATGTATCCTGAATTTGCGTCTTTGTTTTAGAAAATACGCCACCAGAGCCACGTTCTACAATCCAGTATTTACCCAGTGGTAACGGACCATTACTTTTAATGGCTCCACATGCACCGTGATTACGGTAGATACCATTGCCTGAAAAGGCCATGAAAACACCCACCCCATATAAATTAAAAGGCGCATAATCTGCACCATCAAGCGTCAACTTTCCCTGTAATGCCATGATATACCATTCCCTGATGAGGTTTGTGGCTTATCATATAAATGAAAAAATAAGTCATCAACTTTAGCCTTACGATTTTGAATTTATATTCAATTAATGTGGTGTGCATTTGATTTTTCGATTTGCTTTGTTAAGGACTGTCTTTACTGATGAGTTTTATGTGATTTTTATTTTAAATGGATTGGTTTTGTGTTTCTTGGTTTTCATTAATGAATAGTGTGAGTTGTATATCAGGTCAGTGGTTTAGAAAAATTGTTTCAGTAACTCATATAATGAGAAGTGAAAACTATTTTTTCAGTAACAAAAGTGTAAATTGAAATTCACTGGCCTTCTATAAAGGGCGGCCTAATAAGCCAACGGCGATCTTCTTATACAATAAACCGGTGATGGATGAAGGATAGCGCGGATTACGCCTCCGCGAATATAACGAAGGCCTCTGAATGACGTTACCCCACCGCCACCAATGCATAAACCCCCGCACAGATCAGATCACAACGCCGTGCCCGATTGAGGTTTTTCTCTGCGGTTTACGAAGCCAAAATCAGTGCGTACAGGCTACATATCATCACGCCGGTCAGTGCACAGGTTGCCATCACAACATCGCACTGCCACTGCGCTGCGGGTCAGTTCATTCAGGGAGCCGCTACCGCTGACCATGCCGTCAGCGGGTTGCAGAATAACGGTGATCACTGCCGAGCGCGAATACGTCTGTAATCGGCAGTGTTTTTACATTCAGACTTTGAATGTCTCTACGGCGAGACGCAGCGTCTGAGCCTGTTCAGAAAGCGACTGTGAGGCGGCTGAAGACTCTTCAACCAACGCAGAGTTGTTCTGCGTTACACCATCCATCTGGCTTACCGCCACGCTCACCTGAGAGATCCCCTGCATCTGCTCAGCGGACGACAGGGCGATGGTATCCATTGATGTGGCCAGTTCGTCAACCAGATCGATCACTTTAAGAATATTTTGGCCTGTTTCATTCGCCACCGTGACGCCAGATTCCACCTGACTCACTGCCTGCTCAATGAGTGATTTAATGTCTTTTGCCGCCGTGGCACTTCGCTGTGCCAACGTCCTGACTTCCGCTGCCACCACGGCAAATCCACGTCCGCTTTCACCCGCGCGTGCCGCTTCTACTGCCGCGTTAAGCGCCAGAATATTCGTCTGAAATGCAATACTTTCGATGACAGACGTAATGTCTCTGACCTTAGACGCGCTTTGTGAAATTTCGCCCATGGTGCCTGACATACGGCGGACATCGTTTTCACCATTTTTTACGTGTAAAGCCGTATCCCTCGCGGCGTTGGCCGTCTGTCTGGCCATGGCGCTGTTACTCTGCACGGTGGCTGTCAGCTGTTCCATACTTGCCGCTGTCTGCTGGAGTGCAGCGGCCTGCTCTTCAGTGCGGGAAGCCAGTTCGTTGTTACCCTGTGAGATTTCGTTTGCTGAAAGCGCAACGGAAGCAGAGCCAGATTTAATGTCTGATACCACCCCGCGGAGCCGCGACTGCATACTGGACAAAGAGGCCATCAGGCTCCGGGTGTCATTTTTGCGTAGCTGAACGGCTGAGGTCAAATCCCCCTGAGAAATCGCATAGGCAAGGCGCTGTGCGGTCACAGGCTCACCACCCAGTTCACTCATCAGCTTGCGAATCAAATAGATGCCCGTGGACAGGCCAAAAATGACCGCGACAGCTAACAGTACCAGTAAGATGACGTAAGCCTGTTCCGTCGTTTTACGGTTGGCACTGACGGCGTCATCAGATCGCTGCGTGAGCACCTGCCCCATGGCCGTCAGTCCGTCAATCAGGGGATTCTGGGCAGGTCTGACGGTATCCAGAAGAAACTTCACTGTGGCGGCGTTATTTTTCCCCAGCGCCAGTGGAACCGTATTACTGAATGATTCCAGTGCATCTTTTTCACTGCTTTTTATCGCTTCAAACGCTTTTATTTCTTCATTGTTGCCCGACTGGTCAATCATCTGCCCCAGTTGAGTGCTGCTGTCGACAAAGCGGGTCTTTAATTTTCCGAGCCGCGCAGATTGCTCCGCGATGCCTTTTTCATCGGTAAATAACGACAGATTCCTTACTGTAATGGCCATGTCGCGCTGGATAAGCGTCAGGTCTGTGATCAGTTTTGTTTTTTTCATATCTCCCTGAACGATGGATTCAAGGGCATTTTTGGACTGATACAAAGAATGAATGGCAACGACTATGCACAGGGAAAAGAAGACGATTAACGTACCAAAACCCGAGCCGAGCCGTGTTGAGATTTTCATAAATCTTTCCTGAAGAAGGGTGGGGGAGACGACGATCTTTCGGCGCAGACTCGGCAATCTTTATCCCGGCCGTGATAATTAAAATGTAAGCAATCACGACATAAACTTTTACAGGAAAAACCCCTCTCGCGGGTCTGTTAATATTTCTTATTTATAGGTTTATTTATGGCTCGGCCGCGGCAGAAAACGGCAGATTGCGAGTGGAAACCGCGTCGCGCCGGCATCTTGCTGAGCATTCTTTGGGGACAGGCCCAGCGCCGGTCATGAGGTGAGCCAGTTGCGGTAAGGGCTGTCAGGACATAAGCCATGGGTGGCAATGAAACTATGCGGTCAGCGGGCATCGCGTTAATGGTTGCGATAACCTGCTGGCAGAACGCGTTTTCCAACGGCTGAACCGCGAGCGGTGCTAAATCAGAGATCGTCATCTTTTCTGCGGTTTAGGATGAGTGCAGCCTGCGTCATGTCAGCTTCAAGTCGTATCATCAGGTTGTTATCTTCGAAGCTGACGCGCCAGGCAGATCGAATAACCGCCTGTGACAGGGACTTTTTTTAACCCAGCGACACCAAAAACCCCACCGCCACCAATGCATAAAACCCCGCACAGAGCAGATCAAAACTGCGCCGTGCGCGGTTGAGATACTTCTCTGTCGTACGTGAGGCGAAAATCAGCGCATACAGGCTAAATATCATCACCCCGGTCAGTGCGCAGGTGGCGACCAGAACATAGCTCTGCCACTGTGGCGCGTTGCGCGTCAGCCCTACACTGGTCACGGTGAACCAGGTTAATGCGGCTTTGGGATTGGTCAGGTGCAATCCCAGCCCTTGCAGGTAATAGCCGCGTAAACGCGCGTGGGCCTGGGCAGGACGGGCCGAAAGTTCACCGGGTCGTAAGGCACTGCGCAGCGCTTTTGAGGCCAGCCAGAGCAGATAAGCCGCGCCGAGCAGTTTTAACCAGATGATAAAACCGTGGGAAGAAACCAAAATCGCGGACACGCCAAAGGCGGTTAACAAGCCCCAGCACAGGGAGCCGGATATGACGCCGGTGGCCAGCACCAGACCGGCTGTACGGCCATAGTTCATCGCCGCATTCGCAATGGACAGGTTTCCCGGTCCGGGCGAGGCGGTGCCAATGGTGTAAATCAGTAACGCCGCAAAAAATGAAGACATATCCCACATCCATTCGTCCGACCCGTAACCGTAAGAATGTATTAACATAATTCTGTGAAAAAACACATTACAGCCTGTCTGAGATGGACTTTTGACGCCAGGCTCAAGCATTAGGTTAATGCATCAGCGTCAGACGCCGGCGGATATCATCCCGCGCTTCCTTATCGGACTCTCACGCCGCCAGCGCTTCTCTTCAGATGAGAAAAAAGAGGCACGCCCCGCAGCGCACCTCCACGTCATATCACGCCACAACACTACGGCGATACGGCTAATCCTGCATCCGACGTTCCGGCATCCTTTGGCGCTTTGATCAATATCCACAGCGCCGCCGCCCCAATCAAATCAAACACCGCCAGCGCAATGAAGAACGGGCCAAAGCCAATTATGCTGACGAACGCGCCGATAAACAGGTTAAAGATCAACTGACCCGACCAGGCACAGGCACCTGCCATCCCCACGGCGGTCGCCACCTCATCCTTTCTGAACAGATCCGCACCCAGCGTGGCGGCCACGGTGGAGAGCAACTGATGCGAGAAACCCCCAATGCTGATCAGCAACACGGCGATATAGGGGTTGTCAACAATGCTGACCAGGCCGATGGTGGTCATCAGCACCGCCCCGAGAGTAAAGGTAATGCGGCGAGAATTAATCAGGCCAATGCCACGGTCGTTCAGAAACTTCGCCACGAACCCGCTGGCAAGGCAACCCAGATCGGCCATCAGGAAGGGCAGCCAGACGAACATAGCAATCTCCTTCAGGCTGAAGTGCAGGGTTTCCACAAAGAAAATCGGTACCCAGAAGTTAATGGTTCCCCATGCCGGATCGGCCAGAAACCGCGAGATGCCAATGCCCCAGAAATTACGCTGTTTCAGTATGCGTAATGCAGAGGTCTTTTCTTTCTTCCCGGTGTGAAGGTGTTTTTCCTGACCGCTTTCAATGTAGGCGCGCTCTTCCGCCGACAGCCGTTTGGCCTCTTTAGGATCGTGATAAAAGATAAACCAGACAAAGGCCGCTACGATAGCCAGGCCGCCGGCAACGACAAATGCAAACTGCCAGCTGTGGAACATAATGCACCAGGCAATCAGCGGCGGAGCCAGCATCGCCCCAAAGGAGGTGCCCATGTTAAATACCCCGGTGGCAATGCCTCGTTCCCTGGCCGGAAACCAGGTGGCCGCGGTTTTCACCCCGGCCGGAATCGCCGAGGCTTCACTAAAGCCCATAATGGCGCGCATACACGCCAGCCCCTGCCAGGAACCGATCAGAGAGTGAGCTAAGGTGGCCAGCCCCCAGACGATGGCGCAGAGAAAGAAGCCCAGCTTCAGGCCGATAGTATCAATTAACCATCCCATCACCGGCTGACCGATGGTATAAGCCAGCTGAAAGGCGCTCACCACCCAGGAATACTGCTCCTTGGTCATGTCCAGTTCTTTCATCATTGTCGGCGCGGCCACGCCCAACGCTGTGCGGTCGAGGTAATTAATGATCGTAATAAAGCACACCAGTAATATCATGTGCCATCTGTAATAGCGGATTGTTTTCATGATTGTTCCCTTATTGTTCCCTTATTGTTACCTTTTCCTCATGCTTTCGCTAAACAGGTAACATGATTGCTTAAATTAGATGTAGGTTAATTAATAGAGTGTTAGTTAATCTCATGATTGCATCTTGTTATTATTGGGTAAGCGATTTTGCAATAAACGCATAATCGAGTGGTGTGATTACGCGCATTGTTTAATATCGTGAAAATAACTTTCGGTAAATAATGTGATCGGCGTAACCGATATGGCTAAAGCGATTAAATAGCGAGATGCGGGTTTGGCATCATGGTAACGCTAAGCTGTTCCAGCCATAACGTCCTGACGAAAGCCTTTTACTGGCGGGCAGAAGGGAAGGTCCCTTACAGGTTGATGGGCTGTTTACATTTTTTTATTTCGCCGGATTTTAGGCGTTACGTTAATTATCACGATGGATTTTAAGTCTGATGGTCAATAAAACCGTCTGTAGTTGTTAACGCGAATAAGAACGGGGCGTTATATACACATTCAAATGTTATTCTCTTTTGGTAACCTAACCTGCCAGCGCAGGTGTTTTTATGCTTTACAGAAAATAAAAATTAAGGGCAACGTTCAGCGTTGGTGAACATAATAACCTGCAGGAAGGCGCTTCAACGTTATAAGAGGAATCTTAAAAGGTAGTCGTTTGATGTTGAACAGGGTTTCAGTATTATTTTCACCTTGTGCCACCTCTAAAGGAAGTGAGATGCAAATCTGTACGATGGACTACGATCGTCTCTCGCCAGACGGAAAAAGGGTTAAGCTTGACTGCTATGGCATCGGTTCATTTGATGTTTTGTCAGGCATCGACCGCTATATCAATAACCCTGACTGTTCAGATATCGAAAAGGCCGCGATCCCGCCGGGCACATACTGGATAGTCGATCGTCCGAAAGGGAGCGTGCTAAACCAACTGCGTGCAGAAGTGATTGATGCTTATCATTTGTACAAAAATCATCATTCCGAATGGTTTGGTTTATACAACGCAGAAACCATGAGTGATCATGTTTACGTCAATGGCACACGGCGGGGCAGCTTTCGTCTCCATCCTTTGAACAGCGACGGCACCGGTGTTTCATGGGGCTGCGTAACGCTGTACAGCTCATCGGAGTTTCAAACCCTCAGAAATGCGTTGCTGCGGATACCCAAGATAAAAGTGCCGGGCGGAAAAGACCTGATGGCTTATGGCCGCCTTGATGTGCGCGGCATTCCAGATTTTAGTCAGTGTGGTGTGAGATGAAAATTGCGGTATTCATTATTGTGTTGCTGGCGGCTTTTGTGCTGATCCCGGATAGCTGGATCAACACGTTATTTATGAGCCATATCACCATCGAAGGCGATGGCGAAGAGGCGATGAACAGTTATTCGTTTACGTTCATCGTGGTTAAGTTCGTACTGTCGCTCGTGCTGGCTGTTCTGGCCTCGTGGGGATACCGAAAGCTAAAACGTTAGCCCGCCGCACATGCCTGGCAGGACGCACTTACAGAGGCTTACCGCGGCCAGGCGTTTCCTGAACAGGATGATCTCCATTCAACGCGCGTTTGCGGGTATTTCCCGCCGTTACCGCCCGAAGACAGTTTGTCGCGAATCACACCTGCCGCTTTTCAGCCCTCACACTGCCCGTCTTGATAATGCCGTAGCGGCTGACTCGTTGACTTCCGTTTGCTTCCGTTTTTCCCCGGGTGCTGAGATCTGCATCACTTTCATGCCGCGTGCGCTCCCTTACGCTTAACGGCCAGGCTGGAGGGGCGGAAATGTTTCTGGAAGAACGACGCAATCAGATTTTGCAATGGCTGGACGAACATGAACGCGTCACCGTTAACGGGCTGGCGAGTCAGTGGCGTGTCACGCGGAAAACCAGGCGCAGACAGGGCAAGGTCTGCATTCCTGGCGCATGCCATGTGGACAGCGTCGCCAGGATGGCGCGATTTCCTAAACGTGATGAATCGCCGATGGCGCACAGCAGCACCTCTGGGCCAGGCGGCAAGGGGGCCAGGCAGGCGATGGCCGCCAGCCGCGCCGGATCGCGCGTTCATTTGGTTGCCAAAGTTGGCACCGAAGGGTTCAGCCAGTTCGCGTTTGATCATCTTTCGTCATCAGACATTCACTCTTTCCGTTTATACCAGACCGATACCGAACCCACGGGCAGCGCCATCCTCGATGTCTCGCAGGAAAACGGCGAGAACATGATTGCTGCCTGTTCCGGGGCCAGTAAAACCCTGGCGGATGCCGGGATTGCCGGGCTAACCCACGCATTCACCGAGGCGGATGTCCTGCTGCTGGATGATCCGCATTTTTACGCTATTCCCGCTTTTCCGGCGCTCAGTGTGGACACCACCGGCGCGGGCGATGCCTTTAACGGCGCGCAGGCCGCCACCCGGGCATCGGGCCGTCGCACGGGAAGGCGCAAGCACTATGCCCAAACGGCACCAGGCTTTCACCCGACTTAATCAACGATAACCCGACGTAACGCAACCGCCGCGCGCTGGCGCTGGCAGGAGAAACCATGAAAAAGATGGAAGGTATTGTCCCGGTCATGCTGACCCCGTTCACCCCGGATGATCAGATCGATTATCCCGGCCTGTCACGCCTGATCGACTGGTATCTGGCGCAGGGCGTGGACGCGCTGTTTGCGGTGTGCCAGTCGAGTGAAATGCAGTTTCTCAGCCTGGAGGAGCGCGTTGCGCTGGCGCGTTTTGTGGTGGAGAAAGTGCAGGGCCGCGTGCCGGTGATTGCCTCCGGCCACATTAGCGATGGATTAACTGAACAGACTCAGGAACTGCAGGCGATGGCCGGAACGGGCATTGATGCCCTGGTGCTGGTCACCAATCACCTTGATCCGCAGCATCAGGGAAGTGAGACGTTTTATGCTCACCTCAATCATCTCCTGGCGGCGCTACCGACCGATCTTCCGTTAGGGCTCTACGAGTGCCCGGCACCGTATCGTCGCCTGCTCAGCGATGAAGAGTTCAGCTTCTGCGCCAACAGCGGCCGCTTTGTGGTACTGAAAGACGTGAGCTGCGATCTGCCCACGGTACAGCGTCGCGTCAGGCTGGCCGAAGGCACGCCGTTGGCGGTAATCAACGCCAACGCGGCCATTGCGTGGCCCGCTATCCAGGCCGGTTCGCGCGGTTTCAGCGGCGTGTTCACTAACTTTCATCCAAACCTGTATGTCTGGCTTTATCACCAGGGCGCACAACAGCCTGAAAAAGCCCATGAGCTGTCGCTGTTCCTGTCACTGAGCGCCGTCACCGAAACCCTGGGCTATCCCAAAAACGCCAAAATTTATCACCAGCGCCTGGGCACCTTTACCAGCGAGCACTGCCGCGTCAACCGGGACAACGTGCTGGAGAAATGCTGGGGACTGAGCGTATTGCTTGACCAGATTCGCGAAGGCAGTTCGCTGTGGCAGTCACGCCTTTGATAAAAATCGCTTTACGCTACTTATGCATCGGTTTACCACAGGGGAAAACACCATGATTGTATGCGATCAACTTGACTGGGCGCGCGAGCGCCATGCGTTTCATCCCATCGTTGACCAGGCGATTCGCTGGATTGCGGCCAACGATTTCAGCCAGATGGAAACGGGAAAATACGATTTGCTGCCTGACAACCAAATGTTCTGCCTGCTCCAGGAAATGGAGACCGAGCCTGCCAGCGCCCGCCGGGCCGAATCCCATTTTCGCTATGTCGATATCCAGTACCTGCTGGCCGGACGTGAAACGATCGGCGTGACGCGTGCCCAGCCACAGCATGTGATAGCGGAAGACCGTCGGATTGAAAACGATGTCGTGTTTTATCAGGACATCACGGATGAATACAGCATCGCGCTGACGCCAGGGCAGTTTGCACTGTTCTTTCCCCACGATATTCATCGCCCTGGCTGCGCGCCTCCGCTGGCCCAGCCTGTCCGCAAGGCGGTGATTAAAATTCATCTCGATCTGTTTGCCGTGCAGGCGTTGCCATGAAGCCTTCTGCACCGATGTCAGAGACGACGGTAAGCGAGCAGGGCACGCTGAAAGGGCGACTGCGCTGGGGCATTGTTACGCTGTTACTGCTGGCGGCGATAGTGAATTACCTGGACCGCGCCAACCTCAGCATTGCCAACACCACCATTGCGGCGGAATTTGGTTTTTCCCAGACCGAAATGGGCTTACTGTTGTCGGCGTTTCTCTGGCCCTATGCACTGGCGAACCTGCCTGCAGGCTGGCTGGTGGACAAACTCGGCCCCAAAAAGATGTTCTCCTGGGCGCTGGGACTGTGGTCGGGTTTTACCGTGCTGACGGCGTTTGCCAACAGCTACAGCTATTTCTATGGCCTGCGTATGCTGCTGGGCGTGTCTGAATCCCCGTTCTTTACCTCGGGGATAAAAATCACCCACCGCTGGTTTGGTGACAGTGAACGCGGGTTGCCCACCGCGATTATCAATACCGGTTCGCAAATTGCCAATGCCATTGCGCCGCCCATCCTCACCGTGCTGTTACTGACGTTGGGCTGGCGCGGCATGTTCGTTGCGATCGGTGTGATGGGGCTTCCCCTGCTGCTGGCGTGGTGGAAATTCTATCGCGATCCCAATGCCCGTGAGGATGCGCTGCTGCATGCCGGACAATACAGCGCGACCACACCGCAAGAGAAAACCGCGGTTCGCTGGCGATCGCTGTTCCGACACAGCACCACCTGGTTTATGGTGATCGGCAATTTCTCTATTATGTTCACGATTTGGGTTTATCTGACCTGGCTGCCGGGCTATCTGGAAAAATCGCTGGGCTTCAGCCTGAAAGCCACGGGCTGGATTGCCTCTATTCCGTTTCTGGCCGGTATTCTGGGCGTGCTGGTGGGCGGCATGCTCTCGGACAATCTGGTGCGTCGGGGCGTCAAAGCCATCACCGCGCGCAAAGTCCCTGTCGTCTCAGGGGCTGCTCTGGCCGCCTGCTTCGTGGCACCGATTCCGTTCGTCGACAGCACGCCGCTGGCAATTAGCTTGCTGTCCCTGGGCTATTTTTTCTCGCAAATGCCGCAGGGCGCGCTCTGGACGCTGGCCAGCGATATTGCGCCGAAGTCACAGGTTGCCTCGTTGGGGGCGATTCAGAACTTTGGCGGCTTCCTGGGGGCGGCGATGGCGCCCATCGTGACCGGCATTATTCTGGATACCACGGGGAAATTCACCAATGTGTTTCTGCTCGGTGCCGCGCTGCTGATGCTGGGCGCGCTGAGCTATGGCCTGTTTGTGCGTAAGCCGCTGCAGGCAAGCTAACAAGCCCAACCCTGGCGGCGAGCCAGGGTTGCACCAGGTGGCAGCCCACGCTGACGGTGATCGCTGACAGGGTTTACCTACTGTTAACGAGGGCTGACGTGAGATGTACCAGTACGAAACCGTTTAACGCGGTAATCGGCAGAGCAGGGGGCCGATAACGCCGGTTCAGGATGATCGGCGCATCGATTGCCCTTAAAGAAAATGATTCATCCAGACGGGGGCGTTTTCTCCGTCTGTCATCGTTTTTTCTATTCGGGTTAACCTCTTTGCCCGGCGCGTAATTAGCGTTTTTCCTCTTTCCGTCAATAAATCGGTTTAATTAAATTCTGTTGAACTAAAAGAGAAAATATAACAACATTGCGGCCGTTTATCATGGCATCACAGACGAGGCACCGCGTTTAAATTAACGCAAATAAGCCCTGCATGATGAATCTCAATAATCATTTTCACGCTAATTATTGTTGTCCTTATTTACTTCACACAGACAGGTATGTTGAATGAAAAAGTCTATGAAATGGTTTGCCGCCCTCGCGGTCGTTGGGGCGTTGGCAGGCTGCGCACGTACCGCGCCGCTTGAGAAAATTCATACCACCCTTACTGCAGGTCATACTCAGGATCAGGTCAAAAACGCCATTTTAAAAGCCGGTGTTCAGCGTCAGTGGATCATGACCCAGGTCGCACCGGGCGAGATCAAAGCGCGTCAGCAGGTTCGTGACCACATGGCGGAAGTGCGGATTACTTACTCGGCGACAGGCTACGATATCCTGTACGACCACAGCACCAATCTGCTGGCGTCTGGCGGACAAATTCATAAAAGCTATAACCGCTGGGTGCAAAACCTGGACAAAGATATTCAGGTTAACCTGTCTGCGGGCGCAAATTTATAATGATGTCTAAAGTCGGGCCTGCAATGGCCCGATACTACTCCTTTGACTCAGCAGGTTTTCTCAGCCATGTATGAAAAAGATTCGCTCAGCGCACTGGATGCGATTACTGAAGCACAACGTATCGCTTTTGCGCCGATGCTTTTTCAAACCGCGTTGTGTTTGCGGAATACGGGCGTGCTGGAGTATCTGGATAAGCAGGGAAAACGCGGTGCGACGCTTGAAGCCATTACGGCAAACAGCGCGATCAATGACTATGCCGTCAGTGTCCTGCTGGATATGGGGTTAAGCGGACGTATCGTTACGCATCAGGATGGACACTATTATCTGGCGAAAGTCGGTCATTTTCTGCTGCATGACCCGATGACGCGCGTGAATATGGATTTCACTCAGGATGTGTGTTACCAGGGGCTGTTTCACCTGCAGCGCGCGCTGGAAGAGGGCAAACCGGCCGGATTACAGGTTTTTGGCGACTGGCCCACGATCTATCCCGGATTAGCGCAACTGCCCGAAGCGGCGCGCAACAGCTGGTTTGCGTTCGATCATTACTATTCCGACGCGGCCTTTGACGCGGCGCTGCCGTATGTGTTCGCCAGCGGTCCCGCTGCCCTGTACGATGTCGGCGGAAATACCGGTAAATGGGCAATCCGCTGCTGCCGGTATGACAACGCGATAGCGGTAACCCTGTTAGATTTGCCGCCACAAATTGCACTGGCCCGTGAAAATATCGAAAATGCAGGCTTTTCTCATCGCATCGCCTTCCATGAAGTCGATATGCTTGGCGACGCGCCATTACCCGCAGAAGCCGATGTCTGGTGGATGAGTCAGTTTCTGGACTGCTTTTCGCCTGAACAAATCGTCAGGATGCTGCGCCGCGTTGCCGACGTGATGAAACCCGGCGCGAAGCTGTTCATCATGGAACTGTTCTGGGATGCACAGAAATTTGAAGCGGCCTCATTTAGTCTCAATGCGTCTTCGCTTTATTTTACCTGTATGGCCAACGGCAACAGCCGTTTCTACAGCGTAGAGCGGTTTTATCACTATCTGGACACAGCAGGCTTCCAGGTTGATGAACGCCATGACGGGCTGGGCGTGGGTCATACGTTATTGCAATGCCAGAAGAAATCATAACAACACGGCGATAACCGCCCTGAGTATCACCTGAATATCGCGGACGCGCGTTGATGAAATTTGCATTAAACATTGTTGACTGGCAGGCCCGGGCCCCAGGATTAAGCGAAACGACACAGTGGCTGGAATGGGCTCGGCTGTCGCACGCCATCGATCCTGCGGCACCGCAGGCAAAGCTGACCGAACTGCCGATGATGACCGCGCGCCGCCTCAGCGCTGGCAGTAAGCTGGCGGTGGAGTGCGGGCTGGCGATGCTGCGTCAGCATGAAATCGACGCCGTGCTCTATACCAGCCGTCACGGCGAGCTGGAACGCAACTTCCGCATTTTGCAGGCGCTGGCGACAGGCCAGGCGCTTTCGCCAACCGATTTTGCCCTGTCCGTGCACAACTCCGCCGTGGGCTGCCTGACTATAGCCGCGAAGAAACCGATTGTGTCTTCGTCGCTGTCCGCCGGTCAGGACACCTTTCAGCAGGGGCTGTGTGAGGTGATGTGCCTGCTCCAGGCGGGCTATCAGCGCGTGTTAATGGTCGATTTTGACGGGGCGATGCCGGCGTTTTATCAGACGCATCTCTCATCAGAAACCCCAATGTGGCCGTTTGCCGTCGCGCTGGTGATTGAAGCCGGTGACGCCTTAGCGTGCGAAACCCGGCCAACGCGTACAGCAGAACAGACCGCGCTGCCGCAAAGCCTGCTGTTTTTACAGCACTACCTGCAAGCGGCCGCCACCTTTGCCCTGCGCGGCGAGCGGGTTGACTGGCACTGGAGCCGCCGATGAGCAGGCCATTTTCGCGCCTTAACCGGGCATGGCGACGGGTGATGACTGGTTTTTGCTTTGCCCTGTTCGGCGTCGGTGGACTGCTACTGTCTGTGGTGTGGTTTAACCTGCTGTTACTCGTGGTATGGGATAAAGGCCGCCGTCGCCGCATCGCCAGGCGCACGATTGCCGCCAGTTTCCGCTTCTTTTTAAGCGTGGCAAAAGGCGTCGGCGTGCTGGATTACCGTATGCGCGGGATTGAGCATTTGCGCCAGGATCGCGGCTGTCTGGTGGTCGCCAATCATCCGACGCTCATCGACTATGTGCTGCTGGCCTCGGTGATGCCGGAAACCGACTGCCTGGTTAAGGGCGCGCTTTTGAAAAACCCGTTCGTCAGCGGCGTCATCCGGGCGGCGGATTATCTGATCAACAGTCAGGCCGATGCATTACTGCCCGCCTGTCGGCAAAGGCTGGCGCAGGGCGACACGATTTTGATTTTCCCGGAAGGGACACGTACGCGGCCCGGCGAACCCATGACGCTGCAACGTGGCGCGGCCAATATTGCCGTGCGCTGTGGCAGTGATTTACGCGTAGTGCTTATTCACTGTAGTGAGCATCTGCTGGATAAGCACAGCAGATGGTATGACGTTCCGCCCGCCAAACCGATGTTTAGCGTTGAGGTGCGGGAACGGATCGCGATCGATCAGTTTTACGATGCAGACTTACAAGAACCGGCACTGGCGGCACGGCAGTTGAACCGGCATCTTTTGCTTCAATTACAACCAGGTTGTTCACCTTTTTCAGGAATTAATGATGCAAGCGCTTTACCTTGAAATCAAAAATCTCATTATAACGACGCTGAATCTCGACGAACTGTCGCCCGACGATATTGATACCGATGCGCCGCTGTTTGGCGATGGCTTAGGGCTGGACTCCATCGACGCGCTTGAGTTGGGGCTGGCAGTAAAAAATGCCTACGGGGTGGTTCTCTCGGCGGAAAGCGAAGAGATGCGCCAGCACTTTTTCTCCGTTGCCACGCTGGCATCGTTCATCCACGCGCAACGTGCCTGAGGAGACGCCGTCATGACAGAACAAAACGCCATTTACGAAGAGGTCTCCGCGCTGTTGGTTAAGCTGTTTGAGACCGATCCGCAGGACATTTCCCCCGAGGCGCGGCTGTACGAGGATCTGGAGCTGGACAGCATTGATGCGGTCGACATGATCGTGCATCTGCAAAAGAAAACCGGCAAGAAAATCAAGCCGGAAGAGTTCAAAGCCGTGCGTACCGTGCAGGATGTTGTCGACGCGGTTGAACGTCTGCTGAAAGAAGCCTGATTCGCGATGTCGGCTACGCGCGCGTTGCCAGTCGTCAAGCTGCTGACCGGCTTACTGCTGCTGGCCTGGCCCTTTGTCATCGGGTTCGGCCTGGCGCATAACAGCCTGCACTGGTTGCTACCGCTGATGGCGCTTCTTCTTTTATTACGTCTGCGCCAGACCCGGCGCAAAACGGGGCCGCTGCGCGTCATTACCCAGGTGGTGGCGGTAGCCGGCATCATCCTGTGTGTCGCCAGTCTGCTGCTGAAAACGCACCAGCTACTGCTTTTTTACCCGGTGGTGGTCAATGGCGTCATGCTAGCGGTATTTTGCTGCTCCCTGTGGTCAACCATGCCGCTTGTCGAACGGTTGGCCAGAGTCAGTGAACCCGATCTGCCTGAAAAAGGCGTGCGTTATACCCGGCGGGTGACGCAGGTCTGGTGCGTCTTTTTCATCATCAACGGCAGCATCGCGCTCTTTACCGCGCTGTATGGCGATATGACGCTATGGACGGCCTGGAACGGGATGATTTCCTATCTGCTGATGGGCTCGCTGATGGCGGGCGAGTGGCTGGTCCGCCGCAAGATAACAGAACGAGATGGATGATGAAGCAGACGCTTACACTGACACAGTGGCTCACTGCGCCGCGACCGGCTGCGCTGCCCGTCGCCTGGCTGGACGACCGCACCTGGACGCTGGGACATCTGCGCCAGGATGTGGCCTGCCTGATCGCCTTACTGCAGCAGCAGGACGGTCAGCGCTGGGCGTTGTGTTTCGAGGACAGCTACTTATTTATCGTGGCCCTGCTGGCGACGCTGCACGCCGGTAAAACGCCGGTCATCCCCGGCCATTGTCGTGTGCCCTTACTGAACGAGCAGCAGGCCCTGTTTGACGGCGTGCTGAGCGAAAAAATGCTTAGCTGGCAGGGGCCGCTGCTGGTCGTCAGCAGTTCGATGACGATCGCCTCACCGTCTCAACATTTTCCCGCCCTACGCGACGATGCCGAAATAGAACTCTTTACCTCCGGCTCGACGGGGCAGCCCAGGCGGGTAGTGAAGTCTGTGGCGAGTCTGGATAACGAAGCCGCCCTGCTGGCTGCCCACTTTGCCGGGCGGTTGACCGGCTGTCGGGTGGTGGCCTCGGTCGTGCCGCAGCACCAGTACGGCCTGACATTTCGTATCATCCTGCCCATGGCGCTGGGGTTACCGCTGCATGCGGCGATGCTCTGGTATGCCGAACAGTTTGCGGCCTTAAGCCACGATTATCAGTATGTCTTTATCAGTAGCCCGGCGTTTCTGAAACGCCTCGATCGCCAGCTCACGCCGCCGCCGGTCGCCATGGTGTTTTCCGCGGGTGGCATGTTACCCTGGCAGGATGTTTCACAAGCCGCTGACTGGATGCATATCTGGCCAGATGAAATTTATGGCAGCACGGAAACCGGCATCCTCGCCTGGCGCTATCGTCAGCATGACGACGTAACGTGGCAACCCTTTGAGGGTGTCCATTTTCATCAGGAAGACGACACATTACGTGTGTTTTCGCCGCTGATTGCCGACAGAGACGGCCTGTTGCTCGACGATATCCTGCACATCGAGCAGGACGGCCAGTTCCGGCTGGCGGGACGGCGGGGCAGCGTCGTTAAAATCGAAGAAAAGCGCATTTCGTTGAGCGACGTCGAACAGCGGCTGTTAGCGCTGGACGGCATCCGCGAGGTGGCGGCGGTGGCGGTCTCGCGTCGCGGCCGACAGGGCGTAGGCGTGGTGCTGGTGCTGGACGATGAAGCGCGGCAACGCTGGCAGGAACGCGGCGGTAAGCTGCAGGAGCTGGCCTGGCGACGTGCGTTGTTGCCCTGGCTCGAACCCGTTGCCGTGCCCCGTTACTGGCGGGTGATGGATGCGATCCCGGTCAACAGTATGAACAAGCGTGTCTATGCGCAGTTACAGGAGTTGTTTCATGAAACCCCGTGAAATTGAGCGCCATCAGGCACAGCCCCATCAGGTTGAGATGGTTTTATACCTTGATCCTTCGCTGTTCTGGTTCAAAGGGCATTTTGCTGTGCAGCCGCTGCTGCCCGGTGTGGCACAGATGGACTGGGTGATGCACTACGCCAGTACGCTGCTGGCGCCCGGCTGGCGTTTTCACAGCATTCAGAACGTGAAGTTTCAGTCTCCGCTGCTGCCTGAAAGCACCGTTACGCTGACGCTGAGCTGGCAGGAAGCGCGCCAGATGCTGACCTTTAGCTATCACCGCCACGACGGTGAGGCGCGTCATGCCGCCAGCAGCGGTAAGATTCGGTTATGTCGTTAACCTTTTCCCCTTGTGTGCTGATCCCCTGTTACAACCACGGCGCCATGATGGCGTCGGTGCTGGCTCGCCTGCAGCCGTTTGATCTGCCGTGTATCCTGGTGGACGATGGCAGCGATGCCGCCACGCGGGACGTGCTGGATCGGCTGGCCGCCGAAAACACCACGCTGACGCTGGTTCGCCTGGCGGAAAATGCCGGTAAGGGCGCGGCGGTACTGCGTGGTATGCAGGTGGCGGCGGCGGCCGGTTTTACCCATGCCGTGCAGGTTGATGCCGACGGTCAGCATGCGATTGAAGATATCCCCAGGCTGCTGGCGCTGGCGCAGCAGCACCCCGATGCGCTGATTTCCGGTCAGCCAGTTTATGACGACTCCATTCCCCGCTCGCGTCTTTACGGGCGCTGGATAACCCATGTCTGGGTGTGGATCGAAACGCTGTCGCTGCAGCTGAAAGACAGCATGTGCGGCTTCCGCGTTTATCCGTTAGCGCCGACACTTCGGTTAGCGCAGCGCGCGACGCTCGGTCAGCGGATGGATTTTGATACCGAAGTGATGGTGCGGCTCTACTGGCAGGGCAATAACAGCTACTTTGTGCCGACCCGGGTGACTTATCCGCAGGACGGCCTGTCGCATTTTGACGCCATCAAAGACAACGTACGCATTTCCCTGATGCACACCCGGCTGTTTTTCGGCATGTTGCCGCGTATCCCTTCCTTGCTGTTTCGCCGTTCGCCCCAGCACTGGGCGCGACAGAAAGAGGTGAAAGGGTTGTGGGGGATGCGCCTGATGCTGCTGGTGTGGCGACTGCTGGGCCGTAACGCCTTTGCGCTTTTGCTGTATCCGGTCGTCGGCGTTTACTGGCTCACGGCGGCCACGGCGCGCAGAGCCTCACAGAACTGGATGGCCCGCGTGCGTGCGCAGTTGTTGATGCGACAGCAGCCGCTGCCGGAAAACCTCAACAGCTACCAGCATTTTCTGCGCTTTGGCAACGTGATGCTGGATAAAATTGCCAGCTGGCGCGGCGAACTGCATTTTGGCCGAGACGTCGTTTTTGCGCCGGGCGCGGAAGCCAGGCTCGACCTCAGCCATCCCCAGGGCAAGCTGCTGCTGGCCTCGCACCTGGGCGATGTGGAAGCCTGCCGGGCGCTGGCGCAATTAAAGGGCAGCAAAACCATCAACGCGCTGGTGTTTAGCGATAACGCCCAGCGCTTTAAACAGATTATGGAAGAGATGGCACCGCAGGCCGGGCTGAACCTGATGCCGGTGACCGACATCGGCCCGGACACCGCCATGCTGCTGAAAGAGAAGCTGGACCGTGGCGAGTGGATTGCCATCGTGGGCGATCGCATCGCGGTAAATCCGCAGCGCGGCGGGGAATGGCGCGTTTGCTGGAGCCCGTTTATGGGCCAGCCCGCGCCTTTTCCGCAAGGGCCATTTATTCTGGCTTCCATCCTGCGCTGCCCGGTTAACCTGATCTTCGCGCTGCGCCAACAGGGAAAACTGCATATCCACTGCGAGCCGTTCGCCGATCCCCTGCTGTTGCCCCGCGCCGATCGCCAAAACGCCCTGCAGCAGACCATCGATCGCTATGCGGAACGCCTTGAGCACTACGCGCTCCAGTCGCCGCTCGACTGGTTTAACTTTTTCGATTTCTGGCAACTGCCAGATAGCAAAGACAAGGAGTAAAGGGTGCTTAACGATCCCCGTTTTACTGTCGACGTAGCGATAACGATTCCCTTTCATGATGTCGATATGATGGGCGTGGTCTGGCACGGTAACTATTTTCGCTACTTCGAAATCGCCCGCGAGGCGCTGCTGAATCAGTTCGACTATGGCTACCGACAGATGAAAGCGTCCGGCTACGTCTGGCCGGTGGTGGATACGCGAGTCAAGTACCGCCATCCGGTGACTTTCGAACAGCGCATTCGCGTGCGGGCCCGCATCGAGGAGTTCGAAAACCGCCTGCGCATTGGTTATGAAATTTTCGATGCCGAAAGCGGTAAGCGCACCACAACGGGCTACACCATTCAGGTGGCGGTGGAAGAGAGCAGCCGGGAGATGTGCTTTGTCTGCCCGGCGATCCTGTTTGAACGTATGGGAGTGACGCCATGAGAGGCCTGTTATTACTGGCGCTGTTGATCAGCCCCTTTGTCAGCGCCCTGACGCTCGACGATCTGCAACAACGCTTTACCACCCAGCCGGTGATCCGCGCACACTTCGATCAGATCCGCACGATCAAGGACATGCCGCAGCCGCTAAAATCGCAGGGCACGATGCTGATCGCCCGGGATCAGGGATTGCTGTGGGATCAAACCCGTCCCTTCCCGATGCAGCTGCTGCTGGATGACAAACGCATGGTACAGGTGATCAACGGCCAGCCGCCGCAGACCATCACCGCCGACAACAACCCGCAAATGTTCCAGTTTAACCACCTGCTGCGAGCGCTGTTCCAGGCAGATCGCAAGGTGCTGGAGCAGAACTTTCGCGTCGATTTTGCTGATCGCGGCGAAGGCCGCTGGACGTTGCGCCTGACGCCAGTTACCACGCCGCTGGATAAGATCTTCACCAGCATCGATCTGAGCGGCAACACCTATCTGCAGCATATTCAGCTGAACGATAAGCAGGGCGACCGCACGGACATTACCCTTTCTCAACATCAACTGACGCCAGCGCAACTGACTGATGACGAACGCCAACGCTTTGCCGCCCCGTAAGCGGCCCGCGCTGCTGTGGGGGCTGGCCTGCCTGATCATGGCGGCCGTGCTGCTCATGCTGCTGCCGCAGGCCCGGCTGAACAGCAGCGTGCTGGCGATGCTGCCGAAACAGGCGCTGGGAGCGATCCCGCCCGCCCTGAACGACGGCTTTATGCAGCGTCTCGATCGTCAGCTGGTCTGGCTGGTCAGCCCCGGTAAGCAGGCCGATCCGCAGGTAGCGCAGGCCTGGCTGGCGCTGTTGCAGAAATCTGGCGCGCTGGCCGAGGTGAAAGGCCCGATGGATGCCCGTAGCCAGCAGGCCTGGGGCACCTTTTTCTGGCAGCATCGTAACGGGCTGATCGACAGCGAAACGCGGCAGCGGCTGCAAAACGGCGGCGAGGCCCAGGCCCAATGGGTCCTCTCTCAGCTCTATTCCGCGTTTTCCGGCGTTAGCGGCAAAGAGTTGCAAAACGATCCCTTGATGCTGACGCGGGGATCGCAACTGGCGATGGCCAAAAATGGTCAGCGGCTGCGCCTGATGGACGGCTGGCTGGTGACGCAGGATAGCCAGGGCAATAACTGGTATTTGCTGCACGGTGAGCTGGCCGGATCGTCGTTTGATATGCAGCAGACGCATAAACTGGTGACCACGCTGGGCGCGCTGGAAAAAACGCTGAAAGCAGCCTACCCGCAGGCACAGCTGTTATCACGCGGTACGGTGTTTTACAGCGATTACGCCAGCCAGCAGGCGAAGCAGGATGTTTCCACGCTGGGCCTGGCCACGGTGCTCGGCGTGCTGCTGCTGATTCTGGCCGTGTTCCGCTCGGTGCGTCCGCTGCTACTGTGCCTGCTCTCTATCGCCATGGGCGCGCTGGCAGGCACCGTCGTCACGCTGCTGGTGTTTGGCGAACTGCACCTGATGACGCTGGTCATGAGTATGAGCATCATCGGCATTTCGGCGGACTATACGCTTTACTATCTGACCGAACGCATGGTGCACGGGGCCGAAACCTCGCCGTGGCAGAGCCTGGCGAAAGTGCGTAATGCGCTGTTGCTGGCGCTGCTGACCACGGTTGCCGCGTACCTGATTATGATGCTTGCGCCTTTCCCCGGCATTCGTCAGATGGCGGTCTTTGCGGCGGTGGGCCTGAGCGCCGCCTGCCTGACGGTGGTGTGCTGGCATCCCTGGCTGTGCCGTGGTTTGCCTGTCCGCCCGGTGCCCGCCATGGTGCTGATGCTGCGCTGGCTGGCCGCATGGCGGCGTAACACCGTGCTGTCTGTGGGGCTGCCGGTGGCGCTGGCACTGTTCTCGCTGGCGGGCATCGCAACCTTGCGCGTGGACGATGATATTTCACAGCTCCAGGCGCTGCCGCCGCATATTCTGGCGCAGGAAAAAGCCATTACTGCGCTGACCGGGCAGAGCGTCGATCAAAAATGGTTTGTGGTGTACGGCAACAGCGCGCAGCAGACACTGACGCGACTGGAAGCCTTTACGCCCGCACTGGAACGCGCCAGAGCGCAGGGGCTGATGAGCGGTTATCGAACGCTTCCCCTGAATTCGCTGGCACGCCAGGCGCAGGATCTGACCTTGCTGAAAACAGCCGCGCCCGCCGTCACTCGCGCGTTGAGTCAGGCCGGCTTAGCGACGGCTAACCCCGATCTCAGTCCGACGCCGGTCAGCGTTGAGGCCTGGCTTGCCAGCCCGGCGAGCGAAGGCTGGCGGCTGCTGTGGTTGACGCTCAAGGGCGGTGAGAGCGGCGTGCTGGTGCCGGTTGAGGGGGTGAAGCAAAGCGCCGCCCTGAATGCGCTAAGCCAAAGCGTTCCCGGCGTCGCCTGGGTGGACCGCAAAAGTACCTTTGACGCGCTGTTTGCGCTGTACCGCCACATCCTGACCGGCTTGCTGCTGGTTGCGTTGGCGGTGATTACCTGTGGCGCGGTGATGCGGCTGGGCTGGCGCAAAGGCGCGCTCAGTCTGGTGCCTTCCGTACTGTCCCTGAGCTGCGGTCTGGCGGCACTGGCCTTCACCGGCCATGCGGTCAACCTGTTTTCGCTGCTGGCGTTGGTGCTGGTGCTGGGCATCGGCATCAATTACACGCTGTTTTTCAGTAATCCACGCGGCACGCCGCTGACCTCAATGCTGGCCATTACCCTGGCGATGATGACCACGCTGCTGACGCTCGGCATGCTGGTTTTCAGCGCAACCCAGGCCATTAGCAGTTTTGGCATCGTGCTGGTAAGCGGTATCTTCACCGCCTGGCTGCTGGCACCGCTGGCGATGCCAACGAAAAGAGAGAAAAAAAGACGATGATCAACCAGACTTTACGCATGCTGAAAAAACGCCTTGCACAAAGACAGGCCATGCCGGAGCCGGTTTGCCGCCGCGTGTCCATGGGAGGCTGTCTGGTGGTTGCCGCTGCGCTGATGCTGGCCGGGTGCAGTCATTCAACCCACCGCCCGCAAAATCGCCCGCAGGCATGGCTGGCACCGGGCGCACGCGTTACGCTGCCAGCGCCGGGGATCGCGCCGTCAATCCGTTCCCAGCAGCTCCTGACCGGCCGTTTTCATGGTAAAAGCCAGTCGCTGCTGGTGATGCTCAATGCGGATGATAAAAAAATCACGCTGGCGGGGCTGTCATCGGTGGGGATTCGCCTGTTCCTGGTCACTTACGATCGCCAGGGATTGCACACCGAGCAGTCGATTGTGGTGCCGCAGTTGCCACCTGCCAGTCAGGTGCTGGCAGACGTGATGCTCAGCCACTGGCCGATTAGCGCCTGGCAGCCCCAGTTGCCCAAAGGCTGGACGCTGAAAGACAACGGGGATAAGCGCGAACTGCGCGACGCCAGCGGCACGCTGGTGACTGATATCACCTATCTGAACCGTCAGGGCAAGCGCGAACCCATCAGCATTGAGCAGCACGTTTTTAAATACCACATCACCATTCAATACCTGGATGACTGAGATGATCTACGTTTCTGCCGTGGGCATGATTAACGCGCTGGGCAAGGATAACGATGAGGTCGCCATGAACCTGGTGCGCGGCGTGGCACCGGGTATGCGGGCGCGGAGCGGCTGGTTACAGGCGCATCCGCACGCCGTGCTGGCGGGCGTGGAAGGGGAGCTGCCGGTTATCCCCGAGGCATTCCGTGCACACCGCTCGCGCAATAATAAGCTGCTACTGGCCGCGCTGGCACAGATCCAGCCTGAGGTCGATAAGGCGATTGCACACTATGGTCGCGATCGCGTCGCCGTGGTGCTGGGCACCAGTACATCCGGGCTGGACGAAGGGGATGTGCACGTCAACCTGACGTTGAATCAGCAGCAGAGCACCGCGTGGTGCTATCCGCAGCAGGAACTGGGCGATCCCTCACGTTTTCTCAGCCACTGGCTGGCGCTTGACGGTGCGGCTTTTACGCTGTCCACCGCCTGCTCGTCCAGTGCCCGCGCCATCATTAGCGGTCGCCGTCTGATTGAGGCCGGGCTGGCTGATGTGGCGATTGTCGGTGGAGCAGATACGCTGAGCCGCATGCCGGTCAACGGCTTTCACAGCCTGGAATCGCTTTCCCCCACGCTGTGCCAGCCGTTCGCCCGCGACCGCAGCGGAATAACGATTGGTGAAGGCGCCGCGTTGATGCTGTTAACCCGTGAGCCGCAGCCGATTGCGCTGCTGGGCGTGGGCGAATCAAGCGACGCATACCATATTTCGGCCCCTCATCCTCAGGGGGAAGGGGCGATCCGCGCCATCAGTCAGGCCCTGAACGAAGCCGGGATTTCACCCGCAGCGGTGGGCTATATCAACCTGCATGGCACCGCCACCGCGTTAAACGATCAGATTGAATCCAGCGTGGTGAGCGAACTGTTTGGTGAGCAGGTGCCCTGCAGTTCAACCAAACATCTGACCGGGCACACGTTGGGCGCAGCGGGTATTACCGAGGCGGCGCTCAGCATGCTGATCCTGCAACGCGATCTGCCGTTACCGCCGCAGGATTTTAGCCTGTCGCCGCGCGATCCTGAGCTGCCGCCCTGTGGCATCATCGAACGGCCTCAGCCGCTGACGCGCCCGGTTATTCTGTCAAACTCCTTTGCCTTCGGCGGTAACAACGCCAGCATTCTGCTTGGGAAACTCTCATGAGCCACTATTTATCCCCCGGTGACTATCTGCCGCATGACGCGCCCATGCTGTTGCTCGAACAGGTCGACAGCGTGACGGAGGAGACCGCCGCCTGCCTGGTTGCGGTGTCGGCAGACAGCGTGCTGGCCCCTTTTTTCGACCCCGATGGCAACCTGCCGGGTTGGTATGCCCTGGAGTTAATGGCGCAGACCGTCGGCGTCTGGTCGGGATGGCATCGTCATCAGCAGGGCCAGGCCAGTATCTCCTTAGGCATGGTGCTGGGCGCACGGGAGTTAATCTGTGGGGCAGGCATTCTGCCGAGTGGCGCAATGCTGACCGTAAAGGTCAAACTGCTGGTGCGGGATGAGCGCTTTGGCAGCTTTGAATGCGCCATTGAGGCTGGCGGCGACACGCTGGCAACCGGTCGGGTGAATACCTTTCAGCCCAGCGCCGAAGAACTTCATTCTCTATTTCAACAAGGAGCGTCTTCATGAGTCGTTCAGTTTTGGTTACCGGTGCCAGCAAAGGCATTGGTCGTGCCATCGCCCGTCAGTTGGCGGCGGACGGCTTCGTGATTGGCGTTCATTATCATCATGATGTCGCGGGGGCGCAGCAGACGCTCGATGACATTGTTGCCGCCGGTGGGGCGGGGCGGCTGCTTCAGTTTGACGTGTCGAATCGCCAGCAGTGCCGCGACGTGCTGGAACAGGATAATGACGTGTACGGCCCCTGGTACGGCCTGGTCAGTAACGCCGGGATCGCCCGTGATGCGGCCTTTCCGGCATTGAGCGAGGACGACTGGGATCAGGTGATCCACACCAATCTGGACAGTTTTTACAACGTGATTCAGCCCTGCATCATGCCGATGATTAGTGCCCGTCAGGGCGGTCGTATTATCACGCTCTCCTCCGTGTCCGGGCTGATGGGCAATCGCGGCCAGGTGAACTACAGCGCGGCTAAAGCCGGTATCATCGGGGCCACCAAGGCGCTGGCGATTGAACTGGCCAAGCGCAAGATTACCGTCAACTGTATCGCGCCGGGGCTGATTGATACCGGGATGATCGAGATGGAAGCGACGGCGCTGAAAGAAGCGATGTCCCTTATCCCGATGAAGCGGATGGGGCAAACGGAAGAAGTGGCCGGGCTTGCCCGCTACTTAATGTCGGATATTGCGGGTTACGTGACGCGCCAGGTGATTTCCATCAACGGAGGGATGTTATGACACGTCGTGTTGTAATTACCGGCATGGGCGGCGTCACCGCCTTTGGCGAAAACTGGCAGGCCGTGTCCGCCAGGCTGCTGGCGTATGAAAACGCGGTGCGCAAAATGCCAGAGTGGCAGGTTTACGACGGGCTGCATACCTTGCTGGGAGCCCCGGTTGATGACTTCAGTGTGCCGGAGCACTATACCCGCAAACGCATCCGCTCCATGGGCCGCGTGTCGTTAATGTCCACCCGCGCGACCGAGCTGGCGCTGGAGGACGCGGGATTGATCGGTGATCCCGTGCTGACCAATGGCGAAACCGGCATTGCTTACGGCTCGTCGACCGGTAGCACCGGCCCGGTGAGCGAATTCGCCACCATGCTGACGGAAAAGCACACCAATAACATTACGGGCACCACCTATGTGCAGATGATGCCGCACACCACCGCCGTAAATACCGGGCTGTTTTTCGGCCTGCGCGGCCGGGTTATCCCCACGTCCAGCGCCTGCACCTCAGGCAGTCAGGCGATTGGCTACGCGTGGGAAGCGATTCGCCACGGTTATCAGACGGTGATGGTCGCCGGTGGCGCAGAAGAGTTGTGCCCGTCGGAAGCCGCGGTGTTTGATACGCTTTTCGCCACCAGCCAGCGCAATGATGCGCCGAAAAGCACGCCGTCGCCGTTTGATGCACAACGCGATGGTCTGGTCATCGGTGAGGGCGCAGGCACGCTGATCCTGGAAGCGCTGGAGCATGCGAAAGCGCGCGGCGCGACAATCTATGGCGAGATTATCGGCTTCACGACCAACTGCGATGCTGCCCATATTACTCAGCCGCAGCGCGAAACCATGCAGATCTGCATGGAGAAGTCGCTCACCATGGCTGGCCTGAGCCCGCAGGACATTGGCTATATTTCCGCCCACGGCACCGCGACCGACCGGGGCGATCTGGCAGAAAGCCAGGCCACGGCGGCGATTTATGGCAATCAGGTGCCCATCTCGTCCCTGAAAAGTTATTTCGGTCACACGCTGGGTGCCTGCGGTGCGCTGGAAGCCTGGATGAGCCTGCAAATGATGCGCGAGGGCTGGTTTGCCCCCACGCTGAATCTGAGCCAACCGGACACGAACTGCGGCGAACTGGACTACATCATGGGGCAATCCCGCAACATCGATTGTGAGTTTTTGCAGAGTAATAACTTTGCGTTTGGCGGCATTAACACCTCCATCATTATCAAGCGCTGGCACTGACATGTATCAGATCTTTCTGGGGAAAATTTCCTCACTCAGCGCGGGCCTGACCGCGTCTGAACTGAAAGATCAGGCACCCTCGGGTGCGCGGCGCGCAGGCTGGCTTGCCGGTCGTGCCATGCTCTCTGCTGTGGTTTCGCCCCTGCCGGCGAGCGTCGTCGGCCAGCACGGCAAACCGGCTTTTCCCGCTGACGTCCGGCTCTGGTTCAACCTTAGCCATAGTGGCGACGATATCGCACTGCTCCTTAGCGATGAAGGTGAAGTCGGCTGCGACATAGAAGTGCTGCGCCCACGGCCAGGCTGGCGCAATCTGGCGCAACAGCTGTTTAGCGCGCAGGAACAGGCGCAACTGGCGGCGGAACCGGTGGCGCAGCAGCTAGCGGCCTTCTGGCGCATCTGGACATTAAAAGAGGCCATCATCAAGCAGCGCGGCGAAAGCGCCTGGCAGATGGCCAGCATCGACAGCACGGCACCGTCTGCGTTGTCGGTCAGCGCACTGCAGGTGGGCGGCCTGAGTCTGGCGGTGTGCACGCCGACGCCGTTTGCGTTGACGGTTGCAGCGATACAAATACAGGGGAACTGAGCGGTCGCTTTGGCAAAGACGGCGAGCAGTGATCACGCCCGACTCAACGCCAGGTCATCTGGCAGGGTTTTGACTTAACGAGAGGGGCAGGGCCTGTGAAAAATAAGCCGCGTTGCTTTAAGCAGAAACAAGGCGTCAAAGGGCATATTCCGTCTGTTGCCAGAACGCTATAACGCACTGTTGTGTTTTGAAGGCGCGTCAGTCCACTTTGGCAAGGTAACGATCAAGTGTGTCGATCACGCCTTGCTGCTCTTCTGGAATAAGACAAAAGCGAATTTGCCATTCGTGTTGGTCATCAACACTCACAAACAACGAAAGGCCGTCGTGATAAGGCACATAATTGTATCCGAGAAAACGCCATTGCTCGCCTGTGGGGTGGGTGACGCCATCATAATCCGTAAAAGGGCGGGATACGATGTACCGTTCTCCTTGCTTTAGATGACGATAATTGGGTTTTAAGCCATGCGCGGTCCAGTGTCCCTGTTCATAAGGTCCCGTCATCCGCCTGTCTCCTTTTGCCGTTTAGCGTCAGTAGCCTGGCTGGCGTTATTCATCCTGAATCAATATCGCCAGCCTGTTAATAATGGCGTCCAGCGTTCCATCCGATGCGGATGTATGGAGCAATCCCTCAATATAGCGATCGCCGCGAGTATAAACGGTCACCAGACTCAGGCACTCAGCGACAGACGCGTGCGAAATCCTTTCTTTTTCTCTCAGCGACATATTGTGGGTTATCCACTGGTTCCAGCCAAAACCCGTCAGCATAAGTTGATTTTTTTCGGCGGATAGCGGCATGTTGTTTTCAATATCGTCCTGGCAGTCAGCGATGAAGCGTTTTAGTACGGTATTGTCTTGTCTGATAACCAGGAGATTAGCCCGTTGCACGATGTCATCGTGCCAGGCCAGCCGTGAAAGCCAGGATTTTGGCAGGGCATGGTAACCGTAATACGCACCCGCAAGCTGACCATAAATAGCGGCGACACTGTCCGCGTCATCGCCAAGATTTGCCGCCAGTAATGCCCCTTCCTCAAATGTCTCGCTGTGCCAGAAACACCAGAGAGCGGCTTCCAGTGAGTGAATCACATAGCCAGAACTGCTGATTTCATCACGCGATTTAAGATGGTAGCGACCTTGAATAATGGCTAAGGAGTCCGGATGCAGTGTTTTTATCCATGCGTACTGCGCAGAATGAAACGCGTTGAATAGCCTTGCTTTGGTCGGCGTGTTATCGCTGTTGAGCAGCATGTGGATCAGGCCCGTGATGTACTGGCAGGCCTCAATACATCGCTGTTCTGCATGAGTGGTGGCGCTGGCCAGTTTCGTCGCTTCAAAGACCGCAGTGAGAGGGGCATGATGCATGAATAATGCCACAGGCGCGGTGCGCATCAGGCTGCCGTTGCCCGCACTTCTGGGGTCGGTGCTGCCCGCCAGCGCAATGCCTTCAGCGCTGAATTTTTTTAACGCGAGGGCGACGGTCGTGCCAATATCGAAACAGGTTCCGGTGCAGGAGTTATAACCATAATCGCGCCAGTTGATATAGCGTCGCATTTGATCGGCAGGTACATTTTCGCCCCGTTCGATCAGGCTGTCAGCCAGACACAGCATCATGGACGTGTCATCCGTCCATTGACCGGGTTCAAGCATAAAGGGGCCACCGCCAACCAGGTCGGTTACCACCGGTTTTGCCGGTCTGGGCTGAAATTCAAGGGTGGTACCCAACGCATCGCCGAGCGCCAACCCAACTAATGCGCCTGTAGCCCGATTGATTTTATCAGCATTCATCCATTTGTCCTGATTTACCTCAGCGCCAGCCAGCCAGGGCGGCACGCTTCGCGGCTTTTCAAACACGAATTGGCACATTAACGCGAGTTGAAAGCGATGTCGATCAAAGGCTATTGGCGGGCAGGGGGGAGGAAAGCAGGACGGGAAAGACAGGCGTGGATTTCATTGCCACGCCGAAGCCTGACCTTTAGCGGGGCGGCCCACTGGCAACCCCAACTGAACCGCTAGTGACTTTGCTTACTGTCTTCTTCTTTATGCTTTTTCGCCAGGTAATGCCCTGCCGCGCAGCCCGCCATGGCACCGGCAACCGCATGATGTTTAAGATGGCCCGCCACGCCGCCCACCAGCGCGCCTTTCAGGCAGCCTTCGGCCTGTGCCTGAGAGGCGACCGACATCAAAAGGCCCAGGGTGACCAGCAGAAAGGGAAGTTTACGCATCGATACTCAGTCCTTATAAAGGGGAAGGTGTTAATGCTGCGACGATAACCCTAATGCGAGGCTGGCGGGTGAGAAAATGCGAGTCGTTGCACGATGGTTGCAGAAAAAAGGGCGGGTTTTGCATGCCAGAGCGTGGCGGAATTTTTTGAACCGCATCACACCCTGCATTTTTTGCGAATCCATTTTCTCTCTTCCGGGACAGAAAGATGTAATAACTACCTCGCCATACACAAAACGGAACCCACGATGAAAAAAAACTTAGCCTGTTTTGCATTCCTGGCAGGAAGCCTGCTGACGGGATATGTCCCAGTACTGATTGCCGCACCTATACCGCAAACCCCGGATACAAGTATCCCGGTGAGCCGCTACATTACGGCGCTCAATCCGGATCACTCCATTACCTTCCGTCTCTTTGCGCCTGCCGCGAAGCAGGTTGCCGTGGTGACCGGCGCTACGCCGCTGAGCCAGCAATCGCATGACATGAAAAAGGACAGTGCCGGCATCTGGTCGTGGACCAGCGCGCCGATGAAGCCCAACCTGTATGAATACTATTTCGACGTAGACGGTTTCCGCACGCCGGATACCGGCAGCCGTTTCCCTAAACCGCAGCGCCAGGTGAACACCAGTATGATTCTGGTGCCGGGCAGTATTCTGGACGAGCGCAACGTGCCGCACGGCGATGTGCTGACCCTGACCTATCATTCCACCGCCCTGAAGTCGGAACGTCAGGTGTTTGTCTGGGCGCCGCCGGGTTACAAGGCCGATGATAAACCGCTGCCGGTGCTCTACTTCTATCACGGTTTTGGCGATACCGGACTGTCCGCCATTTCGCAACTGCGTCTGCCGCAGATCATGGACAACCTGCTGGCAGAGGGCAAAATCAAGCCGATGCTGGTGGTGGTGCCCGATACCGAAACCGACATCGTGCAGGCTATTCCTGAAAACTTCCCGCCTGCGGATCGTCGCAAAGACTTTTATCCCCTCAATGCCGCCGCTGCGGATAAAGAGTTAATGCAGGACATTATCCCGCTGGTGGAAAAACGCTTTACCGTGAGTCGCAAACCGGCTGACCGGGCGATTGCCGGGCTGTCCCAGGGCGGCTATCAGGCGCTGGTGTCAGGCATGACGCACCTGAGCGACTTTGGCTGGCTGGCCAGTTTTAGCGGCGTGACCACCAGTACCGTGCCTAATGAGGTCGTGACGCGCCAACTGAGCCAGCCGCAGACCGTGAATAAGCAGCTGAAAAACTTTACGCTGGTGGTGGGCGATAAAGATATCGTGACAGGCAAAGACATTGCCGGACTCAAAACCGAGCTGGAAAAGCAGGGCGTAACCTTCCATTACACCCAGTATCCGGGCTTAGGGCATGAGATGGACGTCTGGCGACCTGCATATGTGGAGTTTGTGCAGCAGCTGTTTAAACCCCAGTCGCACTAATCCCGGCTTCAACGCGGACCGCGCACAGGATGAGCAGGACATCCTGTGCGCATTCTCCCCAACGCGGCGGGAACGCTGCGGTTTCGTTGGCGGCGGATTGCGTCATGTCAGCCACGCGGTAAGCGCTTACGCATCACCCGCTGCCCAAACGCATCACTGCCTTCTGCGACCCAACCATTTGCCTGATAAAACCCTTCCGCGTTCGAGCCGGGATCGGTGGTCAGTACGATGGCCTCCGCGGCCTGATCGATAAACCACTGTGTGATAGCGTTCAGCAGTTGTGTCCCGATGCCCTGTTTTTGATATTCAGGTTTAACAAACAGCCCGCCAATAAGCGGTTCGGGCGCATTGATCCCTAACCCGTAACCGGCATACTCACCGTCCACCTGGCAAATCCAGCCACCGCCCTGACGAATATCGTCGAGCGCTTGTTCGCGCTGTAAATAGTGGATTTGATGCGCGTGCAGGCGATTTTCCGTTACGGAAAAGCGTATTTCATATATTTCTTTAAGATGATGAGGTTCAAGTTTAGAAAATGACAGGCGCATGGCAGCTCTGAATGAAAATGACGATGTCAGGTGGTCAAACAGTATCGCCTGAATAACGGCGTTTCAAGGCGTAAAACGTCATGGGGTGCCGCTTTTCTACAAATACCGTTTTTAATCTTGTTTTGTCATTTCGCTGGCATCCTGGCGTCATCGGCCTGCCAGTTTCATCTGTTTTACGCTGGACTTAATGCGGCGATGACCGGCGGCCTGAGCCGTATTACCCCTTTCCCTTGTACTCTGAAAGGAATTAATAAAGGTATCCTGGCTGAGCCTGCATAACCTGACCACAATACGATCCAGACGTAACTGGAGTTTTTCAGTTTTCGAGTCTTCATTAAATAACAAGGGTTTAACGATCGATTTTTAAAGTTTGATAGGTTTAATCATAGACCAATCCGTTAAAATTCATTTGATTGATAGCTGGCGACGATCAATAATCGATCTACTTTAATGCCGTTAATCAGAGCATGGGAATGGAAATCCAGAATCTTGATAATAACAACCGTGCCTGGCGGTTCATTGCTGAGCCTATTGTAAACCTGAAATCTGAACGTATTGCCGTTGAAGTCTTAACCCGATTTGCCGCACCAGGGACGCCTTTTTTCCATATAAATAACATGCATAAAGAACAGAAAATAAGTCTCTTAAGAGACCAGTTGTTCTTGATTGATAAAAAAAGACATTTCTTTGAAAGTCACCAGTTGCTGTGTTCTGTAAATGTCGATGTAGAGATGGCTTTTGCGCTGCTGGAAGAACGGGATATTTACGAACTCGCCACAGCGCATTCTTTTCTGCGCATTGAAGTATCAGAAGACTTCCCCAATCTGGCGGAGGGGCTGAATAATCCCTTACTGCGAAAGTTATATAATCATTACACCTTATGGCTGGATGATTTTGGCAGTGCCTCTTCCCATTTCCCCTGTTTGCAAAAGGGATTATATGAGGCCGTTAAAATCGATAAGTTTTTTTTCTGGAAGCATCATAACAGCCCGCTCTGGAAAGATACCCTGATGCAAATTAAAGACTATTGTCAGTTTATTATTGTAGAAGGCGTTGAACAGAAAACTTACTTTCAGTTTGCTAAACCCTATGCCGCGGCATTCCAGGGCTATCTGTTTGACGCCATCAATTTTGAGGCATTGGGCTGAACATCGCGTTTAGCCGCTAACCAGAAATGGTCGTTTCAGCCACACCCAGCGCAACCCCACGCTTCACTACCCGGGCCGCCCGCACGCTGATAGCCTCTCTCGATGCATCCCGGCCCTGCCAAAGTAGGGTGACGTTCCCTCTCTGTCCTCACCCATTCTTACCGCCTTTTCATACCGCTTTCCTGCCCCCCGCTTTGCTGACGCAATATTGCAGCCGCCACCCGGAGGCCAACAGGCTATTCCATTAACGTGTTCAGCTAAATAAAAGGGAAGGGCGGGTAAAAACAGAAAGGATAAATTCGAGCGAACCTTACCGAATGATCCTCTTTTTTTATTACGGGTTTAATTAATTAAAACGAAGTTTATGCGAGAAGTCTCGCAGCGATTTGTTTAATTACACAGGAAGTATGATAATTATTGCGCACTATTATGTTTTTTTGCATATAGCCTGATGAATGTCTGTGTGGATAATGGCTGAATATCAAGACATTCAAAGGATGCTCATGCAATGGACAATAAAAATATCGTTTTTCTTGATTACGCTACCTTTCCCGGGAGTGTGAAGTTAAAAACGATTCATGGCGCGCATAATTTAATCTTGCACGCAAGAACCTCTCCAGAGCAATGCGCTGAACGCATTGCAAAGGCGGATGTGGTCATTACGAATAAAGTCAAGTTAACGTCAGAGCTGATCGCTCAGGCACCGGATCTTAAATTTATTGCGGTGGCTGCCACAGGTTTTGATGCGATTGATATCGACGCCTGCAAAGCCAGAAATATCCCCGTCGCGAATATTCGGGATTATGCGGTGGATACCGTACCTGAGCACACCTTTGCCTTGCTGTTCGCCCTGCGCCGCAGCATTACGGCCTATCATCAGGCCGTGCAGAAAGGACGCTGGCAGCAGGCAGGCCAGTTCTGTTTTTTCGACTACAGCATTAAAAATCTGGCCGGTTCGACACTGGGCATTATTGGCGATGGCGTACTCGGTAAGCGAGTGGGCGAAATAGCGAAAAGTCTGGGAATGAAGGTGCTTTTTGCTGCGTATAAAGGGGTCAGTAATATGGGGCCGCTTTATACCGATTTTGACGAAGTGTTGAAAACCAGCGACATCTTATCACTTCATTGTCCGTTATTACCCTCAACGGAAAATATGATTACCGAAAATGAGTTTGCACTCATGAAGCCTGAGGTCCTGCTTATTAATACGGCACGCGGTGGCATCGTCAATGAAGAGGATTTATATCGTGCATTAATGACGCGGCGTATTGCCGGGGCCGCTTTTGATGTGGCAAAACATGAGCCGCCAGACAATGACGCGCCGATCATGAAACTCACGCAACTCCCGAACTTTATCTTAACGCCACATATTTCATGGGCCAGCCAGGAAGCGATTCAATCATTAGCCGACAAACTCATCGACAATATTAATGCCTGGCTGAGTGGCAAACCAATCAATATCGTTAACCCGTAGTACATAAAACACCAGGAGAATAATTATGTTTTTGGGAAAAGAAATCCGCTTAAAACGACTGCTAAATAAAAAATCAGGACGTCTGCTGGCCATCACCATGGACCATCCTATTACACGCGGCGTTTTACCCGGCATTGGCCCGATAAACGAGGTCATGGGCAAGGTTGTCGCCGGTAAACCCGATGCCATTACGATGCACAAAGGCATCATTGAAAAATCCTTTGCGCCTTATGCCGATTCCGATGTCTCCATCATCATGAAAGCCACCAGTTACTCCATTCCTTATCACGAGGCGTTTGATACGCCCGTTGCGGATGTAGACGAAGCGATTCGCTTTGGGGCAGACGCCATCTCGGTGGGTTGCATTCTGGGTGGGCCGGAACAGGCGAAGCAACTGACCTTTCTGGGGCAGATCACCAAAGCAGCAGGCTCGGCAGGGCTGCCGGTTGTCGCACACATCTATCCCAAAGGGCCAATGGTAGACAACCCCTTCGATGCCAAAAATCTGGCCTACTGCGTCCGCGCCGGTGCTGAACTGGGGGTGGATATCATTAAAACCCTGTGGTCCGGTTCTGCTGACACCTTTAAAGAGGTCGTGGCGTGCTGTCCGGCAATGGTGGCGTTGGCCGGTGGGGACATGGGTAAAGATCTGGTGAGCTTTTTGACCAACACCCGGAAAGCACTGGATATCGGCGTGGGCGGGGTCACCTATGGCCGCTTTGTCTGGCAGCACGACAACCCCACCGCCGTTGTCCGCGCACTGGACGCCATGATTAATGACGATTGCAGCGTAGACGAGGCGATCGCGGTTTACAAACAAGCCGGCGGCAACTAAGTCCGCGACAGCATAAATGAGGAAATCAGTATGAAAGCAGCAGTGCTATTCGAGGCCAACAAACTTGAAGTGATTCACGTTGATGCACCTAAAGCGGCGCAAGGTGAGTTGGTCATGCGTGTTAAATCAGCGGCTATCTGCGGTACAGACAGCCGCATCATAACCGGCAGAAAAACAAAAGGGGTACGTTTTCCTTCGGTTATCGGTCATGAGTTTGCCGGTGAAGTGGTTGATGTCGGGCAGGATGTCACTCACTTTGCGCTCTCGGATCGCATTGCTGTTGATCCTGTTATTCCTTGCCGTTCCTGTCTGTATTGTCGCAGTGGAAAAGAAAACGTCTGTCAGCACCGTCAGGCTATAGGTTACGAGTTTGATGGGGCTTTCGCTGAGTACGTCAAAATACCGGCCATTGCCCTTGAGGCCGGCAATGTTTTCAAACTACCCGACACCGTCTCTTATGATGCCGCCGCGCTGGCAGAGCCTTTAGCCTGCTGTATTAACGGGCAGAAAAACGTGGGTATCCATCTGGGTGATGTGGTGGTCATTATGGGCGCAGGCCCAATAGGGCTGATGCACGTCGCGCTGGCGAAGCTGTCAGGCGCATCGAAAATCATCGTCAGCGATCTCAATGAAAAAAGACGTCAGGTCGCCCTGCAATGCGGGGCCACCCAGGCCGTTGACGCCAGTCAGCAGGACCTGAAGGCCATTGTACTGTCTGAGACGGCCGGGCTGGGGGCAGATGTGGTGATCATGGCTATCGGCATTCCCGCGCTGGTTAATCCGTCGCTGGCATTACTGAGAAAAGGCGGTCGAGCCAATCTGTTTGCCGGTTTCTCAAAAGATGATACGGCCGATATTGATGTCAATCTGATCCACTACAACGAACTGGTGATTACCGGTGCCAGTGCGCTCAGCCGCGAAGGTTATGAAAAGGCCCTTGCGCTTATTTCATCGGGGCAAATAAACGTCGAAGCCTTAATTACGCACCGTTTTAGCTTATCGGAGATAAACGAAGCGCTCCGCCATGCGCAAAATGGCGATGCGGTGAAGATCATTATTCATAACGATTAACGTCAGCCAATGGAGGTCATAGCGATGGAAAAAGCCTTTCTTGGTATTGATGCGGGAAGCAGTGGCGTTAAAGTTTGCGCTTTTAATTTTCACGGAGAGTTGCTGGCTAAAGCCGCACGTGATGTCACCATTATATCGAAAACCGCCTTGAGCCATGAAATAGCCGTTGAGGAATACGGGTTACAGGTTGAAGACGCGATTAGAGAGGTAACGGCGCAAGTAAAGCATATTGTCTCGATTGGCTTCTCCGTCGCTTGTCCAACACTGGTCTTGCTGGATAAACAAGGTAAGCCCGTATGTAACGCGATCACTTATCTGGATGGGCGTTCAGAGGCGTTTATTAACCAAACGCTGGGAGACAAGAAAGAGTATGTCCGTTCATTAACGCATAACAGCCCCGGACCTTCTGCCTGTTGGGTGGGGACGCTGGGCTGGTTGCAGAAAGAGCAGCCGGAGTTAATGAAAAAAGTCCACAACGTCGTGCTGTTAAACGGCTATCTTGCGCTGCAACTCGGTGCGAAGAAAACGGGTATCGATCCCACGCAGGCGGCCTATTCTGGCGCGGTGGTGTTGTCTTCTGCACCAAAATGGTCGAGCGATCTTCTCAGGTTTTGGAAGTTTGACCATAACATCCTGCCGCCAATTTACCAGTGCACGTCGGTTGTGGGGCATATCACTGCAGCCGTCAGTCACAGAACCGGCTTAATGGAAGGCGTGCCTGTTATTCTTGGTTCTGCTGACACAGCGGCGGCGGCCTTTTCTGTAGGGCTTATCGATGGTGGGACGGCCTTTGAGTCGACCGGCACCTCGGGCGTCATCACGTTTTGCCTTGAAACGCCGAACTTCGACAGCCGTTTCATGAATCGTTACCACGTTGTGCCTAATCAGTGGCTGGCCCATGGCGCAATGTCCACCACCGGCGGCACCTTTGGCTGGCTCAATCAGGCCTTGTGGCCAGAAATGCAGGATATCGGCGAACTGGAAAAACTGGCTGCGATGTCTGCGCCTGGCGCTAACGGGTTGATTTATCTTCCTTACCTGGCGGGCGAGCGCAGCCCTTTATGGGACACGCGGGCTTCTGGCGCCTGGGTGGGGTTAAGACTGTCGCACAAACGAAACGATTTAATCCGCGCAGCAATGGAGGGAACCGCTTATGGCATGAAACAGATCCTGGAAATCGCTTATGAAAAGTGGGGCGTCAGGCTTGATGAAATTTTAAGTGTAGGGGGCGGTTCTCGTAATGCGTTATGGACGCAGATAAAGGCAGATATCCTCCATATTGAATATAACCTTGCCCAAACCAGTGATGCAGCAGCATTTGGTGCGGCAATGACAGGCGCAACCGGGGCCGGCTTTTTTTGCGGTATTAACGATCCCGACTTGCCGATATTAAAAACGGAAGAAGCCAGTTTTAAACCCAGTAATGATAAAAAACTGATCGACCTTTATCACAACCATTACCGTATTTACGATTCACTTTACCCGATACTTAAATCAACCATGCATTCATTAGCGAGCAATAAAAACACACTGTAATTTTTTTAAAATAATAACCAAACAGGAATCGTTATTTATAACGTCTCTTTATTTTTTCTTTTGCAAAAGGGAAAATTATGAAAACCTCTTCTCTGTCACAGGTAAAACCCGCCACGAATTTTCGCTGGGTGGTGCTGGCATTAATCTTTGCTGTTTATGCCGTGAATTATGCAGATCGTTCAAATATAGGTTCGGTATTACCCTTTATTACTGAAGAATTTAATATGACCAATTTCGAAGCAGGTCAAATTGCGAGTATGTTCTTCCTGGGTTATGCCATTTGCCAGATTCCAGCCGGTTTCCTGCTGGCTAAACGCGGTGTGCGTGGGATTGTCACGCTTTCCATCCTCGGTTTCTCGGCCTTTACCTGGTTAATCGGTACAGCGTCTTCGGCGCTTTCTATCAAATGGTTACGGCTCGGTCTGGGGGTTACCGAATCCCCAACGCCGGTCGGGTTAACATCAACCATTAACAACTGGTTTCCACCGAAAGAAAAGGCGACTGCAACAGGGATCTACATCGCTTCCACCATGTTTGCGCCTATCCTTGTACCGCCTTTAGTGGTGTGGATCTCTTTAACCTTTGGCTGGCGTTGGGTGTTTTTCCTGTTTGCCATTCCCGGGCTATTACTGGCCGTCATATGGTATTTCCTGGTCAAATCCAGACCGGAAGAGAGTAAATTTGTTTCTCCCAGTGAGCTGAAATATATCCGTGCGTCTGAAACAGAGTCCGGTGATGAGGTCACTATTGAGAATATTGTGCAACATAGCCGGTTTGCAACGCTGGATAAAATCATCAGGGTAAGGGAAATTAAGCCGCTTGATTCCGCCGCCAGGATTTTCCGGTCGCGCAATGTCTGGGGAAACACCATCGCCTATTTTATGATGGTCAGTATCATGTACGGTATTTTGACCTGGATTCCCTCTTATCTGGTGAATGAGAAAGGCTTCTCATTTGTCAAAATGGGCTTCGTCGCGGCCATGCCGTTCATCGGCGGATTTATTGGCTCTATTTTTGGTGGCTGGATCTCTGACAACATTTTTGGCCGACGTCGTAAGCCCACGATGATTTTCACTGCACTGGCGACCATTCTTATGATGGTGGTGATGATTCACGTGCCGCAGAGTACCGCTATGGTCGCGGGAGCCTTGTTTATGGTGGGGCTGTTACTCAACATTGGCTGGCCTTCATTTACCGCTTATCCAATGGGCGTTGTAGACCGGAAAAACTATCCTATCGCCATTTCACTGGTGAACAGCGGCGGTAATCTGGGCGGCTTTGTATCACCTATGGCAGCGGGTTATTTACTGGATAAAACCGGGCAATTTAGTTCAGTGTTTACGTATTTCGGTATCTGCGCGGTGATTGGTCTGGTGTTGCTGCTGATTATTGATGAGCCGAAGTAAGACTCACCGCCTGATAATGAAAGGCACAGTGATGTCTTTGCCCGTCAGCAAAGCAGAACATAACGTTGTGTCAGTGTTTGGCGCGCTGACCCGTTTACCGAATAGCCGGTGTGCGGCATGACAAGGCGGTTATGATGGCGCCGACGGTGTACGGACGCTGGCAAACCGCTTAATTCAGAAAGCAGCATCGGGCACCGATCGGACACGCGCTGGTCGGTGCGCTTTTCATTTCGCCATTGATAAAAAGCAGCGCGGAGATTTTACCCTGTTCTGGCGTATCTGCGCCGGTGGTGCCCGGGCAGGGAAAGCGTCTGTGCTGCCACGTACCGCCCTCATTTAATGCCTACAAGAACAGCCCCTCTTGTGATTTACGGCAATCGCGCGGGCTGCAACCGAACCAGCGGCGGAAGGCGCGCGAAAAGGCGCTCACTTCAGAGTAACCCAGCAGCAGCGCCATCTCGGAAACAGAAAGATGATGCTGTTTCAGATAATGGGTAGCCATCTCTTTGCGAACGCTGTCGACCAGTGCTGAAAAGCAGGTGCGCTCATCGCGCAAGCGCCGCTGCAACGACCAGGCGGATAAGCCCTGTTTTTCAGCAATGATTTCTAACGACGGCTCGCCGTTCAGCAACTGAAGGTGGATGTCGGTTCGGGTCTGATTCACGGTATCCTGACGGACGACGGGCGGGCTAAGCCGGCGGATGGCATCCTGCATGACCAGTAGCAGCATAGGATCATGATCCGGCATTTTTCGGTTCAGATCCGCTTTCGCGATGATCATCGAGTTAAAGGGTTGATCGAAGTAAACCGGCGCATCAAACACTTTGCAGTGTTCATGCCAGTGCTCCGGACGTGGATGCTCAAAATGCACTTCGCGCGGTGCCCAGTGGCGACCGGCGGCGTGGCGGATCAGGTTGAGGAACATGCCCAGTGTCAGCTCGGCGTCCTGTCGGCGCATCAGGATCACACCATGACGTACCTGATAGTCCAGTTGCCAGCAGTCGCTGCGTTCTGTCAGCCGGATGCAGGTGTTGTGTTGGTGAAAGGGAAAAGCATTCACCACATTATGCAGGGCCTGTTCCAGCGTGGCGGAACACAATCCGATATAGCCAATCAGCCCCAGGGACTGTGGCCGGAACTGGTGACCGTACTGCAGACCAAAGTTGTCCACACCGGCCTGGCTTGCGGCTTCCTCCAGCACCCGGCAGTAGCTGACCAAATCCAGACTCAGCGTGGGGCAGGCGAGCGTATCGGGATCGATCCCGCTGATCCCGAAAATGCGATCGACATCGCCGCCCTGTGCATTGATAAATTCGCCTAAGCCCGTTGCGGCGGCGGATAACACACCGCGATGGCCACTGCCTGCGCCGGAGATGGCCGTTAAAGCGGCTTCTGGAACTCTGATGGTCATCTTGTTTTCCGCAAAAAGTGAACGTCTTGTTATTCTGCAAAAAACATACCAGCTGGAATATCCGTGATAACAACCGCTTACCCGGTGTGCTTTTATTTTTGCACCGCAATCAGGCACTGCGGCGGTGCGTTAAACGCCAATCGGCAGCGCAGCGCCCTCAAGATAACGATGACACAGCCGCACGGTGTGGCTGGCCCATTGGTGACCCAGGCTGCGCGCCATCTCGGTTTCACGGTGGGAAGCCACCCAGGCGGTAAGCTGGATGCGCCGCTGGATCAGCATGGCCGGGATCATCGCCAGTTCCTGATCGCTGATATGCGCGACCTGTTCATATCCCTTTAACCAGTTTTCTACCCACTGCGGCGCGCTCGGATGATGTTCAACAAAACTGATCGCGGCGGCAAGGTCGTGTAAGTACCAGCCCATGCCGCAATCATCAAAATCGATCACCCGGGTTTCACCTTTATCTACCAGTAGGTTTGTCAGACGCAGGTCTGCATGAATCAGCCCATAGCGCGCGGGTGACTGGCCAAAGTCCATCATCTGGCGGCGCACATGTTCCAGTGTTTCTTCCACTACCGCGTGCTCGGCGGCGGGTAAGCCTGCTACGTCACGCCAGTCTCCCCAATGGCCGGACGGAGAAACCATCGTATGGTGATCCCAGATAATGCGGCGAAATCCCTGCGGCTTTTGCCATTGCCGACTGTGCTGGTGCAGACGGGCAGTGATGGCACCTAACTGGCGAAACGCTGCCGGATCGACGCTGTCGGTCAGCATATCGCCCTCTATCCAGTGGAACAGCACCGCATAGCGTTCGCCACCGTCGGGCAGCGGCAGGATCTGAATGCGTTCACCTTGCCGATCTTCTACAGCGACGGGCACCATAATGTCTGCCGCCTGAAGTGCGTCCAGCCAGAGCAGCTCACTTTCAATATCCTGCTTCGCGTGATAATCGCCGCGGTGAATCCGTAACGCATAGCGGCCCTGCGGCGTGCTGACAGAAAGCGTGGCGTTTTCTGAGCGGCACAGCAGCCTGACCTCTGCCTGCGAACAGGCGGGATAGTTCATTAATGCCCGGTGGGCAAGCTGAAGGATGGTGTCGTTACTCAGCGTGTCATACTGTTTAATGCTCATGTCCGGCTCCCAGGTTTCTGCGTGTGGAGTCAGCATGGCGCTGAACCCTGCCTGCACGCTTGACCTGAAAGCAGAGGAAAATTGACTTTCGCAGGCACCTGACGGCCTGGCCTGGGGCAAGTTGACCTTAAATCACGGCGTTCTGTTTTCTGCGGTCAAGTTTTTCCCTCCTCACTGTGTCCATCATCTACCCGACAGCTTTTGTGCAGCCTATTTTCCATTAACACAGACGGGGAACGCAGTGATGAAAGAGAAACTGAAACCCACCCTGGGCACCCTGCGACTCTGGGGCATCGCCGTGGGGCTGGTGATATCGGGTGAGTATTTCGGCTGGAGCTACGGCTGGGGCGCAGCAGGCACCCTGGGCTTTCTGGTTACGACATTTTTTGTTGCCGTCATGTATACCTGCTTTATCTTCAGCTTTACCGAACTGACAACGGCCATTCCTCAGGCAGGTGGCCCGTTTGCCTACAGCCGCCGGGCGTTCGGTGACACCGGCGGGCTGATTGCCGGTATCGCTACGCTGATCGAGTTTGTGTTTGCGCCTCCCGCTATTGCGATGGCGATCGGGGCCTATCTCAATGTGCAGTTTCCGGAGATCAATCCAAAGCTTATCGCCGTGTGCGCCTATCTGGTGTTTATGGGGCTGAATATCGTCGGCGTCAGCATCGCTGCCACCTTTGAGTTACTGGTCACGCTGCTTGCCGTGATTGAGCTGCTGGTCTTTATGGGCGTTGTGGCACCCGGCTTTAGTCTGGCGAATTTTGTCGCCCACGGCTGGGCTGGGCAAGAAACCTTCTCTGGGGCTTCTGTGTCCGGCATGTTTGCCGCGATTCCCTTTGCCATTTGGTTCTTTCTGGCGATTGAAGGCGTTGCGATGGCGGCAGAAGAGGCAAAAGACCCGCGCCGCACTATTCCTCGCGCCTATATCAGCGGCATTTTAACGCTGGTGGTTTTAGCGATTGGCGTGATGGTGTTTGCGGGCGGTGCAGGCGACTGGCGTACTTTATCGGGCATCAACGATCCGCTGCCGCAGGCGATGAAAATGCTGGTCGGTAATGATTCGCGCTGGATGCACATGCTGGTCTGGATTGGCTTATTCGGTCTGATTGCCAGTTTTCACGGCATCATCATGGGCTATTCGCGCCAGTTCTTTGCGCTGGCCCGTGAAGGCTATCTGCCGCCCGCTCTGGCGAAGCTGTCGCGGTTTAACACACCGCACCGTGCGATTCTGGCCGGTGGCGTGGTAGGGATTCTGGCCATTTTTTCTGACGGTATCAGCTTTCAGGGGATGAGCCTGACCGCCGCCATGATCACCATGTCGGTGTTTGGTGCGATTGTGATGTACATCATGAGCATGCTGAGCCTGTTTAAGCTGCGTCGCACGGCCCCTGGGCTGGAACGCAGCTACCGCGCGCCGGGTTATCCGGTTATCCCCGCGATTGCCCTGTGCGGCTCGCTGATCTGCCTGGCGGCGATGTTGTGGTTTAACCCAGAGATTGGCGCGCTGTTCCTGGCCTTTATGGTCGTGGGATACCTCTATTTTCTGACCACCCACTCCCGGCGCGGCACGATCGCGCAAACCTCTGTCGCGGCGGAGATCGACTAACGCAGACAGGCGCTGCCGCGCACTGATGTGCGCCAGCGTCTGCATTGAACCTGAGGAGCAATGATGACGGTACGTTCAACCATTATGGATACCAACAGCTTTCGTGCAGAGAACGCGGAAGCGCTGGCCCCGGCGATTCGCCAGTTAACCGATAAACGCAGTAAGGTGCTGGGCGAGTCGTATCGGCTGTTTTATCGTAATCCCGTGCATCTGGTACGGGGACAGGGTCAGTATCTCTGGGACCAGGCGGGTAACCAGTACCTGGATATGTATAACAACGTCGCCAGCATCGGCCACTGCCATCCGGCGGTTGTGGAGGCCGTGCATCAGCAGATGATGCGGCTGAATACGCACACGCGCTATCTGCATGAGTCTATCCTGGAATATAGCGAACGGATTCTGGCAACGATGCCAGCGGCCATCGATCGGGCTATGTACATGTGTACGGGTTCCGAGGCGAACGATCTGGCAATACGCATGGCGCACGCCTGGAGCGGCGGCACGGGCATTATCGTTTCGAAAGAGGCCTATCACGGTACCAGTGCGCTGACGTCCGGCGTATCACCGGCACTGGGCAGCGGTCAGCCGCTGTCATCGCATACCCGACTGGTGGCATCGCCCGATTTTTATCGCATTCAGCCCGCCGATCAGGGGGCCTGGTTTGCCCACGAAATTCAGAAACAGATCGATGATATGGCCGCGCACGGTATCAAGTTTGCGGGGTTCCTGGCCGATTCGATTTTCTCTTCTGACGGGGTATTGCCCGGCGAGCCTGGCTTTTTAAAGCAGGCGATTGAAGTGGTTCATCAAAACGGCGGGATTTTTATTGCCGATGAGGTTCAACCCGGTTTTGCCCGCACGGGGGAAGCATTCTGGGGATTTGCGCGCCACGGCGTGGTGCCCGACGTGGTAACGACGGGCAAGCCGATGGGTAACGGTATTCCCGTATCCGGTTTGATGGCGAAAGCGCCGGTTATGGCGGCCTTCAGTGATTCGCTGCCGTATTTCAATACGTTTGGCGGCAATCCGGTTTCGATGGCGGCGGCGCATGCGGTGATGGATGTGATTGAGCAGGAGGCACTTCAGGCACACAGCCTGAAAACCGGGCAAGCCTTGTTATCGGCCTTGCAGTCGCTTCAGGATAGTTATGCCTGCATAGGCGACGTGCGCGGCGCAGGCCTGTTTATCGGCTTTGAGCTGGTCACGGACAGAGAAACTAAGCAGCCAGACAAAAGGCTGGCGCTCGATCTGGTTGAGGCGCTGCGCGAGGAATGTGTGCTGACGTCTGTCGCCGGGCCTTACGGCAACGTGCTGAAGATCAGACCGCCGCTCTGTTTCCAGACGGGCGATATCGACTGGGTGGTCAGTGCCATGGATCGCTGCCTGAGAAAACTGCAGGGATAAACCGTCGCCGGGCACAGGATAACAGTGTTATTAACTGCCCGGCGTATGGCCCGGCTGGCGGTGATTGATGCACGAAGAAAGCCCGACGCATGCCGGGCTCAGTCAGGTCAGCAAAACGGAATATTGTGTTAAATATTGAGGCTTTTAGTCTTATTTTAATTTAACTTAAAGGATTTAAGATGAGGTTAATTTAACAGGTGTGTATCTTGTTACGGGTTGAATATTATAATTTTTTTGTACTCAGCGTTTGCTAAGATTTTTTAATCAGGCCCTGGGAAAAGGCCTGAGATCGTTCAATCTGATTAATGTAAACTTCCTGCTTACGATGCGTGCTTGCGTTCTGATTCAATTTGCTTGCGCCAGGCACGGTTGTGCAAGCAGTAGGCAATCATACGATAAAAAATGCTAGTATCCAGACACTTAAAGGAAAGGTATGCAGCAAAAATTCCCGCAAATGAAAGACCAAATAGTAATACATGCACGTCTGAGTCTGCTAATGCCGAAAAAAAACAATAAATGATGAAGAGCAAAGAAGATAATGTTGTTATCGAAAGAATAACTAAGTGGAATTTTAAAAAAAGATAACTGCCTTTTGCCACAAAAAATAATGAAAGAACAATGAGGAACGCATAGGAAAATGCTGAAACCATAATGCCAATCATTAAAGCATATTGTGGCCATCCCATTAGTGCATAAATGCCTTTCCAAAACGAGACCTGAGGAATAATAAAACTAAATAAAGCCAGAAAGCAACTTACAATAAGTGGAACGCCCATTGTGTGCCAACCGACAGGGTTCTTCATCTCGTCAATCATTTCATCTTTTATTAATTCCAGTTTGGCAATATCAGATGTATCAATTTTTTTGTTATAAATTTCGCTTAGGGTCAGCGTTTTTTTTAGCTTTTTCAGCATGTGTATCAATTAACCCCTGTAGCATTAAATGACTGGAGTAATCCTGTAATATATTTTCCTGAATTTCCTGCACTGATTAACAATAGTCGGGCTCCATCATTTAAACACTGACCTACAGTTGCAAAGGTTCCAGCGGCGATTATCCCGGCAACAACGCCAGTTGCCCCCGCTGTTAATGGTACTGTGCTTCCTGCTGCGATGGCAATAAATGCTATCGCCACAGCTGCCCCACATGAAAACGCCGCGACGTAATCTCATTCGCCAAAGAAGGCTAACTCAGCGTATCCGTGAGTGACTTCGCTGCTACCTGCAGCGTAGTGGCATTGACCTTAGTAATCACCACATGACTTACACTACTTTGGTTTGGCGAAGCGTAGCGGCGAGAAGGGCGAACAAGCCATTGTTCGCGGTCATCGGAATAGATGATGCCCACCTGACTATAATCGCGTGTGCAACCCAGACGATTTGCCAGGGCGATGAAATCAATGTCATCTGCGGACACCAGGCCCATCCTTCGGCCAAGGCCGTAATCCGGAAGGTTATTTGAATACGATTATTTTATTGTATAAGGATGATTAATTTTTCTTCGAACTTTTATCTGCCTCCGCCAGGCACGGTTGTGAAGGAAAAAGGCACAGGCTTTGTAGAACATCTGACTGTTAAGGCATTTCAGCGCGATCAAACTTAAACCCACACTCAGCAAAGCACCTGAAAAAGATAGCGAGTAAGGATTATTACCGCTCATTAATGAGATGATGGCGAAAAGCAGGAAAAGTGATGCGAGCAATAATGTGAAAAGCATAAGAGAGAGATAAAGCTTTAGCGCAAGGTACGCCCCTCGTGAAACCATCATCATGGTGGGGAATAGAGTAATACTGTATAGAGCCGCTGTAGCAACAATGCCAATAAACACCGTATGTTTTTGCCAGCCCATAAGGTCATAAACGAACAACCATAGTGAGAGTTGAGGGATAGAAAAACTTATCAATGTGAGCATGACACTTGCTATCAGTGGAAGGCCCATAGTATGCCATCCAATCGGCACTTCCATCTCATCTTTCATCTCATCTTTAATGGATTCAAGCTGTTCGTCATTAGCCTGGATAATTTGTGCGGTGACCTTTTTACTGAGATCTAATGAAATTTTCAAATGATTAATCATGATTGTCAAAGCACTCCCTGTACATTTTTCATTAAAACAGGATGTATTGATTTAATCAAATAAACTCGAGTCGTATATTTAAACGAAAAAGCCTCGAAACGAGGCTGTAAATTGTACAATTTAGTTGCTTTAAATCTCTTACTTCACGAGGTGTGGTTTTTTCTTTGCATTTCAATTTGCTTACGCCATGCGCGATTGTGCAAGTAGTAAGCAATCATGCGATAAAAAACCAAACTATTAATACACATCAAACTTATTATTATCAGAATGACGTTAATAATTGAGACTATTAAGTGTGTGGTTTTAATGTCTGCACCAAGTAGTGTTCCAAATGTCGTATATATTAGGAATAATATTGCTAATATAGCAGCGCTAAAGGCTATGTAAACATAGCTTTTTAGCGCCATGTATTGCCCTTTACCAACGACTGCCATTAATGGAATGATAATGATGCAACCCACTAAATCCGTGATCATAGCACCGATGAGAAAAGCGTGTTCAGACCAGTTCATCCATTTTGAAATTACATGCCAAATAGAAATTTGAGGGAGAGAGAAACTAATTGCTGTGAGTATTGCGCTTATTATTAAAGGAATGCCCATAGTATGCCACCCAATAGGATCGTCCATCTCATCCATCATTTCTTCTTTAACTTATTCTAACTTATTAATATCACCATTTTTTATTTTATTATCAATGGTAAGGCTGACGTTTAATGTCTTTTTTAACTGGCGTAGCATTTTTTATACCTGTAAAGAGAAGTGCTTCGACATTAAGAGTATATTGCTTAAAATTAATCGATTGTAGCATTTAAACAGCCATTATCATTCCCTGTACTAAAGGCATTTTTTTACTTAAAGATTATGGTTTATAAAAAAATAAAGTTGCTTTTTTTATAACTTTCTCTTTAAATCTATAATAAAAACTAATGGGCGATTTTTCATTTTTTGAGATTGCTTGTGCTTTTTCTCTGAATTTCAAGCTGTTTTCGCCATATGCGATTGTGCAAATAGAAGGCGTTGCTTTTATAAAACATTAGGCTATTTATGCATTTAAATGCAATAAGCATAAAGATAACGCCCAGGCAGGATGATAGAAAAGTTAAAGTCGAGGTGTTTTCACCAAACATGAGCGCCCATAGTGAATGACCAAGATATAAGAGTGCGACTGCGCTGGTGAAATACATAAGAGAGATATAAACTTTAAGCGCCGTGTAATTACCTCTCGCTATCAATGATAAAGATGGAAACATAATTAGACAATAAGGTAGTCCCGTGAGAATAATTCCTCCTAGTAAAGCATAATCAGGCCACCCCATAAAGGAAAATACAGCCTCCCAAATTAACGCCTGAGGCATTGCAAAACTAAGCAGAGTAAGAATGAAACTCACCACTAAAGGTAAACCCATAGTATGAAAACCTATGGGCTTTTTCATTAATTCTTTCATATCGTCTTTAATGTGTTCGAGCTCATCAAGATCGTTTGTTACCATTCTTTTAGTTGTACTTTTGCTAAGTTCTAAATTTTTTTTCAGTTGTATCAGCATAATATACACAATTAATTTGTAGAAAAAGATTGAATCATCCCAATCAAATATTTCCCAGATTGGGAAATAGTCTGGGGGTTTTTTATTGTGCCGGTAAGGGCGCTGCCAACGAATGCTGAAGAGTTGACGAATGCTGAAGAAAGTTCCCGTTGCAAAGATTTTTGCAATGCTTCTGCAGGGTAACGCTTAGGATATATACCCGCTTTCATTACAGCTTTTATGCCTGCATTAGAGATGCCGGGATTTTGCGAGCGTATTATTTCCTCAGTAATGCGCCGGCGTTCAGACCTGCTTAGTGATTTAAGCCAGTTAATTAAATTTCCTGAAGACGTGGTTGCTTTCATTAACTTATAAGTTTCTATGGTACTTTTTAATCCTGCACCCGCTCCGGCAAGAGAAATAATATCAAGTGCAGTAATCGTTGCCGTATACCATTCCTGAGAGTCAAACCATGTCAACGTTTCTTCTTTATCATTTGCAATTAAAAAAAGCCTTGCTGCGCCTACGAAGCATTGCAAGCCCGTGGCTACTCCGCCTGCTGTAATAACACCGGCAACAATACCAGATGCGCCTGCCGTGATGGGCACCGCTGCCGCTGCTCCTAATGCTAAGACAACTGTAGCAACGGCCGCACCGCATGAAAATGCCGTCGACGTAATTTCAGTTGCAAGCGAGGGCTTACTTAACGTATCTGTTAAGGTCTTCGCCGCCGTTTGCGGAATGACGGTTGGGACCTTAGTAATCACCACATGACTCACACTACTTCGGTTTGGCGAAGCGTAGCGGCGAGAAGGGCGAACAAGCCATTGTTCGCGGCCATCGGAATAGATGATGCCCACCTGACTAAAATCGCGCGTGCAATCCAGACGATTGGCCAGGGCGGTGAAATCAATGTCATCTGCGGACACCAGGCCCATCCGTCGGCCAAGGCCGTAATCCGGAAGGTTATTTGAATAGGATTCTGATAAGGCCATTAGCTCACTCCTTGCTGATGATGACCGGGTTATGAAGCGTCAAGGGTAAAGCGCAGCGGAAACGAATTAATTAGGAATAGTCTTAATGATCCATTAGGGCCATCAATGTGTCGATGTCGCCATCCATGCCAGTCATCCCTCTGTAAGAAGTTTGTGGCTTATCAAGTGATTAACCCTGCTTTACATTTCATGACAATGCAACCTTTTCATGCCGCGACTTATGCGCTGTCAGCCAGGTTATATCCGTTTTATCAACAAAACGCGTAGCACCAAAGCGACATAATTTGTTGCTTTAATGTGGCGGAAAGGTTTAAAACTATCGTGCAGGAATTAATCAAATGCTTGAGTTTTTTTAACCTCTCCTTTTACATTTATTTGGGATAAATAAAATCATGAAAAACAGGGTACTTGTTGCTTTTGCTCTCCTTGCGCTGAGTGGCTGTAGCACGATGTCTTCTAATGACGCCATTCCTCCCCTTCAGACCGAGACAGCAAAAATGCTGGGTCTGAGTTCTTCTGATGAGCTGACCGTAACCAACGTGTCCGCGACAAAACCAGATACGCTGGGATCTCAAATGCTGTCTTATCGTGCAACCACAGATAAAGGCCGTATTTTTGACTGTCAGTCTCAGATGATCCCCGGCATCCTGGGCCAGGAACCGGTTGTCACCGTGCCAAAATGTACGCCAGTTAAAGTACATAACTAAAAACCGTTTCCCTGCCTGTATTTCGGGCAGGGAATCTCCGTTTACCGGTTCGCCTTTCGCAATAAATCAAAGAAATACCCATCCCGTGGTTTCCTGTCTTTAGCGCGCGTTTCTTTCAACGGTTGTACCCATTTTAGTGGCACGAACCCGATCTGAATATTTACATTGCAATCGCTCAGCATCAGCGTGTGAGATGTTTTCCCCTTCCCGAGCCGTCTTGCTGCCGCAAAGCACAGACGTTGCGTGAGTGACCAGGCATCCGTTTTGAGATCAACCGTATTGATCCTGACTCAGCGCCTTCGTTAAGCCGCCTGCACGAAATCATCATCTTGTTTAACTTTTCTAATGCTTTTATGTCACTCTCTTCCTGATTGTCATCTCACAAGCAGGGCGCTCACCTGCCAGAAACTTATGTGACAGGGCATGATAAATTCGCCATCGCCGTTAGTAGCGCCGTCGCGTGTTTTATTTATAGCAATAAATCTACTCTATGCTTCAGTAGGCATTGGGTGTTTGAAGGCGTCCTGACGACATTGCCGGGCCGGTTTTTGATGGGAAACTAATGCATTTGGGGATGAGCGATCAGATCGGGGTTTTGCCTTCATAAAAAATTAACAAAAACCCCGTCATCAGGTGAGCATACGTTTAATAATCCTGCCTGATAATCCCTCACCTGAAATAATTCAGTCGCTCCCGTGATGAAAAGAAGAGAGGGTTCATGAACTTCCGATTCACCATGCTGGCGGCCAACAGACGGTTATTGCCTAACGTCTGGGATGCCGTGGCTTTTCCCCTGATTATCTGCCTGATTGCGATGGTGGCGGTGGGCTTTCATCAAACGCTGATGCCGATAGACAGTTTAAAAACGCAGGCGATCTCGCTCGATCCTTCTAATCTGCCAGAATATGCCATGCGCACCACCTTGCGCATGCTGGTGGCGATGCTGGCTTCACTGGTCTTCAGCCTGATTTACGGCACGCTGGCCGCCAAAAGCCGTCGCGCTGAAAAAGTGTTGGTGCCCATTCTGGATATCCTGCAGTCCGTGCCGGTGCTGGGCTACATCTCCTTTACTGTCACCTTCTTTATTGCGCTCTTTCCGGGGCAGGTGCTGGGCGTTGAGCTGGCGGCCATCTTTGCCCTGTTCACCAGTCAGGCCTGGAATATGACCTTTAGCTTTTATCAGTCGCTACGCACGGTGCCAGCCGACCTGGTTGAAGTGTCGCGCGGCTTCCATCTGACCGGATGGCAGCGTTTCTGGAAGCTGGATGCGCCTTTTGCCGTGCCAGGGCTGGTCTGGAACATGATGATGTCGATGTCAGGCGGCTGGTTCTTTATTGTCGCCTCTGAAGCGATCACTGTGGGCAATAACACCTTTACCTTGCCCGGCGTGGGTGGCTACCTGGCGCAGGCTATTCTGCATAAAGACATTCACGCGGTGGGCTGGGTATTACTGACCATGGTGATTGTGATTCTGGCTTATGATCAGCTGCTGTTCAGGCCGCTGGTCGCCTGGGCGGATAAATTCCGTATGGAAAACACGCGTTCAGGCAATGCACCCACATCATGGGTGCGTGACCTGATGCGCAGGACGCGTCTGATTCACCAAATCTTTACGCCATTACGGCTGCTGCTGTCAGCGCTGGCGCGTATCTCGTGGCGCTGGCCAGCAAGGGGACCAGTACGTGCTGAGAGCCGTACGCAACGCGCCTCGCGGTGGGGTGACATGGTCTGGGGCGCCTTTGTGATCTTACTGACCCTGTATGTGGTTTACCGGGTCATCACTTATGTTCAACTCGGCGTCACGCTCGATGAGGTGAAACACGTCTTTACGCTGGGGCTGATTACCTTATTACGTGTGACGATACTGATCCTGATTTCGTCGCTGGTATGGGTGCCGCTGGGCGTCATGATCGGCCTGCGGCCTGCCCTGGCGGGGAAAATCCAGCCGGTCGCCCAGTTCCTCGCGGCCTTCCCGGCAAACCTGATGTTTCCCGTATTCGTGATTATGATTGTGCATTTCCATCTTAATCCGGACATCTGGCTGTCACCGCTCATCGTGCTGGGCACCCAGTGGTACATTCTGTTCAACGTCGTGGCGGGGACCACGGCGTTTCCCAATGACTATAAAGAGGCCGCAGCGAACTTTCACATCCGCGGCTGGCAATGGTGGCGTCAGGTGATGTTACCCGGCATTTTTCCTTACTACATTACAGGGGCGATTACCGCCTCCGGAGGCGCGTGGAATGCCAGCATCGTGTCTGAATTCGTGCAGTGGGGAAATACTCAGGTCACGGCGCACGGTTTAGGTGCTTATATTGCACAAACAACCGCCGCCGGCGACTTTCCCAAAATCATTCTGGGGATCGCAGTGATGTCGCTGTTTGTCACCCTGTTCAACCGTCTGCTGTGGCGACCACTGTACGTGTACGCCGAATCAAAATTCCGTGCTAATTAAGGGACACCTGATGTTAAACAACCCATCCACACTGAACGCAGACGTGTCGAACAGAAAACCAGAAGGGCGCAAAGCGGTCCTGTCGGTAAAAGGCATTAAGCACGGTTACGATAAAACGCATGGCGAAGTGCTGATCCTGGATGACGTCAATCTCACCCTGCAGGAAGGGGAGATTGTCGCTCTGCTGGGCCGCTCCGGTTCAGGAAAATCGACACTGCTGCGCATCATTTCTGGCCTGATTACGCCGGGTTCCGGTTCAGTCGAGTATCTGGGCAAGCCGCTCAACGGGCCCGCCAAAGGCGTCGCAATGGTGTTTCAGACCTTTGCGCTGTTTCCCTGGTTGACGGTGCTGCAAAACGTGGAAGCTGGCCTTGAGGCGCTGGGCGTGGAAAAAGCGGAACGCAGGAAACGCGCGCTGGCGGCCATCGACCTGATCGGTCTGGACGGTTTTGAAAACGCCTATCCGCGCGAGCTGTCCGGCGGGATGCGCCAGCGTGTCGGCTTTGCGCGCGCGCTGGTGGTCGATCCCACCCTGTTATTGATGGATGAGCCTTTCTCTGCGCTGGACGTATTAACCGCCGAAACGTTACGTACCGATTTACTCGATTTGTGGAACGAAGGCCAGATGCCGATGAAGTCGGTGCTTATCGTCACCCACAACATCGAAGAAGCTGTTTTTATGTGCGACCGTATCCTGGTGCTGTCGTCTAACCCCGGACGAGTGGTCGCGGAAATCAAGGTTCCTTTTGGTCATCCCCGCAATCGCCTGGACCCCGCGTTCCGTCGTCTGGTCGATGATGTGTACACCCAGATGACGGCCAGACCAACCAGCGATAACGTGAAAAAGAGCCTCAGGCTGGGCACACGTCTGCCTCACGTATCGACTAACCTGATGGCCGGCCTGATTGAAACCCTGGCGGCCGCACCTTATCACGGTCGTGCAGACATGCCAGATGTGGCCCGTTCGCTGCATCTGGAGGTGGATGAGCTGTTCCCGATAGCCGAGGTGCTGCAGTCGCTGGGCTTTGCCGACGTGCGGGAAGGGGACATTTTTCTGACACCGCCCGCCCGGGTTTTTGCCGGGTCGGATACGCAGCAGCGCAAAATCATGTTTGCCGATCATCTGCTGCGTTATGTACCGCTGGCGGCCTTGATTAAAACCGTACTGGATGAGCGCCCGGGCCATCGTGCACCGCGCGTGCGCTTTGAGCAGGAGCTGGAAGACTCGCTGGCTGACAGCGCCGCCAAAGAGACCCTGGACAGCGTGATCAACTGGGGCCGCTATGCGGAGATCTTCTCTTATAATGATCAGACCGAATTCTTCAGTCTGGAAGACGTTGAGTTCTGATCCCGTTCGCTCAGCGAAACGTGGCTATTCACGGCTGACACCATCCCGATTTTCAGCGCGGGATGGTGCCTGAAAGATTCTCAAGGTTAAAAATCCCTCCTGACGCATCAAGATGCCGCATTTTATACTGTCCCTTTCTCCCGGATATAAATAGCTTACTACTGTAATTAATAATTATAATTAATTGCCTGCACTCTCAAAACCAGTCATTTAATTGGGTGATTCGTATATTTTTTCTGTTGTTGTTTTTTAAAAAAAATAAAGAATTATCAGTGTTTAATTCTATTGGTTAATTATTTTTTGATCCTGAAAATTAAGTATTGATAATTTATTATTTATTAATATTTCATGATCGAATTAATATCTGTGAGTTAGGCGATATTTAAATAATTATCATTAGGTCCTTTTTTAACTACAGGAGTAAGACTATTTTGATGCCCTAATGAAATGAAGGTTTAGACATGAAAGATGACAAGATTTTAATATTGCGTACCTGTGCTAATAATATGGCCGATCACGGCGGAATCATCTGGCCCTTGAGCGGTATCGTGGAGTGTAAATACTGGAAGCCTGTCAAAGGCTTTGAGAACGGGCTGACGGGACTGGCCTGGGGAAAAGGATCGGATTCCCCGCTAAGCCTGCATGCCGATGCCCGGTGGGTTGTCGCTGAAGTCCCTGTCGATGAATGTATCGCGATAGAAACCCATGGCTGGGTTAAATTTCCCCGTGCTGAGGTTCTTCACGTCGGAACGAAAACCAGTGCAATGCAATTTATCCTGCACCATCACGCTGATTATATTGCCAGTACGGAAACGCAGGCCGGATCGGTTATTCCTGATGTCGTTTCAGAAATAAAGGCAGGGGAGCGATCGCTGCCCGTAGTCGATGACATTGATGCAACCATCGAATCAGGCAGCACTCAGCCGACACAAACAATTGAAATCGGAACCTATGGCAGTACGCTCAGCGGCACGCATCAGAGTCAGCTGATCGCCGGGTATGGCAGTACCGAGACGGCGGGCGATAACAGCACATTAATTGCCGGTTATGGCAGCACCGGTACGGCGGGGGCAGACAGCGCATTAGTCGCAGGCTACGGCAGCACCCAGACCGCCGGGGAAGAGAGCAGTCAGATGGCGGGTTACGGCAGTACGCAGACCGGCCTGAAAGGCAGCGATCTCACCGCCGGTTACGGCAGCACCGGCACGGCGGGGGACGACAGCTCGCTGATCGCCGGTTACGGCAGTACCCAGACGGCAGGGGAAGACAGCTCGCTGACGGCGGGTTACGGCAGCACGCAGACCGCGCAGAAGGGCAGCGATCTCACCGCCGGTTACGGCAGTACCGGTACGGCGGGGTCCGACAGTTCATTGATTGCGGGCTACGGCAGTACCCAGACGGCCGGGGAGGAGAGCAGCCAGACGGCGGGTTACGGCAGCACGCAGACCGCGCAGAAAGGCAGCGATCTCACCGCCGGTTACGGCAGCACCGGCACAGCGGGGGATGACAGCTCATTGATCGCCGGTTACGGCAGTACCCAGACGGCGGGCGAAGACAGCTCGCTGACGGCGGGTTACGGCAGTACGCAGACCGCGCAGAAGGGCAGCGATCTCACCGCCGGTTACGGCAGCACCGGTACGGCGGGGTCCGACAGCTCATTAATCGCGGGCTACGGGAGTACCCAGACGGCCGGGGAAGAGAGCAGCCAGACGGCGGGTTACGGCAGTACGCAGACCGCGCAGAAGGGCAGCGATCTCACCGCCGGTTACGGCAGCACCGGCACGGCGGGGGCCGACAGTTCATTAATCGCGGGCTACGGCAGTACCCAGACGGCGGGCGAAGACAGCTCGCTGACGGCGGGTTACGGCAGCACCCAGACCGCGCAGAAGGGCAGCGAACTGACCGCCGGTTATGGCAGTACCTCGACCGCAGGCTATGAAAGTTCATTGATCGCGGGCTATGGCAGTACCCAGACTGCGGGTTACAGCAGCACGCTGACGGCGGGTTACGGCAGTACGCAGACCGCGCAGAAAGAAAGCGATCTCATCACCGGTTATGGCAGTACGTCTACAGCCGGGTCAGACAGTTCATTGATTGCAGGCTATGGCAGTACCCAGACCGCCAGCTACAACAGTGTGTTGACGGCGGGCTACGGCAGTACCCAGACGGCGCGAGAAGGTAGCGACCTCACCGCCGGTTATGGCAGTACCGGCACGGCGGGGTCAGACAGTTCAATCATTGCAGGCTACGGCAGCACTCAGACAGCCAGCTATAACAGCAGCCTGACAGCGGGGTACGGCAGTACGCAGACGGCGCGTGAGCAGAGTGTGCTGACGACAGGCTACGGCAGTACCTCTACGGCAGGTGCCGACAGCTCGCTGATTGCAGGCTATGGCAGCACCCAGACCGCCGGGTACAACAGTATCCTGACAGCCGGTTACGGCAGTACCCAGACGGCGCAGGAGGGCAGCGATCTCACCGCCGGCTACGGCAGCACCTCAACCGCCGGGTCCGACAGCTCGCTGATTGCGGGCTACGGGAGCACCCAGACTGCCAGCTACAACAGTGTGTTGACGGCGGGCTACGGCAGCACCCAGACCGCCAGCTATCACAGCAGCCTGACGGCGGGCTACGGCAGTACGCAGACGGCGCGCGAGCAGAGTGTGCTGACGACGGGCTACGGCAGTACCTCAACCGCCGGGGCCGACAGCTCATTAATTGCGGGCTATGGCAGCACCCAGACCGCCGGGTACAACAGCATTCTGACCGCCGGTTACGGCAGTACCCAGACGGCGCAGGAGCGCAGCGATCTGACGACCGGCTACGGCAGCACCTCAACCGCCGGGGCCGACAGCTCGCTGATTGCGGGCTACGGCAGCACCCAGACCGCAGGCTATCACAGCATTCTGACAGCCGGTTACGGCAGTACCCAGACGGCGCAGGAGCGCAGCGATCTGACGGCAGGCTACGGCAGCACCTCGACGGCGGGTGCAGACAGTTCGCTGATTGCGGGCTACGGCAGCACCCAGACCGCGGGCTACAACAGCATTCTGACGGCGGGCTACGGCAGTACCCAGACGGCGCAGGAGAATAGCGATCTCACGACCGGCTACGGCAGTACCTCGACGGCAGGCTATGAGAGTTCGCTGATTGCCGGTTATGGCAGCACCCAGACAGCCAGTTTTAAAAGTACGCTGATGGCCGGTTACGGGAGTTCGCAGACTGCCCGGGAAGAGAGTTCGTTGACTGCCGGATATGGTAGTACCTCGATGGCCGGTTATGACAGCTCATTGATTGCCGGTTACGGCAGCACCCAGACTGCCGGTTATCAAAGCACGCTGACAGCCGGTTATGGCAGCACGCAAACGGCAGAACACAGCAGCACGCTGACGGCAGGTTACGGCAGTACCTCAACGGCGGGCGCAGACAGCTCCCTGATTGCAGGCTACGGCAGTACGCTGACCAGCGGTATTCGTAGCTTCCTGACGGCGGGCTATGGCAGTACGTTAATCAGCGGGCTTCGCAGCGTACTTACCGCCGGTTACGGAAGCAGCCTGATTTCCGGCAGACGCAGTAGCTTAACGGCGGGATATGGCAGTAACCAGATCGCCAGCCATCGAAGCTCGTTGATTGCTGGCCCGGAAAGTACACAGATCACGGGCAACCGCAGCATGCTGATTGCGGGAAAAGGCAGCTCACAAACGGCGGGTTATCGCAGCACATTAATCTCCGGGGCAGACAGTGTGCAAATGGCTGGAGAGCGCGGCAAGCTGATCGCGGGTGCAGACAGCACCCAAACCGCCGGGGATCGCAGCAAGCTTCTGGCAGGCAACAACAGTTATCTCACCGCAGGCGATCGCAGCAAACTGACCGCAGGCAATGAATGCATACTCATGGCGGGAGATCGAAGCAAGTTGACGGCGGGCATCAACAGCATTCTTACTGCGGGATGCCGCAGCAAACTGATAGGGAGCAATGGCTCAACGCTGACGGCCGGGGAAAATTCAACCCTGATTTTTCGCTGCTGGGATGGAAAGCGTTACACCAGTGTGGTTGCCAAAACCGGAAAGGGGGGAATAGAAGCGGATATGCCTTACCAGATGGATGAAGACAATAATATCGTGAATAAACCCGAAGAATAATCGTCTTAGCCTGGAGGGATTATTGTGTTGCCTGGGGGAAAAGCATGTCAGCGTATTTTACCCAGCGCGCAGAATAACCTGAAAAAACAGAGCATCGTTATCCGGCCTGTTATTTATCTTTTTCTGAACACGATAAACCTTCATTGGCCGGCCTGTTTCGGTGGTGCCTGACCTGGCCATTAACAGGAGTGATAAGCAAAAGGCTCAATGCTGAGCCTCTGCAAAAACACATGATTATTCAGGGACGCCAGACGGTGCCGTCCGGGGTGCGGGCCATCGTCCAGCCAGGATTGCCGCCCTCACAGGGGAATTTCGCCGCCAGCGCCTCATTAATATCTATACCCAAACCTGGCTTATCATTAACATAAGCATAGCCCTGCTCAACCTCAGGGCAGCCCGGAAATACCTCACGCAGCGCATCATTCATTGGCGTGTATTCCTGAATGCCGAAGTTGGGTGAGCTCAGATCCAGATGCATATTGGCGCAAACCCCAACCGGTGAAATATCGCCGGGGCTGTGCCAGGCGGTGCGAACCCCATTTAATTCACTGTAAATGGCGATTTTTTTCGCCGGTGTGATACCGCCAATCGAGCTAATGTGGCAGCGGATGTAATCAATCAGTTTATTGTCGATCAACGGCTTCCACTCATTCACATTGACGAACAGCTCGCCCATTGAAATCGGCGTGGAAGATTGCTGGCGCAACATTTTCAGCCACTCGGTATTCTCGGGTGCCACCGGATCTTCAAGGAAGAAAAGCTGATAAGGCTCCAGCGCTTTGGCCATATGAATCGCGTTAATTGGGGTAATACGTTCATGGGCATCATGGAGTAGCTCCACGGTGAAACCCAGCTTATTGCGCAGATGATCAAACAGGCGTGGAATGCTTTTCGCGTAGGCTTCTGGATCAAAATAGATCCCCGGCGCTTTGTTACGTGGCGAGCGCTTGGGTTGAATATTTTTCGCTTTCACCATGCGGTTGGCAATCAGCCTCAGGTCGTCGGTACCCGCACCGCCATACATGCCCATCTGGCAGCGAATATACTGATAACCTTCCTCCATTTTGGCGCGTGCGCTGTCCTCCACTTCGGCTTCATCTGCGCCATCAGTGTGCACATAGAGCGCGATACCGTCGCGACATTTCCCGCCCAGCAGCTCATAAACCGGCAGGCCGGCCTGCTTACCTTTGATATCCCATAGCGCCATATCAATGCCGGAAAGGGCGTTATTCATTACCGGGCCGTTACGCCAGTAGCCACTCACGGCGGCGGACTGCCAGATATCTTCGATCCTGGCAGGATCTTTGCCAATCAGAAACGGGGCAAGGTACTCGTCAATGGCACTTTGCACGGCATAGATGCGTTGCGTGAAGGTGGCGCAGCCCAAACCATATAACCCTGGCTCATTGGTTTCGATTTTAACCACCACCAGATCGATTCCGCCCGGCGCAGTCAAAATTGTTTTCACGTTGGTGATAAACAGATTACTCACAATAGCTCCTTAATTTTCAGAACATTAGCCGCCACCGTACTCATCGCTGCTGCTCACGGCTCAAAGGTATGTTGTCATACAACATGTTCTTTTTATCACAAAGCTTGCCGATTTCATTTTTGTCCTGCCGTTTTTGTGACAGCGATCGACTGAATCACCTTTCTGTAAATAATTTATGTTTATATTAATATTATACAATCAGTTAGCTGAGTTTTTTGTTAATGCTTTGTGATGCGCGCCTCATAAACACGCATTGTGTATTGATTTAATCTGCTCGTAAATTCACCTTAATAAGATAGTTGTCATACATATTTAAAGGTGAAACATGACTGCAATGTTCGACCTGACCGGTAAAACGGCCTTAATAACCGGTTCCTCCCGGGGGCTGGGTTTTGCCTACGCGGAAGCGCTGGCCGCTGCCGGCGCGCAGGTTATTTTGAACGGTACGCGTGAAGCCGTTCTGACTGACGCCGTGGCACAGCTCGCCAATAAAGGCTTTGGCGTAACCGGAATGGTATTCGATGTCACGAGTGAAAGTGCCATAGAAGAGGCGTTCTCCAGTCTGGACGAGCAGGGGATCGCGGTCGATATCTTAATTAATAACGCCGGGATTCAGTACCGCAAACCCATGCTGGAGCTGGAACTAGAAAACTGGCAAAAGGTGATTGATACCAACCTGACCAGCGCCTTTCTGGTGTCTCGCGCGGCGGCAAAACGCATGATCGCCCGTAATCGTGGCGGAAAAATCATTAATGTCGGCTCGCTGACCAGCCAGGCGGCTCGACCAACGGTCGCACCTTATACCGCCGCCAAGGGCGGCATTAAGATGCTGACCTGCTCAATGGCGGCCGAATGGGCGCAGTTTAATATCCAGACCAATGCGATTGGGCCGGGCTACATCTTAACGGATATGAACAGTGCGCTGGTCAATGATGCCCAGTTCGACAGTTGGGTGAAAAGTAGCAACCCTTCGCAGCGTTGGGGACGACCCGAAGAAGTGGCGGGTACGGCCGTTTTTCTTTCATCGCCTGCCTCAGATTATATCAATGGTCAGATTATTTACGTGGATGGCGGCTGGCTGGCTGTGTTGTAAGCCTCATTGACCCGAGAAGAGGAAAAAGATGTGCATAGCGTAATGACTCATGCCTGTGTGGCAAAGGGCAAAAAAGAGATTGTGGTTGAACAGCGCGAGCTGAAATATTCGGATGATGATGTCGTTGTGAAAGTGGAATGCGGCGGTATCTGCGGCTCTGATATTCACTATTACCACGAAGGACGCGCCGGATTATCGGTGATCACACAACCGCTGGTGATTGGTCATGAATTTGTGGGGCGCATTTTTCATGCCCCGGCCGCTTCGTCGCTACAGCCGGGGCAAAAAGTCGCGATTAATCCCTCTCAGCCTTGTGGGCAGTGTGAGTATTGTCGGGCAGGTAAGCAGAATGCCTGCGCCACCATGCGGTTTATGGGGAGCGCCCAGTTTACCCCGCATGTAAACGGGGGATTTGCACAGTATGTCGTGGTGCCTGCGCAACAGTGCGTGGCGTACGATGAGCAGGTTCCGTCCAGCGTCATGGCCGTTGCCGAGCCAACGGCGGTAGTGATCCATGCGCTCAATGTGGCAGGCAGCATCGTGGGTAAAAAGGTGCTGGTGATGGGCGCGGGCCCCATAGGCGCATTAGCGATTGCGGCGGCAAGAGCATCCGGCGCGGCAGAGATTGTGGCGTTTGATCTGAGCGAGCGTTGCCGCCGTATTGCGGTGGAAATGGGGGCGGACGCGGCGGTGGATGCAAGCGATCAGGCCGCCGTTGCCCGCTACGGTGAAAACCGGGGATATTTTGACGTCACGCTGGAAGCCAGCGGAGCAGAAGCGGCGATTGAATCCAGTATTCTGGTAACGCGACCAGGCGGCGTTGTGGTTCAAATAGGCATGGGAAAAAGTCCGCTTAATTTTCCTGTGGCACAGATGCTGGTAAAAGAAATAAGTTGGAAAGGCTCCTTCCGCTTTATTGATGAATTTGACGTTGCGGTTAAATGGCTGGAAAAAGGCATTATCGATCCGCGTCCAATTCTCTCCGGTCATTATGACTATCACGATATTGAGGCGGCATTAAATGCGGCCAGTGATAAAACGCAGCATTCAAAAGTATTAGTTCAGTTTTCATAAAAGACACTAAAACAAGTCGTCATGACTGTGGCTAAAAAACAGCAGTAATTATCGCGGGTGAAAATAAGCTCACGCTCGCGTGAGCGGCGCTCGCCTGTCATTTAATGGTCTGTTAACGCATCGTCGACCTCAGGGTGAAAGCATGAGTCATTCAAATACCAACACCACCAAACGTAATACGTCTGATCTTGTCAGGGCATCCGTGTCAGGATGGCTGGGTACAACGTTAGAGTTTATGGATTTCCAGCTCTATTCTCTTGGTGCGGCATTAGTTTTTCATGAAGTGTTTTTTCCCGAACAATCCGGTGCAATGGCGCTGATTCTGGCAATGGGAACCTACGGTGCCGGTTATATTGCACGAATCGTCGGGGCCGTTTTTTTTGGTAAAATGGGCGACCGCGTTGGCCGTAAAAAAGTCCTGTTTATTACCATCGCATTAATGGGCGTGAGTACCACTTTAATTGGTGTATTACCGACCTATCAGCAGGTGGGCATTTTAGCGCCCTTACTGCTGGTCGCACTGCGTATTATTCAGGGTTTAGGCGCCGGTGCAGAAATATCGGGTGCCAGCACGATGCTGGCTGAATATGCACCTAAAGGTAAAAAGGGCATTATCGCCTCGCTGGTTGCGATGGGAACCAACTGCGGTACCTTGAGTGCAACGGCAATCTGGGCGGCCATGTTTTTCTTCTTCACCAATGACGACGTGATTGCCTGGGCATGGCGCATTCCTTTCCTGGCCAGTTTCGTGGTGATGGGCTTTGCTATCTGGCTGCGCTTTAACCTGAAAGAAAGCCCGGTGTTTGAAAATGTCGCCCAATCCGCCACCGTTAAGCCCCACGAACAGCCAAGCCAGTCCGTTTTCCCGTTAATGAAGGGCAAAGCCTTCTGGATTGCTACCGGGTTGCGATTTGGTCAGGCGGGTAACTCAGGCATCATTCAGACCTTTCTGGCGGGTTATATGGTCCAGACGCTGTTGTTCAACAAGGCGGTTCCCACTGATGCCATCATGGTGAGTTCGGTCATTGGTTTTCTGTCCATTCCCCTTATCGGCTGGCTGTCAGACCGGATAGGGCGTCGAATTCCCTACCGCATACTGACGCTGGGCTCGATTATTCTGGCTTACCCGATGATTTCGCTGATCGTCGATAAAGCGCAGTCCGTCAGTACCATCATGGTTTGCCTGATCGTGATCCACAACATCGCCGTATTAGGCCAGGCTGCGATTGAAGGGATCACCATGGCGGAGATGTTTGGTTCCAGAAACCGTTTTGCTCAGATGGCTATCTCGAAGGAAATCGGAGGGCTGTTTGCCACCGGATTAGGGCCGCTGCTGGCTGGCATTTTCTGCCAGCTCACGGGCTCATGGTATCCGATTGCGGTCATGTTGATCTGCTATTCCTGTATTGGTCTGGTGGCATCACTGGTTATGCCTGAGGTGGCCGATCGGGATCTTACCGTGGAGGCTGATGCGTCAGGCGGCGTACCTGCGGGTCGTCAGCACATTGCCCCCACGCTCCGGGCAGGAAGCGGCGAGTGATGTCTGGGGCTGGGTGTTAGCGCAGGACTTTGTTGTAACGCATGAGATAGAATGGCGTCATGTAGGACATCATATGAGACAGTGTAGTGAGCATAAAATCCATTCAGAAACAGAACGTCGTTAACGAAGTGTTCGAGCAAATTAAGGCCAGGCTACTGGACGGTAGCTGGTCTGCAGGCACGCGTTTGCCTTCTGAAGCGGAGCTGACGCACTCTTTTAATGTAAGCCGCGTCAGTATCAGGAGTGCGGTCCAACGCCTGCGCGATCTCGGCATTGTGATTACGCGTCAGGGCAGCGGCAGCTATGTGTGTGAAGACTTTTCGCCGCACATGCTCAACAATAACGCCAGACCGTTAATGCATCTGAGCCGGGAAGCGTTTAACGACATGATGGTCTTTCGCCAGACCGTTGAGTTTAAATGTGTTGAGCTGGCCGTGGAACACGCGACGGAAGAGGATATCGGCCTGTTGGAGCACGCGCTCAATAATATGCTCATCAACAAAGGCGATTATAAGAAGTACTCGGAAGCGGATTACGACTTTCATCTGGCGATTATCCGTGCCTCTCATAACAGTGTGTTTTACAACGTGATGAAGTCCATTAAAGATATTTATTACTATTATCTTGAGGAGCTGAATCGCTCACTGGGCATCACGCTTGAAAGCGTTGAAGCACATATCAAAGTGTTTATGGCGATTAAAAACCGTGACGCCTCCTCGGCGGTACAAGTGCTTAACGAGGCGATGAAACACAACGTGGTCGCGATAGAGATGATTAAAAAAGAGGAAGGTCATTAGGACGCACGTTTCTGTGCGGCTAAGGCTATCTCGCTGTCCGTCGGGTGAGGACAGGAAAACAAGATTCACCGACTGCTTTGTGCTTTTATCTTGTGCTCTGCTTGTCTGTTTATCGCCTGCCACGCCACGGTCATTGCGTGACGCGTTCAGTGATGAAGGCGTGCCGATCAGGATGGCAAGGTGTTATTCAGCACGGATCAGCAGAATAAAAAAGGGAGCCAACAGACTCCCTCGTCGATCAATGCAGACAGCACTGCTTGTATTTTTTACCGCTGCCACAGGGGCAGGGATCGTTCCTGCCCGGCTGTTTTTCCGCCGTTATCGGCTGCTGTATCTGTGGAATGGCTTCTGGCTGTGAGATCCAGTAATCATGAAGCGCCAGCGCGGCAGGGCAAATCGCATCAATGCTGCTTTCCATTTCTTCAGGCGTGAGCGCATCCACCTTTTCCAGGTTCTCTTCGAGACCATGTAAGGCGATAGCGTCCAGTGACGTCTGAAGCTCCGCGGGAAGCGCAGACCAGTCCGTTAATGCCACGCCACGCATGTAGCCGTAGCACCACTCTTCAACCACGGTAAATTCCAGCCCTTCCATTTCGCGTACGCCAAACAGCGGTTCAAACTGTTCCGGAAACTCAGATAAGCGGTCAGCAATGTCATTCATATGCTGAAAGCTGAGTTCCATAAAGCGCGTCATTTCACGCTCATTACTCCATTTAGGAATATGTTTTTCGCCGCCCCAGAGCGCAATTAACCACCGGCTGGGTTCTACCGTTGTTGGGCCTGAAAGCACGGCGGTAAGCAGGCCGTCCAGTTCGGAGACGTCAAGAATCGACGCTTCACTGCCGTATTTTTCCAGCATATCTTCGAGCCATTGCAGCTCTTTTTCGCTTAACGGGCCTTCTTTCATGGGTATCTCCGGGCGTATCTGGTGCAGCAGAAAATTTACTGCGTGTAAAAACGCGCAGTGTACACGCTTATTGCGCTAATGGCAGCGTCGTCAGATTGCCCTGAGCGGCAACAGACTCGGCAGAGGCATTACCTCACCCGCTATGTTACTCTCCGCGACCTGCAACGCGCTTTGCTGCACGATCGGGGTTATCTGGCGCTAGCCTGCTTCGTTTCTCTGACGGAGGTTTGTATCAGGCGACAACCTGTTGCCTGAAAAGCATCATCAGAGGCATAAAGATTCGGCTACGTCGTGCCGATATAAGCACCGCGGTATACGCCGGCATGATGCTGATATGAACATTCGTCAGTGCCTGATAACAACAATAAGATGGGCGCGAGTGAGTGACCAGAAAAGAGTATAAAACCCGGAGGTTATCCGGCCTGTTGAGCGGATGCAGCCGTCTGGTTAAGCGCAGCACTATGCTGATAATCTGTACGCTGTTGTTAGCCGCCTGCGGAACGCTGTCGCAAACCTCTGCGCCGACAGGCGACAGGCTTTATCTGACGCACAGCGACTTCCATGACAACCTGGACGATCTGGTGCGCCATTATATGCAGCGCAAACAGGTGTCCGGCATCAGCATCGCCATTATCCACCATCACAATCCCACCCTGTTTTACAGCGCTGGCGTCACCGATGACGTACATCGCTATCCGATTACGCCTGATACCTTATTTGCGCTCGGCTCACTGAGTAAAGGCGTGACCGCAGAAGTCATTATCGAACAGGTTAACGAAGGCCAACTGCACTGGAGTGATACACTGGCCGATTTACTGCCCTCTGACGTCAGGTTAAGTCAGGATGCACGCCATATCACGTTGTTACAGTTGGTGACCCATACGTCCGGTCTGCCGCGTCAGGATATGGATTTGCCGATGTTTATGCAGTTTATTGGCTATCTGCGTAGCGGTCAGAATTTTTATGGCAACCTGGATAGTGATGCGGTGCTGGAATACCTGGCCGATTTTTCTGCCCCGCGTCAGCGGGTGCCGCAATACTCTAACCTTGGCTATGCGCTGCTGGGCTATATTTTGCGAGAACGGTGCCACAATGATATTGAAACGCTGGCCCACCAACGAATTTTCCGACCACTGGGAATGAATAACACCGGCTTTGTGCCTGAACGGTTAAGTAGTTTTGCCACGCGCGCGTTAGGTCATGCTGGCGATCAGCCAAAGTTTATCCCGCGCGGTGACCTTACCCCGGACTGGCGTTTCCATCGTAATATGGTCGCGGCTGGCAGCCTTTACAGTAACGCACGGGATCTGAGCGTCTATCTGCGTGCACATCTCAACGCCGTCGCCGATCCTGCGCTCAACCGGGCTTTTGCAGAGGTCAATAAAGGCGTGTATCAGCAGGGCTCGCAGACGCAGAACCTCGCCTGGGTAACAGACAGGCTGGCAGGAAGAAATGTGACTTATCAGGTCGGTTATATTGGTGGTTATTCTGCCTTTATTGGCTTTGACAGGCAGGCTGGCAATGCCATCGTGGTCCTGCAAAACGCGTTTAACTGGAGTAACTATCTTGGTATCACATTGCTGCTTAACCTGGCAGAGAAAGACAGGTAAGGTATAGGTTGGGTCCGGAATGAGTCGTGATTCCTTACACTTACCTTTATGAGTGACGGAACCGCAACCCTGTTTAGATTGTCTTCAGAGTAGTCTACTGTTATTAAAATCAATTCAATGTGGAAATTATTATGCGCAGGACTCAAATTGCTTTTATTTCAGCTGGTTTACTGTTCGGCTCGCTGAGCCTGATTCCCGCGGCCCAGGCTGCGGGTGAAACCACCGATAACGTGCCACCGCCACCGCAGGTTCAGCCAGCCGATCCCGCTGCTCAGCCTGGCGATAACAACGCGCAACCTGGTGCGGGCACCGCCCAGCCTGGCACCGCCCAGCCTGGCACCGCACCTGCCCAGCCGCAGGCACCGATGAGTTCTGACTCCAATGACGGTATTACCCCAACAACGCCTTCGCAGTCAGCTGGCAATCCGGGTAAGCCGAATTACGATCTCAGCACCATTATCATCGATTATAAAGAGCACAAAATCGGTGATACCGTGCCAGACAAGTATCGGAGCAAGACTTACACCATCACTGAGTGGCAGAAACGCAACTTGCCTGCGCCTCAGCCAGATACGCACTGGGCTTATATCAATGCCAATTACATTCTGATCACCAACGACACCGGTAAGATCGTTATGGGTAAATCTGGCGATATCTTCTTCCGCGGATAATCCTGCGGCGTTATGTCAGCAGGAATCGCTTCAACGGCCTCATTAAGAGGCCGTTTTCTTTTTTCTGTCTGTTTTTTATCTGTGGTGACTTCTCAACTTCTTTGCAACATGGCAACGTATTTTTATTAACTGCACAGAAGGAGGCCAAATGTCACAGCACGTCAATCAGTATGGTCAACCGGTAGGGCAATCGCTGCCTGACTGGCAGCCACGTCCTTTACCTCAGCGTGAGGTGTTTCAGGGGCAGGTTTGCCGTCTGGAACCTTTTAGTGTCGCTGCGCATGCGAATGCGCTCTGGCAGGCCTGGTCGTTAGCCGAAGATGGCCGTGACTGGACCTACCTTTCTGAGGGACCGTTTAATGATGAAGCCGCCTGGTTAGCCCATGCCAGTACAATGGAGGAGAGCCGGGACCCGTTGCATTTCAGCGTCATTGATGTTGAAACCGGTCAGGCCGTCGGTACGTTGTCGCTGATGCGTATCGATGCGGCAAATGGGGCGATGGAAGTGGGATATGTCACCTTTTCCCGCTTGCTAAAGCAGACAAGAATGGCGACCGAAGCGCATTTTCTGTTGATGCGTTACGCCTTTGAGCAACTTGGCTACCGGCGCTATGAGTGGAAATGTGACAGTTGCAATCTGCCCTCACGCCGGGCCGCGCTTCGTTTAGGGTTTCGCTATGAAGGTGAATTTCGTCAGGCGCGGGTTTATAAAGGTCGCACGCGCAATACCTGTTGGTTTTCTGTCATCGACAGTGAATGGCCACACGTCAAAAACGGCCTGACGCGCTGGCTGGCAGAGGCTAACTTTACTCCCGATGGACAGCAGCGTGAAAAGCTGGAAACCTTACGCGGCTAAGGCCTGAGTCGCGGGAAACGTTCAGACAAGCATATATTTCATGGTCGCCATGAGCAGCGTGGTGGTCATGACCATCATCAGGCGCTTGACCCAGCACATATCGTTTTTTAGATTGCCTACGCCCGTTTTGAGTTCAGCGACGTCCGTCTTAAGTTCAGCGACGTCCGTCTTGAGCTCAGCGACGTCTGTCTTAAGTTCAGCGACGTCTGTCTTAAGTTCAGCCACGTCTGTCTTAAGTTCAGCGACGTCTGTCTTGAGTTCAGCCACGTCCTTTTTGAGCTCAGCCACGTCTGTCTTGAGTATAGCAACGTCTGTCTTGAGCTCAGCAACATCCGTCTTGAGTTCAGCCACGTCCTTCTTAAGTTCAGCGACGTCTGTCTTTAGCTCAGCAACGTCTGTCTTGAGTTCATCCACATCTGTCTTGAGTTTAGCAACGTCTGTCTTGAGCCCAGCCACGTCCGTCTTAAGTTCAGCCACGTCTGTCTTAAGTTCAGCAACATCCGTCTTGAGTTCAGCGACGTCGGTTTTGAGTTCAACAATATCCGCCCTGAAGACATCGTTATCCGTCTGAAGGACTTCTACACCTTTCGCAACATCGCCTGTTTCGGTTCTGAGGTCGGACTCCGCTTTCTTCAACTGCGTGCTTAACATCATAATATGCTGATTTTGAAACTGAAAAGCCCGCATGACATCGGCTCGCGAAAGGGCATTGTCCTGCTGTAGTTCAGAAAAAATAGCCACCATCGCTTCTGCCTGGCGATCGTTGATGCCTGCTCGTTGTAAACGTTTAAATGCTTTGTGTGTATTCATCATTGCGAGTGTCATTCATGCGTTTTCCCGTTTCATCACACCATGAGCACATCATGTCAGGAGAAGCGGTGTAGTCACAGAGGGGAAAGACTATATTGCGTATTAAATCTTAATATATCAATTAGTTAAACGAGTAGTTTGCATCATTTTGCGGGGCGGTACGCAAAAAATGCGTCATCAGTCTGCCTCTCTTACACAGCCTGTTTAATCGGCTGTGTAAGAGGCTGGCGCTCACTGCTGTGGTTAACGGCGGAGGTGGAGAAGCATCAGGGAACGGGCACAACCTTTAACTCGACCAGACCGATGCCAAGTTTGCGCGGGTCCTGACCGGGGATGTTGTTAAGATTGCTGAGCTGCGGTTCCGGCGGAACAAGGGTTAACCGAGAGCTGCCGTGGGCATTATCAAAACGCAGCGTCTGGGTTGACGTCTGCTCACCCAGCGTTAACCGTTGCTGCGTATCACCCACGCGAACGGTTGTTGGCCGGTGCGCATTCGGACCATAGGCGCGAGCGGTTATCACCAGATCGAATTTAGCGGGCAAGGGGTTAACGAACTCAATCGTCACCGCCGGGGCGAGGTTGGCATTTGACCAGCGTCCCCAGGACTCTGGACGGGAAATGCCGCTGAACTGCTTCACGCTTTCCGGTGCGCCGGGAAGCGCGAACAGAAAGCTGTCGGCGTGATAACGAATCGCATTGTCTTCGAGGCGAAGCTGCGCCACAGCATGCTGATAACTGGCATCGTTCAGGCCATCTGCCGGGAACTGCACCTTGCCTTTCCACTGGGGTTTATCGATGCGCGTGACGGAAGGATGCCCCGCGAGCTGGCCCATCGCCAGGCACCAGTCGCCGGACAGGGCAAGCGCCGGTTGCCAGATACGCGCAATTTTAAAACAGCGATCGACCCAGACAAACTTTTCTGCCGGCGCAAAGTCGGCTAACTGGTAGCGTAAAGGCGCTGAATATTCGCCTTCCGGCAGTGGCTCCACATGCTTATCCGTGACGCGCAACAGGATGGGTAACGTAAAGCTGGTGCCGGAAAAGCTGAACATATTTTGGGTCTGGTCAAGGGTAACGCTGTCGATCTTTTTGGGGAAATTCCACAGCTGAATGATATTGGCTTTCCAGCTCAGCACTTTGGTTTTCATATCCTCAAACTGGCTTGATAGCGACACCGCTGACAGGCTGCTGCGTCCCAAACCTATCGCATTATCGCCGCCCAGGATATCCAGCAGCGTCGCGCCGTTATCCAGCGTACTGCGCTTCATATCAATCACCTCTGCCTGTGGCTGGTCACCGCGAATCACCATGAACAGATCGTGACGGGGATGCGTGATCAGGAACGGATGCGCCGTGTTATTCATGGCCAGATGATCCGACGCCACCACAATCACGGTGTTTTTAAACCAAGGCGACGCTTTAATGCGGGCGATTAATCGGGCGATATGTTCCTGCGAGCAGGACACCGCACTGAACGACTGGTTTGGCTTGCCCGCATAGCTGTAACTTTTGCGCTGGCAACTCCGGGAAATAAATCCATCGGGATGATGGGTATCCACCGTGAGCGTAAACAGGGCAAAACGTGTCTGCTGACGTGAAAGTGCCTCATAAGTTTCAAACACCTCATCCAGCACGGTATCGTCGTAATAACCCCAGTTATTTCGATAAGCCGGATCGCTGACCTTGTCTTTGAGCTCCTGCGATCCATACATATGTGCGGGGTCAAAACCGTGAGAGCGCAAAAAGACATCTTTACCCGCAAAGCGCAGGTCCGCGCCCTGGATAAACCAGTTTTCATAACCGGAGTTTTTTAAAATATCCCCCAGGCAAACGTTTTGTGGATAAAAGCTGGAAAGGGAGGCGGAAGCGTTGCCGTCGAAAGGGGCAAAAAGAGGAATTCCGCACATTGATGCCACCATGCCCGCAATCGTGTAATCGGTACCGGGAAGTTGTTCTGTCTGGCTGAAATCGATGCTTTGCTCTTTCTCCCGGCTCAGCTCGGGGGCCAGTCCGGGAAAGGCAATCTGGTCGAAGTAGGTCCGCTCCAGGCTTTCAGCGTAAATATAAACGACGTTCAGCGCAGGCTGTTCAATGCGTTTTTTGGGCACCTTATAAAGGGCGCTAAAGTCAGAGTTTTCGCGCAGTGAGTGCGAGGTAATGAGTGAGCTGACCTGCTGAAAAGCCGGGGTTGTTTGTATCGCGCCGGCGGCACAGGCGAAAGCCAGCAGACTCCAGCCAAAATGAAAGGGCCGCTCGCGGCGGCGCAGCAGCCATGATAAGGCGCAAAACAACAAAAACAGGACGGTGATAAGACCAAGAGCAGGCACGACGTATTTACTCAGGCCGGCACCGGTCAGGCTGTTGGTTAAGGTATAAACCACGGCGTCGGTAATGCCATCGCCGGTAAAATAATTGCTGGCAAACAGCGTGGCATTGAGCACCACAAACAGCATCAGTAAGAATAATGTGAGGTAAAACCAGATTCTGTTTCGGCCTGCTTTACAGGAATAAACAGCAATCGCGGTCAGAAAAAGTATAACTGACACGAATTCGGACAACGTCAAATCCTCTTATGAAATGAACATGTCTCTTCTCAAAGGGGACATTTTCATGGATTTTTGGCTCAATCTATAGTGGCTGTCATCTGGCTGCAACCTCTCTGCGCGGATTTGGTAGCGGATTCACATTGCAGGCAAGCAGGCTGTCCCGAAGAGCTGGCGAGCCTGGCGATTTCGGATGAAACTCGCCAGGCTCTGGACGGATCAGGCGCGTTGTTCCAGTGGGGCAGAGAGCCTGGCCGGTGAGGACAGGCTGCTGTGCAGGGCTTCCCCGACCAGGCTGGCCCGATTGTAAAACCGGAGCCGCAGGTTGAAATCGAGGTGCGCGCGATCGCTGTCACTCAGCCTGATGACCGGTGGCGGCGTAAGCGGGCGCTGCTGGAATAAGACGCAACGCACACATGCCGTGCTGTTGCCAGCGTGCACGCTTTGGTAATACCCGGCGCTGGCTTCCGCTTTACGTAGCAGCGTATTCACACGGCGATGCTCATCCATTGCTAACTGATGAGCCAGCGCCAGCAGTTCTTCACCCGGCTGACGTAAATTTTGTCGTACAGCAGGGAAGTCACTGCGCTTCATCAGCTCCAGCAGGTAGTTTTGTCTTCCGACATATTTTACCGGCGCCAGCTGTTTCAACCATTCCCGGATAAAGGGATTTTGGGCGGGAGCCGCAATAAAACCGGTTTCAATCACCGGCCTGAGCGGATTATCGGTGCACTGCTGACGATAATAACCGACCACATCCATCGGGCGGTCACTTTGCGCCTGATGGATCCAGGTGAGATCGTCAAACAGCAGAGTATTACAATCGATGCTGATGCCGCCATAGCGTAACAACAGCTCCAGCCGGATGATGTCGCTTTTCAGGTCCTGCTTAAGATCGGAAGAAACGAACTGCAGATCCGGCAGCCATTTTCCCAGACTCTGAGGCGTGAGCAGATGGATTTCATGATCCGGATTATCGCGGCGAATGTTACTGACGTTAAGCGCCACGGAGGCAGGCACGCGGTCGCCGGGCCAGTACATCCACACTTGTTTGGCAATGGCAGGCAGCGCCTTTGGCACGGACATCAGCACCACGTCCTGTTCCAGTGCCGGATCGTATTCGGGCGCACTCACGGCCCGATGTTGTCTCATCGTCCATAGCATGCGACTGGTGAAAGCAAGTTTTTCCCATTGACGCCAGAGGTGATGCAAGGAACGGCGGTGTGAATTCATGTTTCACCTGTTATTTTGATTATTGTGTTTTCGCCAGTCGGCAAATAAAGGGTTAGCTGCTAACCCGTATATAAACTGAGATCAACACAGACATCACACTGTGCTGCACCGTTTTTATTGTCTTTTCCTGGTGGTACTACGGTGGCGGGCCGCGAGGGGTGACACGCACGGGCGTGAGCGGCCGCGACCTCTTTATTTAATAGAACATAATTCAACAATCCGCTATTCCTGATAAGAACTTTAGGATAAAACGGAAATAAGCGTCAGCCTGACATAAAAATAAATATTTATTCACGCTAATGTTTTATTCCGCTATGGCAAAATCGACGGAGAACATCGCCCTTAATTTTGTTGTCATAAAACCGATAAACAGTGGACGGATAAGAAACAGAATGCTGAATCGAGATGAAAACAACCATTCAGCACAGTTAATCAATTTGCCAATGCGCGCAGCCTGACAGTCATTGTCTACGCTTTAGCTATACAGATAAAAAGGAGATGACATGCCGTTTGAATCTCGAGGATTACTGGCGATTGACAGACAAACCAGACGTGCGCTGTTTCTTGATCCCGATACCTTTGCGGTGAGTCAGGCCGTGGAGGTTATTCCCACGCGCCTGCACGAGCTGCTGATGCTGGCTCCCTGGGAGAAAGCTTTTCTTCCCCTGTACGGCGACGATATGGGCGGAGAATTGCCGCATCCGGGCCATAAAGTGGCGGTGATTGATTTACGGCAGCGGGCGATCAACGCGTATATCGACCTGTCGCCGTCAAAAGCGCCGCACAGTGGTCAGTTGGGGCGCGACGGCAAAGTGTACCTTTGTTGTGAAAATCCTACGGCGGTGGTGGTCATCGATCCGCAAACGCATCGTGTTGAAAAGACCATTCCTGTTCCGCTTGATAATACTCACCGCCTGACGCTTTCTCCCAGCGGGCGCAAACTGTTTACCGACAATGAGCAGGACGCCACCATAACTGTGGTGGACTTATGTGAGGCGGAAGGGCGGGTAATTGATACCATCCTGATGCCCGGCCCGGTTTCGGGTCTTACTGCATCCCCCAAACATCCTTATCTCATCGCCAGCGCAGCCGATGTGCCGCTGCTTTACGTGGTCGATCGTCAAAGCCATCGCATCCGCCAACGGCTGGCGCTTCCCGGCCATCAGCAGCCCTGCCAGAAGGTTCGCTTTAGCCCGGATGGTGACTATTTGATGGCAATCGGGCATCAGGAGCCGATCGTGACGCTTTTTGATGAGTTGCTGAATCCTGTGGGGCAGGTAGCCCTGACTCGTCAGCCGCTGGATGGCTGTTTCAGCCCGGATAAGAAACGGTTACTGATTACCCATGCTGATAACCAGACACTGAGTGTCATTGACCTGGCGCAGAAGACGGTCATAGCGACCACTGATGTGGGCGCGGGCTATGAAACGCTGAGTTACTTTCAAATCGGCTAGATAAAAGGGCGATGGTAAATGGCCGAGCTCCAGTGTCGGCTGCTGGCGTGTTTCTCTGCCTGCCAGCCGCGTTTGCGCAGTTCGCGGGCAATCATTTTGTTCATAATGCCGTGGCCCAGCAGCAGAACGGTGCCTTGCTGCGACAGGACGATCAATCTGTCTGCGGCACGTGAGGCGCGGGCGCGCGCATGCTGTAGCGACTCGGTTTCACCCGCATAGCCACAAAACCACATGGCGCGCAGGATGGCCTGCCAGACAAAGGTCGGCAACTGGAGGCGGTCCGCCCGCAGTAAAGGAATGCCGACTTCACTGAACAGCGCATCAACGTGATGAGGGCGCAGTCCCAGGCGCTCCAGCGAAGAGTGGGCGCGAGGTAAAGGACTGCAGACGACAACCGCCGCTTTGCTGGCGATGTTGATGCTGCGATCCGGCGGCCCGTCGCTGACCAGCGAAAGATCATAGGCTTCGCACCAGTCCGCCAGCCCCTGTGCGCTTAAGCGTCGGGCAAAAGGGTGGTCAGGTTTACCGTGCCGCATCAGGATAATGGTCATAATGGTTTAACGGCTTTCTCCAGTTTACGCGCCAGTCAGGTATAGCTGAGGTTGGATTCTGTGGCAATCGTTGTGTCTGTTGTCATCTGCCAGTCATACCGATGTGCGACAACAGCAGGCGATGAAAGATTCTGACAGCCAGTTTGGCTTAATGTTAAAAGAAAAGTGAACCTGGTACCTGTTTATGCTGTTTTTCTGTGCGTCAGGTCGTGATTAACCACCTGATTTTGCGTTGAAAACGGTATATTAGCGAAACTTGATACTAAAGAAAATCTAACAAATTTTCCGAATAGCTATTGATTTATCTACGCGCGTAGATACACTAGCTTCCAGTGATTGCTCTCGGTGCTCGATGCACGGTAGGCCGATCGAGGAACAAGTTACATTCGCCAGATTTATACGACCGCTGAAATATACAGCGGCGAAGCTCGCGATACTGCGGATTCCAACACCAGGGAATCTTTAACTTTCCTTTCATCATGGTTAGCCAACTGAATGTCGCCACCGGGGCGTTCTGCTTGTAGTCAGGGAACCGTCTCTCGGAATGGCATTTATCGAATTGCATATTTTCAAGGGACAGCGTTTATGACGGCACAGCATTCCGTTACGCAGCAGGCATCACAGCCTTCTACCTCCGCCGCAGATGAGCGGTTTAACACCTCAGCCGGCCGCAAAGACTTCTGGCGCGCGACGGTTTCTTGCTGGTTAGGAACGGCAATGGAGTATGCGGATTTCGCACTCTATGGCCTGGCCGCTGGCATTATCTTTGGTGACGTTTTCTTTCCTGAACAAACGCCGACTATGGCGCTGCTGGCCAGTTTTGCGACCTGGTCAGTTGGCTTTATTGCCCGCCCCATTGGTGCCTTATTTTTTGGCTGGCTCGGCGATCGTAAAGGCCGCAAAGTCGTCATGGTGACCACCATTATTCTGATGGGGGCGTCCACAACCTTAATCGGCTTGATTCCCAGCTATGCTTCCATTGGTATCTGGGCGCCTGCCTGTCTGGTTTTGCTACGCTTCAGTCAGGGGTTTGGCGCAGGCGCAGAACTCTCCGGCGGTACTGTTATGCTGGGGGAATATGCCCCGGTTAAGCGTCGTGGTCTGGTATCTTCGGTGATTGCACTCGGCTCTAACAGCGGTACGCTGCTGGCTTCGCTGGTGTGGTTGCTGGTGGTGCAGATGGACAAACAAAGCCTGCTGGAATGGGGATGGCGTATTCCGTTCCTGAGCAGCGCCGTGATCGCCCTGGTGGCGCTGTGGATTCGCCGTAACCTACGTGAAACTCCCGTGTTCGAGCGCAAGAAAGCGCAATGGGCTGTTGAGCGCGCTGAGGTTATCGCCGCACAGCAGCCTGGCGTGGATACACGGCCCTTCTTTCAGCGAACCCGCGCGTTCTGGACTATGGTCGGCTTGCGTATTGGCGAAAACGGCCCCTCTTATCTGGCGCAGGGTTTTATCGTCGGGTATGTCGCTAAGGTCTTGATGGTCGATAAATCCGTGCCCACGACGGCGGTGTTTATTGCCTCACTGCTCGGCTTCCTGATTATTCCGCTGGCCGGCTGGCTGTCAGATCGCTTTGGTCGCCGGATCGTTTATCGGGTATTTTGCCTGCTACTGATGATCTATGCCTGGCCTGCCTTTACGCTGCTGGATACCCGAGAGCCGGCGATTGTCATCCCGGTTATTGTGGTGGGCATGGCGCTGGCTTCACTGGGCATCTTTGGCGTACAGGCGGCCTGGGGCGTAGAGCTGTTCGGGGTGAATCACCGTTATACCAAGATGGCCGTCGCGAAAGAGCTGGGCTCAATTATTTCTGGCGGCACCGCACCCCTGGTGGCGGCAGCGATGCTTTCGTACACCGGGCACTGGTGGTCTATCGCGATCTATTTCTCGGTGATGGCTTCCATTGGTTTCCTGACCACCTTTGTGGCACCGGAAACGCGCGGGCGCGATCTGAATCTGCCAGAGGACGCCATCTGAAAAAAATGATGTTACACAGCAGGCGGCAATAGATGAGGAGGGCGAAGTGGCGAAACAGATAAAAACCACTGTGACGCGCAGTGACGTTGCAAAAGCCGCCGGGACATCGGTCGCGGTAGTGAGCTACGTCATTAATAACGGGCCGCGCCCTGTGGCGGACGCAACCCGACAGCGCGTGCTGGCCGCGATTGAACAGACCGGCTATCGCCCCAATGCCGCCGCCCGTGCCCTGGCGTCAGGCAACACCAAAACCTTTGGTCTGGTGGTGCCGAACATTAGTAACCCCTTTGTCGCGTCCATGGCGCATATGTTGCTGCAGGAGTCGCTGAATCACGGTCACGTGATGTTGCTTGGCGATGCAGGCGACGATCGCAAGCGGGAACTGGAGCTGATTCAGGGGCTGCTGAACCGCCAGGTTGACGGCCTGTTTTATAACAGCGTCGATCGCCATCCTTTCATCGATATCATCAAAGCCAGCGGGACACCGCTGGTGATGCTCGATCGGGTTGAAGCCCAGCCGGGCGTCAGCATGCTGCGGGTTGATGAGCGACAAGCGGCTTTTCAGGTGTGCTCACATTTACTGAGCCATGGTTATCAGCAGGTCGGCATGATTAGCGGACCGCTGGATATGCTTAATGCTCAGGATCGTATTCAGGGCTGGCGTGACGCGATGCAGGCACACGATCTGCCGGTTGATGAGTCACGGATTTTCCCTGCGACTTATACCCGTGAGGGCGGTTATCAGGCGGCGCTACGCATGATCCATCACCAACAGGTTCCCCGCGCGCTGTTTGCCAGCAATGAAGGCCAGGCTATTGGCTGTATCCGTGCTTTTAGTCAGCATGGCATTCGCGTGCCGGAGGACGTGGCGCTGGTCTGTTTTAACGGCACAGGACAGTCTGCCTACCATGTCCCGGCCTTAACGACGGTGCGCCAGCCGGTAAAAGATATGGCCCGCTGCGCTATCCATATGTTGAAAGAGTGGAATGGCGAGGCGCGCATCGAAGCGTTTCCGCACCATCTTGAAATTGGTGAATCTTGTGGCTGTCGGCCATCAGGCCAGAGTTTATAAACCAAATAATGAAAAGACTGATTATTGATTGTGATCCGGGGAATGGGATTGCCGGGGCGAATACGGATGACGGCCTGGCACTTTCTCTGGCATTAGCCTCACCAGGGCTGTCGTTAGAGTTAATCACCACCGTTGCAGGGAATACACCGAGCGAAGTGGGTGCTCGCGTCGCCAAAGATTTGGTCGCGCGGTTGGGATCGGCGATTCCTGTGGTGCAGGGTGCCCGTCAGGCATTGCATGAAGATCCTGCTCCCTGGCGTGAGGTGCTGGACAAACGGGTTGAACAGCTTGGCCTGATGTCATTATGGCAGGGCGTACCTCAGCCTGCGGCGTTACCGGCGGATGCAATGGATGCCGCGCAGGCGATGGGGCAACTCATCTGTGATAACCCCGGCGAGTTTACCCTGATTGCGATTGGTCCCCTGACCAATGTGGCGTTGGCGATGCAGCGTTTTCCCGCCATGGCGGAATCCGTGGCAGAGATCGTGATTATGGGCGGTGTTTTTGCCCTGGAAGATTACATCAAAGACACTAATTTTGGCATCGATCCCGACGCTGCACATCAGGTATTGCACAGTGGTGCAGCCATAACACTGGTGCCGATGGATGTCACCACGCAAACCCTGCTGACGCAGGACGATCTGACACGCATCACCCGTCGGGCTCATCCGCTGCCGCGCTTTGTACATGACACTTTGCAGCCCTGGATCGCGTATTCGATGCAGACTCGCCACCTGGCCGGATGCTGGATTCATGATGCGCTGGTTGTCGCCTGGCTGCTTAACCAGCGCGTGGCATGGGGAACGGATTACCGCGTCGACATTGAGCTTCGTCCGGGCGCCACGCGCGGTAAAACCTGGCGCTACCGTCAGCCTCTGCGGCTGGACGTTGGGATTCCACCTGACAGCGGCGCGCGGGTGCACGTTCTGCACAGCGTTGACAATGCGCTCCTGCTGTCAATCATTGAGCACGCTTTTAACCAACTTCCCGGCTAACCCACAGGCGATACGTCGCCTGTCCTCTTTCTGTTCCTGTTCTCTCCCTCGTCAGACATGCTTTCTTACAGCCTGATCCACTGCCTGACAATTGCGCGGTACGCTCTCCCCATAAACATGATGTATACATTTGATTAACAATCACATCACTCTCCGACAGCGACCAGGAACGTTATGGACGATGCGCCAGAGTGTCTCAGAGAGGAGACTTCTATGCTTGACTGGACATCGACCCAGCGCAATGTGGCTTTCGCCTGTTTTGCCAGTTGGACGCTGGACGCTTTCGATTTTTTTATTCTGGTGTTTGTACTGAGTAATCTGGCTCAGTACTTCCATAATTCCGTCACCGATGTGTCTGTCGCCATTATGCTGACGCTGGCGGTACGCCCGATTGGCGCGCTGCTGTTTGGGCGGATGGCGGAGAAATATGGTCGCAAGCCCATTTTGATGCTGAATATTGTCTTTTTCTCCCTGTTCGAACTGCTGTCCGCCTGGTCACCCACCTTCGGCGCGTTTCTGGCGTTTCGCATTTTCTATGGTATTGCCATGGGGGGGATTTGGGGCGTGGCGTCATCGCTGGCGATGGAAACCATTCCCGACCGTTCTCGCGGCCTGATGTCGGGCCTTTTCCAGGCGGGTTATCCCTGTGGTTATCTGCTGGCGTCTGTCGTCTTTGGCTTATTCTTTAATGCGGTGGGCTGGCGCGGCATGTTTCTCATCGGTGCCATTCCCATTCTGCTGTTACCTTTTATCTATTTCAAAGTGCCTGAATCGCCCGTCTGGCTGGCGGCGCGTGAGCGCAAAGAGAGCAGTGCGTTGATGCCGATACTTCGTCAGCACTGGAAAATATGCATCTACATGGTGCTGTTGATGGCCTGTTTTAACTTCTTCAGCCACGGCACGCAGGACCTTTATCCGACCTTCCTGAAAGTACAGCACCAGTTTGATGCCCACACCGTGAGTATCATCGCGATCAGCTATAACATCGCAGCCATGCTGGGCGGCATTTTCTTTGGCACGCTGTCAGAACGCATTGGTCGCAAAAAAGCCATTATTATTGCGGCGTTGCTGACGCTGCCGGTACTGCCGCTGTGGGCATTTTCCACTGGCTCCTGGACCATCGGGCTTGGCGCGTTTTTGATGCAGTTTATGGTACAGGGCGCATGGGGCGTGATACCGACTTACCTGAACGAACTGGTGCCGGGGAATGCAAGAGCGGTATTGCCCGGCTTTGTATATCAGTTGGGCAATCTTATTGCATCAGTCAACGCCACGCTGCAGTCGCGTATTGCTGAAGCCCACGGCGGCAATTATGGGCTTGGCATGGCGATTGTGGCGGGAACCGTGGCGGTGCTGATTTGCGTGTTTGTCGCCTTTGGTCGCGAAACGCGCGGAATAAAAATTTCCGGCGTTACGGCAAAGCAGCCGCATTAATGCGTTTCACAGACGTCCACCCATTTTGCCGCAGTGAGTTCAGCCATCAGCTGCGGCGAAATCCGTACGGCACTGTGAACCGCACCGGCTGCGGGTAAGACTTCATCAAAGCTTTTTAACGAGATATCACAATAAACGGTCACCGGGTTTTCCAGGCCAAAGGGACAAACCCCGCCGACGGGATGCCCGGTCCAGTTAATCACTTCGTCCACACTTAACATCCGCGCTTTGGCACCCAGAACCGCTTTTAGTTTGCGGTTATCTAACCGCGCATCGCCACGGGTTACCACCAGAATCACCTCATTCTTCACCTTAAGTGACAGGGTTTTGGCAATTTGTCCCGGTGTTACACCGTGAACGCGAGCCGCCATTTCTACCGTTGCCGTACTGTAGGGCATCTCAATGATGTCGATTTCCGGCGCACGCTCGGCAAAAAACTGGCGTACAGACTCCAGGCTCATTTTTATCTCCATGCTAATTGAAGGCGTAAAAATTGCCACAAGCCTGCAAGGGTGTAAACGAGATAGCGAAATAATAGGTAACAGAATGCATAGCGGCGATGAAAGCCAGAAGAACGCAGGGGAAAAAACAGGGTGAGGGGAAAAGGCGGGTGCGTTTTTTTTCAGCGTATTATCGGGAGCGGACGCCGGATAACATCGCTATCCGGCGCGCGTTTTATATGACTTCAGTTGCCGTGGTGCTGGCGATGCCGGGAAGATCTTCCCAGGCCAGAATGGTATTTCGTCCCTGATTTTTCGCCACGTATAATGCACGGTCCGCATTCGCTACCGCCTGGTCAAATTCATTATCGTAAATGGGCGCAATACCGGCACTAATGGTGACGTGGGTAGAAACACGTTCATTAAACAAATGCGGTATTTCCAGGTTCACCACATATTGGCGGATGCGTTCAGCCAGCTTCATGGCGATGGAGGCGTTAACATTGGTCATTAATACTAAAAACTCCTCACCGCCGTAGCGTGTTACCACATCGCGTGAGCGTACGGCATCACGAATGGCAACGGAAACCCGAGCCAGCGCCTGGTCACCCATGGCATGACCATAATTATCGTTGTAAGCCTTAAAATGGTCGATATCCAGCAGCAAGACATAATGACTGCCGGCATGATTATCCAGAATGTTATCAAGGCGATTCTTTAGCCCGCGCCGGTTATATAAGCCGGTTAAAGGATCGAGCATACTGAGATCGCTAAACGACTCTTTTTCTTCATACAGTTGATACATTAAGCGCAGCGTAAAATCTTCCGAGCGGCGGCGCATCAAATGCTGCAGGGAAAAGCCAATCAACGGCAGGGCAATAGTCAATAAAATCAATGGCAAATGCTGTCCATGGTCCAGCAACAGCACGGTTAGCATTGACGGCGTAATGTGCAGGCAGAACGCCACTAAATAATCACTGAGTGCAATGGCGCTGATAAAGAAAACGCACAGCAAACTGACAATCAAAAAAAATCCATCATTAAATAAAACAGAATGATAGCGATCCTGAATATGCCATGCCCACAACCCTCCTAAGATGAGCGCAACGGGATTTAGCAGGGGTAATTTTAGTTTAGTTTTTATTAAACAGGTGCTCAGCATCGTCATGCTAAAGAACGCCACTATCATCACCGGTAACGTGGCCTGTGATTCACTGTTTTCCGCCAAAGGGAGCAGACAAAATAGCGAAACGGATGCGTTTAAAAACAAAAAGAGCATCAGCGACAGGCGGTATTTGCTGTGTTTCAATTCATCATAAGATTCTATTTTCATTATTCATACTCGTGACAGCCCTGAAATAACAAAGCAAAAACCGGCGCATGATTTCGGCCGGTCGACAGACGTTATATTGATGTTATAAAGAATGTAGTCGGTCGCAATTTAGCATTTTCTTGTTTAACTGTCATCTTCCTGCCTGCCTGTAAAAAAACAAGCTGAAAGTTGAGAATGATTATCATATGCTAATGGGAATGGTTATCATATCAACCACTGGCAGAACGGTTCACTGACGGGCAAGGGGGAAGGCGATGGGCGGTTTAAAACTGGATAGTGCATGGGGAAGCATGCTGGCATGTGCAGCAATACCGGCAATAACATTCTGGCAGCCCAGTTTTGAGCAGTGGCGGGGCGTGATGCTGCTCGCATTGCTGCTGACATTGTTCATGCTGTTTAATCAGCGCATGCGGCACTATGTCTTGCTGCCTTCCTGTCTGGCGCTGGCAGGCGGACTCGCGGCGATAGGCGTAAAATTTACCGGTCTGTAGTTGGGATTTTAAAACGATGATGCAGGGGGGGAGAAACAAGGTGGAAACAGCGGTGGAGAGGACAACGTTGGTGCGAAGAGAGGGACTTGAACCCTCACGTCCGTTAAGACACTAACACCTGAAGCTAGCGCGTCTACCAATTCCGCCACCTTCGCATCGCGTTGTCTTTTCATATCACCGCAATGGTGCGAAGAGAGGGACTTGAACCCTCACGTCCGTTAAGACACTAACACCTGAAGCTAGCGCGTCTACCAATTCCGCCACCTTCGCGCAGTGCTCGCGATATGAAATTTGTGATTTTGGTGCGAAGAGAGGGACTTGAACCCTCACGTCCGTTAGGACACTAACACCTGAAGCTAGCGCGTCTACCAATTCCGCCACCTTCGCATACCCGCAACACGTTACCGTATTACAACCACGGAGGCGCATTTTAGAGATTTTACTCAATGCGTCAACACATATTTCGCCAGACGGAAACGATCGCTGCAAAAAGCAACGTTTTCAGCCTGGCGAGAGGCAAAAAGGGCGAAAAAGGCAGAAAAAAGGGATTAACGGGTTTTGGCACCGCGTCCGTAAACTGCACGATAAACTTTGAAGCGACCGGTTTGCGCCAGCACTTCATGATTGCCAAAGGCTTCATCCAGCACCTGGGGATAAGGCAGGAAGGCGTTAGCGACAATGCGCAATTCACCTCCGCTGTTCAGGTGCTTAACGGCGCCACGGATCAGGGTTTGTGCGGCATCCAGGCTGGTCTGTGTGCCTTCATGGAACGGCGGGTTGGAGATAATCATGTCAAAACGTCCGGTGACGTCGGAAAAAACGTTACTGGCAAACACGTCACCTTCCAGACCATTGGCAGCCAGCGTGGCTTTACTCGCTTCGATGGCGGCGGCATGAACATCACACAACCACAAACGCACTTTGGGTGAGCGGGCCGGTAATGAGGCGGCAAGCACGCCAGCACCGCAGCCGATATCCAACACTTTGCCTTTGGTATGCGGCGTGAATGTCGAAAGCAGTAAGGCGCTGCCTGCATCCAGGCCATCGCGACTGAAAACGCCGGGTAAGGTATGCACCGTCAGGCCATCCAACTGATAGCTGTTACCAAAGGCCGTGGCATCAAAGGCAGGTTGCTTATCCAGGCGGCCATGGTAAAGACCACAGCGGCGTGCGCTGTCGATTTTCTCCAGGGTAGCCCACGTCTCCAGCATGCCTTCCGCACTGCGTACGCCGCTGCGGTTTTCACCGACAACAAAGATATCGCAGCCAACCGGCAGCAACGACAACAGGTTTTGTAACTGAAACTGCACTTCCGGTTTATTCTTGGTCCAGAAGTACACCAGCGTATCGCAGCCCTGAACATCTTCTGCCTGAGCGACCAGTCCATAACGCGCCTGTTCCCCCATGCGGCGGCTCAGGTTTTGCCAGTGATGATATTGCTGAGTGTGCACGCGTGAAGAGGCGGTCTCCAGCTGTGCGGGCAGGTCATCCTGCAGATCGCCAGCAAATAAAACGTGGCGGGCGGTAAATTCATCACTGTGGCGCAGAATGACTTCGCTGGCCGGGGTAAAAGCAGACATGTAGGGCTCCTGTAAGATCTGAGCGGAGATTATAGTGGTTTGTTGGCGCATGTTCGATGGGTTTGCTAGCATAGCGTCGCATTCAGCGAGCAGAGCAGGTATATCATGACGTCCAGGCGCGACTGGCTTTTACAGCAAATGGGGATTACGCAGTATCAACTGCGCCGCCCGCGCGTGCTCCAGGGCGAGATCGCCGTAAGGCTTTTACCCGATACGCAGCTGATTATCGTGGCGGAGAATCCACCAGGTTTGCAGGAACCTTTCCTGCGCGATGTCCTGCACACGCTCAGTCTGAAACCGACTCAGGTGATGACCGTCACGCCCGACCAGCTGCAAATGCTACCAGAAACCCTGGGCTGTGCGGGCTGGTTACTGGGCGTGGAAAGCGAACAACCCTTTAATGGCGTGGCGTTATCCAGCGCTTCTTTTAATGAACTTCTCAGCAGCGGTGCCGCCCGGCGCGCGCTCTGGCAACAAATGTGTGATCATGACAGCCATTTCTTTCCTCACGCCTGACGCTATTCCCGACGCTTTTGCTATCGAATGCCGTAGCCACGCCTTTCCCTGGCGCGAAGAGACCTTTGCCAGTAACCAGGGCGAACGTTTCCTGAACCTACGGTTAGATGTCGATAACCAGATGGCCGCCTTCGCCATCACCCAGGTGGTGCTGGATGAAGCCTCGCTGTTTAATATCGCTGTCGACCCGGCGTATCAACGGCGTGGCTTTGGGCGGGCGCTGCTGGAGCATGTAATCGAGCAACTGATTGCACGCGATGTGATGACGCTGTGGCTGGAGGTGCGTGCGTCCAATGCACCGGCCATCGCGCTATACGAACAGCTGGATTTCAATCAGGTCAGCCGCCGTCCCAACTATTATCCCACCGCCGGTGGCCGTGAAGATGCACTGATCATGGCGCTGACGCTGTAGTCGTTTCTGAGGAGTTTTGATGTTAGATCACTGGGATTGCATTCTGTTTGATGCGGATGACACACTGTTCCACTTTGACGCCTATGCCGGCTTACAACGGCTGTTTGCCGGGTACGATGTGCCGTTTACCGACCAGGATTACCTCGATTACCAGGCAGTAAACAAGCCGTTATGGGTCGATTATCAGAATGGTCAGTTATCGGCGCAGGAGCTGCAAACCCGCCGCTTTGTGAGCTGGGGGCAAAAGCTCAGCGTGGCGCCTGACATCCTGAATAACGGTTTTCTGTCGGCGATGGCTGAAATCTGTATGCCGCTGGAAGGCGCAGTCAGCCTGATGAAGCTGCTACACGGCCGGGTCAACATGGGCATCATCACCAATGGCTTTACCGCGCTTCAGCAGCGTCGCCTGGAACGCACCGGTTTTCTCGACTACTTTTCCGCTTTGGTGGTTTCAGAAGAGGTGGGCGTGCCTAAGCCCGATGCCAGAATCTTTGATTATGCGCTCACGCAGATGGGAAATCCCCAGCGCAATCGGGTGTTGATGGTCGGCGATACGCCAGAATCCGATATCCTGGGCGGTATGAATGCGGGACTGAAAACCTGTTGGATCGATCATGGTACGCGCCCACTGCCGGAACCGATTAAACCTGACTGGCGGGTTAACTCATTAACAGAGCTGGAAGCCCTGTTAAAAGCCTGAATGTCACCTGTCACACCCAGCGAGTGTCGTCTGCGAAAGGCCCGTGATACGGGCCTTTCGTTCATATTCACGCGCTATCAGGCAGATGGCTTCGCCGCGTCGTCCTTTTTCTCGTCCTCTTCATCATCCTCTTTCACGGGCGTACTGGCCGTGAGCAGGAACGGGGACTGCTGCCAGCGCGTGCGGCGATCGCGCAGCAAGGTACGGCTCAGGATAATGCCAATCGCCAGCGCCAGTAGCATCATCAGGCGCAGAATATTGGTGGTGTTATCCACCTGACGCGATTCAGTGACCAACACGTGCGTATCCAGGGTGATACGCAGAAAACCCGTCGGGCCGCTGCTGCCGCTCAGGGGTTGAACGATCTGATGATTGAAGTAGCTTCCCGCCCGTTTGCCATCCAGCGCCAGCCGATCGCGCACATTGATGTTTTCACCGCTGTGCGCCACCAGACTGCCGTCACCGGCATAGACTGAGGCATCAAGAATGCGGCTATTCGCGGTCATCTGATTAAGAATGGCCTCAATCTGACCACGATTATCTTCGCTGTTATCCATGAGGGGTTTCAGGCTGAATGCCACCTGGCGGGTAAGTGTTTGTGCCAGCTCCTCGGCCTGTTCAGAACGGGCCATTTGATGCCCAAGGCTAAACCAGGATGCGCCTTGCATAAGCACCACCAACAGCGCCAGCGAAATCAAAACGATCACCGTGCGATGTAGGCGAAATTTCAGTGCGGTTTTAGCCATTAATTATCCGAGTCACGTCACAACAGAAAGCCTGGATATTATGTTGCCAGAAGCAGCGCAGACAAGGTAGCCTCTTGCGTGGTTTTGTTGTTCCTACAGGAGCCCTGATGTCAAATCATCTTACCTGGTGCGATCTGCCTGCTGATGTCTCTCTCTGGCCGGGGTTGCCCCTTTCATTAAGCGGTGACGAAGTCATGCCGCTGGACTACCGCGCGGGTCGTACCGGCTGGTTACTCTATGGCCGTGGTCTGGATAAACAGCGCCTGACCGACTACCAGCACCGGCTGGGAGCGGCGATGGTTATCGTCAGCGCCTGGAACGTGGACGACTACCAGGTGATTCGCCTGGCGGGTTCCCTGACGCCGTTTGCCAGCAAACTGGCACACGAACTGACGCTGGATGTCGCCCCGCTGGGGAAAATCCCGCATCTGAAAACGCCTGGCCTGCTGGTCATGGACATGGATTCCACCGCGATTCAAATCGAATGTATCGACGAGATTGCCAGGCTGGCCGGCTGCGGCGAGCAAGTGGCTGAAGTCACCGAACGGGCGATGCGCGGCGAGCTGGATTTTACCGCCAGCCTGCGTCAGCGCGTGGCGGCGCTTAAAGATGCCGATGCCAATATTCTGAAGCAGGTGCGCGATGCACTGCCGTTAATGCCAGGCTTAACCACGCTGACTAAAAAATTGCAGGCGCTGGGCTGGCAGGTGGCGATTGCCTCCGGCGGGTTTACCTATTTTGCGGAGTTCCTGCGCGATAAGCTGCACCTGTCGGCTGTTGCGGCTAACGAACTGGAAATCCGTGACGGCAAACTCACCGGTGAAGTGCTGGGCCAGATCGTGGACGCGCAGTACAAAGCCGAGACGTTAAAAAAGCTGGCAAAGCGGTTCGACATTGCGCCAGAACAAACCGTCGCCGTGGGTGACGGGGCGAATGATTTGCCGATGATTAAAGCCTCTGCGCTGGGCATTGCTTACCATGCCAAACCAAAGGTCAATGAGCAAACGGCCGTCACGATTCGCCATGCCGATTTGATGGGGGTGTTTTGCATCCTGACCGGCAGCCTGATTCACGAAGAGCGTTAACTGAGGAGTTGATTTGGCCAAAGCGGCAAAACGCGCATTTGTTTGTAACGAGTGCGGCGCAGATTATCCGCGTTGGCAGGGGCAATGTAGCGCCTGTCACGCCTGGAACACCATCACCGAGGTGCGCATTGCCGCCTCGCCAGCGGCTGCGCGTAATGAGCGGCTCAGCGGCTATGCGGGCCATGCCGGAACCAGCCGGGTGCAAAAGCTGTCGGAAATCAGTCTGGAAGCCTTGCCCCGTTTCTCAACCAGCTTCAAAGAATTTGACCGCGTACTGGGCGGCGGCGTGGTGCCGGGCAGCGCTATTCTGATTGGCGGTAACCCCGGCGCCGGTAAATCCACCCTGTTGCTGCAGGTCATGTGCCGCTTAGCGCAGAGTATGAAAACCCTGTACGTCACCGGTGAAGAGTCATTACAGCAGGTGGCGATGCGCGCCCATCGTCTGGGGTTGCCCACTGACAATCTGAATATGCTGTCGGAAACCAGCATTGAGCAGATCTGCCTGATCGCTGAGCAGGAAGAGCCGCAAATCATGGTCATCGACTCCATCCAGGTGATGCACATGGCGGATATCCAGTCTTCACCCGGCAGTGTGGCACAGGTACGCGAAACCGCTGCTTATCTGACGCGTTTTGCGAAAACCCGCGGCGTGGCAATTATCATGGTGGGCCATGTGACCAAAGATGGTTCGCTGGCCGGGCCGAAGGTGCTTGAGCACTGTATCGACTGTTCGGTACTGCTGGATGGCGATGCCGATTCCCGTTTTCGTACGCTGCGCAGCCACAAGAACCGCTTTGGCGCGGTGAATGAACTGGGTGTTTTTGCCATGACAGAGCAGGGCATGCGTGAGGTGAGTAATCCCTCCGCTATTTTCCTGTCGCGCGGCGAAGAAGTCACCTCTGGCAGTTCGGTCATGGTGTTGTGGGAAGGCACGCGTCCTTTGCTGGTCGAGATTCAGGCGCTGGTGGATCATTCGATGATGGGCAATCCACGCCGGGTTGCCGTCGGGCTTGAGCAGAACCGCCTGGCGATTCTGCTGGCGGTATTGCACCGCCATGGTGGATTGCAAATGGCGGATCAGGATGTGTTCGTTAACGTGGTCGGCGGCGTGAAAGTCACGGAAACCAGTGCCGACCTGGCGCTGATGCTGTCGATGGTCTCCAGCCTGCGCGATCGTCCATTGCCCCAGGATTTGGTTATTTTTGGCGAAGTCGGACTGGCGGGGGAGATTCGCCCGGTGCCCAGCGGTCAGGAACGCATTTCAGAAGCGGCCAAACATGGCTTCAAGCGGGCGATCGTCCCTGCGGGTAACGCACCGAAAAAGCCGATTGAGGGAATGCGCGTCTATAGCGCGAAAAAGCTGGCGGATGCCTTGGCTATTCTTGATGATCTCTAAGCTTTTCCGTATGCCCTTTTGTCGTTATACAAAAGGGCAGGTGAGGGACAAACGTCCTCACGTCTTTGATCATTTCTTGCAGGAGGCACCACATGTCGGCGTTTGATTATTTAAAAACGGCCATTCGCCAGCAGGGCCACACGCTCCAACAGGTGGCCGATGCCAGTGGCATGACCAAAGGGTATTTAAGCCAACTGCTTAACGCGAAAATTAAAAGCCCCAGCGCCCAAAAGCTGGAAGCCTTGCACCGCTTTCTCGGCCTGGAATTTCCCCGCCGGGATAAAAAAATCGGCGTGATATTTGGTAAGTTTTATCCGCTGCACACTGGCCATATTTATCTGATTCAGCGCGCCTGTAGCCAGGTGGATGAGCTGCATATCATCATGGGCTATGACGAACCGCGCGATCGTGACCTGTTTGAAAACAGCGCCATGTCGCAACAGCCCACGGTCAGCGATCGCCTGCGTTGGTTACTGCAAACCTTCAAATATCAGAAAAACATTCGTATCCATGCTTTCGATGAAGAGGGGATTGAACCCTATCCGCATGGCTGGGATGTGTGGAGCGCAGGGGTGAAAACCTTCCTGGATGAGCAGGGGATTGCGGCTGACTGTATCTATACCAGTGAAGCGCCGGACGCCGAGATGTATCAGCAACATCTGGGCATTCAGACGGTGCTGATCGATCCGAACCGATCCTTTATGAATATCAGCGGCACGCAGATTCGTCAGGACCCCTTCCGTTTTTGGGATTACATCCCCACTGAAGTGAAACCGTTTTTTGTGCGTACCGTGGCCATTCTGGGCGGCGAGTCGAGCGGCAAATCCATGCTGGTGAACAAGCTCGCAAACATCTTCAACACCTCCAGCGCATGGGAATATGGGCGGGATTACGTCTTTTCTCACCTGGGCGGCGATGAGATGGCGCTGCAATATTCTGACTACGATAAAATCGCGCTCGGTCATGCGCAGTACATTGATTTTGCGGTGAAATATGCCAATAAAGTGGCGTTTATCGATACCGATTTCGTCACCACGCAGGCCTTTTGTAAAAAGTATGAAGGGCGCGAGCATCCGTTTGTTCAGGCGATGATTGATGAATACCGTTTCGACCTGGTGATTCTGCTGGAGAATAACGTGCCCTGGGTGGCCGATGGCTTGCGCAGCCTGGGCAGCTCTGTGGATCGCCGTGAGTTCCAGACCATGTTGATATCCATGCTGCGTGAAAACAACATCGACTTCGTCCATGTGCAGGAAGAAGATTATGACACGCGCTTCCTGCGTTGTATTGAGCTGGTGAAAGGTATGCTGGGCGAGCAAAGCGCGCTCTGAGACAATCTGTTTACCGACATAAAGGGCCGGAGGATAGCCGTATCTCTGACCCTTTCTCCTTGTGTTATCTTTATAATAATGGCGATTTTTCCGGCCTGTTGCTGGGAAATAAGGCCTTTCACATCGTCGTGCGCAACCGAATATCGTCCGTAACAAAGTCAAACAAAAAAATTTTTTTTGAATTCTGCGGCAACATTATTACGTATTTAAATACTGATGTTATTTCATTTCTTCTGTGTGTTTATGTTAAATGTAAGTTCAATATTTTTAACTGGTTTATATTAAGGGAATATTCATAAGATATAAATAATGATATACCCGGATGTAACGACATGAAAAAGATCAGTATTGGTAGTGATGCGGTATTTTATCCTGGGAAAAGGGAAATAATCAGTCATAATCAGACGTTGAAGTTGCATTCTTCTGCCTCTTATTGTTTTGAATTACTGATCGCACGTCAGGGTGAAATTGTCGATCATGAGTCTTTTTACCAGTATGCCTGGCGTAGATTTGGCATGGAGGTCAGTGCGAATGCCTTATATCAAAGTATTTCTTTGGTCAGAAAAGCGCTACTGGCATCTGGTATTCGGCAGGATGTGATCAGAACCATTCCGCGCCGCGGCTTTATGCTGTCAAATGCCATTCTGATTGAAGAATCGACAAGCGTGCCTGTAGCGGCTATTCCGGATAATACGCCATTATCAGCAGAGGGACTGGAAAACGTATCTACTGAAGACGCTGGCACGCCAGATTTAAGCCAGACCAGTGGGCAGGACGTTCCCCAACATATTCCTGAGCCTGCTCTTCAGGTCGATGAGAATATGTCAGAAAAGCCGGTTACCGATGCGCTGCATAATGCATCCGGGGCAGCTTATAATACCGGCTATCCAGAGTCTGCCGCGTTAGCCGTCGGAGAGTTGCCTGCTCAACAGGCAATCTACACACGCAACCTGCTTATGGTTGTGCTGACGGTTATGACGATTGTGATGTGTGGTATGGCCATTGTGACCTTTTCCCTTTACCGGAAGGAGATGGATTTCGTAAAGCGGTTTGATATGAATGGATGCGAAATATACGGTAATGAAAAAGCAGATAACAGTTTAGTGGCCCGCATCGCTATTGATATTCATTCGGGATGCACGGAAAGAAGGAAGATTTATATCACCGCCTTTACCAACGGTGAACGAATCTCCGTATTGCAATGTAAAAACGCAATTTCACTATTCGGTTCACCTGACTGTGTGTCGTATTATTATATAAGGAGAAAGTGGTGAAGTTGACGTTTTGGATGGCTGTGCTGACGATGGCCGTAGCCGGTGTTGTGATGCTTTTTTTTCGCCAGGATTATATTCATTGCATTGCAAACATCAATTACATAAGAAGCGGTGAAAGATTTTCACTGATCGTTTCTCACGATATGCGCAACGGGCACGGCGTTTTATCCTTAGCGGGGCGATTGACCGGCGATAATCAAAAAGCCATCAGCCTGAGTAAAATTATCCGGTTTAATTATCATCGTGATGGCGATCTTTATCTCGCGCAGTCGACATTGATTGAGCCATCCCCGGATAATCAAATGAGTATTGAGCAACAAGAAAAATGGCTTCCGGCGTTTTTTATCACCGTGGGGGCGACATTCCCTTTCGTCATTAAACGGACGGGCATCGATACATGGGTATTTTATTCTGGTCCTGTTCCGCTCTTCATTTGTGAAAAATAAAACGACCAAAAAATAGCCGATAAGCCGTGCAGAGCATAAACGTTGGACCTGTAGTTATCTTATGAAATTTATCTTTTCTGCAACACAGGGATAACTTTATGCCTTTGATTTTAATAAAATTAAATCTTCTTAAGGTCTTGTTCACATAAGGTCAGAACACTTCACATACAGCTTCGCTATTTCGCCCTTTATGATTCCCCTGCCAATGAGCATGTTATCAACCTAAATAATAAGAGGGAATCAATGAAAGCCAGGTCTTTATCACGCTGTATGCATATTGCTTTGTGCGGTGTAAGTTTACTTTCTTATAACACCTTTGCCGCATCGCAAAATACGATTCGCTTTCAGGGTGAAGTCAACGCGCAAACCTGTAACGTTAATATAAACGATGCAACCGGTAGCCCGATTATTCTGCTGCCTACGGTATCGACAGCCTCGTTGAACGCGGCGAAATCCACCGCCGGTAAAACACCTTTTACGATCAATTTAACGGGCTGTGTTGCGCCGGCGGCGGGTACAACCCAGGCAATTAATATCAATCTGGCGGGAAATAATATTTCCTCCACGGGTGATTTATTAAATACCGGCACAGCGACGAATGTCGCACTGCGTTTGCTGGATAGTAGTGACAAAACGATCAATCTGTCAGGTGGCACGGCGACCGTAAACGGCATGTCGCTGGCCAGTGGTAGCACCAGTGCATCACAAAATTTTTCAGTCGAATATTACAGCGACTCTGGAAGCGCTGGAGCGGGTACGGTTTTGAGTAGCGTTCAATATTCTGTTAGCTATCCATAACTATCAGGCCCCCTTTAGCCGAGGGGGCAGGAGAAACCTGTGTTCAAGTCTCTTGTTATTCTGTTTCTGGCTTTATCCGCTCCCCTTTGTCAGGCAAGCGTCGTGCTGAATGGCACCCGGATAATTATTGATGGTGCGAAAAATGAAAAAACCATTCAGTTTACCAATGCGGGCGATCAGCCTGCGCTTATTCAAATTCAGGCGATTAATCCTGACGCGGCGTCCACACTGCCCTTTGTGGCGCTGCCGCAAATTTTTCGCATCGCGCCAGCCGCCGGTCAAACGGTGAAAGTCAAAGTCACCGAGAATAATTTACCGCAGGACAGAGAGTCGCTGTTCTACATGGACTATACAGAAATCCCCTCTGTGAAAAAGGGCGATGAAGATAAAAATAAACTCTATCTGATTATCAAGAACAGGGTAAAAGTCATCGTTCGTCCAAAGCAACTCGATTTCTCTGTGGATAACGTCAGGCAGGCGCTTTCTTATCGTATTCAGGGGCGAGATATTCTCTTCAAAAATGCCTCTCCTTTTTACGCCAATATTCGCGCGTTTTCACTGATTAAGGGAAATAAGACGATTGCCTGGGACGATGCCGTAACGCTCGCGCCGTTTAGTGAAAGCAAGGTCACGCTGCACAGTTCGTCATCCCTGGTGGGATACACCCTTACCGCCCTCCTGATCAACGATTTTGGTGCTGACGAAAAAATAAACCTGAACGAAAAATAGCTGAAATGAATAAAGCCTCCTTATTCTTATTGTTCGCGTTCAGTCTGATCCCTGCCAGGGAAAGTCAGGCAACTGATGCGCAGGATGACTATACGTTTGATCCTTCATTAGTGCGCGAAATGATGCCGGGACAGGTTGCGATGCCGGATGATGCGCAGGATGCCTGGTTTCAGCCGGGTCGTTATGATGTGGAACTTTACCTCAATGGTAAGTTTCAACAATCCACAACCTTGCAGATCGTGCGGGCAGGCGGACCGCTCTCCGTGTGCCTTCCGTCGCCGTTTTATCACGCGTTTGGTGTCAAAGCGCATTATTTGTCTGCCCTGAAGGCGACAGGCTGCGTCCGGCCAGACACGCTTTTACCCGGCGCCGCCGTTAACGTCAATACCGCCAGCTTACGCGTCGACGTATCCATCCCCCAGGCGATGCTGGTTCAGCGGCCTGTGGGCTATATCGCGCCGGAAAACCTGACGGCTGGCTCGACCATGGCGTTCGTGAATTACAACCTTAACCAGTTCTATTCAGATTACAAAAATGCGCAGCGTTTTGAATCCACCTATCTGGGCATCAACAGTGGTATGAACGTGGGAATGTGGCGTTTTCGTCAGCAGGGAAACCTGACCCATGACGAATGGGGTAATCGCTGGCAAAGTGCCAGAGCCTGGGTGCAGCGGGCGTTGCCTTCGTTGCAAAGTGAGGTTGGGCTGGGGGAGCTTTTTAGTCAGGGCGACTTGTTTAATGCCGTCAGTTTCAACGGCGTGAGTCTGGACTCGGACGACCGTATGCTGCCCGATTCTGTTCGGGGCTATGCCCCGGTCGTGCGTGGCGTAGCAAACAGCAACGCACGCGTGACCGTCTGGCAGGGCAAACAGCGGATCTACCAAACCACCGTGCCGCCGGGGCCGTTTATCATCAACGATCTCAGCCCGGTCAGCTATGGCGGCGATCTCAAGGTTGAGGTTCAGGAGTCTGACGGCAGCCTCCATCAGTTTAGCGTGCCCTATGCGGTGTTACCGCAGTCGCTGCGTCCAGGCCGAACCGACTACAACTTTGCGGTCGGTAAAGTCAGGGATTACAGCCAATACAATACGTTTACAGAGTTAACCGTTAAGCATGGCCTGACAAACGCCATTACCCTTAACGGCGGCGCGCGTCTGGGTGAGCACTATCATGCGGTGCTGGCCGGTGGCGTTTGGGCGTCCGATTTCGGTGCCCTTGGCTTCAACAGCGCCTACTCTGAAGCCGACCTGAACGGCGGCGAGACGGCCGAGGGATGGCGCTACGAACTCAGCTACAGTCGTACCTTCCAGCCTACCCAGACCACGCTGACGTTTGCCGGCTATCAGTATTCCACCCAGGGCTATCGGGATCTCAATGATGTTATTGCATTAAATAATGCAGAAACGCCGGGCCGCAACAATATCAGTAGCGAATATATGCAGCGTAATCGCCTGCAGATGACGGTTAACCAGACGCTGGGTGAGTGGGGAAATATCTATATTTCCGGCTCGAAGCAAAATTACTACGACGGCCGTTCACGCAATACGCAGTTTCAAATTGGCTATGGCGCCGTGCTGCCAAAAAATATCGCGCTGAATATTTCCCTGTCCCGCCAGTATTCGCGCAGAGCTTACTCAAGCGATCCGCGTATGGCCGTGATGTCGCAACATTCAGACGACACTTTTTATAAAGATACCCAGTTTCAGGTCAGCATCTCGGTTCCGTTAGGCTCAGAAGCCACGTCGCCTTATTTAGCGCTGGGGGGAACCCGTGGAAGCCAAAATGGCAGTAACTATAACGCCTCACTCAGCGGAATCAGCGGCGAGAGCGGCACCAGCTACAGCCTGAATATCAATCGTGATCAGCAACAGCGCGATACAACGTTAAGTGGCAGCCTGGGCAAAAAACTCTCAGAAGCCAGTCTGACCGGTACGGCATCCACATCCTCACGGTTTAAGCAGATGTCCGTCAATGCGATGGGCGCGGCGGTGATCCACAGCGGTGGTGTAACGCTGGGCAATTATCTGGGTGACACCTTTGCCCTTGTCGAAGCGAAAGGGGCCAGGAATGCTCGCATTTTGAATAGCCAGGGCACCGAAATCGATCGCTTTGGTTATGCCCTGGTGCCGTCGCTCAACCCTTATCACTACAACAGTATTTCGTTGGGGGCCAGCGGCAGCGATAGCCATGTCGAGATTCAGGACAGTGAAAAAATCGTCGCGCCTTATGCCGGTGCGATGGTGAAGGTGACGTTCAGGACCTTACGCGGTTATCCGGTCATGTTAAAGACCCGCACCAATCGCGAGACGACGGTGCCGGTGGGGGCGGATCTGCTCGACGATGCAGGCAACCGGGTGGGGACGTTTGGTCAGGGCGGCAATGCCTGGTTACGCGTCGCGAAAACCCAGGGACAGTTGAAAGCCGTATGGGGAGAGGACGCGAAAGCATCCTGTTTGATTGACTACCACATCCCAAAACCTAAACCCGATGCGGTGATTACCTACGCGGATGCTGTATGTCGTTTTTAAAATGTAAGGTGTTAACGATGAAGTACGTTTTAGCTGTGATGGCATGCTTTCTTTTGGCGGCATGGCTACCCGCTCATGCCACCTGCACGCGGGTGAATCCGGTCGATCAGGGATGTGATGCCTGCGGAGCGTCCCTGAATTTCGGCAATATCGGCTTGATGAATCTACGTTATCAGCCCGCAGGCACCGTGCTGGCCCGCTCGGTATTTCGTGTGGTACCGGCCATCAACAATGCCAATCCGGATCGCGTGTTATATCAATGCGATCTGGCAGATAAAGACCAGCTGTTTGAAGTCTTCGCCACCAATGGCGACAGTAACGTTGGCGGAGCCTGGGACATGGGCGGCGGTTATTTTCAAACTTATTTTCCCTTCACCGCGTTAAAGCTGATTCATGTGCGAAGCGGTAAGCCTTTTACCCGTATCTGGCAAAAAGTGCCGCTGACGCAGTATGACATTCAAGGGAATAAAATCCTGATCCGCGGGCGGGATTTCAGCCCCATCAGCGCCGAATTGATCCGTACCTCTGAAAACAATCGCACGCCGGGTTATTCGTCGTGGGGATGCCCGGCGGCGGCGGCGGACAATTATACCGGCTCGTACAACTGCAATCAGCCGAACGGCTATGTGGTGTTTATGGGGCCGGGGATGGATGTGCCCGAAGCGGGCCAGGACAGCTGGAATCATTTTGAAACCTGGGGGTCCGGACGCTATATGGCTTTCGGTATGAATACCGCGCCGGTGGCCACCCTGACGCAAAACCTCACCCAGGGCTGCCGGGTTGAAAATTACACCGCGAACGTGATTTTCCCCAGCATCAGTATTAATGCCCTCAATGAAGGGCAAACCGCGACGGCTCCGCTCAGCATTACGCTGGCCTGCGCGGCGGGGACAGATAAGATTTCCGGGATAAACTCAGGCCAACTGTCACTGGGATTTCAACCCAGCTACGCCGCGTGGTTGCAGGCACAGCAGTTAGGTCTGACGTCTGGAAGTGGGATTTCCAGCTACCTGGTGTCCGATCACTATGACAGTTTGCCTTCACTGGCGAAAGGCGTGGGGATTCAGCTGAAAACCTCCGGGGGAAGTGCGGTATCGTTTCTGAGCTGGAGCAGTTTTAGCAGCAATGCAGGATGGCGGCCGGTGCTGGAGGACGCGCAGGTTATTAGCAGCGGTCAGCCGAGTGACGAAACGCTGTATCAGCGTAATTTCACTGCCAGTCTTGCAAAGCTTCCTGGACAAACGGTCACGGCGGGCAATGTTGATGCGACGGCCTCGATCCTCATTCGGCTGCAATAATATGAAAAAGATCCTACTGCTCGTCATGTGCATCATTACTCACTCCCAGGCCGCGGTTATTCCGCAGCAAAGCCGAATCATCTTTCATCCCGGCGAGGTGCAAGTCCCGCTGTTGTTGGTCAACAGCGGTGAATCTCCTGTCCTGATCCAGACCTGGGTCGACGGCGGCTCACCGGAAACATCGCCCGGCAGTAAAGCCTTTCCTTTTGTCGCGCTCCCCGGGGTTTTTACGCTGAACAAGGATGAAAAAAAACAGATCGCGGTTTTGCGCACCGAGCTGGCCGCACAGCTTCCCACCGATCGGGAATCCCTTTACTGGCTCAATCTTTACGAAATCAGTTCAGTGAAAAAAAGCAGTCTGCGTGCGGGCAACGATAAGATCAGTGTGGCGCTGAACACCCAGCTTAAAGTGATTAATCGCCCGTTTACGGATTCGGTGCCTTTTGCGGCACGCGTTAAGGCGGTTACGTTTCAGATCAGGAAAACACAAGGGCAGTTTTTTATTCAGGCCAGCAATCAGAGCCGTTACTTTTTTACCCCAGGGAAGATGACGGCGACGGCGGGCGGAAAACATTATCCTGTTTACCTGGACGGGGATAAAACGCTGGCACCTTTCGCCAGTAAACGTTATCCCCTGCTTGGTGACTCGCCGCTTTTAGCGACAGGCAACGCTGTGCTTAACTTCACCGCGCTGGACGACCAAGGGAATCCCCAGGCGTTCACGGCCGACCTGAACCTGGCTTCTGGCTCACCGTGAACCCGCCGCGCGCGGGTGGCCGCATTGGTTGCCACCCGCCTGCGTCATCAGTAAACCATGACGACCTTGCCGCGCATATGGCCTTCCAGCACGCGCTGGTGGGCAGCCTCAAGCGTTTCCACACTCAGGCCGTGAAGCGTTTCGTTCAGCGTGCTTTGCAGCTTGCCGTCGTCCAGCAGGTCGGCGACGGCATTCAGGATTTCCCCCTGCTGCGCCATGTCCGGCGTGTTGTACATGCTGCGTGTGTACATAAACTCAAAGTGCAGCGCGGCGCTTTTTAGCTTCAGTTGATCCATCGACAGCGGATGTTCGTTCTCAACAATGGTGCAGATGTGGCCCTGAGGAGCAATAAGCTGGCTCATGGTGTCCCAGTGACCATCGGTATCGTTGAGACAAAAAATATAATCAACCTGCTTAATGCCGTGCTTTTCCAGCTCAGCAGCCATGTCTTTGTAGTTGATCACCAGATCGGCTCCACGATCGCGGCACCACTGGGCGGAATCGTCCCGTGACGCGGTGGCGATCACTTTGGCTTTACTGCGCATTTTCGCCAGAGGAATTGCCAGTGAACCCACGCCGCCTGCACCGCCCACGATCAACAGCGTTTGATCCTCACGCGCCGCAGCCATATCCAGCCGTTCAAACAGGCCTTCCCATGCAGTCAGCGCCGTCAACGGGATAGCCGCAGAAGCAGCCCAGTCGAGTTTTTTCGGTTTGTGACCGGTGATACGTGAATCGACCAACTGCTCCGTGCTGTTACTGCCCGGACGAGTAATATCGCCCGCATAGTACACTTCATCGCCCGGCTTAAAGCCGCTGACTTTACTGCCGGTTTCCAGCACGACGCCGCTGGCATCCCAGCCGAGAATACGTGGTACCTGCAAACCATTTTTGATCGCCCCTTTGTGAACTTTGGTATCGACCGGATTGACCGAGGCGGCTTTCACCTGAACGCGCAGGTCATACTCGCCTGGCGTGAGGGTTTCCGGGAAAATTTCAACGAAGTTTTTTGGGTTTTCTGGATCAACAGCAATTGCGCGAACAGACATAATTTCTCTCCTGTAGTGTTCTCTAAAGTGTAGAACCCCGAGGCGATGCTGATAAGATGGACAATAGTTATTACAGTGTTCGTCTGAGGTGAACAATGGCGTTTCGTCAGTGGCAGGATATGGCGCTGTTTGCGTTAGTGGCGGAGTGCGGCAGTTTTACCGCCGCGGCAGAACGGGCAGGCTTACCGAAATCCAGCGTCAGCCAGCGGATTAGCCAGCTTGAACAGCGGCTGGGCATCCGGTTGTTAAACCGCACCACGCGCCAGCTCAACCTGACCTTTGCAGGGGAACGCTATCTGCTGCACTGCCAGGAGATGATGCAGGCCAGCGAGCGCGCCGAACAGGCCATTGCCAGTCTACGGGAAAATCCCAGCGGTCGCCTGCGCATCACCAGCCCGGCGGGCATTGGCGCAACCTTGCTGGCCCGCTGCAACGCTGCGTTTTTACGCCACTATCCTGACGTCACGCTGGATATCTCTGTCTCGGATGATATTCGCGATCTGGTGCAGGACGGCTTTGATCTGGCCTTGCGCACCGGTCAGCCGCAGGAGTCGTCCCTGATTGGTCGCCGCGTCGGCTACTGCCAGCGCTCGCTGGTGGCCGCGCAAGCTTATCTGGACCAGCATCCGCCGATTACCCATCCCCAACAGTTGGCCGCGCATCGCTGTATTGCGCACCGGGCCTGGAACGAGTGGGTGCTGAAACGCGACGATCAATATCATCGTTGGCTGCTTCCGCCTGCGCACCTTACCGATAATTTACTCTATGCCCGCGAGTCGGCGTTGGGATGCGCCGGTATTACGCTGCTCCCGCGCTTTTTAACGGACGGCGACAGGGGCGATGCGCGTCTGGTAACAGTGCTGCCGGAATGGGAAATGGAGGGGAATGAACTGTGGCTGGTTTATCCCAGTCGTAAACTGAACTCGCCTGCGCTAATGAAATATATTGAATTTGCCTTGCAGTCGCCGGTGTTTAAAGATTTTTATAAGTAGTTATAAAAATGAGAGGCAGTAATATTGTCGTTATGATCTATGTAACAGAAAAAATAATACATAAATAAGATTATGATATTTGAATTTTGCACATGGAGAATAGCATGAGAGCGCAAAGTCTGACGACAGCTTGTATTAAAACTTTATCTAAAAGTGAATTGTATGATCAAAGAGAGCTTAATGGTGTAATGGCCCTTAAGACTTTGATGGGCTTAGAAAATAAAGAAATGATAGCAACGTTTTTTCTGAGGGGAAGTGATTTGCAATGTAGTGTGGCAGCAAACTGGTACGATGCCAGAGAGTCACATGCAACGCGTTCAGAATTTCGCTTATATTATGAAAATAATCCAGTTATTGAGCAGGCCAGGCCGGGAGATAATATTGTTATCGGGTTTGATAAGAAAAATAATTTAACATGTATTTTATTTAAAACTAACAATGAGGAGCATCAAGGATACATCCAAGAATGGACACCATTATAATTCTCGATGAAAGAGAAGGGCGGCATCGCTGCCGCCCCGCAATTACTTAGTAATACGCTTGTACTTGATACGTTTCGGCTCCAACGCATCTGCGCCCAGCGTGCGTTTCTTGTACTCTTCGTATTCGGTAAAGTTACCTTCGAAGAATTCGATCTTGCCCTCATCCTGATAATCCAGAATGTGGGTCGCGATACGGTCAAGGAACCAACGGTCATGCGAGATCACCATGGCGCAGCCAGGGAACTCAAGCAGGGCGTTTTCCAGCGCGCGCAGGGTTTCAATGTCCAGGTCGTTGGTGGGCTCATCGAGCAGCAGCATGTTGCCGCCCACCTGCAGCAGTTTTGCCAGATGCAGACGACCACGCTCACCACCGGACAACTCGCCCACGCGTTTGCCCTGATCCACGCCTTTAAAGTTAAAGCGTCCTACATAGGCGCGACTTGGCATTTCGGTGTTGCCGATACGCATAATGTCCTGACCGCCGGAGACTTCTTCCCATACGGTTTTGGCATTATCCATGCTGTCGCGGAACTGATCGACAGAGGCAAGCTTCACGGTTTCACCCAACACAATCTCGCCGGAATCCGGTTGTTCCTGACCGGACATCATGCGGAACAGGGTCGACTTACCGGCGCCGTTCGGGCCGATGATGCCAACGATGGCCCCTTTCGGTACAGAGAACGACAGGCCGTCGATCAGTACGCGATCGCCGTAAGATTTACGCAGGTTGCTGACTTCCAGCACCTTGTCACCCAGACGGGCACCCGGCGGAATAAACAGTTCGTTGGTTTCGTTACGTTTCTGGTAGTCGGTGTTGTTCAGTTCTTCAAAGCGAGCCAGACGGGCTTTACCTTTAGACTGCTGGCCTTTTGGCCCTTTGCGCACCCACTCCAGCTCTTTCTCGATAGATTTGCGACGTGCGGCTTCGGAAGAGGCTTCCTGCGCCAGACGGGCATCTTTCTGCTCCAGCCATGAGGAGTAGTTCCCTTCCCACGGAATGCCTTCGCCGCGGTCCAGCTCCAGAATCCAGCCTGCAACGTTATCAAGGAAGTAACGGTCGTGGGTAATCGCCACCACGGTGCCTTCGAAGTCGTGCAGGAAACGCTCCAGCCAGGCGACAGATTCTGCATCCAGGTGGTTCGTCGGTTCGTCCAGCAGCAGCATGTCGGGTTTTTCCAGCAACAGGCGGCACAGGGCGACACGGCGGCGTTCACCACCGGACAGGTTCGCAATTTTTGCGTCCCAGTCTGGCATGCGCAGGGCGTCGGCGGCGCGTTCCAACTGGGTGTTCAGATTATGGCCGTCATGCGCCTGAATGATCTCTTCCAGCCGTCCCTGCTCGGCAGCCAGCTTATCGAAATCTGCATCTTCTTCGGCGTATAAAGCATACACCTCGTCAAGACGTTTCAGCGCACCGACCACTTCGGCCAGCGCTTCTTCCACGGACTCGCGCACGGTGTGCTCAAGGTTAAGCTGCGGTTCCTGCGGCAGATAGCCGATTTTAAGGCCGGGCTGCGGGCGGGCTTCCCCTTCGATATCTTTATCGATACCGGCCATGATGCGCAGCAGCGTAGATTTACCCGCACCGTTCAGGCCGAGCACGCCAATTTTTGCGCCGGGGAAAAAGCTAAGGGAGATGTTCTTCAGAATATGTCGCTTTGGCGGAACTACTTTGCCGACGCGATGCATGCTATAGACGAATTGAGCCACGTTGTATTGAGCCTCTGGGTCTGTTTGTCGTGTGGATGATGTCGAAGTTTAGCCTTTTTCGCTGCCTATTCACAGCCGATGCGCCGGGATAATTCCGTGCCGGGGCGCAGTTTGGCATAACTGTTTGATTTGTGTCCGCTGTCCGACCGGGCGGCAAAAGGCCGCTTCCGGTGACGTGCGTATCATGACGAGCATATATAGCGCAGGTGACATGAATCCACCTGAGCGTAGCAGCAGGTCATTGCCAGTGCGTGACAAAACGACGTCAGGGAAGGCGGACGGGAATATGCTGTTGCGTTAACCACTGACTCAGTGCCGGTTCAGGCGCGCTGTCGCTGACCAGTAAATCAAAGCGGGACAGCTCGCCAATACGCGCGGGCAGGACTTTGCCATATTTGCTGCTGTCGGCGACCAGAATACGCTGGCGGGCGCGCAGCATGGCATGGTGCTTCATCGGCAGTTCGTTGAGGTTATAGCAGGTCGCCCCCTGATCTTTATCCACGCCCGCCGCAGAGATAAACGCCAGGGTGGGACAGAGATCATCCAGAATGGAATGCCCGCCCACGGGCGTGAACAGGGCATTGTCGGCATGAAATTCACCGCCGCTCAGGATCACATTGCAAGCCGGTTTCTCTTTTAGCGCCAGAAAGGTATTCATGGCACAGCAGATAGCGGTAAAGGGCAGGGCATCCGGAATTGCATCCACGACATAGGGCAGGGTGGTACCGCAGTCAAAAAACACCGTGTCGTTTTCACTAATCAGGCTGGCGGCAGCCTGAGCGAGTCGCTGCTTTCTGGCTGCATTTTGTCCGTGTTGATCGGAGATGAAATAGTGCCCGGGATGGTTGCGCGGATCGCTGACGATATAACCGCCCAGCAATACTACGCTTGAGGTCGGTTCACTTAAGTCCCGACGCACGGTCATTTCCGATACGTCCAGCAGCTGTGCCGCATCTTTCAGATGTAATTTATCGGTGCGCTTAAGTGCCAGAGCCAGTTTACGAATGCGTTCGTCGCGGCGGGTTTCCATTGTCATCTCTAAACCTGTATTCCTTGAAGAAGACGTCATACGTCCTGGCCTGTCACATCGCTGGCGCGCCGTTAACCTTACCTGAAACCGCCGCGTTTTTACTCAGCCCATAACAAATTTCAAAAAATTTAAGGCGTTGCAGGTTTTTCAGGCAAGATTTTTATCTTACCCGCAATGCCTTCACCCCGCAAACCCGGGCTGTGGCCACTGAATGCCCGCCTTCGCGTTACGGTGTTTGTTATAATATTAACATTAAAACCGGGCGCATTCCGGCTTTATCGATCAGTTATGTCACAATATATGTGAAATTTATCACATAATTAACCTCTGTGAATTGTTAGTGTTATTTTTATAACATTTTAGCAGTCTTTTACCGGGGGAAGAATGGACATTGCGGTTATCGGTTCAAACATGGTGGATTTAATCACCTATACCAACAGTTTTCCCAAGGCGGGGGAAACGCTGGAAGCGCCCGATTTTGCAATGGGTTGTGGCGGTAAAGGGGCCAATCAGGCCGTGGCGGCAGCAAAGCTGGGTGGCAAGGTAATGATGGTCAGCAAAGTGGGCGACGACCTGTTTGCGCCCACCACGTTAGCCAATCTGCAACAGCAGGGCGTGGATACACGTTTCGTCACCACCGAGGCCGGTGTCTCCAGCGGTGTGGCCCCCATCTTTGTTGATGACCAATCGCAAAACCGCATCTTGATTATTAAAGGCGCGAATCAACATCTTAAGCCTGCGGACATCGATGCTGCGGCTGAGGCGCTGAAGGGCTGCCGGTTAATCATTCTGCAGCTGGAAATTCCGCTGGAAACCGTTTACTACGCGATCGATTTTGCCCGCCAAAATGCTATCCGCGTCATCCTCAATCCTGCCCCCGCCCTGGCTGAGCTGGATATCGCGTATGCCTGCCAGTGTGACTTTTTTATGCCCAATGAAACGGAGCTGGAAATCCTGACTGGAATGCCGGTGGGGACGGAGGATGAAGTGAGGCGGGCAGGCGCGTCCTTACTAAAACGTGGCCTAAAGAATCTGATCGTGACTCTGGGCAGCCGCGGATCGCTGTGGATGACCGGCGATGACTGTCATCAGGTTGACCCTGTGCCGGTTAAAGCACTGGATACCAGCGGTGCCGGTGATGCGTTTATTGGCTGTTTTGCCTACGAACTGGTGAAAACCGGTGATATCCCTGCCGCCATGGCGAAAGCCTCTGCCTACGCGGCCTGTAGCGTCACGGCACGCGGTACGCAGCGTTCTTATCCTGACACAACCGCTTTTCAGCGCTTTCTCGACCTTCAATGAGGTACGGCCATGCACCAGAACATTGTTCAGCAAGATGACGGTTATCTAAATAAGACCCCGCTGTTCCAGTTTATTCTGCTTTCCTGTCTGTTCCCGTTGTGGGGCTGTGCGGCAAGCCTGAATGACATTCTGATTACGCAATTTAAAAGTGTGTTCGCCCTGAGCGATTTTGCCAGTGCCCTGGTGCAGAGCGCCTTTTATGGCGGCTATTTTTTGATTGCGATTCCGGCCTCGCTGGTGATCCGCAAAACCAGTTACAAGCTGGCGATTTTAACCGGACTGGCGCTGTATATCGTCGGCTGTATGCTGTTTTACCCCGCCTCGCACATGGCAACCTATACCATGTTTCTGGCAGCGATTTTTGCTATTGCCATTGGGTTAAGCTTCCTGGAAACGGCGGCGAATACCTACAGCTCAATGATTGGTCATCGCCAACATGCCACGCTGCGTCTTAATATCAGCCAGACCTTCTATCCGCTAGGTGCTCTGATGGGCATTGTGTTGGGAAAATATCTGGTATTTCAGGATGGGGAAAGCCTGCAAACACAGATGGCAAACATGACGGCGGAGCAGGCCCACGCGTTCCGCTTATCGATGCTGGAACACACTCTGGAGCCGTATAAATATCTGGTGATGGTGCTGGTGGTCGTCATGCTGCTGTTTATGTTCACCCGTTATCCGCGCTGCAAGCCGCAAAGCAACGAAAAAACGTTGCCGACGCTGGGCGAAACCTTCCGCTATCTGGCAAAAAATCGCCATTTTAAACGCGGTATTCTGGCGCAATTTCTGTACGTCGGCATGCAGGTTGCAGTGTGGTCCTTTACCATTCGTCTGGCCCTGACGCTGGGGGCGACCAATGAGCGTGAAGCGTCCAGCTTTATGATTTACAGCTTTATCTGTTTCTTTATTGGCAAGTTTGTCGCCAACATTTTAATGACACGTTTCCGTCCAGAGAAAGTCCTTATCGTCTTTTCTGTTTTAGGCATGATAACGCTGGCCTACGTCATGCTGGTGCCCAATTTTACCGCTGTTTATGCCGCCGTGTTTGTTAGCGTGCTGTTTGGTCCCTGCTGGGCCACGATCTATGCCGGTACGCTCGCAACGGTAGACAGTAAATACACTGAAGTCGCCGGCGCGTTTATTGTGATGTCGATCGTCGGGGCGGCATTTGTGCCCGCCTTGCAGGGCTTTGTTTCCGACCATCTGGGATCGATGCAGCTGGCATTTGGCGTGTCGCTGCTGTGTTTTGCCTGGGTTGGCTTCTATTTTTGGGGCGAACTGCGCCATAAAAAGCAGCCGCGTCATCGCGCAAACCTGGCGGAGGAGGGGCTATGAAAACCCGTTTACCGCTGCGCCGTGAACAGTTTTCCGCCACGCCCACGCTGCTGCTGGAGAGCGAGGATTTCAGGATCGAGCTGTTTCGCTATCCTGCGGGCATTGAGGCCATTCGCATTCACAACCGGCGGGGCACGGTGATTGTGTTGCCCTTTCTGGGCCAGATGGTATGGGATGTGAATTTTGACGGCCGTTCGCTGACCATGGGGCACCGGTTTAAACAGCCGCTGCCGGGCGACTCCATCATCGACACGTACGGCTGTTTTGCCTTTCATTCTGGTCTGCTGGCGAATGGCTGCCCTGGCGCGGAAGACTCGCATCCGCTTCACGGCGAAATGGCCTGCGCCCGCATGGATTCCGCATGGATAGTGCTGGAGGATGAGCGTCTTTCTGTCGAAGGCGAAACCGAATACATCAAGGGGTTTGGTCACCATTATCTGGCGGCACCGGCGGTACGGCTAAGGGCCGATCAGGCGCGGCTGATGCTGGAGATGACCGTGACAAATCTGGCTGGCGCACCGATGCCGTTGCAATACATGTGTCACATCAACAGCGCGTGGGTTGAGCAAGGGCAGTTTAAACAGACGATTCCTGACGAGGCGTTTCAGTTGCGCCGTTCTGTTCCGGCACATGTGCGGCCCACTCCTCAGTGGACCGCATTTACCGACTCCCTGGCCCGCGATCCCACCGCGTTCAGGCAGTTGGATCAACCTGCAATGTACGATCCGGAGATTGTCTTCTTCGCCGATCATCTGGCGCAATACGGTGAGAACGTTCAGTTTGAACTCCATTCCCCGGCCGGTTATGCCCTGATGACCCGCTTTTCCACCGCGCAGTTTCCGCATGCGACGCGCTGGATACTGCATAATGCGGATCAGCAGGTTGCTGCCTATGTACTACCCGCCACCTGCCGTCCAGAAGGCTTTGCAGCGGCACAACGCGCCGGTACGCTGATGGCGTTGATGCCCGGTGATCACCGTCATTTCCAGGTTGAAACCGGCGTGCTGTAAATCGCCCAGGCCGACGCGTTATGTGACGAAACGTCAGGTGCTTTTGACGCTTCTGCTGCCACGACAGCGTCGGCGTGAGTCTCTTCTGCATCAGAACACGTGAGGCAGGCAGGATGATCGTCCATGTGGCGAAAGCCCGTGGATAGCGCGTCTTATACCCATCTGCCTGTTCACGTCTTCTACCTGCTCGCCTGTAAGCCATTTAAGCCACCGCAGCCTGTTCTGGCTGGACACACAGCAGATCGCTATCGCCGTTTTATCGTTGAGCATCCCGCTGTTAACCCTGCGTCGGCCTGGTGGAAAACGCGATCCACCTGGCGTTCTAAGGCGGCAGGAAAGTGCGATGCTGCCTAATGCAACCAATATCCCTTATCTTCCCCAGGTCAATTTATGTGACAAAGATCACATAAATTGACATTACTCATCCTTATGAGAAAACTCGCCCTTCCAAACATTGAATGATAATGATTATTATTTATATTGTTATTGTCATTAACAACTACTCATTTAATGCAAATAAACCACATAAAATGTAGTTTTTTAGCTTTTTTTTGGACATAAATTCTCAAAAATTTTGACCTCATGGGTGAGCCGTTTCGGCTAAAGGTTACTGAATCTGAATTGACTCGCGTGGTCTGGCGCAGGCTGCTGCCCTTTTTAAACGGTGGCTGGGCGGCTTACGCCTTTAATAAAGGAACGGGATATGGTGGTACGTAAGCAAAACCCGTCGGTGCCTCACCGACAGCTGTCTGATGCGGTCCTTACTGCTCAGGACTTTATTTTCAATGATGCGCAAATTTCGGCCTGGCATCAGCAAACGCAGGAGGCGCTGACGCTGATCACCCACACCGTTCAGCGCGTTGAGAAACCCTTCAGCGGTATCCTGCCTCACGAGCTGGCCCCGGCTTTTAGCGCCGTCGATCTTGACCAGCCGCTGGGAAATAATGAGGCTGCGCTGGAAGAGTTAGGGTCACTGTATCTGCGTGATGCCGTCTGGTTCCATCACCCCAAATACGTGGCGCACCTTAACTGCCCGGTGGTACTGCCATCGCTGCTGGCGGAGCAAATCATGGCCGCGGTCAACAGCTCCGTGGACACCTGGGATCAGAGCGCGGGCGGAACGCTGATTGAACAGAAGGTTATTGACTGGACGCTGAGCCGCATCGGTCTGCCGGCGAGCGCCGACGGCATCTTTACCAGCGGTGGGACGCAGTCAAACCTGATGGCGATGCTGCTGGCACGCGACAGCTGGTGCGCCGCACATCATCCGGGCCATCTGATCAAACATCAGGGCCTGCCGGCCGATGCCGCCAAATGGCGCGTCCTGACCTCCAGACTGAGCCACTTCAGCATTCAGAAATCGATGGCCATTCTCGGCCTGGGCTACGATGCGGTCATTCCGGTGGATTACGACGACGATTACCGCATGGACAGCGTGCAGCTTGCGCACGAGATTGCGCGTTGCCACGAGCAGGGCCTGATCCCGATTGCCGTCGTTGCCACCAGCGGCACCACCGATTTCGGCAGCATCGATCCGCTGGAAACCATCGCGACACTGTGTCAGCAGCACGGCATCTGGATGCACGTCGACGCGGCGTACGGTTGCGGTCTGTTGGTTTCGGAAGCGCATCGCCAGCGCCTCAACGGCATTGAAAAAGCCGACTCGGTAACGGTGGATTATCACAAGTCGTTCTTCCAGACCGTGAGTTGCGGGGCGTTCTTCGTGCGCGATAAACAGCACCTCAGCCACGTGACACACCATGCTGATTACCTTAATCCGCTCAGCGCTCAGCAGGAAGGGACGCCAAACCTGGTGAATAAAAGTATTCAGACCACGCGCCGGTTTGACGCGCTGAAAATGTGGCTGACCTTGCGCATCATGGGGCCGGCGAAGCTGGGTGAGGCGTTTGACAGCCTTATTACGCTAACCCAGGCAACCCATCAGTTGCTGAAAGCCCACCCGGTGATTGAGGTCCTGCACGCGCCTGAACTGACCACCCAAATCTTCCGCTTCGTGCCGCGCCCCGGCATGAATCCGGTACAGCTGGACGCCATCAATGCCGGTATCCGCAAGGCCCTGTTCCGTTCCGGTAATGCGGTGATTGCCGGTACCAAAGTGGATGGCCGCCAGTACCTGAAATTTACGCTGCTTAATCCCACCACCTCGCTAGCTGACATGGAAGATGTGATTGCCTTGATCGCCCATTACGGTCGCGAACAGGCGCGTGACATGACATTACAGGTGGCTAACCAGTGAGAACGGCGCGATGAACAACAGAATTTATGACTTTATCGGTATTGGTATTGGGCCTTTTAATCTCAGCCTGGCCTGTCTGAGCGAGCCGGTTGAGGGGCTGAACGGCCTCTTTCTGGATCAAAATCCGGGGTTCGACTGGCATACCGGCATGATGCTGGAAAGTGCGCACCTGCAAACGCCGTTTATGGCCGATCTGGTGACGCTGGCCGATCCCACCAATCCTTACAGCCTGCTGAATTACATGAAACAGAAGGGGAAAATTTATTCGTTCTATATCCGCGAAGACTTTTTCCTGATGCGTAAAGAGTACAACCAGTACTGTCAGTGGGCGTGCTCTCAGCTGAGTAATTTGCGCTGGAATACGCGGGTAGATTACGTGAGCTACGACAATGCCCAGCAGTGCTACCGTATTCGCGCGGTGGATACGGTCAGCGGGCAACAGCAGGAGTGGCTGACGCGCAAACTGGTACTGGGTACCGGGCCTGCCGCGTGGCTGCCGGAGTGCAGCCGATCGCATCAGTCGCGCTTTACCCATTCCAGCCAGTATCTGGCGGACAAGGCGGAGCTGCAGAAAAAGAGCACCATCACCGTGCTGGGAAGCGGTCAGAGCGCCGCAGAGATCTATTACGACCTGCTGACGGACATCGATCGGTTTGGCTACCAGCTTAACTGGATAACCCGCGCACCGCGCTTCTATCCCCTGGAATACACCAAGCTGACGCTGGAGATGACCTCGCCAGAATGGGTCGACTACTTCCACGCGCTGCCGGGGGAAAAACGTGATGCGCTGAACGCGCGCCACAAAAACCTCTACAAAGGCATCAACAGCACCTTAATCAATGACATCTACGACCTGATGTACGTCAAGCAACTGGATGGCGCGCTGAACGTTAACCTGTTCACCCATTCGGAGCTCACCGGCATGCGCTGGTTGCCGAGCGGGGAGTTTGAACTCGCGCTGCATCAGCAGGAGCAGGATTGTGCGTATACGCGCCGCACCCAGGGCCTGGTGATGGCTACGGGTTATCAGTATCGCCCGCCGATGTTTATCGAAGGCATCAGCCAGCGTCTGCGCTGGGATGAGAAGGGCCGTTACGACGTCCAGCGCAACTACAGTATTGACCAGCACAACCAGATCTTCGTGCAGAACGCAGAGCTGCATACGCACGGCTTTGTCACGCCGGATCTCGGCATGGCCTGCTACCGCAACTCGGTGCTCCTGCGTGAACTCACCGGTCGGGAAATTTATCCCGTCGAGCGGCAGATCGCCTTCCAGACCTTCCCGGCCCAATCGGAACATTGATATGTCACAGTCAACGCTTTTCACTGCGGCCCGACCTGCGGGCCAGTTTACCCTCCGTGCCATGCAGCCCGACGACGTGATGCTTATTCACCGCTGGGTCACGCGCGACTACGCCCGTTTCTGGGGCATGCAGGATCACTCACCTGAACAGGTCGCCGAATTCTATCAACAGCTGACGGCAAAAGATCCCCATGCGGCCTTAATCGGCTGTTGCGATGGCGAACCGGCGTTTCTGATTGAATGCTATCGCGCCAGCGAGGATGAGGTCGGCAGGCATTATCCTGCACAGCCAGACGACTACGGCATGCATATTCTGATCGCGCCCGCCGTTAACCCGGTCAGCCAGTTTAGCTGGCAGGTGTTCAGTACGGTCATGGACTACCTGTTCAGCCGCCCCGAGGTCAACCGCGTGGTGGTCGAGCCGGACGTGCGCAATGACAAAATCCATCGCCTGAATAAACGTGCCGGTTTTCGCTATCAGCACCAGATTGACATGGAACATAAAACCGCCTGGCTGGCCTTCTGCCAGCGCGAAGATTATCAACAGGCTCTACTGCAGGATTCACTGATGAATAACACCACACCGCTGTTGAACGGTTCACACCTTACCGGCAATGACTGGCTGCAAGCCAACCGTTTACTGATTCGCAAAGCGATTGCCGAATTCGCGCACGAAAAATTGATCGCGCCTGTCGACATGGGCGCTGGCCGTTATCAACTGGCCGTACCGGGGGGCGAGTCGGCATACGTTTTTTCCGCACAACGCCGGGCGCTTGACCACTGGGAAATCGATCTGGCGTCGCTGGAAAAACAGGAAAACGGCCGCCGTTTACCCTTGGATGCGCTGCAGTTTATTGAGGAGTTTAATGCGCAAATCGGCATTTCTCGGGCGCTGCTGGCGACCTACATGGAGGAGATCAGCAGCACCTTGTGCAGCAGCGTGTTTAAACTGCAGAAGAACAATCCAGACAGCCAGGCGCTGGTAAAGGCGGACTTTCAGACCGTCGAATCCGCGATGACGGAAGGCCATCCCTGCTTTGTCGCCAATAACGGCCGTATCGGTTTTGATGCGCGCGATTATCTGGCTTATGCCCCCGAAGCCGCCACACCGGTAAATCTGATCTGGGTGGCCGTGCATCGCCGTAATGCCCACTTCTCCAGCATCAGCGAGCTGAGCTATGAGCGCCTGCTGCAGGAAGAGTTAGGACAGCCTGCGCTTGACCAGTTCGCCGCTCAGCTGGCGAGCCAGGGTGTCGTCACCGACGACTATATCCTGATGCCGGTCCATCCCTGGCAGTGGCAGAATAAACTGTTGACGGTGTTTGCCGCGGATATTGCCAGCCAGGACATTATTTATCTGGGGATCGGGGACGATGGCTATCAGGCGCAGCAGTCGATTCGCACCTTTTTCAACCGCAGTCAGCCGGGTAAACGCTATGTGAAAACGGCGCTGTCGGTGCTGAACATGGGCTTTATGCGCGGCCTTTCTCCTTACTATATGGCGACCACGCCCGCGATTAATGAATGGCTGGAAAGGCTGGTGGCAAAGGATGACTGGCTCCAGCGCTGTGATTTCCGCATCCTGCGCGAAGTGGCCGCTGTGGGCTATCACAACCGACACTATGAACGCGCCATTCAAGGCGACTCCGCTTACAAGAAAATGTTTGCGGCCCTGTGGCGCGACAATCCGGTCACTGATCTGCAGCCCAACCAGCGTTTAATGACCATGGCCGCGTTGCTGCATGTCGATCACCATCAGCAGCCGTTACTGCCCGCGCTGATCGCTGATTCCGGCCTGCCTGCGGAACAGTGGATTAGTCGTTACCTGAACTGTTACCTCAGCCCGCTGCTGCACTGCTTCTATCAACACGATCTGGTGTTTATGCCTCATGGCGAAAACCTGATCCTGCTGCTGGAAAACAATGTGCCGGTCAGCGCCTATATGAAGGACATTGGGGAGGAGATCGCGGTGATGAATCCGGATGCCGTTCTGCCTGAAAAGGTGCAGCGACTGGCGGTGGACGTGCCTGAGCACCTTAAACTGCTGTCGATCTTTACCGACGTTTTCGACTGCATCTTCCGCTTTATCAGCGCGATTTTGCACCAGTCGAATACGCTGTCGGAAAGCCAGTTCTGGCAGTTGGTGGCGCAGTGCGTGAAGGACTATCAGCAGGCGCACCCGCAGCTTGCCAGCAAGTTCGCCCGCTACGACATGTTTGCGCCCGAATTTACCCGCTCCTGCCTGAATCGCCTGCAGCTGGCGAATAACCAGCAGATGATTAACCTGTCCGATCCCGCAGAAAACCTCAAGTTTGCCGGCACGCTGGTTAACCCTATTGCCACATGGCGCTGACCCCTTAGCGGTGTCAGCACGTCGGACAGTATCAGCGCGGTCGCTCAGGCGGCCGCGTTTTTTTATCTTGTTTTGGAAAGTATTCACGATGGCTCTTTTTCAACCTGTCTCGCGCCTCACGCGTCGACATTTACTGTTCCCCTTATCGCTGGTGTTATTTGAATTTGCCACCTATCTGGCGCACGACATGATTCAGCCAGGCATGTTGCGGGTGACGCAGGCGTTTCATGTCGGCCCGGAGTGGGTGTCCACGTCACTGACCGCTTACCTGATGGGCGGCATGGTGTTGCAGTGGCTGTTGGGGCCGCTGTCGGACAAGCTGGGACGCCGCCCGGTCTTGCTGGCGGGCGTCGCGTTTTTCATGCTGACCTGTCTGGCGACCCACTGGGTACAGAGCATGGGGCAGTTTATCTTGCTGCGCTTTCTTCAGGGCATCAGCCTGTGTTTCATCGGCGCGGTCGGTTATGCCGCTATTCAGGAAGCGTTTGACGACGCACTCAGCGTAAAGATGATGGCGCTGATGGCTAACGTGGCCCTGCTGGCACCGCTGGCCGGGCCGCTGGCGGGCACAGCGTTTCTAGCCGTCGCAGACTGGCGCACGCTGTTTCTGTTTTTTGCTGCGCTGTCTGCCCTGGCGCTGACGGGGTTGTGGTTTTCGATGCCGGAAACGGCGGGCGACAAAAACACCTCTGTATCACTGACATCGCTGGCAGCGGGCTATTACGCGTTGTTAAAAGAGCGGCAGGTGATAAGCGGTTCGCTGGCCATTGGCCTGGTCACCATTCCCTGTCTGGGCTGGGTCGCCCTTTCTCCGGTGATCCTGATTCACGATCTGGGGCTGAGCCGAATGGAATATGCGCTGCTCCAGTTGCCGGTCTTTGTGGCGATGATTGCCGGAAATCTGACGCTGGGTCGGCTTGCCAGCCGTCTGCCGGTTGAGCAGCCGCTGCGGCTGGGTGCCTGGCCGATTATTACCGGTCTGGCGATAGCCGCTGTCGGCACGCTTATGGATGCAGGCAGCTATCTATGGCTGACGGCGGGCCTGAGCCTTTACGGTTTCGGCACCGGAATGGTGAATGCCGGGCTGTACCGACTAACGCTCTTTTCCAGCCGGGCAGGGAAGGGCAGCGTGGCGGCGATGCTGGGCATGATCAGTATGGTGGTGTTTGCGCTGGGCATTGAGGCGGTCAAAGTGGCGTATTTCAGTGGCGGGATGGCCTGGTTCAGCCTGGTGAATCTGTTGTGCGGCTTGCTGTGGTTGAGACTGGTGCGGTCGTTTCTGCGCGAAAATCAGCGACGACATCGCGTCGTCGCAGTATAGGGTGAGACAGGCGGCAGGGTTTGCCGCCGGTTCGGTAGCGATCAGAAATCGTAGCCGACAGTGGCAACGACGGTCCGTTCCGCGCCCCAGTAGCAGAAACCGGTGCCGTAGCAGGCGGACACATAGTCGCGGTCGGTCAGATTATTGGCGTTAACCTGCACAAAAGCCCCTTTCAGGCTGCTGTTCCAGGCGCCTAAATCGGCACGTACCGAGGCATCAAACAGCGTGGCAGACGGCAGACGGGTGGTATTTTCATTGTCTGCCCACTGCCGACCAATGTAACGCACGCCTGCACCGATGCTGATCCCGGCGTCAAACTGGTATTTCGCCCACGCGGAAGCCATCGAATCAGGCGTGACGTAAGGCGTATGACCGTTATTACCGTCGATGGAATCTTTAAAGCGCACGTGGTTGAGCGTAAAGCTCGCCAGCGTGCTCAGTCGCGGGGTTAACTGATTATGTGCTTCCAGCTCAAGCCCCTGCGAGTGCACTTTCCCGGCCGGTTCATAATAGGACCCCACCACCACACGATTGCCGACGTCATTTTGGGTCAGATCGTAGATCGCCGCCGAGTAGAGATCGGACGTGCCCACCGGCTGGTATTTAATGCCGGTTTCGTACTGTTCCGAGGTCGTGGGTTTCAGCAGATTGCCATCCTGTCCGGAAAGGGACTGCGGCGTAATGGCCTGGCTGTAGCTGACGTACGGAGAGATACCGTTATCGAATGCATACAGCAGCGCCGCACGACCGCTCACGTGATCGTCCTGACGACGATACTGCGTATCGCTGCTGTACTGTCTGTTTTCAGAGACGATCCGATCGTAGCGGCCGGAAAGATCCAGATGCCACTTGTCCCATTTCATCTCATCCTGCAGGTACATACCGGTTTGATAGTAACGGCGCTGCGAGTTCTGGAACACGTAAGCCGGATTCGCTCCCACGGCCTGGCCTGTCAGCGCATTGAGCTGGCTGGCTAAACCACTGGCATCGCGCAAATCGTTGGTGTACTGATGATATTCCGCGCCCAGCACCACCTTATGATCCACCGGGCCCGTATCAAAATCGGCTTCCAGTTGATTATCGATCGCGTACGCCTGCAGTGAGGAACGTGAACCGGAGTAGTAGCGGTTGAGCAGTTCAGACTGAGGGGAATCCCAGCCAGCCTGATAAACCTGATCCAAATCCACATTGGAATGGGAGTAGCTGGCGTTGGAACGGAAGGCCCAGGTTTCGTTAAAGCGGTGAGCGAACTCCGCGCTGTAAATTTGCTCACGACGTTTGAATTGATCCAGCGTGCTGTCGCCGTCATAAAAACCGGTGCTGAGCTTACGTCCGTTATGCTCGGTGATGCTGCCGTCACCCGGCACGGCGCTGTGGTAGCCACCGGAAGGATCTTTTTGCAGATAGGCGCGTAACAGCAGTGAGGTATCCTCATCCGGCTGCCACAGCAGCGAGGGTGAAATCGCATATTTTTCTTCGCGGGTATGATCGTACTGCGTATCACTGTTGCGCGTGATGCCGGTCAGACGAAAAGCCCACTGATCGTTAATCGCATTGGTGTAATCAAATGCGGCGCTGTTGGTGTTGTGAGTGCCGGTGGACAGGCGGAAGTGGCCGGCGGGGGCATACTGAGGACGCTTAGACGTCTCCATGACTAAGCCACCCGGTACGGTTTGCCCGTACAGGGCGGAAGAAGGCCCTTTGATCACATCAATGCGTTCGAGGAACCAGGGATCAACCTGCAGCACGTTGTAGCTGCCGGGATCGCTCATCAGGCGCAGGCCGTCGAGGAAAATATTATCCACATCGCCGCCGTGGAAACCGCGCAGCGACACCGTATCGTAGCGGGTGGCCGCGCCGGCGAAGTTCGTAAAGGCGCCCGCGGTATAGTTCAGCGCCTGATTCACATCCATTGCGCCCTGATCGTCCATCTGCTGGCGCGTCACCACCGACACCGACTGACCGGTGGTGATCAGCGGGCGATCGGTCTTGGTCGCGCCTTTGCTGACGGTCGCCGTATAGCCTTCTGTTGGGGTTGTCGACGTTTCTTCAGGCTTTGCCGTCACCACCAGCGTGTTGGCGGCAAACGTGACTGCCGGTGTGGCAATGGCGATGGAACACAGCAACGCTAACCGTTTCGGGCCGAAAGGCATTCTCATTGTTTATCCCTTACAAAAGGTAAATACCCTGCTCCTGTCAGAGGAAAGGAGCGTAAATTTTGATTACGATCAGATAATGCGCATTGAATGCAAATGAGAATTATTGCCTTTACTGTTAATGATTACAAGACGTGTTCACCGTTATGGCTGAAGAAATTGCAGGCAGAAGGAAAACGGCGTGGATGGCGGGTGGGCTCAGGTCGATTTCAGCGGGTGAGGGAATGGCGGCTCGTGCGGCACTCGCCAGGTAAACAAGATGGGCAGGTCAGCAAGCGTTTCTGACCTGCTTCGTGGCTGTTATCTCAGATCGCGACCAGGCTCCGCACGTTATCCGTTTCCATATCGTCACCCCGACCGCGCTGAATAATTTCGCCGCGCGACATGACCAGGTAGCTGTCGGCTAACTCAGCGGCAAAATCATAGAATTGTTCGACCAGCAGAATCGCCATATCGCCGCGTTGCGCCAACTGACGGATCACCATGCCAATCTCTTTGATCACCGATGGCTGTATCCCTTCGGTGGGCTCGTCGAGGATCAGCAACTGCGGACGGCTTGCCAGCGCGCGTCCAATCGCCAGCTGTTGCTGTTGTCCCCCCGACAGGTCGCCGCCACGACGTGACTTCATGTCGAACAGCACGGGGAAAAGCTGATAAATCTCATCAGGAACCTGTTTCGCCCTGGCAGCGGGAAAGCGTGACAGCCCCATCAGCAGATTCTCCTCGACCGTCAGACGCGGAAAAATTTCGCGTCCCTGTGGGACGTAAGCGATGCCGGACTGCACGCGCTGATAAGGCTTTCGCGCGCCAATCGACTTGTCCTGCCAGCGTACCTCACCCGATTTGGCCGGAATCAACCCCATCAGGCATTTCAGCAGGGTGGTTTTCCCCACGCCGTTGCGGCCCAGCAGGCAGGTGATCTCACCAGTCTTAACCTCAAAGGACAGGCCACGTAGAATATGGCTGCCGCCGTAATATTGATGCAGTTCCGATACCTGTAACATTTAGCGCCCCAAATAAACGTCGATGACCTGCTCATTGGCCTGAACGTCGCGCAGCGACCCTTCCGCCAGCACCTTGCCTTGATGCAAAACCGTCACGTGGTCGGCAATGGTTTCCACAAAGCCCATATCGTGCTCAACCACCATCAGTGAGTGTTTTCCTGCCAGACCGCGGAACAGCTCGGCGGTATAGTCGGTTTCCGCATCGGTCATGCCCGCGGCGGGCTCATCCAGCAGAAGCAGGTGCGGTTCCTGTACCAGCAGCATGCCGATCTCCAGAAACTGTTTTTGCCCGTGTGACAACAAGCCCGCCTGACGCTGGCGCGAACCGGTGAGTCGCAGCAGGAGCAGGACCTCGTCAATGCGATCCCGCTGCTCGCTGTTAAGCCGTGCACGCAGGCTGGCCCAGACAGTTTTGCTGGTTTTCAGGGCAAGCTCCAGATTTTCAAACACCGTCAGGGCTTCAAACACCGTGGGTTTCTGAAACTTGCGTCCGATACCACGGCGGGCAATTTCCACAGGTGACTGTGCCGTGAGATCGTGATCCTGATCGTAAATGACCCGGCCCTTATCTGGCCGTGTTTTGCCGGTAATCACGTCCATCAGCGTGGTTTTCCCTGCTCCGTTGGGACCAATCACGCAGCGCAGTTCGCCAACGCCGATCGCTAAGGAAAGATCGGTCAGCGCGCGAAAGCCATCAAAGGAGACGGTGACCTGTTCCAGTTGCAACACCGGATCGCGCTGAACACGATGGCGATCCGAAGGAAACGATTGGGTAAACGGGTGCTCAGTCATGTTTTCTCCGACGCAGCAGGCCAATCACACCACGCGGCAGAAACAGCGTGACCAGGATAAACATCATTCCCAGGAAGAACAGCCAGTATTCTGGAAAGGCGACGGTGAAAATGCTTTTCGCGCCGTTAACAATCGCGGCGCCAAGCAGTGGGCCAATTAACGTGCCACGCCCGCCCAGTGCGACCCAGATGGCGGCTTCGATGGAGTTGGTCGGGGACATTTCACCGGGGTTGATAATGCCGACCTGCGGCACATAGAGCGCGCCCGCCACACCGCACAACACGGCGGACAGCGTCCAGACAAACAGCTTAAAGCCACGGGGATCGTAACCGCAGAACATCAGACGGTTTTCCGCGTCGCGAACCGCAGTCAGCACCCGACCAAATTTACTGCGAGCCAGGGCAAAACCCAGGCCCAAACTGGCTAACAGCAGCATAACGGTGGCGATAAACAGCCCGATGCGCGTGCCGGTGGCGGTGACGTTAAAGCCGAGCAGGGTGGTGAAACCGGTAAAGCCGTTGTTGCCACCAAAGCCGGTCTCGTTGCGGAAAAACAGCAGCATACCGGCATAGGTCAGCGCCTGGGTCATGATCGAGAAATAAACCCCTTTGATTTTCGAGCGGAAGGCGAAAAAACCAAACACCAGCGCCAGCAGGCCGGGCACCAGCACAATCAGGCACAGCGCCCAGGCAAAATGCTGGGTGCCCGTCCAAAACCACGGCAGGCGATCCCAGGAGAGAAAAGCCATAAAGGCCGGTACGCCGTCGCCCGCCGCCTGACGCATCAGGTACATGCCCATCGCATAACCGCCCAGCGCAAAAAACAGACCGTGCCCCAGAGAGAGTAAACCGGCATAGCCCCAGACCAGATCCAGCGCCACCGCGACGACGGCATAGCACAGGATTTTCCCCACCAGCGTTAAGGTATAGGTCGATATCGCCAACGGATGGGCGGCAGGCAGCAGCGCCAGAAACGGCATCATCAGTAGCATCAGCGTAACCAGTGCGCCAATACACAGCGTCAGGCGCGGGGCCTGGCGAGTCAGACGTAAGGTGATCGGTTGCGTCATTAGTCAGTCACCCTTCCTTTCACCGCAAACAGCCCCTGCGGACGTTTTTGAATAAACAGCACGATCATGACCAGAATCAGGATCTTCCCCAGCACCGCGCCGATTTGCGGCTCCAGCACTTTATTGAGAATGCCCAGCCCCAGCGCCGCCACGACGGTTCCGGCCAGTTGACCGACCCCGCCGAGCACCACCACCAGGAAGGAGTCAATAATGTAGCCCTGACCGAGCTCCGGGCCGACATTACCCAACTGGGACAGGGCCACGCCGCCCAGCCCGGCAATGCCGGAGCCCAGGCCAAAAGCCAGCATATCCACGCGTCCCGTCGGTACGCCGCAGCAGTCGGCCATGGCCCGATTTTGTGTTACCGCGCGCACGTTCATTCCCAGGCGCGTGCGGTTCAGCAGCAGCCAGGTCAGCATCAGCACAAACACCACGAACAGAATGACCGCGATGCGGTTCCAGGGCAGGACCAGGTTAGGCAGCACTTGCAAACCGCCAGACAGCCAGGCGGGGTTAGCGACCTCAAGGTTCTGCGCGCCAAACAGCATCCGCACCAGCTGAATCAGCATCAGGCTGATGCCCCAGGTGGCGAGCAGCGTTTCCAGCGGGCGGCCATAAAGATGGCGGATAATGGTGCGTTCCAGCGCCATACCGATAGCGGCGGTCATCAAAAAGGCCACCGGCAGCGCCAGCAGCGGATACCAGTCGATGTAGTGCGGCGCGAACTGCTGAAACAGGTTTTGCACCATCCAGGTGGCGTAGGCACCCAGCATCAACATTTCACCGTGCGCCATATTGATCACCCCCAGCAGACCGTAGGTGATTGCCAGGCCCAACGCGGCAAGCAGCAGTATCGAACCCAGCGATAAGCCGCTAAACGCCTGACCCAGCAGATCGCCCCACATCAGGCGACTTTTGATCTGTTTCAGGCTGTCTGCCGCCGCTTCACGGACGGTTTCATCGGGTTCCGCTGTGGGCTGCGTCAGCCGTTGCAGGCTGGCCTGGGTATTGGGATCGCTGGACTCGCCCAACAGTTTTACTGCCCGCAGCCGAACCATGGGCTGAGGGCTGGTCAGTTGCAGGTTGGCTGCTGTCATTGCCAGTGCGGCGTGCACTCGCGCATCCTTTTCGACGCTCAGGCGCTGCGTAATCAGCGGAAGCAGATCGCTGGCCGCATCATTTTGTAACTGCTGAGCCGCGCTCAGGCGCACGCTGGCATCATTGCTCACCAGTTGATGGGCGGCGAGGGCACTGGCAACCAGCACGCGCAGCCGGTTGTTCATAAACAGTTTTTTCACTTCACCCGTCGGCTGCAGGGCGGCATCCAGCGGCAGCAACCTGCTATCGGTTTTACTGAAGGGATGGCGATCCTGATCCGTGACCACGGTTTCGGCTTTCAGCGCCTGAAGCAGCGGTAGGCGACTGGCATCCGGCGCAGCCGCCCACTGTTGCAGCAATGCCGCCTGCTGGGTTCGGCTGGCCGCAGCGAAGTCGGCTGCCGGTCCGGCGCTGGCAAACAGCGGCAGGAGCAGCAAAAAACTAAAGAAACACAGGCGAAGCGTCATGAGTGAGCCTCATTGAATAAGCGAGCATGGAAAGTCCTTTTTGCCGCCCTTATTCCGGGACAAGGGCGGCACCTGTTTTACTGGGATGTTTTCACAGGGTGGTCGGGTTTTTTGTCATTACCGGGGATATACGGGCTCCAGGGTTGGGCGCGTACCGGTTTGTCGGTCTGCCAGACCACGTTGAACTGACCGTTCTCTTCCACTTCGCCAATCATCACGGGTTTATGCAGATGGTGGTTGGTCTGGTCCATCGTCAGGGTAAAGCCATCCGGCGCTTTGAAGGTCTGACCGGCCATGGCGGCACGCACCTTATCCACATCGGTGGTGCCCGCTTTTTCTACCGCCTGCGCCCACATGTGAATGCCAACGTAGGTGGCTTCCATCGGATCGTTGGTGACAACGCTGCTGGCGTTGGGCAGGTTATGGGCTTTGGCATAAGCACGATAATCGGCAACGAATTTAGCGTTGGTGGGGTTATCCAGCGATTCAAAGTAGTTCCATGCGGCGAGCTGACCGACTAAAGGTTTAGTATCAATCCCCCGGAGTTCTTCTTCGCCCACAGAGAACGCCACTACCGGAATATCGGTGGCTTTGATGCCCTGATTAGCCAGCTCTTTATAGAACGGCACGTTGGAGTCGCCATTGATGGTGGAGACCACCGCCGTTTTCCCGCCTGCGGCAAACTTTTTGATATTCGACACGATGGTCTGGTAATCGCTGTAGCCAAACGGCGTGTAGACCTCTTCGATGTCTTTATCCTGTACGCCCTTGGCATGCAGGAAGGCGCGCAAAATCTTATTGGTGGTGCGGGGATAAACATAATCTGTTCCCAGCAGGAAGAAGCGTTTGGCACTGCCGCCATCTTCGCTCATCAGGTATTCTACTGCGGGAATGGCCTGCTGGTTAGGCGCTGCCCCGGTATAGAAAACGTTGGGGGACATCTCTTCGCCTTCATATTGCACCGGGTAGAAGAGCAGGCCATTGAGTTCTTCAAAGACGGGCAGCACGGATTTTCGCGATACCGATGTCCAGCAGCCGAAAACGACGGCCGCTTTATCCTGGGTCAGTAGCTGACGCGCTTTTTCTGCAAACAGCGGCCAGTTTGATGCCGGGTCCACCACCACCGGTTCGAGCTTTTTACCCAGCACGCCGCCTTTTGCATTGATTTCATCAATGGTCATCAGGGCGACATCTTTCAGCGGCGTTTCGGAAATCGCCATGGTGCCGGAGAGCGAGTGCATAATGCCCACTTTAATCGTGTCAGCCGCTTGGGCACTCCATGAGAATCCCATACCTGCGACGGTAGCGGAGAGCGCAAAAGCCTTAAGCAATGAACGTCTTTTCATCAATGTTAAACCCCTGGTTAGATGGATGCGTTATTCGATGGGTTGGAGCCTGGCCTGCTGTAACATATGGATTGTGATTTTTCTGACCTCTGCCTTACTGGCGGCAATGTGCCCACTCAGCATCTGCTGGGCTTCACCGGTTTGCTGCAATAAAATGGCCTGTAAAATTTGCGCGTGCTCGCGATACGTCGCCGCGATCCGGTCTTCGCGGGTAAAATCGAGACGTCGGATAATGCGGATCTTCTCGGTCAGTTCGGCGTGGATACGCGCGATTTCACTGTTGCCCGCGGCGGCAACCAGCGTCATATGAAAGGCTTCATCGTGCTGGGACACCTTCTTGCCCTCATCCAGACGGGCGGCCTCACACCAGAACTGATAAAGCTCGCGCAGCCGGGCGGCGCACTGCGCCGAGGGCAGCTCGCACAGGCGCTTCACGGCTTCGCACTCCAGCACCGTTCGCAGGTCGTACAGCTCCTCGAAATAGGCGAAATCAAAGGTTTTTACCTGCCATCCGCTGCGAAACCAGACGTCGACATAACCTTCACGCTCCAGCCAGAACAGCGCCTGGCGCACCGGCGTGCGGCTGACCGCCATACGTTCAGCGATTTCACTTTCGCTGAAGCGGTCACCGGGCATCAGGCGAAATTCAAAAATGTCGTTTTTCAGTGTCTGATAAACGCGTTCCGCCAGCGCTTCCGGGCGACCTTTATGACGAGGGGATCGGGTTGTCATCGGCTCTCCTTATTCCAGCCACAGCAGCGAATCGCCGGGATTGACGGCGCGGCCTGCCTGACAGTCGACGCGTTTCACCCGACCCGCCGTCGGGGCGACAATCGCCAGCTCCATTTTCATCGCTTCAACAATCACCAGCGTTTGACCGGCGCTGACGTCGTCACCGGGCTGTACCAGGACTTTCCAGATGTTGCCGTTCATATCCGCCTGTACGGACAGGGTACTGTCGTCCTCCACGGCGGCATCCGGTGCAGTATCAGAAGGGGACGCGACCTCCTGTTCCTCCTGCGACCACAGCGTGACCTCCTGGTCGAAAGCCGCAGCCTGGCGTTGGCGGAAATCCGCGATATCTTCAGCGTTATCTGTCAGAAACTGCTGGTGGGCGGCAAAATCAAATTCCGTTTCTTCGATACGAAGCGTGGCGCGACCTTCGCGGAAATCGTCACGCATCTGCGTTAACGCCTCTTCCGTCACCGGATAGAAGCGCACCTGATCGAAGAAGCGCAGCAGCCACGGCTCACCGGCGCTGAACTGCGGGTTTTTCAGGAAGGTGTTCCAGATGGGTAAGGTGCGACCGACCAGTTGGTAGCCGCCGGGCGAGTCCATGCCATAAATGCACATATACATACCGCCGATGCCGACGGTGCCTTCTGCCGTAAAGGTACGGGCTGGGCTGTACTTGGAACTCAGCAGGCGATGGCGCGGATCGACAGGCACGGCGCAGGGCGCGCCGAGGTACACATCGCCCAGCCCCAGAATCAGGTAACTGGCGTCAAAAAGCGTCTCACGCACCTGCTCGCGGTGGGGTAATCCATTGATACGTTGAATAAAGTCGACATTGTTTGGCAGCCAGGGCGCACTGGCACGCACGGTTTCTTTATAGCGCTCAACGGCCCCGAGCGTGGCGCTGTCTTCAAATGCCATCGGCAGCCAGACGATGCGTGACGGGACTTTCAGTTGGCTCACATCCCCAAGGAGGGCTTCACGTTCCAGTAACTCGGCCATCAACTGCGACTGGCTCAAGACCAGGCTGTCATAGCGAATTTGTAGCGAGCGCACGCCGGGAGAGAGCTCTTCAATACCGGCAACGGGCCGGTCACGTAGCGCTTCCATTAACAAATGCACGCGCAGGCGCAACGCCAGATCGAGGACGTTATCGCCATATTCGATCAGGATGTACTTATCGCCAGCCTGGCGATAGACCGCCTGTGGAGAGGTCTCCGTGGCCGCAACGGCGGCAAGCAGCGTGCCGGAACCAAAGCGGTTTTCGGCCAGTGAGGGCACGGGAAAGGCTGGCGCAGGCTGGGGGCGCAGTGTGGCAATTGCCTGCCTCTGGGCGTTTTCCAGCGCGGTGGCTTCTTCAACGCTGATGGGATGAAAACGAATGCTGTCGCCGGGTTTGACCTGACCCACTTTCCACAGCTCGGCTTTCGCTATCGTCACCGGGCAGACAAAGCCGCCAAGGCTTGGGCCGTCATGGGTCAGAATCACCGGAAAGTCGCCGGTAAAGTTGATCGCGCCAATGGCGTACTCACAGTCATGCACGTTAGACGGATGCAGGCCCGCCTCACCACCGTTGGCGCGTGCCCAACTGGGTTTTGGCCCGACCAGGCGTACGCCAAGACGGTTGGAGTTGTAGTGAACCTGCCAGTCGCTGGCAAAGAAGTCATCGATGGCCGCCTGAGTAAAGAAGTCAGGTGCGCCGTGCGGTCCGTACAGCACGCCAATGCGCCATTCGTTGGTATAATCCGGTATCAGCGCCGGGCTGAGTGCCTGAGGTGCGCTGACTGGCGCTGGCGTGGTACAGGCCGCCAGCAATGGCTGGGAAACCGGTAGCATATCGGCGACCCGCAGCGTCCGCCCCGCGTGCCCGCCAAACTGCCCGAGCGAGAAGGTGGCGCGGCTGCCAAGGTATTCCGGCACATCAAAACCGTTACGAATGGCCAGATAACAGCGACAGCCGCGCTGAGCGCGTCCCAGCGTGAGCGTTTGTCCTGCCCTGACCGTAACAGGCTGCCAGTTAGCGACGGGTTCACCGTCCAGCGTGGCGGCACAGTCAGCGCCGGTCAGGGCAATCGTCGCCGCGCAATGGAAACGCAGCGTCGGGCCTTGTAAGGTAAATTCCAGCCCGGCAGCGGCCTCGTGATTGCCGACGATGCGGTTGGCCAGGCGAAAAGCATAGTCATCCATCGGGCCTGACGGCGGCACACCGATATCCCAGTAGCCAAGGCGGCCTGGTACATCCTGCACGGAGCTGAAGGTGCCGGGCTGCAGGACTTCCACCACGGCTGCCGACGGCGTGAAATTATCCAGAAAACGTGTCCAGACCTTGCCAGTGCGAAACGCGTCGGTGGCGACAATCTGTCGCAGGTAGTCAAGATTGGTGGCGATGCCGTGCAACTGGGTGGCATCCAGTGCGGCTTGCAGTTTGGTCAGCGCGGCGTCACGGGTTTCGGCGTGTACGATCAGTTTGGCAATCATCGGATCGTAGTAGCTTGAGACCTCGCTACCTGTGCCGATCCCGCTATCGACGCGCACATCGTCGGGAAAGCTGACGTGGGTTAACACGCCAGGGCTGGGCTGAAAGTTTTTGAGCGGATCTTCGGCGTATAACCGAACTTCAATCGAGGCACCCTGAGGTGCCTGCTGCAGGCGTGGCCAGTCGATCGCGTCATCGGCCGCGACGCGCAACATGCACTCCACCAGGTCAAGACCGGTGACGCATTCGGTGACCGGATGCTCAACCTGCAGGCGAGTGTTCACTTCCAGGAAATAGAAGGCGTCCTGTTGTGCATCGTAAATGTACTCGACGGTTCCCGCGCTGCGGTAATTGACCACCTCGCCCAGCCGCACTGCTGAGGCCAGCAGCGCATCACGGGTTGCGGCGGGTAAACAGGGCGCGGGCGTTTCTTCTACCACTTTTTGGTTGCGGCGTTGCAGTGAGCAGTCGCGCTCACCCAGGGCGACCACGGTACCCTTGCCATCGCCGAAGATCTGCACTTCAACGTGACGGGCATGATCGATGCAGCGTTCAAGAAATACGCCTGCGTCGCTGAAGAACTGTTCGCCAAGCCGACGGACGCTTTCCCAGGCCTGACGCAGCGCATCGGCGTCGGCACAGCGCGTCAGCCCAATCCCACCGCCACCGGCAGTGCTTTTTAACATCACCGGATAACCGATGTTGTCTGCGGCGGCCAGGGCGTCATCCAGTGAGTCGAGCAGCGCCGTACCCGGCGTCATAGGCACTCCGGCGCGCGCTGCCAGCTCACGCGCGCGATGTTTTAGGCCAAACTCACCAATTTGCTGCGCGGTCGGTCCAACAAACACGATACCGGCCTGCTCACAGGCGGCCGCAAACGGCAGACTTTCAGAGAGAAAGCCGTAACCCGGCCAGACAGCCTGCGCCCCGCTTTCCTGCGCGGCGGCCAGAATCTTATCAATGCGCAGATAGCTGTCGCTGGCTTTGTCACCGCCCAGACCGATGGCGATATCGGCATCTTTAACATGTTGCGCGTTGCGGTCGGCATCGGAAAAGACCGCGACGCTTGTGATGCCCAGACGTTTCAGGGTACGGATAGCGCGGCAGGCAATTTCGCCACGGTTGGCAATCAGGACGGTGCTGAACATAATTTATTGACTCTCCAGAGAGGCGAGCCAGTGACGCCAGCCGCCGAATTCGGTGATCTCCAGCGCGTGTGTGAGCGCGGAACCTTCACAAATAAAGCCTTTCACCACGCGACCATCGGCGAGCGTCAGGCTGCCAATGCCTAATGGCGCTGGGATCTCGGCCACGAACTCGCCAAAGCGCGCCAGTGGGATATCCCACAACTCGACGGTGATGGCTGCGCCTTGTTCCGCTCGCATCAGACCGGGTTTTTTGATGGGGCCATCCAACAGGGCAAACAGGCGATACTGCGTGGCGGTCTGCGTCTCTTCTACCCAGACTGCCTGGCGTTGCGTGAGCTGAAAGTTAAGTGGCATGCCGGTCAGGTGCGCGCCCACCACCGCAATGCGAACGTGGTCGCTGGAAAGGGGAAGTGGTGCAGGCGCAGCAGGTTGGGCTCTGCCGGTCGCCCCCAGCGGCAGGGCGATAGCCTGCTGCCAGCGCAGGCCAAACTGCGCCAGAGCGCGGTCGTGCCAGGCTGGCGCAATCAGGGTAATACCTGCCGGCAGGTCATCGTTTCTGAAAGGGGCGGGCAGTGACAGCGCCGCGAGATCGGCCAGATTAGTGAAGTTGGTGTACGTCCCAAAATGCGAGTTATAAAGCACCGGCTCTTGCTGCATCTCCTCCAGGGTGTAAATCGTGGGGGAGGTGGGCACAACCAGCGCATCAAACTGCGCCAGAACCTGCTGGATATGGCGGGTCAAATCGGCGCGCAGGTATTCGGCCTGATAAGCGTCGACCGCGCTGTATTTCAGGCCATTGGAGACAATGCCGTGCACCACCGGGTCCATCTTCTCGGGCCGGGCAAGCATCTCACCCACGGCGGCGGTACGCTCGGCCACCCAGGGGCCATGGTAAAGCTGTTCAGCGAGTCGGCTGAAAGGCGTGAAATCAATGGGATGCAGCGTTGCGCCGCTCTCCTGTAGTGCGGCCAGCGCCGCATCCCATGCCGCTTCGGCAGCCGCATCATCAAAAAACGGCGGTGAAGCAGGAATGGCGAAATCAGGATGGGGTTTCATGCCGGCGGGGGCCGTGCGTGGGCTAACGCGGGAGTAAGCGTCCTGCGCATCGTATCCACCTGCCAGGCTGGCCACGGTAAAGGCTTCTTCTACCCTCAGTGCAAACACCGAGATCGTGTCATTCAGGCGGCAGGCAGGGACGACGCCGCGAGCGGACAGCCAGCCTTTGGTGGGTTTCAGGCCGACAATATTGTTGAATCCTGCCGGTACCCGGCCTGAACCCGCGGTATCGGTACCCAGCGAGAACGCCACCAGGCCACGAGCCAGTACCGAGGCAGATCCGGAACTCGAACCGCCACTGACAAAATCCGGGTCAAAGGTATTACATACCGCGCCGTAGGGTGAACGTGTGCCGACCAGGCCGGTAGCAAACTGGTCGAGGTTGGTTTTTCCCATCACCACCGCGCCCGCCGCTTTGAGTCGCGCCACCACAAATGCATCATCGACAGCGGTATAGCTGAAAGCAGGGCAGGCGGCGGTTGTCGGCCAGCCTGCCACGTCAATGTTGTCTTTCACTGCAAAGGGCACACCAAACAGTGGGAGCGAGTCCGGGTCCTGCTGGTAGCGCGCCAGGAGCGGCTCAGTTTGTGCTATTAACTGGGACGGCGTGGCAAGGTAGATCCAGGCATTATCTTCCGGGTCCAGCTCAGAAAGGTGGGCCGCCAGCAGCGTGTGGATCTGCTCAGGGTGCTGCTGAGCGCGTTGCTGCCACTCTTTTAGGGTTAAGCCAAATGTCGAAGCCATGCAGTGAATTCCAACAGGTATACAAGATGGGATTCAACCAAGCAAAGCCTGTGCCAGAATTTTAATTATATGAATCAATAAGATAATTCAGCCATCCATAAGTATATGTGATGATAAAATGCACAGTTGTCGCGCAGGCATTGTGACATCGCGGTGCGTTGAACGTCTGCTAAGGTAAATTTTGTGAAGAACATGGCAAGAGTGGCTTCCCCTGGTTAGCATGAATAACGTCTGGCACGTAGCCAGCGCCCAGCAACAGAGGAGATTTACGTGGAGAAGTGGCGTAACTGGATGATAGGGATCTGCCTGGTCAGCACGGCAGGCAGCGCATGGGCTGATTCGCTTGATCAACAACGGCAACGATATCAACAGATTAAGCAGGCGTGGGACAGTAATCAAATGGCGACAGTCGAACAGCTGTTACCGACGCTGCAGGATTATCCGCTTTACCCGTATTTAGAATATCGTCTGCTGGCGCAGGATCTCGATCAGGAAACCAGCCTGGCGGTACAGAATTTCATTCAAAAGTATCCCACGTTACCGCCCGCCCGCTCGCTGAAAACGCGTTTTGTTAACGTACTGGCACATCGTCAGGACTGGCAAGGCGTGCTCAACTTCAGCCCCGATGAACCCACGCCGGTTCAGGCGCGCTGTAACTGGTACTATGCCAAATGGTCAACCGGTCAGCAGCAGGTCGCCTTTGACGGTGCAAAAGCGATTTGGCTGCGTGGTACGGCCCTGCCGAATGACTGTGACAAGTTATTTTCTGTCTGGCAGGCCAGCGGTCAGCTTTCTCCCATCACCATTCTTGAACGTATCCGTCTGGCGATGAAAGCGGGCAATGACAGCCTGGTCAGCTACCTGGCGAAAACGCTGCCCGCCGATTATAAGACGATGTCGGATGCGCTGCTGGCGCTGCAGAAAGATCCCCAATCCGTTACAACCTTTGCCAACAGCGTCGGTGCGACCGATTTCACACGGCAGGCCACGATTTTTGCGTTCACCCGCGTCGCGCGCGCCGATATGGAAAATGCCCGTAGCATGATCCCGCAACTGGTGCGGGCGCAAAAAATGGGCCCCGAAGATGAGCAGGCGCTGAAAGAAATTGTGGTCTGGCGCATGATGGGGAGCGATCTGACGTCCGAGCAGGCGCGCTGGCGCGATGCGGTGGTGATGGACAGTGAGTCTACCGCGTTAGTAGAGCGGCGGGTGCGCCTGGCGCTCACTGAAAACGATCGTCGTGGTCTGAACACCTGGATTGCTCGTCTGCCGGTTGAGGCAAAAGAGAAAGATGAGTGGCAATACTGGCAGGCCGATCTGCTTTATTCAAAAGATCGAAAAGAAGAAGCGGATGAAATACTGCATAAGCTGATGAAGTCACGCGGTTTTTATCCCATGGTCGCCGCGCAACGTTTGGGCGTGGAATATCCACTCCAGGTGGATGCCGCTCCAAAACCGGACAGTGCAACAATCCAGGGGCCGGAGTTGGCACGTGTGCGTGAGCTGATGTACTGGGGGATGGACAACCTGGCACGCAGCGAATGGGCTAACCTGATTGGCAGCAAAACCCATGTGCAGCAGCAGATGCTGGCGCGTTATGCCAGCGAACAGGACTGGTGGGATCTGAGCGTACAGGCGACGATTACCGCGAAAATGTGGGACAGCCTGAAAGAACGTTTCCCGCTGGCATGGCAGGATCTGTATAAGCAGAACACCCAGGGGAAAACCATTCCGCAAAGTTATGCGATGGCCATTTCCCGTCAGGAAAGTGCGTGGAACCCCAAAGCGCGTTCACCGGTGGGGGCCAGTGGGCTGATGCAGATTATGCCCGCGACAGCGACGCACACCGTGAAGATGTTCAACATACCCGGCTATGTCAATCCGTCTCAGCTGTTTGATCCGCAAACCAATATCCAGATCGGGACGCAGTATCTGGAATATGTTTACCAGCAGTTTGATAAGAACCGGATTTTCTCGTCCGCGGCTTACAACGCCGGGCCGGGCCGGGTTCGGACGTGGCAGGGCAGTACCGCAGGGAATCTGAGCGCGGTCGCCTTTATCGAAACCATTCCGTTTTCCGAAACCCGAGGTTACGTGAAGAACGTGCTGGCTTATGATGCCTACTACCGGTATTTCATGGGCCAGCCTGACAAGATCCTGTCAGATGCTGAGTGGAATCGCCGCTACTAGCTGTGTTAAGCTTCCGTACTCTTTAGCGAGTACGGAAGCCTTTCATGAATCAACCCTCTGTGCCATCCAACACTGAACCGGCTGCGGACGCTGACTGGCTGCGTTTTGTTGACCTGATGCAACAGGCTTTTGCGGACCATCACGCGCTGCCGCTGTTGCAACTGATGATGACGCCTGATGAGCGAGAGGCTTTTGGTACACGCTTGCGTATCATTGAATCCTTGCTGAATGGCGATATCAGCCAGCGTGAGTTGAAAAATGAACTGGGCGTGGGAATTGCCACGATAACCCGTGGTTCAAACAGCCTGAAAGAAGCCCCTCCAGAGCTGAAGCGCTGGCTGGAAGCGCAACTTCATCGCCGCTGATTATTGCTGATAGAACGGATGTGTGAGCGGGCAGAGCGCCAGAATCAAGGCCTGGTGGTAGACGCTGGTGCGGCTAAGCAGGCCATTGGTCAAGGTACCGATCGCGCCACCTTTGTGTTTAATGTTTTCGACCCCGGTCAGACGTGCCATCTCTTCGCCCAGTTCGCGACCTTCACGTAATCCGGCCATCACAACCGGCGGCAGGGTAAAACTGGCCGAACGCGACTCGCCACGCTGTTTCTGGTTTTCCACTACCATCCAGGCAAAGGCAGACTCTTCTTCAATACCGGCTTCAATCGCCACCCAGAAGTCGGCTTCCGGGCGAACCTGACGGGCATTCATGACACGCTGACGTGCGCCAGTTCGCGTTTCGTGATTGGTTAATGGCTGTGCGGCAACGCCGCTCTCGACCTCGACCCCTTCAATATGGCAGGATCCCTCGCCGAAAACGTCGTTGAATGCCTGAGCAATTGCACGAATCTTTGCTGGATTAATGGTAGCTGCGACAACATGGTACATAATCAATTGAACCCTCAGGTAATAAAGGCGATTTTGGTCGCAGTATAACGGAAACTAAGCATGCTACAGGTCTATCTTGTTCGTCACGGTGAAACGGTATGGAATGCAGAGCGTCGCATTCAAGGGCACTCCGACAGTCCGCTGACGGAAAAAGGTGAGCAACAAGCCCGTCAGGTCGGTGAACGTATCAAAAACGCAGGTATCACACATATCATTTCCAGCGATTTAGGGCGCACCCGGCGTACCGCTGAAATCATTGCTGATGCCTGTGGATGTGACATCACCTTCGACCCGCGTTTGCGGGAGCTGAATATGGGCGTACTGGAAAAGCGTCTGCTTGACGAACTGAGCGCGGAAGAAGAGCGCTGGCGCGCTTCGCTGGTTAACGGAACCGAGGGTGGCCGTATTCCTCAGGGCGAGTCAATGACGGAGCTGGCGCAACGTATGCAGGCTGCTCTGGATGCCTGTCTTGCGCTGCCAGCAGGTAGCCGTCCATTACTGGTCAGCCACGGTATGGCGCTGGGTGTTCTGGTCAGCACGATTCTGGGGCTGCCGGCTTATGCCGAGCGTCGTCTTCGCCTGCGCAACTGTTCGATCTCACGCGTCGATCATCAGCAGAGCGCGTGGCTGGCGCAGGGTTGGGTCGTGGAGACTGCGGGTGATATCACCCATCTCGACGCGCCTGCGATGGACGAGCTTCAGCGTTAATCGATTATGCCGTCATGATGACGGCATAACCGCAAGCGTTTAACGGCGAATCGGAATCAGATATTCACAGTGAATCTCTGTTGGCGGCTCGCTGCGCTTTTTGCCGCCATGGGTAATAAAGCGTTCAATATCCTGCCCCATACGGCGCGTCAGGCCCAGCGTTGGCATACAGGTTCCGTACAGCAACAGAATAAATTCCTGCAGTTCCACGCGCGGGCCGTTGTAGTTGAACTGAACGTAATCCCCCGCTTCAAGAATCACCTTCTGTCCTGAATACATCGTGGTTGCGCTGTCGGCAGGAACGGCCGTGGTGTACAGAATCTCCTGCTCATCATCCTTTTCATGACTGGCACGGACCTGGTGCAACCCATAAAGCACGGGCGGAACCGTATCCGTTTCCAGCAGAAACTGTTTCCAGAAATGAATACGCATCTCATCACGGTAGCTGGAGATTTGTTCCAGGGTACAGGTATAACTCTGTGTCTGTCCCACCAGCACGGTTTCCGGAAGCGTCACAAACTGCGGTTCCGGCTGCTGTTCATTCCCTAACCGAATCGGCGGGCGGATACCAAAGGAGTTCCATTCTGACGAACGACGATACCATGCAGGTGTTTGATTAAACTGCTTTTTAAAGGCTCGCGTAAAGGTCTGTTGTGAATCAAAACGATACTGCAGAGCAATATCGAGAATCGGGCGGCTGGTCAGGCGAAGTGCTACCGCTGCTTTGGAAAGACGTCGTGCCCGGATGTAAGCGCCAATGGCGTGTCCGGTAACGTCTTTAAACATCCGTTGTAGATGCCATTTAGAATAACCCGCTTTAATGGAAACATTATCCAGTGAAAGTGGTTGATCCAAATGGCTCTCCAGCCAGGCAAGCAAATCGCGAATGATACCGGCTTGGTCCATAAAACATCCTCATACTCTGGTGGCGCAGCTAAATGAAGTCGACGAATAATAGCACTTATTGCTTAAAAGACATGTTCGGTTTTGACAGGGATTGTTGTGCTATCTACGCGGGAATTTCTACCCTTTTTACGTTGGTGATTGCATCAATTAACAGTACATTACATGCTCATCTATTACATTTGCAATGGTAACTCAATGACAACACTTCGTCTTGTAATCCTCACCTTCGCAGGTTTACTGTTTTCCGGTCCGCTGCTGGCTGAAGAGATTGGCTCCGTCAACACCGTGTTTAAGATATTTGGACCTGATCATAAAATTGTGGTGGAAGCGTTTGACGATCCTGACGTAAAAAATGTCACTTGCTACATTAGCCGGGCTAAAACAGGCGGCATTAAGGGCGGGCTGGGATTAGCGGAGGATACATCAGACGCGGCCATTTCGTGCCAGCAAATTGGGCCGATTGAACTGAGTGAAAAAATTGCCAAAGGCAAAGCAGAAGGGGACGTGGTGTTCCGCCAGCGGACGTCGCTGATCTTTAAGAAACTGCAGGTTGTGCGTTTCTTTGACAGCAAGCGTAACGCATTAGTCTATCTGGCGTACTCAGACAAAGTGGTGGATGGCTCACCCAAAAATGCGTTGAGCGCCGTACCGATTATGCCGTGGCATTAAGGCCAGGACATAAAAAACGCCCGTGAGGGCGTTTAAAAAACGACAGATTAATCCTGCAGGTCGCCGCAGAAACGATAGCCTTCACCATGAATGGTGGCGATGATTTCCGGGGTATCTGGCGTGGATTCAAAATGTTTGCGGATACGACGGATCGTCACGTCAACGGTACGATCGTGTGGTTTGAGGTCGCGTCCGGTCATCTTCTTCAGCAAATCAGCACGTGTCTGAATCTTGCCCGGATTTTCGCAGAAGTGCAGCATGGCACGGAACTCACTGCGCGGCAGTTTGTACTGCTCACCGTTGGGATTGATCAGCGATCGGCTGTTGATGTCCAGCTCCCAGCCGTTGAACTTGTAGCTTTCAACCTGGCGGCGCTCTTCATTAGGCAAAGGCAAATTCATGGTGCGCAACAGCAGGTTACGGGCACGAATAGTTAATTCACGTGGGTTGAACGGTTTGGTGATGTAGTCATCTGCACCAATTTCCAGCCCAAGGATCTTATCGACTTCATTATCGCGTCCGGTCAGGAACATCAATGCCACATTAGCTTGCTCACGCAGTTCACGCGCCAGTAACAGGCCATTTTTGCCTGGCAGGTTGATGTCCATGATAACCAGATTGACATCATTGTCGGTCAACACCTGATGCATTTCTGCACCGTCGGTGGCTTCATATACGACATAACCTTCCGCCTCAAAAATACTTTTGAGGGTATTACGCGTGACCAGTTCGTCTTCAACGATGAGAATGTGCGGGGTCTGCATGTTTAGCTACCTAATTTTGCCAACTAAATTGAAAACAGGGCGTACAGCGGTTAGGTGCTCTCCAGTGCGGAGAACGGCAAGCTTTGCTGAACCGTTGTACGAAAGTAAATTTTGATAAGCTTTTATCAAGGTCAACAACAGTGTTAGCTCAGCCAGCCGGGATAAAGATTCCATGCCCTGCGGAATAAATAATTTGAAACATATACTAACTGTATTAACAGCAACCTAACAGCAATAACAACAACTGGTAAGCATAAAAACAACGCTTCGTTGACTTATATCAAATGCAATTGTAGCACGTTAACATTTCTGTGAAAAACATCTCAAAAAATAGCGTGCTGGCTGACATAAAGCATCATCTTTGTGCCGGTGAGACGGGGTTGTCACAAAATATGATGTTAGGAACTTACTATTACAGTGGACTGAAATGAAAGGCTTTTATTTGGACTATTCTGATAATGTGCACTTTATGATAAAAACACACTCTCCGGCCTTTTTTAACGTGTTTTAACATGTATTTCAGGGTTTTAACCTGACTGCCTATATCCCTTAATAATAAGGGGCCATGTTACACTACTGGTGTACACATTAACTGATGGAACAATCATGCTTTTTCCTCTTATCCTCGTTTCACCTGCCCGGGCCGAAAATATCGGTGCGGCTGCCCGCGCCATGAAAACCATGGGATTCAGCGAATTGCGGATTGTTGCCAGCGATGCATGGCAGGACCCGGCAGCACGGCGCGTGGCACATGGTGCGGGAGACATTCTGGATAGGGTAAAAACCTTTGAGACACTGACCGACGCGCTGGCGGATATCGATTTTTCCGTCGCCACCACTGCGCGAAGCCGGGCCCGGTTCCGCTATTATGCGACGCCACAACAGGTTGAGGCCCAGTTGCTTGAGAAACGGCAGTGGGTGAACAGCATGGCGTTGGTGTTTGGCCGTGAAGACAGCGGCCTGACCAACGAAGAGCTTGAACAGGTCGACCTGCTCACCGGTATTCCGATGGCAAATGACTATCCCTCACTGAACCTGGGGCAGGCGGTCATGGTTTACTGCTACCAGCTGTCGGCGCTCAACCAGGTGGCCGCGCCGGTGGCACCGTCTGCCGATGCACAACAGCTCCATGCGCTGCGCCAGCGGTTTGAACAGCTGCTGTTGCAGTTAGAGGTCAGTGACGACAGCAAAATGTCAGACTGGATTAACCAGCGCATTGGCCTGCTGGAGCAGCGCGACAGTGCCATGCTGCATCGTTTACTGCATGACGTGGAAAAAAAGCTGGCAGATAAATCCTCGGGTTAAACCTGACTATCTAGTGACAGATGTTAATGAAGCGCGGTATGCCAAACGATTCGCCAGGTTTTTTTTGTTTAACAGGATGCTAAACATTGTGGTTTATATTTGCGCAAAGGATAAAACCGTTGACTTGATGTGCGCTTTGCTTTACTTCTTGACGCAGACGGACAATCAATGACAGACAGAAAAAAATAAATCTGAATGCGTAATCACAGCCTGAACACCACAATTATTACCACCACCATTACCATTACCATCGGTAAAGGGGCGGGCTGACGCATCCAGGAAAAACAGAAAAGAAGCCCGCACCTCACGAGTGCGGGTTTTTTTTTGACTCAAAATCAGGAGAGTTGACATCATGCGAGTGCTGAAATTCGGTGGGACCTCGGTTGCGAATGCAGAACGTTTTCTGCGCGTGGCCGATATTCTGGAAAGTAATGCGCAACAAGGACAGGTTGCCACCGTGCTTTCTGCGCCTGCTAAGATCACCAACCATCTGGTCGCGATGATTGAAAAAACCATCAGCGGCCAGGATGCGCTGCCGAATATCAGTGATGCTACGCGCATCTTTGCTGAACTGTTGCAGGGCCTGGCCGAGGCCCAACCCGGTTTTGACTATGACGGCCTCAAAAGCCGCGTGGACAGCGAGTTTGCCCAACTCAAACAGGTGCTGCACGGTATCAGCCTGTTGGGACAGTGCCCGGACAGCGTCAATGCCGCCATTATTTGTCGTGGTGAGAAGCTCTCTATCGCCATTATGGAAAAGCTGCTTGAGGCGCGAGGCTATGGCGTCAGCGTTATCGATCCGGTCGAGAAACTCTTAGCCATTGGCCACTATCTTGAGTCGACTGTCGATATCGCCGAATCAACCCGCCGCATTGAAGCCAGTAAAATTCCCGCAGAAAATATGATCCTGATGGCCGGTTTTACCGCCGGTAATGAGCGGGGTGAGCTGGTCGTGCTGGGACGTAACGGTTCTGACTACTCGGCGGCGGTGCTGGCTGCCTGCCTGCGCGCCGATTGCTGTGAGATCTGGACCGATGTGGACGGGGTTTATACTTGCGATCCGCGCCAGGTGCCGGATGCTCGCCTGCTTAAATCCATGTCTTATCAGGAAGCCATGGAGCTGTCCTATTTCGGGGCTAAAGTCCTGCATCCACGCACTATCGCGCCTATTGCACAGTTTCAAATCCCTTGCCTGATCAAAAACACGGCTAACCCGCAAGCCCCCGGCACGCTGATTAGCGGTCATGGCGAACAGGACGACTTCCCGGTTAAGGGCATCACTAACCTGAATAATATGGCGATGTTTAACGTCTCCGGCCCGGGAATGAAAGGTATGGTCGGCATGGCGGCCCGCGTGTTCGCCACCATGTCGCGCACCGGTATTTCGGTGGTGTTAATCACGCAGTCGTCCTCTGAATACAGCATCAGCTTCTGCGTGCCGCAGAGCGAGCAGGCGCGTGCGCGCCGCGTGCTGGAAGAGGAATTCTACCTTGAGTTGAAAGATGGCCTACTGGATGCGCTGGACGTTATCGAAAATCTGGCGGTTATCTCGGTCGTGGGTGACGGGATGCGCACCCTGCGCGGAATTTCAGCGAAGTTCTTCTCTGCGCTGGCGCGCGCCAACATTAATATTATTGCCATTGCTCAGGGCTCGTCTGAACGCTCCATTTCGGTCGTGGTCAATAATGATGATGTCACCACGGGCGTGCGCGTCGTGCACCAGATGCTGTTTGCCACCGACCAGGTGATTGAAGTCTTTGTGGTAGGCGTCGGCGGTGTCGGCGGTGCATTGCTGGATCAGTTGCATCGTCAACAGGCGTGGCTCAAGCAAAAGCATATTGATCTGCGTGTTTGCGGCATCGCCAATTCCCGTGCGCTGTTAACCAACGTCCACGGTATCGATCTCAGCAACTGGAAAGGCGAAATGGCGCAGGCCAAAGAGCCGTTTAATCTGGGACGCTTAATCCGCCTGGTCAAAGAGTACCATCTACTGAATCCGTTAATTGTGGACTGTACATCGAGTCAGGCGGTTGCCGACCAGTACGCGGACTTTCTGGCCGAAGGTTTTCACGTGGTCACGCCAAATAAAAAGGCCAATACTTCGTCGTGGGAATACTATCAGAAGATGCGTGTTGCCGCGGCCGGCTCGCGTCGTAAGTTCCTGTATGACACGAACGTCGGCGCGGGATTACCGGTGATCGAGAACCTGCAGAACCTGCTGAATGCAGGCGATGAGTTGATTAAGTTCTCCGGTATTCTGTCAGGTTCACTGTCTTATATTTTTGGTAAGCTGGACGAAGGTGTATCGTTGTCAGAAGCGACGCGCATGGCACGCGAGATGGGCTTTACTGAGCCCGATCCACGTGACGATCTTTCTGGTACGGACGTTGCGCGTAAGCTACTGATTCTGGCACGTGAAGCAGGCCATTCGCTGGAGATGAGCGATGTTGATATCGAACCGCTACTGCCCGCGCACCTGAACGCGATTGCCGATGTTGAACAGTTTATGCAGCAGTTACCCGACGCCGATGCGGCGATTGCCGCCAGAGTGGAACAGGCGGGTGCTGAAGGGAAAGTGTTACGTCTGGTTGGCGTGATCGAAGAGGGCGGAGCCTGCAAAGTGAAGATCGATGCGGTTGACGGTAACGATCCGCTTTTCAAAGTCAAAAATGGCGAAAACGCGCTGGCTTTTTACAGCCGCTATTATCAGCCGATTCCGTTAGTATTACGCGGATACGGTGCAGGAAATGATGTGACAGCCGCAGGCGTTTTCGCCGATCTGCTGCGCACACTGTCATGGAAGTTGGGAGTGTAATGATGGTAAAAATTTATGCGCCAGCCTCAATCGGTAACGTCAGCGTGGGGTTTGACGTGTTGGGCGCGACGGTATCGCCAGCCGATGGTTCGTTGCTGGGTGATTGCGTGTCCGTTGAGGCCGCTGACAGCTTTAGCCTGATCAATTCGGGCCGGTTTGTCAGTAAACTGCCCAGCGACCCCAAAGAGAATATCGTTTATCAGTGCTGGCAGCGCTTCTGTGAAGCGATTGGCAAAACGGTGCCGGTGACGATGACGCTGGAAAAAAATATGCCGATTGGCTCGGGCCTTGGCTCCAGCGCCTGCTCTGTAGTGGCAGGACTGATGGCGATGAACGAGTTTTGCGGTAAACCCCTGGATGATACCCAGCTTCTGGACCTGATGGGCGAACTGGAAGGGCGCGTCTCCGGTGGCGTCCATTACGATAATGTTGCGCCCTGTTTCCTTGGCGGCATTCAGCTGATTCTGCAAGAAAACGGTATTATCAGTCAGCCAGTACCGGGATTTGACGACTGGCTGTGGGTGATGGCCTATCCGGGCATTAAAGTCTCGACCGCTGAAGCGCGGGCGATTTTACCGGCGCAGTATGCTAAACAGGACTGCATCAAACACGGTCGTCTGCTGGCAGGCTTCGTTCACGCCTGTCATACGCGCCAACCTGCGCTGGCCGCTAAACTGATGCAGGATGTCATTGCTGAGCCTTATCGTACTCAACTGTTACCGGGCTTTGCCCAGGCTCGCCAGGCCGCTCTGGACATTGGGGCGCTGGCCTGCGGGATTTCGGGCTCAGGCCCCACGCTATTCGCCATTTGCAACCAAATGGAAACGGCACAGCAGGTGGCCGACTGGCTGAGCCAGCACTATCTGCAGAACGATGAAGGCTTCGTCCATATCTGCCGTCTTGATACGGCTGGCGCACGTAAACTGGGATAACGCATGAAACTCTACAATCTTAAGGATCACAACGAGCAGGTCAGCTTCGCCCAGGCGGTGAAACAGGGTCTGGGTTCACAGCAAGGGCTGTTTTTCCCGCTCGAACTGCCGGAATTTGAACTGACCGACATCGATGCCATGCTGGAAATGGATTTTGTTACGCGCAGTAGTAAAATCCTGTCGGCCTATATTGGTGATGAAATCCCGGCGCAGCATCTGACCGAACGTCTTAAAACCGCCTTTACCTTCCCGGCCCCGCTGAAAGAAGTGAGCGACGATATCGCCTGTCTTGAGCTGTTTCACGGTCCGACGCTGGCGTTCAAAGACTTTGGCGGTCGTTTTATGGCGCAAATGCTGGCCTACGTCAGCGGTTCAGATGAGCAGATCACCATTCTGACAGCGACCTCCGGGGATACCGGTGCCGCCGTGGCCCACGCGTTTTACGGCATGGAGAACGTACGTGTCGTTATTCTCTATCCGCAGGGAAAAATTAGCCCGTTACAGGAAAAATTGTTCTGTACCCTTGGCGGCAACATCGAAACCATCGCCATTGAGGGGGATTTTGATGCCTGTCAGTCGCTGGTTAAGCAGGCGTTTGACGATCAGGAACTAAAGAAGGCCATCGGCCTGAACTCCGCCAACTCAATTAATATCAGCCGCCTGCTGGCGCAGATTTGTTACTACTTCGAAGCGGTTGCCCAACTGCCGCAGGAGAAACGTAATCAACTGGTCGTGTCAGTGCCAAGCGGAAACTTTGGTGATTTAACGGCCGGTCTGCTGGCGAAGTCACTGGGCTTGCCAATTAAGCGTTTTATCGCCGCGACCAACGCCAACGACACCGTGCCACGTTTCCTTGGCAACGGCGAATGGCAGCCTAACGCTACCGTCGCGACGCTGTCGAATGCGATGGACGTCAGCCAGCCAAACAACTGGCCGCGTGTGGAAGAGTTGTTCCGTCGCAAAACCTGGCGTTTGGGCGATCTGGCTTACGGCGCGGTAACGGACGATGTGACGCGGGAAGCCATGCGCGAACTGGCTAAACTGGGTTACGTATCTGAGCCACATGCGGCAATTGCCTGGCGTTTGTTACGTGATCAACTGCAGGACGGGGAGTTTGGTTTATTCCTTGGCACGGCGCATCCGGCTAAGTTCCTGGAGAGCGTGGAAAGCATCCTGGATCAGAAACTGGCCTTGCCTGCAGAACTGGCTGAGCGTGCGGATTTGCCCTTGCTGTCGCACAAGATGAACGCGGACTTTGCTCAACTGCGGGCATTTTTGCTTAAGTAGTGTTCAGGTCATCACGCAGAGGGGGCACTCACCCCCTCTGCGTCTTGAAAGACCGATGCGTCGGGCAGCCTTACTGCTCGGCGCGTTTGAACACCAGTTCGTTCTCACGGCTTTCATCAGCGGCAAACGCATAGCCATCAACGTCAAACCGCGTTAACTGTTCTGGCTTCGTCAGGCGGTGCTGAATGATATAGCGACTCATCAATCCCCGGGCCTTTTTCGCGTAGAAACTGATCACTTTGAACTTGCCGTTTTTCTCGTCCAGAAAGACCGGTTTAATCAGGCGCGCGTGTAGCTTCTTCGGCTTAATCGCTTTGAAGTATTCATCGGAAGCCAGATTAATCAACACGTCATCCCCCTGGCTTGCCAGCGCGTCGTTAAGTTTTTCCGTTAACAGATCGCCCCAGAAACTGTAGAGATCCTGACCTGCCGGGTTAGCCAGTTTGATGCCCATCTCCAGCCGATAAGGCTGCATTAAATCCAGCGGACGCAGCAGGCCATACAGGCCAGACAGCATGCGCAGATGATCCTGAGCAAAGTCGAAGTCTTTTTCACTAAAGGTTTCGGCCTGCAAACCAGTATAGACGTCGCCTTTAAACGCCAGAATGGCCTGACGGGCATTCTCCAGGCTGAAATCGGGCTGCCAGCTGTTAAAACGCTCAGCATTTAAATGCGCCAGCTTGTCGCTAATACTCATCAATGACGCGACCTGCGCAGGCGACAGCTTGCGCGCAATTTTAATCAGCTGTTGTGACTTTTCTAACAGCGCAGGCTGGGTAAAGCGCTGTGTCGCCAGGGGGCTTTCATAATCCAGCGTCTTGGCGGGAGAGATCACCATCAACATCGTCGCGTCCTCAATGAGTCCCTTTTTTTAAGGGGTTAGCCTGTAATTGTCGCCCGCAGTGTAGCAAAAAAGCCGCAAGGATCGGCAAATCACTCCTATTTGTTCGCGCTATCGTAAACGGCATTCCCTGACCTTGCACCACCGTTACCGCGTGATATTATCCCAACAGCCTTTTATCACCCTGACAGTTAACTAAGAGAAAAAACATGACGGACAAACTGACCTCCCTGCGTCAACTGACCACCGTAGTGGCCGACACCGGTGATATCGCAGCGATGAAGCTGTATCAGCCCCAGGACGCGACCACCAACCCTTCTCTGATTCTCAACGCTGCTCAAATCCCTGAATACCGCAAACTGATTGATGAAGCGATCGCCTGGGCGCGCCAGCAGAGCAGCGACAAAGAACAGCAGCTGCAGCTGGTATCCGACAAGCTGGCCGTTAACATTGGTCTGGAAATCCTTAAGCTGGTGCCGGGCCGTGTTTCCACCGAAGTGGATGCTCGCCTTTCTTATGACACCGACGCCAGCATCGCGAAAGCACGCAGCCTGATCAAATTGTATAACGACGCCGGTATCAGCAACGATCGTATCCTGATCAAGCTGGCGTCAACCTGGCAGGGCATTCGCGCGGCAGAACAGCTGGAAAAAGAAGGCATCAACTGTAACCTGACTCTGCTGTTCTCTTTCGCTCAGGCGCGTGCCTGTGCTGAAGCGGGCGTGTATCTGATTTCACCCTTTGTGGGCCGTATCCTCGACTGGTACAAAGCGAACACGGACAAGAAAGAGTACGCGCCACACGAAGATCCAGGCGTGGTTTCCGTGTCTGAAATCTATGACTACTACAAGCAGCATGGTTATGAAACCGTGGTGATGGGCGCAAGCTTCCGTAACGTCGGCGAAATCATTGAACTGGCTGGCTGTGACCGATTGACCATTTCCCCTGCGCTGCTGAAAGAGCTGGCGGAAAGTGAAGGGACCCTGGAGCGTAAGCTGAGCTATAGCGGCGAAGTCAAAGCGCGTCCGGCCAGGATGACCGAATCTGAGTTCCTGTGGCAGCACAACCAGGACCCAATGGCCGTCAGCAAGCTGGCCGAAGGCATTCGTAATTTTGCCATCGACCAGGGCAAACTCGAGAAGATGCTGGCAGAAATGCTGTAATCTTTTCTACCGTGGCGGCACTGTCGCCACGGTTTTCCCTTTCCGCCACCGTTTGTTATTCTTCTTAGTACGTCCTTTCTCATCCACCGCCCTGCGGTAAATCACAGCGAATATCATCATGAACACATTACGTATCGGATTGATCTCGGTTTCCGATCGCGCCGCGAACGGGATTTATCAGGATCAGGGGATTCCTGCCCTGGAAGCCTGGCTCAACAGCGCGATCGGCACCCCTTTTGAAGTGGAAACGCGCCTGGTCCCTGATGAACAGCCCATGATCGAACAGGCGATTTGTGAACTGGTCGATGAACGCTTTTGCCATCTGGTCTTGACCACCGGCGGGACCGGCCCGGCGCGACGAGATGTCACGCCCGATGCCACGCTCGCCGTGGCCGATCGTGAGATGCCGGGTTTTGGTGAGCAGATGCGGCAAATCAGCCTGCAGTTTGTGCCTACCGCCATTCTGTCGCGTCAGGTGGGGGTGATCCGTAAGCAATCACTTATTCTTAATCTGCCAGGCCAGCCGAAGTCGATCAAGGAAACCCTGGAAGGGCTTAAAGACGCGCAGGGCAAGGTAAAGGTACCGGGTATCTTTGCCGCCGTACCTTATTGTTTACAGTTGCTCGAAGGTCCCTATGTTGAAACGAACGCCGATGTGGTAGCAGCTTTTCGCCCCAAAAGCGCGATACGTGAGATAAATAACTAAATATTCTGCTTTTCAGGAATAAGCTACAGGCTCGCTGGTGTGGTGATCAATTGACGGTATAGTAAGCGCAGCTTTACAACTGCTTTCACTTTCTCTGGACGCTTATGACCACACTTGAGACACCGCGCCTGAAACCCCAGGATTATAAAACGCTGGCCCTCGCGGCGCTGGGTGGCGCGCTGGAATTTTACGACTTCATCATCTTCGTTTTTTTTGCCGCCGTGATTGGCGAAATCTTCTTCCCCAGCGACATTCCTGAATGGCTCCGCCAGCTACAGACGTTTGCCATTTTCGCTGCGGGTTATCTGGCACGTCCGCTGGGCGGGATTGTCATGGCTCACTTTGGCGACAAAGTCGGGCGCAAAAAAATGTTTAGCCTGAGCATTTTGTTAATGGCGCTGCCAACGCTTGCCATGGGCGCGCTGCCGGGTTGGGACACGATTGGCCTGGCTGCACCTTTGTTGATGTTGCTTATGCGCATGTTGCAGGGCGCGGCCATTGGCGGCGAAGTCCCTGGAGCATGGGTTTTTGTGGCGGAGCATGTGCCTTACAAACGGATTGGCATCGCCTGCGGTACACTGACCGCCGGACTCACTATCGGCATCCTGTTGGGCTCGGTGGTGGCGACCTTAATGAATACTTCTATGACCCAGCAGGCCATTCATGATGGTGGCTGGCGCATTCCGTTCTTCCTGGGCGGATTGTTTGGCCTCGGCGCAATGTATTTACGCCGCTGGCTGCATGAAACCCCGGTTTTTGTCGAAATGCAGCAGCGTAAAACCCTGGCGCAGGAGCTACCGCTGAAAACCGTGGTGATGAAGCATCAAAAATCGGTGGTGATTTCGATTCTGCTGACCTGGATGCTGTCGGCCTGCATCGTGGTGGTGATTTTAATGGCGCCGGTCTGGCTGCAGAAACAGCATGGTATGGCCCCCGCGCTCACCTTAAAAGCGAACAGCATGGCGATTATCATGTTGTGTGTGGGCTGCATCGTTGCCGGGCTGCTGGTGGACCGTTTCGGGGCCAGCCGGACGCTAAGCATCGGAAGCCTGCTGCTGGCGCTGTGTAGCTGGATGTTCTATTCCCTGGCTCCCCAGTATCCCGACTATCTGTTTCCGCTGTATGGGCTGGTGGGTTTTAGCGTTGGCGTGGTCGGGATTGTGCCCTTTATCATGGTTCGCGCGTTCCCCGCTGAGGTCCGTTTCACCGGATTATCCTTCTCTTACAACCTTTCTTATGCGGTATTTGGCGGCCTGACGCCGATTTGCGTGACGCTGCTGACAACTGTCTCCCCTATGGCGCCTGGCTGGTATGTCATGGCGCTTGCGCTGGTGGGATTGCTGACCGGTCTCTGGCTCAGACAAGATATCAGTCATGAGCCGGACCTGTACGACGGGATAAAACAGGCATAAATCACACGCGGAGCCTGGCTTCGCGTGTTGCTTTAACATGGCGGCGTGCGCGCCAGTCGGCAGAAGGGCGCGCTTGCGCCCTGTGCCCTGTAGCGTGGCAAACAACAGCTCATGCCACATCCCATTAACTCTCCGGGGCAGGGTAGCCATTGTTGTTGTCAGCGTTACTCAGCGCAATTCTCCTCGATAATCGGGTGGGCGGCTTAACGCAGAATGAGCGCGGCGAGCCGCATAATCTTCAGCGTAATCATCACCGTCTTTGATCCTGGTCTGACAGGTACTGAAAATTTTTTTTCATTTAACCCTTGATGCGCTTCTAAGCGACCCCATTTACTTGTCATCGAGCGTTGTGAACGTTGTAAAAAAAAGCATGTGAGGATGGGTTGAATGAAAGCAACCCGCCCACATAAAAGGTTCACAACCCAAACTGGCAACGAATTTAAGTGGGAGATGTTTAGATGGGTAAGATTATTGGTATTGACCTGGGTACAACCAACTCTTGTGTTGCGGTCATGGACGGCACGAAAGCGCGTGTGCTTGAAAACGCGGAAGGCGATCGCACCACGCCTTCGATCATCGCTTACACCCAGGACGGGGAAACTCTGGTCGGACAACCGGCTAAACGTCAGGCTGTCACCAACCCGCAGAATACCCTGTTTGCGATCAAGCGCCTGATTGGCCGTCGCTTCCAGGACGAAGAAGTACAGCGTGATATCAAAATCATGCCATACAAAATTGTGGGTGCCGATAACGGCGACGCATGGCTGGAAGTAAAAGGCCAGAAAATGGCACCGCCGCAGATTTCTGCGGAAGTCCTGAAAAAGATGAAGAAAACGGCTGAAGATTTTCTGGGTGAGCCCGTTACTGAAGCGGTTATCACTGTTCCAGCCTACTTTAACGATGCGCAGCGTCAGGCGACCAAAGACGCCGGCCGTATCGCAGGTCTGGAAGTAAAACGTATCATCAACGAACCTACCGCCGCGGCGCTGGCCTACGGTCTGGATAAAGGCCAGGGCAACCGCACTATCGCGGTGTATGACCTGGGTGGTGGTACGTTTGATATCTCTATCATCGAAATCGATGAAGTTGATGGCGAAAAAACCTTTGAAGTACTGGCGACCAACGGTGATACCCACCTGGGTGGTGAAGACTTCGACAGCCGTCTGATTAACTACCTGGTTGCGGAATTCAAGAAAGATCAGGGCATTGACCTGCACAACGATCCGCTGGCGATGCAGCGTCTGAAAGAAGCCGCAGAGAAAGCGAAGATCGAGCTGTCTTCTGCGCAGCAGACTGACGTTAACCTGCCGTACATCACGGCGGATGCAACCGGTCCTAAGCACCTGAACATTAAAGTAACGCGTTCGAAACTGGAATCACTGGTTGAAGATCTGGTTGCACGCTCTATCGAGCCGCTGAAAGTCGCTCTGCAGGATGCCGGTCTGTCCGTTTCTGACATCAACGACGTCATCCTGGTGGGTGGTCAGACGCGTATGCCACTGGTTCAGGCAAAAGTAACGGAATTCTTTGGTAAAGAACCACGTAAAGACGTTAACCCGGACGAAGCGGTTGCCGTGGGTGCTGCAGTACAGGGCGGTGTGTTAGGTGGTGATGTTAAAGACGTTCTGCTGCTGGACGTAACCCCGCTGTCGCTGGGTATCGAAACCATGGGCGGCGTGATGACCTCGCTGATCAGCAAGAACACCACCATCCCGACCAAGCACAGCCAGGTGTTCTCAACGGCAGAAGACAACCAGTCTGCGGTAACGATTCACGTGCTGCAGGGTGAGCGTAAGCGTGCCAATGACAACAAGTCACTGGGCCAGTTTAACCTGGACGGCATCCAGCCTGCGCCACGCGGCATGCCGCAGGTTGAAGTGACCTTTGACATCGATGCGGACGGTATCCTGCACGTATCGGCGAAGGACAAAAACAGCGGTAAAGAGCAGAAGATCACCATTAAAGCCTCTTCAGGTCTGAATGAAGATGAAATTGCGAAAATGGTACGTGATGCGGAAGCTAACGCTGAATCTGACCGTAAGTTCGAAGAGCTGGTGCAGACCCGTAACCAGGGCGACCAGATTGCTCACAGCACACGTAAGCAACTGGACGAAGTGGGCGATAAACTGTCAGCCGACGACAAAGCGCCTATCGAAGCTGCACTGAGTGCGCTGGAAACTGCGCTGAAAGGCGAAGATAAAGCAGAAATCGACGCGAAAATGCAGGCGCTGATGGAAGTCTCCAGCAAACTGATGGAAGCAGCACAGCAGTCTCAGGCGGGTGCAGCGGAAGCCGGCGAAGCGTCAGCGAAAAAAGATGACGACGTTGTCGATGCTGAATTCGAAGAAGTGAAAGACAATAAGAAATAATTGCCCCTGACCGGGCGCGACGGTTGCCCTGACAGCCGTTGAAACCAGCACGGGCGTAGGAGTTTTCTCCACGCCCGTGCGATCATGTTAAGGGCTAAATAAATGGCGAAGAGTGATTACTACGAGATTTTAGGCGTCGCCAAATCTGCAGACGAGCGTGAAATCAAAAAGGCTTACAAACGCCTGGCGATGAAACATCACCCGGACCGCAATCCCGGTGATAAAGAATCGGAAACCAAATTTAAAGAAGCGAAAGAAGCCTACGAAATTCTGACCGACCCGCAGAAGCGTGCGGCCTACGATCAGTACGGTCATGCTGCCTTTGAACAAGGTGGCATGGGCGGTGGCGGATACGGCGGTGGCGGCTTTGGCGGCGGCGGTGCAGATTTCAGCGATATCTTTGGCGACGTTTTCGGTGACATCTTTGGTGGTGGCCGCCGTCAGCGTGCATCCCGTGGTGCAGATTTGCGCTACAACATGGAGCTGACGCTGGAAGAAGCGGTTCGCGGCGTGACCAAAGAGATCCGTATTCCGACGCTGGAAGAGTGCGACGTGTGCCATGGCAGCGGCGCAAAAGCGGGCACCAAACCGCAAACCTGTTCAACCTGTCATGGTGCAGGTCAGGTACAGATGCGTCAGGGCTTCTTCACCGTCCAGCAGGCTTGTCCGACCTGTCACGGTCGCGGCTCGGTGATTAAAGATCCCTGCAATGCCTGTCACGGCCACGGTCGCGTAGAGAAATCGAAAACCCTGTCGGTGAAAATTCCTGCTGGTGTGGATACGGGTGACCGTATTCGTTTGAGCGGTGAAGGCGAAGCCGGTGAGCAGGGCGCGCCAGCGGGCGATCTCTACGTTCAGGTGTCGGTGAAAAAACACCCGATCTTTGAGCGTGAAGAGAATAACCTGTACTGCGAAGTACCGATTAACTTTGCGATGGCTGCCCTGGGCGGTGAGATTGAAGTGCCCACGCTGGATGGTCGGGTGAAGCTGAAAGTGCCGGCAGAAACCCAAACCGGCAAGCTGTTCCGCATGCGTGGACGCGGTGTGAAATCGGTGCGCGGCGGTGCGGTAGGCGATCTGCTGTGTCGTGTGGTGGTGGAAACCCCTGTCAGCCTCAACGACAAGCAAAAAGCGTTACTGCGTGAGCTGGAAGAGAGCTTTGGTGGACCCAGCGGCGAACATAACAGCCCGCGCTCCAAAAGCTTCTTCGACGGCGTGAAGAAATTCTTCGACGACTTAACCCGTTAATTCACAGCGGTCTGGCGTGATTAAAAACGGAGAGGAGACTCTCCGTTTTTTTATGCGCTCTGCGCGGCTGACACGGTTTCTCGCGCACTTTATGCTGCCACTTTCACCGATATTGTCCTCTTTCCGGCCTGCTCTGGCTCACCCTTTGATGTAACAAAACGTCGGACTTAATGTAAAAGCGGATAAATAAGCTTTTTCTCGGGTTCAGTGAATCGTTACACTGCTCGGCATTGTGTTTTCCGCTCAGGAGGAGTGCGTTTTGTCAAAACCTCGTCGTATCAAGCATTTACTGAAAAGTTTTATTGAGAGTGATGCCAGTAACGGCATGGTGCTCATTCTGGCTGCGGTCGTCGCTATGATCCTCGCTAATGGCGCTTCCACCGCCCAGGGCTACCAGGCTTTGTTGGACACACCGGTACAGATTCGCTTCGGCGAACTGGATATCAGTAAAAATCTGCTTCTGTGGATCAACGATGCGCTCATGGCGCTCTTTTTCCTGCTGATTGGTCTGGAAGTGAAGCGCGAATTGATCTCTGGTGAACTCGCCAGCCGCGATCGGGCCATCTTTCCGGTTATCGCCGCAGTCGGTGGCATGGCAGCACCTGCCATTGTGTTTTTGCTGTTTAACCATGGTGATGAGATTGCCCGAAATGGCTGGGCGATTCCTACTGCTACTGATATCGCGTTTGCGCTCGGCGTGCTTGCCCTGCTTGGCAGTCGTGTTCCGCCCGCCCTGAAGGTGTTCCTGATGGCGCTGGCGATTATCGACGACCTGGGTGCCATCGTCATCATCGCGCTGTTTTACACCAGCGACCTGTCTGTGATGTCCCTGAGCGTGGCGGCAGGCGCTATCGTGGTGCTGGCCGTGCTGAACCGCTGTAACGTGCGGAACATCGCGGTATACATGCTGGTTGGGATGGTGTTGTGGACCGCAGTTCTGAAGTCTGGCGTGCATGCCACGCTGGCGGGCGTCATTGTGGGCTTCTTCGTGCCGTTGGAAGAGAAAAACGGTCATTCGCCAGCGGAACACCTTGCGCACGGTTTAATGCCGTGGGTGAACTGGTTGATTCTGCCGCTGTTTGCCTTTGCTAACGCTGGCATTTCGCTGACAGGCATCACCTTTGGCGACGTGCTGTCGCCGGAGCCACTGGGTATCATCCTGGGCCTGTTAATCGGTAAGCCACTGGGGATTACGTTGTTTTGCTGGCTGGCGGTGAAGCTGAGGCTGGCAGCCTTGCCTGGCGGTACGACTATTCGCGATATCATGGCGATTGGCGTGCTGTGCGGCATTGGCTTTACCATGTCGATATTTATCAGTTCGCTAGCCTTTGACGCTGCCCACGAGCAGTTAGTGACGTTCTCTAAGCTGGGTATCCTTAGCGGTTCACTGCTCTCCGCCGTGCTGGGCTACACCTTATTGCGCATCAAGCTGCGATAAAAAAGCCATTGCTGCAACACATTCATCCGGTGTTGCAGCAATGCTGGTTCCTGTCTCAACATCTCAACATCTCAACATCTCAACATCTCAACATCTCAACATCTCAACATCTCAACATCTCAACATCTCAACATCTCAACATCTCAACATCTCAACATCTCAACATCTCAACATCTCAACATCTCAACATCTCAATATGGCCTGTGACCCACGATGACATCGCGCGTTGACTGGCTGTTATCGCGTTGCTCTGCGGCCGGTCTGAACTCGCAAGCACGCCGTGATTGACCTTCTCTGTTAACCCTGGGCCTGATAACCCCACAGAGGGCTCGTGAGAGAGGCTGTCCGGGGCGCTACGGGCCTGAGCCTGGGGCAGCATGGTTCGGCAGGTTGAGAGCAGTGCAGAGGCGGTGGGTTGTCTGGCAGGGCAGGAAGATAAAGTCAGGAAGAGACAGTTGCCTGGCGGCGCTAAACAGCAGGCATAAAAAAACCGGCGTAGCGCCGGTTCTTTCAACAAAGCGATGAACAAATAGCGATTAAGCCAGTTTGTTGATCTGTGCAGTCAGGTTTGCTTTATAACGTGCAGCTTTGTTTTTGTGGATCAGACCTTTAGCAGCCTGACGGTCCACGATTGGTTGCATTTCATTAAATGCGTTCTGCGCAGCAGCTTTGTCGCCTGAAGCGATCGCCGCGTATACTTTCTTAACGAAGGTACGCATCATAGAGCGACGGCTTGCATTATGCTTGCGACGTTTCTCAGATGTTACGGCACGTTTCTTAGCTGATTTGATATTAGCCAAGGTCCAACTCCCAAATATGTTCGATAGAGACAAATCAAAGGCCGAGGACTATGCCTTTTGGACCTTCTGTTGTCAATGGATTTGTGCAAATAAGCGTCGTTACTCGTGATAACCTGTACGACACTCGGTTACGTATTTGATGGCGCAAGATTCTACCAGCTTCCGCTCCCTGAATACAGTATTTCGCAACAAAATTCTCTCAACGGCTCTGCATGTCAGTAAATACGGCCTGTTACGCATGAAAGGCGTGTTCACGGGTTAACCTTGACGGCTTTCGAGGGTATAATCCGCCGATTTCCACAGGTTTGAGTCAGCCATGAAGTTTATCCGCGGTATTCATAATCTTAATGCGCAGCATCACGGCTGCGTTTTGACCATCGGTAATTTCGATGGTGTGCACCGCGGTCATCAGGCGCTGATGGGGCGGTTGCTGGAAGAAGGACGCAAACGTAATTTGCCGGTGATGGTGATGGTGTTTGAACCGCAGCCGCTAGAACTCTTTGCGGGCGAAAGCGCACCCGCCAGGCTCACCCGCTTGCGGGAAAAGCTAAAATACCTGGCAGAAATTGGCGTGGATTACGTGCTCTGTGTGCGTTTTGACCATCGCTTTGCCGCGTTATCGGCGCAGAGTTTTATCAGCGAACTGCTGGTGAACAAACTGGGCGTCAACTATCTGGCTGTCGGGGATGATTTCCGCTTTGGCGCTGGTCGCCAGGGGGATTTCCTGCTATTACAGAAAGCCGGTGCCCAGTATGGTTTTGATGTGGTCAGCACAGAAACGTTTTGTGATGGCGGTAAGCGCATCAGCAGCACAGCGGTGCGTCAGGCACTGGCTGAGGACAACTTAGCGCTGGCGCAGTCGCTATTGGGCCATCCTTTCAGTATCTCAGGGCGCGTCGTGCACGGTGATGCACTGGGACGGACACTGGGGTTCCCTACGGCCAATATCCCGTTACGGCGCTGCGTATCGCCGGTCAAAGGCGTTTATGCGGTTGAAGTCGAGGGCCTGGGGCCAACGCCGCTGCCCGGCGTGGCCAATATTGGTACGCGCCCAACGGTAAAAGGTTTACGCCAACAGCTTGAAGTTCACCTGTTGGACATCAATATGGATCTCTATGGTCGCCACATTGATGTGGTGTTGAAGCAGAAAATACGAAACGAGCAGCGCTTTGCTTCACTGGATGCGTTGAAAGAGCAAATTGCGAAAGATACGGTAACGGCCCGACAATTTTTTGGTCTGTAACCTGAGCGAAAAACGGAATCGAGAATCTGATGAGTGACTATAAATCAACCCTGAATTTGCCGGAAACGGGGTTCCCCATGCGTGGCGATCTGGCCAAGCGCGAACCGGGAATGCTGCAACGTTGGTATGATGACAATCTGTACGGCATCATCCGCGAAGCCAAGAAAGGGAAAAAAACCTTTATCCTGCATGATGGCCCTCCTTATGCGAACGGCAGCATTCATATTGGTCACTCCGTTAACAAGATTCTGAAAGACATTATTGTGAAGTCTAAAGGCATGGCAGGTTACGACTCGCCTTATGTGCCGGGCTGGGACTGTCACGGTTTGCCTATCGAGCATAAAGTTGAGCAGATGATCGGCAAGCCGGGCGAAAAAGTCAGCGCCGCCGAATTCCGCGCCGCCTGCCGTCAGTATGCCGCCGAACAGGTTGAGGGGCAAAAAGCCGACTTTATTCGCCTGGGCGTGCTGGGTGACTGGGATCGTCCTTACCTCACCATGGACTTCACCACCGAAGCCAATATCATTCGTGCGCTGGGTAAAATTATCGGCAATGGCCATCTGCACAAAGGCGCGAAGCCGGTGCACTGGTGCATGGATTGCCGTTCTGCGCTGGCCGAAGCCGAAGTGGAATACTACGACAAAACCTCGCCGTCCATTGACGTGATGTTCAATGCCCTTGATGCCGATGCGGTGCGTGCAGCCTTTGGCGTCACCGCCTCAGAAGGCCCGGTTTCGCTGGTGATCTGGACCACAACGCCATGGACCATTCCTGCTAACCGCGGCATTTCACTGCATCCTGAGTTCGAATACCAGCTACTGCAGATTGATGGCCGCAGCCTGATCCTGGCAAAAGATCTGGTTGAGAGCGTGATGAAACGCGCAGGCATCAGCGACTGGACCGTGCTGGGTGAGTGCCAGGGCGCGGCACTGGAATTGCAGCTGTTCCAGCATCCGTTGCTTGAGCAGATTCAGTCCAAAGTCGTCTTAGGCGAACACGTCACGCTGGATGCCGGTACGGGTGCCGTTCACACCGCACCCGGTCATGGCCCGGATGACTACGTGATTGGTCAGAAATATGGTCTGGAGACGGCGAATCCTGTCGGCCCCGATGGCGCCTACCTGCCAGGGACTTATCCCGGTCTTGACGGCATCAACGTCTTTAAAGCCAACGACATGATCGTTGAACTGCTGAAAGAGAAGGGTGCCCTGCTGCATGTTGAAAAACTGCTGCACAGCTACCCGCACTGCTGGCGTCACAAAACCCCGATTATTTTCCGTGCCACGCCGCAGTGGTTTATCAGCATGGATCAGAAAGGCCTGCGTGCTCAATCACTGCAGGAGATCAAAGGCGTTCAGTGGATTCCGGACTGGGGCCAGGCGCGTATTGAATCCATGGTTGCCAACCGCCCTGACTGGTGTATTTCCCGTCAGCGTACCTGGGGCGTGCCCATGGCGCTGTTCGTGCATAAAGAGACCGAAGCACTGCATCCTGAAACCCTGGCGCTAATGGAAAAAGTTGCCCAGCGTGTTGAGCAAGAGGGCATTCAGGCTTGGTGGGATCTCGATCCGCGCGATCTGATGGGCGACGATGCCGATCACTACGTTAAAGTGCCGGACACCCTGGACGTCTGGTTTGATTCCGGTTCAACCAGCTATTCGGTTGTCGATGCCCGTCCGGAGTTTGGCGGAAATACACCGGATATGTATCTGGAAGGTTCGGATCAGCATCGTGGCTGGTTTATGTCTTCGCTGATGATTTCCACGGCGATGAAGGGCAAAGCGCCTTATCGTCAGGTGCTGACGCACGGTTTCACCGTCGATGGTCAGGGCCGCAAGATGTCGAAATCCATTGGCAATACCGTTGCACCGCAAGATGTGATGGACAAACTGGGTGCAGACATTTTACGCCTGTGGGTCGCCTCTACCGATTACTCGGGTGAGATGGCGGTATCGGACGAAATCCTGAAACGTTCTGCGGATGCCTACCGTCGCATCCGTAACACGGCGCGCTTCCTGTTAGCCAACCTGAGCGGCTTTAATCCGCTAACCGATCTGGTTAAGCCAGAAGAGATGGTGGTGGTTGATCGCTGGGCAGTCGGACGTGCGCAGGCTGCGCAGGCTGATATCGTTGCCTCCTACGAGAACTACGATTTCCACGAGGTGATTCAGCGCCTGATGCAGTTCTGCTCCGTGGAAATGGGGTCGTTCTACCTCGATATCATCAAAGACCGTCAGTACACCGCGAAAGGCGACAGCCTGGCGCGTCGCAGCTGCCAGTCGGCACTGTGGCACATTGTTGAGGCGCTGGTGCGCTGGATGGCACCGATCATGTCTTTCACGGCCGACGAAATCTGGGGCTATCTGCCAGGCGATCGGGCGAAGTACGTGTTCACAGAAGAGTGGTATACCGGCCTGTTTGGTCTGCCAGAAAACGAAGCGCTGAACGATGCGTACTGGGCAGAACTGCTTAAAGTACGTGGTGAAGTGAACAAGGTGATCGAGCAGGCGCGTAGCGACAAACGTATCGGCGGCGCGCTGGAAGCGTCCGTGACGCTGTATGCCGATGCGGACCTGGCGACGAAACTGCAGGCGTTAGGTAACGAACTGCGTTTTGTGCTGCTGACCTCTGGCGCACAGGTTGCTGATTACGCCCAGGCAGGCGGTGACGCGCAGCAGAGCGAACTGTTAAAAGGTCTGAAAATCGGCCTGAATAAAGCAGAAGGCGAGAAATGCCCTCGCTGCTGGCACTACACTACTGACGTCGGTCAGAATCCCGAGCACGCTGCGGTGTGCGGTCGCTGTTACACCAACGTAGCCGGAAACGGCGAAGAGCGTAAGTTTGCCTGATGAGTAAACCTGTTTTCTCCACCGGATTGCGCTGGCTGTGGCTGGTGCTGCTAGTTATCGTTGTTGATTTCGTCAGCAAGCAGTGGGTAATGAACAACATGATGCTGCATGAAACGCAGCCGCTAATGCCGTTCCTTAACCTGTTCTATGCGCACAACTACGGCGCAGCGTTCAGTTTCCTTGCTGATAAAGGCGGCTGGCAGCGCTGGTTCTTTGCCGGTATTGCGCTGGCAATTGTGATCTCGTTGCTGGTGATGATGTACCGCAACAGCGCCAGTCAGAAGATAGCCAATATCGCCTATGCATTGATCATTGGCGGCGCAGTGGGCAATCTGTTTGACCGTTCGTATCATGGCTTCGTGGTGGATTTTATCGATTTCTATGTCGGTAACTGGCACTTTGCTACATTTAATATCGCTGACTGCGGCATCTGTATCGGTGCCGCGTTGGTGGTGCTGGAGGGCTTTTTCAACCCTTCCAGCAAGCAGGTTAAAAAAGGGTAAAGCATGACTGAGTCTGTACAGGGCGACAGCGCGGTGTTGTTGCATTTCGTCATGAAGCTGGAAGACGGCTCTGTGGCAGAATCCACCCGCGCCAACGGTAAACCTGCGCTGTTTCGGCTCGGCGACGGTAGCCTGTCTGGCCCGCTGGAGCAGGCACTGTTGGGATTAAAAGCGGGTGAAAAACATCATTTCACGCTGGCGCCAGAAGATGCCTTTGGTAGCGTCAGCCCCGATCTTATCCAGTACTTTTCCCGTCGTGATTTTATCGATACGGGTGAGCCGGAGATCGGTGCCATCATGCTGTTTACCGGAATGGGCGGTAGTGAAATGCCGGGCGTGATTCGGGAGATTTCCGGTGATTCAATCACTGTGGATTTCAATCATCCGCTGGCAGGCCACCGCGTTCAGTTTGATATTGAGGTGCTGGATATCGATCCGGCACTGGAGGCGAACAATGCAAATTCTGCTGGCTAATCCACGTGGTTTTTGTGCGGGTGTCGATCGTGCCATCAGCATTGTTGAAAACGCACTCACCCTGTTTGGCGCGCCGGTTTATGTGCGTCATGAAGTGGTACATAACCGCTACGTGGTGGACAGCCTGCGTCAGCGCGGGGCCATTTTTATTGAGCAGATCGCGGAAGTGCCCGATGGCGCTATCCTGATCTTCTCTGCCCACGGCGTGTCTCAGGCAGTGCGCAATGAGGCGAAGGGGCGTGAGCTCACCGTCTTCGATGCCACCTGTCCCTTAGTCACTAAAGTTCATATGGAAGTCGCCCGTGCCAGCCGTCGGGGTGAAGAGTCGGTGCTGATTGGTCACGCAGGCCATCCGGAAGTGGAAGGCACCATGGGGCAGTACAATAACCCCAAGGGCGGGATGTATCTGGTGGAGTCGCCGGACGACGTCTGGAAACTGGACGTTAAAGATGACAACCGCCTGTCCTTTATGACCCAAACCACGCTGTCGGTGGATGATACGTCAGATGTGATTGATGCGCTGCGCGCCCGTTTCCCGAAAATCGTGGGGCCACGCAAAGACGATATTTGCTATGCCACCACCAACCGTCAGGAAGCCGTAAGGGCAATGTCGCAACAGGCCGATGTGGTGCTGGTGGTCGGATCGAAAAACTCGTCCAACTCCAATCGACTGGCCGAGCTGGCACAGCGCATGGGTAAAGCTGCCTATCTGATTGATGATGCGGCGGACATTCAGCCTGAGTGGGTAGTCTCTGTAGGTTGTGTTGGCGTTACGGCCGGTGCGTCAGCGCCCGATATTCTGGTTCAGAACGTGATTGCTCGCCTGCAGGAACTGGGCGGTGGCGAAGCGAGAGTGCTGGAAGGGCGGGAAGAAAACATTGTGTTTGAAGTCCCCAAAGAGTTGCGGGTTGACGTCCGCAATGTGCAGTAACCGCACACTCGCAGTTATTAAAAGGCCGACTCTGTTCGGCCTTTTTGCTTTTCAGACCAGGCCTGCGGCAGCTGAAATTGCTTTTACTGATAATCCGCCTTGCCTGGCATAAAAATTCTTATTATCCCTGATAAAGAGTGGCGCAGTTGTTATCTCATCGTTAACCTGATTGCGCTTGCATGCATAGTTTTGTTTTAGGAATGAATAAATATGAAGAATATCCGCATTGCCATCGTGGGCGCACCGGGGCGCATGGGGCGCAATCTCATCCAGGCGGTTGCGCAGATGGAAGGCGTTGAACTGGGCGCTGCGTTAGCCCGTCCCGGATCGTCGTTGATCGGCAGCGACGCAGGCGAACTGGCCGGTACCGGCAACGCGGGCGTTATCCTGGGCGATGACTTACGCGCCGTGATCGATGATTTTGACGTCTTGATCGATTTTACCCGCCCCGAAGGAACGCTGGAGTACATGGCCATTTGTCGTGAGCACCGTAAGGCCATGATCATTGGTACCACAGGATTTGACGAAGCAGGCAAGGCAGCGATTCGTGATGCTGCGACAGAGATTGGCATTGTGTTTGCCGCCAACTTCAGTATTGGCGTTAACCTGGTACTCAAGCTGCTGGAGAAAGCCGCCAAAGTCATGGGCGATTATGCGGATATTGAGATTATCGAAGCCCACCATCGCCACAAAGTCGATGCGCCTTCAGGGACTGCCCTGGCGATGGGCGAGGCGATTGCAGAGGCAATGGACTGGGAACTGGATGAACATGCCGTTTACAGCCGAGAAGGCCATACCGGCGAGCGTCATGCGAACACTATTGGTTTTGCCACCGTGCGAGCAGGCGACATTGTCGGGGAACATACGGCAATGTTTGCCGATGACGGTGAGCGCGTTGAGATAACCCACAAGGCTTCCAGCCGCATGACCTTTGCAAAGGGCGCGATAAAAGCAGCGTTATGGGTGAGTGAGAAGAAAACAGGGCTTTATGACATGCGCGATGTGCTGGATTTATCGAGTTTGTAATGGGTTTACCTGTGTGATGTGGTGATTTCAATCGCTAATAAATTGATTGAAAAGGGCAATTTTTTAATTGCCCTTAATTTTATTTAAAACAAGGGCTTTGGCTAATTTTTTCAGTGAGTGACTCAAAAGTAGGGTTATCTCGTCCCTGTTTTTGTCATAAACCTGTTAATTTTGACCATTTGGTCAAAATTAATCATGTGCACTATCAGAATAAACGTTGATTGCGATTGGCAAACGATTATTCGGCTGTGTTTACCCCTGTTTTTGCCGCTTATCCTCTGCATTTTCGTTCTGAGCCCGAAAAGATGTTAAAAATGTTGCTTCAGGGTGGACAAGTATCAGGACGATCATTAGAATGCGCGCAATTTGCCAAAAATTGACCACTCAGGCAGTTTTTGCATTGATTCAGATCACTATTATGAATTAATATGCAGATATTGTGACTGTTTATTCCCTGGAGGATGTTTTGATTAAGTCAGCGCTCTTGGTTCTGGAAGACGGAACCCAATTCCACGGTCGGGCCATCGGGGCTACAGGGTCGGCAGTGGGGGAAGTCGTTTTCAATACGTCAATGACCGGTTATCAAGAAATCCTCACTGATCCCTCCTATTCTCGCCAAATCGTTACTCTTACTTATCCCCATATCGGCAATGTTGGTGCAAACGCCGCCGACGAAGAATCCAGTCAAATTCATGCGCAGGGCCTGGTGATTCGTGACCTGCCGCTGATTGCCAGTAACTATCGCAGCGAAGAGAGCTTATCGGCTTATCTGCAGCGCAATAACATCGTCGCGATTGCCGATATTGATACCCGCAAGCTGACGCGTCTGCTGCGGGAAAAAGGGGCGCAGAACGGCTGTATCATCGCGGGCGACAACCTGGATGCCGCACTGGCCTTACAAAAAGCGCAGGCTTTCCCCGGCCTGAAAGGTATGGATCTGGCGAAAGAAGTGACAACGGCGGAAACCTACGCCTGGCAGCAGGGGAGCTGGACACTGGAAGGGGATTTACCGGAACAGACACCGGCGGAAGCCCTGCCTTACCATGTTGTGGCTTACGATTACGGTGCGAAGCGCAATATCCTGCGTATGCTGGTGGACCGTGGCTGCCGCCTGACGGTTGTGCCGGCCAAAACACCAGCCGAAACGGTACTGGCGATGAATCCGGATGGCATCTTCCTGTCTAACGGCCCTGGCGATCCTGAGCCCTGTGATTATGCGATTGAAGCCATTCAGGCCTTTCTGAAAACGGATATTCCGGTATTCGGTATTTGCCTTGGCCATCAGTTGCTGGCTCTGGCCAGCGGTGCGAAGACCGTCAAGATGAAGCTGGGCCACCATGGTGGTAACCACCCGGTGAAAGATCTGGATAACAACCGCGTAATGATTACCGCGCAGAACCACGGTTTTGCCGTTGATGAAACCGATCTGCCCGCGACCCTGCGTGTTACCCATATCTCCCTGTTTGATAAGACCGTGCAGGGCATTCACCGCACCGATAAGCCAGCGTTTAGCTTCCAGGGTCACCCGGAAGCCAGCCCGGGACCGGGTGATGCCGCACCGCTGTTTGACCACTTTATTGAGTTGATTGACGCATTCCGTTCGAAAGCAAAGTAATCAGGAGCTAATCATGCCAAAACGTACAGACATAAAATCCATCCTGATTCTTGGTGCCGGTCCGATTGTGATCGGTCAGGCCTGCGAATTCGACTATTCCGGTGCCCAGGCTTGTAAAGCCCTGCGTGAAGAGGGTTACCGGGTTATTCTGGTCAACTCAAACCCGGCAACCATTATGACCGACCCGGAAATGGCCGATGCGACCTACATCGAGCCGATCCACTGGGAAGTGGTGCGTAAAATCATTGAAAAAGAGCGCCCGGATGCGGTGCTGCCCACCATGGGCGGCCAGACAGCGCTGAACTGTGCGCTGGAACTCGAACGTCAGGGCGTACTGGAAGAATTCGGCGTCACCATGATAGGTGCGACCGCCGATGCCATTGATAAAGCAGAAGACCGTCGTCGCTTCGATGTGGCGATGAAAAGCATTGGCCTGGATACGGCGCGCTCCGGTATTGCGCACACCATGGATGAAGCGCTGGCGGTGGCTGCAGACGTCGGCTTTCCCTGCATTATCCGTCCGTCTTTCACCATGGGCGGCACCGGCGGCGGTATCGCCTATAACCGCGAAGAGTTTGAAGAGATCTGCGAACGCGGCCTCGACCTTTCTCCTACCAACGAGTTGTTAATTGACGAATCGCTGATTGGCTGGAAAGAGTACGAGATGGAAGTGGTACGTGACAAAAACGACAACTGCATTATCGTCTGCTCCATCGAAAACTTTGACGCCATGGGCATTCACACCGGTGATTCCATTACGGTTGCGCCAGCACAGACGCTGACCGATAAGGAATACCAGATTATGCGTAACGCCTCGCTGGCGGTACTGCGTGAGATTGGTGTCGAAACCGGCGGTTCCAACGTACAGTTTGCGGTGAACCCAAAAAATGGTCGCCTGATCGTTATCGAGATGAACCCCCGTGTGTCGCGCTCCTCGGCACTGGCCTCTAAAGCGACCGGCTTCCCGATTGCGAAAGTGGCAGCGAAACTGGCGGTTGGCTATACGCTGGATGAACTGATGAACGACATTACCGGTGGACGCACGCCGGCCTCGTTTGAGCCTTCAATCGATTACGTCGTCACGAAGATCCCTCGCTTCAACTTTGAAAAATTTGCGGGTGCGAATGACCGCCTGACCACGCAGATGAAATCTGTGGGTGAAGTCATGGCGATCGGTCGTACCTTCCAGGAGTCGATGCAGAAAGCGCTGCGCGGCCTGGAAGTCGGGGCGAATGGCTTCGACCCGAAAGTTCACCTGGACGACGCTGAGGCGTTAACCCGTATCCGCCGTGAGCTGAAAGATGCCGGTTCGGATCGTATCTGGTATATCGCCGATGCCTTCCGCGCGGGGATGTCGGTAGACGGCGTATTTAACCTCACCAACATTGACCGCTGGTTCCTGGTGCAGATTGAAGAGCTGGTGCGCCTGGAAGAGCAGGTCGCGCGTGAAGGCATGAACGGCCTCAACGTGGATTTCCTGCGTGCACTGAAGCGTAAAGGTTTTGCGGATGCGCGTCTGGCTTCGCTGGCGGGCGTAGCGGAAGGTGAAATTCGTAAATTGCGTCAGCAACATAATCTGCACCCGGTTTATAAGCGTGTCGATACCTGTGCGGCAGAATTCTCTACCGATACGGCTTACATGTACTCCACCTATGAAGAAGAGTGCGAAGCGAATCCTAATCAGGATCGTGACAAAATCATGGTGCTGGGTGGCGGACCAAACCGTATTGGCCAGGGCATTGAGTTTGACTACTGCTGCGTTCATGCGGCGCTGGCGCTGCGTGAAGATGGTTTTGAAACCATCATGGTGAACTGTAACCCGGAAACCGTCTCGACGGATTATGACACCTCCGACCGCCTCTACTTCGAGCCGGTTACGCTTGAAGACGTGCTGGAAATCGTACGCATCGAAAAACCGAAAGGGGTGATCGTACAGTACGGCGGTCAGACGCCGCTGAAACTGGCTCGCGCCCTGGAAGCGGCAGGCGTACCGGTGATCGGTACCAGCCCGGACGCTATCGACCGGGCAGAAGATCGCGAACGCTTCCAGCAGGCCGTTGACCGTCTGAACCTGAAGCAGCCGGCTAACGCCACCGTTGCCACGCTGGAGCAGGCCGTAGAGAAAGCCGCCGGCATTGGTTATCCGCTGGTGGTGCGTCCTTCCTACGTGCTGGGCGGACGTGCAATGGAAATCGTCTATGACGAAATCGATCTGAAACGTTACTTCCAGACAGCGGTGTCGGTTTCCAATGATGCACCAGTCTTGCTGGATCGTTTCCTTGATGACGCCGTAGAAGTTGATGTCGATGCCATTTGCGACGGCGAACGCGTGCTGATTGGCGGCATCATGGAGCATATCGAGCAGGCAGGCGTCCACTCGGGTGACTCCGCGTGTTCTCTGCCGGCCTATACGCTGAGCGAAGAGATTCAAAACGTGATGCGTCAGCAGGTCGAAAAACTGGCGTTTGAGCTGAGCGTGCGCGGTTTGATGAACGTGCAGTTCGCGGTAAAAGACAACGAAGTCTACCTGATCGAAGTGAACCCACGTGCCGCGCGTACCGTGCCTTTCGTGTCAAAAGCGACAGGCGTCCCGCTGGCGAAGGTTGCCGCGCGCGTGATGGCAGGCAAAACGCTGGCAGAGCAGGGCGTAACCAAAGAGGTAATCCCACCTTATTACTCTGTTAAAGAAGTCGTACTGCCCTTTAACAAGTTCCAGGGTGTTGACCCGATTCTCGGTCCGGAAATGCGTTCAACCGGTGAAGTCATGGGCGTGGGCCGGACCTTCGCTGAAGCCTTTGCCAAAGCGATGCTGGGCGCGCAGAGCAACATGAAGAAAACCGGACGTGCCCTGTTGTCCGTGCGTGAGGGCGATAAGAAACGTATCGTCGATTTGGCCGCTAAGCTGCAGAAGTTTGGCTTTGAGCTGGATGCCACTCACGGTACGGCTGTGGTGCTGGGCGAGGCGGGCATTAATCCTCGTCTGGTTAACAAGGTTCATGAAGGTCGCCCACATATTCAGGACCGCCTGAAGAACGGCGAATATGCCTACATCGTGAATACCACAGCAGGTCGCCAGGCGATTGAAGACTCCAAGCTGATTCGCCGCAGTGCGCTGCAATACAAAGTGCATTACGACACCACGTTGAACGGGGGTTTTGCAACGGCGATGGCGCTCAATGCGGACCCAACGGAAAAAGTGATTTCAGTCCAGGAGATGCACGCACAAATCCTTGCGCAGAAATAGCGCAGGCTGATCGCGCGTCATCGCCCCTGTGGGGGGATCGTCTGTCAGTAGGCTGACAGACCGTCCTGCCTGCAGGGGCTTTTTTGTGTTTAATCCCAGGAAGCCTGTCGGGACAACATCGGCCAGCAGGCCGTTGCATTGCGCGCAAAGAGCGGCGTCAGCTTCTGCGCGAGGCGAAACGCCCTTTATTCACGCCCGCGCCATCGGGCGTTGCCCGCCAAACAGGCCTTTTTCGCATTATTCTGCACACTTTCCCCCTGCCAGCGCGGTGGCAGGGGAAACGTGCCTGTCACATCTGTCAGGGAATAATCTTCGCCGTTCTGAACTGAGTAAAGAGACGGATAAACATCTCATCGGTCGCACGAAAACCCGTAAAGCCCGCCCGCCGCAGTTTGCTGCCATCGCCAAACATGTCGTAATCCCAGCTAAACACAAAGTCTGCGAACTGACCGTTACTCAACTTCATGATATCAGGCTCGACCAACAGCATTTTTTCAGCCAGAGCCTGCCAGGTCTTGCGGTAATCGCTAAAGAGTTGCTGAAACGACAGTTGGACCGGCGGGGCCATCTCCAGTTCAAACCAGCCCGCAATGACCGGCCAGACTTCACTCCACCGCCAGATGTCACCGTTGTTAACATTGAATGCCTGATTTCTGGCTGCAGGGGCGGTCGAGGCCCATAGCGTGGCGGCAGAAAGTAAGCCGTCATCCGTATGATCGACAATGCTATGCCAGGCTGTTTGTGACCCGGGAAAGCGCAGGGGCAGGCTCTGCGCTTTGCACAGTGAGGCATATATCGCGATACTCAGCGCAAGATTCATGGTATTGCCGGGTAATGCGCTGCCAACCACGCCGGGGCGAAGCGCATGCCAGTTCCAGGTTTTATTGCGCTGAAAGTCGCTTAGCCAGGCCTGTTGTGCCGTATTGAATTCCGCACCGGGAATGGCAGCATCATTTTCTCTGGCGGGCGTTTTAAAGGGGCCAAGGTGAGCGCCGTAAATTTTGTAGCCCTGCATCAGGCTCACCGTTTCCAGCGGGGCAACTTTCTCAACCTGGGTGACCAGATTACGCAGCAGGGTCACGTTGGGTTCAACCATCTCCTGCCAGTTGGCGGCATTAAGCCAGGCGCTATAGAAAATATGTGTCACGTTACTCAGTGGCGTAAGGGCACGCGCGCTGTCTTTCTCATCCAGCAGATCGACTTTTACAAACGGGACCGCGCCGTGCCGATCGGTGCCAGAACGTGACAGTCCGATAACCTGCCACGCATTCTGCAACAGCGTTTTGACCAACTGGCTGCCGACAATACCGCTTGCGCCAGCCACCAGTGCAACTTTAGATTGAGGCTTCTGAGACATTTTCTTTCCTCCGGTTAGGTTGCAGACAGCGTGATATAAATTTCTTTTCGCCGATATCCCCGCAAGCTGATGTCACTTATAAGAGAAATGCGTAAATGAATAACAAGCTCAATGCCATTCGCACCTTTTTACGTGTAGCCGAGGCCGGTTCCTTCTCTGCCGCCGCGCGCCAGCTGGGTATCAAGCAGTCAGCGGTCAGTCAGCAGATCGTCGCACTTGAGGCCGAGCTGGGCGTCGTCTTGCTGCACCGAACGACGCGCGTGATGGTACTGACGGCGCAAGGGGAATATTACCGTGGCCAGATGCGGCCGATACTTGAGGCGATGCAGGCAGTCGAGAGCCAGTTGTCTTCTGCCACGCAGCAGTGGCAAGGCAAGGTAAACATCCAGTTGCCCGGCGGGTTAGGGCGGCTTTTTCTTCCCCACCTGCTCGCGCTGCAAAAGGCGAATCCGGGGTTGAATCTGACGCTGTCGCTCGACGACCGGATATCTGACCTGGCCAGAGAAGGCGTGGATATTGCCTTCCGACTGACCCATGACGCACCGGATGTGTTTCCGGCACGGAAGATCGCCCGAATTAAAACGCCGCTTTTCGCGTCACCGCGTTTTCCGCCAATCGCTTCGCTGGATGCGCTGGCGCTTCACCCGCATGTTCGCTTTAGCAGCATCGACGAGTCTGCGCCATTACGGCTTGTCAGAGATGATGAAACCGTAGAGCTGGCGGTGAATACGGTCTTCAGGGCCAACAGCAGTGAGGGATTATTGCAGGCATTGCAGGCGGACATCGGTGTCGGTGGTATGCAGCTACCGCTTGCAATGGAGGCACTGAAATCCGGCGCGCTTGTCAGGATTTTACCCGCTTATCGCCATCCTGACCGCTTTCTGTATGCCGTTTTTCCGGATGCACGCTTTATTCCTGTCAGGGTAAGAGGCATCGCCACGTTAATCGAAAAGGTGCTGGCCGACCTGCCCGGGGTAAACTGAACGCCTCTGTGCGGACGGCATGAAGCGGCGGGAGATAAGAGCGGCCTGAGGGGGGAATCGCACAGGACAAACCCGGTATGCGTGGCATCCTGTTAGCTTGACGTTAATATGCTTAAGTTAATTTGATTTAATTTTTAGCCAATCATGCCTAATCCGCTGATTCGCACAAATCTATAATATAAAAAACTACCAGGCTGACATTCACCGTTGTAATATCCGGCTCGCTCATTAATAGAGCCTAAACAGGATATTAATAACAATGAAAGCGCGTTTTTTTTCACTGAGTGCAGTGGCTGCACTGTTGGCCCTGGTGTCTTTTTCCAGCCAGGCTGAAATCACTCTTCTTAAACAAGACCCACAAGCAGGCGATCCCCTTAGCCGTCTCGATTTTAAATTCGGTGGCAGCATTCGTCCCCAGTTCAACCATCAAACCGGCGGGAAGGATCAGTCCTACAAGCGTAACGGCTTTGACGGTGGTTCCCGTTTCCGCTTTAGCGCGGATTACTACCTGTTCGACGATATCAGCTGGACCAGCTACTACGAGCTGGGCGTTAACATTCCGGCCGTATTCAACTGGGATAATCACTACGCTGAAGGGGCGCATGAAACCACGCGTCGCCAGCTCTATACCGGCCTGAAAAGTAAAACCTGGGGCCAGTTGACCTTCGGTCAGCAGAACAGCGTGTATTACGACGTTGTGGGTGCCAAGACGGATATCTGGGATTACGACATGCTGGCCCAGGCACCGGGTAACGGCATTAACGGTGATTACGACGGTTCATACCGTTCTCGCAAGCAGCTGAAATACAAAAACAGTTATGGTGCATTTGATGTTTATGCCTCTTACCTGTTTAGCGATAACGAATATTTGCCGGGCAACGGACTGCGCTATAAGCGTCAGGGCGGCGGCTCGCTGGGTGTGAATTACAACATCACGAACAATCTGGCCTGGGGCACCGCGTGGAACTACACCCGCGCCACCATGCGTAATCCTGTCACCGGCGACAATAAAGATTACGACCAGAACATCTTTGGTACCGCATTAAGCTGGACGCCAGGCAACTGGACCCTGTCAGCAGGAGGCGGCTGGTACCAGAATTTCCTGACGACCAGACAGCGCGATGTGAATAACTATTTTGCTGATGATGCCTGGGGCATTGAATATTATGCCGGTTATAAAATTCCGGTTGCGCAGTATGGCGTCAAAGCCGTTCAGCCTTATGTCATGGGTGACCGCTTAGAATATGTGAATGGCCGCAATTACCAGCGCATTGATAACGGTCTGGGCGTAACCCTGTTCCTGGACTACGGTTTCCGTGTTGATTACGAACATGTCTTCACGTCGAGCACGGACAATCAGGGCGATATGAATCTGGTTCGTTTCCGCTACGATTTCTGATGACCAGCCACGGCTCCCACGGGAGCCGTTTTATTCTCTCTGTTTATCGCGACGCGGCACCATTATCTGGCGACTTTTGGGGCGCGTGGCCCGTCTTACGGAGTAAAACCCTGCACAAAGTCTGAAATACGGTGGCAATGCCGCTTTATGCAATAACCCCCTTTCGCCTATCGACGAAGGTTTAACCTTTACGTATCATGGCGCCTGTTTTTTTCAGCGAGCCTTTTAACATGATTAGTCTTATCGCGGCATTAGCAGCAGATCGCATTATTGGAATGGAAAACGCCATGCCGTGGGACCTGCCTGCAGATCTGGCGTGGTTTAAGCGTAACACCCTGAAAAAACCAGTGATTATGGGCCGACTGACCTTTGAATCGATTGGTCGTCCATTGCCTGGCAGGCTGAATATTGTGGTCAGCAGCAAGCCGGGTAAAGCGGAAGGCATCACCTGGGTGACATCGCTGGATGATGCGATCAACGCGGCGGGTGACGCTGAAGAGATCATGGTAATTGGCGGTGGTCGTATCTATGCGCAAATGCTGGCGCGCGCCGACCGTCTTTATCTGACGCACATTGATGCGGAAGTCGAAGGTGATACGCAATTCCCGGATTACGAACCGGATGAGTGGCACTCGACGTTCAGTGAGTTTCATGATGCGGATGCGCAGAACTCCCACAGTTACTGCTTCGAGATTCTTGAACGCCGCCGTTAATGAATACGCAGTAAAAAAAACGCCTTGTCATAACAAGGCGTTTTTTTATGGCTGCGGGTTAGCGGGCTGACTGCTGCGGAGCAAGGTCGTCCGGTAAGGATAACTGGCGGTTCGATGGCTGAACGTAATAGCGTTGCGTTTCCCAGTGCAGGAGCGTCAGGTTACCGCCCCAGCAGCAACCGGTATCCAGACCGATAATACCTGCCGGCGTGCCTTTACCCTCAAGTGACGCCCAGTGACCAAAGACAATCGTGTGATCGCGTGCGACCGGGCCTTCAATCATAAACCAGGGCTTTAAAGGTGGTGGCGCGGATTCTGGCGCATCCTTACAGATCATATCTAACTGACCATTGGGAAAGCAGAAGCGCATCCGGGTCAGGGCGTTGGTGGAGAAACGCAGGCGTGCCAGACCGGTCAGGGAGTCGTTCCAGTTGTTAGGCATGTCACCATACATCGCATCAAGAAACAGCGGATAGCTGTCACTGGACAGCACGGCTTCCACTTCGCGTGCACAGCGTTGCGCTGTATCCAAATCCCACTGCGGGGTAATCCCGGCATGGCCCATCACCAGCTTTTTCTCTTCATCCACCTGAAGCAGCGGCTGACGGCGCAGCCAGTTGATCAGCTCATCAGCATCTTCCGCTTCCAGCAGCGGCGTCAGGCGATCTTTTGGCTTATTACGGCTGATACCGGCATAGACAGCCAGCAGATGCAGATCGTGATTACCCAGCACCAGACGAACACTGTCACCCAGTGACTTGACGTAGCGCAGAACGTCCAGCGAGCCAGGGCCCCGCGCGACCAGATCACCCGTCAGCCATAATGTATCCTGACTGGGATCATAGTTAACCTGGTTTAGCAGAGCACGTAATTCATCGTAACAACCGTGAACGTCGCCAATCAGGTAAGTATTCATAAAGGGTTATCCAACTAAAACAGTCGCCCGAGACACGGGCGAGAGACATCAAAATCAATGAATATGGGTTTGAATCGCGAGGCGGAATACCGGGATTTCAACGTGGAATTCGTCGCCTTGCTCATCGACCATCACATAGTGACCTTGCATAGTGCCCATTGGGGTTTCAAGAACAGCACCACTGGTGTACTGATATTCATTTCCCGGCGCAATATGCGGCTGTTCGCCGATCACGCCTTCACCCTGAACTTCTGTTTCACGGCCGTTACCGTTCGTAATTAGCCAGTAACGCCTGAGCAGCTGCACAGAAGACCGGCCTACGTTGCGAATCGTGACGGTATAAGCAAAGACATAGCGCTCTTCGTCCGGTGAGGACTGAGAGGCGACATACAGACTTTGTACGTGTAGCGATACGCGGGCCGGTTCACTCATGGGTTACTCCTGGGTTTTATCCAGATGGTCTGCCAGCCAGTTTGCTAACTGGCAATACTGTGCAACCGAAACATTCTCGGCACGTAAGCCGGTATCGATCGCCAGCGCGTCCAGCGCGCCTGCCTCGACCATATGGCTCAGGCTGTTGCGCAGTGTTTTACGGCGTTTACCGAATGCTTCAGTGGTTATACGGCTCAGAATACGCACGTCTTTAACCGGATGAGGCGGTGCCATATAAGGCACTAACCGCACGACCGCCGAGTCCACTTTCGGTGGTGGGGTAAAGGAGTGCGGCGGAACTTCCAGCACCGGAATGATCTGACAATAGTACTGAGCCATGACGCTCAGACGACCATAGGCTTTACTGCCAGGACCGGCAACCAGACGATTAACCACCTCTTTCTGCAGCATAAAGTGCATATCTTTAATCGAACCAGTATAGCTGAACAGATGGAACATCAGCGGAGTCGAGATATTGTACGGCAGGTTACCAAAGACACGCAGCGGCTGGCCTTTCTCTTTGGCCAGCGCGGCGAAATCAAACGTCATGGCATCCTGCTGAAAAATCGTCAGCTTGGGGCCCAAAAATGGGTGGGTTTGCAGGCGTGCAGCAAGATCGCGATCTAACTCCACCACCGTTAAACTGTCGAGGCGTTCGCCTACCGGTTCAGTCAGTGCCCCAAGGCCGGGGCCGATTTCCACTATCGCCTGATCGCGTTGTGGGTGAATGGCGGAGACAATACTGTCGATAATATATTGATCGTTCAGGAAGTTCTGCCCGAAACGTTTACGGGCGTAGTGCCCCTGATGGACGCGATTATTCATTACTGCTCTTGATCATAGTGATGGCGAGGTTAAGCGCCGTGATAAAGCTGCCCGCGTCAGCCTGACCCAGGCCGGCTAATTCAAGCGCGGTGCCGTGGTCAACTGAGGTGCGGATAAACGGCAGGCCGAGGGTAATATTGACCGCCCGACCAAATCCCTGAAACTTGAGTACCGGTAAACCCTGATCGTGGTACATCGCCAGCACTGCATCGGCATGTTGCAGATATTTCGGCTGGAACAGGGTATCCGCAGGCAGCGGACCGGTCAGTTGTATGCCTTGCTGACGAAGTTCATTCAATGCCGGGATGATCGTATCTAGCTCTTCCCGCCCCATGTGGCCGCCTTCTCCCGCATGAGGATTCAGTCCGCAGACAAAAATATGCGGCTGGGCAATGGCAAACTTATTTCTGAGATCCTGATGCAGGATCGTGATCACTTCATGCAGACAATCACGGGTAACGGCGGCGGCAACATCTTTTAACGGCAGATGGGTGGTGGCCAGAGCCACACGGAGCTGCTCAGTCGCCAACATCATCACCACGCGCTGAGCACCTGCACGATCGGCAAAAAATTCGGTATGGCCGGTAAACGGAATGCCCGCGTCGTTAATCACGCCTTTGTGCACGGGGCCGGTAATTAAGGCCGAAAACTCCCCGGATAAGCACCCGTCACAGGCGCGGGCCAGGGTTTCCAGCACGTAGTTGCTGTTGGCGACGCATAGCGTGCCTGGCGTGACCGGCTGCGGTAGCTCAACGGGAAGGACGGTAAGCGTGCCGGCCTGTTGCGGTTCGGCTGTGCGGGCGGGATCGTAAACGCGCAACGTCAACGGCAACCCCAGCTGTGCGGCACGTTGCAGCAACAGATGAGGGGACGCACAGACAACCAGTTCAACGGGCCAGGCCTGCTGGGCCAGTTGAACGGCAAGATCGGGACCAATCCCGGCGGGTTCGCCGGGCGTGATCACCACACGAAAATCACTGCGCATTGTTATCCAGGATTTTCACGTAAGCCCCGGCGCGCTGTTCCTGCATCCAGGTCTGCGCTTCTTCCGCAAACTTACGGTTAAACAGCATGCGATAGGCGCGCTCTTTCTGGGCCGCATCGGTTTTATCAACCTGGCGAGTATCCAGCAGTTGAATCAGGTGCCAACCAAAAGAGGAGTGAACCGGCTGGCTGGTTTCGCCTTTTTTCAGACGCAGCAACGCATCGCGGAAAGCCGGATCGTACGCTTCTGGTGAGGTCCAGCCCAGATCGCCACCCTGATTCGCGGAACCCGGATCGTCAGAGAACTGCTTGGCTGCCGCGGCAAAGGTGGTTTTACCACTGCGAATATCGGCAGCAATCTGCTCCAGCCTGGCGCGAGCCTGATCGTCGGTCATGATCGGAGAAGGCTTCAACAGAATGTGACGCGCATGTACTTCGGTCACAGAGACGTTTTTGCTCTCGCCGCGCAGGTCGTTCACTTTCAAAATATGGAAACCTACACCTGAGCGGATAGGGCCAACAATATCGCCTTTCTTCGCCGTGGTCAGCGCCTGAGCAAACAGGGTAGGCAGCTCTTCGATTTTCGCCCAGCCCATGTTACCGCCTTTCAGCGCCTGAGAGTCGGCGGAGTAGGTTACGGCCAGCTTGCCAAAGTCCGCACCACCTTTCAGTTCAGTCATCAGCTGTTTTGCCAGCTTTTCCTGATCGTCAACCTGCTGCTGCGTCGGGTTTTCCGGCAGTGGCAGCAGAATGTGACTGATGTTCATTTCCGTGCCCTGGGTGTTCTGCGCGCCAACCTGCTGCGCCAGCGTATCCACTTCCTGCGGCAGGATCGTGACCCGACGGCGTACTTCATTATTGCGCACTTCCGAGATCAGCATCTCTTTACGAATCTGAGCCCGATAGGTGTTGTAGTTCATCCCATCGTAAGCCAGGCGGCTACGCAGTTGATCAACGCTCATACGGTTTTGCGCGGCAATATTCTGGATAGCCTGATCCAGTTGCTGATCGCTGATTTGCAAACCGGCTTTATCGCCCAGCTGCATAATAATCGCGTCCATGATCTCACGTTCGAGGATCTGATGGCGCAACGTTTTGTCATCGGGCAACTGCTGACCTGCTTGCTTCGCCTGAGATTTAACGGTGCTCATCATGCTGTCCACATCACTCTCCAGGACCACACCGTTATTCACTACAGCTGCAACTTTATCAACCACTTGTGGTGCTGCGAACACGGTGTTGGCACTTATCGCCACACCAAGAATCAGCATTCTCCAGTTCTTCATACTTTATCCATTATTGGTTCCGCACTGCGGGATTGCCTGTCAAACATCACAACATCAGAATGCATGCTGATAAGGGATGATTCCCTGAGCCAGCATCTGGCCGGTGCCCAGCCCATAATTTGAACTCAGGCCACGTAACTCAATGTTGAATGAGATTTGGTTGTCATACTTACTGTCGTTGTTTTGCCAACCGTTGATTTTGCGTTCATAGCCCAGACGAACCGCGTAACAACAAGAGCTGTACTGCAGGCCAACCAACTGTGATGCAGGACGATTATTACGCGTATCATAGTAATACGCGCCAACCACCGACCAGGCGTCATGGATCGGCCAGCTCGCCGTCGTACCAACTTGTGAAATCCCGTTTTTATAAATCGGGTTATTCACCAGTGAGCTGTCATTAAGCGCAGAAGCAACATACTCCGGGCTACTGTAACGGTAGCTCAACTGCACCATACGGTCAGCGTCACGACGGTATTCCAGCACGGTATTACCCTGCGCGACGTTATTCAGGCGGGTATCGTATTGCAGCCCGCCACGCACGCCCCAACGATCGCTTATCTTCCAGTAGCTGTCACCTGCCCACAGAAGACTGCCTGTATCATCTTCTTTGTTGACCTGGTTAACGCCCGTACGAGAAGGCGTAAACGAATAGATTTGACCCACAGAAACGTTAAAACGTTCAACCAGATCGGTATCATAAATTCGCGTCGTCACACCGGTTGCAACCTGGTTGGCCGATGCGATGCGATCCAGACCGCTGTATGAGCGATCGCGGAACAGGCCGGTATAGTCGGTTTGCAACAGGGTGGAGTCGTAAGGATAGATATCACTCTGGTCACGATACGGGATATAGAGGTACTGAACCCGGGGTTCCAGCGTTTGGGTATAACCCTGCGCCCAGTCCATATCACGGTCAAACACCATGCGACCGTCGACCTTAAACTGGGGCAAGGTGCGGTTGACGGAGTCTTTCAGCACACCACTCGTGGTGCTGCTCGGTGCAAAGTTAGTATTGTAGTAATCAACATCTTTTTGCTGGTAGTGCGTCGCCAGAAACTTGGCTTCGGTATCCAGGCTGGCCCAGCCGTTTGATAACGGCAGATTGATGGTGGGCTCAACATGTAAACGTGTGGTTTCAGGGAAACTACTGTTTACGTTGGTGAACTTCACAGCCTGAGCATAAATGTGGGTGTCAAACGGGCCGACATCGTTCTGATACCAGTTCACATCCAGTTGCGGGAAGGCGCGATAGACGTTGCTGTTGCTGGTATTACCAAAAATCTGGAAGTCTTTGGTCGACAGGGTTGCGTCCCAGTTGGTATCCGCGTAGCCCACGCTAAATTTCTGCGAGGCGTAACCGTCAGTCGAGCTGTAATAAGGTGAGGTCAGATCGTTAAAATAATACTGATCGCTGACTTTGGTGTAGTCAGCGTTAAAACGCCAGTGCTGGTCATAAACACCTGAATGGCGCCAGTAAAATAACCAGCGGTCGGAACTGTCATTTTGGGCGATGCCGCGCGCGGCTTTATCGTTGTCGTACTGCTTATCCGATGCCAGATAGTCGAACTCAACGATGCCTGCACCCGCCTGGGTCAGGTAGCGGAATTCATTCTGCAATTGCAGCCCGCGCTTACTCATGTAATGCGGCGTAATGGTGGCATCCGCCTGCGGCGCGATGTTCCAGTAATAAGGCAGAATGAATTCAAAGCCGTTGCTGCTGCCGTATTTGGCGTTGGGGATCAGGAAGCCTGAACGGCGGCGGTCGCCCAGCGGCAACTGCATATAGGGACTGTAGAATACGGGAACCGAACCGAGCTTAAAGCGCGCATTCCAGATTTCAGCAACCTCTTCCTGACGATCCTGAATAATCTCAGAACCGGCAACGCTCCAGCTGTTACTGCCTGGCAGACAGGAGGTGAAGGTGCCGTTTTCCATAATGGTGTAACGGTTTTCTCCGCGCAGCTTCATTTGATCGCCAGTGCCTCGCCCCTGGCGGTCTACCATCTGATAATCGCCGTTCCAGACGTTCGTATCTTTGGTATTAAGATTTGACCAGGCTTTCGGACCTTTCAGGATGACCTGATTGTCATCGTAGTGCACATTACCTAGCGCATCCACAGTACGGACGGGAACCGTCTGCCCTTCGGGCTGGCGTTGATGAAGCTGGACTTCGTCTGCCAGCATGCGGCTGTTGCCTTGCTTAACATCCACATCACCTGTGAATACCGCATCGTCAGGGTAGTTGCCTTTCAGTGAATCCGAGTGAATAGTAACGGGCAGCTGATTAGGATCGCCGTTAACCAGGGGACGATTGTAACTGGGTACGCCCAACATACACTGCGACATTAAATCGTCGGCGAAGGCTTGCTGGCTAATGGCTGCGCCGATCATGGTGGCCAGCAGAGTAGGTATATGTTTTTTCATACGCGGTATCGAAAATTCCATGAAAACTGGCATCATGCCGACAATCGGGTCAGAGACTAACGCACTGCCTGGCGTTGTGCCAGTGTTAATCCTTTTCTGTCCGCGCTGCCGTTAGGCGCTGAGATAAATGACAGGTATGATAATGCAATTTTCAGCCGTAAGCATGGCGAATTGAGGAGTTTATGCGCTACTGGGGAAAAGTTATAGGTTTAGTGCTTGGATTGCTGTCCGGCGCAGGCTTTTGGGGAATTGTAATTGGTCTGATCGTTGGGCATGGATTTGATAAGGTTCGCGGTGCGCAGAGCAAGGCTTACTTCTCAAATAATCAGACCCGGCAGTCACTGTTTTTCAGTACGACTTTTCAGGTCATGGGGCACTTAACCAAGTCCAAAGGGCGCGTAACCGAAGCGGATATCCAAATTGCCTCGCTGTTTATGGATCGCATGCAGTTGCACGGAGAGGCCCGAACGGCTGCTCAGCGTGCTTTTCGTGAAGGCAAACAGGGCGAGTATCCGTTACGTAATAAATTGCGTGAATTGCGCAGCGCCTGCTTCGGCCGTTTTGATCTGATTAGGATGTTTCTGGAAATTCAGATTCAGGCGGCCTTTGCCGATGGCTCACTGCATCCCAATGAACGTCAGGTGCTGTATGTGATTGGTGAAGAACTGGGGATTTCACGCAGCCAGTTCGACCAGTTTCTGCGCATGATGGAAGGGGGCCAGCAGTTCGGCGGCGGCCGCAGCTACTCGCAACAGGGTGGCTTTCAGCAGGCGCAACGTGGCCCGACGCTCTCGGATGCCTGCAATGTGTTGGGCGTGAAAACGACGGATGATGCCACCACCATTAAACGCGCCTATCGCAAGCTGATGAGTGAACATCACCCGGATAAGCTGGTGGCGAAAGGCCTGCCGCCAGAAATGATGGAAATGGCCAAACAGAAAGCGCAGGACATTCAGTCAGCTTACGATCTGATTCGCAAAGAAAAAGGGTTTAAGTAAGCGGTTGATGCGCGCCCGGGCGAATGGCCAGGGCGCGCGAATACCCGGCATGGCGCGCGGGTTAAAAATCGGCAGGCTGCCTGAAGGTCATGGCATTACCAAACGCTGGGTGCGTAATGGTTAATGATTCGGCATGCAGAAGAAGGCGCTCTGCCATGGCTTTTGCTTCCGGATGGGCATAAAAACCGTCCCCCAGAATCGGATGGCCCAGCGCCAGCATATGCACGCGCAGCTGGTGCGACCGCCCGGTAATCGGCTTCAGTACAACGCGGGCGCTGTTATCTTCGCGATATTCAATCACCTGATAGTCGGTTTGTGCCGACTTGCCGGTCTCGAAACACACTTTTTGTTTCGGGCGATTTGGCCAGTCGCAAATCAGCGGTAAATCCACCACGCCTTTCTCGTGGGCCGGATGGCCCCAGATCCGGGCCACATAGGTCTTCGCGGGTTCGCGCTCGCGAAACTGGCGTTTAAGCTCGCGTTCGGCGGCTTTCGTCAGGGCAACCACTATCACGCCACTGGTCGCCATATCCAGCCGGTGCACGGACTCAGCCTCGGGATAATCGCGTTGAATCCGCGTCATCACGCTGTCTTTGTGCTCTTCAAGTCGGCCGGGTACCGAAAGCAGGCCGCTGGGCTTATTCACCACCATGATGTGGGCATCCTGATACAGGATGTGTAGCCAGGGCTCCTGCGGCGGATTATAGGGTTCCATAGGTTATTCCAAAAAAGAGGGCCTTGCGGCCCTGAACTTATTGATGCGTAACCACAATCAGACGCAGTGCGTCCAGTCGCCAGTTGGCCTCATCCAGACTCTCCAGCACCTGCTGGCGATTGCTTTCTAACGCCTCGACTTCATCGTCACGGATGTTGGGGTTCACGGCTCTCAGGGCTTCAAGACGGGATAACTCGGCCCCCAGCTTTTCGCCTGCCTCACGCCGCGCCGCGTCAATGACGGCGCGCGCTTCACTGACGACTTCTTTTTCGGCCAGCGTAAGAATCGCGTGAACATCCTGCTGTACGGCATTCACCAGCTTACTGCCGGTATGGCGGTTAACCGCATTCAACTGACGGTTGAAACTCTCGAACTCCACTTTACCGGCCAGATTCGTACCGTTGCGATCTAACAGCAGACGCACGGGCGTTGGCGGCAGAAAACGGGTGAGTTGCAGATGTTTCGGCGCCTGCGCTTCCACCACATAGATCATTTCGACCAACAGCGTTCCAACGGGTAAGGCCTTATTCTTCAACAATGACAGCGCACAGCTCCCGGTGTCACCCGACAGGATCAGATCCAACCCATTACGGATTAACGGATGTTCCCAGGTGATAAACTGCGTATCTTCACGAGATAGGGCCTGATCGCGATTGAAGGTGATCGTGCAGCCATCTTCTGGCAGGCCCGGGAAATCCGGCACCAGCATATGATCCGATGGCGTCAGCACAATCAGGTTATCGCTGCGGTCTTCCTGATTGATTCCCACGATGTCGAACAGGTTGAGGGCAAAGTTAACCAGCTCGGTATCATTGTCCTGCTCGGCGATGGTATTCGCCAGCGCCTGAGCGGCGTCGCCACCGTTAGAGTTCAGTTCCAGCAGACGATCGCGGCCCTGTTCCAGCTGGGATTTCAGCGCGTCATGCTGCTTGCGGCATTCAATAATGAAATCATCAAAACCGTCGCTGTTTTCCGGTGCAGCCAGATAGTTGATCAGCTCTGCGTGAACGCTGTCATAGATTGCTCTGCCGGTCGGACAGGTGTGCTCAAACGCATCCAGCCCTTCGTGATACCAGCGCAGCAGCACGGCCTGCGCCGTTTTCTCCAGCCACGGCACCAGAATCTGGATATCGTGTGCCTGACCAATACGGTCCAGACGACCAATACGCTGTTCCAGCAGATCCGGGTTAAACGGCAGATCGAACATGACCAGACGGCTGGCGAACTGGAAGTTACGGCCTTCGGAGCCAATTTCGGAACACAGCAGCACTTGCGCACCGTTCTCGTCTGAAGCAAACCAGGCGGCGGCCCGATCGCGTTCAATAATCGACAAGCCTTCGTGGAACACCGCAGCGCGAATCCCTTCCCGTTCACGCAAGACCTGTTCTAACTGTAGCGCCGTCGCGGCCTGAGCGCAGATCACCAGCACCTTTTCTTTACGGTTACTGGTGAGATAACCCATAAGCCATTCAACGCGTGGATCGAAGTTCCACCAGGTGCCGGTATCGCCTTCGAATTCCTGATAGATCTGCTCCGGGTAGAGCAGGTCGCGCGCACGCGCCTCCGCGCTTTTGCGCGTTCCCATAATACCGGACACTTTAATGGCGGTTTGATACTGCGCAGGCAGCGGCAGACGGATCTGGTGCAGCTCACGTTTAGGGAAGCCTTTCACACCGTTCCGCGTATTACGGAACAGAACGCGGCTGGTGCCGTGGCGATCCATCAGCATAGAAATGAGTTCTTTGCGCGCGTCCTGCTTGCCTTCACGGTCGCTGTTTGCCACCTGCAGCAGCGGTTCAATGTCCTGCTCGCCGACCAGCTCATTGATCATATTCATCTCGCTTTGTGAGATGGCATGATCGGCCAGCAGCGAGGTGACCGCGTCCGCAATCGGACGGAAGTGCTGCTGCTCTTCAACGAAGGCGGCAAAATCATGAAAACGATTAGGATCGAGCAGGCGCAGACGCGCAAAGTGGCTCTCCATGCCCAACTGTTCTGGCGTTGCCGTCAGTAACAGGACGCCCGGCGTTTTTTCGGCCAGTTTTTCGATAACCTGATATTCACGGCTGGGTTCGCCTTCGGACCAGGCCAGGTGATGAGCTTCATCGACCACCATTAAATCCCAGTCAGCCTCCGCCAGCTTATCCAGACGCTGCTTATTACGACGGACAAAGTCCAGCGAGCAGATGATCAACTGCTCGGTGTCAAAGGCATTATCACTGTCATGCTGTGCTTCGGCATAGCGATCGTCATCGAACAGGGCAAAGCGCAGGTTGAAGCGGCGCAGCATTTCTACCAGCCATTGATGTTGCAGGGTTTCCGGCACCACAATAAGCACGCGCTCAGCCCGGCCCGCTAACAGCTGCTGCTGGATAATCATGCCGGCTTCAATGGTTTTACCTAAGCCCACTTCATCCGCCAGCAGAACGCGCGGCGCATGGCGACGGCCCACATCGTGAGCAATGTGCAGCTGGTGTGGAATCAGGTTGGTGCGCATGCCGCGCAGGCCGCTGACAGGCAGACGATACTGCTCACTTTGGTATTTACGTGCACGAAAACGCAGGGCGAAGCGATCCATACGATCAAGCTGGCCTGCGAATAACCGGTCCTGAGGCTTACTGAACACCAGTTTGCTGTCGAGCATCACTTCGCGCAACATAACGTCGGTTTCCTGGGTATCAAGGCGCGTACCGATATAGGTTATCAGGTCATTGTCATTGCGGACTTCATCGACCTGCATCTGCCAGCCTTCGTGGCTGGTAACGGTATCACCCGGATTAAAAATCACGCGAGTGACCGGCGAGTCGTTGCGAGCGTAGAGGCGATTTTCCCCTGTGGCCGGAAAAATCAACGTGATCATGCGAGTATCAATCGCCACCACGGTGCCTAATCCCAGTTCACTTTCTGTATCACTGATCCAACGCTGACCTAATGTAAAAACCATATAATTTTTGCTCGAATTTTTAACGTTTTTGAAGGTGTTCCCCATTCTCAGGCAATAGCATGTCAACCAGGCAAAAGGGCCTGGCACGTCATGTCAGAGCAGTGAGTTTTGAGGAAGGGCATTATGGTACTGGATGGCAGGGCATTCGTCACCTGTCAAAAAAGCCCTAACTGCCCGGTAATGAGTGTAGCAAAGTCACCCTCGACAAAGGGCAGAATGCCTTCGGCTACGGGTTGCAGCTGTTTTGTGACGTAATGATCGTAGTCCAGCGGCGTGGTTCGGGCCTCCACGGGCTCAGGGCCGCCGGTGGCAATCACATAGCGAATGCGGCCGCCGGTCTGGTATTGCAGCGGCCTGCCCAGTTTACGGTTTTGTTCATCAGCCAGGCGGGCGGCGCGAACGTGCGGCGGCACGTTCCGTTCATACTCGTTCAGCGGGCGGCGCAGGCGCTTTTTGTAAATCAGCTGATCGTCCAGCTCGCCCGCCAGTAATTGCGCCACGGTGGTACGGACATACTCCTCCCACGGCTGGCGATGAAATATCCGGCTGTAAAGCGCCTGCTGAAACTGCTGCGCCAGCGGCGTCCAGTCGGTACGCACCGATTCCAGCCCTTTAAACACCATACGTTCACCTTCGGCCTCCCGAATTAAGCCGGCATAACGTTTCTTACTGCCCTGTTCGGCACCGCGAATGGTGGGCATCAGGAAGCGGCAAAAGTGATTTTCATACTCCAGCTCCAGTGCGCTGGTCAGGCCGTATTGCTGTTGCAGATGCGTGCGCCACCAGTGATTAACCTTCAGCGCCAGCGAGCGGCCAATGGCTTCTGCATCGGCTTCACTGTGGGCGGATTTGAGCCAGACAAAAGTTGAGTCGGTATCGCCATAAATCACATCATAGCCTTCGGCTTCAATGAGCTCGCGGGTTTGCTGCATGATGGCGTGACCGCGCAGGGTGATGGAGGAAGCCAGCCGTGGGTCAAAAAAGCGACAGGCGCTGGTACCCAGCACGCCGTAAAACGCATTCATGATGATTTTCAGCGCTTGCGACAGCGGTTTATTACCCTGCTGTTTTGCGGTTTCACGTCCCTGCCAAATCTGTTCAACGATAGCCGGCAGGCAGTGCGTTGTGCGGGAGAAGCGTGCCTCGCGGAAACCGGTGACGGAGTCAGCGTCAGCAGGGTGCGCCAGGCCGTCAATCAGGCCGACGGGATCGATCAGGAAAGTGCGGATAATCGACGGGTACAGGCTTTTATAATCCAGCACCAGCACCGAATCATACAGACCGGGACGGGAATCCATTACGTAACCACCGGGGCTGGCCTCTGGTGCAACATCGCCAGGATTAGGCGCAACAAAGCCGACCCGATGCATGCGGGGGATATACAGATGACTGAAGGCGGCGACGGAGCCGCCGTGGCGATCGACTGCCAGCCCGTTGACGGCTGCGCGCTCCAGCAAAAACGGCATAATCTCGGTTTTGTGGAAGATGCGCGTCACCAGCTCACAGTCTTTCAGGTTATAGCGCGCCAGCGCCGGTTTATCGTTGGCAAAACGCCAGTTGATCTCTTCCATGCGCTGCCACGGATTATCAATGGCTTTGCCTTCACCAAGCAGCTGCTGCGAGACAGCCTCCAGACTAAAGGAGGGAAAGTCCCAGAAAGCGGATTTCAGCGCATCAATACCATCGATAATCAGGCGTCCGCTGGCCTGGGCAAAAAAAACGCCGGGTTTAAAACCGTGCTCTCGCCACTCCAGCACGGCCTGCTGTCGGCCAAGACGCAACGGAATGCCGTAGCGGTCGGCGTGTTTTTGCAGCACACGCAGGTCAAACTGCACCACGTTCCAGCCGATGATCACATCCGGGTCGTTGTCGGCAAACCAGCGATTAAGCGCGTCCAGCAACTGCGGGCGGCTTTCAAGGTAGATGAGTTCGAAATCCAGTGCGCTGGCATCACCGTTAGGCGGCCCCAGCATGTAAACCTGGCGCTGACCGCAGCCCTCCAGACCGATGCAGTAAAGCTCCCCGTGCTGAGTGGTTTCGATATCCAGCGATACCCACTTTAGCGGCGGGCGGTAATCAGGATGAGGTTTAAGACGAGCGTTAACCACCGAATCGCCCTGAATATCTCCATCGAACCACACGGGCGCGGTGATAAACCGTTCCATCAAGTAGCGCTCGGGGGGACGGATATCGGATTCATAGAGAGGAATACCGTTTTCACGCAGTTTTTTTTCAATCCACTGCAACTGACGGTGCTGGCGGCAGTAAAGGCCAAATACCGGACGGCGGCGAAAATCTTTTAACTGCAAAGGTTGGATGCGCAGCTGACGCTCGTCCTGCAACAGCGATTCCACCTGGGCCTGATATTCAACGGGAATAAAGGTTACCGATTCCTGCGCGGGCAGCACGACGCGCTGAGCACCTGAATCGGTGGCCAGCCAGAGCGTAATTTCAGTGCCTTGCGGCGTATCGCGCCAGTGACGGCTGAGCAGAAACCCTGCGCGGGGCTTATTCACGTATTCTCCAGGCAGACAGCGAGTCGGAAGTGTAGGTTAAAAAGTATAACATGGATATTTATACAGTGTCTGCCGGTGCGTTTTGTCAATATTGACCTACAATTCTTGCCTTGACGCTGTGATGTCTGCTCTGGACAATCCAGCCTTCTGCTTTTTCTGAGGATTGATATGGAAGCCTGGGTTGAACACCTGATTACACAGTCGCTGGAGTGGGCGCTGTTTGCCGTGGCGCTGGTGACATTTCTGGAGTCATTAGCGTTCGTGGGGCTGTTACTCCCCGGAACCGTGATGATGGCAAGCCTGGGCGCGCTGGTCGGTAGTGGGCAGATAGGATTGTATCCGGCCTGGGCGGCGGGCTTCGTCGGCTGCCTGTTGGGCGACTGGGTATCTTATGGCATTGGCTGGAAATTTCAGGGGCCGCTCCATCGCTGGAAATACCTGCAAAAGTACAAAGGGTTACTGGATAAGACCGAACATGCGCTGTATCAGCACAGCATGTTTACCATTCTGGTCGGGCGCTTTGTGGGACCAACCCGACCGTTAATCCCGCTGGTGGCGGGCATGCTGGAACTGCCGGTGCGTAAGTTTCTGCCCCCCAACCTGATCGGCTGCATTTTATGGCCACCGCTCTATTTATTGCCGGGTATTCTGGCAGGCGTCGCGATTGATGTACCGAAAGAAGCCAGGGGCGGTCATTTCATCTGGCTGTTATTGGGCGTTGCTATTCTGGTGTGGCTGGGATGCTGGCTGTGCTGGCGCTGGTGGCGCAGCGGTAAAACCCGCGACTGGGCGACGGCGTATTTGCCGCCGCAACGCCTGCGCTGGCTGGCACCGCTGAGCTTTGTCGTCGCCGTTGCAGCCTTTGTCGGCATCCAGTTTCACCCGATGATGCCGATTTTCCGCCACCTGTTGTGGCAGGTCTTTATTGGCTAACGAAGCGGGATGCCGAGCACATCGGCTTCCCGTATTTCGCCTGATAACAGTCTGTCCGTCGCGCCATCCCAGTAAACCCGTCCGTCCACCACGACAACACTGCGTGGTGCAATCTGCTGCGCATCTTCAAGGCTGTGCGACACCATCAGCAACGTAATCGCGCGGGTTTCGCAGACGGTACGCACCAGATGAAGCATCTCACCGCGCAGGGCCGGGTCAAGCGCCGAAAAAGGTTCATCCAGCAGCAGCAGCGGGCGATCGCGGAGTAAACAGCGCGCCAGCGCAACGCGCTGGCGTTGTCCACCCGAGAGCTGACCCGGCAGGCGCGTCAGCATATCGCTTAACCCCACCTGGTGGGCGATAGCCGCGACCTGCTGACGTTGCACTGAATTAAGCTTCAATCCTGGATGTAAGCCCAGCCCCAGATTTTGTTCAACGTTAAGATGTGGAAACAGGTTGTTTTCCTGAAACAGCATCGACACCGGTCGCTGAGCGGGTACGCTGTGGGTGTGATCGACACCGTCGATCGTCAGACTGCCCTGGCTGACAGGCAGAAAGCCGGCTATCAGATTTAACAGCGTGCTTTTACCCGCGCCGCTGGGGCCGAGAATAGCCAGCCGTTCGCCGCGAACGGCGTTCAGAGAAAAACGCATCGGCAAATGCTGATACAGGTAAGTCAGATTATTCAGTGTCAGCATGGCGACCCGGTAATTTTTCCATCAGAGTGAACAGAGACAGGCAGAGTAACAGCAGTATCAGCGCAGTCACGGCCCCATCTGCGCCGCGATAGGAACCTATCTGCTGATAAAGGTAGAACGGCAGCGTGCGGAAATCCGCGTTGCCAAACAGCGCGACAATGCCGAAGTCACCAATTGACAGGATGCAGGCAAATGCCAGCGCCTGCGCCAGTGGACGCTTTAGTGCTCGCCGTTCAATCAGCCACAGACGGTTCCAGCCGCTGATGCCCAGTGCGCCGCACAGGCGGGTGTAACGTTCAGCGATATCTCGCATGGGGTTTTCCAGCACTTTCAGCGCGTAGGGAATGGCGATTAACGCATTGGCAAAAATGACCACGCCATCCGGGGCGTCGGGCAAACCGACCGTCGCGTTCAGCAGCAGGAAAAAGCCGGTTGCCAGCACAATACCGGGCATCGCCAGAATCAACATACCGCTGCTGTCCATGGCTTGTGCGGCGACATTACGCTGCCGCAGGCGCAGCTCCCGGCTGCTCCACAGCAACATCGTGGTCAGCACCACACATAACAGCCCGGCACCGAGCGCGATCCGCAACGAGGTCAGGGTGGCCTGCCACAGGGCCGGTTGCTGTAACGCGCCCTGAATCCCGCCCTCCAGACCATTAACAATCACCGCCAGCAGCGGAGGCAGCAGCAGCAGCAGCGCGAAAACAATCATCACGGCGTCACTGACGCGTGACAGCGTGGAGTCCTGAGGATCGCGCCAGCCCTGCAGCTGTGGACTGCCAGCCGGAATGGCTTTACTGAAGCGTTGGCTGAGGAGCACCAGCATCAGGCAACAGCAGAGCTGAATAAGGGCCAGCAATGCAGCCCGGCCAGGATCGTAGTCATAACTTAACGCCTGGAAGATGGCCAGTTCGACAGTGGTTGCCTGGGGGCCACCGCCCAACGAGAGTACGGTGGCAAAACTGGCAAAGCAGAGCATGAAGATCAGTGCGCCCGTGGGCAGCAGCTGGCGGCGCAGCCAGGGCCACTCAAGCAATCGGAACTGATGCCAGCCACGTATGTTCAACTGGGCAGCCAGCTGCCGCTGTTCGGCAGGGATGCTTTCCAGTGACTGAAGCATCAGGCGCGTAGCCAACGGCAGATTAAAAAATACGTGCGCCAGTAAAATGCCCTGCAGCCCGTAAGGTGAGAAGTGATAGTCCACACCAAGCCACGCGCAAAGCTGTGCCAGCCAGCCCACCCGGCCATAAACGGTAAGCAGGCCAAACACCGCGACCAGCACGGGCAGTACCAGGGTCATGGCGCACAGGCGCAGCAACCACTGGCGGCCAGGAAAGCGGCGTCGATAAAGGGCGCGGGATAGCGGAATGGCCGGAAGCAGAGAGAGCAGGGCAGAGAGCAGGGCCTGACCCAATGAAAAGACCATCACATGGTGCAGATAATCATCCTGCAGTACCTTCAGCCAGTCGGTCGCCGGTGCCGCCATCCACAATGACGCAAATGCCAACAGCGCCACGCTGCAAAGCAGTAGCGTGGCGAGGGAACCCGGAATCAGCCAGAACGGAATTAACGGCTGACGGCGCGTTGCCATTGGCTAACCCATTGCGAACGGTGGCTGGCGACCTCTTCGGGCGAGAACTGTAATGCGGTTTTTGGCACGCTGAGTGAGGCAAAGCCAGCAGGCAGGTCGGTTTTGATCACGGGATACATCCAGTTGCCGGTCGGAATGGTGTTCTGGAAAGCTGGCGTCACCATAAATTCCATAAACTGCTGCGCCAGTTTTGGCTGTTTACTGTTGGCCAGTCTGGCCGCCACTTCTACCTGTAGATAATGGCCTTCGGCAAACGGCGCAGCGGCATAGTTATCTTTTTTCTCTTCGATGATGTGGTAAGCCGGCGATGTGGTATAGCTCAGCACCAGATCGCTTTCGCCTTTCAGGAACAGACCATAGGCTTCACTCCAACCCTTGGTGACCGTGACGGTTTTTTTCGCCAGCTTTTGCCAGGCTTCAGGGGCCTTATCGCCATAGACTTTTTGCATCCAGAGTAACAAGCCAAGGCCGGGCGTGCTGGTGCGCGGATCTTCATAAATCACGCGCCACTTCTCCGGGCTTTCCACCAGTTCTTTCAGGCTTGTAGGGGGATTCTTCAGGGTGTTTTTGTTATAGACGAACGCAAAGTAACCGTAATCGAAGGGCACAAATGTGGTGTCTTTCCAGCCGTCCGGCAACTGCAGTTTGCTGGTATCCACGTCGCTTTTGGCGAAAAGGCCGGTTTGTGCCGCCGCCTGCACGAGATTGTTGTCCAGGCCTAATACCACATCGGCCTTGCTGTTTTTGCCTTCCATGCGCACGCGGTTCAGCAGGGATACCCCGTCTTCCAGGGCAACAAATTTCAGTTCGCAATCGCACTGGGCTTCAAACGCTTTTTTTACAGCCGGGCCGGGGCCCCAGTCAGCGGAAAAGGAGTCGTAGGTGTAAACCGTCAGGACAGGTTTGGCGGCGAATACCGGGGTAGAAAGTAACAGCAGCACGGGCAGGACGTTTTTTAACACTTTGCGCTCCTAATGGCGGCAGGGTTGAGTCGCAAAGGATCTGAGCAAAGTAGCCTCTCAAATCCCTACGTCGGTATTAACCGATTCAGGTTCGACGGGTATTTCTCAGCGCTCTGACACTGTGGAAAGAGGCACCCCGTTGAGAACGTGACATTCTAGTCATTTAACGGTCAGGGGGGAAGGCTCACAGCGTGGGCGGGGCAAACCAGGCGGATTTAAAATCAAACCAGCCCAGCGTATTCATTCGGACGCCGCGCATGCTTCGCTGGCCCTCCAGCAGTAGCCAGTGGTGAAACAACGGATGGAGCCAGTTATTCTCAACCAGGTGTTTACCCCATTCGGCAAGGGGAAGCGTTTTTTCCCGCCAGCGCGCGGCATCCTGCTGCCAGTTAACCGGCAGGCAGTGCTGCATCAACGGCGTTTCGTATAGCAACGCAAACAGTGAATACTCAAGTGGCAGAGTAAAATTGACGCTGCCCAGCCAGATATCGCTTTCGCCCTCGCCCTGATGCCAGCTCTCGTAACTGACCTCTCGGGTTTCCAAAGCAACGCCATGTTCTGCCAGCAGTGGACGCAGGGCATCCGTAATGCTGACATGCTCAATATGCTGATTATACCAGGTCAGCGTCAGCGTCGTGAGGTCGGCAGGTTTTTCCACCGGGGTCAGATCGCGGCGATGGTGCCAGCGGGGCAGCAGGCCGTAAGCCGGGAACCAGTAGCGCTGATAACCCATGCCCGCCTTATTAAGGAGTGCAATCGGATTAAGCAGGTAGCTTACCCAGCGCCGGATGTCCCGATCGGCGGCTTTTTCTGAACGCTGATCGAACAGTAAATAGTAGCAACCCTCTTCAAGGCGGCTCTCTTCCTGTTTCTCATCGGCATTTTCGCCCTGCAGACGAACGCCGGCATACACCAGCTCGTCGCTGATCTCGGGCAGGACCCAAACCGACACGTCATCGATCAACGCGCGATAGCCAAAATAATCATCAAACGCTTCGATCTTCAGCTGGCTTTGCTGATTGCGTATCACCCGATAGGGGCCAGTTCCCACAGGCTGGCGGGCAAAATCGCGGATTTCAGGCCATTCACGCGGCAGAATCATGGCGCTGACGCTGCCCAGTAGCCAGGGCAGCCAGCTGTCGGGCTGGTCTAAATAAATATCCAGCGTCCAGGGAGCAGGGGAATCGATCCGGTGGATATGGGAAAACAGAGGATGCTGGCGCTGACGTTCAAGACTGGCGATAACGTCGGCCATGTCCAGTTCCCGGCCATGGTGAAAACGGATGGCCGGCCGTATATAGAAGCGCCAGTGACGATCCGAGGTCTGCTGCCAGTGATGGGCGATATCGGCTTCGATTTCCCCCTTTTCCTCATTTATACGGGTCAGGCCGCTAAAGATCTGGCGGGCAATATGGGTTTCGGAACGGCGCAGTGGCGATCCGGGCAACAGATTGAGCAGAGGGCGGTAGTAAAGGACGCGCAAAATATGTTTGCCCTGGCGAAAACTACGCCCCAGGTGCGCGCTAATCATCTGCCTGACCTGGTTTTTATCCCCCACCAGTTGGACTAACTGATCGATACGATCCTGCTCCAGCAGGTCTTCGGCTCGCTGCTGCTGCAGTGCCAGCCCGGTATAGCAGAAGGTGAGCAGGGAGCGTTTTCCCCGTCCGGCTTCGGCCTGCCAGGTCAGCCAGCCAGCCTCCTGCATTCTGTTTAGCAGGTTTCGCATATGGCGACGCGAACAGTGCAGCAAATCAGCCAGTTCGCCCAGGGTTGTTTCCTGCGATTGCCCCTGGCAACTTTGCCACAGACGAATGAACTGCTGCTTCAGACGTGATGAAGACATAAAAGAGGAACTCCCTGAGAAACGTGCTCTGTTTTTCTTACCTCATTTTAGAGGCAAGCTTTCCTGTAATGGAAGAGCGGGAGGCATTCAGTCATGAATGGCGCTCTGACATGGACTGGCAGCGATGTCTGTCCCTTCTGAGTCGTGTGTTACCATTTCGCCAGCAGCGTTTATTCTGCTGGCTTTTTTCGCTTAGGGTAACGGTTCTTTGCCGGAGACGGGCGTCAGCACCTTATTCATATTGATGCCCGTCACCTGAAAACCGGCGGTGTCGTAAAGCTGACGTGCAGAGGGGTTATCTGCCGCGACGCGCAGCCTGATTTGCGTGAAACCCTGCTCAATGAGCCGCTTTTCTAGCGCCGCCATGGACGCCCGGCCGAGGCCTTGTCTGCGGAAGGCCGGGAACAGGTAAAAGTCATTGATAAAGACGGATCCAAACGCCAGGTCCGGTTTGTACCACAGGTAACCGACAGGTTGTGCGTTATCCTTACTGGTGTCAGTGATAGACAAAATAACGTGCCCGGTCGTTTTTTCGCCGTCAGGGAAGCTGGACAGGATAGTCTGACGAGCCTGTCGCAGCGCATCCTCTTGTGAAATGCGGTCATTGCTGACTATCTCTGCGGCATAATCAGCAATGAAATAATCTGTAAACGCAGCGAATTCGTCAGCGGTTAGCGGCCTGAAAGTAATCATGTCTCGTTCTCGTCGTGAAGGTGGCAGTCATAAAACAGTGTACTGGCGATGAAACGCGAGGCAATTTTGTTGATGATTACCCACTAAAAACCTTATCCGGGCAGCCTGAGCCGCGCCACCAGGTACGAAAGGTTTCGCAGGCAGAAGGCAATAAGAAAGCGGCAACACGCGCGGTATAACCTGACATGCAGTAGGCTATGAGCATCATCCGTTTGTTATTTTACGTTGAGTATAATCAGGCAAAATGAAGGGCTGACGCCCATCAGTCATGCAACCTGTTTATCACTTTCATCCTGTAAGGGACCTGGCATGAAATCGTTGTTCTCGCTCTTCAAGCGCTTTAATCCTGTCTTTTTTGCCTTTATGGTAACCGCATTTATCCTCGGTATTGCCGGTGCTTTGCAGGCACCCACGCTAAGCCTGTTTTTATCACGGGAAGTGCAGGTGCCGCCGTTGTGGGTAGGACTGTTTTTTACCATCAATGCCATTGCAGGCATTGTGGTGAGCATGATGATCGCAAAGCGCTCTGACAGCGTCGGCGATCGACGTAATATCATCTTACTGTGCTGCATCCTTGCCCTGGCAAACGCCATACTGTTCGCGTTTACCCGCCATTATCTGACGCTGATAACCTTAGGTGTGCTGCTCTCATCGCTGGCGAATGTCGCCATGCCTCAGCTCTTTGCGCTGGCGCGAGAATATGCCGACAGTGCTTCGCGCGAAGTGGTGATGTTCAGCTCCATTATGCGTGCGCAGGTGTCGCTGGCATGGGTGATTGGGCCACCTTTGTCATTTGCGCTGGCGCTGAATTTTGGTTTCGTGACGCTGTTCAGTGTGGCGGCCGGGCTGTTTTTTATCTGTTTTCTGCTGGTCTGGTTCACGGTGCCCTCGGTGCCGCGCACCGCTTCCCTGATGCAGTCGGGCGGTATTCCTCTGAGCGGCTGGCGTATTCGTGACGTGCGCGTCCTGTTTGCTGCATCGACCCTGATGTGGACCTGCAACACCATGTACATCATCGACATGCCGTTGTGGATCAGCAATGATTTGGGCTTGCCCGAAAACCTTGCCGGTCTCTTAATGGGCACGGCCGCCGGGCTGGAAATCCCGGTCATGATCCTGGCGGGCTTCTATGCCAAACGCTTGGGCAAACGCAATATGATGGTGGCAGCGGTTGCCTCAGCCGTGGTGTTTTACAGCGGACTGATTCTGTTTCACAGCCATCTGGCATTGCTGATCCTGCAGGTGTTTAACGCCCTGTTTATCGGCGTAGTCGCAGGCATCGGGATGTTGTGGTTTCAGGATCTGATGCCCGGACGGGCTGGGGCGGCCACAACCCTGTTTACCAACAGCATTTCGACCGGCATTATCCTGGCGGGGTTATTTCAGGGCATGCTGGTTGAACATTTTGGTCACGGCAGCGTGTACTGGGTAATTGCCGCGATTGCTGTGCTGACGCTGGTGATGATACGCAAAGTTAAAGACGTTTAATACGCGCGTTCCCCCGGAATAACAGTGCCGGGGGAACGGTACTTTAAAGAACAATCCGCTTAATATCGCCTATGATAAAGGTATAGGCGACTAAGCCAATAACCGCCGTGATGCCGATATACACTAACGCATAAAAAAAGCTGCTCGTCATTGAAATAATAATGCCAATAATCAGGGGTGCCAAAATCGAGGCCATATTGGCGCAAAAATTAAATATACCGCCAGTGAGACCTGCCATTGAAGCAGGCGCAATATCCGCGATAATTGTCCAGCCCAATCCGACCATACCTTGACCAAAAAAGGCAATGGACATAATAATGATCACGGCGCTATCTGAACTCATCCAGTTAGCAGCAATGATCATGCCGGAAAGAATTAAGCCGCTAATGACTGGGAGTTTTCGGCTCAGATTAATAGAGCCCGTTTTACTTAATAATTTATCAGACAGCCAACCGCCAAAAAAAACGCCTACTGCAGCAGCCATAAACGGCCACACTGAGAAAAAACCCACCTGAAGCCATTCAAGTTGCCGTTCTTTCGCTAAATAGGTGGGGAACCATGTCAGGAAAAAGACCAGTGTCGTATTTCCAGCGAATTGTCCGAGGCTGGCACCGATGATTTGCCGACAGCATATTAAACGTTTAGCATCGGGCCAGTTAAAAGGCGTGTTTTTGATTTTTTCGATAGGTTCATTGTTGAGAATATATTCAATTTCTTCCTGGTTGGCTTTTTTTGATACTTCAGGTTCATGATAAAAACGCCACCAAATAAACGTGAAAATAATACCGGCCCCGCCAGTGATCAAAAAAAGGCTGCGCCAGCTATGATGCTCCAGAATGATATAGAGTAAGGGCGAAAATGCCGCCAGACCAATATATTCCCCGACAGAATAGGTTGCGGTGGCGCGAGCACGTTCATGACGAGGAAACCATTTTGCTACTACGCGGCTATTGACCGGAAAACACGGAGCTTCGCTTAGCCCCAGTCCCAGCCTCAGTAAGATCAATGATTTGAGTCCAAAAGTAAAGGTTTGCAGTAGGGTGAAAATCGACCAAAATATAATAGAAAGCGCATAGGTCAGTTTGTTACCAAAGCGATCTAAAAACATCCCACCAGGGATTTGTGCCAGCGTATACGTCCAGGCGAAAGCAGAAAAGGCAACGCCCATCATGGCAGGATCGATGTCAAGTTCACTGGTGATTTTTGGCGCAACGATGCCCAGGATTGTGCGATCAAGATAGTTAATCATTGTACCAATAGATATTAATAGCAGAATAACCATTCTGACTTTCGTGGGTTTTTTTTTCTGCATGTACCTGCCAGTCTGTTCCTCTTGGTATGACTTTTTCATGGTGTATTCCTGAAGTTTAAACTATTTTTTGATGTTTTTTTTACATTAAAAAATAGTCTGACATTGCTAATCTTTTTTGCTTGTTTATAGCATTTTTTTAGTGCCATTAATTTTGACCTGAGTACATAATTAGTTCTTTTGACGATGATAAAGTAGGGATAGATGATTTACTTTTTATTTAAAGGCAAATGCTATGAACCTGAAGCAACTTTATTATTTTAAACGCCTGTCAGAAACTGAGCATTACACAGAAGCAGCATCCAGCCTTTTTATCACCCAGCCATCGTTGAGTCATGCTATCGCAGAGTTAGAAAAGGAGTTAGGCGTATCACTCTTTTCCCGTCAGGGCAGAAATGTGAGGATTAGCGAAAGTGGTAAATGCTTTTTACCCTATGTTGAGACGGCACTTTCAGCATTGGAAAATGGCAAGGAGGTGCTGAAAAATAATCAATTTCTGTGCCGGGAAAATATCCGGATTGCGTTTATCTATACTATGGGGGAATATGTTGTTCCGCAAATTATCAACAAGTATTCCCAACACTTGTGTCATAACGATGTGACATTCTCTTTTAAACAGGGAACGTCAGTTGTGTTGTTGCAGTCACTAAAAGCGGATAGGGTTGATATGGTCATTTGTTCTCGCATTGGCGACGATCCTGATATTGAATTTATCCCGGTGATTGAACAAGAATTAGTGGTGGTGGCGGCGAAAGATCATCCGTTAGCGCGTTTATACGACAGTGAAGTTGATTTAGCGGAGACCATTCGTTATCCCTATGTCTATTTTTCAGAAAGTAGTGGGCTACGTCCATTTATTGACGGAATCTTTCAACAGCAAAAGCTGTCACCGGACATTGCCTGCTATGTGGAAGAGGATTTGGCAATGGCCGGATTGGTCAGTATCGGTTATGGTATCGCCATCATGCCAAGGATTGCGGCACTCGCGTACTACAATATTCATATCCTGACGATCAAAAATTCGCTCCCACCCCGTTATATTTGTCTGGCGACGATTAAAACCAAAAAGCTTTCACCCGCTGTGCTTAGGCTAAAAAACTTTATTATCGCGAACAGCGAGGTCGCCCAGAAACATGCCCAAAGCACGGCTTTGGGCATGTCAGCATCTAGGAAAGCGTCTCCATCATCTCCCGCAACTGTGTAACGGCGATTTGCCCTGGTGCCGAGGACTGGCCCAGGGTGCCAAAAGTCATTGCTGAACCGAACAGGCATCCGGTTACCCGACTGACACCGCCCATTTTTCCCATCGACATAGTGATAAGCGGCCGCGTTGCGTAGCACTCTTTCATTAACAGGGTGGCAGACAGCAGCGTCAGCACATCCTGTGGTGTCTGAGGCATTACGGCGATCTTCGGCAGGTCTGCACCTAAATCCTGCATGCGGCGCAGCCGGTAAATGATCTCTTCCTTCGCGGGTGTTTGGTGGAAATCATGATTACTCATAATGATCTTAACACCGACGTTATGGGCCTCGCTTACCAGCGAACGGATGCGTGACTCATCATTAAACAACTCAATATCAATCACATCAGCCAGTCCGCTTAAGGCGGCTGCACGGTTGAGCGCGAAGTATTCGTCATCACTGATTTCCGCCTCGCCGCCTTCTTTTTTACTGCGGAAGGTGAAGATCAGCGGTGTTTCTCCCAGTTGCTGATGAATGTCGGCCAGCGCCAGTAAGACTTCACTCACGTCTTTCCCATCGATGAAGTGGTCGACGCGCCATTCAATAATGTCTGCCTTTGCTGTGGCCAGTAACTGCGCTCCGGCCTGAAGGTCAGCGCGAGTACGGCCTGTCAAGGGCACACATAGCAGCGTTTGTCCCTGTTGGAATATGATGTTTTTAACCCTAACCGTTTGAGTCATAGTCATTCCTGTTTTAACTGTTCAACGGGTTGCTGAGGCAGTTTGGCTGCGTTTTTCCGCACAATGAAATTGAAGCTGGCGGGAACCGATATAAAGCGCAAGGATAAAACCTGCCACCGCAATAATTAGATCAAACCACATGATGCTGGCGATACTGATTCGTGAAAGATGTGCTGTAAATAAAGGGATGGTAAAACTGGCCAGACTGCCGGCGGTGTAAAAGACCCCTGTCGCAAAGCCTTTCGCATGGGGAAAACTCATCGCCATGATCGTTGCCCCCAGTTGCATAACGCCGCCTGCGGCCGCAAACCCAAAGACGAACGCAAAACCAGTAACCATTTGTGGCGTCGGATAGAGGCAGACGATCAGCACTGAGAGGGCCGACAAGAAAGTGTAAATGATCATCGCAATGGCTGAGCTCAACACTTTTTTCACCATGACCGCCGTGACGAATACGCAGGTCAGCGATCCTGCCGTGTAGATACTGAGTAATTTCACCGATGCGGTATAGGACATGCCAGCGACAAACTGCCCATACTGTGCCAACCATTGGCTCACCAGATAAAAGGTCGCCATACTGATATAGCCGTATAAGGTGAACACAACCATATCCAGCTGATACAGACGACTACGCGGGGTTGCCACCGTGGCTGATCCTTCCGCGACGTTCTGTACCCGATGATCGGGAAACGGCATCTTGATCAGGTAGATTCCGCTCATCATCATTAAGGCTGCTGCCAGCACGAATGACCAACCAAACCACAAATCCGCCCAGATAAGCAGGCTAATGATAAACGGCAATAAAAATTGCCCGGCGGAGACAAACGCTTTAATCAGCACGTTAGCGCGGCTGGCCGAGTCCGGGAAAGCCTCCATCAGCGTCGGATAGGTGGCTGAATCAAGGAAACTGTTTGCCATACCTGCCAGCACGCCAAAGATATAAGCCGTATAAATATCTCGGGTAAACAGAATACCGATGAAAAACGCCACGTAACTCATGATGCCCAAAAAGACAAAAGGCTTGCGGCCAAAACGATCCGACAGAAAACCGGTAATGATGGTAATCAGTTTGCCAATGCCCAGTGAGGAAATCACAATCGATACGCCCGCCGCATCGGTGTTCCATTGCACCTGCAGGTTAGCCATATTGAGAGTGATGACCAGCACGCCCATGCCATGAATGAGATAATTGAGATACAGCCCAGCGGCGGTGGGAATATATTTGTTTTTCATCTCTGTCATCCTCAAAAAAGGATTTTTTTGAGGTGATCAACAGGCATCGGTTTTCCTGTCCAGATTTCAAACGCGCTTGCGCCTTGCCACAGCATCATGCCGAGACCATTAATAATACGGCAGCCTTTTTTCTCTGCGATCTCAAGCAGATGTGTTTTACGTGGGATATATACAACATCCGAGACAATGAGCTCAGGACGCAGGAAGCTGTCGTCGGGGAGCAACATCTGTCCTTCAAACGGTTTCATGCCCACGCCGGTCGCATTGGTGAGAATAACGCTGTCGTTAATCTCAGCGCGTAAACGGTCATGGTCGTCGAGATCAAAAAGCTGAATCTCACAGTCAGTATGGGCACGAATTTTCGCCACGGTTTCCTGCGCATTGGCAAAGAACTTATCGCGTTGGTTAAATACCGAGATCGCCTTTACCCCATCCAGCGCGGCCTGAACGCAAATGGCCGTTGCCGCACCGCCAGCGCCCAGAACAGTCATCTTTTTGCCCAGGATATCTATGCGCTCTTCAGCGAGGGCGCGCATGTAACCTGTACCATCAGTGATGTGCCCGGTTAGCACGCCATTATCATTCACGACGGTGTTCACCGCGCCAACAAGCTGCGCAGCGGGAGACAGCTTATCCAGATAACGACAAACCTCCGTTTTATTGGGCATGGAAACATTGCATCCGCGCAGCTTCAGTGCACGAAAACCTTGCACCACCTCCTTCAGTTCCTCAGTGCCAACCTCAAAAGCCAGGTAAGCATAGTCCAGCCCAAGATGCGCGAAGGCTTCGTTGTGCATGGTTGGCGACATACTGTGGCGAATAGGGGTGGCTATTAGCCCAATCAGCTCGGTATGCCCGGTAATACGTTCTGCCATGATAGTGTCCTTAGTAAGTTAAAAGTGGAATGCTTGTCGCTTCGCGGTTACCCAGTGCGCCAATCTCTTCGAGGGCATCCAGTACGTTGCGTCCTTCGCGTACACCATCAATAATTCGCCGCGCTTTCAGGCTGTCGCCGATATTCATTATTTTGATCTGGTTGGCGGTGGCCCAGTGCTCTATGGCCTCGAAACCGGTGCGGTTAGGACGCATCCCCAGACAGATAAAGCCGTAGTCAAAGGTGATGTCGAAGGTGCGGTGGGCGCTTTTAACGCGGAAGCGATCGGGTTTGACTTCAACGAGTTGCGTGTCCATATGTTGTTCTACCTGATGTTGTTCAAGCAGAGCTAACATGGCTCTCTTTGTGATGATGTCGAGGTCGCGTCCTGGTGAATGCTGCATTTCAATCAGTACAGCTTCAGCGCCTCGGCTGGCAAAATACTCAACAACATCGAGTCCAACGGCACCGCCGCCGACCACGGCGATACGCTTGCCTTGCAGCTCGCTAAAGCTATTCAGGTGTTGAATCATGCCAGTAATCGTGAACACCCCGCTGCCGGGGCGGTCGATCGTCTCATGTAACCCTGCAATTGGCGGCAGCAGGGGGACAGAGCCCGTGGCATTCACAATTAAGTCGGGACGCAGCACTTCGAGGGAGTCGGGCTGAATGTGTTGCCCCAGCTGCAATTGCAAATTCTCCAGCCGGGCAATACGGTTGTTCAGGAATTGCGGAAAATCGGCAATACGTTTTTTTTCGGGCAACCGTGCAATCTCGACAGCCAGGCCTCCGATATGGTCTTTGGCTTCAAGCAGCCATGTCTTGCATCCCACCTCGGCGGCCGTGCAGGCGGCTTCGATACCTGCGGTCCCAGCCCCGATGACGACGACACGCGTTGGACGATTTACCCGCCGCTTTTTATAAGCATCGCCATGGATAATATCGGGGTTAATTGAGCAGCGAAGAGGAAGCGAGCGGGCAATGCGATGGTCGGCGCACCCGATGTTGCAGGAGATGCACTTACGCATCATCTCTTCATGCCCACTCTGTACCTTTTGCACCCAGTCTGGTTCGGCAATCAGCCCGCGACCAATGGCAATGAGGTCGGCGTCACCCTGGGCAAGAATGTCTTCAGCAAGCTGAGGCGTGCGAATATTGCCAGCGACAACGGTGGGTTTATTAAATTTGTCGCGAACGGCACGTGACAGATAGCGTTTCCAGCCATCCTCTTGAGACATTTGGTCTATTTGTAAAAACAGGTTGTCATTCTGCGCCGCCGACACATTGATGATGTCGACTTTTTCCTGACAGTATTCAAGGATGCGCAGCGAATCCGCGAGCGTGTTACCGCCCTGTAAAAAATCATCCGCGCTGATACGCAGACTGATGGGAAACGTCGGTCCAACGCAGGCCCGAACTTTGTCGACAATCAGGGTTAAAAAGCGTGACCGGTTCTCGATACTTCCGCCAAATTCGTCATTGCGCTGATTGAACAGTGGCGATAAAAACTGACTAATTAAATAAGAGTGCCCGGCATGAATCTCTACGCAGTCAAAATTGGCGCGTCTGACGCGTTCTGCAGCGTCACCAAATTTGTCAACCGCCCGATATATTTCCTCATGCGTCATCGGACGTGGAATAGTCCCCTTCTTTTTTGACGGTACCGCGGAGGCTGAAATGGGCATCTCCCCATTGAGGCGATAGGTATAAGCTGATGCACCTGCATGATTTAACTGGATGGCGACACAGGCTCCGTGTTTATGCAACGTCTCGGTGAGTTTGTATAAACCGGGAATATACTGGTCATTATCAATGCGTAGTTGTGTGGTGCCGTTCGACGCGAATGGGAAATCCACGCAAATATTCTCAATCGTAATGAGCCCGGTGCCACCCTTTGCTCTAAGTGAATAGTAATCAAGCTGTTCCTGAGAGACTTCGCCATTCAGACTGGCCAGATTGGTGCCCATTGGCGGCATGATGATACGGTTTTTTAATGTCATCCCGTTGATTGTTAACGGGGTAAACAGGTGAGGGTAAGCGTGCATACATTGTCTCCACAAAAGATCTGACAGGCGGGCTGAGACGATCCCGATGTGCTTTGCGTTGAATTTTCTCTGCGGCGATGATAGCGAGGGGGAATTTACGGAAATAATGGTTTTTTTTTCAGAAGCTATAGGCAGGTTCTATGGGATTAACTATCAAATAACAAAAGAAGGGCATTGATGTTAATTAAAATAGCAAACGATTTACTTCTTGTGATAACAGAGAGGAAAAAGTGAGGAGAAGATGATGCGAGTCAAAATATAAACGTCATCGGTGAATAAATAACGCGCTTTCTGCAAGAAAATAAATTGCGATTAATTGTTTTAGCGCAGTTTTCGTTAAAAAAAAGCCCGGACTGCAGAGCAGAGCGGGCTGATTAAGAGGTGTACCAGTTAACGCATAAAGGCCGGCTGGTTGTTTTCGTAAGCCGAGATCGCGCTTTCGTGCTGCAGCGTCAGGCCGATACTGTCCAGCCCGTTCAGCATGCAATGGCGACGGAAGTCATCAATCTTAAAGCTGTAAGACTGGTCGCCAGCTTTCACGACCTGGGATTCCAGGTCCACTTCAAACCTGATCCCCGGATTGGCTTTCACCAGCGTGAATAACGCTTCCACCTGCTCGTCGCTCAACGTCACCGGCAGCAGCTGGTTGTTGAAGCTGTTACCATAAAAAATATCGGCAAAGCTGGGGGCAATCACGACTTTGAAACCGTAATCGGTCAGCGCCCAGGGAGCATGTTCACGAGATGAACCGCAACCAAAGTTCTCGCGCGTAAGCAGAATCGAGGCACCTTTATACTCAGGAAAGTTGAGTACGAAGTCCGGATTGGGCTCTAAACCGTGATCGTCCAGAAAACGCCAGTCATTGAACAGATGGGCACCGAAGCCCACGCGGGTCACTTTCTGCAGAAACTGCTTCGGAATGATGGCATCGGTGTCGACGTTAGCGGCATCCAAAGGAACCACCAGACCAGTATGTTGAGTGAATTTTTCTGCCATGATGGTTTCCTTATGTCAGGCTGCGAATGTCGGCAAAATGGCCATTAATGGCGGCAGCGGCGGCCATTGCCGGGCTGACTAAATGCGTGCGTCCGCCACGGCCCTGGCGACCTTCGAAGTTACGGTTACTGGTGGATGCACAGCGCTCGCCGGGGTTCAGGCGGTCATTGTTCATTGCCAGACACATGGAGCAGCCAGGCAGGCGCCACTCAAAACCGGCCTCAATAAAAATTTTATCCAGTCCTTCTGCTTCAGCCTGAGCCTTAACCGGGCCTGAGCCGGGTACCACGAGTGCCTGTACACCTGGCGCGACTTTACGCCCTTTGGCAATCGCGGCGGCGGCGCGCAGATCTTCAATGCGCGAGTTAGTGCAGGAGCCAATAAAGACTTTATCAATGCTGACGTCGGTCAGTTTGATGCCGGGTTGCAGGTTCATGTAAGCCAGTGCTTTTTCAGCGGAGGCTCGCTCTACCGGATCGGCAAATGATGCGGGATCGGGGATGTTGGCATCAACCGCGATCACCTGGCCGGGGTTGGTTCCCCATGTCACCTGCGGTGCAATCTCTTCCGCATGCAGCGTAACGACGCGATCAAATTTAGCCTCGGGATCGCTCTTCAGCGTGCGCCAGTATGCAACGGCCTGCTCCCACTTTTCGCCTTCAGGGGAGAACTGGCGGCCTTTCAGATAACTGAATGTCGTGTCATCCGGCGCAACCAGACCGGCTTTCGCACCCATTTCAATCGCCATATTACACAGTGTCATGCGGCCTTCCATGCTCAGCGCTTCAATCGCGGAACCACAGAATTCAACCACGTGACCGGTACCGCCGGCGCTGCCGGTTTTACCAATAATCGCCAGCACAATATCTTTTGCCGTAATGCCCGGCGCGACGGTGCCTGTCACCTCAATCTTCATGGTTTTGGCACGGCCCTGCTTCAGGGTTTGCGTGGCAAAAACATGTTCCACCTCGGACGTACCGATACCGAATGCCAGTGAACCAAAGGCACCGTGGGTCGCTGTGTGCGAGTCGCCGCAGACAATCGTCATGCCGGGTAATGTCATGCCTTGCTCTGGGCCAATAACATGCACGATGCCCTGGAACGGGTGATCCAGGTCATACAGCTGCACACCAAATTCGGCACAGTTCTTCATCAGTTCCTGCATCTGGATGCGCGCCATCTCACCCGAAGCATTGATGTCCTTGGTCTGGGTGGACACGTTGTGATCCATGGTGGCAAACGTCTTCGACGGCTGACGAACTTTACGCCCGTGTGCTCGCAAGCCATCAAAGGCCTGTGGTGAGGTCACCTCATGAATCAGGTGGCGGTCAATATAGAGCAAGGGTGTTTCATTCGGCGCTTCGTGAACGACATGTGCATCAAATAACTTCTGGTATAAGGTTTTCATTTTATTATTTTTCCTCGGCGATAAAGCGGGCAATGATGCTGCCCATCTCATCTGTGCTGATCGCATGGCCGTCACCCGCTAAATCTTTAGTGCGATAGCCTTCCGCTAAGGCCCGGCTAATGGCGCGCTCGATGCAGGCAGCGGCGTCATCGGCATTCAGGCTGTAGCGCAGCAGCAGCGACAGAGACAGGATCTGGGCAATGGGATTCGCAATGTTCTGACCTGCGATATCGGGCGCTGAGCCGCCAGCCGGTTCATACAGGCCAAAACCGTCTTCGCTCAGGCTGGCTGAAGGCAACATGCCCATCGAGCCGGTGATCATTGCGCACTCGTCTGACAAAATGTCGCCAAACAGGTTGGAACACAGCAGCACGTCGAACTGAGAGGGATCTTTAATCAACTGCATGGTGGCGTTATCAATGTACATGTGGCTCAGCTGTACATCTGGGTAATCTTTCGCGATTTCGTTCACGATTTCGCGCCACATCACGGACGTTTGCAGCACGTTAGCTTTATCGACCGAGGTGACTTTGTTGCGACGCTTACGAGCCGATTCAAAAGCCTGGCGCGCAATGCGCTCGATTTCAAAGCGATGATAAACTTCAGTATCAAAAGCCCGCTCGTGTGGGCCGCTGCCTTCGCGTCCTTTCGGCTGACCAAAATAAATTCCACCGGTCAGCTCACGTACGCAGAGAATATCGAAACCGCGGGCAGCGATATCGCTGCGCAGTGGGCAAAAGGCTTCCAGACCACTGTACAGCGCCGCAGGACGCAGGTTGCTGAACAGCTTAAAGTGTTTGCGTAACGGCAGCAGCGCGCCGCGCTCAGGCTGAGAGGCTGGCGGTAAGTGCTCCCACTTAGGGCCGCCTACCGATCCAAACAGAATCGCGTTAGCCTGCTCACAACCTGCAACGGTAGCAGGTGGCAAAGGTTCGCCATGACGATCGATGGCGATACCGCCGACATCGTATTCACTGGTGGTAATACGCAAATTAAAACGCTGACGAACCGCATCCAATACTTTGATAGCCTGGGCCATCACTTCCGGGCCAATTCCGTCGCCCGCCAGTACTGCGATATGTGAAGAGTTTGACATGATTACACCGTTTCCTTCTGATCTTTAGACTTGCGCTGTAACTCTTTCTCGACCTGTTTGGCTCGCCAGATGTTGTTTAGTGCGTTCACCATCGCTTTTGCAGAAGATTCGACAATATCTGTCGCCAGACCGACGCCGTGGAACTTACGATTGTTGTAGCTCACCACGATATCAACCTGACCCAGCGCATTCTCGCCATGACCTTTTGCCGTCAGCTTGTAATTAACCAGTTCTGCATTGAACTGGGTAATACGGTTAATCGCCTGATAAACCGCATCAACCGGACCGTTACCGGTCGCCGCTTCTGATTTCGTTTGTTCGCCGCAGCCCAGATTCACCGACGCGGTGGCCGTAATGCTGGAGCCTGACTGCACATTGAAATCATTCAGTTGGAAAAATTCAGGCTCTTCGTTTTGTTTATTAATGAAAGCCAGCGCTTCCAGATCGTAATCAAATACCTGACCTTTCTTGTCCGCCAGTTTCAGGAAAGCGTCATACAGGGAATCCAGGTTGTATTCGCTTTCTGTGTAGCCCATCTCTTCCATACGATGTTTTACCGCTGCGCGACCGGAGCGGGATGTCAGATTAAGCTGAATTTTGTGCAGGCCGATGGATTCAGGTGTCAGGATTTCATAGTTTTCACGATTTTTGATGACACCGTCCTGATGAATACCGGAAGAGTGGGCAAAGGCGTTAGAACCGACCACTGCTTTGTTGGCCGGAATTGGCATATTGCAGATCTGGCTAATCATCTGGCTGGTACGGTAAATTTCCTGATGATGAATATTGGTATGAACATTCATGATCTGCTGGCGGGTTTTGATCGCCATGATCACTTCTTCCAGCGCACAGTTACCGGCGCGTTCACCTAATCCGTTCAACGTGCCTTCGACCTGACGGGCTCCAGCCTGAACCGCAGCAATCGCATTGCCCGTTGCCATGCCCAAATCATCATGCGTATGAACAGACAGGATCGCTTTATCAATGTTTGGCACGCGTTGAATCAACTGGCTAATGATGTTGGCGTATTCGTTCGGCAAGGTGTAGCCGACGGTGTCCGGGATGTTAATGGTGGTCGCACCGGCGTTAATCGCGGCTTCAACCATACGGCACAGGTCGTCAATTGGAGTACGGCCACCATCTTCACAGGAAAACTCGACATCATCCGTATAGTTACGGGCGCGCTTCACCATACGAACGGCGCGTTCGATCACTTCAGGCAGGGTACTGCGCAGCTTCGTGGCAATATGCATCGGTGACGTCGCGATAAAGGTATGGATACGGAACGCTTCAGCGACGCGCAACGACTCGTAAGCGGCATCAATATCCTGTTCAACACAGCGAGCCAGACCGCAAACCCGGCTGTTTTTGATGGTGCGCGCAATGGTTTGCACGGATTCAAAATCACCTGGTGAAGACACAGGGAAACCGACTTCCATAACATCAACGCCCATACGTTCCAGCGCTAATGCAATTTGCAGTTTTTCTTTCACACTCAGGCTGGCCTGTAATGCCTGTTCACCATCGCGCAGAGTGGTATCGAAAATAATAACTTGCTGGCTCATCGTGTTCATCCTTTTGCGTTTCTTGCCTTGCAACGAGCATAAAAAAACCCGCGACAGGCGCGGGTTTTTAACTTTTAGCAGGTTCGAATCAGTGTTTGATTTCGCCCACAAGTCTACCGCGCACATAAGTTGCGTTTAGTAGTAGACCTGATAGACGAAAAGAACGTGACATGTTTCAAACCTCGTGAATTTTTTGCTGCATCTATTGGTACTGGAATCACCCATCGATGTCAACCATAAGCAAAGGGTTATTTTTTGCAGCGGCAAAGAAAAATGTTCTGCCATTTTCGGCCCTCGCAGAGTATTAAACGAGAGAGACACTTCGCGTCACGCTTATTGCCGCTGACGTTAGCCTGCTGGTCGATGGTTGTGTGCTAATCCAATGAATTATAATGATAAATTAAAGGCTTTATATCATTTTATCCACGAAGGTGTGATGAAAGGCAGCATAATCCATCGCGCCTGAAGACTTTATAAGAGCGTTACGCCGTAAAAAGGCCCGGCTGAAAGACGGCTGGCTGAACCGGTCTGTCATCTGTTTTTTTTATTTCTTAGATACGACTGCAAAAAATACCATTACCAGCATTTTCCTCTGCTATTAACTGGCGTATTTAGTTTAATAATCGTAAGCCAAAGTTGGCGAGCAGAGGCTTTGTATCCTGCCTCCTTTAATAAAAGGCGTTTGGCGTTTGCCAGCCCGTTTTTCTGCGGTTATGGTAATCGACCTACTCTTAGAAAAAATAACCCAGCAGAATTCTCTGTATCTGGACAGCAGAAATGAGTTCTGCTGTCTTAGCAAAAACATAAGGTTTTGATCTTAATTGGCGAAAACAGGGCTGGATGCATGTGGCTAGCGGGAAAGCAGTCGTCAGTAGATTCAGTTCCTCAAGCCGGGAGGCAGAAAATGGAGATGTTGTCAGGAGCCGAAATGGTCGTCCGGTCGTTAATCGATCAGGGCGTTAAGCAGGTATTCGGCTATCCGGGTGGCGCAGTGCTGGATATTTATGATGCGCTGCAAACCGTAGGTGGGATAGATCACGTTCTGGTTCGTCACGAGCAGGGCGCGGTGCACATGGCAGATGGTCTGGCGCGCGCAACCGGCGAAGTGGGCGTGGTGCTGGTAACGTCGGGGCCGGGCGCAACCAATGCGATTACCGGCATAGCGACGGCCTATATGGATTCTATTCCGTTGGTCATTCTGTCAGGTCAGGTTCCTTCGTCTCTGATTGGCTATGATGCCTTCCAGGAATGTGACATGGTCGGTATTTCTCGTCCGGTGGTGAAACACAGTTTCCTGGTGAAAAATACCGAAGAGATTCCGATGGTGCTGAAAAAAGCCTTCTGGCTGGCCTCTACGGGTCGTCCTGGGCCGGTGGTCATCGATCTGCCAAAAGATATCCTTAATCCTGCGAATAAGCTGCCTTACCATTATCCGCAGGACGTGAGTATGCGCTCTTATAACCCCACGATTCAGGGGCACAAAGGCCAGATTAAACGCGCCTTGCAAACCTTGCTGGCGGCGCATAAGCCCGTTATCTATGCCGGCGGCGGTGCCATCACGTCCTCTTGCGAAGCGGAACTGCTGCAGTTGGCCGAACGTCTGAATATTCCGGTCACCACCTCACTGATGGGTCTGGGCGCGTTTCCCGGCAGTCATCGCCAGTGTGTCGGCATGCTGGGCATGCATGGAACCTACGAAGCGAACATGACCATGCATAACGCCGATTTGATCTTCGGGGTTGGCGTACGTTTTGATGACCGCACCACCAACAATCTGGCTAAATATTGTCCCAATGCCACCGTGATGCATATTGATATCGACCCGACCTCCATTTCAAAAACGGTGGCGGCAGATATTCCGATTGTCGGAGATGCCAAACAGACCTTACAGCAAATGCTGGAACTGTTGGATCAGAGTGAGGCAAAGCAGCCATTCGACAGCCTGCGTGACTGGTGGCAGTCGATTGAAACCTGGCGCAGTCGCCAGTGCCTGGCGTTCGATCGCACCAGTGACAAAATCAAACCCCAGGCGGTTATCGAAACCATTTGTCGCCTGACGAACGGGGATGCCTACGTCACTTCGGACGTGGGACAGCATCAGATGTTCGCCGCCCTTTATTACACCTTCGATAAACCGCGTCGCTGGATTAACTCCGGTGGCCTCGGCACCATGGGCTTTGGCCTGCCTGCCGCGCTGGGCGTTAAAATGGCCCTGCCTGACGAGACGGTTATCTGTGTAACCGGTGATGGCAGTATTCAGATGAATATTCAGGAGCTCTCGACCGCGCTGCAGTACGATTTGCCGGTGTTGGTGCTGAATCTGAACAACCGTTTCCTGGGCATGGTGAAACAGTGGCAGGACATGATTTATTCCGGTCGCCATTCTCAGTCTTATATGGAATCGCTGCCTGATTTTGTTCGCCTGGCTGAAGCCTATGGTCACGTGGGTATTGCCATTGATCATCCTGCAGAGCTGGAAGAAAAGCTGGCGCTGGCGCTGGAAACCCTGGCCACAGGGCGGCTGGTCTTTGTAGACGTCAACGTTGACGGCAGTGAGCATGTTTACCCGATGCAGATTCGCGGTGGCAGCATGGACGAGATGTGGTTGAGCAAAACGGAGAGGACTTAATTATGCGTCGCATTTTATCAGTTTTGCTGGAAAACGAATCCGGCGCATTGTCTCGCGTAGTGGGCCTGTTTTCACAACGCGGCTATAACATTGAGAGCCTGACCGTCGCACCGACGGATGATCCCACGCTGTCACGCATGACCATTCAGACCGTCGGCGACCAGAAAGTGCTGGAGCAGATCGAGAAGCAGCTTCACAAACTGGTCGACGTACTGCGCGTGACCGAGTTAGGGCAGGGCGCGTATGTCGAACGTGAAATTATGCTGGTGAAAATTCAGGCGACGGGTTATGGCCGCGAAGAGGTGAAGCGTAGCGCTGAAATCTTCCGTGGGCAGATTATTGACGTCACGCCATCGCTTTACACGGTTCAGCTGGCAGGTACCAGCGACAAGCTGGATGCCTTTTTAAGCACCGTTCGTGAAGTCGCTGAAATTGTCGAAGTGGCTCGCTCAGGAATCGTGGGCGTGTCTCGTGGTGAGCGCATTATGCGTTAATCACGCTCCGTTACCATCAGCAATGTTTGTAACCCGGCGAAATGCCGGGTTTTTTCTTTTTAATGCGCAAGATTGACGACCATCAGAAAAGCGGTTGCTACGCGCACTTTTCTGCTGTTAGATGTGCTAAAAAGGATGTCCATAGCTTATCTGCGGGTTAACAATCAGCTTAAGCCTGTTTAATGGTGGGGTTACAGTGAAACTGGATGAAATTGCGCGTCTGGCGGGTGTATCGCGCACCACGGCCAGTTACGTTATAAATGGGAAAGCACGGCAGTATCGTGTCAGCGACAAAACCGTTGAGAAAGTCATGGCGGTGGTGCGCGAGCATAATTACCATCCCAATGCGGTAGCGGCAGGGCTGCGCGCCGGACGCACGCGATCGATTGGATTGGTCATCCCCGATTTAGAAAATACCAGTTACACGCGCATTGCTAACTACCTTGAACGTCAGGCTCGCCAGCGTGGCTACCAGTTGCTGATCGCCTGTTCTGAAGATCAGCCTGATAACGAGATGCGCTGTATCGAGCATCTGCTGCAACGCCAGGTCGATGCGATTATCGTATCGACGTCGCTTCCACCCGAGCATCCTTTTTATCAACGCTGGATCAATAACCCATTACCGATCATCGCGCTGGACCGTGCGCTGGATCGTGAGCACTTCACCAGCGTTGTCGGCGCCGACCAGGATGATGCCTTTGCGCTGGCGGCTGAATTGCGTCAGCTCAAAATTAATAACGTGCTGTTTATGGGCGCGTTACCTGAACTCTCCGTCAGTTTCCTGCGTGAATTGGGCTTCAGAGAGGCCTGGAAAGATGATGAGCGCCCAATTGATTACATTTACTGTAATAGTTTTGAACGCACGGCCTCTGCTGCGTTGTTTGAAACTTATCTGGAGAATCACCCCATGCCAGATGCGCTTTTCACGACCTCTTTTGGTCTGCTGCAGGGCGTCATGGATGTCACGCTGAAACGTAACGGGCGCTTGCCAGCCGATCTCGCCATTGCCACCTTTGGCGATCACGAGCTGTTGGACTTTCTTGAATGTCCGGTATTGTCTGTTGGCCAACGTCATCGTGACGTCGCCGAACGGGTGCTGGAATTAGTTTTAGCCTCTTTGGATGAACCCAGAAAACCCAAACCCGGTTTAACCCGAATTCGTCGTAATTTATTGCGTCGTGGACAATTAAGCAGAATTTCTAATTAAATTAAGGGCAGCAATAAGTCTGCCCTGTCTATTGCATGCTGTTTTTAAACTCTTTCTTCTTAAAGTAAAAAAGCGTAAGCGTTATTCATTCATGCTCACAAATTAAGTTAACGGACTATTCTTGTTTACTTACAACTTAGCGCCTGTTTTAAACGCTGTTTGTCGCTATGTGGCTGTGCATCCCTTAAGAAATCCCCTAAAATGCGTCCCCTGTCTCAAAACGGCTCAACACTATTCAACCTGAATAAACGTGTAATTTTAAGCCACTCTTTTTTGCGTCAGATTTTTTTATTCAGTTATTCATTAGTTTAATTTTGATTAATCATCTTTTGGCGTTTTGAAACCCTCTCAGTGTTAATTCCCGCCTCGGTAAATAGTCATATTCAACTGCCGCTCCGGCTTGACAATGATTTCCTACGATCCTTAAACTCGTTTTGTGGTAAAAAGTGGGATAAAGTGGTGCAAATGGGTAATTGAGGGGTGAGGCTGGCATGTTCCGTGGAGCAACGTTAGTCAATCTCGACAGCAAAGGACGCCTGGCGGTACCAACGCGCTATCGCAATTTGCTGAGCGAGGAATCACAGGGGCAGATGGTTTGTACCATCGACCTCCACCAGCCATGCCTGTTGCTCTACACCTTGCCCGCATGGGAAATCATTGAGAAGAAGCTGGCGAGTCTTTCCAGCATGAATCCTCTGGAGCGCCGGGTACAGCGCTTGCTGCTGGGACATGCCAGTGAATGTCAGATGGACAATGCAGGCCGCTTGTTGTTGGCGAATACGCTTCGTCAGCATGCAAATTTAAGCAAAGAAGTGATGCTGGTTGGGCAGTTCAATAAGTTTGAACTGTGGGATGAACAGACCTGGTATCAACAAGTCAGGGAAGATATTGACGCAGAACAGTCAGCTCAGGAGCCTTTATCTGAGCGGTTGCAGGATTTATCGCTATAGCTATGCAGGAAAATTACAAACACACCACCGTGCTGTTGGATGAGGCGGTTAATGGCCTCAACATCAAGGAAGACGGCATCTACATCGACGGCACCTTCGGTCGTGGCGGCCACTCGCGCTTAATTCTGGCGCAGCTTGGCGCTGGCGGAAAGCTCATCGCCATTGACCGTGACCCGCAAGCTATCGCCGCAGCGGCTGAGATAAAGGACCCACGTTTTTCGATTGTTCATGGTCCTTTTTCCGCACTGGCAGAGTACATGGCCGAGCGGGAACTGGTTGGCCGTATCGACGGCATATTGCTGGATCTGGGGGTTTCGTCCCCCCAACTGGATGATGCCGAACGAGGCTTTTCATTCATGCGTGACGGACCACTGGATATGCGCATGGACCCCACGCGGGGTCACTCTGCCGCCGAATGGTTATTGCAGGCGGACGAAGCGGATATTGCGTTTGTGCTGAAAACTTACGGTGAAGAGCGTTTTGCGAAACGCATTGCCCGCGCCATCGTCGAACGTAATCGTGAAGAACCGATGACGCGCACGAAAGAGCTGGCTGCGGTAATTGCCGCAGCCACACCGATAAAAGATAAGTTTAAACATCCGGCCACGCGCAGCTTCCAGGCGATCAGGATCTGGATTAACAGCGAACTGGAAGAGATTGATATCGCGTTGAAAGGTGCGGTTGAGGTACTTGCCCCACAAGGGCGTTTATCCGTCATCAGCTTCCATTCGCTGGAAGACCGACTGGTAAAACGTTTTATGCGCGATCAGAGTCGGGGTCCGCAGGTGCCACATGGACTCCCTATGACCGAACAGCAGCTCAATGCGCTGGGTGGCCGTCAGTTAAAGCTACTGGGAAAAATGGTACCGGGCGACGTTGAGGTGAAAGAGAACCCTCGTGCACGCAGTTCCGTTTTACGCATCGCGGAGAGAACTGACGCATGATCGGCAACGAACGGCACAGCTTACCCGGCGTTATCGCCGGGGACATTTTGCGCAAAGGCAAAATTCCCCTGCTGTTGCTGATAGCCGTACTGGTTTCTGCCGTATTGGTGGTGACCACTACGCACAAAACGCGCCTGTTAACCGCCCAGCGAGAGCAACTGGTGCTGGAGCGTGATGCGCTGGACATTGAGTGGCGCAATTTAATTCTGGAAGAGAACGCCCTTGGCGATCACAGCCGCGTTGAGCGGATCGCCACCGAAAAGCTGCAGATGCAGCACGTTGATCCTTCGCAGGAAAACATCGTGGTGCAAAAATAAGGATCTGTTACTGCTAATGAACGGCGTAAAAAGAACGCTGAAGTTAAAAAAACCGGAAGATAAAGCCAGCTTTGTAAGCTGGCGTTTTGCGTTGTTATGCGGTTGCATTTTGCTGGCGTTAGGTGGGCTGTTGTCCCGGGTTGCGTGGCTGCAGGTGATCAACCCAGACAAACTGGTTAAAGAAGGCGATTTACGCTCATTACGCGTTCAGGCGGTGCCGACCGCGCGCGGCATGATCAGCGATCGTGGTGGACGCCCGCTGGCGGTCAGCGTGCCGGTAAATGCGATCTGGGCCGATCCTAAAGAGCTGCATGATGCTGGCGGGGTCACGCTTGACAGCCGCTGGAAAGCCTTATCCGATGCCCTTTCTATCCCCATTGATCAACTGGCCGCACGCGTGAATGCGAATCCCAAAGGGCGCTTTATTTACCTGGCGCGTCAGGTTAATCCCGCCATCGGTGAATACGTTAAAAAACTCAAGCTGCCAGGCATTCATTTGCGTGAAGAGTCCCGACGCTACTATCCGGCTGGTCAGGTGACGTCACATCTCATCGGCTTTACCAATATCGACGGCCAGGGCATTGAAGGCATCGAAAAGAGCTTCGATAAATGGCTGACCGGTGAACCGGGCGAGCGAACCGTGCGTAAAGATCGCTACGGACGTGTGATTGAAGATATCTCTTCGGTTGACAGCCGTGCCGCGCATAACCTGACGCTGAGCATCGACGAACGCCTGCAGGCGCTGGTCTACCGCGAACTCAACAACGCAGTGGCCTTTAACAAAGCGGAATCGGGCACGGCGGTGCTGGTGGACGTAAACACCGGCGAAGTACTGGCAATGGCCAACAGCCCGGCCTACAACCCGAATAACCTGAGCAACACGGCAAAAGACCTGATGCGTAACCGCGCCATCACCGACATTTTCGAGCCTGGCTCAACGGTGAAGCCGATGGTGGTGATGACGGCCCTGCAACGCGGTGTGGTGAAAGAGAACAGCGTACTGAATACCGTTCCCTATCGCGTCAACGGCCATGAAATCAAAGATGTGGCGCGCTACAGCGAACTGACTTTGACAGGTGTTTTACAGAAATCGAGTAACGTCGGTGTTTCACGACTGGCGTTAGCGATGCCCTCCTCAGCGCTTGTAGATACTTATGCGCGCTTTGGACTGGGTAAACCGACCAATTTGGGGCTGGTCGGGGAAAGTAGTGGCTTATACCCTAAAAAACAACGGTGGTCTGACATAGAGAGGGCCACCTTCTCTTTCGGCTACGGGCTAATGGTAACGCCGTTACAGTTAGCGCGAGTCTACGCAACGATTGGCAGCTTCGGCATTGCACGTCCGCTGTCGATAACCAAAGTTGATCCGCCGGTTGGTGGTGAGCGCGTGTTTCCTGAAGCCCTGGTGAAAACCGTGGTGCACATGATGGAAAGCGTGGCGTTACCGGGCGGAGGCGGCGTGAAAGCCGCCATCAAAGGCTATCGCGTGGCGATCAAAACCGGTACCGCGAAAAAGGTCGGGCCGGATGGTCGTTACGTGAATAAATACATTGCCTATACCGCAGGCGTTGCGCCTGCCAGTCGCCCTCGTTTTGCGCTGGTGGTGGTCATTAACGATCCCCAGGCCGGTAAATATTATGGTGGTGCGGTTTCTGCACCGGTGTTCGGTGCCATCATGGGCGGCGTTCTGCGTACCATGAATATCGAACCGGATGCCCTGCCGACCAATGACAAAAACGAGTTGGTGACAAACAGAAGTGAGGAATCAAGTGACAGATCGTAACCTGCGCGACTTACTCGGACCGTGGGTGCCTGACGCACCTGCGCGCCCGTTGCGTGACATGACTCTGGACAGCCGCAGTGCGGCGGCGGGCGATCTGTTTGTGGCCATTGCCGGCCATCAGGTTGATGGTCGCCGGTTTATTCCTCAGGCGATTGCGCAGGGCGTGGCTGCCGTTATCGCGGAAGCAGAAGGGGAAGCGACCGACGGCGAAATTCGTGAGATGCACGGCGTGCCGGTCATTTATCTGGCGCAGCTGCATCAACGTCTTTCTGCTCTGGCAGGCCGTTTTTACCAGCAGCCTGGCGAAAAGCAAAAGCTGATTGGCGTAACCGGTACCAATGGTAAAACGACCACCACGCAGTTACTGGCGCAATGGGCCAGCCTGCTGGGCGAAACCAGTGCCGTGATGGGCACGGTAGGCAATGGGCTGGTCGGGCAACTGGTGCCAGCGGAAAATACCACGGGTTCAGCCGTAGACGTGCAGCACAACCTGGATGAACTGGTCCGGAAAGGCGCATCGCTGACGGCAATGGAAATTTCGTCACACGGGCTGGTGCAGCATCGTGTTTCAGCACTGCCCTTTGCCGCTGCGGTGTTTACCAACCTCAGCCGTGACCATCTCGATTACCACGGTGATATGCAGCAGTATGCGTCGGCAAAATGGTTGTTATTTTCCGAGCATCAGGTCGGTGTGGCCGTGCTTAATGCTGACGATGACGTCGGTCGCCGCTGGCTGGCAAATCTGCCTGATGCCGTGGCAGTCACGATGGAAAATAACCTGCAGCCCGGTAATCATGGCCGCTGGCTTCGTGCGACCAACGTGAACTATCACGATAATGGTGCCGACATTCGCTTCGACTCAAGCTGGGGCGAGGGCGAGATAAACAGCCGCCTGATGGGGGCCTTCAACGTCAGTAACTTACTGTTGGCTCTGGCAACGCTGCTGGCGCTGGGTTATGCGCTGGATGATCTACTGCGGGTTGCGGCAAGACTGCCGCCGGTGAACGGGCGAATGGAAGTCTTCAGCGCCCCGGGTAAGCCTACCGTCGTGGTGGATTATGCCCACACGCCGGATGCCTTAGAGAAAGCACTGGAAGCCGCGCGCCTGCATTGCAAAGGCAAACTGTGGTGCCTGTTCGGATGTGGCGGCGATCGCGACAAAGGTAAGCGCCCACTAATGGGAGCTATTGCTGAGCAGTTTGCCGACGTGGTGGTGGTGACGGATGATAATCCGCGCAGTGAAGACCCTCAGGCGATTGTGCAGGACATTCTGAGTGGGCTGCTCGATCCTGGCCGTGCCCGTGTCGTTTCCGGACGCGCGCAGGCCGTGACCAGCACCATCATGCAGGCTCATCCCGATGACATCGTATTGGTGGCCGGGAAAGGCCATGAAGACTATCAAATTGTTGGCAATCAACGTCTGGATTACTCCGATCGTGCGACGGTCGCCACATTGCTAGGAGGCGTAGCATGATTCCGGTTTCATTGAGCACGTTAGCACAGATCACCAGCGGCACCCTGCACGGCGACGACCTGACATTAAATGATGTCACAACGGATACCCGCAAGGTCACCGCAGGTAGCCTGTTCGTGGCCATCGTGGGCGAGCGTTTTGATGCCCATGACTTTGCAGAAGATGCCATTGCCAAGGGGGCCAAAGCCTTGCTGGTAAGTAAGCGTTTACCTGTATCTGTGCCTCAGGTCGTGGTTAAGGATACGCGCCTGGCGTTTGGCAAGCTGGGAGCATGGGTGCGTCAACAGGCCAGCGCTCGGGTCGTTGCCCTGACAGGCTCTTCCGGTAAGACCTCGGTGAAAGAGATGACGGCTGCGATTTTACGTCAATGCGGTGAAACACTTCATACCGCCGGTAACCTGAACAACGATTTTGGCGTGCCGATGACCTTATTGCGCCTCACGCCTGAACATCAGTTCGCGGTCATTGAGCTGGGTGCAAATCATCAGGGCGAAATCGCCTACACCACCGATCTGGTCCGTCCGGAAAGCGCGCTGGTCAATAACCTTGCCGCGGCTCATCTTGAAGGGTTTGGTTCGCTGGCTGGCGTGGCAAAAGCCAAAGGTGAAATTTTTAACGGTTTGCCCGCGAAGGGAACGGCGATATTAAACGCTGACAGCAATGACTGGCCGCACTGGCAGGAGAACCTGCACGGTAAAACGGTATGGCGTTTCTCCCCCCAGGATGCTGACTGCGATTTTCACGCGCGCGATATTCGTATCAGTCAGGATGGCACGCACTTTGTTATGCACACGCCGCGTGGCGAAGCAGACATTACCTTACCGGTGCCGGGACGGCATAATATTGCGAATGCGCTCGCCGCTGCCGCGCTCGCGCTGTCGGTGGATGCCCCGCTCAGCGCAGTGCAGAGTGGCCTGAAAAACCTTCAGTCCGTGCCCGGACGCCTGTTCCCCATCCGCCTTTCCGCGCAGCAACTGCTGCTCGATGACAGCTACAACGCAAACGTCGGCTCAATGATCGCAGCAGCCCAGGTGCTGTCTGAGATGCCGGGTTACCGCGTCATGGCGGTGGGCGATATGGCTGAATTAGGCGACGAAAGCGAACAGTGCCATCGTGAAGTGGGTCTGGCCGCCAAAGCCGCAGGCATTGATCGGGTGTTAAGCACCGGTCAGATAAGCCATTTAATTAGCGAAAGCAGTGGCGTTGGCGAACATTTCAGCGATAAAACCGCGCTGACTGAACGTTTACGCCAGTTACTGTCCGAACACAAAGAAATGACCGTATTGATTAAGGGTTCACGTAGTGCCGCCATGGAGCAGGTAGTACAGAGCTTACAGGAGAAAGGAACATGTTAGTTTGGCTGGCCGAACATCTGGTCGCATTTTATTCCGGCTTCAACGTCTTTTCGTATCTGACGTTTCGCGCCATTGTCAGCCTGCTGACCGCGTTATTTATCTCCCTGTGGATGGGGCCACGCCTGATTGCGTGGCTGCAGAAACTGCAAATCGGTCAGGTGGTGCGTAACGACGGCCCGGAGTCGCACTTTAGCAAGCGAGGGACGCCGACCATGGGCGGCATCATGATTCTGACTTCGATCACCCTGTCGGTATTGATGTGGGCTTACCCATCCAACCCCTATGTCTGGTGTGTGCTGGTGGTGCTGGTGGGCTTTGGCGTGATTGGCTTTGTCGATGATTACCGCAAAGTAGTACGCAAAGATACCAAAGGGTTGATCGCGCGCTGGAAATACTTCTGGATGTCGGTGATTTCCCTGGGCGTTGCCTTTGCGCTTTACCTGGCCGGTAAAGATACGCCAGCCACAGAGCTGGTTGTGCCTTTCTTCAAAGACGTGATGCCACAGCTGGGGCTGTTTTACATCGTGCTGGCTTACTTTGTCATTGTGGGTACCGGTAATGCCGTCAACCTGACCGACGGTCTGGATGGCCTGGCCATTATGCCAACCGTCTTTGTGGCGGCAGGTTTTGCACTGGTCGCCTGGGCAACAGGTAACGTGAAATTCGCCGAGTATCTGCATATTCCTTATTTACGGCATGCCGGTGAACTGGTGATCGTCTGTACCGCCATCGTGGGGGCAGGATTAGGGTTCCTCTGGTTCAATACCTATCCGGCCCAGGTTTTCATGGGCGATGTCGGATCGCTGGCGCTGGGCGGCGCATTGGGGACCATCGCCGTGCTGCTGCGTCAGGAATTTTTATTAGTGATCATGGGCGGCGTGTTTGTTGTTGAAACGCTGTCGGTGATTCTGCAGGTGGGGTCATTCAAGCTACGCGGGCAACGCATTTTCCGTATGGCACCAATCCACCATCACTACGAACTGAAAGGCTGGCCAGAGCCGCGCGTCATTGTGCGCTTCTGGATTATTTCGCTCATGCTGGTGCTGATTGGCCTGGCGACGCTGAAGGTACGGTAATCATGGCTGACTATCGCGGGAGAAAAGTCGTCATCATCGGATTAGGCCTGACCGGGCTGTCCTGTGTTGATTTCTTTGTAGCGCAGGGCGTAACGCCACGCGTGATGGATACCCGTATGTCACCGCCAGGGCTGGATAAGTTGCCTGAGCAGGTAGAGCGCTACGTGGGCGGTATCAACAGTGACTGGCTGTTAGCGGCAGACCTTATCATTGCCAGCCCCGGTATTGCGCTGGCGCATCCGGCGTTGTGTGAAGCTGCGGACGCGGGCATCGAAATCGTCGGTGACATTGAGCTGTTTTGTCGTGAAGCACAGGCACCGATTGTGGCGATTACCGGCTCGAACGGAAAAAGTACGGTCACCACCCTGGTCGGCGAAATGGCGAAGGCGGCAGGCTGGCAGGTAGGCGTGGGTGGCAATATTGGTTTGCCCGCGCTCAGCCTGCTGAAAGCGCCTGCGCAGCTGTATGTGCTGGAGCTCTCCAGCTTTCAGTTGGAAACCACGCACAGCCTGAAAGCCGCAGCCGCCACCATTCTTAACGTGACGGAAGATCATATGGATCGCTATCCGTTAGGTATGCAGCAGTATCGGGCAGCCAAACTGCGTATTTACGAGAACGCCCAGGTTTGTGTGGTGAACGCTGATGATGGCATGACGATGCCGGTGCGCGGCGCTGACGCGCGCTGTGTGAGTTTTGGCATCGATATCGGGGATTATCATCTCAATAAGCAGCAGGGCAGTATCTGGCTCCGGGCCAAAGGCGAGAAGGTGCTAAACACCGATGAAATGACGCTGGTGGGGCAACATAATTACACCAATGCGCTGGCGGCATTAGCGTTGGCAGATGCGGTGGGGTTACCACGATCCACCAGCCTGTCTGCGCTTGCAGCCTATTCCGGCCTGCCACACCGTTTTCAACTGGTTCATGAGAATCGCGGCGTACGCTGGATTAATGATTCAAAAGCGACCAACGTCGGCAGTACAGAAGCCGCATTAAAAGGCTTGCAGGTTAACGGCACGCTCTGGCTGCTGCTTGGTGGGGATGGCAAATCAGCAGACTTCTCGCCGTTGGCGCCTTATGTTCAGGGCGATCGTATCCGGTTGTTCTGCTTTGGTCGCGATGGTGATGCGCTGGCCGCGCTGCGGCCCGACGTCGCTGTACGCACTGAAACGCTGCAGCAGGCTATGGAACAGATTGCCAGGCAGGTCCAGCCGGGCGATATGGTACTGCTTTCGCCAGCCTGTGCCAGCCTCGATCAGTTTCGCAGTTTTGAGCAGCGCGGTGACGTCTTCGCGCAACTGGCCAGGGAGCTAAGCTGATGCGTATTCTTGGTTCGGGCATTGCGAGTTACCTGTCCAGTCGGTTGAGTAACTGGGTAATGGGGTCGCGCGAAAGCGATGATACCTCGCTGGTGCTCTATGACCGTACGTTGCTCTGGTTAACGCTGGGCTTAGCCGCCATCGGCTTTGTGATGGTGACCTCGGCGTCGATGCCGGTAGGTCAGCGTCTGAATGACGATCCGTTCTATTTTGCCAAGCGTGATGCGTTTTATATCGCCCTGGCATTCGGTATGGCGCTGGTTACCCTGCGTGTCCCGATGGATTTCTGGCAGCGTTACAGCAACGTGATGCTGATGGTGTCTGTCGCCATGCTGTTGATTGTTTTAGTCGTGGGTAGCTCGGTCAATGGTGCTTCACGCTGGATTGCGTTAGGCCCGCTACGTATCCAGCCAGCCGAATTATCTAAACTCACGCTCTTCTGCTATCTCGCCAGTTACCTGGTGCGTAAAGTCGAAGAGGTGCGAAATAACTTCTGGGGCTTCTGTAAGCCGATGGGCGTGATGGTCGTGCTGGCTGTACTGCTGCTGGCTCAACCGGACCTCGGCACGGTGGTGGTGCTGTTTGTTACCACGCTGGCGATGCTGTTTCTGGCGGGGGCCAAGCTGTGGCAGTTTCTGGCCATCATCGGCTCCGGCATTTTTGCCGTGGTGCTGTTGATTATCGCCGAGCCATACCGTATGCGCCGCGTCACGTCATTCTGGGACCCATGGGAAGATCCTTTCGGCAGCGGCTACCAGCTTACACAATCGCTGATGGCGTTTGGCCGCGGTGAATTCTGGGGCCAGGGGCTGGGGAATTCGGTTCAGAAACTGGAATATCTGCCCGAAGCGCATACCGACTTTATTTTCTCCATTATCGGAGAAGAACTGGGTTACATCGGTGTGGTTTTAGCGCTGTTAATGGTATTCTTCGTCGCTTTTCGCGCAATGTCGATCGGTCGACGCGCGCTTGAACTTGACCAACGTTTTTCGGGCTTCTTAGCCTGTTCAATCGGCGTATGGTTTAGCTTTCAGGCACTGGTCAACGTGGGCGCCGCGGCGGGTATGTTACCGACCAAAGGGCTGACGTTACCGTTAATTAGTTACGGTGGTTCGAGTCTCATCATTATGTCTACGGCCATCGTATTTTTGTTACGTATTGATTATGAAACGCGTCTGGCTAAAGCGCAGGCGTTTACCCGAGGTGGTCGATGAGTGGTAAACGATTGATGGTCATGGCAGGTGGCACTGGCGGACATGTGTTCCCGGGGCTGGCCGTGGCCCATCATCTGAAAGCGCAGGGCTGGGAAGTTCGCTGGTTAGGCACCGCAGATCGTATGGAAGCCGACCTGGTACCCAAGCACGGTATCGACATCGACTTCATCCGTATCAGCGGATTACGCGGCAAGGGCATCAAAGCCCTGTTGCTAGCGCCGGTGCGTATTTTTAACGCCTGGCGTCAGGCTCGCAAGATTATTAAAGCCTGGAAGCCGGACGTCGTGCTGGGCATGGGGGGCTATGTATCGGGCCCGGGTGGCCTGGCTGCCTGGAGTTGTGGTGTCCCTGTCGTGCTGCATGAGCAAAACGGTATTGCCGGACTCACCAACAAGTGGCTGGCAAAAATTGCCACCAAAGTTATGCAGGCATTTCCCGGTGCGTTTCCCCACGCAGAGGTGGTAGGAAACCCGGTGCGTACGGACGTGCTGGCCCTGCCATCACCGACTCAGCGCCTGGCCGGGCGCAGTGGTGCCATCCGTATTCTGGTGGTGGGCGGCAGTCAGGGCGCGCGGGTTCTTAACCAGACGGTGCCCCTGGTTGCGGCAAAACTGGGTGAGCAGATCACCGTCTGGCATCAGACCGGTAAAGGTGCATTGCAGGACGTAGAGCATGCCTATCAGCAGGCAGGTCAGCAGCACAAGGTGACCGAATTTATTGATGATATGGCGGCGGCGTATGCCTGGGCTGATGTAGTGATTTGTCGCTCAGGTGCACTGACGGTGAGTGAAATCGCTGCCGCGGGATTACCGGCCATCTTCGTGCCGTTTCAGCACAAAGATCGTCAGCAGTACTGGAATGCCTTGCCGCTTGAGGGCGCAGGTGCAGCCAAAATTTTTGAGCAGCCGCAGTTTACAGCGGAGGCGGTAGCGGAAACGTTGCGTCACTGGGATCGCCCGACATTACTCGCGATGGCTCAAAAAGCCCATGAGGTGGCGGTACCCGATGCGACCGAACGGGTCGCGCAGGCAGTGGCTCACGCCGCACATTAACGCATCAGGTCAGCCTGGCTGACCCGTGCTCAAACTGAGCACAAACTGAATGAGTAGGTAGGTAATAAAGCGTAATGAATACACAACAACTGGCGAAACTGCGTTCAATCGTGCCCGAGATGCGTCGCGTCCGGCACATTCACTTTGTCGGCATCGGCGGTGCTGGCATGGGCGGTATTGCCGAAGTGTTAGCAAATGAAGGCTACCATATCAGCGGTTCTGATCTGGCACCGAATCCGGTAACACAAAATCTGATCAAACTGGGCGCAACGATTTACTTTAACCATCGCCCGGAAAACGTAACGGATGCCAGCGTAGTCGTGGTGTCCAGCGCCGTTGCGCAGGACAATCCTGAACTGGTGGCGGCACGCGAGCAACGTATCCCGGTGATTCGTCGCGCGGAGATGCTGGCAGAACTGATGCGCTTTCGTCACGGTATTGCGATTGCCGGCACGCACGGCAAAACCACGACAACAGCCATGGTGTCGAGCATTTACGCAGAAGGTGGCCTGGACCCGACTTTCGTTAACGGGGGGCTGGTTAAAGCGGCGGGCACGCATGCGCGTCTGGGCAGCAGCCGCTATCTGATCGCCGAAGCGGATGAGAGCGATGCGTCATTCCTCCATCTGCAGCCAATGGTCGCTGTCGTCACCAATATTGAAGCGGATCATATGGACACCTATCAGGGAGATTTTGAAAACCTGAAGCAGACGTTCATTAATTTCCTGCACAATTTACCGTTCTACGGCCGCGCAGTCATGTGCGTCGATGATGCCGTGATTCGTGACCTGCTTCCTCGCGTAGGCCGCCAGATTACGACCTATGGCTTCAGTGACGATGCTGACTTCCGCATCGAAGACTTTGAACAGCGTGGTGCACAGGTGCACTTTAGCCTGATTCGTCAGGACAAGGCGCCGTTACAGATCACCCTGAACGCGCCGGGTCGGCACAATGCATTAAACGCAGCAGCGGCCGTAGCCGTTGCCAGCGAAGAAGGGATTGAAGACAGCGCCATTCTGGCGGCGCTGGAAAGCTTTCAGGGAACCGGCCGTCGTTTCGACCAGTTGGGCGAGTTTCCTACCGAACCGGTCAACGGTCAGCCTGGCACCGCCATGCTGGTGGATGATTATGGTCATCATCCCACGGAAGTGGACGCTACCATCAAAGCGGCGCGCGCGGGTTGGCCTGATAAAAAACTGGCGATGGTGTTTCAGCCGCACCGTTACACGCGAACCCGTGACCTGTTTGATGATTTTGCCAACGTGCTGTCTCAGGTTGACGTTTTGCTGATGCTGGATGTGTACGCGGCAGGTGAAACGCCCATTCCTGGCGCGGACAGCCGTGCACTGTGCCGTGCCATTCGTAACCGTGGCAAGGTCGATCCTATTCTGGTGCCGGAACATGATTCGCTCGTTGAAATGCTGGCACCTTTGCTGTCAGGTAACGATCTGATTCTGGTTCAGGGTGCAGGAAACGTAGGTAAAGTGGCGCGTAAACTGGCCGACTGCAAATTGCAGCCAGAGCGCAAAGTGGAGGGCCGTCATGCCTAAAGTTGCCGTTTTAATGGGCGGCACGTCAGCCGAGCGCGACGTGTCCCTGATGTCCGGCGGTGCCGTGCTGGCCGGCTTACGCGAAGCAGGTATTGACGCACAGGGTATTGATACCCGCGACGTTTCAGTGCTGGATTTAACTGCACAAGGTTTTGAAAAGGTGTTTATCGCCCTGCACGGTCGTGGCGGTGAAGACGGCACGCTTCAGGCGGTGCTGGAGTTCCTGCAGTTGCCCTATACCGGCAGCGGCGTGATGGCCTCGGCCGTGACCATGGACAAACTGCGCACCAAGCTGCTGTGGCAGGGCAGGGGACTGCCGGCGGGTAAATTTGTCTGGATCACGCGTGAACAGATGCAGGCCGGTCTGGATACGGCCACCAAGACAGCGATTAGCGCGTTAGGTTTACCGCTGTTCGTTAAACCGAGCAGCGAAGGGTCCAGTGTTGGGATCAGCCGCGTGAATCAGCAGAGCGATCTGACCGCAGCACTGGAAGAAGCATTTCGCCACGACGATAACGTGCTGGTTGAGGCGTTTCTGAGCGGTGAGGAATATACCGTTGGCATTCTGGGCGAGCAGATTCTGCCAGCCATAAAAATAAAGACCGCCAGCGAGTTCTATGACTATGAAGCTAAATACATTTCTGACGATACTCAGTACTTCTGTCCAGCCGGACTGAGTGCAGAGCGTGAGGCAGAATTACAACAGCTGGTTTGGTCTGCCTGGCGTGCACTGGGGTGCAGTGGCTGGGGACGCGTTGATGTCATGACCGATGGTGAAGGACACTTCCAGCTGTTGGAAGCGAACACGTCACCCGGTATGACCAGCCACAGCTTGGTGCCGATGGCAGCAAAGCAGGCTGGCCTGACGTTTTCTCAGTTGGTTGTACGCATTCTGGAACTGGCCGACTGATATGTCACAGGCGGCGATGAACGTACGTAACCGTGAGGCGCAGGAGCGGGCACGCAACGGTCGCAGTAACGGTGCCCGGCTCTTCGGCATCGTGTTTCTGCTGATGGTGATGGGCGTAATGATTGCGGGTGGCTTAGTGGTGCTGAAGTGGATGAACGATGCCTCTCGGTTACCGCTGTCAAAGCTGGTAGTGACGGGACAACTGCATTACACCACTCACGACGATATTCGCCAGGCGATTTTGTCGTTAGGTTCACCTGGCACCTTTATGTCGCAGGATGTGAACATCATCCAGCAGCAGATAGAAAGATTGCCATGGATAAAGCAGGTCAGCGTGCGTAAGCAGTGGCCGGATGAACTGAAAATCCATTTGGTGGAATATACGCCGGTGGCGCGCTGGAACGACTCTCACATGGTTGACAGCGACGGCGTGTCATTCAGCGTACCGGCTAACCATATGGGTAAAGAAACGCTGCCGATGTTATACGGTCCAGAAGGCAGTGAAAAAGAGGTGCTGGCGGGTTATCACAGTATGGATGACGTGCTGAAAGCCAGGAAGTTTACCCTGAAGGTGGCGTCGATGACGGCGCGGCGTTCATGGCAGTTAGTGACCAGCGATGATGTACGTATTGAGCTGGGTCGTACCGATACCATGAAGCGTCTGAATCGTTTTATTGAGCTCTATCCGGTGCTGCTGCAGCAAGGTCAGAATGAACACAAGCGCATCAACTCGGTTGATTTACGCTATGACTCTGGCGCTTCTGTTGGCTGGACACCGATAGTGATGGAGCCACAGGACAGTAATCAGCAACAAAACCAGGCACAGGCTAAACAACAATGATCAAGGCAACGGACAGAAAACTGGTAGTTGGACTCGAAATCGGCACTGCGAAGGTCGCCGCCCTGGTTGGGGAAATTCTGCCTGATGGTATGGTCAATATTATTGGGGTCGGCAGTTGCCCGTCCCGCGGTATGGATAAAGGCGGCGTAAACGATCTTGAGTCGGTGGTGAAATGCGTACAGCGCGCCATCGATCAGGCTGAGTTGATGGCGGATTGCCAGATCTCTTCCGTTTACCTTGCATTATCGGGCAAACATATCAGTTGTCAGAACGAAATCGGGATGGTTCCGATTTCCGAAGAGGAAGTGACTCAGGATGATGTAGAGAATGTGGTGCATACGGCCAAGTCAGTGCGCGTTCGTGATGAGCATCGCATTCTGCACGTTATTCCTCAGGAATATGCCATCGACTATCAGGAAGGCATTAAAAATCCGGTTGGTCTGTCGGGTGTGCGCATGCAGGCAAAGGTGCATTTGATCACCTGTCACAACGACATGGCAAAAAATATTGTCAAAGCCGTTGAACGTTGTGGCCTCAAAGTTGACCAACTGATTTTTGCCGGTCTGGCATCCAGCTTTGCGGTCCTGACCGAAGACGAACGCGAACTGGGCGTTTGTGTGGTGGATATTGGTGGCGGCACAATGGATATCGCCGTCTATACGGGCGGCGCATTACGTCATACTAAGGTTATTCCTTATGCTGGCAATGTGGTCACCAGTGATATTGCCTACGCATTTGGTACGCCGCCCACCGATGCGGAAGCCATCAAAGTGCGCCACGGCTGTGCACTCGGGTCGATCGTCGGAAAAGACGAAAACGTTGAAGTGCCAAGCGTGGGCGGACGGCCGCCACGTAGCCTGCAACGTCAGACGCTGGCTGAGGTGATCGAGCCGCGTTACACAGAGCTTTTAAATCTGGTCAATGACGAGATTTTGCAGTTACAAGAGCAGCTTCGCCAGCAGGGCGTTAAACACCATCTTGCAGCAGGGATTGTGTTAACCGGCGGCGCGGCGCAGATTGAAGGATTGGCCGCCTGTGCGCAGCGCGTATTTCATACGCAGGTGCGCATTGGACAGCCGCTAAACATCACGGGTCTGACGGACTACGCGCAGGAGTCTTACTATTCCACTGCGGTGGGGCTGTTGCACTACGGTAAAGAGTCACACCTGAACGGTGACGCAGAGGCTGAAAAGCGCGTTTCCGTGGGTAACTGGTTTAAACGTATTAATAGTTGGTTAAAAAAAGAGTTTTAATTTTTGTAAAAGGGGATCATGCTGTTTTCTTTAGTGATCTCCAGGCGACAGGCACATAACGGAGAGAAATCATGTTTGAACCTATGGAATTAACCAATGACGCGGTGATTAAAGTCATCGGCGTCGGCGGTGGCGGTGGCAACGCCGTAGAGCACATGGTACGCGAGCGTATCGAAGGTGTGGAATTCTTCGCTGTGAATACCGACGCTCAGGCGTTGCGTAAGACAGCGGTCGGCCAGACCATCCAGATTGGTAATAACATTACCAAGGGGCTGGGAGCGGGTGCTAACCCGGAAGTAGGCCGTAACTCTGCAGAAGAAGATCGCGAAGCACTGCGTTCTGCGCTGGAAGGGGCAGACATGGTGTTCATCGCAGCAGGTATGGGTGGCGGTACCGGTACCGGCGCAGCGCCTGTTGTGGCTGAAGTGGCCAAAGATTTAGGTATTTTGACCGTCGCGGTCGTGACCAAGCCTTTTAATTTTGAAGGCAAGAAGCGCATGGCGTTTGCTGAGCAGGGTATCGCTGAGCTGTCCAAGCACGTGGATTCACTGATTACCATTCCTAACGACAAGCTGTTAAAAGTCCTTGGACGTGGTATTTCCCTGCTCGATGCTTTTGGCGCGGCTAACGACGTACTGAAAGGCGCCGTACAGGGTATCGCCGAGCTGATTACTCGTCCTGGCCTGATGAACGTGGACTTCGCTGACGTGCGTACCGTAATGTCAGAAATGGGTTACGCAATGATGGGTTCTGGCGTGGCCTGTGGTGAAGACCGTGCAGAAGAAGCCGCTGAGATGGCGATCTCCAGCCCACTGCTGGAAGATATCGATCTCTCTGGTGCGCGTGGCGTGCTGGTCAACATTACTGCGGGCTTTGACCTGCGTCTGGATGAGTTTGAAACCGTGGGTAACACTATCCGCGCCTTCGCCTCAGACAACGCAACCGTCGTGATTGGTACCTCGCTGGACCCAGAAATGAATGACGAACTGCGCGTCACTGTGGTGGCAACCGGTATTGGCATGGATAAGCGTCCAGAGATCACCCTGGTCACTAACAAACCAGCCAGTCAGCCTGTGATGGATCATCGTTACCAGCAGCACGGTATGTCTCCGCTGCCGCAGGAGCAAAAACCTGCCGCTAAAGTGGTGAACGATCAGAGTGCACAGTCTAACAAAGAGCCAGACTACCTTGATATTCCGGCATTTTTGCGTAAGCAGGCCGACTAGGAATAACCCTATAATTGGGATTTCCCGCTCTTTGTGCTAAAGTGTTCGCCCGCTGGTAACGTATACTGGCGGTCGGAAAGCGATATTGCGAGATAATAACGATGATCAAACAAAGGACATTAAAACGTATTGTTCAGGCGACAGGTGTCGGTTTACATACCGGCAAGAAAGTCAGTCTGACCCTGCGCCCTGCGCCGGCTAATACCGGGGTCATCTATCGTCGCACTGACTTGAATCCACCGGTTGATTTTCCGGCTGATGCAAAATACGTGCGCGACACCATGCTGAGCACCTGCCTAGTGAACGATGAAGGCGTGCGTATTTCGACAGTTGAACACTTAAATGCCGCACTGGCAGGTCTTGGCATCGATAACATCATTGTCGAAGTTGATGCGCCAGAAATCCCGATTATGGACGGCAGTGCAGCGCCTTTCATCTATCTGCTGATGGATGCAGGTATCGAGCAGCTCAGCAGCGCCAAGAAATTTGTGCGTGTTAAGCAGACTGTGCGTGTTGAAGACGGTGACAAATGGGCAGAGATCAAACCTTATAACGGTTTCTCGCTTGATTTCACTATCGATTTCAAACACCCGGCTATCGATTCCAGCTCTCAGCGCTACCAGATGAAATTCTCTGCCGAAGCGTTTGTTCGTCAGATTAGCCGTGCACGTACTTTTGGCTTCATGCGTGAAATCGAATATCTGCAGTCTAAAGGCCTGTGCCTGGGCGGTAGTTTAGATTGTGCGATTGGCCTTGATGATTTCCGCGTGCTTAATGAAGAAGGCCTGCGTTTTGAAGACGAGTTCGTGCGTCACAAAATGCTGGATGCTATCGGCGATCTGTTTATGTGTGGCCACAATATTATTGGCGCGTTCACCGCGTTCAAATCAGGCCATGCGCTGAACAACAAACTGTTGCAGGCCGTTTTGGCTAAGCAGGAAGCCTGGGAATGGGCAACCTTCGAAGACGAAGCTGAATTGCCACTGGCGTTCAAAGCACCAAATTTGGTTCTGGCTTAAATCCGTTCAGAACGTAAAACGGCTGGCTGTGCTGACACTCTCTCCGGTCAGTGGCACCAGCCGTTTTTTATTGCCTCGCTGTTAATCTCCGCCTGTTGCGATAGCATTCCCACGTCAAAGCAAACAATTGCTGAATTGCTGCACAATCGCGCGCGATTTCTCCCGTTGTTGCGCTAATCCCAGGTGTCGCCGCGCCACATTAGTGTTACTATCTCTGGCGCTTTTACAGGCTGCATGCTGCTGAAAACCGCGGTGAATAATTAAAAATGTTATGCGCAATGGAACAATTGTGATCGGAATCCTTCTACGCTGGCGACAATTAGGTAGACGCTATTTCTGGCCTCATTTCCTTCTCGGAATGGTGGCGGCCAGTCTTGGCTTGCCAGCGTGTGCGCAAACGGCTGAACTCAATACCGCATCAGAATCTTCCGCCAGTAGCCTGTTTATCGGCAATGCCGTTCGTTTTGACCATTTGATTCGTCTTCAGGAAGCCTCGCGACGTCCCAGTTTCTCGGTTGACTACTGGCACCAGCACGCCATCCGCACGGTTATCCGCCATCTCTCTTTCACGTTAACGCCGCAGGCGCAGGCGGAAGAGCAGGTGCATCCGCTGGCCGCACAAAAGCTGGCGTTGATTGATTCACTTCATGCATTATTAACCTCCCAGGCGGCACAACCCAGCATCCCGGTTCGTGTCTCCTCGCAACCCCTTCCTGCCGCTCCGACACAGACGCGTTCTGACGGACATGGCAAAGTGCACGGTATCCGTGCCGGACCCGCTTTATTGTTCTGCTAATCTCTTTGTTTTTAATCCCATTTAGATTTCGCAGTCCGGACTCTCCGGCTGAATTGAGAATATATTTATTATGTTAATCAAAATGTTGACCAAGGTTTTTGGTAGCAGCAACGATCGTACTTTGCGCCGCATGCGTAAAAACGTTGATATCATCAACAAGATGGAGCCCGAGTTCGAGGTGCTCTCCGATGACGAGCTGAAAGCCAAAACGGTACTCTTCCGTGAGCGCCTGAAAAAAGGTGAATCACTGGAAAGCCTTATCCCCGAAGCCTTTGCAACCGTGCGTGAAGCCAGTAAACGTGTGTTTGGCATGCGTCACTTTGACGTGCAGCTGATTGGCGGCATGGTGCTGAATAACCGCTGTATCGCAGAGATGCGTACCGGTGAAGGTAAAACCCTGACGGCAACCCTGCCAGCCTATTTGAATGCCTTAACCGGCCAGGGCGTACACGTCGTCACCGTCAACGACTATCTGGCCCAGCGTGATGCGGAAAATAACCGTCCGTTGTTTGAGTTTCTTGGCCTGAGCGTCGGGATCAACATGTCTGGCCTGCCTTCTGTCGCCAAACGCGAAGCCTATGCAGCAGACATCACCTACGGTACCAACAACGAGTACGGCTTTGACTATCTGCGTGACAACATGGCGTTCAGTCCAGAAGAGCGCGTACAGCGTAAGCTGCACTATGCACTGGTGGATGAAGTTGACTCCATCCTGATTGATGAAGCGCGTACGCCGCTGATCATTTCTGGTCCGGCCGAAGACAGCTCAGAACTTTACACCAAAGTGAATAAAATCATTCCTCATTTGATTCGCCAGGAAAAGGAAGATTCAGACAACTTCCAGGGTGAAGGCGACTATTGGGTCGATGAGAAGGCGCGTCAGGCGCACATGAGCGAGCGCGGTCTGGTAAAAGTAGAAGAACTGCTGGTAAGTCAGGGCATTATGGTGGAAGGGGAATCACTTTATTCACCGACCAATATCATGCTGATGCACCACGTTACTGCGGCACTTCGCGCCCATGCGCTGTTCACGCGCGATGTCGACTACATTGTAAAAGATGATGAAGTCGTCATTGTCGACGAGCATACGGGTCGTACGATGCAGGGTCGTCGCTGGTCTGACGGTCTGCATCAGGCGATTGAAGCCAAAGAAGGCGTTGAGATTCAGAACGAAAACCAGACCCTGGCTTCTATCACCTTCCAGAACTACTTCCGCCTTTATGACAAGCTGGCGGGGATGACCGGTACAGCTGATACCGAAGCGTTTGAGTTCAGCTCTATCTACAAACTCGATACCATTGTTGTGCCGACCAACCGTCCTATGGTGCGTAAAGATCTTGCCGATCTGGTTTATATGACCGAGAAAGAGAAGATCGATGCCATCATTGAAGACATCCGCGAGCGTACGGCCAACGGACAGCCTGTGTTGGTCGGTACGATTTCGATTGAGAAATCAGAAGTGGTATCAAACGAACTGACGCGCGCCGGCATTAAACACAATGTTCTGAATGCGAAGTTCCATGCCCGCGAAGCGGATATCGTGGCGCAGGCCGGTCAACCGGGTGCTGTCACTATCGCCACTAACATGGCGGGCCGTGGTACGGATATCATGCTGGGCGGTAGCTGGCACGCAGAAGTTGCCGAGCTTGAAAACCCATCAGATGCGCAAATCGAAGAGATTAAAGCCGCCTGGCAGATTCGCCATGATGCGGTGCTGGCTTCGGGCGGTCTGCATATCGTGGGTACTGAACGTCACGAATCGCGTCGTATTGATAACCAGCTACGTGGTCGTGCGGGTCGTCAGGGTGACGCCGGTTCTTCACGCTTCTACCTGTCCATGGAAGATGCGCTGATGCGTATCTTTGCCTCGGATCGTGTTTCCAACATGATGCGCAAACTGGGAATGAAACCTGGCGAGGCCATTGAGCATCCGTGGGTGACCAAAGCCATTGCCAACGCGCAGCGTAAAGTGGAAAGCCGTAACTTCGATATTCGTAAGCAACTGCTGGAATATGATGACGTGGCCAACGATCAGCGTCGTGCTATCTATAGCCAGCGTAATGAACTCCTTGATGTGTCTGATGTGTCAGAAACCATCAACAGTATTCGCGAAGACGTCTATAAATCCATTATCGACAGCTATATTCCGCCTCAGTCGCTGGAAGAAATGTGGGATGTGCCGGGCCTTGAAGAGCGCCTGCGTAACGATTTCGATCTGGATCTGCCGATTAGCGAATGGCTGGACAAAGAACCGGATCTGCATGAAGAGACGTTGCGTGAACGTATCATGACGCACGCCGCCGAAAGTTATGCGGAAAAAGAAGAGATCGTCGGCGCGGAAATGATGCGCAACTTTGAGAAAGGCGTCATGCTGCAAACGCTGGACTCGTTGTGGAAAGAGCACCTGGCCGCAATGGATTATCTGCGTCAGGGCATCCACTTACGTGGATATGCGCAAAAAGATCCTAAGCAGGAATATAAGCGTGAATCGTTCGCTATGTTTGCCGCGATGCTGGAAACGCTTAAGTACGAAGTGATCAGTACCCTGAGCAAAGTACAGGTTCGTATGCCGGAAGAAGTCGAAGCGATGGAGCAACAACGTCGTGAAGAGGCCGAGCGCCTGGCACAACAACAGCAGTTGAGCCATGCCAGCGAAGAAATCCTGGCGGCGGAGTCCGTTGCGCAGCAGGGCGGCGAGCGTAAAGTGGGCCGTAACGATCCTTGCCCGTGCGGTTCAGGTAAAAAATATAAACAGTGTCACGGTCGTCTGGCCTGATCACGGAGTGGAACTAAAAAGGAGCCAATGGCTCCTTTTTTTTGCCTTTCAGTTTGCTATTCGAACGCCTGAGCGGTTAACAACCTGCTTAACATGTTTTAGAATCAGCCCTCTTTCACTCACTCTCCGGGATATTTTCATGAAGCACCTGCAGGTTGCGGTCGGCATCATTCGCAATGCCAGTAAACAGATTTTTCTTGCCCAGCGTGCGGCGTCCTCGTATATGGCCAATAAGTGGGAATTCCCCGGCGGAAAAATTGAAGCAGGTGAGAGCGCCGAGCAAGGATTAGTGCGCGAACTGTTAGAAGAAACCGGTATTGAAGTGACGCAGGCGCGCGCTATAGGCACGAAAGATCATACCTACGACGATCTGCGCGTAACGCTGCATTTTTTCCTGGTGGAAGGCTGGAAAGGTGAGCCCTGGGGCAAAGAGGGACAACCGCAACGTTGGGTCGAACAACATGCGCTGGTCGCCGAAGAGTTTCCAGCAGCGAATCATGAGCTGATAGCGCGTCTGGTGGCGGACGAACTGTAATACGGTGGGGCAATCACGCCCCACGGTTTCACTCAGCGGTCTTCTTCGCTCCAGTTATCACTGTCATTCAAATCATCGCTGCTGGGAATGCGCTTTTCTTCTGCAGCCCACTCGCCCAGATCGATTAACTGACAGCGTTTACTACAAAATGGCCGCCACGGGCTGAGTTCATCCCAGATCACTGTTTTACCGCACTGCGGGCATTCCACCGTCATTATCTCTTCCTGCATTTTCACCTCTAACAACAGGCCAGTTGGAAGTTAAGGCGCGCTGGCACTTCGCCATGCTCGCTGTCCAATGGCATAAAACGTATCGCAAAACGGCTTTTATGGCCCGAAACCTGAGGATACAGTGCATCCTCCATTTCCAGCTGCAGTCGCAATAAATCCGCGCCTTCAGCATTATCCTGATAAAACCCATTCAAACTGGTTTGTAAACGGTAGGTTCCCGACTGGCGAATCAAATCAAGCAGCATCGCCAGGGTACTGTGCAACGGGATAAGGGTTTCCATCCAGCGTGTCACCTGCGCGTCGCGCGTCGCCTGGGGCAAATGCAGCCAGATATGCAGGCCGGGTAAATCAAAGCTACAGCATCCGCCGGGAATGCTGAGTCGTTGGCGAACCAGGGCGATAAGACGATCTTCTCGCAATGGCTGTCCCATACGAGGCGCGCTGTTAAGCAGAACAGACTGCGCTTTCAGCTTGTCACGTAATGCATCCACCACGGACATATCTACGCCGGGCACATCGGCCCATGCACGCAGTTTCGCTTGCTGGCGTTCAAGCTCTTTCAGCAATTCGGTGCGCATATCGCCACGCTCGAAGATATCCAGCAGTTCTCCAATCAGGCGGAAAAAAGTCAGTGCCGTAGCGGTGTTTTCCAACGGCATAATGTCATGCAACTGGTCGATCAAAAATTCCACGCGCAGCCAGGTACGCATTTTTTCATTCAGTGGATGTTCAAACAGAACGACTGTACTCATGGGTTAATCCTGTTTCGCTGCCGCAAGCTTCAGATAAAGCTGATGGAGTTGGGCAACCTGGGGCAGCGCATTTTCAGGTGCGCCACTGTTATCAATAATATCGTCCGCACAGGCGAGACGCTGTTGACGCGTGGCCTGTGCCGCAAGAATACGTTTAGCCTGATCGAGAGAGACATTGTCGCGCTGCAGCGTGCGTTTAAGCTGCGTCTCTTCATCGGTATCGACGACCAGCACGCGATCGGCCTGCCGCTGCAGCTGATTTTCAACCAGCAAAGGCACCACCCACAAAACATAGGGCGAAACGGCCTGCGCTTTAAGCTGCTGGGTGCGTGCATTGATCAGAGGGTGAAGCAGCGCGTCTAACCAGCGTTTTTCATCGGGCGTGGCAAAAATGATCTCTCTTAAACGTGAGCGATGTAGTGCGCCCTGTTCGTTCACAATAGCGTCGCCATAGCGAGCGATAATAGCCTGAAGAGCGGGCGTGCCTGGCTCGACGACTTCACGAGCAATGACATCCGCATCAATGATATCGACACCTGACGCAGCAAAATACTCGGCAATGGTACTTTTGCCGCTGCCAATTCCGCCAGTCAGCGCCACAGTGTAGGGGGAATCTCTCACACAAACTCTCTTAGTCGCTCTGTATCACGCCGGTCACGCGTCATCACAGGATAAATATGCGCGCTGGGTCACAACAAAAATACGCAGTTGAATTTAATGGATTGTAGCGTAAATAAAGTGAAATTCGCAGTCTTGTTGCGGCTGGAATGGCGCGTATCATGAGATCGCGGGAACCGTGATGGCTTCATGCACGACAGTTTATAACCTCTTACCAGGACAGGATGTATGCGCATTGAAGAAGATTTGAAACTGGGATTTAAAGATGTATTGATTCGCCCCAAGCGCTCAACGCTGAAAAGCCGTTCTCAGGTTGAGCTGGATCGCAGCTTTACCTTTAAGCATTCCGGTCTTAGCTGGAGCGGTGTGCCGGTTATCGCCGCCAATATGGATACCGTTGGCACCTTTCTGATGGCGGAGGCGCTGGCCGGTTTTAATATTCTGACGGCTGTGCACAAGCATTACAGCGTAGAGGAATGGCGGACATTCGTGCAACGCGTACCGAGTGCAGTGCTGAAGTATGTGATGGTTTCTACCGGGACCTCGGATGCCGATCTCAATAAACTGATCGCGATTATGGCGATCTCCGACGAGTTGCAGTTCATCTGCATCGATGTCGCCAATGGCTATTCTGAACACTTTGTCGATTTCCTGAAGCGCGCCCGTGAAACCTTCCCTGGTAAAACGATCTGTGCAGGGAACGTGGTGACCGGCGAGATGGTGGAAGAGTTAATCCTGTCTGGTGCAGACATCGTTAAGGTCGGCATTGGGCCTGGCTCGGTGTGCACCACGCGCGTCAAAACCGGCGTAGGCTATCCACAGCTCTCTGCGGTCATTGAGTGCGCCGACGCGGCCCATGGCCTGAGCGGGCAAATTGTCAGCGACGGGGGTTGTAGCGTACCGGGCGATATCGCGAAAGCCTTTGGCGGCGGAGCAGATTTCGTCATGCTGGGTGGTATGCTGGCCGCGCATGATGAGTGTGAGGGCCGGATCGTCGAAGAAAATGGCGAGCGTTTCATGCTGTTTTACGGCATGAGCTCAGAGTCGGCAATGAAACGTCATGCCGGTAGCGTCGCAGAATACCGTGCGGCAGAGGGAAAAACGGTGAAGCTGCCGTTACGCGGGCCGGTGGAGGAAACCCTTCGTGACATTCTCGGCGGTCTCCGTTCTGCCTGTACGTATGTTGGCGCTGAGCGTCTGAAAGAGTTAACCAAACGCACGACTTTTATCCGGGTAGCCGAGCAGGAAAACCGAACCTTTACCCGTTAAGGCAACCTGTTATGCATGCAGTAAGGGTGAGGCTGCGCCTTTACTGCATCGCTTCTCCTAATCCAAACACGGGTAAGTACATGGCAATCACCAATGTGCCCACAATGCCGCCAATTACTACCATCATGATGGGTTCCAGCGAGGCTGCAAGATTATCAGCACGCGTCAGCGTCTGTCCTTCATGCCATTCAGCCAGACGTACCAGCATCACATCCAGTGCGCCTGCTTCTTCACCTACGCGAATCAACTGACTGCAGAGCGGGCTAAATAAGGGATGATTGTTCAGCGCCTGGTGCAGAGGATTGCCCTGAGCAATATGATGCTGAAGTGCCTCGATAGCTTCCCGCCACAGCAGCGAGGAAAGCGTGACCTTCGCCGCCTCAAGCCCTTGCAGCAGCGTCAGTCCTGCCTGCTGCGTCAACTGCAAAACACTGTAGATTTGTGTCAGTTGACTTCCCCGCCATAGCCCGGCGATCACGGGAATGCGCAGCAAAGCTCGCTGCTCGCGACGCTGCCAGTTTTCAGCGTGCCGACGCCACTGTTGCCCTCCCACGGCCAGCAGAATAATCAACCCGGTTAACGGTAATCCCCATGCCTGCAATATCTCAGAGAGCGTAATAACAGCAGCGGTGAAAGCAGGCAAGGGGGCGTCAAAGGAGGCATACACCGAAACAAACTCCGGCAAGACAAACAGCAGCATGCCGCAGGTGACAGCCAGCGCGACGGCCAGGATAAACAGCGGATAACGCAGCGCTTTAATCACCTTGTCCCGTAAATGTTGCTGGCGTGTTTGCTGCTGTGCCAGTTGTTCGCAGCAGATGTCCAACTGGCCGGTCAGCTCACCGACCTCCATCAGGGCGGGATAAAGTGGCGGAAATATTTGCGGCCACTGACGCAAGGCGTGGGAAAAGGGCTCGCCTGCTAACACGTGATGTTGCAAAGCCAGCATCAGGGCACGCCAGGCTGCCTGAGGATGCCCTTCAGCAAGGAGACTCAGGCTCTGTGACAGAGGAAGGCCCGCCTTAAGCAGCGTGGCGAGCTGGCGAATCAAATCGATTTTATGCTGCCACTTCCAGTCACTTCGGCGTATCACTTTTTCCCGTTTCCAGCTCACGGGCAGTAAATGACGTTGCGCCAGATCAGAAAACAGCCTGTCGCAGTCAGGTGCAAGGTGGTGGCCTGTTTGCAACCTTCCGCTGCTGTCTACCGCATGCCAGCGATACAAACAGAGGCTAGTCATTATCCAGTCCGATCACGCGCTGCATCTCTTCCAGCGAGGTTTCACCGCGGCTGACGGCTTCCAGACCGGATGTCATCAGGGTGCGCATGCCCTGCTGTTTGGCCAGGTCCAGTAAGCCCTCGACCGGCATTTCGGCGGCGATGGCGTTTTGTAACTTTGCCGTAACGGGCAGTAATTCAAATAAGGCCAGCCGACCAAAATAACCCGAAAAGCAGTGATCGCAACCCGGTGCTCGCCAGGTTTGTAAGGTACCAGGCCAGAGTGACGCAGGAAAGTGGGCCACCGCCTGCGCCGGTTCGCGGCAGCGAGGGCACAAGCGTCTTACCAGCCGTTGTGCAACGATCAGGCGGAGTGCCGAACCCAGCAGATAGCCCGGAATGCCCATTTGACGTAAGCGAGTCAACGTTTCCGCCGTCGAGTTGGTGTGCAGGGTCGAGAGAACCAGATGACCGGTTTGCGCTGCCTTAACGGCAATTTCCGCCGTCTCACCATCACGTATTTCACCCACCATGATGACGTCAGGATCCTGGCGAAGCAGAGCGCGTAACACGCGGTTGAAATCAAGGCCATACTTTGGATTAATCTGGGTCTGGTTGATACCCGGAAGCGGGATCTCAACAGGATCTTCCACGCTGCAAAGGTTCTTATCCGGCTGGTTGATGGCGCTCAGCCCGCTATAAAGCGTAAAGGTTTTGCCGCTACCGGTTGGGCCTGTTACCAGAATCAACCCTTGCGGCTGCATCAGTGATGAGGTCAGCAGGCGTAGCTGCGCGGCAGGCAGTCCCAGCTTATCCAGTGACAATGCTGCGCCTTCACTCTGCAGCAGGCGTACCACGGCTTTTTCGCCGCCCTGAATGGGCAAGGTTGAGAGCCGAAAAGAGGCCGACCTGCCTTCAATATCACAACTAAATTGCCCATCCTGAGGCAGGCGCCGTTCGGCAATATCCAGACCGGCCAGAATTTTCAGCCGCGCCAGCAGTGCAGCCGGTTGCGTATCAAACTGCGGGGGCAGGGGATGCAGGACCCCGTCAATGCGCAGGCGAATACGCAAGCCGTTCTGGTAAGGTTCGATATGAATATCCGACGCACGACGCAGTGTAGCCTGGCGCAAAAGCTGACTGGCGGCATCAATCGTCGATTCCCCTGGCGCTTTTTCTTTTGCCATTAGTGGTTTATTCGTCGATTCAAACTGTTCCAGTCGGGCCTGTGGCCAGCATTCCACTTCGGTTTTACACGGGCTGGCAAACTGTAAGGCTTCAAGCAGGCCCGCCGGAATGCTTTCGGCAACGGCAAGGCGTAAGTGGGTCGTATTGTGATCGAGGACAATCGCTCTGTAGCGCTGGCAGATCAGCCTAATCGCATCATCAGGTTTTTGCATATGCGCCTCCCCGATCGGCAAAGCGGAATTGTTCCTGACAGTTATCACGCAGAGTCGTGTTATTGCTGGTACAGGTGCGCTGCCACACGATGGTGCCCTGGGTGCTGTCCCATACGGGGAGTATCTCAACGCTTAATCCGTTAAGGCTTTCCTGCCCGGTCAGGGTAATCATGCCGTTGACCACGGTGATGGCCGACACATAACGCGATGTGGTTCCCTGCGGAATACCGCGTTGCCCGGCCTGGCACTGATCAGGACCGCCGCGCTCAATGGCACACAGTTCAACGGCTGTCTTAAAGGGCACCATCGTTTGCAACATGTCGGTTAGCGCGGCGCGCTGCAGATAGTTTTGATAAGCAGGCAGCCCAATAGCGCTGAGAATTGCCACGATGCCAACCACAATCATTAATTCAACCAGCGTGAAACCACGTTGATAGATCATTCCATTGCCTCCTGTGTAAGAAGGCCGCAGTGTAAAAAGCCTGTGGCGGCGATAACAGCAGCAGATCAGGAGAGTGGAAAAGCGCAGGCAGGAAAGAAAGCGGATTACAGCAATACAGCTTAAACAGTGGAAGAAACTGCACAAAACAGGCCGTGCCAGCGGCACGGCGAAAACCATTAGCTCGCTTGAAAGCGCATGGAAAGATCGAGGGCACGCACATGTTTGGTCAGTGCACCGACGGAAATATAGTCCACACCGGTCTGGGCGATTTGGCGGAGTGTCGTATCAGTGACATTGCCGGAGACCTCCAGCAGCGCGCGACCTGCCGTTACCGTCACCGCTTCGCGCATCTCATCCAGCGTAAAGTTGTCCAGCATGATGATATCGGCTGCCGCCTCAAGGGCTTCCTGTAACTCCTTTAACGACTCGACTTCCACTTCCACCGGGACATCCGGATAGAGCCAAAAAGCTTTTTCCACCGCCTGGCGAATCGATCCACTGGCAATAATATGGTTCTCTTTAATTAAAAAAGCATCAGACAGCCCAAGGCGGTGATTGCTGCCCCCGCCGCACAGTACGGCATACTTTAAGGCCGTACGCAGCCCCGGTACGGTTTTACGCGTATCCAGAAGCTGTGTCTGTGTGCCTTCCAGCAGCGCGACATAGCGGCTGACTTCAGTGGCCACGCCCGACAGCGTTTGCACAAAGTTTAGGGCAGTACGCTCGGCAGTGAGCAGCAGGCGAGCGGGGCCCTCAATGTCAAACAACCGCTGATCCGCGATAACGGGTTGTCCATCTTCAACATGCCAGGTCAGAGCATCATAGGCACCTAACTGGTTAAAGACCTCTTCCACCCAGCGTTTACCACAAAAAACACCGGCTTCGCGGGTAATGACCTGGGCATGGGCCCGGCTTTCGGCAGGCAACAGCTGCGCGGTAATATCCCGATCGCTGTCTATCTCACCGCCAAGATCTTCCTGTAATGCACGTGCAACCGTTTCAGGAATATCATTTTCAATACGTTCAAGCAGCGCCTTGTGGCGACTGTCAGGATCATAGCGACGCACAGACATAGCGTTCAGCTCCAGCAAAAGTCAGATAACAGTGTGATTACCATATCCTGAATAATACAGCGGTGCCAGTCCTGGACGGTGTTTTGTTTAGTATACTTAACAAAACAGTTTCGGCGCGTAGGTCGCGGCGCATTTTGGCGCAATAATCCCTTAGAATTCATGTTATTCTCAAACCGATTCCGCGATGAGAAACCAGTATGAAATTAGAAAAAGGATGGCTGACCGGTGTGCGACAGGTGCCGTCACCGCACTATAATGCGCGGCCGCATAACGAAGCACCTTCTCTTCTGGTTATTCATAATATTAGCCTGCCGCCGGGTGAATATGGCGGCCCGTGGATTGATAAACTGTTCACGGGCACACTGCCTTCAGACGCCCATCCTTACTTTGCTGATATCGCCCATTTGCGCGTCGCAGCACACTGCTTAATTCGGCGTGATGGCGAGATTGTGCAGTATGTGCCCTTTGACCAGCGCGCCTGGCACGCGGGGATATCGCAGTTTGCAGGACGGGAAAACTGCAACGATTTTTCCATTGGCATTGAGCTGGAAGGAACGGATGTTGAACCCTATACCGAAGCGCAATACCAGGCTCTGCATCAGATCACGCAAATCTTGATGCAGCACTATCCGATAACGCCTGCCCGCATTACCGGACACAGTGATATCGCACCGGAGCGTAAAACCGATCCCGGCCCGGCGTTTGACTGGACCTATTATCAGCAGCGGTTACAGCAACGAAAATCATGATTCATCTGGAGTAACTATGACGTTATTTACCTTGTTACTGGTTTTAGGTTGGGAGCGGCTGTTTAAGCTGGGGGAGCACTGGCAACTGGATCATCGGCTTGAGCCCTTTTTCCGCGGTCGTCGGCACTTTTCTGTTATGCGTACCCTGTTGATGCTGTTTGTGGTGATGGTGCTGACCGCGCTGGTGGTATGGAGCCTGAAAGGCATTCTGTTTGGTATCCCTCAACTCGTGTTCTGGATTGTCGTGGGATTATTGTGCATCGGTGCCGGTGTGGTGCGTCAGCATTATCATGCCTATCTGCAGGCCGCGAGCCGTGATGAAGCCGCAGCGCATCAGGCAATGGCAGCAGAATTAACCCTGATCCACGGCGTGCCGGTTGAATGCAGTGAACGCGAATTTTTACGTGAGTTACAAAACGCCCTCATCTGGATTAACTTTCGTTTTTATCTGGCACCGATGTTCTGGTTTGTGGTGGGAGGTGCGTGGGGGCCGGTTTTGCTGGTGGGTTACGCTTTTTTACGGGCCTGGCAAAGCTGGCTGGCAAAACACTGTACGCCGATGGCGCGTGCGCAATCCGGCGTGGACAGCATTTTGCATCTGGTTGACTGGATTCCGGTGCGGCTGGCGGGCGTAGCCTATGCGCTGCTCGGCCACGGAGAGAAAGCATTACCTGCCTGGTTTGCATCATTAACCGACAGGCACCGCCCTCAGTACCATGTGCTAACCACGCTGGCGCAGTTTTCCCTGGCCCGCGATCCACACAGCGATAAGGTCGCTACGCCACGTGTTGCGGTGGCGCTGGCGAAGCGTATTTCGCTGGTGTTAGTCGTGGTGGTTGCGCTCCTGACCATCTACGGCACGCTGGTGTGATCGGCAGGTGGCACGCCAAAATCCGGTGTGCCATCTTCTCGCCAGTGTATATATTTCAGGCGCGTGTGACGATTACCATCCCACAGAGGGTCCCCTTCAATTTCCGTATAGTTGCGCGCATGGTAGACCAGCAGATCGCGTCCGCTTTCATCCTGTGTAAAGCAACTGTGCCCTGGCCCGTACTGGCGATTTTCCCAACTGGTCGAGAATACCGGCCGCGCTGACTTTTGCCAGGCTAACGCATTCAACGGATCGGCGTCACGCTGAATAGACAGCAGGCCCATACAGTAATTTTCATCCGTTGCGCTGGCCGAATACGTAATGAAAAGCCGATCGCCATGCACAATCGCTGCCGCCCCTTCATTAACACTAAAGCCCGCGCACTCCCATTCGTATTCCGGGCGGCTCAGCATCACCGGTTTACCTTTTAGCGTCCACGGATTGCGCAACTCCGCAAGGTAGAGGTTGGAATTACCCGGAATGCTGGGATCTTTCTGCGCCCATAAATACCAGTTTTTACCCTGATGAACGAAGTGAGTGGCGTCCAGCGAGAAACTGTCGATGTGGCTTAAGACCTGGCGTGCAGGCTGCCAGCTGCCGCTGAGCGGATCCGCATCGTCGCAGACCAGTGCGTACATGCGGTGCTGAAACAGCCCGTCTTTGATGTCGCGTGAAGGGGCTGCGGCAAAATAGATGACCCACTGACCATCAATATGGTGCAGCTCCGGTGCCCAAATCAACTCGCTAAAGGGGCCGATATCAGGCTTTTGCCATACCACAACCGGCTCTGCGTTGCGTAAGCCCATCAACGTGCTGGCACGACGGATTTCCAGACGATCGTATTCCGGTACGGAAGCAATGAAGTAATAGTGCTCTCCATGGCGCAGGATAAAAGGATCGGCACGTCGTTCGATAAAAGGGTTAGGCCAGTTCTCGCTCATTTCACTGCTCCCGTCTGGATCTCGCTGGTGTGTTGATCGTGTCCCGTCTGTACCGCTGTACGGCGCAGGGCAAGATCGCGTTGGATGGTTTGCATTAAGCTGCGATCCACTTTCATCAGCCGCACTACGCCGGCAGTAATCAAATAACCGATGCCCGGAATAACGGTAAACAGCAGCACGATCCCACTGATGGCATGCGCGGATTGCTGTTTCGCTCCGGCATCGTAGCCGTAAGCCGAGAGCAGAAAACCAACCATGGCACCTGCGACCGCCAGGCCCACCTTGAGGAAGAACAGGTTGCCGGAAAAGCTGATGCCGGTAATGCGCTTGCCGGTTTTCCACTCACCGTAGTCATCCACATCGGCCATAAGGGACCAATGCAAAGGCGAAGGAATCTGATGCAGGATATTCAGCAGGAAGTAGGCGATGACCACCGTGACTGTGGCGTGAGGATCGAGCCAGTAAAAACCACTGGAGAACAATGCGAGGGCAATATTGGTCCAGAAAAAGACTTTCAGCTTACACCAACGATCGGTCAGCACTTTTGCCAGCGTACTGCCCAGCATCATGCCCACCACACCAAGGCTGATAAACAGCGTAGCAAAGTGGGTGGTTTGGCCCATCACCCAGGTGACGTAGTACATGGTTGCCGCCATACGAATAAACCCAGGGCAGACGTTGCAGAACGTCAGCAGCAGGATGCGCACCCACTGATCATTCTTCCACACGTCACGCAAATCGTGTTTCAGGTCATCATTTGTCGGCACGGCAGGGTGAATACGTTCACGGACGTTGGCGAAACAGAACAGGAACATCGCTAATCCCACCAGCGCCAGTACGGCCATCGCCATTTGGTAGCCGCGCGCTTTATTCTCGCCACCAAACCACTCAGCCATGGGCAGCAGCGACAGCGAGAGGATCAACGTGGCAATGCCCACCATCACAAAGCGATAGGACTGACAGGACACGCGCTCACCGGGATCGTTGGTAATCACGCCGCCCAGCGAGCAATAGGGGATATTAATCGCAGTGTAGGTCAGGGACATGAAAAAATAGGTGACAAACGCCCAAATAACCTTGCTGTGGTAGCTCCAGTCAGGTGTCGTAAACATCAGCACACTGAATATGACATAGGGCACCGATACCCAGAGCAGCCAGGGGCGAAAGCGTCCCCAGCGACTTTTGGTGCGGTCGGCAATAGCGCCCATTATCGGATCGGTGATGGCATCAAGAATCCGGACAGAGAGTAACAGTACACCGACCAATGCCGGGGCTAAGCCAAACACATCAGTATAGAAATAGCTGAGAAACAACATGACGGCACCGCCAATCATATTGCATCCGGCATCACCCATGCCGTAGCCCAGCTTTTCTCTGAACGAGAGCGTTTTACCTGTCATTATTGTTTCCTGCAGAAGGATTAAACAGAAAAGGATTATTAATGTTTAATCAGCAGGATGAGCGGCAATAAATCGTTGCGATGATGGACAAAACAGCCATGGAGAGAGAAGTGTGAACAGCGTCGGGTTTAACGACTGCCCACCCGCTTAAACATGCGCGCGGGTGGGCAGCGCTATCAGGCTTTTTGCGTTTTATTTTTAACTACATAACCAACAGCAAGGATGACCAGCCAGACAGGGATTAACCATACGGAAATGGCCATGCCCGGTGTCATCGCCATCAGGACCAGAATTCCGCCCAGGAAAACCAGGCAAATCCAGTTACCCAGTGGATACAGAACGGCCTTAAAGCGGGTCGTCACGCCCTGCTGATTTTTCTTTTTACGGAATTTCAGGTGCGCCAAGCTAATCATCGCCCAGTTGATAACCAGCGCAGAAACGACCAGCGACATCAACAGACCAAACGCTTCACCCGGCATCAGGAAGTTGAGCAGCACACACAGGGCAGTCGCAACGGCTGACACCAGAATACTCATTACCGGCACGCCGCGACGGTCAACGTTCAGCAGCGCTTTAGGCGCATTTCCCTGCTGTGCCAGACCAAACAGCATACGACTGTTACAGTAAACGCAGCTGTTATAGACCGACAGGGCGGCCGTCAGGATGACCACGTTCAGGGCATTCGCGACCATCGCATCGCCCAGTTCATGGAAAATAAACACGAAAGGGCTGGTGTCTTCGGTTACGCGCGTCCACGGCATCAAAGAAAGCAGTACCGCCAGCGAGCCGATATAGAAAATCAGGATACGCCACAGCACCTGATTGGTCGCCTTAGGGATCGTGGTTTCCGGGTTATCCGCTTCCGCCGCCGTAATTCCCACCAGTTCCAGCCCACCAAACGAAAACATGATAATCGCCATGACCATCACCAGTCCGCCCAGGCCATTAGGCAGAAAGCCGCCGTGCTCCCACAGGTTGCGCACGGTTGCCTGTGGACCGCCGGTACCGCTAAACAGCAGCCAGCCGCCGAACAGGATCATCGCAATAACCGCAATCACCTTGATAATGGCGAACCAAAATTCCATCTCACCAAACACTTTTACGTTGGTCAGGTTAACGGCATTGATCAGCACAAAGAAGATCGCGGCTGAGGCCCAGGTAGGAAAATCAGGCCACCAGAACTGAATATATTTACCGACGGCACTCAACTCGGCCATCGCCACCAGCACATACAGAACCCAGTAGTTCCAGCCCGATGCAAAACCAGCAAAGTTACCCCAGTATTTATAGGCGAAATGACTGAAGCTACCGGCTACCGGCTCTTCAACCACCATTTCACCAAGTTGGCGCATAATTAAAAAAGCGATAAATCCGGCAATGGCATAGCCTAAAATAACGGCTGGCCCTGCCGATTTGATGACCGACGCGCTGCCCAGAAACAGGCCGGTTCCCACTGCACCACCCAGGGCAATCAACTGAATATGGCGGTTTTTTAAACCGCGCTTCAGCGATTCGCCGTGCTGTTGTTCCATACACACCTCGTGATGTTGTTATTCTTCGCTGCAGTGCAAGCTGACTGTAAAGAATTGATTACATTAACGACTGATATTTTTAGGGTATCTGACTTGCGTAATGAAGCCAGTTGTAGCCTGGGGACCAGAATAGTGATAAGCGCAGGGCTTTGCACCTGCTTTCGCTTTAGCGGTCACGAGTTGCCTGAAAAAGAAGCAACCAGGTGGAATCCATAGCGATTGGCGATAAAGAAAAAGGCTCCGGCTCGGTCAAAAACCGCACAGCCAGCTAAATCGGTTTAACTGCCGACGTTATGTAATTTTTAGTAAAAGTTAAAAAAATTAACATTCCGCTAACGCCCGGCTTTCCACTTTTTAACTCTACAGTTATGGCAGCCACGCCGCATTCCTTCACTTTAATGTCACAGATGCCGTATAGACACAAGGTGAATACTTTGTTACTTTACGGGCACCTTTTTTGAATTGGTATTACCAATTTACTTTGTCAGACAGGCACATTTAAGAAGGGAAGATGGCTTACAGTAAGATTCGTCAACCCAAACTCTGCGATGCAATTGAGCAGCAACTTGAATCCCTGATCATGGAAGGGACGCTTCAGCCGGGAGAGAAGTTGCTTCCCGAGCGCGAACTCGCCAAACAATTCGATGTTTCACGTCCGTCTCTCCGCGAGGCAATCCAGCGTTTAGAAGCGAAAGGATTGTTACTTCGCCGTCAGGGCGGCGGAACATTCGTACAGAAGCATCTCTGGCAGAGCATGAGCGATCCTCTCGTTGAGCTTCTCGCAGAACATCCGGAATCTCAGTTTGACCTGTTGGAAACGCGCCATGCTTTAGAAGGTATTGCGGCTTACTATGCCGCACTGCGTGGTACAGAAGAGGATTTACAGCGTATTCGCGACTGTCATCTTCATATACAGCAGGCGCAGGACAGCGGCGATCTCGACGCTGAAGCAGACGCAGTGATGAAGTATCAGATCGCTGTCACAGAAGCCGCCCATAATGTCGTGCTTTTGCATTTGCTACGATCAATGGGTCCTATGCTGGAACAGAACGTTCGACAGAATTTTGAATTGCTCTACTCGCGCCGGGAAATGCTGGCGAAAGTGAGCGGTCACCGCGCCAGAATTTTTGAGGCGATTGTGGCTCGTGAGCCGGAACAAGCACGCGAGGCTTCACACCGTCACCTGGCGTTCATTGAGGAAATCTTGCTGGACAGAAGTCGGGAGCAGAGCCGTCGAGAACGCTCCCTGCGTCGTTTACAGCAACGTAAGGAATAACGTGCGGCAAAGATCGTGCGGACATGTGCGACGAGCCTGTCTCCCTGACGTTAACAGGCTCCCGATTTTTCAACGTATTAGACACAGATAAGGAATACCCCCCATGTCAGAACGTTTACACAATGACGTGGATCCGATTGAAACTCGTGACTGGCTACAGGCGATCGAATCGGTCATCCGTGAAGAAGGTGTTGAACGTGCACAGTATCTGATTGATCAGGTACTGAGTGCAGCCCGCAAAGGCGGTGTGAAAGTTGCTGGCGGTGCTGCCGCAATCAGTAACTACATCAACTCTATTGCCGTTGAAGATGAACCGGACTATCCGGGCAACACCTCACTTGAACGTCGTATCCGTTCCGCCATCCGCTGGAACGCCATCGTGTCAGTGCTGCGTGCATCGAAAAAAGATTTGGAACTGGGTGGTCACCTCTCCTCCTTCCAGTCTTCCGCCACCATTTATGAAGTGTGCTTTAACCACTTCTTCCGGGCGCGCAGCGAAAAAGATGGCGGTGATCTGGTTTACTTCCAGGGCCACATTTCGCCAGGCATTTACTCACGTGCCTTCCTTGAAGGTCGTCTGACTGAAGAGCAGATGGATAACTTCCGTCAGGAAGTTGACGGTAAAGGTCTGTCTTCTTATCCGCATCCAAAACTGATGCCGGAATTCTGGCAGTTCCCGACCGTCTCAATGGGCCTGGGTCCACTGAATGCAATTTATCAGGCTAAATTCCTGAAATATCTGGAACACCGTGGCCTGAAAGAGACGTCGGGCCAGACCGTTTATGCCTTCCTGGGCGACGGCGAGATGGATGAGCCAGAATCGAAAGGTGCGATTACCATCGCCACCCGTGAAAAACTGGATAACCTGGTCTTCATCATCAACTGTAACCTGCAGCGCCTGGATGGACCGGTAACCGGTAACGGTAAGATCATCAATGAGCTGGAAGGCATTTTTGCCGGTGCTGGCTGGGAAGTGATCAAGGTTATCTGGGGCGGTCGTTGGGATGAACTGCTGCGCAATGACACCAGCGGTAAGCTGATCCAGCTGATGAACGAAACCGTTGATGGCGACTACCAGACCTTTAAATCCCGCGACGGCGCTTATGTGCGTGAGCACTTCTTCGGCAAATATCCGGAAACCGCAGCCCTGGTGAAAGACTGGTCAGACGATGAGATCTGGTCACTGAACCGCGGCGGTCACGATCCGAAGAAAATCTATGCGGCCCTGAAAAAAGCGCAAGACACCAAGGGCAAGCCGGTGCTGATTCTGGCACATACCATTAAAGGTTATGGTATGGGCGACACGGCCGAAGGTAAAAACATCGCGCATCAGGTGAAGAAGATGAACATGGATGGCGTTCGCTACATCCGCGATCGCTTCAACGTGCCGGTAGAAGACGACAAGATCGAATCTCTGCCTTACATCACCTTCGATAAAGGCTCTGAAGAGTACAACTACCTGCACGGCCAGCGTGAGAAGTTAGGCGGTTACCTGCCATCACGCCAGCCGAAGTTCACTGAAAAGCTGGAAATGCCAGCGCTGGAAGAGTTCGGTGCGCTGCTTGAAGAGCAGAACAAAGAGATCTCGACCACTATCGCATTTGTGCGTGCCCTGAATGTGATGCTGAAGAACAAGTCGATCAAAGATCGCCTGGTACCGATTCTTGCTGATGAAGCACGTACTTTCGGTATGGAAGGTCTGTTCCGTCAGATTGGTATCTACAGCCCGAACGGTCAGCAGTACACGCCGCAGGACCGCGAGCAGGTGGCTTACTATAAAGAAGACGAGAAAGGTCAGATTTTGCAGGAAGGGATCAACGAGCTGGGCGCAGGTTCATCCTGGCTGGCGGCGGCGACCTCTTACAGCACCAACAACCTGCCGATGATTCCGTTCTACATCTATTATTCGATGTTCGGCTTCCAGCGTATTGGCGATCTGATGTGGCTGGCGGGCGACCAACAGGCACGCGGCTTCCTGGTCGGCGGTACATCAGGCCGTACCACATTGAACGGTGAAGGCTTGCAGCATGAAGATGGTCACAGCCATATTCAGTCTCTGACAATTCCAAACTGTATCTCCTACGATCCGTCATATGTCTACGAAGTAGCCGTCATCATGCATGATGGCCTGGTCCGTATGTACGGCGAAGCGCAGGAAAATATCTATTACTACATCACCACGCTGAACGAAAACTACCACATGCCAGCGATGCCGAAAGGTGCCGAGGAAGGTATCCGTAAAGGTATCTATAAGCTGGAAACCGTGGACGGTAGCAAAGGTAAAGTTCAGCTGTTGGGCTCAGGCTCTATTCTGCGCCATGTACGTGAAGCCGCCCAGATCCTGGCGAACGATTACGGCATCGGTTCAGACGTTTACAGCGTTACCTCGTTCACCGAACTGGCCCGCGATGGTCAGGATTGTGAGCGCTGGAACATGCTGCATCCAACGGAAGCACCTCGCGTGCCTTACATCGCTCAGGTGATGAACGAAGCACCTGCCGTGGCGTCAACCGACTACATGAAGCTGTTTGCTGAGCAGGTTCGCAGCTATGTGCCGTCAAGCGATTACCGCGTGCTGGGTACGGATGGTTTTGGCCGCTCTGACAGCCGTGAAAATCTGCGTCACCACTTTGAAGTGGATGCATCTTACGTTGTGGTTGCCGCGCTGGGTGAACTGGCTAAACGTGGCGAAATCGATAAGAAAGTCGTGGCGGATGCGATCGTGAAGTTCAAGATCGATGCCGATAAAGTTAACCCGCGTCTGGCTTAAGAGGTAACAGAGTAATGGCTATTGAAATCAAGGTACCAGATATCGGGTCAGACGAAGTTGAAGTCACCGAAATTCTGGTCAAGGTTGGCGACAAGGTGGAAGCCGAGCAGTCGCTGATCACCGTGGAAGGCGATAAAGCCTCGATGGAAGTTCCCTCGCCGCAGGCCGGTGTGGTGAAAGCGATCAACATCGCGACCGGCGACAAAGTAGAAACCGGCTCGCTGATCATGATGTTTGACGCAGACGATGCTGCAGAAGCCGCACCCGCGCCAGCGCAGGAGAAAAAAGCAGACGCAGCGCCAGCCGCTGCACCTGCCAGCGCCAGCGCCAGCAAAGACGTTAACGTACCGGATATCGGCGGCGACGAAGTTGAAGTCACCGAGATCCTGGTAAAAGTGGGCGACAAGGTAGAAGCTGAGCAATCGCTGATTGTGGTTGAAGGCGACAAAGCATCGATGGAAGTTCCGGCGCCGTTCGCGGGCGTGGTGAAAGAGATCATTATTACCACCGGCGATAAAGTGAATACCGGTTCTCACATCATGGTATTTGAAGCAGAAGGCGCTGCGCCTGCTGCTGATGCTAAGCCAGAAGTAAAAGAAGACGCGGCGGCTGCGCCAGCAGCAGCGGCTGGCGCAAAAGACGTCAATGTACCGGATATCGGTGGCGATGAAGTCGAAGTCACCGACGTGCTGGTGAAGGTGGGCGATAAAGTCGAGGCTGAGCAGTCACTGATTGTGGTGGAAGGCGATAAAGCATCGATGGAAGTTCCTGCACCTTTCGCCGGTACGGTCAAAGCGCTGAAAATCGCTACTGGCGATAAAGTCAGCACCGGCTCGCTGATTATGGTGTTTGAAGTGGAAGGCGCAGCGCCAGCCGCTGCACCGGCTGCCAAAAAAGAGGCAGCACCTGCGCCAGCGGCGGCGGAATCTAAGCCTGCGGCTCCTGCTGCTGCGAAAGCAGACAGCAAAGGTGAGTTTGCCGAGAACGATGCCTATGTACATGCCACGCCGGTCATTCGTCGTCTGGCACGTGAATTTGGCGTGAATCTGGCGAAAGTGAAAGGCACGGGCCGTAAGGGCCGTATCCTGAAAGAAGACGTTCAGGCTTACGTGAAAGATGCGGTGAAACGTGCAGAAGCCGCGCCAGCCGCTGCCAGCGGTGGTGGCCTGCCCGGCATGCTGCCATGGCCGAAGGTTGACTTCAGCAAGTTTGGTGAAATCGAAGAAGTGGAACTGGGCCGTATCCAGAAAATCTCGGGTGCGAACCTGAGCCGTAACTGGGTGATGATCCCGCACGTTACGCACTTTGATAAAACCGATATCACCGAGCTGGAAGTCTTCCGTAAACAACAGAACGCCGAAGCTGAGAAGCGTAAACTGGATGTGAAATACACACCTGTTGTCTTCATCATGAAAGCGGTCGCTGCGGCGCTTGAGCAGATGCCACGCTTCAACAGTTCACTGTCTGAAGATGCGCAGAAGCTGACGTTGAAAAAGTACATCAACATCGGTGTGGCAGTTGATACGCCAAATGGCCTGGTTGTTCCGGTGTTTAAAGACGTGAACAAAAAGGGCATCACCGAGCTGTCTCGTGAGCTGATGGCGATCTCTAAAAAGGCGCGCGATGGCAAACTGACCGCTGGCGATATGCAGGGCGGCTGTTTCACCATCTCCAGCCTTGGCGGCCTGGGAACCACCCACTTTGCGCCGATCGTTAACGCGCCAGAAGTGGCCATCCTTGGCGTGTCGAAGTCAGCGATGGAGCCAGTATGGAACGGTAAAGAGTTTGCACCGCGTCTGATGATGCCAATCTCTCTGTCCTTCGATCACCGGGTTATTGACGGTGCAGATGGGGCACGTTTCATTACCATTGTTGGCAATATGCTGTCAGATATTCGTCGTCTGGTTATGTAAAACGCGCAAAAGGCCGGCAAATGCCGGCCTTTTTGTAACATTCAGGGCACCGCGGTTGGCAGTTTATTAACAATTCTGTAAACTCTTGCGGTGAACATGTCCCGGTGGAATAAGGACATTATGAGCCTATTCCATTAGGCATAATTGGCGTAGTCAGATTGAGTCACTGCCGCGCAAACCCGATAGCCGTGGGTTTGCAGCAGCATACGCAATATGGCCAGTTAACTAGCCTAATGGGATAGGCTCAGCGTCTGACCCGCCGGAAATCCAATAAGAGGTCATGATGAGTACAGAGATTAAAACTCAGGTCGTGGTACTTGGGGCAGGTCCTGCAGGTTACTCTGCAGCCTTTCGTTGCGCTGACTTAGGTCTGGAAACCGTACTGGTTGAGCGCTACAGCACCCTCGGCGGTGTCTGTCTGAACGTAGGCTGTATCCCGTCTAAAGCGCTGCTGCACGTTGCTAAAGTGATTGAAGAAGCGAAAGCGCTGGAAGAACACGGCATTGTGTTTGGTCAGCCGCAAACGGATATCAACAAAATCCGCAGTTGGAAAGAGAAAGTTATTAACCAGCTGACTGGCGGCCTGTCAGGCATGGCAAAAGGTCGTAAAGTTACCGTGGTTAACGGCCTGGGCAAATTTACCGGTGCGAATACGCTGGTCGTCGAAGGTGAAGGTGGGGCAACCACGATTAACTTCGATAACGCCATCATCGCTGCAGGTTCACGTCCAATCGAACTGCCATTCATTCCTCATGAAGATCCACGCGTGTGGGATTCTACCGATGCGCTGGAACTGAAAGAAGTGCCTAAGCGTCTTCTGGTCATGGGCGGCGGCATTATCGGTCTGGAAATGGCCACCGTTTACCATGCGCTGGGTTCAGAGATCGACGTGGTTGAAATGTTTGACCAGGTTATCCCGGCTGCGGATAAAGACGTGGTTAAAGTCTTCACCAAGCGTATCAGCAAGAAATTTAACCTGATGCTGGAAACCAAGGTCACCGCCGTTGAAGCTAAAGACGACGGTATCTACGTTTCAATGGAAGGCAAAAAAGCGCCAGGCGAAGCCCAGCGTTATGATGCCGTTCTGGTGGCGATTGGTCGTGTGCCAAACGGTAAAGGCATGGACGCTGACAAAGCCGGCGTTGAAGTCGACGACCGTGGCTTTATCCGCGTTGACAAGCAAATGCGTACCAACGTGCCGCACATCTACGCGATCGGCGATATCGTCGGTCAGCCGATGCTGGCGCACAAAGGCGTGCATGAAGGCCACGTGGCTGCAGAAGTCATTTCAGGTCTGAAGCACTACTTCGATCCGAAAGTGATTCCATCCATTGCCTATACTGAGCCAGAAGTTGCCTGGGTCGGTCTGACCGAGAAAGAAGCGAAAGAGAAAGGCATCAGCTATGAAACCGCCACGTTCCCATGGGCGGCATCAGGCCGTGCGATTGCTTCTGACTGTGCAGACGGCATCACCAAACTGATTTTCGACAAAGAAACCCACCGCGTTATCGGTGGTGCCATTGTCGGCACCAACGGCGGTGAGCTGCTGGGTGAAATTGGTCTGGCTATTGAAATGGGCTGTGATGCAGAAGATATCGCACTGACCATTCATGCCCACCCAACCCTGCATGAGTCAGTAGGACTGGCGGCTGAGATCTTTGAAGGCAGCATCACTGATTTGCCTAACGCGAAAGCGAAAAAGAAATAAGTCTCAGGACAGAAATAGCGGTCCCTTATGGGGCCGTTTTTTTATGGTTTCTTTTAATTCGGATAAGTAAACGAATAAAGGAAAGGGCGCCTGCGCTAACACATTCACACTGGCAAAAATGGCGGAGTTACCCCCGCCATTAACGAAGTTTTTACTGCCTGGTTTCGTAATTCAAGACAGCCGAAAGTTCAGCGCTCATTATTCTGAGGCGAAGTTCACATAATGAACTTCGGTTCGATAAGCTCAAACCTAAAAGAATTAACCCGCTAATAACAAGTAAACCGTATTTCGACTTCATGGTGGCACCTCTCTTGATTTTTATCGAGTGAGGGACTACCCTGACAGTGTTGAGGTGTTAGGGTGGTTCCCCCGCTCGCATTCGTTGAATAGTGAATGTGAGCGGTTCCTTCCTCTTTCCACCTCAGGTTCTCACCCAAAGCAAAAAGCCTCAGGCGCCCAACCGCAGTCTACCCATTGATTATTTTATTGTCTCTGTGCTTTTAACTAATTTATGGTTGTTATTTTCTACTTTAATGATTAAGGAAAGTCTCTACGTTTAATTGATTATGCCTGACGTGATTCTTGATATTAATTTCCTGGTGAGTGGTTTAAAATAATCTCGTCACTGTTATCACGTTGTCATGAAATTGGGTTAATTACTCACTTCATTATTATTAAAACGTAGCCAGTCAATAAAATGACGTAAAGGTGCTGAGACATAGCGCCTGCCGGGATAGTAAAGCCAGAATCCTTCCGCATTGCCTGTAAAGTCACTTAATAGCTCAACGAGTTCGCCACGTTGCAGGCTGGGATTCACGGCTGCCTGTTGCAGAAATGCGATGCCTGCGCCCGCGACAGTGGCCTGCAAAATCCGCGCGTTGTTGTCCAGTACCAATGGGCCACGCACGGCGATCTCCTGTTTTTTTCCTGCGTTCCAGAATTCCCAGCGATAGCGTCGGCCACTGGGAAAACGCCGTTCGATACAGGGAAACTGAAGCAGTTCATCCGGTGTTTGCGGTGTACCATGACGTTCGATAAACGCCGGGCTTGCGACCACCAGGGTGCGCATTGCCGGACCAAAGGGCAGGGCGATCATGTCCTGTGCCAGTACATCGCCGTAGCGAATACCTGCATCAAAACCCGCTTCCAGGATATCGACCAGCGCATCGTTACTGTCAATTTCCAGCGTGATGTCCGGGTACTGCTGGATAAACGGCAGAATCAAGCTATCAAAAAACAGCGCTTCTGCAGAACGCGGCATATTGAGCTTTAGCGTGCCATGCGGACGGGCACGCCAGTCATTAAGCTCATCTACCGCCTGCGACAGATCGACCAGCGCGGGTTGAATACGCTGCAGAAAATATTCGCCCGCTTCGGTCAGTGAGACACTGCGTGTGGTGCGGTTAAGCAGCCTTACGCCGAGCCGTTGCTCAAAATGGCGCATGGCGTGGCTCAGCGCCGACGGCGTAACGTTACGCGCCTGTGCAGCCTTACGAAAGCTACGGTGGTGCGCGATGGCGCTGAACATTTCCAGTTCCTGCAGGGTTGCCCGCGAGAGTGTCATTGATGAGTTTTCCTCACTGAATCGGCAAAAATAGCGCAATTGTTGTTGCGATTGTTGAGGATTATAACAATAACACCGCAACAATAATGAGGAAGATGTCATGCAACAACGTCAATTAGGCAATCAGGGTTTACGGGTATCGGTGCTCGGACTGGGCTGTATGGGAATGACCTTTGCCTACGGCAACACCGATGAGCAGCAGGCATTGAATACGTTGTCCCGCGCGTTTGAACTGGGCGTCAACTTTCTGGATACCGCCGAGATCTATGGTCCCTTTACCAACGAAGCGCTGATTGCCAAAGCCATTAAAGGCCGCCGTGATAGCGTGACGATTGCGACGAAATTTGGTTTCAATATTACCGGTGCAGGTCAGGGCTGGGAGAACATGACCGGCGTGAACAGCCAGCCGCAGCATATTCGCGAAGCCGTCGAGGGATCGTTAACGCGTCTGGGCACCGATCATATTGATCTGCTTTATCAACATCGTTTTGATCCTGCTGTGCCGATTGAGGATGTTGTGGGCACCATGGCGGATTTGATTCAAGAAGGCAAAGTGCGTTACCTCGGACTGTCAGAGGTGTCCGCAGCAACGCTTCGCCGTGCCTGTGCGGTACATCCCATATCGGCTTTACAAAGCGAGTACTCACTTTGGACTCGCGATCCCGAGCAGGGCATTCTTGCCACCTGTCGCGAACTGAATGTGGGTTTTGTACCTTACAGTCCACTAGGGCGGGGTTTCCTGACCGGCAAGCTGGCATCCGTGGCGGATCTTGACCAAAGTGATTTCCGCCGCAGTTTGCCGCGCTTTCAACAGCAGGCACAGGAACATAACCAAAAGTTAGTTGATCAATTGACAGAGGTCGCACGGGGTTATGGTATTTCTGCGGCGCAGCTGGCGCTGGCGTGGGTTTTAGGCAAGGGCGAGGATATCGTGCCGATTCCGGGAGCGAGTAAGGCCCACCATCTTGAAGAAAACTGCGCGGCTGCGGCAGTCGTCGTGAAAGGCACCGATAGTGATTATCTGGATGGGTTGTTTGCGCCGGAAAACGTTAGCGGAGCGCGCTATGCCAGCGCTGAATTTGGCATGATCGATCGCTAATCCGGGCGCGGCATTCCATTGTTAACAGGCAGGGCTTTACGCCCTGCTTTTTTTCGTTTACACCGCATTAGGCAGCTCATTCTGCTGAAGAAAACACTAATGTTGCTTTTTTGTAAACAGATTAACAAGGCGGCTAAATCCTGCTATGCTGCCCCACGCGGAACCGGGCACCTTACCCTACTCATGGAATGCGTTGTCATCAGGGTGCACCGGAAACCCATACAATGAGAGCGAGGAGAACGTCGTGCTAGAAGAATACCGTAAGCACGTTGCCGAGCGTGCTGCCCTGGGGATTGTACCTAAGCCATTAGATGCTTCCCAGATGGCCGCGCTGGTTGAACTGCTAAAAAATCCACCTGCGGGTGAAGAAGAATTTTTGACCGATTTGTTGGTCAACCGCGTACCACCCGGCGTCGATGAAGCGGCGTATGTTAAAGCAGGTTTCCTGGCTGCTGTCGCCAAAGGCGAAACAACCTCTCCTCTGGTATCTCCTGAAAAAGCCATCGAACTGCTCGGTACCATGCAGGGCGGCTATAACATCCATCCTCTGATTGAAGCACTGGATGATGCCAGACTGGCACCGATCGCAGCAAAAGCGCTTTCTCATACGTTACTGATGTTTGACAGCTTTTACGACGTTGAAGAAAAAGCGAAAGCGGGCAATGCCCATGCGAAGCAGGTGATGCAGTCCTGGGCTAATGCCGAATGGTATCTGTCACGTCCTGAGTTGGCTGAAAAAATCACCGTTACGGTTTTCAAAGTCACTGGCGAAACCAATACCGACGACCTGTCTCCGGCACCCGATGCCTGGTCACGTCCGGATATCCCTCTTCATGCCCTGGCGATGCTAAAAAATGCCCGTGAAGGTATTGAGCCGGATGAAGCGGGTAATATCGGACCGATTAAACAGATCGAAGCGCTGCAGGCCAAAGGTTTTCCTCTGGCTTATGTGGGTGATGTTGTGGGTACGGGTTCATCACGTAAATCTGCCACCAACTCGGTGCTGTGGTTTATGGGTGATGACATCCCTAACGTGCCTAACAAAAAAGGCGGTGGTGTTGTCTTAGGCGGCAAAATTGCCCCTATCTTCTTCAACACGATGGAAGACGCCGGCGCGCTGCCAATTGAAGTGGACGTTAACGACCTGAATATGGGTGATGTCATTGATATCTATCCGTTTAAAGGCGAAGTCCGTCATCATGAAACCGGCGATCTGCTGGCAAGCTTTGAACTGAAAACAGACGTTCTGATTGATGAAGTGCGTGCCGGCGGCCGTATTCCACTGATCATCGGTCGTGGCCTGACCAGCAAAGCGCGTGAATCGCTTGGCCTGCCTGTCAGCGATGTGTTCCGCGTAGCGAAAGACGTCGCGGAAAGCTCACGTGGCTACTCACTGGCGCAGAAAATGGTTGGCCGTGCCTGTGGCGTGGATGGCGTGCGTCCGGGTGCCTATTGCGAACCTAAAATGACGTCGGTGGGTTCTCAGGATACCACAGGTCCAATGACGCGCGATGAGCTGAAAGACCTGGCGTGCCTGGGCTTCTCTGCTGACCTGGTGATGCAGTCCTTCTGTCACACAGCGGCTTATCCTAAGCCTGTGGATGTAAGCACTCACCATACGCTGCCAGACTTCATCATGAACCGTGGCGGTGTTTCACTGCGTCCGGGTGATGGCGTTATTCACTCCTGGTTAAACCGCATGCTGCTGCCAGATACCGTGGGCACCGGTGGGGATTCCCACACGCGCTTCCCTATCGGTATTTCGTTCCCGGCAGGTTCTGGCCTGGTTGCCTTCGCGGCGGCTACCGGCGTTATGCCACTGGATATGCCTGAATCTGTGCTGGTCCGCTTCAAAGGTAAAATGGAGCCAGGCATTACGCTGCGCGATTTGGTTCACGCCATTCCGCTGTATGCCATCAAGCAGGGCCTGTTGACCGTTGAGAAGAAAGGTAAGAAAAACATCTTCTCCGGCCGCATCCTTGAAATCGAAGGTCTGCCGGATCTCAAAGTCGAGCAGGCATTTGAACTGACGGATGCCTCTGCTGAGCGCTCCGCTGCAGGCTGTACTATCAAGCTGGATCAGGCGCCGATCAAAGAGTATCTGACGTCCAACATTGTTCTGCTGAAATGGATGATCTCAGAAGGCTACGGCGATCGTCGTACGCTTGAGCGTCGTATTGATGGCATGGAAAAATGGCTGGCCGATCCACAGTTGCTCGAAGCCGACGCCGATGCAGAATATGCTGCGGTGATTGACATCGATCTGGCTGAGATCAAAGAGCCGATTCTGTGTGCGCCAAACGATCCTGATGACGCGCGTCTGCTGTCTGAAGTTCAGGGCGAAAAGATTGATGAAGTCTTTATCGGTTCGTGCATGACCAACATTGGTCACTTCCGTGCGGCAGGTAAGTTGCTGGACAGCCATAAAGGCCAGCTGCCAACCCGTCTGTGGGTCGCTCCACCGACCAAAATGGATGCGGCACAGCTGACGGAAGAAGGCTACTACAGCGTATTCGGTAAGAGTGGCGCGCGTATCGAGATCCCCGGCTGTTCACTGTGCATGGGTAACCAGGCACGCGTCGCCGATGGCGCAACGGTGGTATCGACCTCAACCCGTAACTTCCCGAACCGTCTGGGAACAGGAGCAAACGTCTACCTGGCGTCTGCCGAGCTGGCTGCGGTCTCATCGCTGTTAGGTAAGCTACCCACGCCGGACGAGTATCAGCAGTTTATGGCGCAGGTGGATAAAACAGCCAGTGATACTTATCGCTATCTCAACTTTGACCAGTTGAGCCAGTACACTGACAAAGCAGATGGCGTGATTTTCCAGACTGCCGTCTGATAGCTGACATTTATTGATCCATCGAAGAGGGACGCCCTGGCGTTCCTCTTTTTTTTATGTCTCACAAGACGATTATCAGGAATCAGGATGTGTGCGCTAAGCAGGTGCACAGCAATCAAAATAGCGGTATAACAGCGCGAGTTACTGACAAAGAGATAAGATCATGGAGTATGAATTTCTACGGGACGTTACGGGCAAGGTAAAAGTCCGGATGTCGATGGGGCATGAAGCACTGGGCCACTGGTTCAATGAAGAAGTTGAGCATGACGCCAGCGTGCTTGATGAGGTGGAAGCAGAAGCCCTGAAGCTTAAAGGCAGCCAGCGCCAGTGGCAGCGTACCGGGCGTGAATATACGCTCTGGATGGACGACGAAGAGGTCATCGTCCGTGCGAATACGTTGAATTTTGAAGGTGATGAAATGGAAGAGGGCATGAATTACTACGACGAGGAAAGCCTGTGCTTCTGCGGTATGGAAGATTTCCTGGCGGTCATTGCCGCCTGGCGACGGTTTATGCAAAACACATGATCGCTGAGCCATCTTGTTACCCGCACTCCTCCTGCTATATTGATTGATTATGCTCAAATAACTGCATTTTATTCTGCGACTCACACCACATCTTTTCATTAAATGATTTAATATCATCACCATGATTATAATCAATCAGTCTGGTGATGATATGGATATTAAAGCAACCATTGAAAAAATCCCCGGCGGTATGATGGTTGTGCCCCTGGTCCTGGGGGCGGTGGTTAACACACTGGCTCCAGAAGCCTTACAGGTGGGGGGTTTTACCAGTGCCCTTTTTAAAGACGGTGCGCCCGCCCTGATCGGCGCATTTTTGTTTTGCATGGGCGCAGGAATCTCTCTCAACGCTGCGCCAAAAGCCCTGCTGACAGGCGTCGGTGTCACGGCAAGTAAGTTTCTTGTCGCTGTGGCGATGGGCTTTGCTGTCGATACGTTTTTTGGCGCTGATGGGTTGTGGGGACTGACCTCGGTCGCTGTTATTGCAGCGATGAGCAACAGCAATGGCGGCCTTTATGCCGCGCTGGCGGGTGAGTTTGGTCGCGACAATGAAGTCGGGGCGACGCCCGTGATCGCCCTTAATGACGGTCCGATATTAACCATGATTGCCCTGGGCGCGGCAGGCATGGCAAACATACCGGTGATGTCGGTGGTGGTGGTGATCATCCCTATGCTGCTGGGCATGTTGCTCGGTAATCTCGACCCGCAAATGCGTGATTTCCTGTCTAAGGGCGGCCCGCTGTTAATTCCTTTCTTTGCCTTTGCTTTAGGTGCCGGTATTGATTTTGCCATGTTGCTCAAAGGTGGCCTGGCAGGCATTTTACTGGGTGGGTTAACCACGCTCGTCGGCGGTTTCTTTAATATTAAGGTTGATCGTTTGTTAGGTGGCAGCGGCATTGCCGGCGCAGCGGCGTCGAGCACGGCTGGCAATGCTGTTGCCACGCCCATTGCCATCGCCCAGGCCGATCCGGCTTTGGCACACGTGGTCGCCACAGCGACGCCGCTGGTCGCCACCTCTGTCATTGTTACCGCAATTTTAACGCCCATGCTGACCTCATGGGTGGCCAAGGGCAATCAGCAACGATCACTGTCTTCCACGGAGAAACCATTATGAAAATGATCGTCATCGCCGACGATTTTACTGGCGCAAACGACACGGGCGTCCAACTGGCAAAAAAAGGGGCGCGCACGGAAGTGATGCTGACGCCACAACAGAAACCGTCGCGCCGGACTGACGTACTCGTCATCAATACAGATAGTCGGGCGCTCAGCGCTGAGCAGGCGACGATGGCCGTTACCCTGGCGCTTTCTGCCAGGCAGGACGAGGCGCAAAATGACGTGCTGATCTATAAAAAAATCGACTCAACTTTTCGGGGGAATCCGGGGGCAGAGATTGCAGCGGTCATGGCGGCAAGTGGTGCTACGCTGGCGATAGTTGCCGCTGCGATACCTTCGGCAGGGCGAACAACGCGCAATGGTGAATGTCTGGTGCACCAGCGTCCGTTGCTGGAGACGGAGTTTGCCAGCGATCCGCGCACGCCGATTATCTCATCGCGCATTCGTACGCTTATCAGCTTACAGACTTGCCTGCCGGTGAATGAAATATCGCTGGATGAGGTACGAAGCGGCAACCTGAACGTTCTGCTTGAACGTGTGGCCCGGCAGGAATACAGCATAGTGGTCATGGATGCCGAAAGTGATAACGATCTGAATCTGATCGCCCAGGCGGCCTTATCGCTGAAAAAACGTCCCCTGTTAGTGGGGGCGGCGGGACTGGCAAATGCGCTTCCGGCGGAAAGTTACATGAATATGCATCAAAGCTTGCCGGTGCTGGTGGTGGCGGGGTCGATGAGTGAAATGACCCGACGTCAGGTGGAGCAGGCACAGCGTCAGGGACGTGTTGAGGTTGTCAGGATAGATGTAAAAACGCTTCTGGCACCTGAAGACGAGAGTCATGACATTGTGACGCAGGCCTGCCAGATACTGATGCAGAACAGGCATTGTGTTTTGCAGACCAGCAGTAACGTTGACGATCGCAACCAGATAGACGCGCTGACCGCGCAATACGATATGAGCCGGGAAGCGTTAGGTGAAACGCTGAGCCGGCGTATCGGCGAAATCACCTTAGCTATCCTGGACCGTGCCCGCACAGGCGGCCTTTTCCTCACCGGCGGCGATATCGCTATTGCCGTGGCTAACGCCCTGGGTGCAGAAGGTTATCGTATTCAGAGCGAGGTTGCCCCCTGTGTTCCTTGCGGCACCTTTGTTAACAGTGACATTGATGATTTGCCGGTCATTACCAAGGCGGGCGGATTTGGCACCGACAACACCCTTTGCGAAGCACTCCACTATATTGAGGAGTTGTATCGCAGACAGTGAGTATCAACCTGCACCTCGGCGACTTTACAGTCGATGTGCAGGCTAAAATCGGTTTTAGAGAGCAGAAGGTAGGGCTTATTTGTATTAACGTCAGGGTGACAGACAATATTAAATGCCTTACACAACGCTGCGTTTTATTAAAAATAACCGTTCAAAAAATTATATGCCTGGTGTGCTGATGCGGCACTGTCAGGTTGTAACAAAAAATTGATTAATAATGCGCCTCCTTTAAGCCAAATTAAATTCGCCGATTCCCGGCAAGACCTGATCCGAAAAGATTTTCATTATCGTTTCGATTTTATCTGTTTGATTGTATGGTTTTTTTATTTTGTTTTCCTGCTTATTTATTTACTGCGCTACAGCCCGGATAGATAAGTTTTCTTGTGATTTTCACTGTTACTGAGAATTAAATTTGTAACGCAGTGGCAATTTTCGAAACAGCGTTAATAATCAACTGAACATTAATACGCGTCTGTTAGCGTCACTCTGCCTCCGGTTGAATGGGCAGGCTTTTCATTAAATTTATACGTCTGCTTTATTAATGTGTTTTGCCATTAGTCTCAGTTAATTAATGGAATTTAATTGTTTTTTCCACTCGCGGAGAAATTATGCTCAGCAATACATCTATCAGAACACGACTCTATATTGCTTTTGGCACCATTACGCTCGTCATGATTGTTGTTTGCAGCCTGTTTTATGCCGGTTTTGGTCGGGTGACGCAGGCCAGTCAGCTCAATATTCATACTTATCAAGTCGTTGAGGGATTGAACAAAACGACCGAAAATCTGCTTAATATGGAAACCGGTGTGCGCGGTTTTTCGCTCAGCGGAAAAACACCGATGCTGGCGCCGTTTAATGAAGGCAAACAGGCCTTCAGTCAATATATCGAGAGTATTCATCAACTGGTTCAGGATAATCCTGAACAGCAGAAGCGCTTAGCAGATTTGGAAAGCAGGCAACGAAACTGGCTGGAGACGTATGCGCAAAAGGTGATTGATGCGCGTGAACGCCTTAACCAGGGCAGCATGAGTCAGCAGAGCTTTTTCGACATCTTTGCCAGCGGGGAAGGAAAAATCCAAATGGATGCGATGCGCGCGGTGATTGCGTCAATGATTGTCACCGAAAAATCCCTGCTGCAATCACGTGAAGATGAATTGATGAATGAGCGCACAAAGACAAGGATGACCTTGATTGGCGGGTTAATTCTTTCGGCGGGCATTTCATTGATTCTGGGCTTGCTTATTTCACGCAGCATTTCCCGCCCTCTGACGCTGGCGGTGAATACAGCCGATACGATTGCCCGAGGTGACCTGACCTCCGTTATCACCGTTGATCGCAACGATGAAACCGGCAAGCTGCTGGCGGCGCTGGCAAATATGCAAAATCACCTGCGTACGCTGGTTTCCCAGATCAAAGACTCCGCCGCGTCGGTTGAGCTTGCGGCCAGCGAAATCGCCCAGGGAAATACCGAGCTGTCTTCCCGCACCGAAGAGCAGGCGGCGGCATTACAACAGACGGCAGCAAGTATGGAGCAAATCACTGCCACCGTTCGTAATAACACCTCTGTGGCTGAATCCACGGCCTCTTCGGCTCGTGAGACAGAATCGCTGACCCGCGCCAGTGAGAAAGCGGTCAATGAAATGAGTCATACAATGCACAGCATTTCGGTCAGCGCCGCGAAAGTCAAAGAGATTACCGCGGTGATTCAGAGCATTGCGTTTCAGACCAATATTCTGGCGCTGAATGCGGCCGTTGAAGCCGCAAGGGCAGGCGAGCATGGTCGCGGTTTTGCCGTCGTGGCTACCGAAGTGCGCACGTTGGCACAACGCAGCGCGTCATCCTCTCGTGAAATCGGTAACCTGATTGAAGAAGCGGTCAATGGTGTAGAGAAAGGCGTTAAGGCTGCGGATAATACCGCACACAGTATTCTGAAAGCCGCAAGTGAGGTCGCGTCGCTGGCGCAATATATGGATGGCCTGGCGCTGGCATCGGTAGAGCAGATGCAAGGCGTTTCCCAGGTCAGCGTAGCGGTCACCCAGATGGACAGCGTCACGCAAAGTAACGCTGCACTGGTCGAGCAGTCGGCTTCTGCCTCACAGTCTTTGACAGAACAGGCCAGAAGCCTGCGGGTGTTAACGGCGGCCTTTCAGGTCTGATTCCCGCTTGCCAGACATCGTAGCGGATGTCTGGCAAGTTGGCGGCATTAGCCAGATAGTTTAACGGGTCAGAAAGCGTTCCAGTTCCTGGCCTTTATTGTTTTGTTGATCAAGTTGCGCGGCATAAAAGTCGCAATTGTGTTTCTTTTGACGTGAAAGCGCCGCCATTTTTCTGATCTCCCCGATCCCTTTTCCTTTCAGTCCACAGGCCAACCGTTCCAGGGCACGGGCATTTTCAAACTGATCGAACGCGCGAGGATAGATGAGTTGTGGCACGCCATTTTTGAGTAACTGCGCGGTCGTACCAATGCCGCCATGATGAATGGCAAATAAGCACGTTTCTGCCAGCGCAATATTCAACTGAGGCACGGTCATAACGTCATCTTTTACCGATAACGCTTTTGCCGTTGGCGTAACAAGAAGGCACTTCAGTCCCTCATCCTTTAAATCCTGCAATATCGGGGCAACCGATTTTTTCTCCGCCAGCGCCCAACTGGTAAAAAAGACTACCGTGCGCGAGTCGATAAAAGCAGTAATGCGATCGTCATCCGAGGATGCGCGACTTTTGTTAAGCAGAAAGCCCGCATAAAATCCGTCGCGCGCCTTTTTTTGATAGAACCAGGATTCATATAACACGATTGTATGCTGTTCGCTGCTTACCCAATCGGCATAAATATTACGACAAGCGGGCAGGTTATTGTCGCGGCGTAATTTATCTATCGTGTCCTGAAGCGTGGGTGAAACCAGCGCTCGTTGAAATAAGGCCAGCTTCCAGTTCAAATTTACCTTAAAGCTTTTTTCCAGCGAGTTGATGAGTCGTCCGGGCTGCAATTTTAAATTTGAATTGGTCAGGCTGATTGCGTATTTCTTTATCTGATATTTATCGCTTACGGCTTTCGCCGCAAAGCACCATAAAGAATGAATGATGATGCAGTCATCGTCGACAAGGGCGCTCATGGCATCGAACATGGCTTCCTGCTGTTCCGCCATATAGTACGAAATCCGTTTTAGAGAATGCTTCTTTTCCCATAAGGATCGATCCTGTACTGCGTTCACGTAGGTTTCTTTATCGCCGACGGCAACAAAGGAAAGTCCGCGAGACACCGCTTCTGACCTGAAATAGTCGTTAGCGAGCAGGTGAACATCGTGATGTTTCTCTTTCAGGAGCGAACCCACTTCAATACAGGGAAAAACATCACCTGCCGAGCCCAGAGCGCCAATAATCACTTTCATTTCAGACACCAATTTGACTAAAAATGGTATTAAAGGCGGCGGCGGTTCGCTCCCGGCTGACCTTTCCTTCCAGGTCTAAGAAGTGTCCCGCATCTCTGATTTGATAAAAGCGTGTTTTATCTGATTCCCCGCATATCTCTTCAATGTTTTTCTGTGGAGTATGAATATCCAGATCGCCATTGATGAAGTGAAACTGACATGCCGAATTATCGATAATGCGCTTGTAGTCATGATTGCGAATGTTAGAGATTTGCTCCAGGTGGAAACGCCCCTGCCGGTACTCAATCTCATCCAGCGTGGTCAGGTGCCTGAAGTTGCAGAATTTCATTTTATTCGGCAAATACGCACCCACTTCCTCATTCATCAAATGGGCAAGATCGACAAACTTTTTCTCTTTTGAGTACAGGTTTGCCTGCTTAACGTAGGTGCGCATACGATCGTTAAATTCGAAAGAGTAAGACGCAATAATGGCGTGTTCCAGGCCCTCTTCGCCGTTATGTAACAGCTTCAGCGTGGATGCGCCGCCCCATGAGGCGGAAGCGATAATGTTCGGCTTATAGATTGAAATAATTTCCCGGATGATGGCCACTTCATCATCCAGCGTGACGATATTACAGTCCTGCTCGTTGAAAGGCTTCGATTTGCCGGAAAACGGTAAATCGAAGGTAATCACATCGGATTTGTCTGCCAGGAACCGTTTCCAGTTGCGAAATGAAGAAGACGTTGCCAGCGCACCATTGATCAGGATGGTCCTGTTACGCGTAGGAACGCTGCATTTTGTTAACTCCACATAAACGTTAAGTTCATTTATGTTTAGGACGGAACATTCGTGACTCATATCACTCTCCTCACCAACAAGTACCTGCAAATCGTAAAATTTTCTAATGTATAGCACAGGGTGTTGTGATCATTAAGCGATTTTTATGTTTTATTTGAGTTTTTAAACGGCTGTTTTTTATATTAATGATAATTAAGGTTTTTTATCATAATTTTTGTAATCCTACTGATGTTGCTTAGTTTTAATGACAAATTAAGCTTATGTTTTTCGCGTCCTTACTGTGACGAGGTTCAAGGAATTTCAGGCGGGGCTGGGATCGAAGCACATGCGTAAGGCTTCAGTTTAACGATTGGCATGATAGTTTTTAAGGTTAAATAAATTAATGTTTCCTGGCGGAGATAACGATGAGATTTGGTGTTTAGTCCTGACTGTTTGTATTAATTCATTCGTTATCGCTGGAAAAAGTAAGCGATGCCGGAGAGTGGCAGGGTTCACCGCGATAAAACAGAGGAAAAGATAAGACAGGTTCTGCGAACAGGAAGCGGTACACACCGCAGCAGATAGCCCGATGAAAGCAGTGAAATGACGAAAAATCCGTCACAACAGCGCTATCCTGGTTTTCGGCGAGAAATAAGTCGTGTTTGAGTCGAATGGCAGGAGGCGTTACGGTCAGGCAAGAAGGGAGAAAATGGCCCCCGATCACGGGGGCGTTGCAGCGGTATGTTGATTAGTACGTTTTTAATCCCACTGACGGAATATTTCTGCCGTAATAAATCTCGCGCATTTCTTTCCAAAGCAGGTCGGTAATACGCTTGTGTTCCTGAGGCGTAAGATCTTCAGGACGGGTATTGAAAAGATAGTGTTTTAAATCGAACTCTTTTAATAACATCTTGGTGTGAAAGATATTTTCCTGGTAAACGTTAACATCAACCATGTCGTACATGCCCTTCATGTCCTCAGACATAAAGTTCTGAATAGAATTAATCTCATGGTCGATAAAATGTTTCACGCCGTTCACGTCACGTGTAAAACCCCGTACGCGATAATCCACAGTGACGATATCTGACTCCAACTGGTGAATCAGATAATTGAGTGCCTTAAGGGGGGAAATCACGCCGCAGGTCGACACTTCAATGTCAGCACGGAAGGTGCAAAGGCCGCCTTCAGGGTGGCTCTCTGGGTAGGTATGGACACAAATATGGCTTTTATCCAGATGCGCGACCACAGAATTTGGCAGCGGCCCCGGATGCTCAGAGGTATCAATATCTTTGGGATCGATGGGCTCTTCACTCACCAGAATGGTTACGCTGGCACCCTGTGGCTCATAATCCTGACGCGCGATATTGAGAACATTCGCGCCAATGATCGAACAGGTTTCGGTCAGAATTTCTGTCAGGCGATTGGCATTGTATTGCTCGTCAATGTAAGCAATATAACCATCACGTTCAGCTTCAGTATTTGCATAGCAAATATCGTAGATACAAAAACTCAGGCTTTTGGTCAGGTTATTGAAGCCATGTAGTTTTAGCTTTTGCAATTTTACTCACCCCCTTATAAATGCCCAGTCAGCGCGGGTCTTCCAGTGCATTCAACAGATATTGTGGCAGGGCAAAGCTGCCAGTGTGGATTGCCGGTGTATAGTAACGGCAGTTCAGGCCAGAGGCCTCAAAACGCGCTTGCAGTATGGCAGGATCGGGCTGGCGTAACGCCGGATTGTCGCTTGCCCAGGCAAAGGTCATGATGCCGCCGTAGTAAGTCGGGATAGCGGCCTGATAAAAGCTGACGTCCTGAAAATAGTGACTGAGTTTGCGATGGCTGTTAACCGCCTCATCCTGCTGCAGGAAGCACACGCCGTTTTGGGCAACGAAAATACCGTTTTCATTCAGGGCGTTTTTACAGCCCGCATAAAATTCAGAGGTAAACAGACTTTCGCCAGGACCAATAGGATCGGTGCAGTCAGAGATAATAACGTCGAACTTTTCAGTCGTGTGATTAACGAAATTAACACCGTCATCAATCACCAGATTCAGCCGCGGGTCGTCATAAGCCCCGGCACTGTGGTTGGGCAAATACTGGCGGCAAAAGGTGACCACGCCAGCATCAATCTCGACCATGGTGATTTTTTGGATAGCAGAGTGGCGGGACACTTCGCGCAACATGGCACCGTCGCCGCCGCCAATGATCAGCACGCTTTTCGCCGAACCGTGAGCCAGCAACGGCACGTGCGTCATCATTTCGTGATAGATAAACTCATCACGTTCAGTGGTTTGCACCACGCCATCCAGCGCCATGACGCGACCCATTGCCGCGTTTTCAAAGATGATTAAATCCTGGTGGGCCGTTTTATCACGATAAAGCTGCTTATCGACAGTAAAATACTGACCAAAGCCGGTATGAAGTGTTTCATACCACATCTCATTTTGGGCCATGATGGGGCTCTCCTTTCGTGACATCACCCTGAAAATCGGCGGGACATCATAGCTAACTATGATAGTCGTTGCACGGGCAAATGTCTGGCGGGAGAGCGGGCTGGCGCGCTACTTTACATAGGCAAGCAGGCTGAGAGAGTCTCGGGCCAACGACTTACATTTTTTGTCGTTAGCAATAGCGATACCGCTTAAATCACGATAGCTGGCTTCGCCGAGTGCCTTCATGTTGTAGTTGTTGTAATTGCTTAAATCCCAGCGGTTCTGCTGGGCAAAAAACACCAACGCCTTACGAATCTGCGCATCGGGCAAATCCTGGTAGCCACAATCATTTTTTAAATAAACGAATACGGCAGTGAGATCGGCAAGATCTTCTGCTTCGGATTCGCTCAGGGCAAAGCTGGTGGAGGAGAAGCCGAAGAGTCCCGCCAGCAGCAGGATCTTGATGCTTTTCTTCATAGTTATTCTCATCTGATAGGAGTCTTAGAGACGTTAGCACAGTTATGTAAAGATTTTCGATCAATTTACGTTTTTCGGGGCATTCTGTGTGGCAGGGCTTGACCTTGCCATAAGGGCAGGGTTTAGGCTTCAGGTCATTTCGTTACAAGGATGCTGATTATGCAACGTCGCCACTTTTTGAAACTCAGCGCGGCACTGGGCGCTGCGGGTGCGCTACCGCTCTGGAGCCGCTCGCTCATGGCAGCCAGCCGACCGCCGCTTCCCATCCCCGCGTTGCTGGAGGCGGATGCCAAAGGCCAGTACAGCCTGACGGCGATGGAGGGCACCACGCAATGGCAGGGTAAAGCGGTGCCCACCTGGGGCTACAACGGCAGCCTGCTGGGGCCGGCTATTCGCCTGAAAAGGGGGATGACGGCCACCATTAACATCCATAACCGGCTCAGGGAAGCGACGACGCTGCACTGGCACGGCCTGGAAATCCCCGGCGAGGTCGACGGCGGCCCACAGGGCATTATTGCGCCGGGCGCGATGCGTCAGGTTACGTTCACCCCGGATCAGCCAGCGGCAACCTGCTGGTATCATCCCCATCTGCATGGCAAAACCGGTCATCAGGTCGCACAGGGGCTGGCGGGGTTAATCGTGCTGGACGATCAGGCGTCAGGCACGCTCCGTCTGCCCAGCCAGTGGGGCACGGACGATGTGCCGCTTATTTTTCAGGACAAGCAGCTGACGCCGTCGGGCGAGCGTATCGATTACCAACTGGATGTCATGCGCGCGGCGGTAGGCTGGTTTGGCGACATGATGCTCACTAATGGCGTGCAGTATCCCCAGCATGCCGTCCCGCGTGGCTGGCTCCGTCTGAGGCTGCTTAACGGCTGTAATGCCCGTTCTCTGCATATTGCTGCCAGCGACAAGCGCCCTTTGTATGTTATCGCCAGCGACGGCGGACTGCTGTCTGAGCCGGTCAAACTAGACTCGCTCCCGCTACTGCCGGGTGAACGCTTTGAGATCATGATCGATACCTCAGACGGCAACGCCTTTGATATCGTAACGCTGCCCGTCACGCAAATGGGCATGACGCTGGCACCTTTCGATCACCCCTTACCATTGGTGAATATCTTGCCGCTGCGGATCATGGCCAGCGCAACCTTACCTGACCAGTTAGCGACGCTGCCGGCCGTGCCGAAAACAGAAAACCTGACAACGCGCTGGCTGCAGCTCAGTATGGATCCGCAGTTGGATCAACAGGGGATGCAGGCGCTGATGGCGCGCTATGGTGAGAAAGCCATGGGGAAAGGGGCGCACCATGATATGGCGATGGGCAACGATGCGAGTGGGATGAAACATGATGGCGATGCGCAGACGATGGACCACCAGAATATGGACCAGGGTGAGAAGGCTGCGGCGGCCTATGATTTTCACAACGGAAATAAAATCAACGGCCTGCCGTTTGATATGACCCGGCCAGCCTTTGACGTGAAGCAGGGCACCCTCGAAAAATGGACCATTTCTGGCGAAGGCGACAGCATGCTGCATCCTTTCCATATTCACGGTACACAGTTCCGCATTCTTTCAGAAAACGGTAAACCGCCTGCCGCTCATCGTCAGGGTTGGAAAGACATGGTGAATGTCGACGGCTGGCGCAGCGAAGTGCTGGTCCGTTTCAACCACCTTGCCGCCGCCGATCATGCGTATATGGCCCATTGTCATTTGCTGGAGCATGAAGATACCGGAATGATGCTGGGTTTTACCGTGACCTGACCTCAGGCATGTTCAAGGGCCAGCCGGATATCCTCTACCAGGTCGCCGGCGTTTTCGATGCCGATAGATAATCGTATCGTCGCGTCGGTGATGCCAATCCGCTGACGCACTGCATCAGGCACGCCAGAATGGGTGGTGGTGCCGGGATGGCTGGCAAGCGATTCGGTGCCGCCCAGGCTGACGGCCTGTTTAAACAGTGAAAGCGCATTGAGAAAGCGAAACGCCGCGGGCTGTCCGCCAACAATGTCAAAAGAGAACGTTGATCCGGCGCCGCTGCACTGTTCACGATACGTTCTGCCTGCAGGGCTTTCTGCATCCAGGTAGGGTAACCAGTGCAGCGCTGCGACTTTGGGATGAGTGCGCAGAAAGGCGGCGACGGCTTCGGCATTGTGAAACGCTTTCTCCATGCGCAACGACAGCGTTTCCAGCGAACGGCCAATCATCCAGCTTGAGTGCGGGTCCAACTGTGTGCCAATCGCGCTGCGCAGGGCACGAATTTGCGTCATCAGTGTTTTGTTACCCATCACCGCGCCAGCGATGAGATCGGAGTGCCCGCCCACGTATTTGGTCAGAGAATAAAGCGAGAGGTCTGCACCCAGCGTCAAAGGCTGCTGAAAAATCGGGCCCAGCAGCGTGTTATCACAGGCGACCACCGGACGTAAACCCTGTTGCCGCGCAATGTCGTCGGCGATGCGTGCCATCAGGGCAATATTGACCAGGCTGTTAGTCGGGTTAGCCGGTGTTTCCACCAGAATCAGCGCAACCCGTCCCAGCGCCATCGCGCTATGTGCCGCATCGCGCACTTTGGCCTCATCGTGCCCGTCACTAAAGCCAACCGCGTTGATGTTCAGATTATGCAGTGTCTTACTCAGCAGCGTTTCCGTACCACCATACAGCGGCTGAGAATGCAAAATGACGTCACCCGGCCTTGCAAAGGTTAACAGCGTTGTCGAAATGGCTGCCATACCGGAGGCGAACAAGGCACAGCTTTCTGCCTGTTCATAGATTGCCAGCCTGTCTTCAACGATCTCACTGTTAGGATGATTAAAGCGGGAATAGACCAGTCCGCCGCTTTTGCCTTCTGGCGGCTGACGGCGGCCTGAAACGTAATCGAAAAAGTCGCGGCCTTCTTCTGCGCTGTCAAAAACAAAGGTTGAGGTAAGAAACACCGGCGGCTTAACCGCCCCTTCAGACAGGCGAGGATCGTAGCCATAATTCAGCATCTGCGTTTCAGGATGCAGTTGACGATCGCCAACGTGCGTTTTCTTACTTGAGGGTGAGGCCATTGAAATCTCCCAATAAGGTCGTTAACCGCATAACGATATGTTGTTAAAATCGTATCATGCAGTAATTAATGCTGATAAATGCCGTATTGTTCTAAGGTAATGCTGATGATGCAACAGCCTGAACGCAGGTGAAGAATTTTACCGCACGTAAACGTTTGCTATTTCCGTGCGGCGTCAGTACTCAGTTCTACTATGATAAACTGCGTGGCTTTGTGAGCTACCAGGCAGAAGGCAATGAAACATACTGTTGACGTAATGATCCCTGAAGAGGCAATCGCCGCGCGCATTGCTGAACTGGGCAAAGAGATTACCGACCATTACCGCGACAGCGGCAGTGATATGGTGCTGGTGGGGCTACTTCGTGGCTCGTTCATGTTTATGGCTGATTTATGCCGCGTCATTGACGTGCCACACGAAGTGGATTTTATGACCGCATCCAGTTACGGCAGCGGTATGTCCACGACCCGGGATGTTAAAATCCTCAAAGATCTGGATGAAGATATTCGGGGTAAAGACGTATTAATCGTCGAAGACATCATCGACTCCGGTAACACGCTTTCCAAAGTGCGCGAGATCCTGCGTCTGCGTGAGCCAAAATCACTGGCGATTTGTACCCTGCTGGACAAGCCTGAACGCCGTGAAGTCGACGTCAGGGTTGAATACGTGGGCTTTTCCATTCCTGACGAGTTTGTCGTGGGCTTTGGCATTGACTATGCGCAGCATTATCGCCATTTGCCTTACATTGGCAAAGTGGTGCCGCTCGAAGACTGAATGCCGTTTACCGCACATTCTTCCAAGGCCCGCGCCCTTCATTTCGTGTAGGCTTGTCGCGCACAGCGGTTACTGGCGCTAAAAATCGCCCTTAACCAACAGATTGGCCATGCCGTGACGATAGCGTTGCTCAAGGTTTTCCCGGCTGCTTGCCGTAACATCAAGGTTACGCAGGCAGCCATCCTGGATACCGTAAACCCAGCCATGCAGCGAAACTTTGCGTCCGCGCTTCCAGGCGGATTGCAGAATAGTGGAATGCCCCAGATTATAAACCTGCTCAACGACGTTGATTTCGCAGAGTTTATCCAGGCGTTTATCCGGCGGGAGTTCTCCCAGCAACACGCTATGCTTGTACCAGAGATCGCGAATGTGCAGCAGCCAGTTATCAATAAGACCGAGCTCTGGATTATCCATTGCGGCCTGCACACCGCCGCAACCATAGTGGCCGCACACGATGATGTGTTCAACTTCCAGCACTTCAACGGCGTATTGCACGACAGAAAGGCAGTTGAGGTCGGTATGAACCACCAGGTTGGCAACGTTGCGATGAACAAACAGTTCGCCGGGTTCAAGGCCGGTGAGACGTTCGGCGGGTACGCGGCTGTCTGAACAGCCAATCCAAAGGAAACGCGGTTTTTGCGCCTGAGCCAGTCGCTCAAAAAAGCCGGGATCTTCTTTGACCAGTAATGTGGACCATTCGCGGTTATTACTGATCAGGGTATCAATATCTGTCATGGCGTTAAGCAACCTGTTACTGCGCATTTGCGTGCGCGTACTATAGGCGAAGGCTTCCTAAATTCAAACGGCATTACAATGCCACAAAACAGGGTATGTATTCAGAATGACCTATGCACTGGAACTTTCCCGGCTGACCAAGACCTATCCCGGCGGCGTACAGGCGCTCAAGGGCATCGATCTCAACGTCGAAGCCGGTGATTTTTATGCACTACTGGGACCTAACGGCGCGGGTAAATCAACCACTATCGGCATTATCAGTTCGCTGGTGAATAAGTCTGAGGGAAGCGTACGCGTCTTCGGCTACGATCTGGAAAAAGACGTGGTCAATGCCAAACGCCAGTTGGGCCTTGTCCCACAGGAGTTTAACTTCAACCCGTTTGAGACGGTCATGCAGATCGTGGTGAATCAGGCCGGTTACTATGGCGTTGAGCGCCGTGAAGCGCTTCAGCGTGCGGAAAAGCATCTGAAACAGCTCGACCTGTGGGAAAAACGCAATGAGCGGGCGCGGATGCTGTCCGGCGGGATGAAACGTCGCCTGATGATCGCCCGTGCCCTGATGCATTCGCCTAAATTGCTGATTCTGGATGAACCCACTGCCGGGGTTGATATTGAACTGCGCCGCTCAATGTGGGTGTTTCTGAAAGATCTCAATGCCCAGGGCACCACCATTATCCTGACCACTCACTATCTTGAAGAGGCCGAAATGCTGTGCCGCAACATCGGCATTATTCAAAATGGTGAACTGGTAGAAAACACCTCAATGAAATCTCTGCTTTCAAAGCTGAAATCAGAAACGTTCATCCTGGATCTGGCCCCGCGCAGTCCGTTGCCGTCGCTGGAAGGTTTCCAGTACCGGCTGGTTGATACCTCGACGCTGGAAGTGGAAGTGCTACGCGAGCAGGGGCTGAACAGTGTGTTTAGCCAGCTCAGCGCCCAGGGCGTACAGGTACTGAGTATGCGCAACAAAGCGAATCGTCTGGAAGAGCTGTTCGTCGGCCTGACGCAAGGAAAAACAGGAGCTAAAGCATGACACATTTGTACTGGGTGGCGTTAAAGAGCATCTGGGCCAGGGAGGTGAACCGTTTCGCCCGTATCTGGATTCAGACGTTGGTGCCGCCCGTCATCACCATGACGCTTTATTTTATTATCTTCGGTAACCTTATCGGTGCGCGCATCGGCGATATGAATGGGTTCAGCTACATGCAGTTTATTGTGCCTGGATTGATCATGATGTCGGTGATCACCAACGCTTATGCCAACGTGGCTTCCTCGTTCTTTAGCGCCAAATTTCAGCGCAATATCGAAGAGCTGCTGGTGGCACCGGTGCCGACGCACATCATTATTGCGGGCTACGTCGGAGGCGGTGTGGCACGCGGGGTTTGTGTCGGTGTGCTGGTCACGGCCGTCTCGCTGTTTTTCGTGCCGTTCCATGTGCACTCCTGGATGATGGTTGCCATCACGCTGCTGCTCACTGCCGTGCTGTTTTCGCTGGCGGGCCTGATCAATGCGGTGTTTGCCCGCACCTTTGACGATATCAGCCTGATTCCCACCTTTGTGCTGACGCCATTAACCTACCTGGGCGGCGTATTCTATTCGCTGACGTTGTTACCGCCAGTGTGGCAGGCGATTTCAAAGCTGAACCCGGTGGTGTACATGATAAGCGGCTTCCGCTTTGGCTTTCTCGGTATTCACGACGTGCCACTGGCCCTGACCTTATCGGTTCTGATTGCCTTTATCGTGGTGTTCTATATCGCGGTGTACTTCCTGATCCAGCGCGGGCGTGGATTGCGCACCTGATGCAGTAACGTGACTAGTCCTGGCATAGGTTGACACTTTTTTTATCTTTTAAAACGCCTGATGTACCTCATCAGGCGTTTTGTATTTTAATGACAGATGAGGACGCTGGCTGTTATAGATCCTGACTGACTC